>Ga0265297_10000126_pt1 | contig 258435 bp, 244 predicted proteins | sample Munlanlwell13791_FD_192502 | JGI IMG/M metagenome (GOLD analysis project Ga0265297, IMG submission 192502) | Leachate microbial communities from a municipal landfill in Southern Ontario, Canada - Leachate well 137-91 | ecosystem: Engineered > Solid waste > Landfill > Unclassified | place...
AGCAAGGTGCGTAAGCAGGTCGCCCACGCCCAGTACCTGTATGCCAGAGCCCTTATGGTGCGCAGGTGCGGCTGTGGGTTTGGCCAGCGGGATCACCTCCGGCTCTCCCGCCAGTTTGATGGCGATCTGATGAGGTGTAATGCCGCCGTAACCCACGGCGGCCAGGAAGTCATCGGTAGTATCGAAATTGAGCTGCCCGGCAAGCTCTTCGAAGTTGGCCACATCGACACCCATCCGCTTGAGCTCTTTTTCCAGTATGGACCGGCCCCGTTCAATATTCTGCGTGCGCTCCTGTTTCTTATACCAGGCGCGGATCTTTTCCTTGGCATGGGCGGTCTTGACGAAACCCAGATCCGGATTGATCCAATCCAGGCTCGGCGCTTTCTCGATCTTGCTGGCCACTATCTCGACTATATCGCTGTTCTTGAGCTCGTAGTTGAGGGGAACCAGCTTGCCGTTGACTTTTGCGCCGATGCAGCGGTGGCCGAGGTCCGTATGGATTCGATAGGCGAAATCCAGGGGTGTGGCTCCGCGGGGGAAGGGCCTTATCTCGCCTTTCGGTGTATAGACGAAGACCTGGTCGACGAAAAAGTCCTCTTTCAGCGAGGTCAGGAATTCTTCACTGTCCAGCGAGCTCTGCCAGTCGATGAGCTGGCGCAGCCAGGAGATCTTCTCCTCGAAATTCAGGTCCGGCTTGGCACCTTCTTTGTATCGCCAGTGAGCTGCAACACCGTATTCTGACATGCGATGCATCTCGTACGTTCGGATCTGTATCTCCAGCGGTGTGGAGGCGCCGTCGCCCACCATTACAGTGGTATGCAAGGACTGGTACCCGTTGTCTTTGGGATTGGCGATATAGTCGTTGAATTCTTCTGTGATCGGGTGCCAGGTATTGTGTATGATGCCCAGCACCTTGTAGCAGTCGGGGATGGTGTTGACCAGCACGCGCAGGGCGAAAAGGTCGTGGATATCACCAAAGCTCCTGCCGATGGCTGTATACCTCTGTATCTTGTTGAAGATACTGAAGATGTGCTTGGGCCGGCCATATACCTCTCCCTGGATGCCTGCTATGACCATCTCGTCACGCAGTACCCGGGCGGCGTCATCGATAAAGCCTTCGCGCAACGACCGGCGCACCGCCACCATCCGCGCAATCTGGCGGTACTCCTCCGGCTGCAGGTATCGGAAAGACAGGTCTTCGAGCTGCCACTTGATCTCCCACATGCCCAGCCTGTGAGCCAGCGGGGCATATATCTCCAGCGTTTCCTGAGCGATGGCCTGTCTCCTTTCGGGCGGCAGTGCCTCCAGCGTATTCATATTATGCAGCCTGTCAGCCAGCTTGATGAAAACCACACGCAGGTCCTCAGCCATGGCGATAAGCATTTTGCGCAGGTTCTCCGCCTGCGTCTCCCGGCTGCTGACCGCTATATCGCGCCTCCATGCCAGCCTGCTCAGCTTGGTCACCCCGTCCACCAGCTTGCTGACATCGGGGCCGAACTTTTTTTCAAGCTGTGAGATCGAGATATTGCAGTCTTCGGGTACGTCATGCAGAAGTGCGGCAGCCAGCGTGGCGGCGTCGAGCTGCAGGTCGGCCAGAGTCATGGCCGTCTGGAGGGGATGTTCCAGGAAGGGTACGCCGGATTTACGCTTCTGGCCGTCATGAGCCTTGAGGGCATAATTGTAGGCAGCCTCCACGATAGCCAGTTTGTCGGGAGGCAGGTATTCCCCGGCTTTGGTGAACAATGGGTTGGAATTCATGAGTACACCGATCAACTGTATAATAAAGCATGGCTGTAATCTGTGGCAAATGTTTTCCGTATTTAATGTGACTTCTGTCATTTGCATGCCGTATTCCGGCGTATTATCATATTTTGACTGACGGTACCGGATATTCAGTAAGAATCTGATTGCTGGTGGGGCAAACCGTCGGTACAATGACCAAATATCTGGAGGTACTTAAGATGAAAATTGTGAAACTCTGTCGCGAAGGTTCCTGCTGCCCGGCAGTGACCGTATTCGAAGACAAAGTCGAGATCGGCGAAGACGCAAACACCTGCGTGCTGACCTGCGATGAATTCGAGATTCTCAAAGAGAAGATCCTCGCCAGGGAAATCTAAAAAACACCCAAAATAAGTAATCAGTAGGGTCCACCGTCCCACCCGGTGGATCCTATTTTTTATAGCAGCCTCCCATGTACAAAGTTGAACTTCACGCCCTGTAGAATGTATCCTTGATAGGCCGTTTTTAGCGCCAGAAGAAAGGAAGAATCATGAATACCGCCAGGTTTGAAGAGCTGAACAGCATTTTTTTTCCTCGCAATACAGCGATCATAGGTGCTTCTCCGTCAGATAACTATACCTATTCCCTGCTTGCGACAAAAATGCGTGACAGGCTCTACTTTGTCAATCCCAATTACCAGGAAGTGTTGGGCAGGAAATCATATGCAAACATTATGGATATCGATGTCCCCATCGATTATGCCGTCATAGCGGTCCCGGTTCGGTTCGCATTGAGCGCCGTCAGCGACTGTATTAAAAAAGGGGTAAAAGGCGTACATTTATTCACTTCAGGATTCAGCGAGACAGGTCTGCCGGAGGGCATCAAGCGTGAGAAAGAGCTGGCGGATATGGCGCGGGGTAAGATAAGAATCATTGGACCCAACTGCATGGGATCGTATTGCCCGAAATCTGGCCTGTCGTTTAATCCCGCGTCCACTAATGTGGAGGGGAACATAGGCGTCATCTCACAGAGCGGCACTTTTGCACAGTTGTTTATCTATGCCGGCAAATCAATGAATATGAAGATCAGTAAGATGGTCAGCTACGGCAACGCTGTTGATCTCGATTGCCCGGATTTTCTGGAATACCTGGCGGATGATCCCGATACCAGCGTTATCGCCCTTTATATCGAAGGTATCAGGGACGGCAAGCGGTTAAGGTCCGCGCTGGAATATGCGGCAGGTAAAAAACCGCTGGTTGCACTCAAGGGCGGGGTGACCGAGGCTGGTGGCAGGGTGGCTTCGTCGCACACAGGTTCGCTGGCCGGTACTGCGCAGATCTGGTCAACCATGTTCAGTCAGAGCGGTGCGGTGCAGGTAGACGATATAGATGACTTGCTCAATACTACTATTACAATGGACTTATCCAGGGTACCATCCGGAAATGGAGTAGCAATCGTAACTTACTCCGGCGGATTCGCCGTGGTTCAGAGTGACATGTGCGTGAAGGCAGGGCTTCAGGTCCCACAGTTTTCCCGGAAGGCTATAGATGAACTGAGGAGGTTTGTCCCGGCTGCAGGCACTATGATAGGCAATCCGCTTGATTCATGGCAACTGTTTTACAGGTTTGCAGGCGAAGGCAGGCTGTCAGACGTGTTGCGCATTGTGGCGGGTGAGAAACAAATTCATTCTATTATTCTGCAATTCGACATAATAAGATTCATGACCTTGATGTGGGGCGATGGCACAGAGGAGAAACTAAGAGCTATAGCCGAGGATTTTCTGGCCGGCTGCCGCTTTGCACGCGATGAGGCCGGCCGGCTGGTAATAATAACGGTAGCTATCGATGCCTATACTGATAACGAGGCGGAACGACGGATGACTTTATTAGCCAAGAAGATGTGCGAGGAGGCTGGATTTCCTGTGGCCGCGTCACTCAGGGAGGCTATCAGGGCAGTATCTTACATGTACAAGTACGCTGCCATTAAAAAATAATTGATTATAGGGGGTTGAGGTATGGCGGAAACGGCCGGCTTTACGGTTGCGCTGGTAACTGCGTCCGGGTTGGACGAAGGCAACAAGATCACGTCTATTTTACTGGATAAGCGCCTGGCTGCCTGCGTTAACATCGTTCCCAAGATATCTTCTTTGTTCTGGTGGCAGGGTAAAATCGATGCGGCTGACGAGGTGCTGCTGATCATCAAGACCAGGGCGTCTCGTGTCAAGGACATCGTGGACGCGGTTAAAAGCGTCCACAGCTACTCTGTACCCGAAGTTATAGCGCTGCCCGTCATAGCCGGGAATGACGATTACCTGAACTGGATCGCGGAAGAAGTGGGAGAATGAGCAACAATTTGCCCGTCTGTAATATAATAATGGCCTGACAGGAAGAGTGAATTTGTTTAAAGCACCGCGAGGCACATCTGATACTTTGCCGGAGGAACAGCCCTACTGGCGCTATATCGAAGACGGAGCGCTGGAGATTTGCCGCCGGTACGGGTACAGCCGTATCAGTACACCGGCTTTTGAGGAGGCAGGCCTCTTTTTGCATAGCGTAGGCGAGGGCACGGATATCGTTAACAAGGAGATGTATATCTTCAAGGACCGCAGCGACAATGAGATGGCCCTTCGGCCGGAGGGCACCGCACCCGTTTGCCGGGCTTATCTGGAGCACGGCATGGATAACCTTCCGCAGCCTGTTAAGCTGTTCTACTTCGCCGACATCTTCCGCTACGAGAGACCCCAGGCGGGACGTTACCGGCAGCACCACCAGTTCGGCTGCGAGGCCATCGGGGAACAATCTCCCGTGCTGGATGCCGAAGTAATTCATATGGCTCTCAGCTTCTTCGGATCGCTGGGACTGACGGACTTCTCGCTGCAGTTGAACAGCATCGGCTGTAAGAAGTGCCGCCCGGGCCATCTGCAGAAATTAAAGGAACACTATGCGCCGATGAAAGAACAGCTGTGTGAAGACTGCCGGGTCAGGCTTGAGAAGAACCCTTTAAGGCTGCTGGACTGCAAGAAGCCCGCCTGCCAGTCTGCGGCCGATCTGGCCCCGAAAAGCGCCGATTATCTTTGCCCGGAATGCGGCCAGCATTTCGAATCTTTGAAGAGTTACCTCACTGCCCTGAATATCAAGTTTGTTTTAAACCACAGGCTTGTAAGGGGGCTGGATTACTACACTAAAACTGTATTTGAGATTCAGCCTTCCGACGGCGGATCGCAGAGCGCGCTGGGCGGTGGAGGGCGTTACGATGATCTGATCACCATGATAGGGGGTAAGCCTGTTCCGGGTATAGGTTTTGCCGCCGGGCTGGAGCGCATAGTACTGAACTTGAAGATGCAGAATATTAAGGTTCCCCCTGGAAATAGGCCGGCAGTTTATATCGCCTGCGTGGGAGAAGATGCCAGGGTGGAGGCTGTAAAGCTATCGGCGGCGCTGCGAGGTGAAGGTATCTCGCTATTGATATCTTCGGGCGAACGCAGTCTCAAGGCCCAGCTCAGAAATGCTAATACTGTCGGTGTCAGGTACGCGGCCATCATCGGCGGCGATGAGATGAAGTCCGGCACCACGATGGTACGCAACATGGAGACGGGCGAACAACAGGAGATGCGGCCGGATGAGCTTATCGCGCTTCTGAAGGACGCCAAATAACAGCCAGGAGAATACCAGGATGGATACTTTCGAAGCCATTTTCAGCAGGCGCAGCGTGCGCCAGTACAAGGACACACCCGTTGCCGACGATGTCCTCAACAGGGTGCTGGAAGCCGCGCGCTGGGCGCCATCATGGGCTAACACGCAGTGCACCCGCTATGTAATCGTGAAAGACCCCGAGACTAAAATTCTGCTTTCTAATAGTTTGAACAAAGGCAATCCCGCCGCCGAGGCTATCAGGCTTGCTCCTGTAGTCATTGTTGCCTGTGCTGAACTGGGCAAATCAGGCTACTATAAAGGCAACGTGTCTACGGACAGAGGTGACTGGTTCATGTTCGATGTCGGCATCGCCATGCAGAACCTGGCGCTGGCGGCTTGTGCCATGGGCCTGGGGACCGTGCATGCGGGATATATACCCGATTCCCAAAAAGTGGACGCCATACTCGACCTGCCGGAGGGTGTGGTCTCGGTGGAGATGATGCCGCTCGGCTATCCCGCGGGCGAAACAAAAGGGCCACCGCGCAGGGAGATGTCGGAGCTCGTATTTTACGAAAAGTACGGCAGGCATTAGAATTTAGGCAGCGTACCTCGCAGAACAATCACCGCCCGCTGCGGCTGAGGCAGCCGGAACAGCTTCACCGTGCGGGCCTGTAATTTTATAAAGGAGGGAGATATGGCCAGGACGATCGCAGAGATCAATGAAAAAATCAAAAAAGGCCGGGCGGTCGTGGTCACTGCTGAAGAAGTGATCGGCATCGCCCGCAAGAAAGGAGTCGCAGCCGCAGCCAAAGAGATCGATGTTGTGACCACCGGGACTTTCGGGCCGATGTGCTCATCCAGCGCCTATATGAACCTTGGCCATACCAAACCCCGTATGAAAGTAGGTGGAGGCAGGGTCTACCTTAATGATGTGCCGGCTTATACGGGTGTAGCGGCCGTTGATATCATTCTGGGGGCAACGGCCATGCCGGATGACGACCCTAAAAATAAGATATATCCTGGGGAGTTTAACTACGGAGGCGGGCATGTAATCGAGGAGCTTGTTGCAGGCAAAGATATCCGGATGGTAGCCAGCGGCTACGGCACGGACTGCTATCCGCGTAAAAAGCTGGAGACATTGATAAATATCAATACCATCAATGAGGCCATCCTGTTTAACCTGCGCAATGCTTACCAGAACTATAATGTGGCCGTAAACGTCAGCAGCCGTATGATTTATACGTATATGGGTGTTCTCAAGCCCAGGCTGGGCAACGCCAATTTCTGCTCCGCGGGCCAGCTTGCTCCGCTGTTGAACGATCCGCTGTATAAAACGATCGGTATCGGCACACGCATATTCCTGGGCGGCGGTGTGGGTTATGTGGCATGGCATGGAACACAGCACAATCCGTCCGCCCCTCGCACGAAGAAGGGGGTTCCCACGCGCGGCGCAGGCACGCTGGCGGTAATCGGCGACCTCAAACAGATGAAGGCGAAGTGGCTGGTGGGTACCAGTTTCCTGGGCTATGGCGCAACACTGACCGTTGGTATCGGCGTGCCGATTCCCGTGTTGAATGAAGAGATACTGGAGTACACGCTGGTAACCGATGCGGATATACTGGCGCCGGTGGTGGACTATTCCGATGCGTATCCCAACAGAAAGCCGGATGTGCTGGCCGAGGTCAGCTATGCCGACCTGAAATCGGGAAAAATCAACGTGGGAGGCAAGGATATTCCAACGGCGTCGTTGTCAAGCTATCCCGGTGCGGTGGAAATAGCCACGACGCTCAAGGAATGGATCAGCAGCGGCCGGTTCCTGTTGAGCGAACCTGTCGCGCCCCTGCCCGGAGTGGAAGCCGGCATCAAGCTCAAGGCTCTCGAGGAAAGGCCGTTGCCCTGAAGGAGGCGTAGATTATGAAGGTAGCGAAGAAAATCGTATTACATTTTCCACAGCAGACCATTGATAAGCCCGTCGTCAGCGGCCTCATCAGGGAGTTCGGTCTTGATTTCAACATCCTTAAAGCTTCCATTTCCCCGGGCGAGGAAGGCCTGATGATCATGGAGTTGACCGGCGAACAGAAGGACTATAACCGCGGCATAAAATACCTGCGGGAGGCGGGACTTGAGATACAGTACCTCAGCCAGGACGTATGGCGCAACGACGATAGATGCACCCATTGTGGAGCATGTATAGCCATGTGCCCCACAAGGGCGTTCACGCTCGAGGAGAAGACACGCAGGGTCCTCTTCGATAATTCAAAATGCATTGTATGCGAGCTGTGCGTAAGGGCCTGCCCGCCCAGGGCGATGGAGTTGAAATTCTAAAATGCCATTGAGGGGCTGTAATGTACGAACAGCGCACCTATCGCAGCGTCATCAAAGACGCAGACATTGTGTCCTTTCAGGCCGCTGTGAAGGAAACGGACCTTTACATACGCGCCGTGAGGGACCTCAGCGCTGAAGCTGAGGTTGTTATCAAAGAGGTGCGGGGCCCTCTGGAGAGATATATCAGGGAGCATCCCATTTTCCTGCACAGCCTTGAGCCCTTGCCTGTCGACAAAAACGCGCCGGAGATAGTACAGAGGATGGAACGGGCCGCCCGGCTGGCGAACGTCGGCCCGATGGCGGCGGTGGCCGGCGCTGTTGCACAGATGGTAGGTGAAAGACTGTTGCATTCGTCCGGCGAAGTAATTGTGGAAAACGGCGGTGATATCTACCTCAAGGTCAGCAGGAAGAGGCTGATCGCTATTTATGCCGGCGAATCCGAGTTTACAGGCAAGCTGGCAATCGAGGTTGAGCCAGGCCGTACGCCGCTGGGGATCTGCACATCGTCCGGGAGAGTCGGCCCGTCGCTCAGTCTGGGCATAGCGGACGCGGCAGTGGTCGTCGCGCCGTCTGCGGCGCTGGCTGACGCCGCGGCGACGGCAGTGGGCAACGCGGTGAAAGGCGAGAAGGACGTAGATGCCGCTCTTGAGCTCGGCCGCAGAATCAAAGGGATCAGCGGAGTCGTTGTGATAGTCGGAAGTAATATGGGCGTCTGGGGCGATATCAAACTGGTGAAAATATAGCCTGTCAGATTAGCCGCTGCAGCAGTGCACACTGATGGTTATGGTAAAAGAGTTGGTTCCGCCATAGCCATCGGAGACTTCGCAATTGATGGTGTATGTTCCCGCGTCTCCGGCGGCTATCCACTTGATATTCGGCCCGTTTCCATCAATTTTGCCCCCGCTGGCCCTCCAGATATATGTCAACGGGTCTTCATCCTGGTCTTCGGCAAGGCAGGCTACATCCGCTGTCTCGTATTTGCGAATGACCAACTCGGGAGTCTTTTTGAGCTCCTCCTCGGACGCATTGGTTTTGATCGTGACTGGCATGCGGCCCGGCCGGGTGAACTTGATGGCGGTGATCACCGGCGGGGTGTTGGGCTTTTCCGGCACTATGACGGTGGTCTCCCGGGAGGTTGTTCCACCCTTTCCGTCGCTTACCACCACCGTGATCACATAGCTACCGGGGTCTGCGGGGGCTGTCCAGGTCACGGCAGCACCTGTGCTGTCGACCATGCCGCCGCTGGTTGTCCAGCGGTAAACAACCTGATCGCTGTCGGGATCGTTTGCCGTGCAGGTAATATTTGCTTTGCCCAGGGGTTGAACCAGTTGAGTGTCGGCATGGAGGTCAACGATGACAGGCGGGTTGTTAACCGGTTCGGGCGGCGCCTGGACAGGCTGTGTATCGGGTTGTCCGCTGCATCCGGATAGGGCAGCGATAAGGATTAAGCCAAGCGCGCATACAATAACCAGGCGAAAACGCAGGTTTGAAAACATTATCAGAGTACCTCCTGTCTAAGGCGGAAAGTGGTGGATTATACTTTATCCCGGGACAGCATTTTGTTGATCCATATCTGATGAGCGAAGAAGGAACCCGGGTGCACAATGATTATAATGACTGCCAGGATAAAAAGGGCTACGTCGTAGTACATCGACTGAATGGGGGTTAATCCCCCCAGCCATTGCTCCCAGACGCCGAAGCATTCGCATTGCGGGTATTGCTCCAGGCCCTGGGAAATCATGTATGAGTTATTGGCCATGAAACCCAGCACCATCGGCAGAACCAGTATGGCTATGAAGCGGGGCCAAATACCTATAACCAGCAGAAGACCGAGCACCACTTCAACGGCAGGCAGGATCCAGGGTATGAAGATGAGGCCGATAAAACGGGCGAATTCCGGGGTCATCAGAAAGTCCGGGATGAACCTGTCGAGGAACTCTGTCTGCCCGGGGATCTGGCCGAAGTTGGCGAGCTTACCGCCGCCGGCAAATATCAGTGTTAACCCGATAAGCAGGCACGCAACAATACTGATGACGCTGCGCACCATGGGTTGCTTATCATATTCATAGTCTGGCATATTACCATCCTTATTTACTGCGCAAAGGCCTTGACTTGCAGAAAATTATAATCTACACTATTGCGAGTATGCAAACCTTGGTTGATGGTGAGTCTTAAACTGGCTGCCTCTTAAATCGGGAGACCATAATGCCGGGACTAAGACTCCCAGCGTATGTTTCAAGAGGTCCTGGGCCATTCAGACCCGTCAGTATCCATGGTGCATAGTTATTATCAACAAGGAGGCATCAATGGCCCTATCGGACAAAAATCTTACCTGCGCTGAATGCGGTGGATCATTCGTATTCACAGTAGGAGAGCAGGAATTCTATCAGTCAAAAGGACTTCAGAACGAGCCCAAGCGCTGCCCTGATTGCAGGACCAGCAGGAAACAGTCCCGCTCAGGAGGCGCCGGCAAACCCAGGCAGATGTTCAAAGCCACCTGCGCAAGGTGCGGTACCGAGTGCGAAGTACCCTTTGAGCCGAGACAGGAACGTCCGGTTTATTGCAGCAGCTGCTACGCGTCGTCCAAACCGGAACGTTAGATATATTGCTCCCGCAGTCTCCCGCGGGAGCCACCGTATACGTATAGCTGCGGGGTGGCAGAGCGGTCTTTAGTGAAAGTAGGCGTCTGCAAATTGAAGATCCATATCCCGGGGAGCAGGTCTCTCAAGGATAAAAGGAGCATCGTTAAATCCCTTGTAATGCGGCTGCAGAAGCAGTTCAACATCTCCATCGCCGAGGTCGATGATCACGATCTTTGGCAGATGACCACGATCGGATTAGCCTGCGTCTCCAACCATAATAACCGCGTTGACGAGATTATCAGCGCGGCCATCAGCCTGATCGAACACGATTATCCTTCGGTTGAGATCGTGGAGAAAGAGATCGAAATCTACTGAACCAGGTTTTAAATCCAGGGCAGTATAATTGACATATGGATACCTCGGCGTTCCTCGATTACATCAAGAACGACCCCGAATACAAGGACCAGATCGTTCATGTTCAATATATTCCTCCGCGCGATGCACGACCCGGGTGGCCTGACAGGCCCCTTCATCCTGTTCTGCAGGAAAGGCTCGACAAGCTCGAGCTGAGCACCCTCTATTTGCACCAGGCTGAAGCTATTAACGGCATCAGACTGGGTAAAAATGTGATGGTCGCAACGCCCAGCGCCAGCGGCAAGACCCTCTGCTACAACATCCCCGTGCTAAACACCATGCTGGAGGAGCCTTATGCCCGCGCCCTATACCTTTTTCCCACCAAGGCGCTGGCCCAGGACCAGTTGCGCGGACTTACCTGGCTGGCTGGCGGCGCTATTAATCTGCCCTGGGAATGCGCCACTTACGACGGGGATACGCCCGGCGAAGAACGTTCAGGCATCAGGAAACGAGCACGTATTGTGCTCACTAACCCGGATATGCTGCATGCCGGCATCCTGCCGAACCATAAATCATGGGATAAGTTCTTCAGGCGTCTCAAATATGTGGTGGTCGATGAGGCGCATATATACCGGGGTGTGTTCGGATCGCACGTGGCCTGCGTCCTGCGCAGACTGAGACGCATCTGTGCTCATTACGGCAGCAGACCACAATTTGTGTTCTGTTCAGCAACGATTGCCAACCCGGGGCAACATGCTGAAGGACTGGCGGGTCTGCCTTTCGAAGTTGTGGATAACGATGGAGCTCCTTACGGAGGCAAGGCGTTCGTCTTCTGGAACCCCCCCATCGTTGACGAGGCACGCAGCCTGCGGCGCAGCGCCAACAGCGAGGTGACCCATCTGTTCACAGAGCTTGTACGCAGGCAGGTGCGTACCCTTGCCTTTGCCTCCACGCGCCGGTTAACTGAGCTGATCTATGTGTACAGCCGAGACCTGCTGGGCAGCCCTCTGGGTGAAAAGATCAAACCGTACAGGGCCGGTTACCTGGCTTCCGACCGGCGGGAGATTGAACGGGAACTGTTCTCGGGCGAGCTGTTGGGGGCTGTGGCCACCAGTGCCCTTGAGCTTGGCATCGACATCGGCGGGCTGGATGCCACGGTCCTGACTGGCTACCCGGGCAGCATCGCCAGCACCTGGCAGCAGGCGGGGCGAAGCGGGCGTCGGGGCGAGAGATCGATTACATTTCTCGTGGCGCAGAATAATCCGCTGGACCAGTATTTCATGCATAATCCCGATTTCTTCTTCGGCAAGCCCTTTGAAAATGCCCTCATCAACTGGGAGAACATCAACATTCTTCACCCACACTTGCTCTGCGCCGCCTGGGAGAAACACATAGACGAAAATGACAGGGAATACTTCGGTGATACTCTTGATGCCGCTCGAGTCGAGCTGGGGGAAGAGGGCAAGCTGAGGAAGGAGGGCGACCGCTGGCATATCGCACCCCGGCTCTCGCATCCGGCGCAGGAAGTTAATATCAGGACCGCCTCTTCCTATCAGTATCAGCTGCTGGATGTATCCAGAGGCTATCAGGTACTGGAGACGATCGAGGAGGACCATGCCTTCTGGCAGGTGCATCCCGGCGCCATCTACCTGCACCAGGGAGATTCCTATTTTGTCAAAGAGCTTGATATCGAGAAGCATATAGCCTTGGTGGAGCCGGCCGCAGTCCCTTATTACACGCAGACCATGGAGCTGACCGACATAAAGATACTGCAGCAGATGAAGGACAAGGAGTCCGGCGGAGTGAAAATCCGCCTTGGCATGGTGGACGTGACCAACCAGGTCGAAGGCTTTCGCAAAAAAAAGCATTACACCGACGAGGTTATCGGCGAAGATGTATTGGATCTGCCGCCCATGCGTTTCATCACCCAGTCGTTATGGTTCGACCTGCCGCAGCAAGCGATGGATATCTTGGAGAAGAACAAGCTCGATTTTCATGGCGGGCTTCACGCGGTGGAACACGCCGCCATCGCCATACTGCCGCTGTTCGCCATGTGCGACCGCAACGATATCGGGGGCGTCTCCACCCCATTTCATATAGATACCGGAAAAGCGCAGATTTTTATTTACGACGGCTATCCGGGCGGCATAGGTATAGCGGAGAAAGGCTATGAAATCATCGAGGGCCTATGGGCTGCGACGCTCAAGACCATTGAGGAATGTCCCTGCCGCGAGGGCTGCCCGGCCTGTATTCAGTCACCCAAATGCGGCAATAACAACGAGCCCCTGGACAAAAAGGCAGCCGTTATACTGCTCCGCGGCCTGCTGGGAGTGCTTCAGTAGGTGTGCCTTATTGTGGAAGCCGTGTACCAGGCGTTTATGCAGCTTCAGTGGCTGAGTATCTTGCCTAGGAATTGTCTGGTGCGCTCATGGTGGGGTGAGTTAAAGAGTACATCGGGAGGGGCTTGCTCGATGATCTGCCCATCGTCCATGAAAATCACGCGTTTGGCCGCAGCGCGGGTGAAGCCCATCTCATGTGAGACTACGGCCATGGTCATTCCCTCGGCAGCCAGCGCCAGCATCACCTCGAGCACCTCTTTGATCATCTCAGGGTCAAGAGCGCTGGTGGGCTCATCGAAAAGCATGACCTTGGGATTCATTGCCAGTGCCCGTGCGATGGCGACCCTCTGCTGCTGCCCTCCTGAAAGCTGCGCCGGTTTTGCATCGGATTTATCGGGTATGCCCACCTTCTCAAGCAGTTCCAGCGCAGTCTGCCTGGCCTCAGCAGGTGGACGTTTGCGCACGACGCGCTGGGCCAGCATCAGGTTGTCCAGGACGGTGAGATGGCTGAAGAGGTTGAACGACTGGAAGACCATGCCAACTTCGCGCCGTACGGCGTTTATGTTCCTGGCGCTGTCCAGCGGGATGTCGTCCACCACGATCTTGCCCTTGTCGTAGGTCTCGAGTCGGTTAATGCAGCGCAGCAAAGTTGATTTGCCGGACCCGGACGGGCCGACGATTACCACGACCTCTCCCCTGTCTATGTCGAGGTCCAGGCCGCGCAGCGCGTGTACCCTGCCGAAATATTTATGCACCCCGCGAATGCTGATAATAGGTTCAGCCAATCATTACCTCTCGAATTTGGTTTTCTTTTCTATCCAGTTCACCACACGCGCCGAGAAGAGCGTCATAATCAGATACAGCAGGGCCACCAGCATCCAGACCTCGATGGGATCGAAGTGGATCGACGCATACTCCCGGCCGCGGCGCGTCAGGTCTGCCACAGCGACCACGCTGACCAGCGACGAATCCTTGAGCAGTGCTATGAACTCGTTTCCGATGGGAGGAAGGATGACGCGCACGGCCTGGGGCAGGACGACATGCCGCATCGACTGGAAGTAGGTCATGCCCAGGCTGCGGGCCGCTTCCATCTGTCCTTTGGGGATGCTCTGGATGCCTGCACGGTAGATCTCGCTCATATAGGCCCCGTAGCAGAAGACCAGGCCGATTATGGCCATCACGACGGGATCTGCCTGGAAGCCCTCCAGCGCCGGGATGGCCCAGGCTTTGCCCAGGTACTGGAGCATGACGGGCACGGCGAAGTACCAGATTATTAATTGGACCAGCAGCGGCACGCCGCGCACAAGTTCCACGTACAGGGTGGAGATTATATGGACGGCACGGTTAGTCGAAAGCCGGCCCAGTCCGCCCACCATGCCCACCACCAATACCAGTAAAAAGGAGACCAGTGTGACGGTTATCGTTATCACGATGCCGTCCTGGACGAACTTGAAAATATTCATAAAGGGGTCGGGCCAGGCAAAAAGCAGAAGGGCTGTGATCCCGACCACCAGAGCTACCAGCCACCACCAGACATCCATACGCGATGACGGCTCTGCGCCGGGGATGTGGCCCAGTTCCTTATGGGGGATCTGCGGTTCGTCGGGCGTACTCATAGAGCAGACTACTATTATACGCCTTAAGCATAGTGGAGGGTAGAGAAGGCGCAGCGCTTAGCGGCCGACCCATTTCTGGTCGAGCATGTCCAGGAATCCCTCGTCCTTGAGGGATTGAAGAGCGGCATTTATCTTGGGGACAAGATAAGCGTTTTTCTTGCAGATAGCGATACCGTAGTATTCATCAGTGAAGATCGGCCCCACGGTCTTCAGTGTATCTTTATTCTTTACAACGTAGCCCTGGGCCACCGGGTAGTCGGCTATGACGGCATCGAGTTGCCCGTTCATGAGGTCCTGGAAGGCGAAGCCGACCTCGTCGAAGGTCTTTACTTTAGCGCCGGGTATTTTATTGGCTTCGATGATTCCCGTCGTGCCGATCTGGCCGCCGATGGTCTTGCCGGACAGGTCGTCCTTGCCCGTAATGCTGTCATTGTTCTTGCGGACTGTAACTATCTGCCCTGCCAGGTAATAAGGGTCGGAGAAGAGAATGGTCTTTTTGCGGTCATCCGTGATGGTAATCGACGAAACTGCCATGTCGTACTGGCACTGGGAAACACCGGCCAGCACCGAGTCGAATCCCACGTTGACCAGTTCTATATCGAGTCCCGCCCTGGCTGCGACGGCGCGTATCAGCTCGGGTCCATAGCCGTCCAGTTCCTTGGTTTGCTCGTTGATTATCTCGAAAGGCGGCCATGTGGCGTCGCAGGCAACTCTCAGCTTTGCAGCAGACGAAGGCGCCGGGCTGCAGGCAGATATAAGCAGCGTTATTAGAACACAGACGGCAACGGATAAAAGTGTGAGTTTTTTCATGGTTGCTCTCCCTCGCCGGCGCACCGGTCGGATTTATTATACCACTCTCCGAAGCCAGGGCTTTGCGCCTGATCAAAGGTAACCGGTATCCTGCAATTTCCACTGGCGGCGGAAATCCGGCTCAACGGGTATGGCGTTCTCCTGCGCGTACAGCCGCAGGCGGAAGTGGTCGTAGAAAAGCGTGGACAGCATGCGCATGCGGCGCTGCTGCTCCGGGAAGGTATAGTTGTGGGTATCAAGCATGATGCGGCTGATGTCCGGGTATTCCGGCAGGTTCTCACTGTGGCTCTCCGGGTGGTCGAGGTGAACAGTGATAAGGTTGACCAGCTCCGGATCGAGGCAGGCCACCAGCATAGATGGATCATAAAATGTTCCCCCACCATCGCGGTACATCTGGCCGTTGAGGTCGGCCGGCTCGATATAGGTGTTCATGCTCCACCCGGCGGCTATGGCCCTGATGATGGGTGCCTCCAACACTTTCCAGGTGCGCCCGCCGAATTCGAAACTCCTGTCCGGTCCTGTCATGCCCAGGAAATCGGTGAAGCCGTCGGCGCGCGCAGCAGTGATGGTCAGAGGCAGGTTAATGTCATCGAAGGTGAGCTTGTCGGGATTGGGCGCGCCGGTATAGTCTTTAAGCCTTTGCGATAGAAATTCTTGCAACGGGTCGAGGTTACCCACGCCCAGCCATATACGCCGCGGATTGCGGTTTATTCTGACCAGCTTGTCGGTACGCAGGTTGGCGATGAAGTCTTCCAGGTCCTCCAGGGCATGTTGTGCCGCGGGCCTGTATATATCCGGATAGTCTGCCGCTGCCACCTGTACAGCGTGGAAAAAGCTGTTTAGCACGCCCGCGGAAACGCCGTAGATCTGCTTTATCTCCCCTCCTCCCTGCCTGAAGCCCTCGTTCACAGCGCGGGTGGTGACCAGCCCTCCCAGTATGCCCGAGAAGCCGCCGGCGCCGTAGATGATATTTGCCGGCCGGTCGAAGGGGAAGCTGTCAAGCTGGCCGTTCAATATCTGGCTGAAGCGGGCCATGATAGCCACGCGGTTTTTCGACGACTCGCGCATGTTGGTGGCCGCCTCGGTCGAGCCCACGTACGGCAGGTCCGCATGGCCGGCGGTCGGCAGAGGGCCCTTTGTCTTGAGAGTTTGCATGGAGAAAGCGGGCTGCGCCTGCTTGACCTTTTGCAGGAGCTCGCGCTGGCGCCGCAGCAGGTCCAGGTAATAATCGGCCAGTATGGTCTGGTTACGCTCGTGCTGCGAGTGCATGATGAAGACCGAGGTAACAAGGTTAAGCTTCCAATTACGTATCTCGGCATGCGGCTTTGTGCGAAGTATGGGGCGAGGGTCTTTAGCTTCGAGGTCGGCTACGATGGCGCCTGCATCCACTATAGGCGGCCGGCAGTCGTAAACATACTTGCCGTTGACGGTGGATGGGCGGGTCGAGAGCAGAGTGCTGACCGCGGCTATCACGGCATCTATCAGAGGAGCATCCTGCGGTGGGCCCATATGCATGAACTGATACGGGCACTGCAGACTATCGTCGGGTGGGCCGAACATGGTGAAGACGGCATCGTGGTCCATGGTGCAGATGTAAAGCGGAACGCCCAGGTCGGACACCTTTAACTGCACCGGAGTACCTTTGGCCGCGCCCGTGTAAAAATTCAGGCGGTTTTCCAGCCATTTCCTCAAAGGATTGAGGTTTGACCGCCCGTACCAGGGATTGAGGTTGAAAGAGCGGATCTGGCCACTTCGGGCCTTCGAGAGGAAGTTGCGGAAGTCATTGATGGCTGAGGCGGCTTTGCCCCATTTCTGCGCATCTTTTTTCGCCGCTAGGGCCAGCGCAAAGGCCGTTGCAGTCAGAGCTCCGCCGCTGACACCATAGATGCGCCCGACCGGCTGATTCTTTTCAAGGAGCTTTTCGGCGCGGTCGAGTTCCCTGACTATATATGGCAGGTCGCCCAGCTTGGACGCCTGGAAGATAATCGAGTGAGAGACCGCCATGTGATATTTTATCAGAGTTCTTTGTCAGAGGCTATTGAGATTATTATGATATTCATCAATACTTATGCCCATATCTCTAATAATCTTACGTATTAAAGACCTCACAATAACCTGTGAGCCATGATCTGGAATGACGATAATACGCCCTTCGGCGTTGCGGAAGGTATTATGGCTTCCTTCACATCTTACCCAATTGAATCCATTCATTTCAGTTACGGTCTTTAGTTCACTGTACGTGGCAAGACGCAGCCTGGTCAAACCATGACCTCAACTCGCCATGTTCCAACAAAGTCCGGCATCGGTTCCTGAGGGGCTGAAGTTAGAAGATATGCCTGGATAGCCTCTCGGATATTGCTTTCGAGAGAAGGCAAATCCGGGGCCTGAGTATAACAGCCGGGCAATTCTACCACTTCTGCAACCAGCCAATTGCTCTCTATATCACGTTCAACTACAATATTGAATGTTTTCTTCATGTGCGATTCCTCGTTAGGCGATTTCTTTATCCACCTCAATAAATTCTATCATATTATTATATAGTAAGGGGATTGGCTGCTGTGCGTCTTATAACTTGGTCAAAATGAACTGTTTCGAATCCTTCTCTGTTCGTCTGCAGATTGTCACATTAATTTGACATATGATTCATGGCAATACTTTAATGAATCGATGCCTTATGAGTCCAAATTTCCAAATATTAATTCCATGAGATTTACTAACATTCGCAATTTAAGTCAACTTAATCTCGAAGAGTTTGGACTCATAGGGTGTTCGAGTTTGCAAGAATCCTGTCCGCTATTGCTGTCGTTCACTATAAGAGCACTTTACAAAACTAATAAGCATCTTCTCGAGAATTGTGCGCATTTTATTCAAATCCCCTTCCTTGATTTCAACATCACCTCTTCCATGAAATAGATTTGCTCTTTTTCTTCTTGCGGTTTTTAGAATGCCTATTTCCCACTCGGACAAATCGACTCCAAGTTCAAATTTTAATTGATTGAATTTTTCCATTAAGGGGGAATCGTTCAACATTTCAATTTTAGATTTTATCGCATCTTTTTGTGTTCTAACATAGCTATTTTCATCCAGGTTGTCTATTACCCTTTGCAATTCCGATATCTGATCATTGGTAAACAACTTTTTAGACTTCGTACCAGATAGAAGGAACTCAAATGCAATCCATAAGTCGATAAATTTGTCTTTATTACTACCTTCTTGGATTGATTTTCTTAACCAATGCAATGCATGAAGTATATTCATTTCATCTACGGATATATTTTCTTTCACCATTAAATCACTGCATAAACTGTTAATATCATCAAAATATCCTCGTGGATCAATATCTAAAGCAAGTGTGTTTTCTATCAAAGACTCTATATTGAAAAGCGTGTGTGCTTCCGAATCTTTTTCCCTACAATATACCCAAGTTGGAATCTTGACTCTTGATAGATATTTGTAATAGCTAAACCCGAAAATATTTGTATCATCGTTTATGACGGGCGATGCAAACGAAATATCTGTCCGCAAGGCAATAATATCAATAGCCTTGGCTATTATTCCGTATCCCCCTATTATTGCCTCATTGAATTGTCTAGCTTTTATTGTCACCTTTGCTCTTGGGAAATTACCATTCCACAAAGAATTATTTCTGCCTGTCCCACTTTTTCTGATAAGAAAATCATCCAGATCATTGAAATCTTGATAGAATTCCACATTGCCAATCACGAAATTTCTGTCAATGATCAAATTCTGGACAGGCATAATAATTATGAAGTCTCTTTCATCTGTATTATAAGGAATGCCATGCGGTTTAAAGTTAAATCCACATGATTCCGCTAGAAGTCCCACACAATCCGTAGTATTCATTTTAATGAACTCGACCGATTTTCTTTCATGCTCCATTTTTAGACTCGAGTCTTGTACAAGAATGAAACCAGTTTGATCTGACGATTCATAGTTCTTTGCGAACCCTCGCAATACAATGTTGTGAGACCTGTCGTATATTTCAACTTCATCTTTAAAATCTACATTCCTAAAATCTGGATTCTGAGCAAGATCAATCCAGAAGCTAGCCAAGCCTTGTTTGTTATCCACTCCGGCCGGTCTAAAATACAAGGTCATAATGCCTTTGCTAAATTCCCGTCCACTAATCCTAAGTTGATGGTGTTCACTGAGGACAGGTTGGTTGTGATATTGATTCATTAATGAGTCATATCTGCTAAGATCATTTATATAAATAAACTCGTCATTGTCATATTTGTCTTTGACTTTTTTAAAGTGATTTACGTAATCAAGGAATTCGGACGAATTAATAGAATAGACAGTCTCGGTGTTTTCCCCTCTTTTTAAAGTAACATCGATTTCCAAAGTATCCTGTTCATTATGTTTAGCAAACTTCATCTTGATTCCTAGAATTCTATACCCGTCTTCCATTAATCTCTTGAATCTCTCAACATTCGAATCCATATCAGCCTCCGAATCCATATCAACATCTCACCAAATTAAGGTACTAGTCGTCATTTTATTGTAGCATTACTATTCTTGATAATGCTGGTTTGAATATCATAGCAGTATTGGGATAGTACGACAGCTTAGTAAATTTTAAATAGCAGGAAAAGAAGATTGCAGATAAGGGTATCAGGCAATTTCTAATGTGAATCTCACTAGGCCTATGTGTATTTGGGTTTGAAACCTTTGAATATATCAGCTTACCTTATCCCCAGGATAACGTAAATACGGTATAAGATCTTTATGATTAAGCATGACAATGTTTTTTAAAACGTTTTTAATCTGACGATACGACTATTGCCTGCCCTTGATCACCAGCTTCTTCTCTCCCCAGATACGTCGGACGAACGGGTCGCCCTTGGCGTTGCGGTAGTCGAAATCGCTGCGGGTCATGCTGGTCAGGTTAACCTCTATGCCGGTGGCGTCCTCGAAAACGGCTATCAACTCCATGATCATATCCCTGCTCATGTCCCCTACGATCAGCAGGTCGAGGCCGGTCTCAGGGATCCTTTCCAGCCTGGCGGCCTCGCCGTGTATGAGGGCGAGGTTGATGGCGCCGATGTCTTTCAGCTGGTCGCGCAGATAATTAACGACTGACGGCAGTGTAAGAATGGTCCTGGGCACCTGCTCTGTTGGCTGCTCCGCAGGCTGGTCCTCAGGTTGTTCGATCCGCTCTTCAACCGGCTGTTCTGCCGCTTCGTTGATTACAGCAGCATCTTCGACTTCACCCATTGTAACGGCGGGGGCAGGGAGTTCTATTACATCGGGCAGCGGCTGCCGGCCGTGATTGGGAATCACGCGCGTGCCCGGTATTATGGGCTTGTCGCCGCCTTCCAGCGGGGTATGTTTAAACGATTCGGTCATGGCAATGGCATGTTTTATCTCCGGCGGACGCTTTTTAACTTCCTCATCTACGAATTCGATAGCTTGAGGACTACGATCTGCAACGACGGCGATGGCGGGAGTGGGCGTCTCAGCGGTTGCGGGACGCTGATCTGCATAGGATTCCAAAATAATTTTCCGCCACTGTGCCAGCATAGGGAAGCTCTTTACGACTTCATAATATTTGAGATTGCCCTGAGCACGCGAAGTGAACAATCCGGCGTTCTCCAGGTATCCGAGCTCCCTGCGGACGGCATTCAGCGGCTCCCCGGTTAAGCGGGCCACCTCCCGGGTATAATATCGCTTGCCTGTATCGCGCAGGAAGAGGTAAAGCACGTTGCGCTTGGCCTTGGACGTGATAAAATATTTTAAATTAGACATCGGTGAACACCTATTATGTTCCAATGTACAATGATGGTCGAGTAAACACGTTGTTGATTTGGTTTACTCCCCACTTTTATCCATATTCTGCCATAAAAGGTTGCCTACGTCTAAGGGTTTGTGTGTCAATTTATCTGATGTTCGTGATAGAATCATCCCATCTAACCATTGGGTGGGGGCAGACCAATGCACAATCCAACTAAAAGGGAAAACGGCACAGATTCTGAGCGCCCGTCATTCTTTGAGACTTTTTATCTTCTCTTATTTGAGCCACTGTTTTTCGGGTTTACCTTATTTTTCCTGTTTAACCGGTTCGAGTTTCTTATCGATTATAGCCGGGAACATCCACAGTATAGCCTTTATGAACTCATCAATAAGGACATGGAAATGACGCCAATAATCTATATTGCATTCTTGATTTGTTTTGTAATATGGATGGCAGGAAAGGCTATACTTTACAGAAAAGCGAAAGACGAACACAGACAACTTGTATCGCTTATTAACTCCGTCAAAGACAAATTAGATTCTATTGATAGTAAGTTGAGCCGGATTGACGATAAAATAGATATCTTATCAAACGATAAACAAGAATCAGTCAAATAAACACGGGTTGGTAGTTAAAGTAGTGATACTTAATACTCAAAATAATCAGCACAAGCAAGTGCCTGTTAAAGTTACTGCCTATGTAGATGAGGACATAAAGGAATTGGTGGAACTACTCAACCAGATACCGAAAGCATGTACTATTGAAAGCTGTCAGGGCAGCGATGCTCATTGGGCTACAGTTGAACTTGATTATGCCGTTAATTACGCTAACGATGAGCAAGTAGACTTGATCGAGGTTGTAAATTTTGCTGATAGGTTATGGGCTTTTATTAGTCAGAATATACGGAATGATATTGAATGTGACGCTGTATCCATAGGTATTGAATGGCATTCAAGGCACACGCCAACGATAGTATTGCGTATTGAACCTCATTACATTGACAAGTTGGTTAATATCCTACGTCCTTTATGTAACGAGCGCACACACTGCAAACCACAATAGAATTATAAGAACGAATATTAGCTTGGTTACCAATTTGTGAGTAAAATCTATAGGTACTATACAATCGCCGGTTACATTTTTGATTATGGTTATGCCTTGTGCTATCACATTCGCACCTTCCGTTCGCTCTGCAAAGTATGTCGTATTTTTCCTGTTGATCAGAGGTGTTTGGCCGCTGATTGAAATAGCTCGACATATCTACCCCCTACGTGCCGCATATTAAAAGGCTTCTAATCTTCTTTTGGTTTACATTCATAATATCTTAAATGAAGCATACGGGCTTAATAACCCAGACCAAAGAAATAGCTACAGCAGTAGCTCCAATTATCATGGCATAGGTCGTTAACTCTGTTTTCAAGCGTGTATCACAAGCACTATATCTTTGCCTATAGCGTCTTTTGAGTTCTTCGGCAATAGACTGTGGCCAAGCAATATCAACCGCCAGAGATATATTTTGAAATAGTCTCTCAATTTCTGCTGTATCTGTCGATTTAAGCCAATCCAGTTCAATCTTCGTAAGCATTTGTATACGTTCAGCTGCTCTCCATCTTTCTGTCAACTGAGTGTAAATAAAGCAGCATAAAAGGATTATAAAAGCAAAGAGGATAATAATTGTTATGACTAATCTGATGGCACAACTTAAACCTGCATCACCTATGTTATACCCCAACCACATTATTGATGGAATATAAAATGCAGTGGCTAACCAGGCCATTGTCTCTTTGTGATTATGATAAGTTATATCTCGTGATATTCTGTTATTTACCCATTCTATATAGGGCTTCTTTGGATCAGCCATATTCAACCTCCCACACGATGATTATTTAAGTATACCAGAACTGATCGTTATAAAAAATACCACTAAACTATTGCGCCGACAAACCCTACCTATCTATGCTTAAATTGTGAGTTATGCTGAAGTCAACCAAATAGTCTGCAAATACTGTAATTCGCCGGATATCGTCAAGTATGGCAAATACGAAGACGAACAGTATTACTGGTGCAAATCCTGCAAGCGCAAATTCACCACTAAAGACACGCTGGCAGGCATGAAAACGCCTATCAATGAAATAGCATCGGCCTTGAATGGTTACTACGGTGGCGAGCCAATAGACGCAATTCAGAACAGGCTACGGCAGGACTTCCATGATGATTTAACAGAACCAGGTATCTATAAATGGATTATCCGCTTTACCGCTGAAGCCGTAAGAAGGGAACAGGGATTCATCCCTAAAGTCGGGGACGTATGGATCGCCGATGAGACAGTAATCCATGTCGGCGGGCGTAACCTGTGGTTTTGGGACATCATAGATGCAGATAGCCGATATCTATTAGCGTCTCATTTATCCGAAAAACGAACGGTAAAAGATGCTCAGATATTGATTGAGAAGGCTATAGAACGGGCAGGCAAACCGCCACGTACCATAATCACTGATAGGCTGAGAGCATACGTTGACGGTATCAGTTTAGCCAGTTTAGGCATGTCAGAGCATATCCAGAGTAAACCGTTTACAGATGTGAACAGCACTAATATGATAGAGAGGTTTCACGGGATACTAAAGCAAAGAACGAACGCAATCCACCAATTCCGCGATATCAATACAGCCAGACTTTTAACTGAAGGCTGGCTGATCCATTACAACTTTTTCAAAGACAATGAATCACTGAACAATGAATCACCTGTAAAGCATATGGGCGTTGCTTCACCATTTACAAACTGGGCGGATATTGTACGTGGTTTTGAGCGAAAGAACGAAGTACCGCCAGAGCCATATATGCCCGAGGTCAAGACCACTTCAGTAACGTACTGGGACAAAAGCAAGGCTGATAACAGGGTCGCCGGTTTGAAATATAAAGTAAAGAAAGGACTATATAAACCACGCAAGCGAAGCCGGTCAACGAGATCGTCACTTAGGCAAGGGTAAATAATGGCTAAAGCATGGTTAGTCAATAGAACCGACCTTCAAAATCTTATAAGGATATTCAATCAGTGTAAATATATTAGGGTCGCAGATAGTTATCGTGGATTTACCAATATAATTAGAATGCGACCGTATATACAGATTGAATATATACACAAAGCAATTGATATTACACAGTATAATCATTCGCTCATAGATATTGCTCAAAATATATGGGAGACAATAAACTATACAAAGTGGGTGGAAAACAAAGCAGCATTATTTCTTGTGAAAGAACAGACAGAGGTATATATTAGGTGGCATCCACGCGAATTACCCAATATCCATTTAGAATTTGAACCAGATCACGTAACTTATTTAACTAAAATCCTGCACGATATGCCTGGTCGTAACAAGGTTTGCATAAGCCCTTCCAAAGTCTCTCGTTATAAACTACCCCTAAATCAGCAGGCCCAAAATACCAATAGTGGGTAATATGCCTTATACAGCCACGGTTAGAATGATCGTGTTTAGCACTTTTACATTCGCAAATATTATTAGCCCTGTCTTTGACGGCTTGCCGCATCCGCATGTCCTCATCATCAATAGCCATACCTCTAACCTCCCCAAATATGATAATGGTAGAATAGAACAAGATGGGCAAGAAATCAACTAAGAGTTTACTTGACCACAATGATTATCATCTTTTTTCAACCCCAACCGCAGACAACAGATAGCTGAATTTATTCGCCCGCAAATTCCGCGACGAAACGCCCCGTATATGGTTATGATAAAATCTGTTAAACGGCATCCCGGCCCGGTATGCGAGTATATTAAGCAGAGATTGATTGATTTATTCGCACCCATATAAAGGGGATACTCGGGAAATGGATGACAATATAACCGGAGGAGCCATATTATGGATAAAGTGAAGATTGGAGCCCAGACGCTGCTATACCCCTTGCCGGCATTCCTGGTAGGAGCCAATGTGGATGGCAAGGCGAATTTTATGACGGTGGCCTGGGGTGGTGTTGCCTGCAGCGAGCCGCCCATGGTGTCGGTGGCCATACGCCACGCGCGGTATACCTTTAAAGGGATGAAGGAGAATATGACCTTTTCCGTCAATGTAGCCTCGTCCGATCAGGTAAAAGAGGTGGATTTCTGCGGCATCAGGTCCGGCGCCAAGGTGGATAAGGTAAAGATCTGCAAATTTAAAGTATTCTACGGCAAGCTCGAGACTGCGCCGATGATCGAGCAGTGCCCGGTCAACCTGGAATGTAAAATCGAACATATGCTGGACCTGGGAAGCCACGTGCTGGTGGTGGGCAAGATAGAGGAAACCTATGTCTCGGGCAAATGCTTCACCGGGGAGCATCCGGATGTTAAAAAAATCCGGCCTATAGGCTGGACCACGCTGCCGGCCAATGTCTATCAGGAACTGGGAGAGACTGTCGGCAAAGCTTTCAAGATCGGGCTGGAACTGAAAGCGTAATTTCGCTATTTTGACACTGATCCGGCTTCATGTTACTTTTATAAATGAAAACAATTTTCATTTAGCGATAAGGATATGGTCGAGAAGGATATTGCGGCGGAGCTCAGGAAGCGGGGCTTCAAGCTGACGCACCAGAGGAAGGCCATTATTTCCGTGCTGGGCAACTGCAGAGAGCACCTGAAGCCGGCAGATATCCATCAAAGGCTGCATAAGAAGTATCCCGGTATCGGGCTGGTTACGGTATATCGCACCCTGGAGCTGCTTCAGGAAAACGGACTGCTCTGCGAGGTACATATTGGCGACTCCTGCCGCAGTTATCTCAAGCGCCAGCGCCCGGGCGAGCATCATCATCACCTGGTCTGCCGCGATTGCGGCAGGGTGGCGGATTTCACCGACTGTGAACTGGACCGCCTCAAACAGCGTCTCGAGCGGGAAACGGGTTACCGCATAAACCGTCACCTGCTGGAATTCATGGGACTCTGCCCGCAATGTCAGATCAGGGAAGTGTAAAGGAGCAAAGATGTTCAGGCACGTATTATTCATCGCAATTGCAGCAGTACTGCTGATGACTGTCGTATCATGTAACACGGCTGTGCCGGCTCAGGTGGGAGAGAAAATGGGTGTGGCTGTGACTATACTGCCCCAGCAGGAGTTTGTAGAACGTGTGGGAGGTGATAAGGTCGATATAACCGTCATGGTTCCGCCGGGCGCCAGCCCACATACATATGAGGTCACGCCCGCTCAGATGGTGCAGTTGAGCAAGGCAAGGGTTTACTGCAAAGTAGGCTCCCCCATCGAATTTGAGCTCGCCTGGCTGGATAAGCTGTTGGCCCAGAACAAGGATATTCTTGTGGTGGATTGCAGCCGGGGCATCGATTTAATCGAGAGCGAAGATCCCGATGAGCCGGGAATGGACCCGCATATCTGGACCTCCCCGCGTAATGTAAAGACCATGGTGCAGAATATCTGCGAAGGTATGTCGCAGGCCGACCCGCAGAACCGCCAATACTATGAGAATAACCGTGATACATACTTAAAGGAACTGGATGAGCTGGATTTGGGGATGGTAGCCCTGTTTAAAGATTCAGTTAGCCGAACCTTTATCGTCTATCATCCGGCCTGGGGGTATTTTGCCAAGGATTATGGTCTCCATCAGCTTGGCATAGAGCAGGAGGGCAAGGAGCCCAAGGCTGCTTATATGTCCAGGCTGATCAATGAAGCCCGGCTGCAGAATATTAAAGTGATTTTTATTTCGCCTGAATTCGACTCAAGGAACGCCGAGGCCATCGCACGCGAGATCGGCGGCAGAGTCATAATTATCGATCCGCTGGCCGGAGATTACCTGGAAAATATGCGAGAGGTAGCAGCTGCCTTTAAGGAGGCTTTGAAGTAGCCTTGACGTCCCATGATACTGTCAGGCTGGAAAACGTCTGGGTGAGCTATAACGGCACACCTGCCCTGGAGGGCGTTAATCTGGCAGTGGATGAACATGACTTCCTGGGAGTCATCGGCCCCAACGGAGGCGGTAAAAGCACTCTGCTCAAGGTCATACTGGGGCTGATCACGCCGCAGCGCGGCAGCGTTACCGTGCTCGGCAGCTCGCCGGACAGGAGCCGCAACAGGATTGGCTACGTTCCACAGCATAGCGATTATGACCGTGACTTCCCCGTGAGCGTAATGGAAGTTGTACTGATGGGCCGCTATGGAAAGAGGGGCATGCTGAAACCTTATAACGAATCGGACAGGGAGGCCGCCGAGAAGGTGCTGGCAAGAGTGGGCATGCTTTCGCACGCCCGTACTCAGATCGGGCAGCTTTCAGGCGGACAGCAGCAGCGGACCTTTATCGCCCGGGCACTTGTCTCCGATCCGGCATTGTTGCTGCTGGATGAGCCTACAGCAAGTGTGGATTCGGCCATGCAGACCGATTTCTATGAGTTGCTGGAGCAGTTAAAAAAAGAGATGGCCATTATCATGGTATCGCACGACATCGGCGCTGTCTCTGTATTTGTGGATAAAATAGCCTGCCTCAATGTGCAGCTCTACTATCACGGCTCACGCGAAATAACACCGGAGATACTCGAAGCTACCTACAAATGCCCGGTACAACTTATCGCGCACGGCGATATCCCCCACCGTGTGCTGAAGGAACATTGATTATGTTCGAAGCTTTTCAGTTCGAGTTCATGCGAAACGCTTTACTGGCCGGGCTGCTGGCCTCCATCGCCTGCGGCATTGTAGGCGTTTATGTGGTGGTGAAAAAGATCGTATCTATGAGCGGCGGCATTGCCCACGCCTCTTTCGGTGGAATCGGCCTGGGTTATCTATTGAATTTCAGCCCGGTGCTGGGCGCCATGTTCTTTTCCCTGCTTTCAGCGTTGACCATGGGATTGGTGACGCGCAGGACCAGGCTGCCGGAGGATACGGCCATCGGTATACTATGGGCGCTGGGCATGGCCCTGGGCGTCATATTTATCGGGTTTTCCAAGGGATATGCCCCCGACCTTATGAGCTATCTTTTCGGCAATATCCTGACCGTGCCGCTGAGTGACCTTTACCTGATGGCCGCGCTCGACCTCGTTATCCTGGTGTTGACCGCCGTCTTTTATAAGGAGTTCCTGCTGCTTTCCTTCGATGAGGAGTTCGGTACCGTGGCCGGGATGCCTGTAAATGCCCTCTACCTGGTACTGCTGTGCATGGTTGCCCTCACCGTCGTTGTGCTTATACGTGTGGTCGGCATGATACTGGTAATCGCCATGCTGGCCTTCCCTGCGGCAATGGCAAGGCAGTTTACCCATGATATCAAGAAAATGATGATACTATCGGTAATCCTCGGCATGATATTTACCTTCGGCGGGCTGTGGATATCCTATATACTCAACCTCGCATCCGGAGCAACCATAATACTGCTCAGCGGCCTGGCGCTGCTGGCAACCTATATAGTGACGGGACTGCGGCACAGGATGAAAGTGCGCTTTACACCTTAAACTCACCGTAGTATGATGGCGGCGTTTTCAAATATATTCCGGAGGATGTATTGATGAGGAACGTGATTTTATTAGCTATGATACTATTGCTGGCGGCGTCGGGCTGCATCACTTTTGCTATGGGTGGCGGCACAGCGAATACAGCGCCGGTGGTGATCAGCTTCACGGTCAATCCCGTTTCCATCAATCCGGGAGATACGGCCGTACTCTCCTGGGAGGTTCAGAATGCTTCGTCTATCAGTATCGATCCGGGTATGCCCGCCGCAGCATCAACCGGTGCAGAAAAAGTTGCCCCGTCATCGACTACGACCTATATCTTAACGGCCAGCAACTCAGCCGGCTCAACCAGAGCTACTGCGCTGTTGACTGTTGCGAGCGCTGCAGGCACACAACAACCGCCCGCTTCCGGGCTTCCCGCGATATTATCGTTCTCAGCTTCCCCATCGAGCATCAGTCCCGGGGGCTCTGCGGTATTAAGCTGGACAACATCAAATGCCACGGGCGCCACAATCAGTGGCATCGGCGCCGTCGGCACCAACGGCGTCACATCCGTCAGCCCGGCCGTGACTACGACGTATATTTTAACGGCAACCAATGGTACTAACTCGGTAACCGGCGCTACCAGTGTGGAGGTGACTGCGGCTTCCACAACACCGCCGGCATCTTCCTCCCGGCCCAATATACTTTATTTCACAGCCAATCCCTCTAGTGTAGCCCTGGGCGGCTCGATCGTCCTCAGCTGGGATGTGATTGATGCATCGTCAGTGATTCTTCAGGGATATGGGCCTGTGCAATCATCAGGGAGTCTTACTGTGTATACCTCGGGTACGGGGACAATTACATTCCAGTTGACCGCCCAGAACTCCGCTGGCTCAAGCATTGCCAGCACCACCGTATCGGTCTCTCCCTAGCCTGTAACGATTTGGTGCTGCCCTGAGTTTTGTTTGTACACAAAATAATCATGTGCTATGATTGGTGGAAGCGGCCCGGGCCGCTTCCACTATTTTTTGCAGGAGGCCGGCAAAATGAAGATAGCGGTATTGAACGGGAGCCCGAAGGGTGAGATCAGCGTAACCGTACAGTACATTAAATTAATCCAGAAGAAATTTCCCCAGCATGAACTTAAACTGATTAATGTCGCGCACGATATTATCAAGATCGAAAAGGATGGCGATCTTTTCCAGTCGATCATCGAAGAAGTGAGGAAATCCGACGGTGTCATCTGGGCTTTTCCACTGTACGTCTTCCTCGTTTGCTCGCAGTACAAGCGCTTTATAGAGTTGATCGCCGAGAAGGGAGCGCAAAAAGCATTTGCCGGCAAGTATGTTACGGCACTCAGCACATCCGTGCATTTCTTCGACAACACGGCGCATAACTATATGCATGGTATTTGCGATGACCTCGATATGAAATATATCGAGCCGTTCTCAGCGGACATGGACGATATTATGATCGAAAATATGCGCCGTATACTGTTCAAGTGGGCTGACAACTTCTTTGCCGCCATTGAGAAAAGGACACCGACTATGAGGCTATGCGCCCCGGTTGTTCATAAAAAGTTTACTTATAAACCTGGCACAGGAACAGGTAAGGTTGAAACAAGGGGGATGAAGCTCAGTATTCTGGCTGATATAACCGACGAGAAGTCCAACCTGGCCAAAATGGTGTGGCGCTTTAAGGATTCGTTCAAGGGCGATATACAGGTGGTCAAGACAAGCGATATCAAAATGCGCGGAGGCTGCCTTGGCTGTATGGAGTGCGCCTTTGACAACATCTGTGTTTATCAGGGCAAGGATGACTTCATCGACTACTTCAACGCCGGACGCGATGCCGATGTAACCATATTTGCCTCGGAGATCGTTGACCGCTTCTTCTCCTCGCGCTTGAAAATGTTCTGGGACAGGAGCTTCTTTAACGGCCATATCCCCACGTCGGTGGACAAGCAAATGGGATTTATTGTTTCCGGTCCGCTCAGCCAGGTGGCCAACCTGCAGGAGATCATCAATGCCATGCCGCAGATATCGGGCGGCAACCTGGCAGGAGTGGTAACTGATGAATGCGCCGATTCAGACCAGATAGATCAGCTACTGGACGGATTTGCCGCTAAATGTGTTGATAACGCTGCGCATACATATATGCTGCCGCGCACATTCCTGGGAGTGGGTGGGCACAAGATTTTCCGCGACCAGATCTGGGCCCGACTATCGTTTCCCTTTACGGCCGACTACAGATACTATGAATCACACGGCCTGTTCGACTTCCCTCAGCAAGACACCAGGTACCTGGAGTTCAGCAAACAGATGATTGAGATGATCAAGGATCCCAAGATGAAAGAGATGGTACGTAAGATGATGAAGACCGAGATGCTCAAGGGATATGCCAAGATTGTCGAAACCAAATAACAGTTGGGTATATGGCTCAAATTGTCGGATATAGAAAAAAGAACTGAGCAGGGCGTAAGCCGCAGCCGCGAAGGGTTTTTCTCCAAAATAGCCGGGCTTTTCAACCGAGCCAGGATCGAAGAATCGACGTGGGATGAATTGGAGGAATTGCTGATCTCGGCGGATGTGGGTATGGAAACCGCGGGAAAGCTGCTGGAACGAGTGAGGAAGCGGACCAGGGATGAGAAGCTGATCGAGGGGAGCCAGGTGCGTGCTGCGCTCAAAGAGGAGATGGTGCGGCTGCTCGATGTCCCGGTAAAGGCTGGAGCCGTTGCATCGGGTGCAGGGATGACGGTGATTCTGATGGTCGGAGTTAACGGGACGGGTAAGACTACAAGCATAGCCAAGCTCGCCAGTGAGTATAAAAACAGCGGTAAAAAGGTGCTGTTGGGTGCGGCCGACACTTTCCGGGCGGCCGCTATCGATCAGCTTAAAATGTGGGGTGCCAGAGTGGATGTTGATGTGGTGGCCCATCAGACGGGAGCGGATCCCGGAGCTGTAGTGTTCGATACGCTGGAGGCAGCGCGCAGCCGCGCTGCCGATATCGTCATCATAGACACGGCGGGAAGGCTTCAGACCAAACATAACCTGATGGACGAACTAAGGAAGATCAGGAAGATCTCGGGCAAATATGACGCCGAACAGGAAGTGCTGCTGGTTATAGACGCCACTACGGGGCAGAACGGGTTATCCCAGGCTCGCAGTTTCACGGAGGCTACGGACGTCAATGGCATATTACTCTCCAAGCTGGACGGGACCGCCAGGGGTGGTATAGTATTAGCAATCTGCGACCTGCTGCAAATACCCATCAGATATATAGGAACGGGGGAACAGATAGGTGATATAGCGCCGTTTGACCCTGTATCATTTGTAAACGCTATTTTCGGGGATGTAACTTAGAGATATGTTTGATATCGATTGGAATCCGGTAATACTGAACATCGGCACGCTTGAGATCAGGTGGTATGGCGTACTGGTCGTACTGGCTGTAATTGCAGTGATAGCTCTTTCCCTGGTTGAGGCCAGGCGCAGGGGCATAGCACAGGATGTCATATGGGATGTGGCGTTGTGGGCGGTGGTCGGCGGCATCATCGGCGCCAGGCTGCTGCACATCATCGACAGGTGGCAGTACTACCTGTACCATCCGGAACAGCTACTTAATTTTGCCGGCCTTGCCATCTGGGGCGCGATGCTGGGAGGATTGGTCGCCATCCTGATCTTCTGCCTGGTTAAAAAGATGTCCTTCTGGTTACTGGGCGATATAGCCGCGCCGGGGGCTATTTTAGGGCAGGCCATCGGCCGTGTGGGATGCCTGGTGAACGGATGTTGCTATGGCCTGACCTGCGAGCTTCCGATCGCTGTTATATACAGCAATCCCAACAGCTATGCTCCTATCGGCGTACCTATCTACCCCACACAGCTGTTCCATATCGTATGGGACCTGGCAGGCTTCGCGGTGTTGTGGTCACTGCGTAAAAAGCTCAGGCCGGAAGGAACGCTCTTCCTGTTATGGCTGATCTTTTTCGGCATGGGGGACTTTGTCATACGATTCTTCCGCGAGAGCGAACCTTTCCTGTTCAACCTTCCGCAGGCTCAGGTCATAGATATACTGATAGTGGTGGCTGCGGTTATCACGTTGATCGTAAGATACGCCATGTACCGCAAAGCAAAGCAGCCGATGGCCGGGACAGAGGTCAGTAAGAGCGTGTAAAATCAAGCAGGTTGAGCCTGAGCTGGCCCTTGCCGTTGAAATTGTCCACCTCTACCGAATAAACGATATCTATATGGCGGGACAGCTCACCCAGGTAATTCCCCAGGCGAAAACCCATGGTATCCCAGACGATGCCGTCCTGTTTTAGCTTGAGCTTTATATGGTCTTTCTGGCTGCCCACCAGCTTTTGTTCCACAACCTCGACCTTGCGGCTCAGGAAAACAGGGGCAGGATTACCCATGCCGAAAGGCTCGAGCTGGCGCATCTCCTCGAATGTTCCACCCGCAAAAGCTGAAAGGGAAACCTCTGCATCGATATCAATGTGAGGTCGCAGGTCGAGGCCCGTTAGCTGCTCCTCGGCCAGTGAACGTAGCCTTTTCTGCAGCTGCTGCATATCCCTGGTATGTGTGTTGAAGCCCGCAGCCCGTGCATGGCCGCCGTATTTGGTGAGCAGGTGGTGGCATGTCTTCAGTGCTTCCATCAGATCAAACTCGGGAATGCTTCTAGCGCTGCCGCGGCAGGAGTCTGCCCCTATCTTGAATAATATGACGGGACGATAAAACTCGTCCGCCAGCCTGCCGGCCACCAGGCCGATTACGCCCGGCGGATAATCGGCGTCGCTGGCCATCAGGATAACCCTGTCCGCGCCATCCTCAAGTATCTGGCGTCGTGCCTTGTCGTATGTCTCTGCAACCAGGCGCTGCCTTTCCTTGTTTTTTTCTTCCAACTCGGTTGCCAGTATCCTGGCCTGTGCGTGGTCCTGCGTTACCAGCAACTGGTAGCTCGTACCCGCGTCATCCAGCCTGCCGGCCGAGTTCAGCCTGGGACCGATCTGATATGAGATGGTGTCGGTTGTCAGCTTGCTTTGTTCAATTCCGGCAATACGCATCAGTTCAACCAGCCCGATACGCTTGGTCCTGTGCAGCAGGCGAAGCCCCGATTTCACCCAGTAACGGTTCTCACTGATCAGCGGTGACATATCTGTAATGGTCCCCAGAGTCACCAGCTCTAATGAACTATTGAGCAGATCGTCATGCCCGCCTCCGGGAAGCAGCCCCTCCATCAGCTTAAATGCGACACCGACACCGGCAAATTCCTTGAAAGGGCAGGTTGAATCGGTACGTTTGGGATCCACGATGATGCCGGCCGGCGGCAGCTCAGCCAGCGGTACGTGATGGTCGGTCACCAGTATCTCCATGCCCATCTTGCGGGCTTTCTCGATTTCAGCAAAAGCTGTTATACCGGTATCTACGGTTACTACAAGCGTAACGCCCTGTTTACGCAGTTTCTCCAGAGCAGGTATCCTCAGCCCGTAGCCCTCCTGCATCCGATGCGGGATATAGGGTACGACATCGCCACCGAGCTCACTCAGGCCCTGGACCAGCAGCGCCGTCGCCGTGATACCATCAGCATCGAAATCGCCGTAAACGGCTATCTTTTCACCCGACATCAGCGCTTTATAGACGCGATTGACGGCCTGATGCATATCAGGGACGCTGAAAGGATCTATGGCAAGGCGCTTATCGGCCTTAAGGAAGATCTCGGCGCTGGAATGATCGTTGATGCCACGGTTATAAAGCAGCCTGGACACAAGGGAACCCGCACCCCGGAACAGCAGGGGTTTCTCGGCGTCAGGCAGGAGCTTCCAATGTGTATGGGCCAAATGGCATCTTCGCTTTCTTAGTTGGATTTATACCATAAAACGTATGTAATGTAAACAGTCGAAAGACTAGGATAACGGTGCCAGCCGCTCCTGGGTAATGGCCGCCAGGACAAAGAAAAGCATATTGGCCACATATATAGCGGTAAATATGACGCTGCCCCAGAGGTATCCTGCATCGCTCCTCTCTCTCTTTACGAATCGCCAGAAGTGGAAAACGACCGCCTGCATAATATAAAGTGAGTAGCAGAGTACGAGTACGATATATGCGGGAATGCCCCACTGAAAGAGTATGGCTGCCAGAGCCGATAAACCCATGGCGAGATTGGCAAAGCCGACCTCGAACTGATATCCCGGTGAGGTGGATTCCAGGCCCAGGCGGGAAGCGTCAGCCTTGTGAAAGATAACGTGGCTGACGAAGCTTATCAGGCCGTTGAACGCCACACACGTCACAAGTATGACTTCCAGTGCAGGCCTGGCGTCCGACCAGGTGAAGTACAGGTAATAAGCCAGTGCTATACCCACCCCGATGACGCAGTATCTGATAATGGCTATGACTGAAGCTATTATGATGGGCCCTCCTTCTCAAGGACGGATATTCAATTCTGAAGACGGTAACCGTCCGTTCTTATCAGCCAGTTATAAGTCATATAGCGCTCTGATACCACATTGCCGTTTTGTGAAACAGACGAGGCTACGTTCAATGAATATTCGTAGCCGATACATAACTGATAATACCAGGTGTGTACGACAAAGGGGTTACCGTAATACCACCCGCCGGGACCGGAGCCGGCAAGTTTTGGTTGATTATGTGTGACCAACTCTATGTAGAAGTCGCCGTTGACTTTAATCCCGGGGACCTCCACGCTCACCCATTGCGGGATATAGGAAAACAGGTTTTTGCTGTACTCCCGGCTGAATAGCTTGTTATGGCGGTTGTCCCAGATGTTGATTGTAAAATTGGGATTGACTGGCTCGATGGCTGCAATATCCGGTCCGTAGATCCATGCGCCCGGCCCAAATTGGGGATTCATGTCAAAATCGTGGGTGCTGCTTTTAATATAGCCGAGTATCTCAATTTTATCTATCTCATAACCGCCCGGAGGCGCCGTGTATTTGATCATATTTCCTTCGACCATCTGGATCATGTTGCCGGGATCACCTGTGGAGCCCACCAGATCGTCACAGCCGTCAACAATACCATTGTCCAATTTTAACCGCAGAAATTCCTTGCGCTCCGGGATATCGACCACGGTTACTTGCGGCGCAATCTTTATCTCGTAATGGCCGGCCGTGGGGAAAGTAGACGAAAACTCCACCCTGGCCCAACTGCCCGCTTCTATTGGCACGGGTCGGCTTTCCACCAGAGTACCGTTGATTGTCAGCTCAGCTACAAATATACCCGCGGCATTGCCCGTGTTTTCGATTCTCATATTGATAGTCGCAGGCTGACCGGACGTTACTGACAGGGGTGAAATAACGATGGGATCAAATTTGTAGATGGCCACATTTTGTATGGGAGGCTGTGATGGGGTCTGCTGCGCCGGAGATGCAGCCGGCACCTGTATGCATGCGGCAATGACGGCGACGACCAGCAGCGCTGATAGCAGCAAGGCGCTTCTGTAGATGTGATTTGCTCCCATGTTCTTCCTCCTCCGCAGGCCGGGTCGGTCATGCGAGTTTAATATATCCCTGTCTGTAAAGGATTATAAGGTGCCTGCCCATCCTTTTCAAAATGTTTTCAGTTTTGGCCACGTAACCTGTATAATCCTTCTCATCGTGCTTTTTCTGTGAAACCAATACGGTTTTAAGGAGGTTGCCATGCCGATTGCCAGCTCAGGAGATATAAAACTGTATTACGAAGTTATCGGGCAGGGCGATCCCCTTATACTCATAATGGGTTACGGCCACCATTCCCAGCACTGGGGCGATCTGCCGCAGCAGTTGGCTAAGAATAACTACCAGGTAATTACGATGGACAACCGCGGAGTAGGCAGGAGTGACCGGGTGGATGCGCCCATGAGTATCGCTATGATGGCTGATGACGTCTGCAGCGTGATGGATGCGGCCGGACTGAAAAAGGCCAGTGTCTTCGGTGTTTCCATGGGAGGGCTGATTGCACAGGTGTTCGCTTTGAATCATCCGGATCGGTTGTTCAACCTCGTGCTGGGCTGCACGTTTCCCGGGGGCACGCACACGGCGCCCACCGATCCCGAGGGGATGAGGATTCTGTTTGATTATGAGTATTTGCAGAAAATGACGTCCGAACAAAGATCGATGACCGTTTTCCGTTTTTTCTGCTCAGACGAATTCATCGAGGCAAACAGGGCATCTTTTGAATACTATCACAGGGTGACCACAGAATATCCTACACCCCTCAGTATCTTTAAGAGGCAGGCGGAAGCGATAGCCAGTGAGGATACCTGGGACAGGCTGCCGTACATCAAAGCGCCGACCATGATAATCAGCGGCACCGATGACCGCCTGGTGAACTTTAAAAACAGCGAATTGCTGGCGAAGAGGATACCGGGCGCAGAGCTGACCCTGCTTCAGGATAAGAGGCATGGATTTTTCATCGAGGCCATGGATTCAACCAGAATATTCATCAACGGCTTCATGAAAAGGCGCAGCCGGAGGTAATCAGGGCGGTATCGACGCCTCAGAAAGTGGTTACCGCCTCCAGCTTCTGCGGAGGATATACCTGCTCAGACTTGGGAGGCATCGGGCTGTAGACCCAGTCGGCGATCAACTCTCCACATTCTATTCCACCCATGCTGCGCGTACCCTTATAAATGCCGCGCAGCAGGACTGTCTGCATCTCGAAGGACATGCAAAAGAGCGCCGCCGTAGCTCCGGCCGGGACGGATTTAAGGTCGCTGCTGTAAACGGATGAGGCGAAGATAACACGATCGCTGCCTGCGGTTTGTGCCTGTATAACCGGTATAATCACAGGGTATCCATCTGTATCCACATAGGCCAGGAACTTCAGGTTATCCATCTTGTCTATCAGCTTATGCGTGAAATGATTGAGCACGTCCTGGCCTTCCCCTTTGCCGGCCAGTGTTTTGGCTATCATGGTCTTTACAGCCGCCTGTATTACACTGGTCATCGGTAGCGCTTCTTTTCCGGTATGGCTAACCAGGTCCATGTAATAGACCGTATGGATACCGAAATACGCGTTATAGCGAAACATGGGCGTGTTATTCAGTAGCTCGTATTCACTGCCGGCTTTGGTTGTGCGGGTAAAGCTGGCCTTGCCACGCCACAGATTTTTATCCAGCGTCATGATCAGGAATCCGGTTTTAGGATTCCTTCTGATATTGGCCTTGCTCATGCCCTCGGAGAACTGCCCCCAGAACATCTCGCTGGGCGAGCAGGCCTGCAGAGTGGAGATGAGCGTCAAATGCGGCAGGCCCGCTTCGTTGACTGTGGCGATCAGCCCGATCTTCATTTCGGGCTTAAAGCTTTCGACGTCCTGTTCAGAGAATGTCTTGAATAATGTCTTTTGTTCCTGCATGGCCGACCTCCTTCAGGCGTTAGTGTTTTCTACCCGTGCTGCCCCTGTTACGAAGATTTTATCCGGGTCCGGACCCGAACCTCTGGCGATCGTCTCGAATCTGCCCATATCAGCCTTGCTCATGAGAGGCGTGGTCGCGTATTTCCATTCCATATCCAGCCGCCGGTACTTGTCACGGCAGAGGTTATTGAAAGCGCAGAGCTCCCAGCGCTGCACATCATTCTCCAGAGTGTTGTGGATAAAGCGGCCGATGCGCTCTACGGTCTCCTCCTCTGCTGTGGCTTCAGGTATAAGGGGTGTACGGATCCAGAGCTGCTTCCCCGGATTGGCTCTGATATAGTCACGCACGTGAATAAGGTTTTCCAGAATCCTGCGGTTATCGTGCCCGGTATAGCCGAGGTGTTTCTCCGGATGAATTTCCTTGAGGTCGAAAAGAATGAGGTCGACGAAAGGCAGGACCTTTTCCAGCGACGCTGTGGAACACATGCCGCAGGTATCTACGGCGGTATGGATGCCGTTTTCCTTCAGTTTGCTCAACAGGCCGGCGCAGAACTCTGCCTGCATAAGAGGTTCGCCGCCCGAAAGCGTAATACCCCCCCCTGATTTATCATAATAAACCTTGTCTTTCAGTAGCTCTTTTAAGAGCTCTTCCTGCCCCACCGTTTTTCCCAGCATCTCCTGCGCACCGGCAGGACACTCCTGCGCGCATCTGCCACACGAAAGACACTTCTCCCTGTCTCTCTTGATACCGTTCGCAGTCCTTGTCAGACAATCGTTCGGGCATGTTTTCAGGCATATGCCGCATCCGATGCAGCGTGACTCCATCCAGTGCATCTGGGGCTTAAATGATATGCTTTCAGGATTGTGGCACCACAGGCAATTCAAGGGGCAGCCTTTGAAAAAAACCGTTGTGCGTATGCCCGGACCGTCCTCAGTGGACAGTCTCTGGGTATGTAGAATTATGGCCTTATCGCCCCGGATTGTGTGTTCCGGTAGTGGCTCTATGCCGGCCTGTTCAACGGCCTTAACTGGCGCCTGCTCTATTCTCATAAGCGCATATCTTACATACAGTGGCTTTCGCGGGCGATTATCTCGTTTTGAAGCTCGCGACCGATCGAAGTGAAATAGGCATTATAGCCGGTCACTCGCACAAGAAGGTGCCGGTAGGAGTCTGGATTTGTCTGAGCATCGCGCAGGATATCGGCATCGATCATATTTACCTGCAGCGCGCTTCCGCCGTTCTCCGCATAGCTGCGCAGGAAGGCCATGAATTTAGATTTGTGCTCGGGATCGCGCAGCAGGGACGGGCTGAATGTCATGGTATGGCTGGCGCCGTTGGGCAGTACGTTTAAGTATCCATCCCAGTCGCCATTGCCTGCCGGATCCTTGCCGCCCAGCACCTTGCCTACAGAATTTACGTTGGCCGTGGGACCATTGATATCGGCGCCTGCGCAGGGGCATATAGCGTTGGATAGGAATTGTCCCTTGGGCCTGCCGTCAGGGCTGGCCGGCAGGATGAAGCCGTCGCCTACCCAGTAGTTCCAGGACAGCATACCGGGGCGGTAATGTTTACCGGTAACCGAAGTGCGGTATTTCCATGTTTCGCCGGTCCAAAGGTCCATTACATCTTTACCAAGATTATCCGCCTGGTCATCATCCCTTCCGTATTTAGGGGTCTTGTTGAGCGCCCTGGCCTGCAGGACCTCGTGCCCCTTCCAGTTATCTTTAAGGGCCTGGATGAGCTCCTGCATGCTGCATTCCTTCTTATCGAAGACCAGGTGCCTGATGGCCAGCAGGGAATCCACGGTTGTTGCGTAGGTCACAGCTTCTACCGTGATGAAGTTCAGTTCGGCTCCGCCTTCGTTGATGTCCATGGCTTTATCGGCGCATCCTCTTACCAGACACGATAGATAAGGTGTTCGCAGATATTTAGCCCTCATCCTGTCCGTCCTGTCATACAGCTCGGCTACGCGTTCCATGAGATGCCTGGTCTGTGCAACATATGCGTTCCAGAACTCCTCCCACGTACGGAATTTGGTCGCATCTCCGGTGTCAGCACCCCAGCGCTTTATCGGCTCCTGCTTGCCGGTCATGGGATCTACCCAGGGTATCATGTCGTAGCCGCCGGTGAGCGCATGCTCCACAGCCTTGAGAAGGTTTAAGTTGATATCCACCGTGCCCGAGCGGTCATTTCCGCACATGGTATTTTCAAGGCACCCGACCGGAGCATAGTCAAAAACGTTATCGGCGTTGATCAGTTTCTCCACGCCGGCTATTCTTGCTTCCCTCAGCATACCGGCGATCGAGCGCTCGTCGAAATTCAGCAGGAAGGGTGATCCCTGGCTGGAGGCGATCATATCGATCACCTTCTCCAGCAGCCTGTCCGGACTACGCCGGTGCAGGCGGACGTTCGGTTTGGGCTCCAGCAACGGGCTCAACTCGTCGATTACTTCCAGCATGCCGTAGGTCAGGTCGTTGCTAAGGTCGACTCCACCCTTGCCCATGCCGGAAATGGTGATAAGCTGTCCGAAGCCGGCCGTGATGCCCTGGTTGCCTCCGGTCCTTATCATAGCATCGTAAGCGTAGTTGCAATGGATCCAGAAGCATTTCAATAGCTCCTTACCGAATTCACGATCCATGCCCTCATCCAGCGACTTTTTCCAGAAGGGGTAGAGGTACTGATCCGCCCGGCCGAAAGAGACCCCCGGTCCGGGATAGTTCTCGTCGCTCATAACAAGCATGTGTGTGATCCACAGCGATTGAATGGCCTCCCAGAAATTCTGCGCCGGCTCCCATGGCACTCGGCGCAGCATTTCCGCCATCTTGACAAGCTCATTTTTTCTGGCGCTGTCGGCTTCATTCTCGGCCAGTTGCGCGCAGACCTTGCTGTACTCGAAAGCCACATCGCGCGCCATCGTGGCGGCAACCAGCATGGCCTTTATCTGATGTCCCTTTTTACTATCGTACTCGCGCTGTGACAGGGATGACAGCTTGCGGTTCAATTCCTCGTGTACGCTCTTCCAGCCCTCGCGCAGAATTCTCGGGTAGTCGGGTATAAGGTGTCCGCTGGTCGCACCGGCATTGCCGTAACCGTGGTTATGAAACAAGAATTCGGCGGCGCGGGCACCCTTTTTTCCATAGACGGCTTTGGAGTATGCCGCTGCTTCTTTTTTATTGAAACACCTGGAAGTTTGAACGTTAAAGCGGCCGCCGGCTATAAGGTCGCCCGGCAGAACCTCATGCGGGAGGTAATAAACCATGACTTCCCTGACAAACCAGGCCTGCCGTTCCGGCAGGCTCCATTCCCAGAAGCCCTCGGGAAGGTCCACTTTAAAGGAGGCCTGCTGGAAGGCGCCCGTGAAAGTCGGGAAGAAGGTGTATGTCTCAGGTACGATATAGAAATTGAGCTCCTGATACTGTATGTCCCAGGGTGTCCCCGTGGTGAAGCCGGTGAACTCGTTGTTCCACTTCCGGTTGTTGCCCTGGAAATAGTAGTCGCGAAGCCACTGGATGCGCGGTGAGAGGTTGAGCGGTTCCTTGATCGAGTAGCGGGGGGAATTGCAGCTCTGGGTGGTCATAGCCTTGCCCTCCTAATCCTTGTTGAACAGCGATAATGAACGAAATGCGGAAATTATCCCGTGGTAACACTGTAATTGTAGGAGTTTGGCCGGTTTTGTCAACCGCTTTGATCACTTTCCATATACATATCGCTGAAAGCAGGTGGGGCCGAAAACTACAGGGCGGCGAGCGTGCTCGCCGCCCTGCTATGTTGTAAATCCAATGAGTTATTACTCTGCCATAAGCTGTTCGTGTTTGACCTTTTCCATATCAGCAGGATAGGGCTTGGCGGCCATTAGATAACAGATGCCTCCGAGGATGCCTCCGATGGAGGCTATCATCAGGGCGGTGCCCAGTGCTTGAGCGCCCTGCCCCAGTGCATCAGAGATAGCTCCCACCATGTACGGGCTCCAGCCTCCACCGAAGACGTACATACAGAAGACCATGAGGCCCCAGACAAGCCCTTTTTGTGCAGCAGGCGCTACGTCCTGCGATATGGCGCTGAGACAGGGCAATGCCATCACGTTCAGTACGCCATAGGCGATTACAAGGGCCATACCTATGCCCCTGAACTGTAAATAAATAGCCCCTGCAAGGCAGATAGCGCTGAGGAATATGGTGATTGCCGGTATATACAGCCTGCCCCTGGGGTCCTTTTTGAACCAGACGTCCGCGAGGATGCCGCCCAGCGGTGAGCCGACTATGGCAGCTAATACGATGGGCACCATCACGGCATTGGCAGCTACAACATCCACGCCCCATGCCCTGCCTACAAAGGCCGGGGTCCAGAAGAGGAATGACATGGACATGATGTTGGCCAGGCCGTAGCCTACCAGGGCCCAGACCAGCGAGGGTATCTTGAAAAGGGTTTTTATCGATTGCCCGAAGGTTACCTTAGACCCGGTGGTGGATGTTGAGGCTACGGTCTTGTAATCTTTCATGAACAGGGCCAGTATGCCGAGGATCACGCCGGGGATGGCGAAGTACAGGAACGGGGCCTGCCAGCCCTGTGTCTTGGCAATAGCGCCGGCAAGCACCGAGCCCAGTGCTATACCCAGTGGGATCGACATGTTGAAAACTCCCATGGCTGCGCCGCGCGCCTTGGACGAGTAAGCGGCGCCGACCATGGCTGTGCCGCCGGCGGAGAAACCGGCCTCACCCACGCCGACCAGGCTGCGCGGGACAAACAATGACCAGAAATTCCAGGCCTTGCCGGTCAGGAACGTGAAGCCGCTCCACAGGATCGCCATAATGGCGATGGCCTTGCGCCTGCTCCAGCGGTCGACCAGATAGGCTACGGGAAATGAGAATAGGGCTATGCTGAGGAGGAAGACTGAACCTAAAATTCCCACGTCGCTGTCGTTCAGGCTCAGGGCGGCTTTCATCGGTTCCACCACCGCGGCGACCACCTGCCTGTCCATGTAGTTGACCATGTAGAGCAGTGTACAGATGATAAGAATGTAGATTGATGCCCCTTTGCCGGCTTTGTACTGCTTGGAATCGCCAGTGTCCTTTGCCACTACATACCTCCTATTTAATTGTTTATATTGATGTCGCCCCTGGCGGCTGATTAAGGTGCATTAATAGGCGCGGCGATAACGCCTCATGATACCTTCCTAAAGTGAGGACGTCAAACTGAAGTTTAGTCGTGAAAAAGAGGAGGGTATTCAGTGTCGTTCCGGGGGTTTGTAAATGTGAGATATGTGTTTTTATACCGACGGTGAAAATACAACAGCTGCTGCGCCGTACAAATACGGCGCAGCAGCTGTTGATCTGATTGTTGATGTCTTGGGTCGTTTAATAATTTTCAGCCAGCACTTCGTAATAGGATTGTGGATGCCTGCAGGCCGGGCACTTTTTTGGAGCTTCGTTTCCCTCGTATATATATCCGCAATTAGTGCAGTGCCACTTAATCTTCTCTTTCTTCTTGAAAACCTGGGCTTCCGCCACGTTGCTGATCAATTTTCTATATCTGGCCTCGTGGAATTTCTCCACCAAGGCTATCTGATCGAAGGAACCGGCCACCTCGGGGAAACCCTCCTCCTTTGCTACCTTGGAGAACTCCTGATAAAGCGCCGTCCACTCCATCTTCTCGCCCGCTGCAGCCTCTTCCAGATTCGTCTTGGTGTCTTTGATCATACCTGCCGGATAGGAAGCTACGATCTCTACATCGCCTCCCTCCAGGTACTCGAAAAAGATCTTGGCGTGCTCCTTTTCGTTGAAGGCCGTCTCTTCGAAGATATCTGCGATCTGCATGTATCCGTCCTTGCGCGTCTGGCTGGCAAAATAGGTATACCTGTTCCTGGCCTGCGATTCTCCGGCAAAAGCCTTCAGCAGGTTCTGCTCGGTTTTGGTGCCTTTTAGTGATTTGCCCATAGTTAAAACCTCCTCTGTACAGCATTCCACACAATTTTACAGAATATCTAAGATGTGTAAGTGACGAAGGTCACGTGTATATATGCAGTATTATTAAATACTATTCTTCGGATAGATGCAACAGCCTTTGAGCCCTGTCATACGGCTTTCCCGGTCTGTACCGCATATTTATACAGCCTGGCCAGAGCCCTGATGGTGATATCGCTGGCGGGGTAGACGGGGAAGCCGTTCTGCTCAAAGGCGTTTTTCAGCAAAAGGTTGCCCTTCCTGTCCTCGTCATCTTCCAGAAAAGGATCCAGAGATACGCTTAGAAGCACCGGTTTGCCCAATACTTCCCGGCAATAGCGGCTGCCCTCCAGCATCATCCCTATGACCAGGTTCATATGATCGACCGCTTCATGTTTGCGCGCCCGCCGTATATACCTGAACTGGTCGAACATAAAAACCAGCGAGTCGATGTTATCGTCTTCCGCCACAACTTTGATGATGTCGCTCAGGCTGCCCTCCTTCTGGAAGACTTTATAGAAGATAGGCCAGGCATCGAGAGGATTGCCGATGCTCGTGCCCGCGCGGGGCACCAGGTGCCGTAGCCTGTCCAGCGTTTTCTCACCGAAGGGAGGCACGGCCATTCCCTCGGCTGCGCAAAGGTCAGTCTGGATGACGCTGAAGCCGCCCGAATTGCTCACCAGTGAAACGCGGTTGCCCTTTGGCAGAGGGGAGTGACTGAAAGCGGCCACGGTATTGACCAGTTCATCGTGGTTGCTGACCTGTATCACACCGCACTGTCTGAAAAGTGTTTTCCACAATTCAGGTGTGCCTGTCAGCTGCCCGGTGTGCGACCTTGCCACGCGGTTGCCGTTATCGGTCAGTCCTCCCTTGACCGCAACTACTGGCTTCCTGCAGGCTGCATACCTGAGCGCTTCGTGAAGCCGTTTCCCGTTCTTCGATCCCTCGATATAAAGGGCAATCACCTTTGTTTGCGGATCGTCTGCCATATACTCCAGGAAATCGGGGCAGTCGAGGTCCGTGGCATTTCCATAGCTGACTACTTTGCTGAAATGCAGGTTCTTGGTCTTGCCGAAATAGGAGAAAGACTCTGCCACGCTGCCGCTCTGGGCAATCACGCCTACGTTGCCCTCGATCTCGCTGGATTCCGGAACGATAGCCAATCCCGAGCGGGGGCAGTAGATACCGAAGCAATTGGGGCCGATAATTCTTATTTTGCCGGCGGCAACGTCCCTTAATTCTTTTTCAAGGGCATGTCCTTCGGGTGATCCTGTTTCGCTGAACCCGGAAGTAAAGATATGGGCCGCCCTGATCCCCCTCTGAATGCATTCGCCAACTATCCGTGGAACCAGGTTAGCATTGACGCCGATGATGGCATAGTCAATTGAATCTTCGATGTCGAGGACGCTGGCATAGCACTTGCGGCCGAAGATCTCAGTATACTTGGGATTAACGAAATACACATTGTCTTTGATCTTTGTCTTCATCAAGGCCAGGGTAGCTATGTCGGCAACCGGAGAAGCCCCTATTATGGCAACTCTGCTGGGATGAAAAATGCCGTCCAGTTCATCGTATATCGATTGTTTCATGTACGGAGCCTCCTTCAGCGAAGTATTGCCACCAGAATAAAATCGAATTCTTCTCCGGGCGCCGTCAAAATATGCGCGGTTTCGAATTAACCAGTTCAAAATTATATAATATTTGAGCCGGATCATTTAGTATACCGGCTCCATAATACGGGAGTAGTTATCGTATAACAGGGAGGTTAATTAATGAAATTCCGGATCACCCATTCGTCGATCCTTTTTGTGATAGGCGTGGCTGCTGCCCTGGTGCTTGGCTCCTGCGCCGCGCCTGCGCCTGCAGTTCAGACACCGCCTCCTGATGCTCCGACTGCTATTGCCCAGCCTGTGATCAGCGATATTGCGGGAGCACAGGAATGGTATCCTAACGAAGAGAACGTTCTGATTTGCGGCTGCTCAGACCCCGACGGGAATCCTCTCACCTATTCCTGGACCGCCGAAAATGGGACTATCAAAGGAGAAGGGCAAAGAGTTAGCTGGGTGCCGCCGGAGGAATTAGGGGAATATGAGATAACCCTAAAAGTGACCAACGACAAAGGGGGAGAGGCCACATTCAGCAAAAAGTTTACGGTGGTTGCTCCTCCGCCCCCGCCCGTGGATACAACCGTATATCTGAAGCTGACCCCGCCCGCCACCAATGCAGCCACAGAATCTAGACAGGTCAAAGGTCTATCGACACCGGAAATCCAGTGCGTGGTTCCCGGTGATTCTTCGGAATACACCTTCACTTGGGCGGCAAATGCCGGCAAGCTAATGGCAGATGGGCTTGAAGAAGGGAAAGCAAGCCGGGTAGGGTGGATTGCACCGAATCAGGCGGGTAAATACACAGTGAGTGTTATGGTTGCCGACAAGGCAGGGAATAAGGCCATGGGTGAAGTGAAATTGGAAGTACTCTGCTGTGGAAGAGGCCAAAATTGATACGTTCAAGTGATTTATAAGGGAAGATGATCATGATATTTACTAAAAATGTACAGTTAGCCACAGTTTTGATTGCAGCACTTGTTGCGCCGTGTATAATTGCTTCCTGCGCCGCGCCCGCCCCAACTTCGCAGGTGAACCGTGCACCGGTAATCCAGCGGATTATCGGGGCTTCTGAATGGGCACCGGAGGCGGAAGGGCAGTTCTCATGCATTGCCACGGATGAAGATGGCGATGTGCTGACATATAAATGGATCGCCGACAATGGTACCGTAACCGGGAATGGAGCAACTGTGACATGGATATCGCCTGCTACCATGGGCAAGTACGATATCACGGTAACGGTCAGCGATGACAAAGGCGGGCAGGCTACTGCTGTTCACGAAGTTAAAGTAATTGTAAATGCGGATGGTAGCGCCAGTGTGGATGCGCCGGTCGTGTTGAAAATGTCGCTTCCCTCCCAGGAAGTTGTGACAGCGGCCAAGCGTATGCGCATCTGGACAGCCTCAGCCATAGAGTGCGTTATAGAGGGTGCGGAAGCTCAGGATTTGAGATTCAAATGGTCGGCTACCAGCGGGAAACTGCAGGCAGCCGCGGGGATGAATATTAACGACGGAACCGCCAGTAAAGTAAACTGGATTGCCCCCGGTGTGGGTGGTGATTTCAAGGTCGATGTTATTGTAAGCGACAGCAGCGGTAATGAAGCAAAAGGCACTGTGAATTTCGAAGTATTCTGCTGTAGCCAATGAAGCAAAATGGAACCGAGCAATATTGTTTTTCTTGAACAGCCTTCGCTGCGCCAACCCGATCTGGTAGCGGCCTTTGTCGGTTGGCCCGATGCTGCCCAGGTTTCCACGGGCACAGTGTCCTACATGATAAAAAAGCTGCCTGCCGTGAAATTTGCCGAGATGAAATCGGACGATTATTACGATTTCGACAAGATAAGGCCCTCTATTAATGTCGAGAACGGCATGCTGTGGCCCATTCTTATGCCGGCCAACAGCCTATACTACTGGCACAATCCAGTTGGGCCCCGTGACCTCATTATTTTCAGCGGCATCGAACCGCAGATGAGATGGCAGTCGTATGCCGAAGTGATCGCTGACATGGCGGGCTATTACAATGCGCATCGTGTATATGCCGTTGGAGGGCTGTACGACAGGATCCCACATACGCGAGAGACGCGTATCAGCGGGCTGGTCAATGACCAGGTTATGATCGAGCTGCTCGAGCAGGCAGGGATTGAACCTATCAGTTACACCGGACCCAGCAGTATCCATGGGCCGTTGCTGAGCGTCTGTGCTATGCGCCGAATACCCGCTGTCAGCATATGGGGACATGTGCCCTTCTATATACGCGCCGAGAGCAATCCCATGGTATGCTTTGAAACCGTAAAGAAAATCATCACTCTGTTGGCCCTTGATCTTGATCTCGGCGATCTGAAGAGATCGGCCGACAGCCTGTGCGGAATACTGGACCGACTAATCTCCGAAAACGAGCAGATGCGCATCTTCCTGCGATCGCTGGAAGAACAGTACGATCTTGATGGAAACGCTACAGGCGTAGAGCCCGAAGGATCGGAGCAGATAATCAAGGACATAGAGGACTTTCTGCGGGACCAGCGCCAGGAAGACTGATCGGACGTACATCCGCAGACCGCCACACGGTGTTGGTGTCAGGCGAGGGGTGGGTTGACAGGGATATTTGGCGAGATCTCTATATCATTGCAGGCCATGAAGTAGCCGATGCGGCGTCACATGTTACGCCGGTATTTACCGCCAACTTCGTAGAGTGCGCCTGTTATCTGCCCCAGCGAGGCGTAACGTGCTGTTTCCATCATCTGCTCGAAGATATTGCCACCTTCACGAGCTACCTGCTGCAGTTTCTTGAGCGATTCTATGGCTCTGGCAGAGTTAGTTTTCTGAAAGCTGCGCAGATTATTAATTTGTTCCTGTTTTTCCTCTACGGTCGAGCGGCTGAGAGGTATATCAAACGGGATCAGGTTGCCCTCCCTGGGATTTAAAAACGTATTGACACCGATGATAGGCAGCTCTCCTGAATGTTTGCGCTGTTCATAGAGCATCGATTCATCCTGGATCTTGCCGCGCTGGTACTGCAGCTCCATACCGCCCAGCACTCCGCCTCGCTTGGAGATACGTTCGAACTCATCCAGTATGCCCTCCTCTACCAGGTCGGTCAATTGCTCCAGTATGTAAGAGCCCTGCCATGCGTTTTCGTTCTTGGTCAGCCCGAACTCACGTGTGATGATGAGCTGAATCGCCATAGCTCGTCTGACAGATTCTTCGGTGGGAGTGGTTATAGCTTCATCATAAGAGTTTGTGTGGAGCGAATTGCAGTTATCATAGAAGGCCAGCACCGCCTGGAGTGTGGTGCGGATATCGTTGAACTGTATCTCCTGAGCGTGCAGAGACCTGCCCGAGGTCTGTATATGGTATTTAAGCTGCTGGCTGCGTTCGTTGCCGCCGTATTTTTCACGCATCGCCACCGCCCAGATGCGGCGGGCCACCCGGCCGATTACCGTGTACTCGGCATCCATGCCGTTGGAGAAAAAGAAGGACAGGTTGGGCGCGAATGAATCGATGGGGAATCCCCTTGATAGATAGTATTCCACGTAGGTAAACCCGTTCGCCAGCGTGAACGCCACCTGAGTAATGGGGTTGGCACCCGCCTCGGCGATATGGTAGCCCGAGATGGAGACGGAGTAATAATTGCGCACGTTATGATTGATGAAGTACTCCTGGATATCTCCCATCATCTTGAGTGCGAACTCAATCGAGAAGATGCAGCTGTTCTGTCCCTGGTCCTCCTTAAGAATATCGGCCTGGACCGTGCCGCGGACGATGGACAGCGTTTGTGCTTTAATCCTCGCGTGCTCGTCCGGTGTGGGAAGCCGCCCGTGTTGTTCCGTGAATCTGTCAACCTGCTGGTCGATGGCTGCGTTAAGGAAGAAAGCCAGCATTATAGGAGCCGGGCCATTTATGGTCATGGAGACCGATGTATTGGGAGAGCACAGGTCGAAACCTGCATACAGTTTCTTGATATCTTCCAGTGTGCATATAGATACGCCGGACTCTCCGATCTTGCCCAAGATGTCGGGGCTCTCCTGAGGATCTTCGCCGAAGAGGGTGACGGCGTCGAAGGCGGTGGACAGGCGCTTGGCCTCGTCGTTCTGTGAGAGGAAGTGAAAGCGCGTATTGGTGCGCACCGGCCCTCCCTCACCCGCGAACTGGCGTTTAGGATCCTCTCCCTTGCGCCTGAAGGGGAAAACTCCTGCAGTATAGGGATAGTGCCCCGGCACGTTCTCAAGCATCAGGTACCTCAGCCTCTCGCCATGGTCTTTCAGGTCAGGCACGATAACCCGGGGAATATTAGTGCCGGCCAGCGTAGTATCGATCAGCTCCACTTTATATTCCTGGCCGCGTACACTATAGCGGAAGTAGTCGCCACTATAGGTCCTGCGCAGCTCGTCCCAGCCTGACAGCAGTTTGCGGCATTCCGGTTTGAGCTTATCGTGTAGAGACGCCACTTTCTTTTCAATAGCCTCCCGTGCAGGCTCATCTTCAATTTCCACCAGTGCAGAGCGCAGCTCCTGGATGTGCCGGGCAATCTCGGCCTGTTTATGCACACCCTTTTTATAATCGTGCACCGTTTCGGCGATCTCTCCCAGATATCGTATGCGGTCAGGCGGGATGGCAAATCGTACTGAGCTTGTATGTGACACGATGTCTTCAGGTATACTGCATATAAACTGTTGTCCGCATTTTCTGTTGATACATTCAAGAAGCCCGGCGTACAAGCCGTTTACGCCCTCGTCGTTGTAGCGTGATGCGATGGTGCCGTAGACCGGCATGCTTTCCAGCGGCGCATCGAATTTCTCGTGTGTACGTCTCAATACTCTCCTGACGTCACGCAGGGCGTCCTCGGAGCCTTTTTTGTCGTATTTATTGAGCACCACAATATCCGCGAAATCCAGCATATCTATCTTCTCAAGCTGCGTGGGCGCCCCATACTCGGCGGTCATGACATAGAGGCAGACGTCCGATATGTCCACTATGGCTGTATCGCCCTGGCCGATGCCTGCGGTCTCCACCAGAACCAGATCATAGCCGGCCGCTTTTACCACATCGATAGCATCCTGGATCACCTCGGGGACCTCGGTTTTTGATCCTCTGGTGGCAAGGGAACGCATATATACATTGCCGCCGTATACGTAGTTCATGCGGATACGGTCGCCCAGCAGTGCGCCCCCGGTTCGGCGTTTGGAGGGATCGGCTGAAAGCACCGCCACCGTTTTGCCGGGATTATCCGTCCTGAAGCGCAGTACCAGTTCATCCAGCAGCGAGCTTTTACCTGAGCCTCCCGTGCCGGTTACTCCAATCACCGGGGCCCTGTTCTGGCCGGCTTTCTCTTTCAATATATCGCTGTACTTGGACCATGGATCGACTCCCATCTCAGCCAGCGTGATCATGCGGGCAACCTTTGCGGGTTCCTGCGTATTGAGTTTGGCTGGCGCCGGAATGGCTGCGCCGCGTTTAGACTTGTCGTGTTCGGAGGTAATACCGATGGTATGGAAGTCGCAACGCTGCAGCAGGTCGTCTATCATGCCAACCAGTCCCATGTTGCGGCCGTCCTCAGGATCGTAGATGCGCTCGATGCCGTACTCCTGCAGCTCCTTTATCTCATTGGGGCGTATGACGCCACCACCACCACCGAAGATCCTTATATGTCCCGCTCCGAGTTTATCGAACATGTCCTTCATGTACTTGAAGAACTCCATATGGCCGCCCTGGTAAGAGGAAATAGCCACCGCCTGTACATCTTCCTGGATGGCTGCTTCCACTATCTCGCCTACCGACCGGCTGTGGCCGAGGTGGATGACCTCAGCGCCGCCGGCCTGGATCAGCCTGCGCATAATGTTAATGGCTGCGTCGTGGCCATCGAACAAGGCAGTTGCGGTTACTACCCTGACCCGATGTTTGAGTTCATGCCGTGCATGTTTGATTTCGCCCATGTCTACCCTTTTATGTGAGATTGGCTTAAAGCCTGCAATATTTTAGTCTAAACCGCGGGATTTAACCACACCGGCCTATTTATCCATCAGGTCGATCAGTTCCGGTCAAATTATATCATCGCCAGCCGTTTTATTCTGTTTCATCATGCGCCGGCCGAACGATTGAATTTATCATCGTCGATGCGGCGAGATATAATTATGATGCACGGTCAGATCAAATATTGACCTGTAACAAGGAGGTAGAATTTGGCGGAGATTATACGCAGAGTCAAGGTCGGCGACAGCGCCGGCGACTTCACTCTTCAGGACCATAACGGGAACAACTTCATCCTATTCGCACAAAGGGGTAAACGCGTACTGCTTTCCTTTCATCCGCTGGCCTGGACAGCTGTATGCGCCAGTCAGATGCTCTCGCTTGAAAAGAATTTTGCAGTCTTCGAGTCGTTGAAAACCGTCCCGGTGGGATTGAGTGTCGATCCCGTGCCTTCTAAAAAGGCGTGGGCTGAGAGCCTTGATATCAAGAAAATCCCTCTGCTCTCCGATTTCTGGCCGCATGGCGCAGCGGCCAAATTATTCGATATATTCCGCGAAAAAAACGGTTTTTCCGAGAGGGCCAATATTATTATCGATGACAGTGGCGTGATTGCATTTTTTAAAACATATCCATTGAGTCAGTTGCCGGATATAGATGAGATTATCGAGTTTATCAGGCGAATGTCGTAGAGATAAGTGGCCTGGACGGCAGGGTAATTGTTAAAACATGTTTAATAAAATGTCCGGCCGGCCAAATATAGGAGAATTGCTATGAGAAAAATAGTATTGGCATTGGTCGTTATTATAATCCTGGCGGTAGGGTGTGTGACAGTGGTGACACCCCCGGCGTCACCCTCTCCGGCGGAAAAACCCTCTACGCCTTCGCAGGCGGATACAGTTTCACCCGCTCCGGCACAGGTGACAACGCCGTCCTTTAATCTGCCCGAAGTGGCTATATTTAATGTCGTTCCCGCCAATATCGTGTCGGGCGATTATGCCACGCTGACATGGGACGTGCGAAATGGCTATGATGTCCAGATTGAGCCGGGTTTCACTATCATTCGTCCGCAGGGTTCCCAGCCGGTCAATCCACCGTTTACCACGACATACAGGCTGACGGCAACCAATAACCAGGGTTCCATAGTGGCCACAACAACTCTGACCGTATCCGGAGTGCCTCCCACGATTGATACACCTGTTATCAAGTCATTTACAGCTACTCCTAATGTGATCCGCAGCGGCGGCTCTTCGATATTAAGCTGGCAGACGATAAACGGATCTTCTGTATCCATTGACAAGAATGTGGGTACCGTTTCCGGCGAAGGCAGTACACAGGTGTTGCCGACCGCCACAACCACCTATATGTTGACTGTTACCAGCCCCGAAGGCGCCCAATTTCAGACGGTAACGGTCAATGTTAAATAGTTGAGCCGAACTTTCTCAGCTGATCCAGCTGGCGATTGATCTCGGTAAAAGCATCGGTGCGGCCTCTGCGGAATGCACGCCGTGATTGTCTCTGTCTTGCCCATTGATCGATAACTGCCAGCCGCAGATATTTTTCCCTGCCTTTTTCATCGGTTATCACATGCCTTTTCAGGTCCCCTCCCAGCTTGAGTATCCCTTTCTCCATAGCGCTGTCTCGGCCCGGATCACTGACTATCCAATGTTCGATCCATACTTCGCAGTCCACATGGTCCCGCTCATCGCCCAGTTCCTCCAGCCGTACCGGCAGGCTATTTGCCCGGCCCATCTGGCTCCATAGCGTGCTGTCCGCTTTAATACGATAGACACGATAACGCGCGGGTATCCCTGCCGACCGAAGCATGGCGACCAGAAGGTTGGTCTTGCCTGAACACATGCCCCAGCCTTTTTTCAGGATATCGGAGGCCTTTAAATCCCAGTCCTCGAAACCGTAGGGCAGCTCTTTTACGAAGGTATAAATCTTTTCAAATCTCGACTGACGGGTTGTGCAGCCGGCAGTCAGTTCCAGCACTTTTTGCTTTATCTGGCGGCTGGTGTCGAAATCGCAGAGTTCGCTAGGTTGCAGATAGGCGTTTCGGTTGAATGTCATGCGCGTTATGTCCTTATCTCAACTATTTTGTTGCGTCCGCTCAGCCCGCTGGTGATGCGCACCTCTGACCTGGCGACCCCGAAGTGCTCTGCCACCAGCTTAATAACTGCTTCGTTAGCTTTGCCTTCCTTAGGCTGTGCTTTAACCCTGACCAGATAACCTCCATCGGTTTTAACGATCTCTTCTCTGGACGAGCGCGGGATGACTTTGATTCCTATCTTCATAATAGTAGGCTTCCCCAGAGTCCACCCTGTTTGCGCTTTTTCGACCTGCTGATAAATGATGGCCCTGAATCACTGACGTGTCCGACCAAACGGGTCCTGGAGATTGTATTAGAGATATCGAGGCTGCTTCTGGTGTAAACGCGGATGTAATTATCTGTCAAACCCGAGTAAATCTGCGATCCCGGACGCATCTCTTTTTCCCAGAGGATTTCTCTGGTTTGACCTATGACGCGTCCGGCGAATATATCCGCAGAGCTGGCGGCCAACTCCAGCATGGTACCGCTGCGTTGCCTCTTGATATGTTCACTCACCCTCTCAGTCATCTGCGCCGCCACAGTCCCCGGCCTGGAGGAGTACGGGAAGATGTGCAGGGCGGCGAATTTCAAACGGCGGCAGAATTCGAGGCTATTTATGAAATCCTCGTCAGATTCGCCGGGAAAACCCACTATGATATCAGTTGTCACTGACGCATCGGGGACCGATGCGCGCACCATTTCTACTGACCGTGTGAAGATATCCGTCGTATAGCGTCTCCCCATCAGTTTAAGCACCTTATCGCTGCCGCTCTGCAGGGCCATGTGAAAGTGGCGGCATAGCCGTCTATCCTGCCACAAGGCCAGCAGTTCCTCTGTTATCTCCTGGGGCTGCAGTGAGGTAAGGTGTAATCTTATAATAGATGTTTCATGCAGGATGAGCTTGATCAGGTCTATCAGATTCAGTCCATTGCTGATGTATGAGCCGATCTCAGTGCCCGTAAGGATAATCTCCTTGTATCCTTCTGCGGCTCTTGAACGGATTTCATCGACCACGGAGCCGGCATCTACACTGTATTTTGTTGGGCGAACGAAGGGTACGATGCAATAGGAGCAAAATCTATCGCATCCGTCCTGTATCTTGACGAAACTGCGTACTCTGCCGGAGCCCCGGGCAACAGTGCGGGATGATTGGTGCAAAGGCCGGGCCGCCAGAGATTCCGCCAGCCCAGTTTTATCCCGGTTGCCGGCAACCGTGTCGGCGCCGCAGCCGATAAGATCTTTTCCCGCCCTTTCCGCGTAGCAGCCAGTGACGGCAATGATAGAACACGGATTGAGCGCACGCAGCATCCTCACAAGATGGCGTGATTTCGCATCAGCTGCTTGGGTGACGCTGCAGGTGTTTATGACTATCAGATCAGCAATGTTACCGTTTGTTATTGTCAGGCCACGGGATACTAAATCTGCTGCCAGCGCCTCTGATTCGGCCTGATTTAATTTGCAGCCAAGAGTATGTATGGTGGCTGTACGTCTCATAGGCATTTCTACTACGGAATTATATGGACGCGCGCCGATCAGCGTCAAACCGGCTTATAGCTCCTGTCGAAGCGTCCTGCGCCAGCCGTCCCTACATCGATAACTTCTTGTAAAGCATGGGCAGGCGGTGGGGAAGGGTTTCGATATCGTCCAGGACTTCATACCCTATATCGTCACACATTGTTCGCAGATAATCGTTGCCGGCTGAGTCGACGGTCAGGCAGAAGGGAGTAATGTTTTTTTGTGATGCTTCCATAAGTGCCATCTTGGTATCATGTATGGCATATTCCTTATCGTCGTCATCGTAGCCGTACAGGGAATCCTGCGGGTAACCGTCGCTGACCAGGAAAAGCAGTTTGAGGCTGCTGCCGCACGCATCCAGCCTGGCAATGGTATGGCGTATAGCCGGGCCCATGCGCGTGCCATGAATCGGTGCTATCTGGTCGACTCTGCGCTTGATCCTCTCGCCGAAAGATTCATTGAGATCCTTAATGACCAGGAACTGGACATTGGCACGGCCATGGCCGGAGAAGCCGTAAATGCCGTAATTATCTCCCAGCGTCTCAATGGCTTGGCAGAGCAGCACTATGCTTTCTTTCTCGAGGTCGATAATGCGGCGGCGCGGCTGCATTACGAATTTCATAAAATCGTACTTGAAGGACTCTTCGTACTGCATGGTCGGGCGATTCTTATTGATAAGGTCGGCTGTTGAGCCGCTCATATCCAGCAGAAATGCTACAGCCACGTCACGCTGGATCTTTTTCTTCTTGGTATACACTTTGCCTGTCGGCGTGTGCCCCGCCCGTTTGTCTATCAGTTCGCCGATAACCAGATCAAGATCAAACTCATCTCCATCATCCAGGTTTTTTGCCTTATATAGCATCTCGGCAGGCAACCTCTCGAATTGACGCTTGATTTCGGCCATCAGCGACCTGCGGTTTTCCAGGGTTTTATCGTAGAAATAGCTGTTACCCTCTCCCAGAACCTTCTCTCTAACACAGCACCAGGAGCTGATGTATCGGTTCTCCCTGAAATCCCATTCGTCATAATAAGACAGCCGTTCATCGGCTTCCGCCGGGGAAGGCTTGACAGCATCCTCGGGCCTGTAGCGGTCGACCTGTGTATACTTATCATGTGAGAACTGGTAGACATGCACTCCGCGGGGGATAGAGGCGGCGGACAGACCGCTGCCGGGCAGGGACTTTACATCTTTGATATCGGTGATGCCGATTTTCTGGTTGGCCAGCTTCTCCATGTCTTCAGCGGACATAGGCATACTGGACTTCTGGCCGGTATTGGCCTTGATTTCCATATCCAGTTTAATTTTATCCGTCTGGAAATTGCCCATGAACTCCTGGCCTTCAAGGTCCGAAATATTGGGCTCTCTGTTCTCTGATCCGTATCCGCCTGATCCCGAGGCAAGCGCCTTTTTAGGCACCGTCAGCGCGATTTGATAAATACGGATGGCGGCCTCAGCGGAATCTTCCACGGCGGCAGAAGAGGTACATAGTAGATCGAGGACGTCTTTAGCAGTATTCAGAGGCTCATACAGGGCCTCTTCATCGATAGCCAGGATGGCATCGATCTCCAGCCCCTCCAGCAGCTCAATGAAGGCTCTCCGCAGGGTTATACCCGATACACGGGCAAGCGCCAGCAGGTTATATTCCTGCATACGGCGGTAGCCCTGCTTGAGTCCTGGATAATGATGCTTTACCAGATAATTGATGCGTACATTCTCAACTGCCACAAAGACCTGCATGGCCAGCCTGGGATCATCAAAAATGGCAAAATATTTTTCGAATGGTGAACTGCCGTGTCCCGTCTCCCCCTTCAACTGGTAGCGTAGATCTTCAAAAATGGTGGATTCTTTATCGAAATCGAAATCGAAAGAATTAAACTCGCTGTGCGCGACCTGTTGTGTCACCACCGCTTTATACCAGCAAAAGTTATCAACATAGCTGGCATATTCCATAAACGAGGCTGGAATCAATACCTTGATATGCCCGTCGGGAGGATTGCCTGATGCCAGCTGGTTCCACCAGGCATTACGCAGGGACGTATGGGAGCCTTTACCGGGTGCGAAATCCACTTCCTTGCCTGTCAGCGCCCTGCAGTAAACCTGCAGTAACGGTTCGACCGAAGCAAACTCTATGCCGTGATAACTGCCGGCGGTCTCTTGTTCAGGCTGTTTGATCTGATCATTAGCCCCGCTCATTGTATCTCATGGACCTTTTATTCAAATATGGCGGTAACGACTTCCTTTAATGATTTCTGTACTTCGGCATCATCTGTGATAGACCAGACGGCAGCCACCTCGCAGGCCCGCCTGGCGGGGATACCCTGACGAATCATACGGGCGGCGTATATCAGCAGACGGGTACTGATGACTTCTGAAAGGTCCTGCTCTTTAAGATTGCGGATCTTCTCTCCCAGCTGTGCCAGCCTGCCTGCCGTGTCTTCATCGACATCGGCCTCGTGTGCGATTATCCTGGCCTCAATGCTTCTGGGCGGGTGAGTGAACTCGATAGCGATGAAGCGCTGCCTGGTACTGTGCTTGAGGTTCTTGAGTATGCTTTGATAGCCCGGATTGTAAGAGATGACCAGTATAAAGCTGTTGCTGGCTTCGAGCATCTCACCTTTCTTCTCTATATACAGCGACCGGCGGTGGTCGGCCAGAGGATGGATGAGCACGATGGTATCCTTGCGAGCCTCTACTACCTCATCCAGGTAGCAGATTCCTCCGCTCTTTACGGCACGGGTCAGAGGCCCGTCCACCCAGCGAGTGGTATCGCCTTCCAGCAGGTACTTACCCACCAGATCGCTGGCAGTCAGGTCCTCGTGGCAGGCAATAGTAATCAGGGGAATGCCGTCTCGCTGCCCGGAGGAGCCTTTGCGCTTACGCTCCTTCTGGCTCATACGGTATGTCATGTATTCAAGAAAACGGGTCTTGCCGCAACCCGTCGGGCCCTTGAGCAATACAGGTATCCGCTCAGCGTAGGCCGCCTCGAAGAGAGCCACTTCATCTTTGAGGGGGAGATAAAATGGCTCCTCGGTTATATAGTATTCCTCGATGATATGAGACTTGTAATCATGTCGTTTGGCTTTAAGAGGCATGGATTTGCTCCGGTTGTTTAATTCAGGCTCCAGGTGATAATTCTATGACTTGCAGGCAAAGATGGCAATTAATTGCTACCGGGGGCCGTTATGATGCGCACCAGGAAATTGCGAGGTTTGCCTAACGACCGCCTCTGCGCTCTGGGGGAGGGATCAGGGGTTCCTGGCGTATAAGCCGTCCCTTGTACTGAATAGGTGGGTTAGGATTGATTGTATGATGTTCGACGATGCGCACAGGTTTCACTATATTGGCGGGATTTCCTCCCCGGGCGGCAGGGGATTCCCTGACAGTGTGATGGATTATCCCAGGTTGCTGGCCTGTGCAGCCGCCACCCGCCTGAGCCCTGCGATAGCCCGGACTGTTTTCAATGGTATGGTGAATGCCGGTGGATTGCTGTAGCCCGCCGCTTTGTTGCACTGGTTGCGGCATCTGCCTGAGTGTGTGATGAATGGTCTCGCCGGGGATAAAAGAAGCCTGTGCCTTGATCGGCGCCGGGCCGGGACGGAATATCTCGTGGTGCACCTTCACCCCGGGCGGTAAGTTCTCCGCTCTCTTCTGCGCCGCGCTCTTTTCGGGGGCAGTACGTGACCGGATAAATTGCTCACGGGGCTTGACCTGTACCGCAGGCCTGTTGAGTCCCTTGAGCGGAAGCTGGCCGGGCTGGATGGTCCTGACCTCCCACGTTATCTCCCTGCCACGTATGTTATCAACTTTGTAGGTATATTCCGGGTCCGTGCGGATGCGATACTTGGGTTCGGAAGCTGCTGAACCCCTCTTGCGCACCAGCAGGGCAATGCCGATCGGCGTTGTAAAAGGCTCGGGCGCCAGAATGAGCGCTATGGCCGCCACATCGAGTACGGCGTCTTTAGGTGTATAAGCAATCGTCAATTCTGGTGCCTGATGCTAAATTTCATTTTATTAAGCCTTATCCCGGAGCCAGATTATCCTTTCCGAGACGACCGTTACGGCCTCTTTCTGGTCCTGGCATCTGGAGATGTCGTGGGACAGCTTATCGTCGCCCAGTACTTCTCGTACCCAGCGGGCGAAGTCGTTTTTCTCATCGGTAACATGATGTTTGTAGGTGGAAACATGCATTTTGCCCAGCGCAGTTTTCAAATCATATATGTTGTTCAGTATCTCACCATCATGGCAATAGAACCGCTTTACATCGGGCACGTGCCTCAGTACTCTCTGAGCATCCTCTTTATTTCTTATAGCCATGTTAACCTCCTTCCCCCGGTGCGTTCGCCAATTCTAATTATAATCATACCGTCATATTATAGCTTAATCAACTCTGTATAATCGGGTGAGCCGATATACGGTTATTGGCTCGGTTGGATGATGGTGGTGCGCTCCTCGGTGTCGTTCTTAACGTTTCTCAGTATCGCGAGATAGTCGCTCATAGCGTCGACGTCCCTTATATTTAGGTCCGTATATTTCAGGTAATCTTTGAGCCACGATTTGAAATTATCGGCAAGCGGCCCCAACCAGTTGACCTTGTTGATGAGTGGCTGGATGCCCTTGTCCGCCAGGTAATCGGTGGTGACCATGGTATATTCGGCATCCATATCCATGTCGATATATGCGCCGTCCGGTTGCCTGATCTGAAGGTTAGTTATACGCTCGCCGCTCTTACGGCTCATATCGATCGTCATCTTGAGTCCGGAGATTTCAAAGCACGGGGGAGGGTCTTTGACTTTTATATGCGAATCGATACCCATCTCCAGTAACAGCTTGATCAGGTTGCCCCTTACCTTCATGGTGGCAAGGTTCTGTCGCAGTGCCAGGACCATTTCGATATCATTGCGCAGGATATTGCCCTTCAGGATATCCGATCGGATATTGTAGCTGTCGTAGACAGCGAATTGGACGTCCGGATTGATCCTTTTGGCGCTCCAGAGAAATGCATCGGCTATGATGGGGCCTGGGCCTTTGTTCAGACCCCGCAGGAGGTTCTCGTCAGCCGTGGCAACTATGGTATTGAGTTCGCCGGAAACCTGTTTTACATAGGGTTGCAATACGGCGTCCATATCAGGGCTGTTCCAGTAGATTTTAAAACCGGGAACTTTGGCTACGGCGTTCATTATCTGCGAATATTCAGGCCGGCAGGGGCAAATATGACTCCAGCCCCATTCATCCTCGATCATGAAGTTGTTTGTCGAGAAGATAAAGGGCTGCCCGTTGAAGCTGATGATGTGTCCTCTGTCATCAAAATCCAGCTTGATGCGTCCCAGCAACTGGTTGTTTTCCCAGGCATGCACGATCAATACCTTGTTGCCGTCGGGGCCGGAGATTTCGGTAGGATAGGGCATTTCCGGCTTGAGGCCGATCTGTTCGAACTCGGGTCCACCCATGAATGTTGCTGTATGTCCGCCGACAATAACATCGATGCCGGCTACCTCGTTGGCCAGTTTGACGTCGTCCTGATAGCCCAGGTGTGAGAGGATAATGATTTTATTCACGCCCCTTTTATTGAGTTCAGCTATGTATTTACGGGCCGTGTCGGCGGCTGGCAGGAATACGATATTGTTACCGGGATAACTGAGAAAAGCTGTGTCAGGTGTAATCAGGCCGATAATGCCGACCTTTTCGCCCGCTATGTCATAAATAACATATGGACTGATGCCCGATAGCAACGGCTCCCTGGACACATCCATGTTGGCCGCCAGTACGGGGAACCTTGCACGTTTCACCAGGGCTGCAGCCTCCTGGACATTTTTTGAGAGATCATGGTTTCCCAGCTCAAGGGCATCAAACTCCATGGCGTTCATGGCATCTATGTCGGCCATTCCCTGGAATTTGGTCGTCCAGATGGTTCCTTCCAGCACATCGCCCGCATGTAGCAGCAGAACGTTCTTTTCCTGGCTGCGAATGTCCTCAACAGCGGATTTGAGCAGGCTATATCCGCCTGCCGTAGCCACAGTATCCTTGCCGTTGACCTTGAGCAGCACACTGTGGGGTATCACGTATGAATGTGTATCATTAACGTGAAGGACGGTCAGGGATATGGGAAGCGTCGTTATCTCCGCCGGCTGAGAGGCCGTTGAAGCAGAGGGTGCGCAGGCAAAGGCAGGCAGAAGAATTATCAGTAATAAAATGAAATTAACTAATGATGGTCTGAAACGGATCATTTCTAACTCCTGCTTGCCGGGTTGCGGATATTATATGCTTTTCAGAGTGCTTTCCAAAATGTCTCTTTGTGATCGCCGGGATTGTAGAAATCGGGAACAGTGCTGACATGCCTGTAACCGAGCGTGATATACAGGGAGCGGGCTGCCTCATAGTTGGGATTGGAGGAGGTGTCGATCAATATAAGCCGACCCCCAAGTTTTTTAATATGATCGGCTGCCATGGTGAAGAGGGTGCTGCCTATGCCCTGGCCCTGAAACCGGGGTGAGACTGCGCACCAGTACATATCCCACGCGCCGTGCGTCATCGGAGTGGGACCATAGCAAAGGTAACCGGCGAAATCGTGCTCGAATTCAGCTATTATAAAATAGTAGCCGCAGTCTTTCGGATCATTGAAATACTCGTCCATGATCTCGCCAAGCACCGTCAATTCGTCTGGCAGAAACGCCCCTGTCTCATCGGTCACACTGATGATACGGGGCCTGTCGGAAGGAACGATGCCTCTTATCTTGACTGTCAAGGTCTTACTCCAGAGCGAGGTCGACTATTTTTTGCATCAGATCGGCATAAGTCATGCCTCGCACATCTGCCTGGAGAGCGATACCCAGTTCAGGTGTGATGTCGGGATTGGCATTGACCTCCAGCACCTTTATGCTGCCGTCAACGTCCTGTCTCATATCTACCCTGGCATATCCCCTGCATCCTGCCGTGCGGCAGGATGACAGGACCGTTTCAGTGATGCGCTCTCTTAAATCTCCATCGACCTCTGCCGGACAAGATACGGCGGTGTTTATATAATAGTCGGTTTCCTCGAACCATTTTGAATCGAAAGTCAATATGCGCGGCAGGCCCGGCGGCAGGGTATAGACGATCTCGGATATCTCAATCAGCTCGTGCACTGAGTTCCCCAGGATAGATGCATTGAACTCGCGGCCGTCTATAAATTCTTCCACCAGGGCACTGCCCCGAAATCGGCTGCTGATCCGGACAACCTGTTCCTTCAACTGCTCCATATTGGAAACAATATTTTCCGGCGAAAGCCCATGGCTGGCATCCTCATCTCGTGGCTTCACAATACAGGGAAATCTGAGCCGGAAATCGCGAATATTGGCCGGTGTCAATACCATAAAGTCGGGTGTGTCTATACCCGCATCAAGCAGAACGTTTTTAAAAGCCGCCTTGTCCAGAGTCAGGTCCAGTACGCTGGAAGGATTACCTGTGAAAGAGAGCCCCATATCCTCCATCATGCGTGCCACCACCGGCTCCGTATGTGGCTGGTCTTCGAAACCCTCGAAAAGATTGAAGATTACGTCGGCCTGGATGTTGCGCAGTACATGCGGAACACTGTCCAGAGGAAGTCTCAGAGGAACTTTTTCGACCTCATGCCCCCGGCTGATAAGAGCGTTCTTGACGGCCACGACCTCCTCTAAAACACCGGTTATTGCCTCGTCCTCTCCATTGGGAATTATTATTTCACATGGAGGATCGTTATAAATAATGGCAATTTTCAAAGGCATAAGCTACTCCTCGTCAATGCGGCTTCCAGTATTGTCCGGATCAGTCGCTGATAGGTCCAGCCTATTTTAGAGGACATGATGGGCAGGTCTCCTGAATCCGGATTAAGCCCGGGCAAGGGATTGATCTCCAGAAAGTAAGGGATACCATTCGATGTCACACGGAAATCGACGCGGGCGCAATCGCGACAGCCCAGCGCCTCGTAAGCCTTGATGCTGGCCTCACTGATGCGTTTAAGCGTTGCCCCCGAAAGTTTGGCCGGGCATTCATAATCCACAAGTTTACGCCAGTCACGCTTGATTTCCAGTGAGTAGACGAATGTTTTATACTTTCTCTTCGGCACCACCCGCATTATACCAACGATGGAGGGAGGATTGTTGCCGGTTATTCCCACCGTGATCTCCTCTCCGTCGATATACTTCTCTATGATTGCGGGCTGATCATACCCGCGCAGCAGAGCGCGGGCGGCAGCCAGTGCTTGGCCGGTCGTATTTACACGGGAGGTCAATCTAATACCCTTGCTCGAGCCTTCGAAGGCGGGCTTGACGAACGCAGGCAAAGCAATAGTCTGCCCTTTCAGAGCCTTGATATCCTCCGCGCATTTAACCGTTATCCATGGAGGAGTGGCTACACCTGCGGAGCTCACGATCTGCTTGGCCAGGGATTTATCCAGGGTGATGGCCAAAGTCAGCGGATCTGAACCTGTATAGGGAATATTCAGCATCTCCAGTACGGCAGGCACCTGGGCCTCACGGCTGCGCTGGTTGCCTCTCCCTTCGGCGATGTTGAAAACGAGGTCGACCTTTGTCTTCAGGATATTAACGAGAAACTTGCGCCCTCCACCGAGATTGACCGTCCGATGTCCCATCAAGCGCAGGCTGCGTGATATAGCCCTGACGACCTTTATCGAATCGTACTCTTCAAGTGCGTCTTCAGGGTAATCCCCGCCTGCTTCCATATCGTCCTTGAGATCGTAGGCGAGGCCGATTCGCATATCGTCCTTATTTCGCCGCTACAAGCTCCAGCGCCATCTGCTGGTCATTTGTCTTGCGCCGTCCGCTGCGTCCGGCCGAAGCTGCTGCAGGCCTGGGATTGTGGTAGCTGTACGTTTTCCCCAGATAATTTCTGAATATAAGCTGGCCGTCTGCTCTGGATACCAGGTAGCTGGCCTGCAGCGGCACCTTGCCGCCGCCGCCCGGCAGGTCGATCACATAGGTGGGCACCGCGAGGCCGGAGGTATGACCCCTCATGCCCTCGATAATTCGCAGGCCTTTTTCCACGGTAGTGCGCAGATGTTCTGTGCCCTCAACCTCATCCGCCTGGAAAAGGTAATAAGGACGGATTTTTGCCCTCAGCAGGCCGTGGCAGAGCTGAAGCTGGCCCTCTACAGAATCGTTTACACCGGCCAGCAATACCGACTGGTTATTTACAGGTATGCCGCGGCGCAATATTTTATCACAGGCGGTTTTAGCTTCGTCCGTCAGTTCGTTGGCGTGGTTGAAATGGGTATTCAGCCAGATGGGGCCATAGCGGGAAAGCATGTCGCAGAGCTCATCATCGATACGCTGGGGCATAACTACGGGTACGCGGCTGCCAATACGTATTATCTCGACGTGAGGAATAGTGCGTATCTTCTTCAGGATATCTTCAAGGTGTCTGGTGGACAGCGTCAACGGATCCCCGCCTGATATAATCACATCCCTGATATTCGGGTCGTTGCGTATATAGTCGATCATGCGGTCGATCTCGTGCGGGGGACGCACCCAGCGGCCGCGCCGCCATTCGCGTTTGCGCGTGCAGTGGCGGCAGAACATCGGGCAGATATCCGTTACAACCATTAGAACACGGTCGGGGTAACGGTGCACCATGCCGGGGACTACAGAGTCCCGCTCCTCCTCCAGGGGGTCTTCGGAAAGTATGCCTGACAGGGCGATCTCCTCATAAACGGGCATAGCCTGCCGGCGGACAGGATCATTGGAATTATCGTGGTTGATCAGGCAGAAATAGTAAGGTGTAATGGAGATAGGGAATTTTTCAGTGACCAGCCTGAGGCTGACCTGATCATGTATCGATAGAAAGATAAGTTTAGATAGCTCTTCTATACTGGTGATGCGATTGCGGAACTGCCACTTCCAATCGTTCCAGCTTTCATCGGGCACGCTGCCGAAGAACTTTTCCCGGTTCCTCAGCAGACGCAAGCTTGGAGGCTCTTCTACTTCCGTCGCAGGATGACCTGGAGGTTCCTCCTCTGCGGAGAACTCGAATAAGTCTTGTTGTTTGGTCGTTGATGCTTGCGCCAACTTGGGCTGTGCCTCCTTAAAATTTAAAAATTTTTTCCTATTTGTTGCAATCGTATTTTTTTATTCTTTTGTTTTTTATAGCATGTAAAAAAAATCATGTCAAGTATTTTTGGCAAAAAAACCTAAAATATTTTTGAATTATATCTACGATGGATTTTCCGGGGCTGTTTTTTTAGCGCGGCAACGGATGTACGTTTGCGAAAACAGGCACGGAATTTCAGCTCAACATGGCGACTGCTGCCGCGAGACATTTACCCTGTAACCGATTATAAATTTATCTTCCGATGGGGTATACTCTAATGGTATTTAAAAAGTACGATAGTTATTTGCTAAAAAAATGCGGGATATTTTTGCCACAAAATTCGACCCCAGGAATATCATAGATAATCCGTCGGAAGACCGATTGAGGGAATGGGCGCTTGAGCAGGGCGGAGTTATCTCTGAGTTCGGCAACCTGGCGGTTACGACGCGTGTACGTAACAGGATTGCCAAATTCACTGAAGTGATACTGGGTGAGCTCGAAGACGAAAATGTGAAGCTGGTGGACGATGTGCTGAAATATCTTAATCACCGGGACATGATCATGCTCGACCGCGTGATGTGCCAGAGCAAGGGATATAAGAAAAGGTGCCGGGTATATGTGGATGCTCAATATCCCCGCATACCGCTGATGTGGGGCAATACACTCTTCCCCGCCGAGCCGGGAGAGCCTGATTTTATCACGGTTACCGTGGCGGACTGGCCTGAAAAAAAGGTGCTTGTCTTTCCCGAATCCGGCATAACGTTAATATTAGGCAGCGATTACAAAGGGGAGAACAAAAAGGCCATGCTGCGACAGGTCATGTACTGGGCCAAGAAGGAAGGTAATATCGGCCTGCATGCAGCCAGCAAGATTCTGCGCATTATGAAGGATGGCAAGCTATGCGATAAAGGCTTTCTGCTCTTCGGGCTGAGCGGGACGGGCAAGACATCGCTGGCCTGTCATTCGCACTGGCTGAGGCCGCCTGAAAGGGTGATTATCCGCCAGGATGACGTGGTCATACTCAAGGCCGACAGCAGCGCAATCGGCACCGAGGAATCCTTCTATATGAAGACCGAAGGTCTTGAACCCGCAGCCCAGCCACTGCTCTATGCGGCCGCCATCAGCCCGCGGGCTATACTTGAGAACGTCCACGTTGATAAGGCAACCGGCAAGGTCGACTTTTTCGACTCAACGCTGACGTCGAACGGCCGCGCCATGGTCAAACGCCGCGACATAGCGTTTACCGACGGCGAAGTAGATCTCGAGAAAGTGGATTTTTTAATATTCATCACGAGGCACAATGAGATAGTGCCGCCTGTAGTTAAGCTCTCTCGGGAATGGGGAGCGGCCGCTTTCATGCTTGGCGAATCGGTGGAGACATCGGCCGGAGATCCGTCCGAGGCGGGCAAGCAGCGCCGTGTCGTCGGGACCAATCCTTTCATAGTCGGGTCCGAAGAAGAGGAAGGCAATATGTTCCTCGATATTTTGCGTAAAAATCCCCACATGCAGTGTTATTTGTTGAATACCGGCAGGGTGGGAGGCTTAACTGGCGGGCAGAAGATAACGGTATTCGATTCGGTTAAGATACTGGAGATGATAGCCAGGGATAAAATCACCTGGAAAAAGGATGAATTCTGGGGTTATGAGGTGCCGGCCGATATACCCGGATTGGATATAGGCCGGTTCGATCTTAATAATTATTATCCGAAGGAAAAAATTGCGGCCCTCAGTCAAACTTTGAAAAAAGAGAGATTGGCCTGGCTTTCGCGCTTCGAAGGCATACATCCGGATATAATCAACGCCCTGCAGCCGTAGTTCCATGAGATTCATATTATTCAGGTGTTTACCCTGTATTCTAATTTTATCGACGCTGGCGCTTTCCTGCGCGGGGCCATCCCTGCCACAGATTGATTCCAGTTTTGAAAACGTGACTGCGGCTGCCGGCGAACAACCGGTTCTGAATGTGAATGATAATACTACAGCCGTTAATCCTGAATCGGTTTTGCTTGTAGCTGAAGAATACGACCGGGCAATAGCAGAGGCAGGGGTGGCGCTGGGACGAAATGCTGAAGATGTTACGCTGAAGGAAAAGCTGGCGGATGCGTATATAGCCCGTGCCTGGTATTACAAGAGCAAGCGGCTCAATCCAAATACGCTGGCTGATCTGAGCAAGGCTGTGGAGATCGCGCCTGAGTATTATCGGGCATACTATGAACTGGGACGTTTCCACAACAACCAGTGGCAGTTCAGTATAGGGCTGTTGGACCTTGACATGGCGTTGTCCCTTAAGCCCGATTACGCGCCCGCCTACAGCGAACGCGCCTATTCCAATTATAAAAACCGGCAATACGAGGTGGGACTGGATGACGCCAGCAGAGCGATTGAGCTCGATCAAACACTGCCCCGCTCATACTGTGTCAGAAGCCTTATCTATGCAGCTCTGGGCAAGCCTGACCTTGCCATACAGGACGCTGATCAGGCCGTACGCCTGGCGCCGGATGACGCGGCGTCATACTACAACAGGAGCCTGGTATATACCGCATCGGGTGAGACTGCGCTTGCAGTAGCTGATCTCGAAACCACCCTTCAGCTTTCGCAGGATGACCTGCTTACCACGCGGGCCAGCGCCGACTTGCGGGCTCTTAAGAGATAGGGCTTTTACAGGGGACTTATTTATCTATTCGTGTCGCAGCGATTCGATGGGGTCTAAGCGGGCGGCGCGGAAGGCCGGGTAGGTGCCGGAGACCAGTCCTGTTCCGATCGATACGCCCAGCGCAATAAATACAATGCCCGCCGAAATGACGGGCGTTACAGTCGTATTTCCAAGTGAAATATTGCCCATCAGCATGGCGCCCAGCATGGCCAGCCCCAGTCCGACCAGGCCGCCTGTCAGGCTTAAAGCTGCCGCCTCTATGAGGAATTGCAGCAGTATGTCGCGGCGCTTGGCGCCGATGGCCTTGCGAATGCCGATCTCGCGTGTGCGCTCTGTAACCGATACCAGCATGATGTTCATGATGCCGATGCCGCCCACGATGAGGGATATGGCGCCCACCGCTCCCATGAAAAGCGAGAATCCGGCCAGCGTTGCCTGCATGCTGGCCAGTGTCTCACGCATGTCGGTTATAGTGAAATCGTCCGCTGCGCCTGTTCTGATGTAATGCCTGTTCCTGAGGACGCTGGTTACCTCGGAGATCACTGAATCCACCAGGTCGGAGCTGACAGCCTTTACGGCGATCTGTTGAACGTTGTTGCCGCCGCCGGTCAGCTTGGACTGCATTGTCGTGAGCGGCATCAGGATATAGCTGTCGCCGCCGAAGCCTCCCATCTTCTGCAGGGTACCGACTACCTGGTACTTGCTGCCCTGGACACGCACGCTTTTGCCCACCGGGTTATCGGTGCCGAAGAGATCGGTAGCCGTCTGATAACCCAGTACGATTATATTGCTTCTGCCTGTGACATCCTGGTCGGTGATGAACCGTCCCTGATCCACCTGGTAATTGCGTATCTCCGTTATTACCGGCTTCACACCGGTCGCCTGTACATTGGCGCTGTTGTTGCCGTATTGAACGGTTACCCTACTGCTGAGTGTGGGTGAGACAACGCTTATCGAGGGGGCCACGGTCTTGTCCTGCAATGCCTCAGCGTCATCAAGAGTGAGCGGTCGAACGCTGGTCACTGCTTTATCGGTGGAGGTGGAAATATAAAGGGCGCTGGCTCCCATGTTGTTGAAGGTGGTTGTCATGCTGGCCTGGAAGCCCTGTCCCAGAGAAACCAGCAGTACCACCGCGCAAACGCCTATCACGATGCCGAGCATGGTGAGAAAAGAGCGCGTCTTGTTTGAGAAGATGGCCTGCCAGGCTGACTTGAGGCTCTCCCAGAGGCTCATCGCTTCTTATCCTCGATGATTATTCCGTCACGGAGGTAAATCGTGCGCTGGGTATAGGCGGCGATGTCCTCTTCGTGTGTGACCACGATGATGGTTATCCCCTTCTTGCTCTGCTCGACCAGCAGCGACATGATATTGTGGCTCATCTGAGTATCCAGGTTTCCCGTCGGTTCGTCGGCCAGTATGACCAGTGGATCGTTGATGAGGGCGCGTGCGATGGCCACGCGTTGCTGTTCGCCGCCTGACATCTCGCTGGGTTTATGGGATGCCCGTTTGCCTATACCTACCGCTTCCAGTGCAGCCAGGGCGCGCTGCCTCCGGTGGTTATTGCCCGAATAGATAAGCGGGAGTTCGACGTTGGCTATCGCTGTCAGCTTGGGCAGCAGGTTGTAGGACTGGAAGACGAACCCCAGCTTGCGGTTGCGCATGGCGGCAAGCTCGTCATCGGTCATTCCGGCTACATCCACTGAATCTATAATATAACTTCCCGAGGTGGGACGATCAAGGCATCCCAGAATATTCATCATGGTGGATTTGCCCGACCCGGAATGGCCCATGATCGAGATGAACTCACCTTTTTCGCAGGTAAACGAGACATTGTTGAGCGCCGCCACTTTCACGTCGCCGATATCATATATCTTACTGATGTTCTTTAGTTCAATCATATCAAGGCTCTTCTCTAATAATCTGTTGCCATTATCTTAATACGCGCATGGAACCGGAGGTGCTTGTAGGTTGTCTGGTCGTACCAGCTGCCGTTTTATCGGGTAACTGTACCTTATCTCCATCATTCAGGCCGGAAGTTATCTCGGTGTACTGGAAGTTCTGCAGGCCGGTGGTCACTCTCCTGGGTTCAGCCTGCCCGGTCTTGCTGTTGACCACCATCACCATGGACCCACCCGGCGTGGATACGAGGTATGAAATGGGGACCAGCAGGGCGTTTTTAACGCTGGCTATGGAAATCTCGGCGGTGGCACGCAGCCCGTCCTTCAAATCGTCGTCGGGAAGTCCGGTGGGCACTATGATGACATCGAATTTGACAACGTTGCCGACCTTTGCCCCGAAAGGCGATATGAATTTAACCTTCCAGTTAAATTCTTTATCGGGGATGGCGTCCACCTTGACCGTGGCGTTATCGCCCACATGCACCTTCATAATGTCGATTTCATCGACCTTGCCGGTAAACTTGATTACCCGGGTGTTGACCAGCCCCACGGCGGGACGCGTGGCATAATCCTCAGCGGACAGCGGGTCGTTAACCTTAAGATTCACGCTGAAGATCGTGCCGTTTGAAGGGGAGATGATGACCGTGTTCATTATGTCCCGCTTGGCTTTGTACAGGTTTATCTCGGCGGCCTGCAGCTTGAGGTTGTAGTCCTGCAGTGTCTTCCAGTTGATATTGCCCCCGCTTTCAAATATCAATGTCTGGTTTTCAAGCACGTCCTGGCCAACCTGCAGGTTGAGTTTGGCCGTATAGAGGTCCCAGATCGTATTTTTTAAATCGCCTGCGTCCGATGACCCGCTTTGTTGCAAACCCTCGAGTAATCGCAGGGCTGACTGCAGGAAATCGACACTGGCAGGCGTATCGGCGTATTTAAAAATCATCCGGCTCTTGATGGTCACAGTGCTCCTGGCTACCTGTGCTACTACGGACATCTCCTGTCGAGCCTGCTCGAACTGGGGTGCGATGTCTTCGTAGGGTACCGCAGGGTCTTTCATCAGGTTGGAGATTACGATCAGCTTTTCGCGGTACAGCCTCATGGTATCTATGGCCTTCCGGTTATCCGGGGTTATGGGCTGCCCCCCTCCCGCATCTAAGGCAGGGTACCAGGTCGAGTTGTTCTTTGCGCCGGCCAGCTGTGCGGCGTTGGGCCTGGTCTCAATAAGGTTTTCACAGACCTGGATATCGAAGTAAGTCATGACAAGCCAATAGCCGGCATCCTTATAGTCGCCTATGCTGAAATAGGTGGCCGCCGTTTTCATATCTTTCACCGCTTCATCGGCCATCCGGCTTATACTCAGGTCGGGATAGTTGTAGGGCAGATGGTCGGTATCGCACCCGAGGTCTATGCTGTTCTGTGCAGATTGAATGTTGAACAGGGCGGTTTTTATCGAGTTTATCTGCGACCATGGATCTGTCGTGGCCAGCAGCGCACCCTCCCGCACTTTTTCCCCTTCCTGTACCAGTATCGTCTGGACCGTACCCGGCGTGTTGAAAGCAAGGTTGAACTGGTCGGGTGCAGTGAGAGTCCCATCGGATGTCACTATTACGCTCAGGTCGCCCCTTTTCACATCTATTAATTGCCCTGTTGCAGGCGTCTTGCTTGTGCCACAGCTCGCCGCTGCCAGGGAAAGCAGGAGCGACGTCAATATAAGCAGGGCAATCAACTTGTTTTTCATGGCGTTATCTTCCCGGTGGTGGTCCTCCGCCGTCCGGCGGCGGGCCCATGGTTGTCGATACCGGCGCGCCGCTCGCCTTATCGATGATTACCACCATGTCGCCGTCAACCAGCCCCTTGATTACCTGCACGTACTGCTGGTTCTGGATGCCCAGCGTGACCTCCCTTTTCTCCGTTTCGCCCTTGGTACCGCTGGCGATCGTGACTGTGGAGACCGAACCTGTTGTAGTTACGGCTGACAGGGGTACCAGTAGAGCGTTCTCCACCGTGGAAACAGCGATATCGGCCGTGGCCGTCAGCATGCCCCTGAGTTCGACGTCGGTGGGATCAAGCTTTATGCGGACGCTGTATTTAACCACGTTGTTGGAGTCAGGTGTTCCCTTAGGCGAGATGAAAAATACCACGCCGCTGAAGGTCTTATCGGGGACTGCATCCACAGATATGGTGGCCTTTTGGCCGACCTTTATTTTGGTAATATCGATTTCGTCAACCGAACCCCAGAACTCGAGGTACTTCGTATTGACCAACACTATAGCATTGGTGGATGTATTGGTTTTTGAGGACAGTATGTCCTTTTCCTTTACTCCCACGCTCACCACCGTGCCGTCGATGGGCGCCCAGATGAATGTGTTGACGTAGTTATTCTGTGTAGTGTCCTGGCTGACAAGCTTGCCGGCCAGGTCGATCCTGGCATTCTGCTCTGCCTTCAGCCCCAGGCCATGCTGCAGCACCATTTCATTAGAGCCCAGTATCCCGTTGCAGAGCTCCATGTAATGGCGTGCGACGATCAGGTTGTCATTCATGCTGCTGGAGTACATCCCGCCCTGTCCTATGCCTGATATCGCCGCGTTTACCCTTTCCAGTGCTGCATTGTAGAGGTAGAGGCTGATGTCTTTGCCGTAAATAGTCGTATCATTGCGCAACTTCAGCCTGTTTATGTTTTCGATTACCTCTCCGGCGGTCTTATCGACCGTGTCGAGGGCTGCGCTCAGCAGCGGCCTTGCTTCGTAGTATTTGCCATGGTTTATCAGCTCATATACGTTCTGTATCTCTGCTTGCGCCTGCCTCAGGGCGGCCGCTTCCCTGCGCAGCTCCAGAATATAGTAAGCGGCAAACGAGTTGTCATTTTGTATTGAAAAGAGCGTATAGTTGGTCTCGTCTACCAAAGGCGCTGTATTGCCCAGGCCGGACTCGGGATTGGTGATGGCGTCCTCCAGTATCTTTATGCAGGCTTCCAGGTCGGCCGATGCTACATATAGCTCGGATGCCGCAGAGATGAAGTCATCGTTTTGAAACAGGCCATACGCCCCGGCTACCTCTTCCTGTGCCCATAGGTAGGATGACAGTATAGTGGCGTTGGGGTAATACATCTGGTAACTGATATCGTTGTGAACTCCTTCTGGTGCTGCCCAAGTGGTCGTGGTTGATGTCTTTTGAGTTTGTATTTGCGTCGTCACTATTGTGGTAGGTATGGCACCTATAGTTGTTGTTCCTGGTGGAATTATTGTGGGTATTGTAGTGGGTCCGGGTGTCACTACTACATAGGGACCTGGGGTCGTCGTCACGGTAGTAGTAGTTATCGTAGTCGTCACTGTGCCCGGATTATTTCCGGTTATTGTAGTCACTATTGCAGGAGGTGCTGGAGGTATAGTTTCACCGTCCAAGTACATAACTTGTGTTGTTGTCAACGGTGATGTGGTTGTCGTAGTTACACTACTGGCATTATAGTAACTTGTTGGAAATTGGGGTAGACGGGGGACGGTTTCGTACATCGTGCTGAGCGAAGACTGCACAGCGTTATTGGCCGCTTTCACGTCCAGTTGCGCAGTTGTGTCATCCAGGTATGCCAGCAATTGCCCCTGTTTGACCTGGTCTCCCTCCTCGACCAGCACCTTCTTAACTTCGCCGGTTGAAGCAAACCTGAGATTATAGTAGTCGGTCATCTCGAGGTTGCCATCCACCGAAACACTCATCACCAGGTCGCCGCGCGTAACAGGTACCTGCCGGCTGATGGTTGTTGCTGTGCCGGCGCTGGATGCTGCGCTACAACCTGATATCGCAAGCAGAGTGACGCTGGTCAGTAATGTGAGCAGGAATTTCTTTGGGGAGCTGAGCATATCTGTAAGATTTTACACGCTAATTATTTATAAACCAAATTCTTGATTTCAACTTATAAACTGTACCAACGAAATGTTAAGATTTTATTTAGATCAGGCGCGTTCAATGCTGAGAATTAAGCCCGATATATCCGCTGAAATGCTTAATGTGCCACCGGCAGCGTGAAGCTGAAGCAACTGCCTTTGCCCAATTCGCTGCGGGCCCATATTTTACCCTGGTGTTCCTCAATGATATATCTGGAGATGGTCAAACCCAGTCCGCTGCCGCCGGTCGACCTCGACCTGGATTTGTCGACGCGGTGAAAGCGCTCGAAGATATTGTTTATCTCATTTTCCGGGATGCCTTCGCCGCTGTCCGATACACTGATCTCGACGAATCCGTGGTCCGGTTTTGCCGTGATATTTATCTGGCCGCCCCCGGGTGTATGGGCCAGAGCGTTCTCCAGAAGGTTGAGCAGCACCTGTTTGATGCGCAGAAAATCGATATTTACGCGAGGGAGGTCTGCAGGGATATCATGAGACAGGTTTATATCCTTTTCGGAAGCCTTGGCCTGTATGGCGTTTACAGATAGTCGCACCAGTTCTGACACGTCCTCGGGCTGCAGGGAGAGCTTCAGCTCGCCGGCCTCGGCCAGGCTCAGCTCCTGCAGGTCGTTTATCAGCCGGGAAAGCAGGATGGTCTCGCCGTATATTGAGGATATGGTTTCTTTATCCGGCTGCATAACACCGTCGTTTATTGCTTCGAGGTAGCCCCTGACATTGGTGAGCGGACTTCTCAGTTCATGGGCGATATCCGACACCATGTGTTGCCGCAACTGCTCGTCGCGCTGCAGGTTATCGGCCATGGAGTTAAAAGTGGAGGCCAGTTCGCCTATTTCGCTTTTGTCGCTGATGTCAACACGCTGTGAAAAATCGCCCTTTCCCAGGCGCTGTGCCGCCGACCGCAGCTCTTTGACGGGTGACAGGATACGGCGCGACAGGAAAAGGGTGATCAGGAAAGCGACGATCACCGCCAGAAATGCCCCGATCAAGAAGTAGCTGCCCAGCTGGCTGTATATAAGCTGAAGCGCCGCCAGCCCGATCTCAGACTGATTTAACGGTAGTATAAATAAAAATCCAATCGTTTGTGATTTACCCTGGGCGACTGTGGCAGGTTCCGCTGAATCAGCCGGGGGCGGCACACGCGGTCCGAAAAGCATGGAGATCTGAGGCAGGGATGTCGGGGGCCCGACCGGCTCGGGATTCCGGTGCTCCAGTGAGGAAGTCAACGTTTTGCTGGAAAAGTTTTCAAGGTTCAATTTTTCGTCGGACGCCTCTGACGATGAATCGGCTATTATCTTGCCTTCTGCATCCGCCAGTATAACCCGGTGGCGGAACTGCTCCCCGATTTTTGAGACCAGCGGCTGCACACCCTCCCAGCTGTTGTTTTCCAGGTAATATTCCGTGACCTGGGATTGTATGCGGTCTATGACCATCCGCTCGACACGATAACTCAATTCCTGAATCTGATCTACTGTGGCCCTCCATGTCATGAAAAACACGGCGCCTATGGTCAGCAGGATGACGCCTGTAAAAGCAACCAGTAAGCGGAATTGCAGGCTGTTCTTCAAGTCACTCCTCTGATAATTTGTATCCCGCCCCGTAAACTGTCCTGATATATCTGGGTCGTTTTGGGTCGGGCTCGATTTTTCGGCGCAGGTTATGAATATGAACGTCGATGGCACGATCAAAGCTCTCGAAGTCATACCCGAAAGCCTTATCTATGATTTCAACACGGTCGAATACCCGGCCGGGCTCGCGCAGGAAGGCGGCCAGTATCTTAAATTCGACCGATGTCAGGCTGAGTTTCTTCTCGTTCAGGAGCACTTCTCTTTTAGGGAAATTCAGGTAAAAACTGCCGTACTTTATTTCGGCCGGACCCCGTTCTGTCGGCAGCCTCCTGAAGACGGCGCGCACCCTGGCAGCCAGCTCTCCAGGGCTGAACGGCTTGGTTACATAGTCGTCTGCCCCGGTATCCAGGCCGGTCATCTTATCTTCGTCGCGCGTTCTCGCAGTCAGCATGATGATCGGTACATCGGATTCCGCCCTCAGTATGCGGCATATCTCGACGCCGTCAAGGCCGGGCAGCATGACATCCAGCAGGACAAGGTGCGGTTGCTGCTCCCTGAATATGCGCAACGCCGCAGGACCATTGAAAGCTGTCAGTACCGAATGGCCGTCCCTCTCCAGATACATCTTGACCAGGGCAACTGTCTTGACGTCATCGTCAACGACGAGAATTTTTTTGCCGCTCATATGAGTACCTGCAAATACTATAAATCAATTATTATGGCTGTGCCACCGTAATGAAAACTAACAGAAGATTGTTAGCAAATTATTAAGCACGGGTATACAGGAACCACGACGTGGCGGGGATTAAATTTTTGATGGACTGATGGGGAGGCTACTCCAGTGGTATTAGCGTCAAAAGCTGTTTGATGATCGCGGGGTATTTGGCAATGAAATGCAGTTCGTCCTTTGTGAGCGGGACCTGCGCCTCGACGTTGGCATAGCGCACGAGCTCGAGAATCTTGCGGGCCTCGCTGGCGTTAGCAAATGAGACCTCCATCTTGCCCATGATGTGGCTGAAACCGGAGATGCCTGTATATTCACCCGAGCAGATCATGCGTCCGGTCTCGACCAGTTCGGGCTCACCCCTGCCGAGCTCTTCGAAATTATAAAGCTCATAGTTCTCGGGGTCCTTAAGCACGCCGTCGGCATGGATCCCCGAGGCGTGGGCGAACGCATTTTCTCCTACTCCCGGCTGGCTGATCGGGATAGGTACGCCGAAGGCCAGGCTTGCGTACTTTGCCAGTTTGTAAGCGCGGTTGAGCTTTATGGGCCTGCCCAGTTTGTATTTATTAGCAAAACCTTTGGACTTGAGCAGGGCGAGGATACAGGAGAGCAGGTCCGCGTTGCCGGCGCGCTCTCCTATGCCATTGAGGGTCGTGTTTATATAAGCGTCCTGGCCCGCATCAACGGCAGCTTTGGCCCCGGCGATGGAGTTGGCAACCGCCATACCCAGGTCGCCGTGGCAGTGTATCTCCACCGGCATAGCGGTTGCATCGGCTATTTTTGTGATGCTATCGTAAATGGAAAACGGGTCATCGTATCCGAGCGTATCGCAGTAGCGGAACCTGTCGCCACCCGCCGCTTTGGCCTCTGCGGCAAACTCGATCAGGAAATCGATGTCGGTACGCGATGCGTCCTCGGCATTGACGCCTATCACCTTGGCGCCCAGCTTTTTGGCCATTTGGACCGCTTCGGCCATCTGCTCCAGAACGTCCACACGGGATTTACGGCCCTTGAATTTGCCCTGGATCATTTGCTGGGAAGTCGAGATCGACAGGTTCAGATACTCGATCTCAGGTACCATATCGAAAGTCTTTTCAACATCCTCAGTGGTTGCCCTGATCCACCCGCTGAGCCGGATGGGCCTCAGTACGCCCATGGCGGCCAACTCGAGGTTGGCGCGCAGGTAGTTGGTCTCATGTTTGGTCGTCGGAAAGCCGAACTCCGACTGGAAGACCCCGAAATCGTTCAGGTACATGTTGATCATGGTCTTCTGCAGCTTGGACAGGCTCAGCCTGGCGGTCTGCACGCCGTCCCGGTTGGTCACATCTATAAAGAATATCTTTCCCATTTTCCGAGTATCCTGCTGTTATAAGTTTTACTATTATATCATCGCCTGTGCGTGTACGGTAATCTTTGCGGGTGATGTTCCGGTAAAAAAAGACCCGGCGCAATTTAGTTTGCGCCGGGTCTGAATACTTCAGAATATAACTTAGCGGCGGCTGGTCAGCAGAATGATGACAATGATGATGACGATAACAAAGCCGGCTATGATAAGCCAGATGAAGATTGGTACTCCTGGAGCAGGAGGAGGTGTTGGCCCGCTGCCCGGCGTAACGAACGAGCTTACAGCCCCGTTTACCGAGCGCCCGCCGCCGGTCGGGTTGAGCGCCACGGCGCGGTAATAATATGTCCTGCCCTGCGCCAGGCCCGTAACGACCGAGCTGAAAGAGCTGCTCTGGTTCAGCGTCTGCATACTGGTGGTATTGCCGAAATCCGCTGTGATGCCGTATTCAAACCAGACCTGGGCCGTCGAGGTGTTTCCGATATCCTGCAGGTATCCGTTGAGGATGGCGCTTGAAGCTGTGATAGAAGTAGCGGGGTAGGTGGCCACAGCCAGGGTGGAGTTGGATACGGTGCTGAATATCTCGGTGGAGCCGTAAACCTTGAGATTATCTGGCGTTTGGGCGACCGACTGGAAATAGTAGGTTGTGCCCGGGGCCAGCCCCATTACCTGATAGGAGACTGTGCCCGGTGAGGTCACGGTTTGCGCCGCAGTAACATTGCCGAAATCCACGCTCGTGCCGAAATTGAAATACACCCGCACCGAGCGCTGCCCTCCCAGCGAATTAACGTAAGCGTTCAGCGTGGCGCCCGTCGTGCTGAGACCGCTGGCTGCGCCGGTCGTCAGGGACACGGGCGATGAAGGTGTGGTCTGAAATGTGCTGTACTGCCCGTAAACGTTATACCCGTTGGAGAATGCGGCGGCCCGGTAATAGTAGGTCAGCCCGGGCTGTAATTGAACGATGCTGTTGCTGAAGCTGCCCGGCATGCTCATGGTCTGGTGCGGAGTCGTATTTCCGAAAGTGGTATCGGTACCGTACTCGAACCATACGTATGTGTAACTGCTCATTCCCGTGGCGGTCAGATAGCCATTCAGTATGGCGGATTGTGCAGTGACGTTGGTGGCGGTACTGGTGCTGACCTTGACCCCCGGAGCAGCCGTGGTTGTAAACATGCTGTCGAATCCGTGGACGGTCATGCCGCCCGCCGTCGTGGGTATTGCCAGCGCGCGATAATGATAAATGGTGCCGGGATTGAGCCCCTGGATGGTGAAATTGAATGTGCCGGGTGAATACATAGTCTGCATAGATGTGGTCTGCCCGTAAGCGGTCGTCGGACCCCATTCGAACCAGACATAGGCATTGCGGTATCCTCCCAGTGACTCGAGATAGCCCACCAGTGTGGCGGAACTGCTGGTAACACCGGATACAGAGCCGGTGTTGACTGCCAGGCTGGCCGCACCGGGGGTGCTGAAGCTTTGAGAGCTGCCATAGACTGCCGATACGCCCACCAGGTCTGGCTTGGCGGCGGCTCGGAAATAATACATGCTGTTGGGGTTGAGGCCGGATATCTGCATGCTGAAAGGCCCCGGCGCATATACGGTCTGCTGAACGGTGGTGCTGCCGTAACCCGTCGAGTTGCCCCACTGGAACCATACGGTCACGCTGTCGTACGGCCCCATGCTTGACAGGTATCCGCGTAACACTGCTGAACCGGACGTTATATCGGATGCTGAAGAAGTCGAGACCTCTATCGGCGCCTGCGGCACGGTATGCTGAGTCGTGAAACTTACGAACGAGCCCTGGCTCTTCTGCCCTCCCAGAAGGGGGGCCATGGCCACTGCCCTGTACCTGTAGACCGTACCCGGCTCAAGCTGCCCCAGATAGGCTGTGAAGAATCCCGGTGAGCTCATGGACTGGTGCGAGATCTCTGCACCGCCTTCAGTCTCGAACCATACATCGACGACACTGTAGGGCCCCATCGATTGGAGATACCCGTTGAGATTGGCTGATGTCCCTGTTATGCTTGTGGCACTCTGGGTCGTGACCTGCAGGGGTATGGTCGGAGTGACCACTCCACCCCCGCCGATCACCCCTCCCTCTTCTCCATCAGGTAACAGGCCCTGCGCCAGGGACGGCGCAGCAGTCAGAGTTATCAATGCAAGGGCGAGAATTGTTGCGATAATTCTATATATCATATCAACCTACACCTTTTTACGTTCGCGGACAATGTTACCTTACACGTAACTGTGTGTCAATAACTATTTAGTACCATTAAATCAGGTGAATTAATCAGCCTGAGATAATTTACTTGCCGGAGGTCCGGTGCTACAATTCCGTGATAAAACCTGACTGTATGTGGTCTATAATATAGCTATAAAGGAATTTTAATGAGAGAGAAAATAATCGCCTGTAAATCAACTTTTTATCATATGGCGGCGCTGGTGCTTATGCTGCTGGTGTTGCCTCTGGCGGCCTGCCAGACGGGCAGCCAGGGATACAAGAGCAATCCGGAGGCTATTGCCTTTAATGAAGCGGGCATTGACCTGTATAACAAGGGGGCGTTTGAGAAGGCGTTGCTCAATTTCGACCGTGCGCTGGAGAAGGACCCGTCCAATCCGGCGGTCCACTTCAATAAAGGGCTGGCCCTGGATGCCATGAAAAACTTCGAGCAGGCCGTTATCAGCTATGACCGGGCTATTGAACTCGACCCCAATTTCGCCGATGCCTGGAATTACCGGGGTCTCTCCTGCTTAAACTTGAGCCAGTATGATAAGGCGCTGGAAAGCGTGAATAAGGCTATTTCTCTCAACGGCAACAACGCTGTCTACTGGGAGAGCAAAGGGCAGGTATACCAGGCCCAGGACAAGTATCAGGAGGCTGTTCCGTGTTACGCCAGGGCTGCCTCGCTTGACTCTGCCGATGTAGAGTTGTGGGACAGGCTGACCTACGCCCAGATGAAAAGCCATCTCTACGAAGACGTGCTGAAGTCTACCGATAAATCCATCTCGCTGGATTCTACGAACTCGTTTCCCTGGGGCTATAAGGCTAAAGCCCTGCATGAGCTGAAGCGGTACGACGAGGCTATTGTGGCCTTTGACCGGGCGCTGGCCCTCGATGTTAATAATCCGGCGCTGTGGTACAGCAAGGGGCTGACGCTTGAGACGCTCCAGCGCACCACTGAAGCCAAAAAGTGTTATGACAAGGCGCGCTCTCTGGGCTATCAGTTTTAAAATGCATTTATAGCGTGGTTTATCTTGCATATACGATTTACGATTCACAGGAAAGCTGTATGAGTACCAATGGCGCTGACGGGCAGCGTGGCAAGGACGAGAAGCCCTTCCCTGTCCCATTACCTGATCAAGAGGAGAACGGCGGCAGGAAAAAGATAGATATCGAGATCAGGGAGATGGGAGTTGACGACATCCCGGAAGTTTTTCACCTGGGCGAGCAGGTTTTTACAGCCGATAAGACGCCCACGCTCTATCGTACCTGGGACGAGTTCGAGGTAATCTCTATGTTCAATGAGGATACCGAGTACTGCCTTGTGGCGGCGCTTGGGTGGCAGATCGTGGGCTTTGCCCTGGGCAATGTGGTCACCAAGAAGAAATCGGCCTGGAAATACGGTTATCTTGTGTGGCTGGTGGTATCTCCGGAGTACCAGAGGATGGGAGTGGCCAGCCGCCTTTTCAATAAATTCGAGGACAAAATGATAGAGGCCGGCGTGCGCATCTTCATGATCGATACGGAAGCAGATAATCTGCCTGCCCTGCATTTCTTCCGCGCCAAGGGCTTCGGCAATCCGCAGCAGCACATCTATATGACGTATAATCCGGCGGCAACGGAACTGCAGAAGGAGAAAAAACGCAGCCTGAGGGGAAAAAGAAATGGCACCGAGCACAGGCGCAGCGGCTGAGATAAAGCCGGATCGACTGAAAAAGCTCCTGCAGGACCTGGTGGACATATACAGTCCGTCAGGTAAGGAAGAGGAGATACTGCTGTTCTGCGAAGAGTACCTGAGATCGAGAGGGCTTAATGTCAAGAGACAGGCGGTGGATGAAAATCGGTACAACCTCGTAGTATTGCCGCCCAAGACCGACGAGGTAGACCTGTGTTTCGTGGGTCATCTGGACACCGTAACGGCGCACGATCTCGATGACTTCGGATTCTATGAGGAGGATGAGAAGGTCTGCGGCCTGGGAAGCTCGGACATGAAGGCCGGCTGTGCAGCCATGATCGAAGCCTTTACAGTGCTGGCGGATAAAAAAGGCAGGTTTCCCTCTGTGGGCATGGCGCTGGTGGTGGGCGAAGAGGAGGAGAGCGACGGCGCCAAGACTCTGGTGCGCGAGTACCGTTTCCCCTGGGCAGTGGTGGCGGAGCCGACCAACATGATGCCCTGCCTGGGCCATTATGGATATCTGGAAGTGCTTTTACGCACACGCGGTAAAAAGGCGCATTCCTCCATGCCCGAACTGGGGCAGAATGCTATTGAGAATATGCTCAAGCTGTTGCTGCAGGTCACCGGATATACCACGACAGTCTCCAGCGGGCTGGTCTATAACATCAGGCAGCTTTCGGGCTTTCCCGGCGGATTCGTGGTGCCTGATACCTGTGAGGCCTGGCTGGACCTGCACCTGCCTCCCGATTCGCGCATGGACGTGCTCAAGGCCGACCTGGAACATCTTGTCGAGGATGCCGGCAAGGTCATACCCTCGCTCGATGCCTATATCAGATTTGAGAATACACAATCGGGTTACCGCATATCGCAGGACCGGCCGCTGGTGCGCAGGCTGCGCGAGGTTTGCAAGGGGATGAAGGTCCCCTGGGAAACGCAGGATTTCCGCAGCCATTCGGACGGCAACGTCCTGTGGGGGGCAGGCGTTGATCCGATCATACTGGGCCCCGGCCGGCTCGAGACTGCACATACACCTGAAGAATCTGTCGTTTTCAGCCAGGTGGTGCAGGCTGCCCAGCTATACCTGAACTTCGCCCTGGCGATTTGACGGCGATAGTGTGACAAAAGTCGTAACCGAGTGAAACGACAAGTAGTAATCTGGGAGGAGAATTCAGGTTGAAGGAGGATACTATTATGTCGAAGTCGGAAGAGGACCTCAAAGCAGCATTTGCAGGAGAGTCTCAGGCCAACCGCAAGTACCTGGCGTTTGCCGCGGCTGCGGACAAGGAAGGATTCGCTCAGGTTGCCAAATTATTCCGCGCTGCCGCTGAAGCAGAGACGGTGCATGCCATAAAACACCTTAATGCTTTAAAGGTAATCAAGTCCACCAGGGAGAACCTGCAGGAGGCCGTCAACGGTGAAACCCACGAATACACCAAGATGTACCCTGCCATGATCGAGGATGCCAAGGCCGAGGGCAATAAGGACGCGCTGATGTCCTTCGAGAGCGCCAATGCTGTAGAGCAGGTGCATGCGCGGCTGTATAAAGACCTGCTGGATAACCTGGGCAAAAGTAAAGATACTTATCCCTATTACGTCTGCCCTGTGTGCGGCTATACTCAGGAGAGGGAAGCCCCGGAAACCTGCCCGGTGTGCGGCACCAAGGGTAAGTTCTTCAAAAGGATCGATTAGTAGAGCGCGTCCGCGACTTTAAGCAGGGTCTCACGCCCTTTTATCTCGTGCGGGAAGAGGGGTACCTGAGCTATCTGAAACCGCTTGAATTTGTTATGCAGCTGCTTTATGTATATTTGCTGCTGGTCGGCTTTTCGGCGTAAGAAATCCGAGTCCGATAGCTGAACAACATTGTTGATGATCAGCCGCCTGACCTTGAGATCATATTTATCCAGATCACCGAGTATTTCATCCAGCTGGTTGACCGCCAGGGCTTCCGGGATAGTTACTATATTGAATTCCACCCCGTTACGTAAAAATGCCACATCGGCGGCCGACAGCTCCTCCCAGCGCCGAATTATATCCAGTATCGTCTCCCTGGTGCCTTCCCCCGCTTTGATTTTAGTATAGATGCGCGGCGCCAGCCGGAGGTGCCGTGTGAGCAGAGCGGGGGTCTGCAGCAGCGCCATGGTCTGTCCCAGTGGCGCAGTATCCCACACGACTGCGTCCCATTCACTGCCGCATGAAAGTTCGCGGATGTAATCGACTATAAATTCCTCGGCCAGCCCCGGCAGCACGGAAGCCATGAAATCCACATAATCAGCATAGTCTATCTCCACGAATGAAGAGAACACCTGATAAACATCGCGGCCGAACTTTTTCTCCCACATCTGCCTGGCCTGGACAGTGCCGATCTCCAGGAAGTAAAGGCTGTCTCCAGCCCGGGCCGGTGTCTCCGCGGGCGTCGACTGGAAGATGTGCGAAAGTGAAGGCGTGGCATCGGTGGAGATGGCGAGGGTCTTGCGTCCGTGAGATGCAAAATGCAGGGCCGTGGCGGCCGCGCAGGTGGTCTTTCCCACCCCGCCTTTGCCGGCGAAAGCTATAATCGGCGCCTGTATCGCTGCGGACATGAGGCTATTCTAAATAAACTGGAGGGAAAAGGGAAAGGCCGTTGCTCAGACGGACGTCAATATATCGACCGGCAGTTCCTGAACGTCCTGGTGCAGCAGCAGAAACTTCAGGATCGGGTAGTCGGCTTTATTAACGGGATCGTGGATAATGAATTCCCCGAAGTCGGGCGCCATGCACACCACCTGGCGATAGCAGTTCACCATTTTCTCCAGGGACGAGAGGTCGCCCTTTTCTATGTAATTTCTCAGGTGGTACATGCCCATGTAATGCCAGGGCGGGAAGACGTTTGGATTGATTTTAATTGCCCTGTTGAAAACATGGAAAGCCTCTGCAGTCTTCTCGAGGTTGAAAAGGCAGATGCCCTTGTTGGTCAGTGCCATAACGTTATCCGGGTCTTTCTCCAACGCCCTGTTGAAGCAGCCTATGGCCTCGGCATCCTCCTCAAGCTTGAAGTGGCAGAGCCCCTTTTTAAAAATATCGTCGAAACTCACTTCTTTGGCGTGCTGGCTAATCAGCTCCACCGAGCACTCCAGGGCGCAGAGGAACTCCTCGCGATCGAAACACTCGTCTACACGCTGGCGCAGTTCCTCAATTGTCATAGTGGTTTCCTCCAGTTGGCTCTGCTTAACCATATCACATTATTACCATGTCACCAAATATGTTGTACCGGTGTAAAATTAAGAACATATGCAGGAAGTGATCCCCGGAATTTTCCAGCTCAGCCGGTGGTGGGACCAGGCCGACCTGGGTTCCAATGTATACCTGATCGACGCGGGCGGTGAGCTTGCTCTGGTCGACGCTGGATTTAAAGGTAAGGAGCTGCTGATTGTTGAAAGGGTGCGCGATCTGGGTTACTCCGCTTCCCGCATCGCGTCAATCATTATCACACATCATCATACCGACCATACCGGCGGGCTGGCAGGGCTGCTGGAGATCACCGGGGCCAGGGTCATCGCCCACGCGGCGGATGCGGCCTATATAGACGGAAGGCTGCCCCAGCCGGGGCCGTCTCGCCCGCGATGGCTGAGCCGCGCGGCGCGTCCTTTTCAGCATTTGCTTGCCACGCGTCCGGTCAAAGTCGATATCGAGGTGGCTGACGGCGACGAACTACCCCTGGCGGGGGGGATACGCATACTGCATGCGCCGGGGCATACGCCCGGCAGCATCTGCATCCTCCTCAGGCGCAACGGAGTCGTCTTTACCGGCGACTTGCTGGCGCAGCGTTTCGGCCTGAAGTGGCCCTCGATCCCGTTCACAGTCGATGTGGAGCAGCTAAGGCGTTCGGTTAAAAAGCTGGCGGGGCATGAATTTGAATCGGCATGTTTTGGACACGGCTCACCCATTAAAGTCGATGCGGGCAGGCGGATCAGGCGTTTTGCCGGTCTTTCGTCGTCCGCGCGGGAGTGACCTTCGTCAGGATTTCCTTAGCAGCACCGCCCTGCTCATTGCTATTGCAGGTCTGCTCACGACTTCAAAACCACATGCTTCAGCCGTGGAGACCGTCTTATTAAAAGCCGCTTCCGTCACGTGCAACCTTGGCTCGGCTAATAGGAATGTGCCGCCGGGTTTAAGCAGGGCGCGCACCTCATCAATGAATTTACCCTGATCGCCGACCTCGTGTACCATCCAGAAGGCCAGGGCGAAATCGGCGTATATATTCAGCCCCAGGCTGTTCGACGTACATTTGTGAAACTGCATAGTTGTGCTTAGACCGGCGCGCTCAGCTCTTCGCTTTGCCGCTTCAAGCATCTTATCCTGCATATCGACGCAGATGACCCTTCCCGAGGGGCCTGCGTGCTTTGCCAGGGCAAGTGAGAAATAGCCCATTCCGCAGCCGATATCCAGAGCGGTCTGCCCCTGCTGCATCAGTCCCTTCAGTATCAGGTCCGGATTTTGCAAACGCCGCCGCAGAGGATTATCGAAGGTGAAGCAACACCACCACGGGCATGCATGCTGGCCCCTGTAAAGCAAGACGTCCAATAAGTTCATGTGTAAGCCTCTCCGCCGGCGTAATCAGCGACGTTTTTGCTGCAGGGAATCGCAGGCCGCTTCCGCCTCGGACATAATGCGAGCTACCAGCTCTTGCACACCCGGCAGGTCGTCTATCCCGCCGCAATCTTGCCCTGCGAAGAGTATGCCCTCATCGACATCACCGTCGTTGATGGCCCTTAGATGCCTTCTCATACCGACGGCCTGGCGGGCCTGCGACCAGATGGGGGAACCCTCGTCGGCCCGCCACATCTGCAGGCTCAGCCCGATGAACTTCCAGTAAGACAGCCCCAGCATTTTCCGTATCTCGCCGGCGCCCTGGAAGGCTTCGGAGAACTGTATGCCGCTCTTCATCATTCTTTCTGCCGCCTTTGTCTTGAGCACACGGCCGGGCATGCCGTCGAAGGCGTTGCTATAAAGCGTATCCTGTTCCGTAGCTTTGAGGCAGAGCTGCTTGAAATTGTCGTGTACCAGACTCTCTTTGGTCAGTGAGAACCTTGTGCCCATAGATATCCCGTCTGCGCCCAGGGCCAGGGCCGCAGCCAGTCCCCGGCCGTTGTAGAAACCGCCGGCCGCCACCAGCGGTATCTTTATCTGTGCGGCGACCGTCGGGATGAGGACCAGAGATGTGGCGGAGGTGCCGTGACCTGCAGCCTCATGCCCTGTAACAATGACGGCGTCGCATCCGAGCTGTTCGGCCCTGACGGCGTGCCTGACTGTGGCGGTGGTGCCCATGACCTTGCCGCCGTAAGCATGTACACGGTCGATAAACCACGGCTTGCCCAGCGCATAGTTGAGCACGGGCACCTTTTCTTCGATAGCCACCTCTACGTTCTCACGCGCTCCGGGCAGGACCAGCGCCTGGTTAACGCCGAAGGGCTTATCGGTCAGACTCCTGACCTCGCGAATGTTCTTCCTCGCCTCATCCGGGGAGAAGCGCGCCGTGGCCAGCATACCCAGTCCGCCTGCGTTGCACACTGCCGCCACCAGCCCCGGCTCCGTGATCCAGTTCATCCCGGCCAGCATGATAGGGTGCTGGATGCTGAAGAGCTCAGTCATCCTGGTTTTGAACATGTTAACATCCTCCTTGTTTACTCATGCCTCTTGTCCAACAGGTGCGGGAGGTTAAAACCCGCAGGTTTTTTACGGCCTATTATGTTACCATAGTCAACGTATATTTTTTCAGTGAAATCCCGAACGGCTAATAAACAGGCCCGGCAGACAGATCGGATTAAGGAGGTTAAAAATGTGGAACGCAGCGAAATGTGACCTGTGCGGTGATTGCCTGGCGAAATGCCTTTATGTGGATTACGACGGGAAGAAAGCTGCGGCAGATATAAAAGACCTCATGGACGGGAAGCCTGCCGCTATACTGAACAAGTGCGTTACCTGCTGCGCTTGTCGAGAGTATTGCCCCACCGGCGCAGATCCCTTCGACCTGATACTGAAAGCGATGGAGAAGCACAATTCCTATGCCAGCCCCGACAGTCTGAAAATGTTTTCACTGGCCCACACTCTGCCGGGCCAGGTGATACCCGGCGATCCTGGCAAACCCGTTTTATCGCTTTGCGTAATGGAGATGTCGCTGCCGCCTGATGCCATCAGCGGCCAGTTGTTCGACGGCCTGACCATCGCCAAGGGCGGCGAGTACTTCTGCTATGTGGGCTATGTGCATGCCGGAGTGGAAACACCGGTGGCAGAGAATGCCCGCAGGTTCATCGATAACATATCCAAACTCGGCAACGAGATCATCTTCCTGCATGATGACTGCTACGCCATGGTCGATGCCAAGGTCAGGGACTACGGCATCGAAGTGCCTTTTAAGTACATGCATATCTTCGAATATATGCGCAACTACCTGCGCGACAATAAAAGCAAGATCACAAAGCTGGATAAGAAGGTCGCCTACCAGCGGCCCTGCGCATCACGCTATACGCCCACCAAGGATGTTTTCGTAGACGAGATTTTTGATCTGATAGGCGTGGAGCGGCCGAAGCGGGAATATGAGAGGGAAAAGGCGCTGTGCTGCAGCGGCGCCTTCGTCAAGGTTTATCCGCAGCTGGCAGCCGAGGTGCAGGCCAAAAACGTGGACGATGCCATCAGGTGCGGGGCCGATGCGCTGGTTACCCTCTGCCCCATGTGCGACCGCGTGCTCCGGCGCCCCACAACGGAGCGAGGCCTGCGCAAGATTTATATCACGGACCTGGTAGGCATGGCTCTGGGCGAGAAGCCGTTTCCTGCATAAGATTCAGTGGCGCATTTTCAATATTGTCATTGCGAGAAGCGTAGCGACGAAGCAATCTTGTGCATGGTTACGGGAATACAAGATCGCCGCGCTTCGCTCGCGATGACGAGAGAAAAAAAGGCCTGTCCCCCCAACTATTTTTGCGGACGTGCGATCTTTGCCTTGACCTTCTCGAACTCCTCCTCGGTCATCTTGTATTTACTGAATGGTAGGAAGCTGAGGAGGATCATAGCCGCGGGGAAGAGGCAGAAGACGATGCGCACACCGGTGGCCACGCTCTCTGGCTGTACTCCTTCGACAACGAAACCTGAGAGAGCGAGGGCGAATCCCACGATGGGCGGTCCCACCGAATAGGCGATCTTCTGGCCGGCCGACCACATGCCGGAGAAGATTCCTTCGCGCCGCATTCCTGACTGCAACTGATCGTATTCAACCGTGTCGGGCAGCATGGAGAAGGGGAATAGCTGGAAGCTGGAGAAGCCTATCCCGGCCACGAACACCTGGGCGTAGAAAATCAACAGCTGGGAGGAACTGGTGAAGAAGAGTGAGCCCATTGAGAGGGTGAAGATTGCCAGGCCGATGTAATACGACTTTATCTTGCCCAGCCTTTTACCCACGGCCAGCCAGACCGGTATAAAAATAACGCCGGTGACCATGAAGATGGGAAAGGCGATATTCATGGCCGTCTCGGGTAAATTCATGGCGTATTTCACGTAGTAGATAAATCCGGCCATCATCACACCGATGGCCAGCGCCTGCAGGAAGTAGCTCGTCATCAGTACCATGAACGGATAGTTGCGGGCCGCTACTTTGATCTGCTCTTTGATGGGAGGCATCTCTTTATGAGGCGGCAGCGAGGGCGCTTTGCGCGTGCCGAAGAAGCACCACAGGCAGGAGATGATAATGGCTACTCCGAAGATTCCTCCCATGAAGCGGAATCCGTCAGCTCCGCCTCCGCCAGCCGTCACCAGCGCCATAGTCAGGCCGCCGGCCAGCAGCGCGCCGATAGAGGCGAAGGTCATGCGGAAGGAGACTATGGAGAGGCGCTCGTTATAGTTGTCGGACATCTCAGGCACCATGCTGGCATAGGGGACATTGACCACCGTGAAAGCCGTGCAGCCCAGCGCAAACAGCAGGGATGTCTGGAGCGCATTGGCGAATTCCGTCTGGAATCCCGGCATGAGGAACAGGATAAAAAAACATATGCCGAAAGGCACCGCGCCATAGAGCAGGTACACCCGCCTCCTGCCGAAGCGTGAACGCGTGACATCGGAGATGGCGCCCATGAGCGGGTCGGAGACGACGTCCCACAGCTTGGGGAAAAGGAGCATCGTACCGGCCAGCGCCGGATTTATACCCACCACATTTGTCATGAAGAACAGCAGGTACATCCCCGTGGTGACGATGAAGATGTTGTTGGATATGTCGCCGATGCCGAAGCTCAGTTTAATGCCGAGCGGGAGCCTGGCATGCGGCGCCCGGGCTGCATCTACCCTGGCTGTATTTCCCATAATCCCCTCCTTATAGCCTCAAGCAATATCGGTTGGCGATAGCGCCGGCAACAGCTAATAAACGCGTCTGTCGATTATTTTCTTCTCATCTACGGGAATGCTGCCGGCGGGCAAGACTTCCAGAGTGTCGAACCTAACCTTGCAGGTGTTCTGGAATTCCTTCCTCAGCGATTCTTCCCAGGCGCCCCGCTCCGCGAGTTCCGATTTTAGCTCCACCTGCAGCAGCATCTCGTCCCTGTCGGCCGGCCGGCTAACCAGGATCCTGTAGCGGGCTATCTCCCCGAACTTCGAAGTAACCTCGTCGGTCTGCCTGGGGTGCACGAACATGGCGCGCACACGGACGGCATCGCCGCTTCTGCCCATGATTTTGGGCAGGCGGGCGGTAGTCCGGCCGCATGCGCATGTCTCGGTCACCAGCATTGAGAGGTCACCCGTTCCGAAGCGTATCAGGGGATATACCTCGTCGAAGGGAGTCACCACAACCTCGCCGACCTCGCCTGCGGGCAGGACCCGGCCGGTCGCCGGGTCGACGATCTCCACGATCACATCGGTGTTGACGTGCATTCCTGCGACCTTTTCGCAGGAGCCCGCGATGGGGCCTATATCGGCCGTCAGATAGTTGTCGCCGCCGATACAGGTGATGCCGTATCTCTCGGTGAACATTTTCCGCAGGGGGTCCCCTCCCATCTCGCCGAAGACCTGTGCGTATTTCAGGTTGAAGTCCTTCTTGATGTCGTAGCCCATCTCCTCAGCCCTCTTGATAATGGCGGCCAGGAAAGACGGAGTCCCCACGAAGTACGACACCTTCAGGTCGCGCATTACCTGTACCAGCAGATCGGTATTGCCCGTCCCTGCCGGGAAGACGGTGAAGCCCATTGCCCTCAGCAGGCGGTCGATCAGCAGCCCGGCCGGAGTTATGTGATAGGACCATGTATTTATAGCCGTCTGTCCCTTGCCCATGTCGGGCGGCAGGGTGCCCTGCTTCAACCTCCTCTGCGGGTCATAGATGGGGCCGGGCGATTGATAGATGTGGTCGATCTCATCCAGGGGCACGGCCAGGTAGCCTCCGAAGGGCGGCAGCTCCTTCTGCAGCTTGATGAGATCGTCCTTACGCAGCACCGGAATTCTCTGCAGGTCGGTCAGGGCTTTGATATCGCCCGGTTTGATCCCCGCCCCGTCCATGCGCTGTTTGAAACCGGGCGCTTTATTATATGCGTAGGCTATGAGACGCTGCAGCTTCCAAGACATCTGCCTGTCCCTTTCGGGTGCGGGCAGCCGTTCGAGCGAGCTGTCATGAGGGAACAGGTCCGCTTTCTCCTCCATGGTCAGAGCCTCCCTGGGTATTTTGAGGCATTATATCATAGCTTTATCGGACGTATCGGTCATTGAAGATCAGCAGCTGAGCGCCTTCTTTGCACCACCGGTGTCTCCGGCGAATGCCAGAATAATTGGAATTATCACCTGCTTCTCTTTTTGATATGCAGGGCGTTATTATTTGGTCCGCTTTTTACCCATCTTGAGGAACTCGTCAATTGTGAGCGCCACCAGCGTCTCAGTGTGGGCGACCCCTTTTCCCGAAAGGTTAACTGCAGCCTTAAAAATAGTCTCCTCGTTTTTCGCCTCGAAAACGTTGATAAAATCATAACGGCCGAGCGTGATATATTGTCCCAGAACCTTTACTCCCATAGCCTCGAGAGCAGTTTTATTGGCCTTGATTTTCCTGGGACTGGTCTTGACAGCCTCTCTCCCAATCTCATTGAGACGAGTCAATGCGATGTAAACCGGCATTTCAACCTCCTTGGAATAAATATTAATCCACCCCGGTGGCCAACGTATGTTCAAATATCATTATACCATTCGACTAAATCCCCGGAATTCCAGAAGTTGGTTTCACGGTTAAGAGTGTGAGAACCGGGACAGGATCCTTTCTGTTGCGGACCGCGGCAGAAACTTGGGCAGCATAACGGCCGTCTTGAGGTGGTTGGGGAACAGGTATTCCTTGCGTTCCGATTTCAAGGCGTTCAGTATATGCCTGGCCGCCTCATCCGTGGTCATCGTGAGTGAGTGGGGAATTCCCGGATGCTTGTTTCTCTCGGTGACCACGAATCCGGGACATATCGTCAGCACCCTGATGTTGTACTGCTTCAGCTCGATGCGGGCGGTATCCAGGAACATGCGGCATGCTGCTTTGGCCGCTGAATATTGTCCCTGGCTTGGAAGTCCCAGGAATCCGGCCAGCGAGTTGGTATTGGCGATGATCCCGCCTGATTCGTGTTTTTTCATCTGCTGGACCAGCGGGCAGAAAAAATTGATCATCGTATCGTAATTCATACGCATGTTCTGCTTGATATCATCGGGAGTGGCCTCTGCGATGGCGAGCGAGGGTCCTATCCCTATATTCAGCAAGGCGATATCGATGCGTCCGAATTTTTGTACCATTTCTTGAACGGTGTCTGCCGCCTGTTTCTCATCCAGCGCGTCTCCGGCGATCGCCAGAGCTTCGCTGCCGTTCTTTCCAATGGTCTCCGCCACATCGGTAAGCAATTCCTTTCTGCGCGCAAATATAGCTATGCGGTTATGGCTGCGGCTCATTGCCAGTGCGACTGCTTTGCCTATGCCCGACGAGGCGCCTGTGATTAAAATAGCTCTGTGTTTCAGTTCCATATTTAAATCTCCCTTCTCATAATCAGCTTAAGCCATTGCAGGACTAATATAGCAGTTGATTTCGTTTGAGAGTTGCGCAAATGCTGACGGGTGCTCCCAATGGGTTTCACGGGCGTCTTGCGGTTATCAGCCCGCTTCCGCGTTGTGCATTACTGGCGATCAGCGATACGTCACTGAAGCCGGCTTTGCGTATGACCGCGATAATCTCGCTCACCGTGTATGTTCCCAGCCATAAGTTGAAGAGGGATGCCGGCAGAGGGCCGGATCTATCGTTGTTCAACAGGAAATCGTGAACGATCAGCAGGCCGCCCCGCTTCAACGCCTTTTTAGCCTGTTTCAGCCTTATATCTGCACGGCTGCCCGGGCCGTGCAGAATATTGGACATCAGCAGGCAGTCATAGCCTGATCCGAACTCATCTTTGCTCCAGTCGCCCGCCTGGACTTTAACTCGCCTGCTCATCTCGAAGCGGTCGATCACCTGCCTGGCGATAACCAGTGTCTCCGGCAGGTCCCATACAACGGCCTTCAGTTGCGGGAACCTTTGGCACAATGCAATGCTGTAGGTGCCCGGCCCGCCGGCTATATCCAGCAGAAGCTTTCTGCCGCTGAGGTCGAGCTGCCTGGCCACCCATTGCGCCTGGCCGTTGGATGCGATGCCGTGCATGGCCCATATCCAGTTATCGAATAAATGCTGCTTGAAATGCTCGGGTGGCTCCGGCGCAGCATCGCGTTTTCCTGTACGTACGACTTCAGGGAGTCCGGTGGTTGCCCACCACAGGATCTCGTTGTGATCTATGGTGCCGCCGATGTAGCGTGGACTGCCCGGCAGCAGTATGTCCGATCCCAATTTAGTCAGCGTGAAACGCTCCCCGTCGCGCTTCAATACACCCAGGGCGCAGCAGACGATTAAGAGCTTTTCCGTCATCCGAGGGTCCGTGCCGCACTTGAGTGCGACTTCATCTGCCTGCCGTGGCTTAGCCAGCGGCTCGAAGAAACCCAGTTGATGGGCGGCCATCAGGGCGCGTGATGAGCGAAATTGCCAGTTAAGCTCCAGTAAAGCCGCCGCCTGCTCCAGGTTATCGGACTCAAACAGGTCGATATTATTGTCTTTCCGCCTCTTCATCGCTAATGGAGTATGCCCAAATAATGGGCACCTGTCAACGTAGTACGAGTGCGCTCAATTGCCGTAGAACTCCGGCGTTACCGATATTGTATTCAGCCTTACATGCAGATTGCCGACCGTAATCCTGAAGGCGGGAATTGTTTGATGGCCAGCGTTTGTCGTTTGTAATCAAGCGCACGCATAAATTTGACACATTTTTAGTTGGGATGTTACCATGTGCAGCACAAATGAGTCAGGCAATTGCCGATAAGGTCCTCAGCCTCAACAGCTTTAGCTGCTGGTGGTGGCGCGACATGCTTTTTGCATGTCCGGGAGGACATTGCCTGAAACCATAGCCTCGTAGCAGAGTTAAGATAAGTTTAAAACCCTCCTGGATAGCCAGGAGGGTTTTTTTAATTACCCCAATTTTATAACAGGAGGATTATCTATGAAGCAATCTAATAAATATAAACAAGGCCGCGCAGGCTGGTGGAGGCCGTAGCATGTATCATCCCTCATTGGAAGAAGTAAAGAAGCTCGTTAGGGATGGCAACCTGGTCCCCATCTATCGGGAGATAGTTGCCGACATGGAGACGCCTGTCTCGGCCTTCCTGAAAGTCTGCCGGGGAAGATATTCTTTCCTGCTGGAAAGTGTAGAAGGAGGCCAGCGACAGGCGCGCTACAGCTTCATAGGCACGGAACCGGAAAAGACCATTATCGTCCATGCCGGTGATCAGACCGGGCCCCTGCAGGCCGTAAAAGCCGAGATGGATAGATATAAGCAGGTCCAGGTCTATGGCCTTCCCATCCTCTGCGGCGGGGCAGTCGGCTATCTGTCCTACGAGGCCTCCGCCCGGTTCGAGAAATTGCCTTCACCTGACAAAGATCCGCTGGGGTTGCCCGAAGCAATCTTTATGGTAGTCGGTACCGTGCTGGTCTTCGACCACGTTACGCACAAGGCCATTATAGTATCAAACGCCCACATCGAGGGCGATATTGAGACGGCCTACGCCGAAGCTGTCAGCCGGATCGATGAGCTGGCGGAAAGACTGGCGGCGCCGCTGCCCGCCCCGGCAATGCTGCATGAGCAGACCGATATAGAGGGTATTCAATCCAACTTCTCGCAGCAGGACTTCGAAGACTGTGTTGAAAGAGCCAGGGACTACATTTCAGCCGGCGAGGCCATACAGGTAGTGCTTTCGCAGCGCCTTTCCACGCGGGCAACTGCAGACCCATTCGATATATACCGGGCGCTGCGTTCCATCAATCCCTCTCCCTATATGTACTTCCTGCATCTGGATGATTTCGATATCGTGGGCGCTTCCCCGGAAACGCTGGTCCGGGTGGAGGACGGCATAGTGACAGTCCGCCCGCTGGCCGGCACACGTCCACGTGGGGAGGATCATCTGCAGGACGCCGCACTGGCCGATGAGCTGCTGCATGATGAGAAGGAAAGGGCCGAGCACATCATGCTGGTGGACCTGGGACGCAACGACATCGGGCGTATCAGCAAACCGGGCACGGTGGAGGTCAGCGACCTGATGGAGATCGAGCGTTATTCACACGTAATGCATATGGTCACCAACGTGCAGGGCAGGCTCAGCGATGAATTCGACGCCTTCGATACGTTGCGTGCCTGCTTCCCGGCCGGGACGGTCTCGGGCGCTCCCAAAATACGCGCCATGCAGATCATCGCCGAGCTGGAGCCGGATAAACGCGGCCCTTATGCCGGGGCTGTCGGCTATTTCTCGCATAATGGCAATATGGATATGGCCATTGCCATACGCACAATGGTGATCAAAGATGGTACAGCCTATGTTCAGGCCGGCTGCGGTATCGTCTATGACAGCGTGCCTCAGCGTGAGTACCAGGAGACAATGAATAAAGCCCGGGCGCTGCTCAAGGCCATCGAGCAGGCCGGCGATACATCGTCAGCGAGGAGGGAACATGCTTATACTGATCGATAACTACGACAGCTTCACCTATAACATTTACCAGTACCTCGGCGAGCTGGGGGAAAGGGTGGTTGTGATCCGCAACGACAGGGCTACGCCTGAAGGGATCATTGATATGGACCCGGATAAGATTATTATTTCGCCCGGACCGTCCACGCCACTGCAGGCAGGCATATCCAATGATGTCATCAGAGAGCTGGGCGCCACCATACCCATTCTGGGCATCTGCCTGGGACATGAATGCATCGGTTACAGCTACGGCGGCGTTATCTGCCGCGCAGCCCGCATCATGCACGGCAAGTCGTCCCTCGTTCACCATAACAACAGCGGACTTTTCGACGGGCTGCCCGATCCCTTCTATGCAATCCGCTACCATTCGCTGGTGGTCAACCGCGACACATTACCCGATTGTCTGGAGGTGACCGCCTGGACCGATGACGGCACCGTGATGGGATTGCGCCATCGCGAGCATCCGGTGCAGGGCATACAGTTTCATCCCGAATCGTTCATGACGCAGGGTGGCAAAGATATTCTCAAGAACTTCCTGGCTTTAAGGAGAAATTAAGATGATAAAAGAGGCCATTGGGAGTCTGGTATCCGGCAACTCGTTGTCCATGGAGGAAGCTTCCTCTGTGATGGAGGAGATCATGGACGGGTCGGCCACTCAGGCCCAGTTGGGCGCCTTTCTGGTCGCGCTCAAGCTAAAAGGGGAGACTGCCGATGAGGTCGCCGGCCTGGCCAGCGTGATGCGTGCCAGATCGAGCAGGGTATCTTTAACAGGGCCGGTGATAGATATTGTCGGCACGGGCGGCGATGGATCAAACACTTTCAATATCTCAACCACGGCGGCCTTCGTAATGGCCGGGGCAGGGCTGAAAGTGGCCAAACACGGCAACCGCGCCATGAGCAGCCACTGTGGCTCGGCCGACGTGCTGGAGGCGCTGGGAGTGAAAATCGAGCTGAAGCCGGAGCAAGTCAGGCGATGCGTGGAGAAGGTAGGCATTGGATTTATGTTTGCGCAGGCCTTCCACCCGGCCATGAAATACGCAGCCGCGCCGCGCAAGGAGATCGGCATACGGACGGTTTTCAATATACTTGGACCGCTCACCAATCCGGCCGGCGCGGAGTACATGGTGCTGGGCGTGCCCGGTGAAGAGCTGGGCGATAAGATCGCCGCCGCGCTCTGCCGTATGGGCACCAAACGGGCTCTGGTCGTGCATGGGCTGAACGGCATCGACGAGCTATCCATCTCCGGCCGGTCAGTATTGTGGGAGATAAATGACGTACGTATTACCTCCGCCCGCCGGTATATATGTCCTGAAGATGTGGGGCTGGACAGCGCTATGGACAATAGTCTGATGGGAGGCTCGCCGTCGCAGAACGCTGACATATTGCGCAACGTGTTGAACGGTGAGCGTTCAGCCAGGCGCGATGTCGTTCTGCTTAACGCGGCGGCCGGCATCTATATCGGCGGCATGGCCGAGTCCCTGACAGAAGCAGTAGCAACAGCGGCAACCGTGATCGACAGTGGCAGGGCGGCAGGCAAGCTTGATCAGCTCATCACCTTCGGCCGAGATCTGGAATAACGGGATGGGACAATGATTCTTGATCAAATACTGGCTGACAAACGCACCGAGCTGGCTGCGACCATGAGGAAGGTCCCGCTTGAGAAAGTATCGGCGATTGCGCACCGGGCGCCCGCTCCGCTCAGCCTCGCCTCAGCCATTAAAGATAAAAAAGTCAGTCTCATTGCCGAGGTGAAGAAGGCGTCGCCCTCGCGCGGCCTGATCCGCCCGGACTTCGATCCGGTCGAGATCGCCTGCATATACGCAGAGCATGGCGCGACGGCCATATCGGTGCTGACCGAGTCGAAGTACTTTCAGGGCAGCCTGGACTACTTAAAATCCATAAACCACGCGTTTCGCTTACGCAGGCTACCTCTAATCAGGAAGGACTTTATCTTCAACTCGTACCAGGTTTATGAGGCCAGAGCCTGGGGCGCCGACAGCCTGCTGCTGATCGCCTCAATATTTGATACGTTTTTATTAAAAGATATGCTGGGCTTTGCCCGTCACCTCGGCATGGATTGCCTGGTCGAAGTACATGATGAAGCCGACCTGAAGAAGGCCCTTGATTGCGGGGCTCAGATCATAGGGATCAACAACCGTGACCTGCGCACCTTTAAGGTCGATACCGCCGTTACGCGCCGATTAAGGCCGCTTGTACCGTCGGACAGGCTGGTGGTCAGCGAAAGCGGCATTAAGTCCGCACGGGATATCGCCGACATGGGAGAACTGAAGGTCGACGCGGTACTGATCGGCGAGGCATTAATGGCCTCATCCGATATAGGCGAAAAGATCAGGGAGCTTTTCTCGTGACAATCATTAAGATCTGCGGTTTAACCTCGGCCGAGGACGCCGTGTGCGTCGCCGGTATGGGAGCCGACATGATCGGGCTGGTCTTCGCCCCCAGCCGGCGGCAGGTCGATGTTCAAAAGGCCGTTGACATAGTAAGGTGCGTAAGACAGCTGCCGCAACGTATCGCCGTGACCGGCGTCTTTGTCAATGAACCTCCGCAGACTGTAAACGATACAGCGGCATACTGTGGCCTGGATCTGGTCCAGCTCAGCGGCGATGAGAGCTGGGGCTACTGCAGGGCGCTCAAAACACCCTTCATCAACGTCATCCATGTGACGCAGGCCAGCAATCCTGCAAAGGTTATTCAGTATGTGGAAGCCGGATATCGAACGGTACACAGCCGTCCCTTTATCTGTATGCTCGACTGTAAAACTGATGGCGGCTACGGTGGTGGTGGGCGGAGCTTTGACTGGGACATCGCTGCCGGTGCCTGCGCCCGTTTCCCGTTGATGGTCGCCGGAGGGCTGTCTCCCGCTAATGTGAGGCAGTTGATACGAAGGGCCGCTCCGGCCGGCGTCGACGTCTCTTCGGGCGTTGAAAGCGGGGGCCGGAAAGATATGGAGAAGGTGCAGGATTTCATACGTGCGGTCAGACTTACCGGCGGTCGAGAGGCAAAAGGTCGTGAGTTATTGAAAACGATTTTATATGAAGGTGGACAATATGTTTCCCGATGAAAATGGCTATTATGGAGAATTCGGCGGAAGGTTCGTTCCCGAGACGCTGATACCGGCGCTGGACGAGCTATCGGCCGCCTACGGCAAATACAGGGAAGATCCCGGATTCCTGTCGCGTCTGTCCGGGCTGGAGCGTGATTACTCGGGCCGGCCCACGCCGCTTTATCACGCGCAGATGCTTACTAAATATTGCGGCGGGGCCCAGGTCTACCTCAAGCGTGAGGACCTGGCTCACACCGGCGCGCACAAGATCAATAATGCGCTGGGACAGGGCCTGCTGGCAGAGGCCATGGGCAAGCGCAGGATCATCGCGGAAACCGGCGCCGGGCAGCATGGGGTAGCCACGGCTGCAGTGTGCTCCATGCTCGGGCAGCATTGCATCGTTTATATGGGTGAGGAGGATGTGCAGCGCCAGTCCCTCAACGTCTTCCGTATGAAATTGATGGGGGCTGAGGTACGTCCAGTCTCGTCCGGCAGCAAAACTCTCAAGGATGCCATTAATGAGGCCATCAGGGACTGGGTGAGCAATGTGTCTGACAGCTATTACCTGATCGGCTCGGTGGTGGGCCCGCATCCCTATCCGCTGATGGTGCGCGACTTTCAATCGGTGATCGGCAGGGAATCACGCTTGCAGGTGGTGGAGAAATGCGGCAGGCTGCCCGATTATATTGTCGCCTGCGTGGGAGGTGGCAGCAACGCCATGGGTATCTTTCATCCTTTCATTCAGGACAACGGGGTTGCATTGATCGGAGTCGAGGCGGGGGGGTGCGGAGTCCCCACCGGAAAACACGCTGCCACCCTGGCCGCCGGCAGGACGGGCGTGCTGCACGGCGCCAGATCCTACCTGTTACAGGATGACGGCGGCCAGGTATTGGAGACGCACAGCATCTCGGCAGGGCTCGACTATCCCGGCGTCGGTCCGGAGCACAGCTATTATAGAGACAGGCGTCGTGTGAAATACGTCACGGCCGGTGACGAAGAGGCGCTGGAGGCGTTTCAATTGCTCAGCAAGCTAGAGGGCATTCTACCGGCGCTGGAATCGTCGCATGCACTTGCTCACGCAATCAAGCTGGCACGAGAAATGGATAAGAGTAATCTAATCGTAGTTAACCTGTCCGGCCGGGGAGATAAGGATGTCCACGTCGTGGCCGGCGCACTGGGGGTAGAGCTATGAGCCGCATATCCGAAGTGTTCCGGAATAAAAAACATAAGGCCCTGATCGCCTATATAACAGCGGGATATCCGGATGTAGAAGCCACTGTCCAGGCAGCTTTGACGCTGGCCGAATCCGGGTGTGACATTATCGAGTTGGGCATTCCCTTCTCCGATCCGATGGCCGACGGCCTTACCATCCAGCACTCCAGTCACCTTGCGCTGCTTAATGGAGTTACTACAGAGACATGCTTCGAAATAGCCGGGCGGATCAGGAACAGAAGTGATGTCCCTCTGGTCTTTATGACCTATCTCAATCCGGTTATGAGCAATGGCGTGGAGAGTTTCTGCGCAGATTGCGCTGCCACGGCAGTCGACGGGCTGATCATACCCGACCTGCCGCCCGGCGAGCTGCCGGAGCTGGATAGCAGCGCAAAAAAACACGGCGTCGACACCATTTACTTCGTGGCGCCCAACAGCTCCGGGGAGCGTATCCGCCTGGTGGCGCGTAGATCGAGCGGATTCATTTACATGGTGTCCGTCATGGGAGTGACCGGCGTGCGAGATGGCTTTTCCACCGGCCTGGGGGACGTGATTTCGAAGGTGAGGCAGGTTACCGATATACCGCTCTGCATTGGCTTCGGGGTTGCCGCTCCTCAGCAGGCGGCTGAGGCGGCCGCCCTGGCCGATGGCGTAATCATCGGCAGCCGCATCATACAGCTCATGGAAAAAGAGGGGCCTCCGTACAGGGAACTGGGTGAATTCATCAAACAGGTCAGGACGAGTATCGACGGCGCTGGAGCATAAATTTATTGCTCCCTGGCGATCTCCTCGTCAAGCAATATTCTACTTAATGGCTTTCCGATAGCAGATTTGGGCAAACTTTCCCTGATCTCTATATGTTTCGGCACTTTATATCCCGTCAGCCTTTCTTTGCAGAAAGCCCTGAGTTCTGCGGGGGAGCAGGGTATGCCGTCAAGTACCACCCATGCCTTGACCGCTTCTCCCTGGTAAGGGTCAGGTACACCGGCTACGATCGCTTCCACCACAGCCTCATGAGAACAGAGCACCTCCTCCACCTGCCGCGGCCATACCTGGAAACCGCCGCATTTGATCATGAGTTTCTTGCGGCTCTGTATATAAAGATAGCCATCTTCGTCCAGATAGCCGATATCCCCGGTGTATAGCCACCCGTTGCGGATCATCTCGGCTGTCTCCTTGGGCCTCTGCCAGTATCCCAGCATTAACTGCGGCGCCTTGATGATTATCTCGCCTGATTCGCCCGCAGGTAATTCTGTCTTGCCGGATTCAGCATCGACGATTTTTAAAATAACATCCGGTAGTGGCAAGCCCACCGCTCCATCCTTTTGTTTCCCCTCAACCGGTGTTATCACCGCTGCCAGCATCGATTCAGTGAGAGCATAGCCTTCAACCAGTCGCGCGCCGGTGATTTTATAGAAGCGGTCCCGTAGTTCAGTCATCAGGGGAGCCCCTCCCGCCACGCAGAATTTAGCTTTCTTGAAACTGACCTTGCCCGATTTGACGGCTGGATGGTTGCACAGAGCGGCAAACAGTGTTGGGACGCCCGGTATAAACGTAGGCTTAACGCTCTTTATGGTAGCCACAAGGTCGTTTATATCTCTGGGATTTGGTACGAGCGCCAGCGGATTGCGGTTGACTATGGCGGAGCTCATCAGAGCGACATTTCCAAAAACATGAAACATGGGTATCGTAGCGAGGATAATGTCCTCCAATGGCACCATGATGGATTTCACCCAGGTGGTGAGCTGAAGCCCTGCCATATAAAGGGAGTGGTGAGTGCCGACCGCGGCCTCTGTCGTGCCGGTTGTGCCTCCACTAAATAGTAGCAGTGCCGGATCGGAAGGATTCACTTCCACTTCCGGCAGACGGGAGAGCCTGTATTTCCTGAGTATATCTTTCAAACGCAGGTCCCCGGCAAGCAGTTTTACGCTGTGTCTGCCCTTTTTTTCTTCCATCAGCGTAAAGGCCAGTGATAAAAACCAGGGGAGATATTCTTTTATTTCAGTGCTGATTATCAATCGTATTTTTGTCATCGGCTGGATCTTCTTTACTGTCTTGTAAAAAGGGCTCAGACATATCGCCACTTTTGCCCCACACTCCTGCAATGAGTGCTCCAATTCAGACATCGAGTAGAGTGGGTTAATAGGAGCGGCTATTGCCCCTGCTTTCCAGATAGCAAGATGGCAATATACGACTTGCGGGCAATTGGGTAAAATCAGGGCTATAACATCGCCCTTTTTTACATCATTATCAATAAGGGCAGATGCAAGCGACTCGCTCAGCGCAAGCATCTTGGCATAGGAGACCTTACTGCCCTTGAAAAACACCATTGGTTTGTCCGGATTTTCCCTAACCGCCTCATGGAAACAATCCAGCAACGTCTTCTCTGAGTAAGGCTGAAGCGTCTGAGGCACACCTTTATCATAACTTTTGAACCAGGAGTACTGATCCATATTAAATTTTCTCCTTCATATTATTGGGCGTAACTATCCCGGTGTTTTATAAACGTTGAAGGAGATTATAGAGCTTAGCAACAAAGCTTAATATAAGTATTTACTGCTATACGTATGGAAAAAGCTACGTATTTTTAAGATTCCGAAAAGGCATGAAAAGTAGGCTCTCGGGAGTGCCGGAGCTTCTCTCTTGATCTTTTATGGCCGTCGTGTTGCAGCTGTAGCTGTCCTCTTGCCTGCCAGATACCTGAATAATCCGTTGAAAACCGTACATGTCAAGCGTGTGATAAATCCAGGTATGAAGACGACCTTATTTTTCCCCAGCGCCTGCCACGATAGCGCCGCCACTTTTTCTGCGGACATCCACAGGAAGGACGGGATGGTGGAGAAATCGACGTTTTTGTACTCATCGACCGAATGGAATCCGGTACGGGTGAAGCCGGGGCAGAGCGCCTGTACATTGATCCCGGCGTCCCTGACCTCAAGCAGAAGAGATTCGGAGAATGAGATCAGGAAAGACTTGGTGCCGTTGTACATCACGTTGCCGAATATAGGAAGGAAGGGGCTGGCGGAGGCAACGTTTACTATGGCACCCTCTCTGTGGTATATCATATTGGGCAGTGCTGCTTTGACCAACCGCGTGGGGGCGGTGACATGCACATCGATCATGTTGAGAGTTTTGTTGATATCTACATCAACGAATGGGCCCAGCGTACCGAAGCCGGCGTTGTTAATCAGCACCGACAGGTTATCTGTGCTCAGGATCTTTTCTTCAACCGCGCATATGTCGGTTTCGCTGCAAAGATCGCACTGCATCACGGACACCGAAACGCCGCAATCCCTCTCTATCTCGCCGGCTATGGTCTCCAGCCTGTCCTTGCGCCTGGCGATGATGATCAGGTCATAGCCCAGTGAGGCTAACAGGCGGGCATAAGCTTCGCCGATTCCCGATGATGCTCCTGTTATTAGTGCCGATTTCAGCAGCCTGTTAGTCATAATGCACCTCTATAAAAAATGAGCTCTGTGGGAACTCAGTCCCGCAGGGTATAATCTCACCTGCTGCGTAAGCCCGGCTGCGCTATATAACGTCGCCGCCTGCTCCAAGTAGAGGCATTATATGATTCCCTCAGACGCTTTTGTCAAACATTGGAGGAGGTTTATCGTATTCCCTATTCATATTGACATGTCGCCGCCGGCATGATAATTTAGGTGAAATAAATATACGAACTCTTCGAGCCGGATAGCTAAACCGCTAAGGCATTGTTTACCCGGCCGGTGGCGCGAGCCCGAGGGTGTCGCTGGAAACGGCGGCGCCTCCCAAGTTTGGAAAGGAGAGTGGGAATCTGTTCCAGGTCATATACGGCTGGAATAAATATCCAGCACCTATCATTTTATCCACATATGCGCATTCCGCATGTCTCTCTATACCTGTGCGCAGGGTCTGTGCGCTTCCGTCACTGTGGTCAGAGAATTATCAGATGATGAATTCAATCTTCGTGGATTCAGGAAAAAACAAAGGAGTGTAAGGTCCCATGAAGACGTTTGATGTGGTGAGCCCCATGACCGGTCAGAAAGTTGCCTCGTACACGCTGATGGATGCAAAGGAGGTCGATGCCGCGGTCGCCCGTGCCCGCAGCACGCTGGTGGAGTGGTCGGGCACTCCTGTAAAGGACAGGATGAAAATACTGGCGCGCGCGGCGGAGATACTGGCCGACAATGCTCTTTTTTACGCTGAAAGGATTTCCGATGAGAACGGTAAGACCAGGTTCGACGCGCTGATGGCGGATGTTTATCCCTCCTGCGACATCATGCATTACTATGCACAGAATGCGGCCAAATTCCTGGCGCCGGTCAATGTCCCCCGCATCGGCTGTTATCACAGCGAGATCGGCATCCGGGCGTTCACAAATATCAAATCTATCACCGAATGTAAAAACGGCAATAAAAAGGAGTTTTATCAATACCCGGCGATGGATGGCGCCGAGCAGGGATTGCTGGATGCTCTGCGCTTCATGTACACCCAGAGTACTTCACAGAAGATAAAGTCGTTTTTCAAAGTGGCGCCGTTTCTGTTGAAAATGCAGAGCGAGGGCAAAAAGCAAGTGGGCTGTTGAACTGTATGCAGAGATATTTCGGCAATATTAAAGAGTAAATAAATAGCGGGAGGAACTTAATGGACCAGTACAAACTTTTTATCGACGGCAAATTCGTGGATTCCAGGAGCGGAAAAACATTCCAATCGATCGATCCGGGCTCCGGAGCGCCCATCGCTACTGTGGCACAGGCGGGCAAGGAGGACGCCGAGGCAGCCATCGCGGCGGCGCGCAGAGCTTTCGATAAGGGCGAGTGGAGCAGAATGCCGATGAAGGCGCGCATGGCCAAGATACAGGATTTCGCCGACCAGGTTGCACAGCAGGGGCTGCGCCTGGCCGCCACCGAATCGATGGATGCCGGCCAGATAATATCGCTGGCCAAATTCATGCCGCTGATCAGCATAACCCATATGCGCAATTTGAGCCTGGCGGCAGCCACTAAATTTCCATGGGAGGAGGAGATCCCTGTATCGGGCAATGCCTTTGCGCCCGGACGTGAGTTTATCCGCAGGGAGCCGCTGGGCGTATGTGTCGGGATCGTGCCCTGGAACTACCCCATGTATATTGCGGTCTGGAAGATCACCCCGGCGCTGTGCATGGGCAATACCATAGTTATCAAACCGGCTTCGGTCACACCCCTGACCGCTTGTATACTGGCTGAGGCCGCCAAGGCGGCGGGCATTCCCGACGGTGTGATCAATGTAATCCCGGGCCCCGGCGGAGAGCTGGGCAAGGTGCTTTGCACACACCCCGATGTAGATAAAGTCGCGCTGACCGGCAGCACGGAGGTAGGGCGGGAGATCATGATGATGGCCGCCGGCACGGTGAAAAAAGTTTCGCTGGAGCTGGGCGGCAAATCGGCCAATATCATACTCGATGATGCGGATATCGACCTGGCTGTGGAAGGCGCCTGTTTCGGCACATTCTTCCACCAGGGCCAGGTGTGTTCATCGGGCACTAGGCTGCTGGTACACTCTAAAATCTATGACCAGTTCCTGGATAAGATGAAAAAACGGGCCGAAATGCTGCGCGTCGGTTACCAGATGGATCCCATGTCACACATGGGACCGCTGGTCAGCAAGGAGCAATTGGCCACGGTTGAGCGCTATGTAAAGATCGGTAAGGAAGAGGGCGCGGAGATTATCACGGGCGGCAAGCGCGTCGAGGTTCCCGGCATGCCTGAAGGCAATTACTACGCACCCACCATCTTTGCCAAGGTGAACAACAGGATGCGCATCGCCCAGGAGGAGATCTTCGGCCCGGTGGTCAGCGTTATCAAGTTCGACAGCGACGAAGAGGCGCTGGCCAGTGCCAACGATTCTATTTACGGCCTGGCGGGCGGCGTATTCTCCGGCAATAACGCCAGGGCCCAGCGCCTGGCCAGCCAGGTCCGCACGGGCACGATGTGGATCAACAACTACCACATCTTCTCGGACTTCTGCCCGTTCGGAGGTTACAAACAGTCTGGCATCGGCCGCGATTTCGGCCTGGAGTGCCTGCACGAATACACTCAGATAAAACGTATCCATGTCAATTCCATGGCCCACAACCACACCAATATGTATTTCCAGCTGATATCGGACTATAAGAAAGTGGATGGGTTTACTTACTCTGCTCCTACAACCGTCGTATCCGGCCACGGAGCGCTGTCATCGATCTATAAAGCTATAGTCGACCTGGGCTGTAAGAGGGCGCTGGTACTGACCGATCCGGGCGTAAAAGCGGCCGGTCTGGCCGATATGGTGAAGAATGCCCTGGCGGATTTCTGCATCGGCATATTCGATAAAATACCTGCCGACCCCGATCTGGAGGCGGTGGATATCGCCACCGGGGTGGCACGTGAGTTAAAGGCCGACTGCATCGTCAGCGTGGGTGGCGGCAGCGTCATGGACACTGCCAAAGGTGTCTGCGTTACACTCAAGAACGGCGGCAAGGCCAACGATTACCTCAATTTCCTGGTGCTGACCGAGCCGCAGACGCCGCACATCGCTGTTCCCACAACGTCCGGTACCGGCAGCGAGGTGACCAGCATAGCCGTGCTCACCAGCCACACAGCCGGCCGCAAGCTGTTCATCGTGGATCCCAAAATCTCGCCGAATGTGGCCATCCTGGATCCGATCTTCACCCTGGGATTGCCCAAAGCGCTGACCGTATCGACGGCCATGGACGCGTTGACCCACGCTGTGGAGGCCATGACCAGCACTATGTCCAACCTGATTTGCGACGGCATGGCGCTGCAGGCGATCAGGTTGATCGGGGAGAACCTCCCGCTGGCCGTGGAGGATGGTAAGAACGAGAAAGCCAGGATCAATCTGCAGGTGGCTGCCACCATGGCCGGCTGGGCCTTTACCACCGCCCAGGTCGGGCTGGCTCACGGCATGGCGCATACTATCGGCGCGCTTCATCACGTGCCCCACGGCGCGGCCTGCGGCATCGTCCTTCCCAAGGTGATGCGTTACAACTTGGAAACGTCCGCCGACAAGCTGGCGCTGGTGGCGCATGCGCTGGGCGTCAACATCAAAGGTATGAGCGAAAAAGATGCCGCCCTGGCTGCGGCGGACGCCGTCGAAGCGCTTATGCAGAAAGTGGGACATCCCATGAGGCTGCGCGATGTGGGCGTTCCCGAAGAGAACCTGGCCATATGCGCCTTCCATGCCATCGCGGATACGGCCGTCATCTTCAACGGACGTCCCGTCAGTGATCCCAATGACATAATCCAGCTGTATACACAGGCTTATTAAGCGCCTTTTCCTCCTATGGGAAGGGGCGCCCTCGGGCGCCCCTTCCATAATCAGCGCCTGTTGTGAGCGCCTCCGCTTCAATGGTATATTGGAATGTGAAATTTCCCGCAGCAGCGATCAGGAGAGGTTAAGTGGCAGATCGAAACAAGAATGACGCAGCAGCTCAGCATTATATGCCGACTATGACCGGAGATTACAGCCGCATTTCCGACACGGCAAAAGCGGTTGATTACAAGATATTGCCCGCTATCCTGGCCTATATTAAGTCCGTCGCGCCGCGCATAACACGCATGGACACGGATACGCCCTTCGTTATAGCCGATTACGGCGCTGCGGACGGCGTGAATTCGAGCGTACTGTTTGAAAATATCATCGGGCAGATCCGTGCCATAAATCCCTCGCTTAAAATCAGACTGGTCTATAACGATATAGCCGTGCGGGACTATTTCGACCGATTCTGGGCAGGCTCGAGATTGAAACAGCTGGGCGGCGTGGAGGCTGATTATATCCGTCGGTCCTTTTATGAGGCGTTACCCGAGATAAAAGGAAAACTGCATCTCGGGTTCTCATCCACATCGCTGCACTGGCTGAACACCGAAGACGTGGGCACGGAATTTTTTCAACACCCGTCGCATATACAGGCCAACCAGCTGCCTGATAAAGACCGCCGTAAGTTCGTGGAAAAATGGAAGAGGGATTGGAGAGTATTTTTGAGGGAGCGTGCCGCCGAGTTGGGAGAAGGGGGCGCCCTGTTTATGGCCAACCTGACCAACCGGGGCGGCGACCGCTGGCCGGCGTCGGCGGGATACAATAACCTGCGCGATGCCTGTCATGAGCTGTGCAGCGAGGGTCGGATCAGTCCAGAGGAGTGTAAGGCCATTTTTGTCCCCGACTATTTCGCAACGCCGCAGGAGATGAAGTCCCTGATAGGAGAAGATGGGCTGGCGCAAACGTTTGACCTCGCATTCTTTGAAGAGATGACCGTCCCCTGCGCCTACTATGCGCAGTTTAAGAATCAACTGGACGACGAGCAGGCCAAGGGCAAACTGGCCGACATTCTGGCCCATGTGGTACGGGCGTGGAGCGAATCTTCCATCAAGACAGGGCTTGCTGCCGAGGACAAGGGAGAGATCGAAGAGATTTATCATAGGCTGAGGGACAGGTTCTATCATGCTCCCGGGGGACTGCCTTATGAGTACTGCCTGCTTGAGCTTGTAAAACGGTAGGACTGAGATGCAGAGCCCTTTCAGAGTCTGTGAAAAGGTCTACATGGTCGGCAGCGCCGATATCTCCAGCGGTATGGACTGCTGTGTTTATCTGGTCGATGCCGGCGAGCTGGTGCTGATCGATGCCGGGGCGGGCGGGAGCACGGATAAGCTAATAGTCAATATACAGGCGCTGGGTTTCATGCCCGAGCAGTTGACTACGCTGATCATAACTCACGCACACATCGACCATATCGGGTCCGCAGCGGACCTGCGCGACCGGTTCAACCTGCGTGTGATCGCCCATGCGGAGGATTCAGCAGCCATAGAATCGGGCAAAAAGGTGGGCGCCGAGCACTATGGCGTGCGCTACCGTCCGTGCCCGGTGGACGAAAAACTCGCGGGACAGTTGAATGAACGGTTCATAGGATCAACGAAATTCAGTTTTATGTATGTGCCCGGGCATACGCCCGGCAGCATGGTGGTGACGATAGAATCGGAGGGGAAGAAGGTGCTCTTCGGGCAAGATATACACGGCCCGTACATGCCCATGTGGGGAGGCGATCCGCAGCTTGCGGCCATATCGCTGGAGCGAATAATGCAGATCGAAGCGGACATACTGTGTGAAGGGCATTACGGCGTGATCAAACCGGCGGATGAAGTGAAGCAGTTCATCAGTGAATTCCTGGATGAGCTTAAATCTTGATAGTCGCATAATAAATCTGTGATATTGATTATTTGTTGACACAAGAGTGTTTTAAATCTGATAGAATAGGCGCAGGCTATCCCGGTTCAAATGCCTGATTCCTGGGGTTGTCAGGGTCGCCGCTATCGGTTATGTGGTGGTCAGGCCGGAATCCTCCGGCTGTCATAAAAAATTGAGGAGGTTGTTGCACGATGGCTGATCATTACGATCAGAGGCCCTGGCTCAAGCAGTACGATCCGCACGTTCCCGCAAATATCAAGTATCCCGAACTCACCTTCTGGGAATCCATCAAGGAGGCTTTCCAAAAATTCCCCAGGCGCATAGCCCTGTGGTATATGGGCACGCCCTTTACCTTCGGCCAGCTCGACACTATGTCCAACCGCTTTGCCGCGCTCCTGCAAAAAGCGGGTATAAAGAAGGGCGACATCGTCGGTGTGAACCTGCCCAACCTGCCGGCATACTATGTTGCCGCGCTGGGTATACAGAAGGCCGGCTGCGTTCTCAGTGGTGTTAGCCCGTTGCTGACGGAGGAGGAGCTGAAATACCAGCTCAAGGACTCGGGCGCCAAAGCCCTCCTGACGCTGGACGCCCTCTTCCCGCGCATCAAACGTGTGGCGCCGGAGACGGAGCTAAAGCTATGTGTTTTCACCTGCATACTGGACTATATCCCTCAACCTATCAAGACACTGGCCAAACTCTCTAAGAAGGTGCCCACCGGCAAGGTGGAGACACTTGAAGGCATAGAGGTCTGGCAGTTTACAGATGTGATGAAAAAGCTGCCGGCTGACATAATCGAGGTCAAGGTCGGTCCGGATGATACCTGCGCCATGCAGTACACGGGCGGCACCACCGGGCTGCCGAAGGGCGCCGAGCTTACCCATCGCAACCTGGTACGGCAGATGATACAGGTCACAACCTGGCTGGATACACCTGTAGGGGAGCAGGTCGGGCTTACGGCAATGCCGCTTTTCCACATCGCCGGACTGGTGATGGGGCTGGCCATGTTCTCCAAGGCAGTCACACAGGTGTCCGTGCCCAACCCGCGCGACCAGAAATTCATTATCAAGTGGATGAAGAAGACCAGGCCTCACCTTATAGGCAATGTGCCCGTGGTCTTCCTTGAGCTAATGAAGCAGCCCGACTTTCGTTCCTATGATTTCTCGAAAGTTCAGTATTTCTGCAGCGGAGCCGCGCCCTTCCCGCCGGAGTATATCAAGGAGTTTGAGAGCATTGTGGGCGCCAACAAGCTGGTTGAGGTATACGGGCTGACGGAGACCAGCGCTATCGTGACGGCCGGGCCGCTTTTCGGCAAAAAGAAGCCGGGCTCGGTCGGTCTGCCCATATCCGATACAGATATTAAAATAGTGGATACCACCACAGGCGAGCCTGTGCCCTTCGGTGAGCCCGGCGAGATTATCATCAGGGGGCCGCAGGTGTTCACCAAAGGCTATTTCGGCAAGCCGGAGGAGACGGCCAAGGTGTTGAAGGACGGCTGGTTCCATACGGGAGATATCGGCCAGATGGACGAGGAGGGCTACATCTTTGTAGTTGACCGTCTCAAGGACATGGTCAACGTTTCCGGTTTCAAGGTTTACACGCGCCAGCTGGATGACATCATCTGCGAGTTCCCCGATGTCGATACGGGCGCCAGCGTTGGTATACCGGATCCTAACCGGCCCGGCTCTGAGATGGTTGCTTCGGCTATCGTGCTCAAACCCGGCATCGAGCAGAGCGAGGAGGAGAAGAAGAAGATCACGGAGTACCTCCGCAGCCGGGTCGCGCCCTACAAGGTGCCCAAAACAATCGTCTTTATGGATAAGCTGCCCACGTCTGCCATCGGCAAGGTGCTGAAGCGCGAGCTTCGCAGCCAGCTTACCGAGGGCGCGAAGAAATAGAGGCAAGGTCTCGGCCAGGGAAATCAGAAGAGTGCGGGTTTCCAAACCCGCACTCTTTTATTGCTGAAATAGGCAAGCTGTTTACATCAAAGGCTATTTCTTATTGCCGCTGCCCTGGCCGCCGCCTCCGGAGCCTGTATTTGAAGAACCGCTGCTCTGATTCTGGTTCTGCTGGCCGGTCTGTTGTTCGGTCTGCTGTTGAGTCTGTACAGTAGCCTGGACCTGTACCTGCACCGGCAGCACTGACGGTGTCTGGACCTCGGCCTGAGTCTGAGTTTGTGTCTGTGTCTGGGTCTGTGTTTGGGTCTGAGTCTGAGTCTGTGTCTGAACGCCCTGTCCACTGCTGCTGCCGGAAGACTGGCCGGACTGTCCATGCACGGCCTGCAGTCTTTGCTGTACCATGACCTTGGTCTCCTCTCCCATATTATTCGTCTGTTGGTTGACCTGCGTCTGGTACTGCAGCAGGGCCTGCTCGCCTTCTTGAGCGAGAATCACTGTGGCGACGTGTTTGTTGGAATTCTCGATGGCGTTGAGTAAACCGCTTTGCGCTGCTTCGGGCGCTTTTTCCAGCACTGACAGCAGGACCTCCTGCTGTTTAAGATAATTCTGTTCCAGTTTGGTGATCAGCTCCGCCGAGACCTGTTCTCCCTGGCTGGCCCTGACCTGCTCCACGGCCTGTACAGTGTTCTGTAGTTGTAGCGCATATTGCTCCGATTGCCTGGCGCCCACATCATATTTGCCCGCCGCGTACATTTCCTTCAATGCCAGCGCATCTTCGCCTGAGTATTTCAGCATCAGCCTGGCCTTTGCAGCATCACTTCCCGCAAACATCAGTTGAATATTTCTGCCCCAGCTGTTCAGGAAATTGAGCCCCGAGTCCGGCAGGATTGCAGGTGTGGTGGCGTCCCCAATGGTGGTTATCTCTGCGCTGTCGGCCGAGGCCGGCGCACTGGAGGCGACCATGGTCAGGGCACAGAGCATAACCAAAAAAGCTGTGAAAAATTTAATCATATTTACCCCTCTGTCAGATATTCTATTCATTATAATAAACGTATTCGGGGTGAAGAAGGTTTATTTCAGGAATTGATCGTCGTTCGCGGTCTCATCGGTGCGATAGGCGTTATGCAAAGCATCATCGCGCTCTTCGGCGCAAATTGTCTCCTCGCTCTCAATGCGGCCGTCTTTCAACCAGATAACACGGTCGGCGAATTGTCTTTGCTCGGGCTCATGTGTCACCATCAGGATGGTCTGGCCCAGCTCATCGCACAGTTTTCGCAGCAGCCTCAGAACAATGCCTTTGTTCTCAGTGTCCAGATTTGCGCAGGGCTCGTCCGCAAATAATATCTTTGACTTATTCACCAGTGCGCGGGCTATGGCCACCCTCTGCTGCTCGCCGCCGGAGAGCTGGCTGATCATGTGTTTGAGCCGGTCGCCCAGCCCGACTTTGACCATCAAATCTGTCGATGCCCTGATGTAGTCTCTCTTCTTCATGCCGAGCAGCATAAGCGGGAGATAAGCGTTTTCGATTGCGTTCAATTCAGGTATCAGCGCGTATTCCTGGAACACATAGCCGAGACGTTTGAGGCGGAATTCGCTACGCATGTGGTCGGAGAGCGTGGACACATCTATATCATCCAGCAATATGCGACCGGCTGTGGGATTATCCAGCAGTGCAAGCTGGTGAAGCAGGGTGGATTTACCGGATCCGCTTGGCCCCATGATTGCCACGAATTGTCCCCCGGGTATTTTAAAACTTACATTTACAAGCGCCCTGACCGGAACGTGGCCGGGGTAGGTTTTTTCCAAGTTGTTAACCGTTATCATCCCTTAAGCTAACCCCAGATGGCCTTGATAATATTCTCACGGGTGACTCTCCATGAAGGAATGAATCCGCCCGCAATGCTTACAAGGATCATGCTTATAACGCTGACAAGGAATTCACTGGGGACTATTTGCGGGCTGACAAATCCCATGGGAAAGCTGAGCGGATGGGCTACAAAATAGGGTACTATCAGCGTTTCAAGGACAATCGTTCCTACTCCGATTCCGATCAGGGCGTAGAAAAGAGCCAGGAAGACATAGGACATCACGATGATCTGCTGCTTCATACCGATGGCTTTCATGATGCCGATCTGCTTTTTCCTGCTGATAGTGGCGATAAAGATAACGATGAATATGGTGACCCCGGCCACCATCAATCCGACAAAGAGGATTATTCGCTTGATAATGTCAAAACTCTGAGCGATTCCCAGCACCAGCCCGATAAAATCCTTCCACTGCTTGATGTCCTGCAGTACGATTCCGGCCCGCCGCAGTTGATCGATGTAATATTGCTCCGGATACGACTCGTCCGTCTTTATCAGGATCTCAGAAGCACGGTCATGCAGGCCAAGGACCGATTCCATCTCTTTCTGTGTAACGAAGATCGACATGTCGGACAGGGGAAATACAACTGTATATATGCCTTTAATCGTGTATTTGCGAACGACGCCGTTCTGGTAGCTGACGGTGATCTCATCCCCCACCTGTGCCCCTTTGAGTGACTGCACTTCGAGAGTGGCGCCGAAACCGCCTGAGATCTCCCGTCCCATAATCACCTGGTCGCGGTCGGATTCATCGAGAAAACGGCCGGATACCATATGCCTGGATATATCGGACACCTGCATGTCTTCAGAAGGATCAATCGAGGTGACCGGCCAGCTTATAGTCCTGACGTCTCTTCCGGTTTTATCAGGATCGTAGGATACTATCGATCCGGTGGTATAACGCGCGCTGCTGGCAATAACACCGGGGATTGCATCGATTTTGCGTTTTAAGGCGGTTACCTGGGTCAGGTATTTCTCGCTGTTGCCCCATGCGTCCTTGCCGGGCTGGACGACCAGGTTTGAAACGTAATTGGTTTTGGCCTGCTGATAGATCAGGCTGACGGCGCCGCTCAATATGCCCGAGATTGTATTGATCTGCAGGAAAGCCAGGGTGGCAACCAGGACTGTGAGAATAAGCGTGCCCTTGTTGCCGCGCGTAATATATTTGGAGAATAAAAAAAGCGATGATTTCAGGTCGTTCCAGATTTGGCCTATCATTCCGCGATCAAGCCTCAATTTTTCTTCAGCCCGTGGAGGAACAGGCTACTTAACTCATCCGCCAGCTCATTGACGCGTGATTTCTTAAACGGGCTGTCCCTTCGCTCCAGCCTGTAAAGTATCATATTGCCTATGAATGCTCCTGCAATAGTGCGCGCAATCACCTTTTCATCCACTCTACGGAAGTTGCCGTTCGCAACCTGAGCCCGGATGTAATCTTCGAGCATGCTTAGAAGGGGAGATATCACCTGTGTAACGTATTGTTGGCGAAGTTTCGTATCGCGTTGTATTTCAAAGAAAAGGAACAGCAGCTTCTGTGCGTTATCAAGTCCGAAATCAAGCCGCTCTATCAGCAGCGATTTCATGAATTCTTCATCACTCTTTCCCTGTGCGTTGGCGATGACACTGACCAGTGTCTCGGAAATCAGATTTTCAGCTACCAGTGATATCAGCAGGTCGCGCTTGTCCTTGTAATAGTTGTAGATGGTGCCGATCCCGGTATGCGCCTCAGCAGCAATATCGGCGATGGTCGCCTCACCGAAACCTTTTTGCGAGAAAACTACCAGGGCGGCGTCGAGTATCTGCTTTTTTCTGGCTACGGTGATCTGTTCGGTCCGCTTTACTCTTGTCGTCATTTCTACTATTTAATAGAATGAATATTCATTCAATAATTATATTAATACTATATATAACAATCTGTCAATATTTACTTGATTTAACGAGGTTGATCAGACGAAGTGAAAATCATGGTTGAATAACAGGCTGCGCATTCATATAATTAGCAGGAATGAATGGAGGTGAGGACAATGACGGAATCAATCAGGGTAGAGAAAGACGGCGAGGTTACCAGGCTTTTTATGAGCCGTCCGGAGTATTATAACGCGTTTAATTTTGACATGATCGACAGGCTGGCCTGTATCCTTGTCGAGCTGGCCGTCGATAAGAGCGTGCGCGGAATTATTATAACAGGCGAGGGCAAAGCTTTCTGCGCCGGTGGTGATCTCAAGTGGGTCAGCGAATTCCCCGGCGGCCTGTCCGCTGGTTTTCACAGGCTGGCAGCCAGCTATCATTTGGCCGTGATGGAGATACGTCGTATGAACAAGCCTGTGATTGCCGCCATCAACGGTATCGCGGCAGGAGGCGGCTTTTCACTGGCACTGGCCTGCGATTTCCGTGTCATGGAGAAGTCGGCAACCATGCGGCAGGCCTACACCTCCAACGGGCTGTGCGTCGATGGCGGGGGCACCTTCACTCTTCCCAGGATAGTCGGGCTGGCCCGCGCGCTGGAGATCGTGGCTTTCGACACACCGATATCGTCTGCGCAGGCGCTGTCCTGGGGGCTGGTAAACAGGGTGGTCGACGATGGCAAATCGCTGGTCGAGGCATCTGCGCTGGCGCATTCGCTGGCTGATAAATCGCTGATATCATACGGCTGCGTCAAGCAGCTTCTCAACGACTCGTTCTCAAACAGCTTTGAGACACATATTGAGCAGGAGAGGATGATGTTGTGCGCCTGTGCGGACGGGCCGGATGCCAGAGAAGGACTGAAGGCCTTCGTGGAGAAGAGAAAGCCAATTTACAATGTCAAAAGCGGTGGCCATTCGTCCTCTTGAAATGAGAAACCTGGTATCAAGGTGAGTTGAGAGATGAGGAAGTTCGAAGACGTTTCCAAAGATGAGATCAGGGACCTGCTGGGCAAGGGCTGGCTTACGCACGACGGCATGTGGTTCTATACTGTGAGCAATGAACTGGGCGTCGATATGGCCAATAAACTGAACAAGGCTGCCATCAAGGCCATGGCACCCTTTGAAGTTAACAGGTTGAAAAAGGTGACAGGCCTGCGGGAAAAACAGCTGACCAGCATAGAGGGTTTACAGGAATTCCTGCCGGCCGGCATGCAGATGATATTGCCCGTTTCTGTATTCAGTAAACTGCACTTTACGGTTATGCCCGGCAATACTATTCACTGGGAGTGGGAGAAGGATGAGTGCTTTGCCTACAAGGGCATGAGCCGCATCGGCGTGATCGACAAATACGAATGCGGCGTTATGTACCGCGTCGAGTGCTGGCTTGAGCTGCTGGGCCTGAAATTCACCTCCATCCCGCAGATTTCGAACTGCCGCATGCATACACAGGGGCAATGCTCTGGTGAATTTTGGTTTGAGTTTTAAACGCTAGATATCGGACGGCAGATTTAAATACAAAATGTGGCGCGCCTGGAGGGATTCGAACCCACGACCCTCGGTTCCGAAGACCGATGCTCTGGTCCGCTGAGCTACAGGCGCACGGTATCAGACCTCCATTTGCTGACGCTCACCTGACGTTGGAGCTGCAGCGGGAGGCAGGACGGAGTGTACATATTCTACCAGAATTAGGTGTCACGGTATGCGTCCGGGTACTTTGTCATGAATTGCCACTCGACTACATAGCTATGTATTGACGACCGGTGCCAAGGCGAGCCCTGGCGTCAGTATCGCATAACAAATCTGTTCGTTCATGCTGGCATCGTACTGCGTGACTGAAGTTGGAGCAGTTGTTGCCCTGTGACGCTCCTTCAAGATACCATAGGGGCATTAAGCTCGTATATTCCAGATACTGATAAGGGGGTAATTGTACGACATGAGAAAGACGTGGTCCCCAGTGATTCTAGCCGTATTAGCTGCTGTGTTAATTGGGATGACGGCCAATTGCGCCGGGCCGGTGAAAAATTTAAAGCAGATGAAATCGGCTACGGAGAACCTGCAGTCTATTATCCAGTCCAAGCTATTGAACCTGGACAATGCCGTTTCCGACGCTGCTGAAAAAATCGCAAAAAGTGGACTGCAGGGGGATGAGACAAGGGGAATATTGAACGGGCTTTGCAGGAAATACCCCTACCTGACGGACTGCTCGACCTCGGATCCTCAGGGTAGGATGCTCACCGTGGCGCCCGAGGCATACCGCCGTTACGAGGGGACGGAGACCGCTACCACGGAGGCCTCGAAGAAGTTCTTTGCGGATTTCGCTGAGAACAAAAAACCAATGTTAAGCAATGTCTTCAGGGCGGTTGAGGGTATCGATGTCGTGGTGCTGGTCCGGCCGGTGATCACAGAGGATGGCGAATTGCTGGGTATGGTCAGCGCTCTGTTCAAACCGGGGGACCTGCTGGACGGTACCATCGTGCCCGCTGCAGATGTGAGGGCCATCAAAGTGAATGTGATGCAGCTTGACGGAATGGTAATTTACTGTTCGACGGGAACTGAGACCGGTAAAAACGTGCTCACCGATCCATCATATATAAATTACCCCGAATTAATCGCGCAGGCTGAGATAATTGCAGCGCAGAAGACCGGTACTGGCGGCTACATATATCCCGACGCAGCAACGGGAAAGCTGGTGAAAAAAACAATATATTGGACCAGTGTCGGGTTGCACGATAACGAGTGGCGGCTTGTTTCGATCGCCGAACTCAGCAACTGAATTTTATCTCAGATACTCTATGTTTACATCGGGTATAAATGCGATGCCCGGCTTGGCCAACAGCTCTATAAATCTTGCGCCTTTCGAAGGATGAAACAGATTGGCCGAAGCGCTGCTTCTGATAGCCCATGCGGTATCAAGCCCTCGCTCGGTCCCGGCCAGCGCCAGCACATCCTTGCCCTCCGGAATTACGCCGGCGTCCACACACATCAAAACACATTCCAGACAGACCAGGGTCCCGGTGGATATCAGTTCCAGGGTCTTGGCAACGAGGTCAAGGCCGGTGACTTTATGCAGATGTACACGCATTGAGAAGGTCGGGCCGAAAAAAGGTATCGTTCCCTGAACGATCTTTACCTTGAGCTTGTCGAGCCGGTCCCTGTTCTCCCCCGTAATCGCCATGGGTACGTGTTTCAGGCCCTGTCCAGCCCATTCCGAACGTATCCGTTTCAATTCGGGTATATCGGCAAAAGGCCCCTCGCCCATACCGTCAACTTCCCAGTTCATACCCTGGGGACAGGTGACACAGATCACCTTTTTACCGCCGACCTTTTCCGCCAGCTTAAGCGCTGAATCTCCTGTTATTGAGGCTACTACTATGTATTCATATTTAGACGAAGCTGCTCTGACAATCTCAATGACTTCGTCTGTATTGACCGGACCCGGCCTCTCAAAAACCCTCATGGATGACTTTCTCCTTAGTAAGATCCTTTGAGCTACAGGCCTCCCGTATTAAGCCCTCCACGTGCAGCTTTTATATCATGAATACGCGGTGGATTTAACGTTGCCACTTTTGCTGTTAATGACGCGCCTTAACAATTATGTTTTTTTTCGTGTGATCAGCACAATGAATGCAATCAATGCCAATAAAGCACAGACAGCATCTATGATCGCGTAGAACACGTCACCTGCAGTGAGGCTGCTGATTCCAAACAGGATACAGGCAATAAAATACGCCAGGGGCAGAAAAATATTTATATTGCGAGTCTTTTTAATTAATGTCTCGTATAATTGAAATAACCAACCTATTATTGTAAAAATAAGCCCCGCTAAATACATAACCTCTCATTCCTCCTTGAAGCTGCTTGCATATACTATCGCCCTCGTTATTAATTGCGAGCCTGTTTACGGACTGATTATATTGAACATTGGATCGAAGCTGTCCATCATTCCCATCAGATCGATTATTTTTAAAGCATCTCCTTCAATGGTTACCTTTCCTGCTAAAATTTCCTTGGGAAAGGAAGTTTCCCCTGCCAGTACCGAGATCAATGTGGCACGCGACAGATTTAGTGTGGCATCGGCTGTACTTGAAAGCTTACCTGATGTATAGGTCAGCGCCGAGTTTTCAAGATTAAGGATATACTTGTCGCCGGTATCGGTGAAATTCCAGTTGATTACAATCTTTTTACCCTCGGCTTTCGGACCGTTAAGGCGGCTGCCCATCAAGTCGAAATACTGGGGCAATGTTATACCTCTCACCATATCGGGGCTGACACTGCCCGCGCCTATGCTTTTACTCATCCCTGTACGCAGCTCGGAGGCGCCCACCAGATAACAGTTGCGCCATACGGTGGATTCAGCCTGGTAAGCGAGTTGTTCCATCGCGTCAGCCTCCAGGTTACGCGCCTCCTGATTGTCGGGATAAGCGAAGACAACCTGATTCATCACCTGCGCTACCCACCGATAATCACCGTTTGCATAATCAACTTTTGCCCTGTCGATAACAGCCTGGGGACCGCCCATATATTCGACATATTTCTTGCTGGCCTCAACCGGCGGTAACGGATTGAGGTTTGCGGGATTGCCGTCGTAGAAACCGAGATATTTCTGGTAGACGGCCCTTACATTGAAACTAAGCGTCCCATAGTAGTCGCGAACATCCCATCCCCTGGCCAGGCTTTCCGGCAGTTTGATCATTTCGGATATTTCATTGGGGGTATAGCCATGGTTCAGCAGCCTGAGCGTCTGATCATGAGTATATTTATACAGGTCACGTTGCTGCTTGAGATAGCTGACAATCTTTTCATTGCCCCAGCATGGCCACTCTTGTGAGGCAAAAATCACATCGGTCTTGTCACCATACAGCTCGATCATCTCATTAATCGCTTTGGCCCACGCATTGCCATCGCGAACCTCCGCGCCTCGAGGGGTCAGTAAATTATGGTTACTCTGGCTTGCGATCTCGGCTGTGTCAAGCGCCCGTAGCTGTGGAAAGTAGATGGTCATCGCGGCCGGCGCCTCAGTGCCTGAGACTATCTGGAATTCCATTTCCACTCCGTCAATGACCAGCTTTTCGCCCGTAGCTTTAATTTCCTTGTTAGGCCCGATCAGAGCCATTGTACCAACGGGTAAGGCTTTGCTGCCTCCACTATCTACCATACCCCCGGCATTCCTTGGCAAATAGATACCAAACTGGTACTGCGCGCGGCGGCTCATGGCATTGCCGGCCAGTATGTTCTCACTGATGGCATAATCGAGGAAACCCTCGGGCGCGATAACCTGAACCCGGCCGGACTGTGCATCCTCATCAGATATAATGCCTTTGATACCGGCAAAATGATCGATATGGCTGTGCGTATAGATAATGGCTGCCACCGGTTTTACTCCGCGCTCCCGGTAGTACAGGTCAAGCATGGCTTTGGCCGTCTCGGCGCTCATTCCCACATCTATAATAATAATCTGGCTGTCGCCTTCTACGATGGTCATATTGGTGATGTCAAACCCTCTTACCTGGTAGATGCGGTCCGTAACTTTGTAGAGGCCGTTGTTCAAGTTGAGCTGAGAATGTCGCCAGAGCAGGGGATTAACAGTCAAAGGCGTCTCTGTTTGTTTCTCGAAATCGAAGTCGGGCATAGACCAGGCGATTCCGCCATCAGCGTTTTTGATCACAAGGTCCGGTACAGTGGCAATGAATCCGCGTTGTGCGTCTTCAAACTCTTCCCGGTCGGCGAAATCAAACTGGTTTTTTACTTCGTCGTTGGCTTTAACAGTCCATTCGGATGCCTCCGTCTGTGCGCCCAAAGAGATCGCTGGAGTTGCAGTTTTGTCGGGGGCTTTCTCGCAGGCGGAAAATGCGGTCAGCATGATTCCAACCAAGATAAAAATAGTCACAAGTACGATTCCTGAACGTTTGATCAGACGCATATTTATCTTGCCTCCTGCCCAAAATGATTATAATGCGAGATTACGTTATCCGCTGGAGAAAGATGGGGTGAGTGGAGGGATTCGAACCCTCGATATCCAGGGCCACAACCTGGCGCCTTAGGCCTCTGGGCCACACTCACCACAACGGAAGAGATTATAACGTAAAGAGGGCGGTTTTTACCAGTTTGATTTTTGTAGGGGCGGGTTTTTAAACCCGCCCGAAATATGCGGGCGCAGCTGAAGCAACGCCCCTACAGCTATAATTGCCTTCTGTTTCGGTAGATAATAACCTGTACCGAGAGGCCGAAGAGAATAGTGAAAACGAGCGCGACCAGCAGGCCGTTGGTAATATTATCAGGTGGTATGCCTGAAGTCGGAACCGTCGGCTCTGCGGCCGTGTTGAACGAGAATACGGGGCTGCTGTCGCCCGGCACCGGCTTGAGCGGCGTGACCTGCCAGAAATAAGCTCTCGCGTACTCCAGCCGCCAGGTAAGTTTGAAGGCTGCGGCATCGACTGTCTGGTCGATCACGGGCTGATCCAGTTCAGGGTTCCCGGCAAGCACGAAGCGGTATCCGGTGGTGCCTTGCGTCGGAGACCAGGAGAAACCGAGCGGATAGGGCGGAACCTCGCAGGCGTTATGGCAGGGCTGCAGAGATTCTATGCCCGCACAGGAAGGTGATGAAACAGGATAGCCGGGGTGGACGCTGAAGCTGAAGGCGGGAGACCAGCGGCTGCGTATAACCTGGCCGGTGGCCGCCCTCCTCACCCGCACACGCCAGAAATAGTCCTGCCCGGCTGCGGGAAGCACGCCAGGCCTGATATAGTACGAGGGGTAAAGCGAGTTCTCTGGAACGAAGAAGGGATTGGCCACAGGCTCCGCCTCGGTGACTACCAGGTCGAACCATTTGTCCTTGCCTACCTCCACCTGGTAGGCGTCGGCCAGCGAAAGCTGCTCCCACCTGAGGTCGACCTGCGCGTTGCGGCCCGTCACAGGATCGCAATAGACCAGGCTGTTGCCCTTAGGTGAGATCAGCCAGGGGGAGTGGTTGGCCAGCGTGTCCCTGAACGCCCATAGCAGTCCCGTCCCAGCAGTGTAATCATAATCGCGTGCGTCGAACGCCCAGAGCGTATCGTCGGCATATACCAGCGAGGTCGGCTCCAACCGGAAGCGGACCCCTGCGGAAAGTCCGGTCGACAGGCTGTCCCAGAATATCCCGTCCTTTGGTATGCCGCCGCGGGAGTAGGTGGTCCTCGATACCCCGGTCGCATCGTTGGTCTGGCTGAAGGCGGCATAGTACATACCCCGCACCGCTGCCGCCTGTCCGTAATAACTGTTATCGGGCGGCACCATGTCGTCCCAGCGGTTGCTGTTGCCCACGGTCCAGCGGTACTGCCCGCCCGCATCGTCGGCCAGATAAATGAGCCGATTATCCTGGAAGTCATCGTCGAAGGCCACATGACGGTTTCCATTGCTGTAGGCCGGCTCGGTTATCAGTTCCCAGTTGTCTCCGTGGTCCAGCGAGTATGCAACCGGACATACCCTGCCCATCGCCGCGCCGGCCATAACGCTGCCGCCCTGTACTACGATATTATGGGCGGACAGCAGGCCCGTATCCCTGCGCTTGTCCCAGACCCATCCACCCTTTTCGTACCTGCCCCGCCTGGTGAGCGCATCGGCCTGTATCACATATAGCTCGTCGCTGCTCCCCGCCGCCATATCCTGTAAAAAAACTCCCGGCACACACTCGCGCCAGGTCTGACCGCTGTCCCGCGACTGAATAATGCGCGTGCTGCCCTGGTTGCCCAGGAATACAACCGATCCGCTCTCGTCGTCCGGCGCCAGTCTGAGCAGCGGCGCGCTGAAGTCCAGGCAGGCTATTCTTTGCCAGGCCTCCCCTGTCACGGAGGTACGGCTGCGCCAGGTTCCGCCCAGCCCGTTGTCGTTGACCGATGATATGTAAACGGTTTTGCCTTCCCCGGCCACACCCAACGCGCGGAAACGGTTGATCTGGGTGTCGATCAGGCTCAACTGGTTCCATGAGACACCGTCGTCCCGGCTGAGCGAGAAGGCGGACTCGTCCAGCGGGGACGAAGCCCAGGCCGCGCCGTTGATATCGGCCCATTGGGCAGGACTGCTGCGGTTGCCCGAGCCTGTGCCGGAAAAGGCGGCGGAGCCGTCACCCGTCCATGCGACCTGCGCGTTTCCAAAGCCTGTATTGTAGCCTCCCGTGGGTGGCTTGAGAGGCTTGACCCAGGTGCTGCATTGCTCCAGTGGGTTGGCCGTGAACCAGATGTGCGCCTCCCCCGTGATACTGCTGGATTCGACGCATCCCGCCAGAAGCTTGCCGGTTGCGGCCGATCCGCTGTAGGCGATGGAGCTGACGCGCGGCCTGCCTGCTGGAAGATTGAGACGGGTGACGATGGTATCGTTAATACGATAGACGTCGTCCAGCGGCTGCGACGTGCCCATGGCGGCGCCGTTGGAATCGCAGGCGGCGAATATGATTCGTTTCGCGCCGGAGCCGCCGTCGAAATCGTCCGGCAGGGCCAGACTACTAGTTATAACCCTGTCCTTGCCGCTGGAAGAGGCCCCTGCCTGTTCTGATGTGCACAGCTCGACAGGATAGCCCTGCCCCGTATTCCAGATGCATACATTGGCGCCCGTATCACGCAAGCCCAGATTGATACTGGTGCGCTGCGCGGTGCAGGCGATGACGACCAGCGTTGCATCCGCGTCGTAGGAGGGCGACGGCTGCAGGGCAAGTATGTCCCCGCCCGTGAAGCCCTGAGCCTGCCAGCCCGCCATGCCCGGGCAGCGCAGCGCATAAACTTCACCCTGCGCAAGGACGCCTGCAGGATTGCGGCTTCCCACGATGATATCGTGTACCCGTGTCTCGCGGTAATCATAGGAATCTGTTATGGCGATGCTGCCTATCTGCTCGTCGGGGCCGTAAAGGAAGGGGACAGCCCCGCTGTAGTTCCATACGGTGCCGCCATCCTCACTGTAATAGACCTCCCTGCGGCGGTCGCCCGCCGTATTCATGCAGACGGCAGCCACAAGGTTGGTATCGTCGGGCGCAATGGCCAGGGCCGCCACCGGGAAGACCGGCGCGGGCAGGCCTGGTGTTCTGGCCAGCCACTGCGTGGGGCGCTGGCTCCAGGATATGCCGCCGTCCCCGCTGCGCCAGATGCCCGCATTGGTAACCAGCCCCGAACTGGAGTTGGGTATATCCAGCGCATACATAACGCTGCCGTCGCGTGAGACGGCCAGTGCATTTATCTCGCTGCGGTATCGTATGTCGTTGCGCTGGGGGTAGCCGCCGGGCGTATCGATAGTGCCCCATTTAAGGACGCAGGAGGACGGCGTGGCCGCCTGAATCAGGTTAGTTTGAGAGAGGGATGTTATCAGCGCTATGGCTGCAGCGAGGATGATAACGCGGAGGCAGTGCCTCGAACCTACTTTCCCCGGATGAGGGCCGGTTCTATCCACGCCGCACTTCCTTGCCTCCACGGTTCGCCGGACTCAACTCTGAAGCTGGATTCGAAATTGCGATCGGCCGGATCTCCTGGCTCGACCTTATAATTCTCTATTTTATACATTGGCCGAAAATGCGCTCGAAACAGTTATTTGATCTGTCGCTTTCAACGCAGGATTCATCGCTGTTAATACATACGCGCATGGTTGCCGCATCGATGCCGATGCCCTGGTTGCCGATATAGTTGAAGCGAGGCGAGAAATGGTACTGTTGGAAAGCCTCCGCTCTCTCTTCGCCGATTGCCAGCGGCGCCACGTAATCCTGCGATACCTCCATACCGTTTTTATAGAGTCGTGATACGGTCGGACAGGAAGCCAGGTTGCCCGTGTTTTTCACGCGATAGCTTAGTATGTTGCCGCTGGTCCATAGCTCCGTAACCTGCAGGTCCGGCTTCTCCTTGATTACGGGCGCAACATTTACATTCAATCTGCTGGAGCTGACGCCGCCGCGGTTGATGGCGTATAACGTATAGGCGGTATCTTCGGCTGGAGCGACAGACACACTGCCCTCCGCGTCCACGGCCCCGGGCGCGGGCCGGATATCGATCCTGGACGCATTAGATACCTTCCAGGCAAGCTGTACAGGCTGGCCGGCGACTATTCTGGACGGAGTGGCGGTGAACGAGGCTATCTGCGGTAGCGGCAGCGAGGCATCCCGCAGGATGGAGAAGCCGGCGCTGGCGCCGGGCCGGCCGTCGACAAGTAGATCCACCCGGTAATCGCCGCCGATAAAGCCTGCAGCAGGCGCCGGCAGCGTAAATCCGGCATAGCAGTCTTTGCCGCAGGCAGCCTGGTCATGCAGCATGAGAGTATCGGCCTCCCCGGACATCTGGCCCCTGATGCAGACCCAGTCCGCTGTAACGGCAGTATTTTCACTTACACCGGTAACCTTTACCGAGCAACAGACTTGCGGGCTGTCCACATAGAAATCGCTTCTGTCATCGAGCGGGTGGAAATCGGATGATAATCCCGAAGACAGCCTGACCTCAGAGATTGATGGAGAATGGGCGGACATGTCCGCACAGGACGGGAGCAGCAGAACCAGGGCTGCGATCAGTATCAGGGTAAAGGATGATTTTATACGAAGCATCGCAAAATTATATCACATATTACATATTATAGCTATAGTCTATTGATATACCAGCTTCATTTTCTATTAGAGAGCCCGAAGTACCTCCTGGTCATATAGACGATCCAGGTCCAGTGTGTGATTATATGTGTGCTGAAGAAAACCAGCAGCCCCACGGCCAGCCACTGATGGACCTGTATCCAGGTGCGGCGGTCGAAGAGGACGGTTTTATCCGCCGCCGTGCCTTCAGGGAGGGCGAACCACAGGATAAATCCCGATACCACCAACAGGAGAAGTATTATCCCCTCGATAGCGTCGAGTATATAGTGCATGGTGGCCTTGCGCATGTGTACCTCCCGGTATCAGGCTTTGAATTTATTATAACTCGGGCACAGGCGAGATAGAACACAGTTGCTGCAGAGCGGGCGCTGCGCTCTGCAGGTCCTGCGCCCGTGCTCGATCATCAACACATGGCAGCGGTAGATGTCCGCCGGACGTACCAGACGCTCCATCTCGATATGGGCGGCGTCGGCGGTGGTTTTTTGCGGCAGCAGGCCCAATCTGACGGCCACGCGCAGTACATGTGTATCTACGGGAAAGGCCGGCATGCCGAGCGAGAAGAGCAGGACGCAGCTGGCCGTCTTCATCCCCACGCCGGGCAGGCGCGTCAGCCAGGCCCGGGCCGCCCCAAGCTCCATGTCCTTGAGAAAGCTCAAGTCATAACGTGCCGCCTCCTTCTCAAGGCGCTGAAGCACACCCTGTATGTAACCGGATTTCACCTCCGCCAGGCCCCCCATTTTAATGGTTACTGCAATGCGCGCAGCCGGCGCATGCGCGACTCTGTCCCAGCCGCCGAAGGCGGCGGTCAGCGATGAGAAGGCGCGCCGTGAATTGATATCGGAAGTATTCTGCGACAGGATGGTCAGTATCAGCTCGTCCACCGGTTCCAGCCGGCGCTCGGGTGCGCGGTCTCCGTAAGCCGAGATGAGAAGTTTCAGTATTTTTTCGATTTTATCCATGTTTGAGATTTATTTCGTGTCTGAGCATAACCTCACGACTATATCTTTATAGACATCCGTCCCTTTGAGCAGGCTATTTATTCCGATTTTCTCGTCGGTCCCGTGGATCGATTTCAAGTGCTCGCCTGGTATGACGGCCGGGCAGAAGCCGTACGAGATCACTCCCTTTTCCCTGAAGAAGCGCGAGTCGGTGGTGCCCAGCATCAGGTAGGGTGCTGCGATGGCGCCGGGATAGTGCTCCAGCAGCGCGGCCTCGATGGTTACGTAGTCCGCGGTATCCATAGTCGAAGCGTTGCCCTCGCCCTTCATAATGAACTCTATCTGTATCTCATCGTCGGCAAGCTGTTTTTTAATAAACGCGATCCATTCATCCATTTTCTGGCCCGGCAATAGCCTGGTATCGATCTCGGCTTCTGCGTACGATGGGATGACGTTGACCTTGTTGCCGCTGTGCAGCGAGTTCAGACTGATCGTGTTCCTGAGCATGGCGTTGACCTGCGGTACCGACAGGAGGTCGTTCTCCACTATAATTCTTAACAGCGTCTCCTCCCTGCCGTCCTCAATATAGGGCATGAGAAAATCCCAGGCCTGCGACATACGTCTGAAATATTCAGCCACAATGGGAGTTACCCTGGGCTCCCTGCTTTGATCGAGCAGACGATTGACCGCCTCGCTCAACCGCTCCAGGGGATTGAGGCCGTGGGGTGTGGAGCCATGGCCGGGCTGGCCCTTCCTTTTAAGCCTCATCCAGCATGGCCCTTTCTCCCCGGGCGAGATCATGGCCAGCAGCCGGTCGGGAACAATGCCCTCCACCACGTAGCTGCCCTCGTTGAGCACCAGGGATGCGTCGAATTCCCGAGGATGCTCCCTCAGCAGGTATTCCACGCCGCTATCTGCGCCGGACTCTTCGTCGGCTGTGGCCAGGAAGACAAGGTCACGGCTGAGGGGCAGGTTTCTACGTCTTATATCCAGAAAGGCCAGCAGCTGCATAATGCCCAGGGACTTGGTATCGAGGGCGCCGCGGCCGCAGATATACCCGTCTATGATCTCGCCACCGAAGGGATCGAAGCTCCATTCGTTTCTGTCAGCCGCGATCACATCGGTATGGTGCAGAAGGATGAGTGGAGCACCCTGTCCCGATCCCTTCAGCTCCGCCCGTATGGAGACGCGGCCGGGACTCGGTTCATAGAGCCTGTAAGATATGTCCTCACCGGAGAAGATATCTGCCCAGAAATTTGCCGCCAGATGTTCGTTCCCCGGCGGATTGGATGTGTCCAGCCTTAGATAGCGGCTGAGCAGTTCTGCTGCGTCAAAATTCATATTTTTTTCTTCTCCGCGTTCTTTCCTTCCAGAGATTATACCCTATATGAAGCCGTTTCCGGTTGCCGCACCCGCTCTTTGCGGGATAGACGAAATCGCCGCCTCCGTTATCGGCGGCTGCGGAGTTGATGCTATAATAATCAGGCATTCAGCTTGGAGGTAATAATATGAGGCAATTTGCTGGCCAGGACGAGATCAAGGTTTTCTGCGGCAACGCCCACCCGGCGCTCGCCAGCTCGGTCTGCGATTACCTCGGCATACCCCTGGGCAAGATTGAGGTCTTCGAGTTCAGCAACGAGAATACATTCGTGCGGATCATGGAGAACGTGCGCGAACGTGACGTATTTATCATCCAGCCGATATGCTCACCGGTCAACAAGAACCTGGTGGAATTGCTGATTATGCTGGATGCCTTCAAACGGGCCTCGGCCGACCGCATCACGGCCGTCGTGCCCTACTACGGCTACTCGCGAACCGATAAAAAAGACCAGCCGCGCGTTCCCATCACCGCGCGCCTGGTGGCAGACCTGCTCTGCACGGCCGGCGCCAACCGCATCCTCACACTGGATCTGCACGCGGCACAGATCCAGGGCTTTTTTAATATCCCTGTGGATGAGCTGACCGGCCTTTTCCTGATCAGTGATTACTGGAGGACCAAGAAGCTCAAGGACGTCGTGGTGGTGGCCACCGACATCGGCATCAGTAAGCGGGCGCGCGACCTGGCGGAAAAGCTCAATGTCCCACTGGCCATTATTGAGAAAAGGCGCATAAGCAATGACGATACTATCGAAACGCTGAATATCATAGGCGAAGTTGTGGGCAAGCGCGCCATTACGGTGGACGACGAGATCGATACGGCCGGGTCGCTGGTCAGCGCTGTGGACACTCTGCTGAAAGCCGGCGCCAAAGAAGTTTACGCATGCTGCACACACCCGGTGTTCTCCGGCCCCGCCATTGAGCGCATCTCTAATTCCAAAGTCAAGGAGGTCGTGGTGACCGACACCATACCCGTCAACGGGAAGAAAAAGATAAATAAAATTACGGTTCTGCCGACAGCGCCCCTGCTGGGCGAGGCCATACACCGCATACATACAGGTATGTCTATCGGCGCCATGTTTGATTAGGAAGGATTATGCCGAGCTGGTTAGGCAAACTGTTCGATTCCAACGAAAAAGAGATCTCCCACCTCAAGCCCCTGGTCAAACAGATTAACGATCTGGAGCCGCAATTCCAGGACCTTTCCGATGAAGATCTAAGGGATAAGACCGCGCAGTTCAAGCAGCGGCTGGCGGACGGCGAGACCATGGATAACCTGCTGCCAGAGGCTTTTGCCGCAGTGCGGGAGGCCTCGCGCCGTACCATCGGATTGAGGCATTTCGATGTTCAGCTAATGGGCGGCATCGTGCTGCACCAGGGAAAGATCGCCGAGATGAAGACGGGCGAGGGCAAGACGCTGGTGGCCACGCTGCCGCTTTATCTTAATGCGCTGGAGGGCAAAGGCTGCCATCTGGTGACCGTCAACGACTACCTGGCCCGCCGCGACGCCTACTGGATGAGCCCCGTTTACAGCGCCCTGGGTATCACAGTCGCCAGCATCTACCCGGTGCAGAGCGCCAGCGAACAGCTGCCGGCGCTGATTTATGACCCGGAATATAATAACGAGAAGGACAGCCGCTGGCCGCATTTCCGTCCGGTTGACCGCCGGGTAGCGTATGCGGCCGATATAACCTATGGCACCAATAACGAGTACGGATTCGATTACCTGCGCGACAATATGGTGCTGGATATGTCGCAGAAAGTGCAGCGGCCGATGCACTACGCCATCGTGGATGAGGTGGACAACATACTTATCGACGAGGCGCGTACACCGCTCATCATCAGCGGGCAGGCCGAGGAGGCTACACAGAGATACTACACCTTCGCAAGGCTGGTATCGCAGCTGACGTCCGAGGACTACAAGATCGAGGAACGCGAGCGGCAGGTGTACCTGTCGGAAGCGGGCATCAACCGCATGGAGGGGATGTTGCGCCGCGAGGGATTGCTCAAAGCGCCCAACCTCTACGATCCCTCCAACTATCACCTCAGCACGTTCATGGACAACGCCCTTAAAGCGCAGGTGCTGTTCAGGCGCGACAAGGACTACATGCTCAAGAATGGCGAGGTAATCATCGTTGATGAGTTTACAGGCAGGCTGATGTTCGGCCGGCGTTACTCGGAGGGGTTGCACCAGGCCATCGAGGCCAAGGAAAAGGTCAAGATACAGAAGGAGAGCATCACGCTGGCCACTATCACCTTCCAGAACTACTTCCGCCTCTACAGCAAGCTGGCCGGCATGACGGGCACTGCGGCCACCGAGGCCGAGGAGCTTTTCAAGATATATAAGCTCGATGTGGTGGTAATGCCTACCAATAAGCCCATGATACGGGCGGACAACCAGGACCTGATCTACAAGGACGAAGACTCCAAGTTCAAGGCTATCGCCAGCGAGATAGAGAAATTGAGCAAAGAGGGCAAACCGGTGCTGGTCGGCACCGTCTCCATCGAAAAATCCGAATTATTAGATGATCTGCTTATGCGCAGGGGTGTGCGGCACGAGATACTCAACGCCAAGTACCACGAGCGCGAGGCTGAAATCATCAAGCAGGCCGGCAGAGTTGGCGCCGTAACAGTGGCTACCAATATGGCGGGGCGCGGCGTGGACATCATACTGGGAGGTAAGCCGCCGGCGAGAGAGGATTTCCAGGACGATAAGGAGTTCCAGCGGAAATACGATGAGTGGAAGCAGGAACACGAGAGGGTGCTGGAGTTGGGCGGGCTGCACGTCATCGGCACGGAGAGGCACGAGGCCAGGCGCATCGACAACCAGCTGCGCGGCCGCGCCGGACGCCAGGGCGACCCCGGGACCTCGCAGTTTTTTGTCTCACTTGAGGATGATATAGTCAAGCGCTTCGGCGGAGACCGTGTTAAAGGCGTGATGGAGTGGGCCGGCATGGACGAGAATACATCGATCGAGCACCCCATGATCAGCAAGGCCATCGAGAATTCGCAGGTCAAGGTTGAAGCCTTCCATTTCGACATCCGCAAGCATCTGGTCGACTACGACAACGTGGTCAACAGGCACAGGGAAGTCATCTACAGCGAGCGAGACAAGATTCTATCGGGGGCGGACCTCAAGGCTAATATTCAGGAGCTGGTCGAGAAGCAGATCGAACAAATAGTAGACGCCTATTGCCACGGCTACGATGCCCCCGATCTCGAGGGCATTCTGCGGGAGATGGCGGAGATGTTGCCTCTGCCCGAAAACACGGCTGACATGCAGCTGGATAAGCTGGGAAAGAAACAGATCACCGAGAGGCTGATCGACTATACACGTAAGGTATACGAGCTCAGGGAGAAAGACCAGGGGCCGGAGCAGATGAGATTACTCGAGCGACTGGTAATGCTCAGGGTCATCGACGACCACTGGAAGGAACATCTCACCGCCATGGACCACCTGCGCCAGAGCGTGGGTCTGCAGTCGGTCAGGCAGATCGACCCGCTGGTGGTCTACAAGAAAGAGGGAGGGGCTTATTTCGACAGCCTCATGGCGGGCATACAGCACGACATCGTTCACACGATATTCAAGGTCAGTATCGAGAAAAAGGAACTACCGACCAGGCGACCCTCCGCCGTACCGGGACAGAAGGTCGGTCGCAACGATCCCTGCCCCTGCGGCTCAGGCAAGAAATACAAGCACTGCCACGGGAAATAAGCATTCCCGTAGGGGCGTACCTTCAGGTGCGCCCGCCTGTCTGCCTCAACTGGTTTTCTGCTTCTTTGCCTCTTCTTCCTGTAAAATGCGTCGCATGATCTTGCCGACCATCGACTTGGGCAATTCGGTCCTGAACTCCACATGCCGGGGCACTTTATAGGCGGTCAGGCGCTCTTTGCAGAAGGCCTGTATCTCCTGCGGCGTGCATTGCTGGCCGGGCTTGAGGACGATCCAGGCTTTGACGGCCTCGCCCTGAACGTCGTCCCTCACTCCGGCTACGCTGACCTCCAGCACCGCCGGATGCTGTGTGATCACCTCTTCCACCTCGCCGGGGTATACCTGGTGGCCGCTGGGTTTGATCAGCTCCTTCTTGCGCGAGGTGATAAAGAGATATCCGTCCTCGTCCAGGTGGCCGATATCCCCGGTGTACTGCCATTCGCCGCGGAACATCTCGGCCGTGGCCTCCGGATGGTTCCAGTAACCCTGCATCAGATGCGGGGCCTTCACGATGACCTCGCCGTCCTCCCCCGTCTTCAGTTCCTGTGTGCCCGTATCGATATCGACGATCTTCATCTCCACATCCGGCGTGGGCATGCCCACCGAGCCCTCCTTCCATTTTCCCACGACGGGACCCATGACCAGTATGCCGGATTCGGTCAGCCCGTAAGCCTCTACAATCTTCCCGCCGGTCAGAGCCTCCCATCTTTTCTTGGTATCAACCAGCAGCGGAGCCGCTGCGGTTATGCACATCTTGAGATTGCTGAAATCTATCTTGCCGGACTTTACATCGGGATGGTTCATAAGGGCGATAAAAAGTGTTGCAACACCGGGGAAGAAAGTTGGCCTGGTCTTTTTAAAGGTGGCGAGCAGGTCTTTGATATCGCGCGGATTGGGTATGAGCACGATGGGCACCGGCGGGTTTACGATGGTTGAGATCAGTATCCAGTTGCCGGCGCCGTGGAAGATGGGCATCAATAAAACAGCCTTATCGACCCAGCCCTTCATGATGGGCGAGCACCAGGCGCGTATCTGCATGGCATTCATAACAATGCCGCGGTGCGAATGCATCACGCCCTTGGGGGCGCCGGTCGTGCCGCCGCTGAAAAGTATCAGGGCGGTGTCAGTCGGCTTGACTATGACATCAGGCAGCGGCGACCCGGCGTATTTGCGCATGATCTCCTGCAGCCAGAGGTCACCCGGCTGCAGCTCGATCCTGTGGCCCCCCTTCTTCTCCATCAGCAGGGTGAACATGGCACGCATGAAGGGGCTCAGGTATTCCTTGATGGAGGTGGCTATGATCGTCTTCACGTTCGTTTTCGATTGTATTTTCTTGACCTGGCTATAGAAAGGAGTAAGCACGATCACGGTCTCAGCGCCGCTGTCCTTAAGGGCGTGTATCAGCTCTTCTTCGGAGTAGAGCGGATTGACCTGCGCCGTGATGCCGCCCGCCTTCCATACGGCAAACTGGCTGATGATTATCTGGGGGCAGTTGGGCATGATCAGCGCAACACGGTCCCCCTTCTTCACGCCGGTGCCGGCCAGCGCCTTCGCCAGTGTATCTACATACTCCACAAACTGCCGGTAGGATATGGTATTGCCTTTGAACCAGATCATCATGTGGTCGGGATTCTGGCTGGCGTTCTCCTTGATGACTTCGAGCAGGGTGATGTCCGGATAGGGCTGCAGGCTGTGGGCTACACCTTCGTCGTAGTTTTTCAACCAGGGATAATTGGCCACTGCTTACCTCCTCGTCTTGTTAGTGTCGCCTTGGACTGAAACCGGCATCGATTATACCATGAATACGGGATACACGTGGTAAAATAATCGCTGTGAAAAACGCGGAGATTGCCACGGTTTTCGATAACATAGCTGACCTGTTGGAGCTCAAGGGTGAAAACAGGTTCAAAATCCGCGCCTACGTGCGCGCCGCCGAGACCATCAGGCACCTGCCCGAGGAGATGGAGTTGATGCACGAGGAGGGCAAGGATTTCCGGGATATCACGGGCATCGGCGATGCTATCGCAGCCAAGTCGATGGAGCTTATCACCACAGGCCGGCTGAGGTTTTACGATGAGCTGAAGGCCAGCCTGCCCGAGGGCATCATCAACCTGATGGAAATACCCGGCATCGGCCCCAAGACCGCGTACAAGCTGGCTACCGAACTCGGCGTGGGAAGCGTTGACCAGCTCGAGGCGGCCATCAGGGACGGCAGGGTGGCCAAACTGGAAAGGATGGGAGATAAGACGGCCGCCAATATACTGCGCGCCATCGAAGCCTTCAGACGCAAAGACAGGCGCATCCCCCTGGGAGAAGCCTTGCCGGTGGTCGAAGAGGTTTTGAGCGCACTGCAAACTGTGCCCGGAGTCCTAAACCTTACGCCTGCCGGCAGCCTGCGCAGGTTTAAGGAGACCGTAGGCGACATCGATCTGATGGCCACCGCCGACGATCCCGAGGCCGTTATCAGGGCTTTTGTGTCGTTGCCGCAGGTGAGGGAAGTGCTGGCGCAGGGACCCACCAAGGCCAGCGTGATCCTGCCAGGCGGGCTGCAGGCCGACCTGCGCATCGTGGAACACGCCGATTTCGGATCGCTGCTGCAGCATTTCACTGGAAGCAAGCAGCATAATGTCACGCTGCGCACCTGGGCACAAAAGAAGGGGTTCAGCCTCAGCGAGTACGGCATTTCGAATATAAATACCGGAAGGGTGGAGAGGTTTGCCCGTGAAGACGCCTTCTACGCTTACCTCGGGCTGCAGTATATCCCTCCCGAGATCAGGGAGGATATGGGAGAGATCGACCTTGCCGAGAGAAAGGCTATTCCAGACCTGATCGAGCAAAAGGATTTAAAAGGTGATTTTCATACGCATACCATCGGCAGTGACGGTATAGACACCATCGAAGCCATGGCGGCCGCGGCCAGAGAGCTGGGTTACCAGTACTTGGCTATTACCGATCACTCCAGCGGGCGCAATATCGGCAGCGACAGGAAGCTTGACCGCGTTGCAAGGCAGACAGCCGAGATAAAAAGGCTCAACGCCTCATCCAAAGGGCCGTATCTGCTGAATGGTGTCGAGGTGGATATAAAGGCGGACGGCAGCCTGGACCTTCCCGACGATGTTCTGGCTGAGATGGACATCGTAATAGCCTCGGTGCATTCGTCCTTCATGCAGGCCAGGGACGTGATGACGCGCCGCATAATAGGCGCGATCGAGAATCCCCATGTGGATATGATAGCCCACCCCACCTGTCGCAAGATAGGGGAGCGTGAGCCGGTGGATGTAGACCTGGAGGCCGTATACAGCGCAGCCGTAAAGCACGGTAAAGCACTGGAGATAAATGCCATCCCCGACCGGCTGGATCTTAAGGACATACATGCTTACCGCGCGCGCGAGCTGGGGGTGACTCTGGCCATCGGCACTGATGCCCATGCTGTGTATCATCTCGGTTTCATGAAGTTCGGCATCGGCGTGGCCCGCCGGGCGTGGTGCCGACCGGGAGATATTTTGAATACCAGGCCGTTGAACGAAGTACTCGCTTTCCTGCACAGGAGTTAGCCCATTATGATGAAGCCGCCGCAGGATGAGGACAGGGGTCAGCGCGCAGCAGCTCTGGCGGGCGACGCCCGCGCTATCCAACATCTCAAGGATCAGGTTAAGGCCGGCAGTAACTGGTATACCGTGCTGTTCGAGGCCATTGCCATGTGGCGCAGCCCGGAGGAGGAATACAACGGGGAACGTTACCTTTACCTGGTGGGGGGAGAGGCGTTCGATTGGCTGCGACTGGCTGAGCGGCTTTGCGATGAAATAAAAGGGTCGATACCCGAGAATGAGCTGAGCAATCTGCTCTTCTTCGACCGGCCCCCCCTTAAGATGAGCGAGCAGGAATTCAAAGCGGCGCTGGGGCCGGCCAAGTACCGCGCTTATTTAAATTATCTGTACGGCGTTCTGATAGAACAGGCTTTGCTGCTGGCCACCATCTATGATGTGCGGAAGGCCAGTATCGTACCTCTCGGTCCTGAAGAAGAGGCTGCCAGAGCATACAAAAGAATCTACAGGGCTGAGTTGAACGACCTGCTGAACAGGTTCCAGAAAGAGATGAAATATCCGCACCGCAAATCTTTGACGCTGACCGAACTGAAGGAGTTCACCTACTGGCTTTTCTGCTACAGGGTAAAGACCAGCGAGAAATCGAGGGTGGCCAGCGACACCAAGAAAGCGCTGCTGCTGATGTACCGCAAAATGTCCAACCGCAAGCTTTAACCAAGCTGCTTGAGCTCGGCCTTCATGCGCGCGAGCTTGTCTGTGTACTCCGTTAAACGGGCTTTTTCTTTCTCGATCACTACTGCCGGCGCTTTAGAGGTGAACTGGGCGTCATCCAGCCTCTGCGTGAGGCGCGCTATCTCGCGTTCAAGCACGGCCATTTCTTTAGAGAGCCGGGCTTTCTCAGCTTCTATGTCCACCATCCCCTCCAGCGGGATGACCACGTCGGCATCTTTGAGCACGTACACAATGGCCTTTTCTGCTTTGGCCGGGCGTTGTTTGCGGGGAAGGATTTTCAGGGGCCGTGTTTTAGCCAGCGCTTCGATAGCGGAAGACTTGCTCTTGAGGTCGGCCTGATGGCCGCCGGCGTAGACGCTGGCCTCGATCCATTTGCCTATGTCGACCCTATACTCGGCCCGCGCATTGCGTATGGTGCGCACCACCTCCATAACTATCTCCATAACCTGCTCGGACTCCACGTCGCGCAGCTTCGGATCGGCCTGCGGGTACGGTGCAATGATGAGGGCAGGCGCTTTCAGCGTCCCTTCGGGCAGCCGTTCCTTCAAGTTCTGCCAGAGCTCCTCTGTGATAAAGGGCATGAAGGGATGCAGCAGGCGCAGCGACGTTTCCAGCACGAAGGCCAGTACGGCTATGGGCGAATCTTTGCCGCCCAGCCGCTGCTTGGATATCTCGATATACCAGTCGCAGAACTCGCCCCACAGGAAATCGTGTATCTCCTTCTCGGCTTCGCCGAACTGGAAATCCTTCATCAATGCATCGACTTCACCGCTGAGGCGGTTGAGCCTTGAGACGATCCAGCGGTCCTCGATCTCATTCTGCTTTTTAGCGCCAACATTATCAAAAGCCTTGCTCGTGATCGGCTCAGACTCGAGCGACTTCAGTACGAAGCGTCCCGCGTTCCATAGCTTGTTGGCAAAATTGCGGCCGGCCTCGAGGCGGTGCTGCCCCATGTTGAGGTCGTTGCCGGGAGCTGTGCCCGTGGTCAGCGCGAAACGCAATGCATCGCAGCCGTACTGGTCGATGGCGGTCAGCGGGTTCAGTACGTTGCCCTTCATCTTGCTCATCTTCTCGCCTTTCTCATCGCGTATCAGGCCGTGCAGATAAACCGTACGGAAGGGCACATCCCCCGCGTCCTCGATGCCCATCATAATCATGCGCGCCACCCAGAAAAAGAGGATATCGTAGCCTGTCTCCATGACGGATGTCGGATAGAAATACTTGAGGTCCTCGGTCTGGTCCGGCCATCCCAGCGTGGAATGCGGCCACAGTCCGGAGCTGAACCAGGTATCCAACACGTCAGGATCCTGTTCGATCTCGCTGCTGCCGCATTTACTGCATTTGGAGGGAGTATCCACGGCAACCGTCATCTCGCCGCATTTATGGCAGTACCAGACCGGTATGCGGTGCCCCCACCAGAGCTGACGGCTGATGCACCAGTCCCGTATATTCTCCATCCAGTTGAGGTAGATTTTGATGAAGCGCTCCGGGATGATCTTGATGCGTCCGTCCCTTACAGCTTCGATGGCTGGCGCAGCCAGGGGGGCGATCTTTACGAACCACTGCTTGCTGACCTCGGGCTCGATCACAGTTGAGCAGCGGAAGCAGTGGGGAATGGCGTGCGAGTAAGGCTCGATCTTCTCCATCAGGTCGGCCTTTTCGAAATCTTCCACTATCTTTTTACGTGCCTCGAACCTGTCCAGGCCGGCATAGGGTCCGGCGTTATCGTTCATGCTGGCATCCGGATTGAGTATATGGATGACGGGCAGCCCGTGGCGTTGAGAGATATCGAAGTCAACCGGATCGTGGGCAGGTGTAACTTTCACCATGCCCGTGCCGAATTCTCTGTCTATGGCACCGTCGGCTATGATGGGAATCTCGCGGTTGATGAAGGGCAGTATAACTTTTTTACCGACCAGAGAGGTATAGCGCCCGTCCTCAGGGTTGACGGCCACGGCGGAGTCGCCCAGGTAGGTCTCGGGGCGGGTGGTGGCCACCGTTATATGGCCGCTGCCGTCAGCGTAGGGATACTTCATATGCCACATGTTGCTGACGAGGTCCTTGCTCTGTACCTCCAGGTCCGAGAGGGCAGTCCTGCACCTGGGGCACCAATTGATGATGCGCTCCCCTCGGTAGATCAGCCCTTTGTTATACAGGCGCACGAAGGCGGTCTTGACCGCCTTGACCGGGCCGTCATCAAGGGTGAAACGTTCGCGCGACCAGTCGCAGGACGCACCAAGGCGCTCGTGCTGGTGCGTGATAGCGCTGCGCGATTTGTTGGCCCAGGCCCAGGTGCGCTCTACAAATTTTTCGCGCCCTATTTCATGGCGGTCCAGGCCTTCTTTAGCCAGTTCCTTCTCAACAACCACCTGCGTGGCTATGCCGGCATGGTCCACGCCAGGAAGCCAGAGCGAAGGGTCGCCCTTCATCCTGTGCCAGCGTGTCATGATGTCTTCGAGGGCTGCCGTCAGGGCATGACCAACATGCAGCTCACCAGTGACATTAGGCGGAGGCATGATGATGGTGAACGGCGACTTCTTGGGATCGATCTTCGGCTTGAAATAGCCGCCGTCCAGCCAGAATTTATAGCGTCTCTGCTCCACGTATTCAGGTTCATAGGCTTTTGGTATATCAGGCATGTTTAACCCCGCGTTTATTAAATATCATCGTCGGATTTCGGCAGTTTAAATATCCAATCGACGGCCCTGTGGGCGATACCTATCAGCAGCCACGAATAGGCTGCAAGGTTGGCATTTACAAATGCCAGTCCGATCGAAAGGGTGAAACCAACAGGTGCAATCAGGTTCATTATTATACCGCGCCTGACCTGTGCCGGACCAAGCTTTGCGTCAACCAGCTTGCAGCGGGTGGCGTATATCCATATCCCGGTGGCCGTGAAGCCGGCGCAGGCCATATTCGCGGCATAAAGAACCACGCTGGCTGTCACCTCAAAATCGCTCAACACGCCGGTGGAGAAGGGGATTAGCACGATGAACATGAGGAAGAGGAGGTTGAGCCAGAGCAATCCCGTATTGTACTTGCGGATGACGCGGAACTGGCGCACGTGGACAATCCAGTATAGCCCGATGACCACGAAGCTGATGAGGAAAGCCAGTAACTTGGGCCACAGTGCCAGAAGAGCCTGCGGGATCTCTGCTTTGGCGGTGCCGTAAGGCAACACGATATTCAGTATAAGCAGGGTTATGGCGAATGCGAATATGCCGTCGCTTAAAGAAAGCAGACGGCTCAGTACCTTTTCATGGTTTGGGGAGATCTTTTCATCCAATTCCATAGTCAGGTTATCTAAGCCCGTGATATTACTGAATCTTTGCAGGTCCTGACCGACGCTATTTCAAAATGCCGCGCAGTTTATCGAGTACCCTGTCCGCCACCTCATTCTTGGGCATGAGGGGCAACTCATCAACTTTGCCTTTGCCGTCGATGATGGTCACGCGGTTGGTCTCTGTGCCGAAGCCACAGCCCTTCTCGGTGATATCATTGGCCACAATAAAATCCAGTCCTTTCCTTTTGACCTTATCTCTGGCGTTGGCGATCAAATCACGGCTCTCGGCGGCGAAACCGACGCGTATGAAGTTGCCCCTGACCTCGTTAAGTATATCGGGAGTTTTCTCCAGTTCGACGGTCAGTTCGCTTATCTCCTGCCGCTTGATCTTCTGTGAAGCGGCCTTGATCGGCCGGAAGTCGGCCACGGCGGCGGCCATGATTAGCGCATCGGCTTTTTTCACTGAATCCTGAACGGCCTTCAACATCTCCTCAGCCGTCTTGATGTTGATGACCTTGACGCCCGGAGGTGCGGCAAGTACGGTGGGGGCGCTGACAAGGATTACCTCTGCTCCGCGATTACGCGCCGCTTCAGCCACTGCATAACCCATCTTGCCAGAGGAGTGGTTGGTCAGGCAGCGGACGGGGTCCATCGGCTCCTGTGTACCCCCAGCGGTGACCACGATATATCTGCCCGCGAGGTCGCCCTTCCTGCCGAGCACCTGCAGGGTAAGGCCGTATATCTCGTCCAGCGAAGTCAGACGTCCCAATCCCATTTTGCCAGAGGCCAGCCTTCCGCGCGCCGGGCCGACGAAGGTGAATCCGCGCTTTACCAGCCTGGCCACATTTTCCCGTGTGATCGCGTTGGACCACATGTTGTCGTTCATGGCTGGTGCGATAATTATGGGCGCCCTGGTGGCCAGCACGGTGCAGGAGATCATATCGTCGGCCATGCCGCAGGCGATTTTAGCTATGATGTTGGCGGTCGCCGGCGCTATCAGGACGATATCGGCCGCCTCGGCCAGCGCGACGTGCTCGACACTGAACTCGGAGGCAAGGTTCCACATGGTGGTGACCACCGGCCGTCCCGTGATGTTGCGGAATGTGAGAGGTGAGATAAATTGCTGTGCCGATTCCGTCATGATGACGTCGACGCGGAAGCCCTCAGCGGTGAAACGGCTGGCAAGCTCGGCCGCCTTATACGCGGCAATGCTGCCGGTCACGCCCAGCACCACGGTTTTTACTTTATTCACCATATCATTATTCCTGTCAGTCCCGGTTCATATTATAAATCAGGCGGAGGCCGATGAGGGTAAGGTCAGGATTAACGACCTCTATGATGCTTGAGGCGTGCGGGGCCATGGTGGCGAAGCCGCCGGTGGCAACCACCTTGGCTTTCACCTCCAGTTCCGCCTGTATGCGCTGCACCAGTCCTTCTATCAGGCCTATATATCCGAACACTATGCCCGATTGCATGGCGGCCACTGAGTTGCGGCCGATGGCCTTCTTGGGGATAGCCAGCTCGATCCTGGGCAGTACCGCCGTGCGGGTGAATAGCGCCTCGGTGGCGATGGCTATACCGGGCGCGATGGCGCCGCCGATGTAGCGGCCGTCCTTTGAGACGACGTCGAACGTGGTGGCGGTGCCCATGTCGATTACGATGACCGGCCCCCCGTAGAGATTGTGGGCGGCGACGGCGTTGACGATGCGGTCGGGCCCTACCTCGCGCGGATTGTCCATATCGATGCGGACGCCCGTCTTGACACCGGCCTCCACAATAAGAGGAGCCTTCTTGAGGAAGCTTTTGCATACCTGCTCGAAGACGATTAGCATAGGAGGGACCACGCTGCAGATGACCACGTCCTTGATCTGCGATCCTGTCACTCCCCGCCGTTCCATCAGGGACAACATGAGGTGAGCGTATTCATCCGATGTGCGATGGATGGCGGTGGAGACGCGCCAGGTCGTCTTGATCTTATCCCCATCAAAGACGCCGAACGTTACGTTGGTATTGCCTATATCGATCGCCAGCAGCATAGTAACTCATTATGACATAAATGAGCCTGTCATTGCGAGCGCTTAATCTCGCTTTTCTTTTAGTTCCCGGATTGCCTTCGGCAGGGCCGGCAGCAGATCAGTGGCGAGCATACCTGCGTCGCCCATCTCTCTCGTGACCATTTCGCCCGCTGCTGCGTGCAGGTAGACTCCCAGGACGGCGGCATCGAATAGCGGCATGCCCTGTCCGGCCAGCCCGGCGATGGCGCCGGCCAGTACGTCGCCCGTGCCTGCCGAGGCCAGTCCCGCGCTGGCATAGTCGCTTATGCGTACCCGGCCTACGGGATCTGCGATGATGGTATAGGCCCCTTTGAGCACGACGATTTTACCCCAGTGTGCTGCGGCTTTGCGGCACATCTCCAGTCTGTTACTCTGCAGCTTCTCTATGGACAGGCCCATCAACCTGGACATCTCGCCGGCATGGGGTGTGACGACCGTGCCGGTGGGGAGCTGCTTCCACCATCCATCCATGTCCGCAACGATATTAAGTGCATCGGCGTCAAGTATCAGCACGGGCGGATTTTCCGGCAGGCCGGTCAGCACATTTCTTACGAAATTTCTGGTATGCGGATGTTGTCCCAGGCCACAGCCCATCAGCAGCACCCTGTAATACGGCAGTATGCTTAGAATAGCAGAAGAAGCTTTGGCCGAGAGTGTTCCTTTTGTAGTTTCCGGCAGCGGCGCATAGGTGACCTCGGTGAGCTTTGAAGCCAGTATCGGCTGCAGGCTTTTGGCGGTTGACAGAGTGACCACGCCCGCTCCGACGCGGGCGGCGCCCATGCAGGCCAGGTAGGCGGCTCCGACGTAGTTCTCCGATCCAACCACGGCAAGCACCCTGCCAAATGTACCCTTATTAGCGCTGGCCGGCCGCGCAGGGAGGGCAGACCGGGCCCACTCTGAAGTGATCAGTTCCGTTTTGATATTCCGGCTGAACCTCTCGGGTATACCGATGTCTGCAACTACCACCTTACCCGCCATACCTGCGCCCGGGAAGCTATACAGGCCGGGCTTGGGCAGGCCCAGCGTTATCGTCAGGTCTGCTTTCAGACAGCTCTGATCCATAGCGCCGGTATCTGCATTCATACCTGTTGGGATATCGATGGCCACTGTAATAAGCTGTGGCCTCCGCCGTCTCTCAAAGTTGAGCATGTCAAGAGTTTCTTTGAACCTGCCTTCGAGCGGACGCGCGCGTCCTGTGCCAAGTATGCCATCGATCACCACCTCCGCTGTGGACAGGATATTTTTCAGCTTTGCGTACCTGACGTCCTTATGCATAAAAGCCAGAGGTATGCCATGTTGCTTTGCCAGAGCCAGGTTTTTATCCTGGGGCGATCTTTCACTCAATAAATAGATACTTACATCCGCGCCCCACTCGTGGAGGTGCCTTGCTGCCACCAGTGCGTCGCCTCCGTTGTTGCCCGGCCCGGCCAGCACAAGGATGATCCTCCCCGCTATATAATCCACAAAACCGCGTGTTTCGTCGGCCACGGCCCGCCCGGCGTTCTCCATTAGGAACGATGTGGCGATGCCTGCCTCAGCCGCCCTGTGGTCTATCGTCCTCATCTGATCGGAAGTTACGATCTTCATCGACTTACTCCTTGCTCCGGCGGTCGTTCCTCCGCGCCGAATTCATCCAGCTTCCTGTTCATTGCGGCCCAGTGTGTCCCTCGCCAGTAGATACGTCCGCAGGAAGGGCACTGCATATACTGCTCCTGTAAATCATAAACCCTTTCAGGCACAGATCCGGTCACCTCGCTTTTATCCCTGCTGGAAAGCTCAGCATTGCATTCCAGGCAGCGTGTAAACGGCCTGTAATCCCGGTCGATGTTCAGCGCCGAGATGGCTGTCCGCATCTGTGCTACAGGGTCATCTCCCGATACCAGTAGAGCCCTTACGCGGCCGCCGGCGACAGCCCGCCTTTTCATGAACTCGGTGTCGCGGGTGATAACGGTCCTGCCCTGCGCCAGCGCCAGCTTGACCATGCTCCCATCGTCCGGGCCGTTGAAGAAAATCGTGTCGTAGCCCATCATGCGCAGCCATCTGGCGAGCTTGCCTGCATTGGCATCCACGATAAACCGCTTTTCCACGTTCCAATCAAATTTTAGGGCCTAATTAATCCGCCCGCAAGGGATTGAAATCGGTCCCGTAGTCGTAAGTATCGAGGTTCTCGGCCTTCTTCAGATATCCGACCAGTGAGTAGGTTAACGGCGTGGCCAGGATTTCATAGCAGATTTTAAACAGCCAGTGCCAGAATACCATGGAAAAAATGGTTGCGGCCGGCAGCACTCCCCAGAATCCGACGAGCAGCACAATGGCCGTATCAATGGCCTCGCCGGCTATAGTTGATGCAATGGTGCGCGTCCATAGCCATTTCCCTTTTGTTGATATCTTCATGCGTGCCATAATGTAAGAATTTATGAACTCTCCGGCCAGGTACGCGATAAAAGATGCGATCAGGAAACGGGGAGTATTGCCCAGTATCCGTTCGTAAGCGGCCTGAGCATCGAATACCGACGAGGCCGGCAGGATGCCCACCAGCCAGATGGCGATAACCATCAGCAGGTTGCAAAAAAAGCCCAGCCATATGACGCGCCTGGCCTGGCTGTAGCCATATACCTCGGTCAGCACATCTCCGAAGATGTAGCTGAGCGGGAAAATGACGACGGCTGCGGGAAGAGTGAGGCCAAAAAGCTCGATCTGTTTAACGATCAGAATGTTGGAAGCCAGGATGCATGTGATGAAGAGTGCTGTGATGAAAACGAACCTGTACGAGTAAGATAATCCGTTGGTTGCTCCCATGCGGCTGCACCTAAATCCAGTTCTTGCGATGGAAGTACCATAACATCGCGCCCGCGGTGACCAGCATGAAACCGATTACCACGATGAAAGTGAGGAAGTCGCCCGCTCCGTTTCCACCCGGCAGGTGAACATTCATACCGTAGATGCTGGCAATCAGAGTGGCCGGCGCCATCATCGCCATAACGATGGTCAGTACCCGCATCACCTCCTGGATACGATGCGAAGTGAGCCAGTTGCTGGTATCAGCCAGGCCGTCTACGACCTCCTTGCAATCTTCCAGACCGTCCCAGATCTTGCGGATGTGGTCGGCTATATCGCCGAAATAAACGTCCTGGTCTTCTTTGAAAAATGGGTATTTCTCCTTTTCCAGCTCCTCCACTACGGATATCTGAGGGTGTATAATGCGGCGGAATGAGATCAGGTCCCGGCGTATCATGGAGATCTCTCTCACCGTCTCGGGAACGGCGCGGGAGAATATAAGGTCCTCGATCTTATCAACATTATCCTCGATCCTGTCCAGGATGGGGAAGCAGTAGTTTACCAGGCGGTCAAGCAACTGATAGAAAAGGAAGCTGGCGCTCCGTCCCATGTACTTCTGGCGTATGTTTTCATCGATCAGGCACTCATTGAACAGCTTGGAGAGGGGTTTGAGATCACCCTTGTGGCTGGTGACCACGAAGTTCTCGCCTATGAAGATGTCCAGCTCGCTGGGCGTGGTTACACGATTGGTCTTATCGAAAACAGGGAAGTGCAGGATGACAAACAGATATGATTCATAGTCATCAATTTTTGGCCGCTGGTTGCGGCTGAGCACGTCGTCCAACGCCAGCGTGTGAAAATGGAAGTTGTCGGCCAGGTATTGAGCCTCGCGTTCCGTGGCTTTTTCAATGTAATACCAGGTCAGCCTGCCGTTACAGCAGACCGAGTTGATATTATATGAATCTGTCGAAGATGTAATTTGCATCGCTTTTACCGCACGATTTTCCTGTTGCCCGTTATGTGGGCGACAGCGTGTTATTATAAATCTTCTGCGATTTTTATTACAGGCTATACGGCGGCCGACTTGTAATCGCAATTACAAACGGCTATATTGATTAATATGATGAGCGGAAAGAACAAACAAATATCCATCGGAAAAATCAGGGGTCTGCAACAGATAGCGACGCCGTCGGGGCTGCTGGTCATGTGCGCCATGGACCACCGCTCCGGGCTTGTCTCTATGATGGAAGATTCGCAGCACGAGGCACCGGATTATAATGAGATCGTTCAGATGAAGCTGGACCTGTGCTCGGCACTGGGGCCATACTCCAGCGGAATATTGCTAGATCCGGAATACGGGGCTGCGCAATGCATAGCCAGCGGCGTCATGCGAGGTCAGACCGGTCTGCTGGTCAGCATCGAGGCCACCGGATACCAGAAGGATCCCACCGGTCGGCTTACCGCGTTGCTCAAGGACTGGGGCGTGGAGAAGATCAAGCGCATGGGCGCATCGGCGGTTAAGATACTGGTTTACTACAGGCCGGATATCACCAAACTGGCACAGAAACAGCTCAAAATAATTGACAGAGTTGCAGCGGAATGTATCAAATATGACATTCCGCTGCTGGTCGAGCCCAAGACCTACCGGGTCGAAGGCGAGGCCATGGATTCGGCCGAATTTGCCCGCAATCTGCCCCAAATGGTGATCGAGACGGCGCGGCAGATCACCGCCCTGCCGATCGATGTGCTGAAGGCTGAGTTCCCCGCAGATATGAAATATGAGCAAGACACGGGCAAGCTGTCCGGGTATTGCCGGCAGCTTAACGGGGCATCGTCCGTCCCCTGGGTTATTCTCAGCGCAGGAGTGGACTACGATACCTTCAAACAGCAGGTAACCGTTGCCTGCCAGGCTGGCGCCTCCGGATTTTTAGGCGGACGTGCCATATGGCAGGAGGCAACAGAAATGGAATCAAGGGATAGCAGGATCAGCTTCTTATCAGGGATTGCTGCGAAACGGATGCAGGAGCTGATTGAGATAGCCGGGCGCTATGCCCGACCCTGGTACAGCAAGATTGGTCTGAGCGCAGAAAAACTGGCCGACACTGACGCGGGCTGGTACCGCAGGTATTAGGTTGCGAGATGGCTAATTTGACGCAGCAGGGTCTGTCCCTGCGAAAAACCAAAATCATTTGCACTATCGGCCCCAGCAGCATAGTCCCTTCTGTGATCAAACAACTACTTGAGGCCGGGATGAACGTTGCTCGTATTAATGCCTCGCACGGCACCATTGAAGAGCACGCCGAGTATCTTGGACTGCTGCGCCGCGAAGCCATGAAGCTGAAATCGCCGCTGGCTATGCTGCTTGACCTGCCCGGACCCAAGGATCGCACGGGCAAGGTCAAGAAGGGAGGTATCAGGCTCAGAGAGGGAGCCGATTTCATTCTGACCACGCGGGACGTGCTCGGGGACGAATCGCAGGTCTCGGTCGATCTGCCCGACCTTCCCCATCATGTGAAACTGGGGCAGACCATTTTGCTGGATGACGGATTGATGAGCCTGAAGGTTGAATCTATCAGTGCCGATTCGGTTAATTGCAAGGTAATAACCGGGGGCAGGCTGTTCGATAATAAGGGTATCGCCGTGCCCGGCGTGACATGGGATATCGATGTTGTCACTGAAGAGGATTGGCGGCATCTTGAATTCGCTGTCGCTCAGGACATCGACTTTGTGGGGCTATCCTTTGTGCGTAGCGCGGAAGAAGTGATAAAGGTGCGGGAATTTCTGGTGGAGCGGGGATCGAATGCCAAAATAATCGCCAAGATCGAACGCCTTGAAGGGCTGAATAATTTCGATGCAATTCTTGAAGCAGCGGACGGCATAATGGTGGCGCGCGGCGATCTTGGCGTGCAGATACCAATACAGCGCGTGCCGATTGTCCAGAAGGAGCTTATTAGAAAATGCAACCACGTGGGTAAACCCGTCATTGTGGCAACCCAGATGCTGGAGTCGATGGTCGATTCTCCCGTACCCACACGCGCCGAAGCTACCGATGTAGCCAACGCTATCTTCGACGGCACCGATGCCATAATGCTCTCCGAAGAGACGGCCATCGGACAATATCCCGTTGAGACTGTGAAAATGATGTCCCTCATAGCACTTGAAGCTGAGAACGCGCTGCCCTACGATGAAAATATGGCCAGCCGCGGTAAGTACCTTCAACCGCTGACGGATGATGCCATCAGCTATGCTGCCTGCCACACGGCACACCAGCTGGGAGCCAGGGCCATTATCGCCTATACGGCTTCGGGAAGCACCGCCAGACGTGTATCGAAATACCGTCCGCGTACGCCGATACTGGCCGTTACCGCCATTGAGTCCATACGCAGACAGTTATCACTTTCATGGGGCGTGACCGCCCTCAAAATTCGTGAGCCGAAACTGGTGGTGAATATGTTTACAGAGGCCGCCGATGCCGGGTGCAAATGCGGCCTCTGCTCCGCGGGAGACCTGGTGGTGGTGACCGCCGGGGTGCCTATGGGTAAATCAGGCACAACCAACATGCTCAAAGTCGAGAAGATCTGATTGATTGCGACTGTAACTCTTAATCCATCGCTGGACAGGCATGTGGCGGTGGAGAATCTTATCATGGACGATACCAATCGCTGGCTCAGCTACAAAAGGGAGTCGGGTGGGAAGGGCATAAACGTTTCCAGAGTGGTAAAGGAGTTGGGCGGCAAAACGACTGCATACGGCTTCGTAGGAGGATTCGCCGGCAGGACGCTCAGGGCAATTCTCAAGCAGCAGGGCGTCCCCTGCGATTTCACGCCGATCAAGGCTGAGATCAGGAGCAACTTTATCATCACCGATCTCAAAACCCACTGTCAGACCAGGATTTCTGCGCCCGGCCCCAGGGTTTCCGCCGGCGAGCTTAAGAAGCTGATGGACAAGGTGACATCGCTTAAGCCCAGGCCCCGCTATATGGTAATGGCCGGCAGCGTTCCGCCGGGAGTACCCTATTACATTTACAGGGACCTCATTCATGAGATAAAGGCGCTGGGTATCACTACTGTACTCGATTCGGCCGATCTGTGGCTGCAGGAGGGGATCAAGGCCAGGCCGGACGTTGTCAAACCCAACGTGCGTGAGGCGCAGACCGCCATGGGCGTTGAGCTCGCCAACCAGGAGGATATTATACGCGCTGTAAAAACCCTGATCGGCAGCGGCATTGGTATAGTAGCGATTTCGTGCGGCAGAGAAGGCATGGTTATCGGCGATAAGAATGTGATTTACAGGGTCGTGCCTCCGAGTGTGGAAGTTATGAGCACCGTCGGCGCCGGGGATTCCAGCGTGGCCGGGCTGGTGTTCAAGTTGAGCAGCGGAGGCAGCCTGGAAGAGGCCTCACGGTTTGCAGTCGCCGCCGGAACGGCGGCCGCATTAACGCCCGGCACCGAGCTGTGTCACAAGCGTGACGTGGAGATGCTGCTTCCCCTCATAACCGTGGAAAGGCTGCCGGTTTAACCGCAGGAATTACAGCAAGGTCCTGATCCCCGCGCTGTTGAAAAAGAAGGCATCCCCGAACTCGTTCGCCAGGACGGCGCCGGATTTTAATCCAGTACAGTGCGATACACCCAATTTGGATATGCTGAAGCTCCTCAATGCTTTGACCGTTTGGTCCATCCTTCTTTTGTCGGCGCTGACGAGGTGGGTCCCTCCGATGACAGCATAGATTGGTCTGACGCCTGTGATCTTTTGCGCATGCAGGATCGTACTAATCAATCCCCGGTGCGCGCAGCCAAGCAATATGACCAGCCCCTTCTCTGTTTTGATAATAAGTGACAGATCGTCAGTAAGGGAATCAGGCACATAATTTTCCGCATCTTTAACATGAAGGGCGGGATCGATTTGCTCGTAGTCGACGCTGACTTGCACCTCTCCGGTGGTGGTAATATTCTCTGACAGTTTGACAGGTTCGTTTGTGAGGTTGAAGCGTGCCCCCAGAGCCTCGAGCTCCGTACGTGTGAAGGGTATACTTATGCTCCTGGCGGGGAAGCCTTTGGTGTAGAAATATTTCTCCTGGAAGATATCGGGATGAGCTATGACCTCGATGCCGTCCGGCCTGTTGCCCGAGCTCTGTATCAGGGCCAGCACATCCTTGAGGCCCCCCGTATGGTCGTAATGGCCGTGGCTGAGGACTATTTTATCTATAGTATTTAATTCGATACTTAGCTTCTTTGCATTATCCAGGACATGGCGGCTCGGACCGGTGTCGAATAGAATTCGCATACCGTCTGCTTCCACTAACAGGCTCTGCCCCCACTCACCGTAAAGGGACGGAACACCCGAGGTATTTTCAACCAGGGTCGTAACAATTACCGACATCTTCCCGCTCCATATTTTATTTCTTAGTGTCCGCCAGGAGTGGAACCAGCTCATTCAGGCTTTGAAGTGAAGCCGCCATGCCGGATTCCCGGTTGCGGTCGAGGTGGAAAGCCTTTATACCGATGCTGGCGGGCTCGACGAAATCGAACTGCATATGATCGCCCACATGGATGACCTGCCCGGGATCCACACCCAGATCACGGCACATAGCGGACCAGAAATCGGCGGTCTTGACCTGCTGATAATCTGAGGTTGAGGAATAAATAGAGCTGAAATTATGTTCGATATCCCGCAGCAGGTGCTTTAAAAACGGCCTGGGCGATCCCGATGCCACACTCAGTTTATACTTATTTTGAAGTTGCTTGAGTACATCTTTAGTGTCCGGGTAATACTGTACCTTGGGCTGCAGTTCCTCCATGGCGATATCCGCATCACCCAGGTCGAAACGGGTGAACCAGTACTGGACGTCATACCACTCCAGTCGCTGGTCGCCTATGCTGTCATAGGCCTGTCTGACCTTCATGGTCGCCTCTTCAAAGTTTAATCCGTGTCTCCTGGAATAGCGGCCCGGTATCAATTCGAACCAGATCGCGCTGCTGAAATCAGTGGTTACCAGGGTACCTTCCACATCGAAAGAGACCACTGCGATGCCGTTATCTCTTTTTCGCATGACAACAGATTTTAGCACTTTGATCGCGGTTGCGCCCTGACCGAAATTTCCACCCATATAACTTACGCGATAAAATAGATAGCAACATGGACCTGGAGAAGTTAAATCAGCACTACTTTGAGACCGGACCAATTCGGCCTCCCAGCGAGGCTTACTCACTTTTAATCCGCGCCACACGCAATTGCCCCTGGAATAAATGCGCCTTCTGCCATACCTACAGGGGATGTAAATTCGAATTGCGTCCTGCTGAGGATGTGATAAGAGATATAGAGACGGCCCGGGCCATAGCGCAGGGCATCAAGGAATTCGGATGGCAAAACGGTTTCGGAACCCAGCCGCGCGAGGTGGCTGCCTATATACACAGCCTGGTGACCAATAACGACTCGGTCAGGCAGGTGTCATTGTGGCTGTGGGCCGGCGGGAGGTCTGCATTCCTGCAAGATGCAAACAGTATTATCATGCGCCATGCAGATCTGCTGCGTGTGGTATCGGCCCTTAAGGACAACTTTCCCGAACTCGATCGCATCACGTCCTATTGCCGCTCAAAGACGGCCGCCAAAAAAAATGTGCAGGAGCTGACAGAGCTGAGGGAGACCGGCCTGTCGCGTATCCATGTTGGTATGGAGAGCGGCTCGGATGAGGTGCTTAAATTCATGGATAAGGGCATGACCGCGGACGACCATGTCAGGGGTGGCCTCAATATAAAGGAAGCCGGCATAGAGCTGTCCGAATATTACATGCCCGGGCTGGGGGGCAGGCAATGGTCAAAGGAGCATGCCGGACAATCAGCGTCAGTGCTCAACCGGATTAATCCGGATTTCATAAGGCTGAGGACGTTGATGGTGGGTGAGACACTGTCGCTCTGGGATAGGGTTAAATCGGGCGAATATGACGTGCTGGACGAGGATGAGATCGTAAAGGAAACGGGCGATTTTATCGCGAGGCTGGATTTCACGGGAGAATTGAAGAGCGATCACATAGTGAACCTCCTGCCCGAGCTGGAAGGAAAATTCCCTCAGGCCAGGCAGGAGTGCCTCGATACTATCGAGCGTTATCTCGCAATGCCTCTCAGGGAAAGGCTAAATTACCGCGTGGGTAGACGGGCCGGGCTTTACGACAAGCTTAACGATATCTATGATGCCGCCAAGTACGAGAAAATCGATACGGCCATGCTGCGTGTGGGCATCGAGACAGCCGAGCAGGTGGACCAACTGATCGACGGCATGAAAAAACACTTCATTTAAACGTATAATTATGTTAGTATATTCTTCCATGGTCAGCCGGGACTGTACCGGATATCTCCAGAAAATTGTGCAGTGGAAATCTGCAACCAATTGACGGTTGCAGCGTTATAAAACCAGGACGTTAAGGAGTGATATGAAGAGGATATTAATATTAGCAACGATCATAACTGTTGTTATCATGCTTTTACCTGCCTGCACGGCAGCGCGGCCGCAACTTCATACGGTTAAGGGTACATTCGTTGAATCACAACTGGGTGAAAGCGCACAGACGCTTAACTGGATAATTGCCACCGATGGCGGCGCCTCCAGGAGGTACGCCAGCTTTATGGTGGAGCCGCTGGCCGTTTACGATAACCAGTATAAGCTGCAGCCCAGATGCATGGCCAGGGCTTTGGAGGTGACTCCGGATGGACTGACCTACACGGTCACAATCAGGGATGACCTGAAATGGAGCGACGGGACCAGTGTCACAGCGGACGATTATGTGTACACCATTAACAACATCATGCTGGCGGACTGGCTGGAATGTGCTGACAAATCACGCTGGCAGGAGGAAATCGGTGGAAATTTGGTGCCGGTTACGGTAGAGGCGATAAGCGGCACCGCTTTTAAAATTGTCAGAAAGACGACCGATCCTAACTTCGAATACACAATTTATGACCTGATGCCATATCCTAAAAACATTGCGAGCCATTATGAAAACACCGCCGACGAATTCATGGCTTCTCCGGAATTCAATAATATGAGCTACTGCGGCAATCTGGGACCCTACCGGCCGATCGTCTGGACGTCGACGGAGGGTATAGTTTTGGAGCGCAACCCTTATTATTATCTGGGCAAAGATAACGGCGCTCCGTATTTCGAGAAATATATCATCAATCAACCGGGTATGCAGCAGACCATTAACGAAGGTCTTAATGATGGGCAGATTTCCTTTGCTTTTATTGAACCGCAGGATGCAAATTCGTTTCGCAGCAATCCAGACCTCCAGGTCGTTACCATACCCTCGGGCCAGTTCCTGATGCTGGCCTATAATCAGCGCGACAACGGATGGATCGGCCTGAAAGACCCCAGAGTCAGGCAGGCTATATCGATGGCCATCGACAAGTCGGCCATTATTAACGATATCTTCGGCGGATATGCAGATCCGGCATATGGAATCGTCCCACCCTATTCACCCTGGTATAGCGAGAACGCGACCCAGAAATTCGGCATGAATGCTGCTGATGATGCACAGAAGGCCATAGACCTGATAAAAAGCGCTGGCTACGAGATGAAGGATATCGACGGCAAGCAGCGCTTCGTGGATGAGGACGGGAAAGCAATTAAACTGGCACTGCCTATTGCTATAGACAGCGAAGTGCAGAAGGCCGCAGCTTACATCATTGGCCAGAGTCTGAATAATATCGGGTTTGAGGTCGAACCCAAATATCAGGTGCAGGATTTTGTTGCACGCGAGATTTATATGAACAAGGTACCCGGCGTCGACAGGAATCCGGAATACAACAGTGGCCCGGGGGCTGTGAGCATCCAGCCGTGGGACCTGGTAATTCTATCGTCCTTCGGCGATGCCCTGACAATAGGCCGCAGTGAAATTTTCTTTTCAACCAAAGGCAGGTTAAATATCTTCGGCTTTTTCGATGATAAAATAGATGCCCTTTATGAAAAGGCATCCTCCGCTGAGGCCGTTGATCCGGTCAACCGGCAGAAGATATACGACGAGCTGTCGCAGGCTATCTCCGAAGCTCAGCCTGTTGACTTCATTGTCTACTACAAGGACAACTTTGCATTTTCCAATAAGATCAAGGGAATCCAACCAGGGATCAACATGTTCTATAACTATCAATCCTGGTATGAGGAGTGAATCGGGTCGCGTGGATATATGACAGGTGCGGAAAAGCTTGAATAATACATTTGTAAAGAACAGCTTCGCAGCGATTATCATAGCGTTGATTCTGGTTATGGCGCTGTCCGCCTGTGCGGCGCCTGCTACACGGGGCAGTTTTATCGAGGGCGATGTATCGGGCGGTGAGGCTGAGACTCTCAACTGGATACTGGCTGCCGACGCTTCTTCTTTCGGTTATGTGGGGTACACACTGGAATCGCTGGCGAATTACGATAACAAGTTCGATATTGTGCTGCGATGCCTGGCAAAGGATATCGAAGTAACGCCGGATGGCCTGGTCTATACCTTAACCATTCGTGACGACCTCAAATGGAGTGACGGCTCACAGGTCACTGCGGAGGATTACGTCTATACTTTAAAAAACCTGATGTTCTCGGACTGGCTGAACTACAACTACAAGGATGACTGGCAGGAGGATGCAGGCGGTAAGAAAGTTTTCGTCACTCCCGCTGTGGTCGATGACACGACTTTCACCATAACACGGCAAACTGTGCAGCCTGAATTCATCTACACGTTATATAACTTGATACCCTATCCCAAGTATATTGCTGTGAAGTACGAGGGGGACGTGGATGCATTCACCCGGGCCAAGGAGTTCAACGACCTCTCTTACACGGGCAACCTCGGCCCATACAAATTCAAGCAGTGGTTGAAGAATGACAAATACGTCCTTTCCCGCAATCCGCAGTATTTCCTGGGCAGGGATAACGGCGCGCCGTTTTTCGACGAGTATATAGTCAAGATGTTCGGGACCTCGGCGGTCATGCAGGCTGCCCTGGATGCTGGCGATATAACCTATTGCGGAATCGAACCGCAGAACGTGGCTAGATTCAAGAAAATGCAGGACATCAACGTATATACGGTGCCGACACGGGGCTATAACATCATAGCTTATAACCAGAGGGCCAACGGCTGGGAAGGACTGCGCAAGAAAGAGGTTCGACAGGCTCTGTCCATGGCTATAGATAAAGAGACAATTACTAAAAACATATTTCTGGGCTTTGCCGAGCCGGCATACAGCTTTATCCCGTCCAGCTCGCCCTGGTACAGCGATAACACGGTTATGAAGCTGGGCGTCGCTCCCCTCAACGATAAGCAACAGGCTATGCAGTTGCTGAGGGACGCCGGATATGAATACGCAAAGAACGGCGACCGCGACATTCTGCTGGGCGAAGACGGCAAGCCGGTTAAGTTGCTCATGGTGACCACACCCGGCAGCGATGTGGTGGAATCCATGTCCCTGCTGATAAAACAGGAACTGGCGGCCATCGGTATCGATGTCGAGGTTAAATGGGTGCAGTGGCCCACCCTTCTTCGGCAGTATATGATGAATAGGGAGCCCGGCACCGATCAGGAGCCGAGATATAACAATGGGCCGCGTGCCGTGAGCGACGAAACATGGGATATGACGCTCATGGCGCATAATACCGATCCCCTTGCGCCATCAGGCAGCCGCGTTTTCTTTGCATCAGATGGCGGACTCAATTCATTCGGGTTTTTTAATAACCGGGTGGATCAGCTTTTCCAGAAAATACGCTCTGAAGAGGGGATGAATAAGGACCAACGCTCACTGATGTACGGGGAACTGGCGCGCGTGATATCGGAGGAACAGCCGGTGGACTTTGTCACATATACGCGCGCCAACAGGGGATTTCAGAGTAACGTCAAAGGCATCGAGCCGGGCATCAATATGGGTTATAATTACTATCTGTGGCGCTTTGAATAAAAGACCCTGGCAGTAATTTCCCTAGCGCTGCACCAGGCACATACAGATGCGCAGCTATATTATCAAGCGTCTTATCTACAGCGTCATTATCGCCTGGGGCATCATGACCGTAACCTTCATTCTGCTACGTCTGGGCCCTTCCTCTCCCGTGGACAGGTACATTCTCAATATCGCTGCCAGGGGACAGGACGTAGAATCAGTACGCCAGGCCATCGAGGCGCGCTATGGGCTGGATAAGCCCATTATCGAGCAGTATTTTACCTACATGGGCAACCTGTTGCAGGGCAACTGGGGATGGTCTTTCAGCACGTCGCAGTCGGTTGCTGATTTAATAGTCACGCACTGGATATATTCCTTCCAGCTCATACTGCTGGCCACCATTTTCGCCATTGTTATTGGGGTCGGACTCGGCATGCTGGCGGCGGTCAAGCAGAATACTAAAATAGATTACGCTGCATCGATCTTCTCATTCATCGGTATTTCGATACCGGGATTCTGGCTGGGTCTGATGCTGATTATGGTATTTGCTGTTTACCTGGGATGGTTTAAAACATATTACGACACCAGTTATCCGATATGGTCGCTGGAAAATATCAAGCAGCTCCTGCTGCCCGTGCTGGCGCTGGGCATAGGTGAACTGGCGGGATATCTTCGCTATACCAGGTCCGCCATGCTGGACAACCTGCGCAAGGATTTCGTAACGACGGCGCGCGCCAAGGGATTGCCTGAGAAGACGGTCATCGGCAAGCACGTTCTGCGTAACGCGGTGCTACCGCTCGTTACAATTATTATGTTCGATCTGGGAAGTGTTGTTTTTGGAGGCGCATACCTTACGGAGATAGTTTTTGGGATTCCCGGGTTGGGACAGGTATCATTCAATGCTATTTTCGCCAACGACTACGCTGTAGTGGTGGCTGTTACCTTGATCGGCACCTTCCTTGTCCTCTTCATCAATCTGGCGACAGACCTGATCTATACGTATCTCGATCCGAGGATTAGATATGAATGAAGGTAAGCCGGCGCGCTCCGGCAAGCGGCTTCTGGATTACTACTGGGAAAGGTTGTGTAAGAACCGGCTGTCGGTCGTAGGTTTGGGTTTTGTCGTGTTCCTGTCCCTGGTCGGTATATTCGGCCCGATCTTTGCGCCGGACCCTCAAAAAACAGATTTTATGATTAAGAACCTTCCTCCTGTGGGATTTTCAATCGAAGAATCAGTCTATGAAATTACGACCGGGGAATCCACAACCACGGTTGTATGGGGGAGGCCTGATCACCCGCTGGGCACTGACAGCAAGGGACGCGATATGCTTGCCATGCTGATTTCCGGGGCCAGAATATCGCTGCTGGTCGGGCTGCTTGCTACCGGTATAGCCATTTTTCTCGGTACGTTTATCGGTGTTCTATCGGCTTTCTCTGGAGGGTGGGTGGATAATGTTTTAATGCGCTTCACCGACGTAATGATGACCTTTCCTTTCTTTCTGCTGCTGGTAATGATCGTGTTTATTTTCGGTCCGAGCCTGGCCATCATAGTGCTGGTCATAGGCCTGACGGGTTGGACAGGAGCGGCAAGGCTCATCCGGAGCGAGACACTGTCCATCAGGACCAGGGACTTCGTCACTGCATCCAAAGCACTGGGGGCCAGCGACGCCCGGATAATGTTCCACCACCTTATTCCCAATGTAAGCAGCCTTATTATCGTGATGGCTACGCTGTCAATACCCGGTGTTATCATGGCTGAAGCCGCATTAAGCTTCATCGGACTGGGAGATCCCATGAGCACCAGCTGGGGAACTATCCTTAATACCGGCCAGCACAGTTTGGACACAGCCTGGTGGGTGGCTGTAGAGCCGGGTATCATGCTTTTTCTCACGGTTCTTTCCTTCAATTTTTTTGGCGATGGCTTAAGAGACGCCTTTGATCCTAGAGCCAGTATATAAGATAACGTACAGGAATAGTGTTTGATTGAAACCTGAAACAGTTCTGGAAGTAAAGGACCTGAAGACATGGTTCTTCACGCGCCGCGGCACGGTTAAAGCCGTAAACGGCGTGGATTTCGTTCTCAGGAAGGGAGAATGTCTTTGCCTGGTGGGCGAGTCCGGCTGCGGAAAGACGGTGACCGCCCTCTCGATTCTACGTCTTTTCGATAATCCGCCCGGCAGGATAGTCGGGGGTCAGGTTATGTATAAAGGCGCCGATCTTACTACCTGCCCGATGCCGTACCTGAGAGAGGTTAGAGGTGGGGATATCGCCATGGTTTTTCAGAACGCACAGTCGTCATTGAATCCTGTTTTTACTATTGGTGACCAGATCGCTGAACAGGTGATGGTACATGAACGGATAAGCCGGGCGAAAGCGCTGGACAGGGCCCGGACGCTGATGGAGGAGATGAATATCCCGCAGCCGGTACGCGCGCTCAAGATGTATCCGCACCAGATGTCGGGAGGTATGAAACAGAGGGCCATGATCGCCATGAGCCTTTCCTGCAGCCCGGAGATATTGATCGCGGATGAGCCGACTACGTCGGTAGATGTGACTATCAGAGCACAGATAATACACATTTTGCGGGAACTTAAAATCCGCAGGCAGATGTCCATCATTTTTATCACGCACGACCTCTCGCTGGTTAAAGAGATAGGAGATCGGGCTGCCGTGGTGTACGGAGGCAGGGTGGTAGAAGTTGCTGCCGTTGAAAATATATTGAAAAGCCCGGCACACCCTTACACGGTCGGACTTATCGATTGTCTACCGGATGTGTCGTCTCAGGCCAAAAGGCTGCCATCCATTCCGGGCAATACTCCCAATCCCCTGGAAATGCCGCCCGGTTGCCCTTTTCATCCCCGCTGTTCAAGGGTAATGGATATTTGCAGATTGACAATGCCTGCATCCGTGAAGATCACAGATGTTCACAAGGTATCCTGTCATTTATTTGGGGATAAAAATGGAGGCATAGCGCGATGACCGGCAGAGCCATGTTGGAGGTTAATAACCTCAAAAAATACTACAGGGTCACAAGCGGGCTGATATCACGTTCGATCGGGGAGATACGGGCGGTGGATGGTGTTTCTTTGACTGTCAACAAGAGTGAGGTGCTGGGCCTGGTAGGGGAATCAGGTTGCGGAAAATCGACGCTGGGCAAGACCATTTTAAGACTGGAAGAGCCAACATCTGGCGAGATCAAATTCAATGGTATAGATGTGGTAAGTCTTGATAGACGTAGCCTCAGGGAACTGAGGGGAAAAATGCAGATAGTCTTTCAGGATCCGGATTCGTCTCTGGACCCCAGAATGACTATCGGCGGTACAATAGCGGAAGCGTTCACTGTGCACGGTATCAGCGACCCTGTGGAGATGGAGGACCGCATAGCCCGCTTGCTGGAGAAGGTCGGGCTGGAGGCGGATTTCGGGGAGAGATATCCTCACGAGTTCAGCGGCGGACAGAAGCAACGCATCGGCATCGCCAGGGCGCTGGCAATGGATCCGCAGCTCATTATAGCCGATGAACCTGTGAGTGCACTGGATGTCTCGGTGCAGGCACAGATACTTAATCTCATGATGGATATCAGAGACAGGGATGGCCTGGCTTATATTTTTGTTAGTCACGATCTTTCGGTGGTCAGGTACTTATCCGATCGTGTTGCAGTCATGTATCTGGGCAAGATTGTGGAGACGGCGGATAAAACAGAGTTTTTCCGAAATCCACTGCACCCTTATACGGAGGCTTTATTATCGGCTATAGCCAGCTTGCGTCCCGAAGGCGGGGAAAGGATACTGCTGACGGGTGACGTTCCGTCTCCGCTTGACCCCCCTTCCGGTTGCCGCTTCCATACCAGGTGCCGTCGCGTGATGCCTGTATGTTCTCAGATCGACCCTGAACTCAATCAGATTGCACCCGGACATCTGGTATCATGTCACCTGTATGCCTGATCTGAGCTTCTTGCACATATAGTGGCCTTCGATTTCATAACCGAAGCCGCGGCGGAAATAGTCACGAGCTCCCACACCGCTGATTACGGCAATGCTGTCTGCTGCAAATTCATCATGAGCGATTCGCTCCGCTTCTTTGATCAACGCGGATCCCAGTCCCTTGTGTTGTGCAGCCAGGTCGTCCTGCTCGCCGATCGGTACCTCCGAGCCAAAAATGTGGACCTCCCTTATCAGGGCGGGATAAATATCACGTGGACCGATGCGTAGCCGTAACAAACCAAAGAGCGTGCCGGCATCGTCTTCAAAGGACAGGAATACTTCCCTGCCACCTGATGCTTCATAATCGTACCTGTGTAAGGTCGGCGTCCCCATCTTCCAGCCCTCCCGCCGGCGATGGCCGTATTCACGGCAGCGCGTGCACTGGCATAGCGACCCTCTCCTTTTCATAACCTCCTTTACTCCGGATCGTAAGGAAAGGTCACGGCAACCCGCCACGATAAACCTGATGGGGATATCGCGCATCACGCGCGGGATACGGACATATGCCGGTACGGTATCCTTAATATCGGCGATTAGATCCGTCATTTCGCCCGTGGAGAAAGGAGTATATTTGCCCTGGCGGTACCACTGCTCAAGCTCTGTGCCGGTCACAACCAGAGTGGGATAGATCTTGATTCCATCGGGTTTATACATGGCATCGTTGAAAAGCAGCTTTGCCTGGGCCAGGTCATGCGCGGGAGTCGATCCAGGGAGGCCCGGCATCCAGTGGTAGTAGACTTTCAGACCATATCTTTTCAACAGCGCTGTGGCATCGATTACATCTTTGACGCAGTGGCCACGCCGGACCAGCCTGTATATGTCGTCGTCCAGTGTTTGCACACCCAACTCCACACGGGTGGTGCCGTACTCGAGCATGCGCTTCACATCATTTTCACTGCACCAGTCCGGCCTAGTTTCGATGCAGAGTCCGACACACCTGTATCTGGCAGTCTCGTTCAATCGCTGGGCTTCCTCCAGGTTTTGTGAAGGACGCCCGTTAAGCGCATCGTAGCACGATCGTATGAAGCTGTACTGATATTCAGGCGGGGAAGCCAGGAAAGTCCCTCCCATTATGATCAACTCTACTTTATCTACGGGGTGCCCCATTTTGGAGAATATATTGAGGCGGAACTGTACCTGCCTGGTCGGGTCGTACTCGCAAGAAAGGGCTCGTAATACTGCGGGGGATTCAGGCGTATAGCTCTTGGGCGAGCCGTCGAATGAGGGACAAAACACGCAGGAGCCGGGACAAGGCATAGGCCTGGCCATTACCGCTACCGGTGTGACTCCCGAGATGGTCCTTGAGCTTTTTCGCATTGTGGGATGCAAATATACAGTTATGATATATTTAAGTTGCGGTTCAAGTTTAGCAAATCAGGCAAGAAGCCACCAAGGACAGTCATATTTCAAATACTTACGACAACATAGCGGAGAGCTGGTACCGCCTTCGGCACAGGACCCGCTTTGAGACCGAACTGCGATCCCTGGCGGATCGTTGGGGGCAGGGTAGGCTGTTGAATATCGGCTGCGCACACGGCCCGGATTTCCTCCCTTTCAGGGGCAGATTTGAGATGTGGGGCCTGGATTCATCGGGACAGATGATCAAGCTGGCCATTAAATATGGGGAGAAACATAACATCAGTCCCAATTTATTAATGGCGGATGCGGTTCAATTGCCCTTTTGCGATGGTATTTTCGATTGCGCATTAGCCGTGGCAACCTATCATCACATCCGCGGCAGGCAGAGCCGGGATATGGCTTTCCGGGAGCTGAGGCGCGTGCTCAAACCTGGAGGGGAAGCCTTTCTCACTGTATGGAACCGGTGGCAGAGGATTTTTCTGGGTAAAGGCAAGGAGGTTCATCTGCCCTGGAAGACCGGAGATCAAGTGATACATAGATACTACTATTTGTTCACCTATTTTGAAATTGTGAAAGCGCTAAGCAGTGTCGGATTCAGAGTGCTGGCAGCCCGGCCAGAGAGCTATTACAGACTACCTTTAAAATGCTTTTCACGCAATATCTGCGTCCTGGTTAAGCGGGATTAATCTGGTTCGTGACGGACCCGCTGCATCTCAAGCTCAATATCATCTGGCGCTGTTGAAAGCACAATCGGTATAAAAGTCCTGACGATATTGGGGTCGAACTGAGTGCCGGCGCATTTTTCCAGCTCGGCAACGGCTTGTTTGAATGTGAGTGCCGTGCGGTAAGGCCGCTCCGATATCATGGCTTCGAAAGCATCGGTAACACACAGGATGCGTGCTTCAATGGGGATCGCCTCACCTTTCAGACCTGCCGGGTAACCCCCGCCGTCCCATCGCTCATGGTGGTGCCTTACAGCAGCCAGGCAGGCGCTCAGGCTCGGGACGTGTCCCACAATGGTGGCTGAAAGCCTGGGGTGCTGTTTGAGCAATTCCCACTCCTCATCCAACAATTTCTCACTCTTATTGAGTACGCTGTCCGGTATGCCCACTTTTCCTATATCGTGCAGGAGCGCTGCCGCGCTGACCAGTGTCACCTGTTCCGGAGCCAAGTTCAGTTTTTCCGCGACGGCAACAGCATACCGGCTTACACGGCGTGAATGGCCGTAGGTAAATTTGTCCCTCGCCTCCAGGGTTGCCGCCAGCGCATATATAGTGCTCAGCACTTCTGCTTCCGAGTTTACGCTGACGCTGGGCTCGTTAAGTGAGAATAGAGTGCGTGATGCTATAGAGGTCCTGTTTTGTCCCGTACGCTTGGCATAGTAGAGCGCCATATCGGCTGCGTAGCAAAGTTCATCAAGCGTGGTACCGTCGCCGGGCCAGGATGCGACTCCGATGCTGACCGATAGATCGAGCTGCCGTGCCGCCATTGCTTCAGATATCCTCTCGCGCATGCGCTCGGCAACGCTGAAGGAGTCCATAGTGGACGAGTTAGGAAGTATCACCGCGAACTCATCGCCTCCATACCTGAAAGCCTGGTCAGATGACCTGATGGAGCTCTTAATTATATCTGCTGCCTGGACCAGGAGCCGATCGCCTGCAAGATGTCCAAATGTATCGTTGTATTTCTTGAAGTTATCCAGATCGATCAGCAATATCGAGAGGATATCACCGTATCTCGAGTGGCGGTCTATTTCCTCGCGCATCCTTTCGTCGAAATGGCGGCGGTTGAAAAGCTCGGTGATACCGTCGATGCGGGCAATCTCCTCCGATTTGGTAAAGAGACGGCTGTTTTCAATAGGCGCAGCAATCTGTGACGCAAGGTGCTCCAGGAGGATCGTCTGATCGGGGCTATAAGCCGCGGCCTGCTTGCTTCCGACAAGTAAAACTCCTATCACTTCTCCCTTATTCACCAGCGGCAGATAAAGCATCGATTTGATCCCGCGTTTGGCATGATCTTCGCCTGTCCAGAACCTTCTACTCTGGGAAAGATCGCGTTCATAGAATGAACGTTTGTTGAGGAAGACCCATTCAGCAGTAGTGCCGGCCAGGATTATTTTTTGCCCCGTATTCCAGGCAGAGCCGACATCGGAAGATACGGCAGCAAAATAAATCTCGTTTTCTTCGATCAGGCAGATCGCAGTATAGTCTGCCTCAACCACTTCCTGCAGTTCGTCTGCAAAGGCGTCGTAGACATCCTGTATATTGAGGCTGGATGAGATCACGGCTGCCAGTTGGTTGATAAGAGATAACTCCTGCTCGCGCTTGCGAAGCTGGTCCTGCAGGTATTCTTTTTCCAGGCTGGTAGCAATATCCCGGATTACCCTTTCAGCCAGGTTTATATCCTCAAGTGTGTATCTGCGTTTATCTACCCGTTCTCCCAGCATCAGTAGGCCGATTGTTTTGCCCCTGCTTATAATGGGGAGAAAAAGATTAATATCCAGCCGCTTAATAGTATCTTTCTCCTCATTCCACAGGCCTTTAAATTCAGGGGCTATTTCCAAAGTTTCACGGGGTAGATAGGTATTCTCCTTTGCCAGCCACTCCAGCAGCGGGCTGTCTTTTTTAATAGTGAATGAAGCGCCGTTGCTTAATGGAGGGAGAGCAAACCGCACGTAAAAATCCGATCCGTCTTCCTGAGGCAGCAGCAGGAATGCCTGTTTGCACCTGAGCGAGCCGGAGAGCAATGTCAGAAGCTCGCTGCCGAGTTCATCAAGGCTGATCAGACGCCTTATTCTGTCCCTGACCAGTGTATTTAGTTGTTGCCTATAGCTGTAACTTTCCCTGTAAAAGAGTTTATCTATCTGGCTGGATGTAAAGCTCCGAATCTGCAGAATCACCAGTGTTATAATCAGTGCGATTCCCATGCCCAGCACCAGATTAAAGGGAGCAATCTCAATATTAAATAAAACGTGGGCGATGGCGAATAGAACAAGGTATATGCCGACACCGACTACAGCCATTAACAGCAAGCTCAGTCCGCGGCGGGCTATCAGCCGCAGGTCCAGCAGGCGATGCCTGATCACTGTATATGTAAGAATAAACGCGAGAATACAGTTGCCAACCTGTGCCATGGGATGAACACGGCCGACCTCTATGGCTGTAGTGAGCGAAAAAATGAGGGCTATACAAAGACCGAATATGAGGTAGATGATCTGGTTACGTACAATCGGGTCCGCCAAATGGCTCAATTTTCTCGCCAGTAAAAATGCATCTCTCGCCAGTAGGAAGAAATTGAAAAGCATCACCGGGTAAAGCCAGAAGCCATAAATCGGTAATACTCCGTTCTCAAAGATAACAGTCTGCGGTAGGAAAAGTAGAACAAAAATAATTGAAATAACGGAAAAAACAAAGGCCAGGGGAAAGCCGGGCTTGGCGGTCTCATAATACGTACGTAAAAAATAGTGAAGCGGCGCTATAGAAAGAGCTAGAAAACACAGTGTTATTTTGGCGAGCCATACCTTGTCATCCATGAAGAAGTCGCTGCGGAAGAGGAAGGTACCGAGGCTCCATATCATCATGCCGACGAGAAAAGCCGCAAACAGCCTCTGTCGCCTCTGCCATGGGCGGTTAGCAATTAGCAGAATAAGGAGCGGTATATAGGCTATAGTCGCTAAGAGCGAGACTAATGTACCGATATTCATAATTTAGAAGTAAATGATGTATATCAGTCATTATCAGTGGAATCAGATATAAAAGTCAAGGGAATTTATGTAGCCGATTATATTAGAATGCTTAAAAGTAAGCATCTGGCGGTCGCCTGAAAGCGACCGCCAGATGCAATTTTCAGATAGCCCTGATTCTATTGATCGAGTTTATTTCCCAGAAGTTATGCCTACCGGTGTTGACACAGGGGCAGGAGTCTCGGTGATCTCCGGTATCAGAATGGCCAGGTCTTTGTCAGTCGGATTAATATGCGGCGGCTTTAAATGCGCAAGATCAGCGCCCAGTGACCTCCGCAGGTTTAAGTAGCGCTCAAAGGCACCTTTTGGCAACAGAGTGACCTTGATCGGCTCGGAGCCGAGGACATGCTGGACGTTCCCGTAAGGTAACCCATCGTCCATTTTCTGCAGTTCCCGATAGATATATTGCGCGATAGCATCCTCAGAAATTTTCGTATCCCCTTTTAACTCTATGAGGATATGTAGTATGGCATCTTTGCCCCGGTATTCTTTGCGCGCAACCCAATCTACGTATGGAACTTCAGATCTGCTTACAGCCTGCCATATTATCTTTTCCGTCAGTCTGATGAAGCCACCGATGTCGATGGTGTGATCGACTCTACCTTCAAACACCATCTGGGGTAACTGGATGTTCAGTTTTTCATTACTAAGAGAAGTGATCTTGATTACGTCACCGGTTCTGTATCTGATCAGTGGAGACCCATGGAAATTGGTGACGACCAGTTCGTATTTCTCACCTGGCCTGACTTCGTTCATCAGCAGGACGCTCGGAATATAAGAGCTGTCCGCCTTGTTCCTGATATATTCAGCCTCAGGGATGAATTCAAGGAAATTGAGACTGGGAGTAAAGGTCATTCCGCTAAAATCCCAGGCCTGCATGGCTACCAGCCCTGCCTCAGTGCTCGCATATACGTCCAGGGTATCTCTACCCCAGGTTTTCTTAATCGTATCCCGGAAAATCTCGACATCGCTGCCGCTGCCCATAATGCCTTTGATATTCCATAAATCTTTGGGCATAAGATTGCGCCTGGCCAGCTTGCTTTTCAGTAGAGCTCCGGCAACACGGATAAGCGCCTTTGGGTGAGAGACCAGCGAAGCGATATTCACTTTTCCCATCTGCTGGTTCATTCTCTCACCGATGGCAACCAGCGCCAGGGTAAGTCCGAAATAGAAATCGAAACCCTCGGACAGGGCCAGCTTAAAGCTCGTTGCCAACCTTTCTTCGAACTCCATCTTCTGTGCTGCCTCAAGAGACGGAAGGCTGATGCCCCCAATTTCATCTGAGGCTACGTAGGCATATGTGCCGGATACATATGGTCTGGGGGCGACGGCATAAATAAATTTAAGTCCTTCCTTCATTGACGATACGTCGCCTTTTTTCTTGCAGCTTGCCAGTATGGCAATTGCTGCCCCTATCTTTCCTGATTCATGGACGAACTCCTCTGTCAGGGGTACCCACTTGGTACTCTCCCATTTAAAAGGATATTCGCTTGACCGGCCCGAGGAGTGCTGCCAATACAGCGGTTTGCCCGGGAGCTGGTCTTCCTGCTTTTCCGACAGCTCGGGGCAGTAATCTTTATAAGTTGTAAGCGGCACCCTCTTTCTGAACTCATACACGTCTTGAGGCACAAGGCCGCCCATTATTTTCTTGCCGAGGTTTGACTGGTTGAGAAGCTCGATCTGCTCAAGCAGCAGCCTTCTCTGGATTGACATAAACTGCTCGACGTTTAGGTCAAGAAAACCGCAACACATCTGCCACAGTTCCTCTCTGCGACCCGTGCGTAATAGTTCTTTAATCGTAGGCATAGTTCACCTCCGTCATGAATAAACAAAAACACTATGGCACGATTAAAGTGAATTTGGAAGTGATTATGTTCTAGAAGAGAGTTCTATCAGATACGAAGTTTAATGAACAAATGGAGGGTGAATGACTGGCTGGCTTGCGCGCGTCAGGTATTACAGTCTCTTGGTTTTGCTGGACTTGGTCAATCCCTGGAGTTTGAAGCTTAACTTATCCAGTTCCCCATCAGTAGGCTGCTTACCCAGTTCGAGGCCATAGCTGAGGAAGAACTCGAGGAAGCTTCGCAGGAGGTCTCTTATTCCTTCCTCGAAATGGTGAAACTCCTCTTTGGTAACCAGGTCGCTTTGCTGGCTGGCAGCGGGCTCGTCCAGGTGGCTGTCGATAAGAATATTGATAAACTCGGAGACGCTCATGTCACCGCGGTTCTCATCGATTTTCCTGACCGTAGCCGCATCCAATATCAGCATCCTTTTTTCCGTCATACGCATCTCCTCCGATCTTATTTTTCTTCCGTTATGTTGAACTGTAGAACCTCTAATACGGTCTCAATACTGCGACGCAGGCCGTGGCCTTTTTCGGTAACGATGAAGGTAATCGAGGGATTACCAACCTCGATCTGATCGATCAGGCCCTGCGCCATCATGAATTTAAGATATTTCTGCAATTGCCTGTAGCTCATATTGGCGCTGTACATGATTTCGGTTTTACCTGCACCCTCAGCACCAATCCTCAGCATTTCGCTGATTATTTCAATGTTAGACCGCCGTTGATTCATTTGCCGGCCTGGCTGTGTTCTTATTCATGTTTTATGTAAGCTCGAGTAATATATAACGCTTTCTAAATATTGTCAACAGGAATGCTATGACCTGCGACCAGGGCTATATACGATTTCATGATCTCTTGAAGAGATTGAGAAAGCGGTCCTGATATGCGCTCCAGAGGTTCCAGCGATGAAGCTCGCTCACCAGCTCAGGCGCATAGGAGGGATCTTTGCCGGCCTTCTCAAAAAGCTCTTCGATGTTTTCGCGCGCGTCCCGAGGAACTCCCTGGTTATCTGCCACCAGCCTGCCCCGGCCGTAGAACTCGGAGAGATTGCGGTAGGCCGAATTCCTCGTGAGTTCAAAGGTAAATTTCATAAGCGAAACATCCCATAGGTCCTCTACCCCTTTGATGATCGCGCTGAGCGGATCGTTACGGTTGTCGATACGTCGGTTGATATTATCAAGGATATTGCCCAGCGGCTCCGAGACGATATTCATCTCCCCCGTTTCGTTTTTATACGAATATAGAATACCCGGTTCATGAGGATTCTGCTCGGCCGCCATCTGTATAAAGCGTCTGGCAGACCCGCTGAAACCCTCCACATTGATGAGATAAGTGGGCGTAACTATTTTGGGCCTTGCCGCTATAACTCTTCCTTCCCTAACCACGTTTACCTCATGCATAAGTTCGGTGATCATGTAATAATAGACGTTGGTGATCCCGAAAGTGGCCAACTGTTGTCTGGGCGGACGCAGGACCAGGGTGTTCTCAATAGCCAATCTTATTTTATCGTCAGCTTCCATCGTCATCTAAGCTATTCGAAGTACATTTTAACCGCCTGGAAATTCCGCTTTATCATATCCTTGCCCCGCATGACACCGTTCGGCTCAGTGTTGTGCCCCGGAACCAGGAATTCCACATCCAGTTTTGACAGCCGTTCTATGCTATTTTGCAGCAATCTGGTGCTCCCGCCGGGAAAATCGGTCCTGCCCACACTCATGTAGAAAATAACATCTCCGGTGATAAGGACTTTACTGTCAGGCATATAGAGACAGACCGATCCGGGCGAATGGCCGGGGCATAACAGTACCTGCATATTGAAATCATCTTTGCCCAGCTTGACATCGCCCTCTTTCAGGAAAAAAAGTGGAGTGAACTTGGGGGCTCTCATGCCAAACATAGTGTACATTCGATCTCCGGCGGTTGTTCTGAATGCGTTTTCCTCCTCGGACATGGTCACCGCTGCACCACTGATATTTACTATCTCCTCGTCGGACTGACAGTGGTCGGGGTGGCTGTGAGTATTGATGATCAGACCGATATCCTTCATATGAATATTGTCTGCCTTCATGCATTGGGTCAGGCTGCCCAGACAGTCCTCGTCGGCTTCGTTACTTATATGCCCGGGATCGATGATAACGTGCGGCTTATCCCCTTTTAGAACGTCAGTCAAAACGCACGTATTACAGTTATTGCCCATACCGGACCATACATAACAATATAGATTGTCCAGAAGTCTTACTGATTTGTGATATTGCATAACCACCTGCTTATAAGAAGATATATGCCTTTAAATCAGGCCCATAAGTTGGTGAAAAGCTGCATCAATGTTATTATGCGTGTCCTCGCTCAGAGTTTCAATAATCGAGCCAGCCACTTTCAGTACCTTGTTTTCCTCGGCTTCACCCAGCAGAGCGATCATTTGCTCCATCCTCACGCTAAGTTGTAATTGCATTTCTGCCGGCGCTTTCTTTGTTTTCGGCAGTGAAAGGAGTGGGTCCGTAAAAAGTATCGGCCTCATCAATGCGCTCTCATAGACAAACTTTGTTTGCCTGTTCGTTCGCGATATGGTCCAGGCTGTTTTGTCGTCCTCAGCAGGCTTTATCCACTCCATGGCGTAGTGGAACTGGCAATTTATATAATCATGCTGTATCAGGAACCTGGTAGCCTCGAAGTCTTTGATACCCAGCGATAGTTGAAAAAAAACCTCTTCAAGTTTCTCGTTCTCGATACCTTTTACTGTAGCTGTATGGCGGCAATCCTCAGGTATCTGGAAAATACTGTACTCCAGCGCACCGTGCAGTATTGTATGTGCCGCTTCGTGTCTCATCGCCCCTGCCCTGGCCTGCTTGCCGTATCGCAGCAGCCTTTCCTGGCAGAGCAATAGTCGGGGATAACCTCGCAGCACTTCATGAGTACAGGGGGAAGCGTCATCCACAGTATTGAAAGATAAACCAAGCTTGAATTTTTCTTCGCGCAGGAAGCTGGAGAGGTTGCTCTCCGTGTCGAATGCATATATCTCAATCTTGTAAGGAACTTTTTCAGCAAAGCGTCCGTAGCAGTCGTTGAGCACTTCGGAGACTTCTTTCTTGAAACTGCTGGAGACGTCTCCCCGCGAAAAATAGCTAAGGTCGATCGATGCCATAGCCGAGTAAAACAAAGATATCAATCTTGAGCGGTAAAGTCAATAATCGTGCTACAATGTTGAAACTAACTTTGAGGTATATATCGAATGAAACGATTGTGGGCGCCGTGGCGTATGCAGTACATACTGGGAGGGCACAAAAACGGCGGATGTATATTGTGCGATAAGCCGGCTGAAAAAACTGATAAGAAAAATTACATACTGCATCGAGGGAAATATGGTTTTGTCATACTAAACGCTTATCCCTATACCCCGGGACATTTGATGGTGGCCCCTTACCGGCATATTGCGAATATTACCGAGGCAAATGCCAGGGAAGCAAAAGAGCTATTTGAGCTGATTCAACTCTGCGTGAAACTGCTGACACAGACCATCAAACCCGATGGTTTCAATATCGGAATGAACATCGGTAGAGTTGCGGGCGCGGGATTGGAAGGGCATATTCACATGCACATTGTGCCCAGGTGGAACGGAGACCACAATTATATGAGCGTGGTTGCAGATACTCGAGTTCTTTCCGAGGGTTTGGCGACAACATACAGGAAGCTAAAGGGAGGCCTGTCACACATATCCGACTGAACTGGCCTCAGCTGAGCAGAATTTTCTCCAGGATTTTCTCGCTGTCCAGAGTAGTCAACGCGATAATACGGTCGTTCTCTTTAAATACGGCGTCGGGAGAAGGGATCTTAGGACGCTCTCCTTCACGCATTATGAGTGCGATAGTGGTGTCCTGGGGCAGCTTCAACTGACCTATGGACTTACCCACGGCCGGTGATTCTTTGGTTATCAGCAATTCCACAACCTCTTCCATATGGCCGCTCATTGTGAGAAGGTGAATCAGTGGATGCGCCGGTATCTCCTGTTCCACATGCTCGAGGATCGTGTTGGTCACAGAGATGGTCGCATCTATACCGAGTTTTCTGAATATGGCATCGTTATTAGGATTGTTAACCAGAGCTATGGTGCGGGGTACTTTAAAACGGTGTTTTGCCACCTGGCAGGAAACGAGGTTATCTTCATCCTGGCTGGTGGTCGCTATCAGCGCATCGGCCCGGCTGAGGCCGGCCTCATTAAGCACTACGGTTTCACAGCCGTCACCGCGCATGCAGCAGCTGCCCAGTTCATCCTCCAGCCTTTCGCATTTTCTTACGTCGCGTTCAATAATCAGTACCTCATGCCCCTGATTCAACAACGCTTTGCTGAGGTAATAACCGATGTTGCCTCCGCCGACGATCACGATATAAAGCGATTTCATAATGTTCAGATCTTCTCCAGCCTGTTGAATAGGAGGTCTGCAAATACCTCTGTCGGGCTGATGGATTCCAGGCCGAGATGCTCATAGATGTCTTTTCGCAGGGGGTCGTAAATGCGGCAGATAACACGCGGCACTTTAAAGATGTGTTTGGCTATCTGCGCCGCCATAACATTGCGGTTATCGCCCTGTGTGAGAGCGATGAAGGCGCTGGCGTCCTCAATACCCGCCTTGCGCAGCATCTCTTCATCGGTGCCGTTGCCGATGAGAGCTGTGCCGCTGAACGTAGGAGGGAGCCGCCTGAAACTGTACGCGTCCAGGTCGAGCACCGTGACCTTGTGGCCGGCTGCGTCAAACATAGCCGCCAATTTGCCGCCCACACGGCCGCATCCCATTATGACAATCGTCTTTCTGTTCTGTTTTATGGCTTCCGTTCCCGGCATATAAGTACCCGGCAGGGCGCCTCTTCGAGGACGTGCGGTACGGCATTCCCCATTGTGAAGGAGCCAAACCTTTTTTTATAGGTCAAACCCATTACTATCAAATCAACATTATTCTGCCGGGCCACCTCAATGATCGCCGGCCCGACATCCCGCGCCTGAATGATCTCCGTCTCGACATCGAAATCGTTGTCCTGCGCATATTCCTCGGCCTCGAGAAGCACCTTCTCGGCAGCCTCAACGTCCGGTTTAATTATAGCATCGATCGGCAAGCTCCGATTAACCTCAAGAACGTAAACAATAAATATCTTGGCCTTGGATTTCTTGCCGATTTTACAGGCCAGCTCCACTGCCACATGGTCGACGCCATTACCCCTGGCGGCTACTAAAATTCTGCCGAATTCCATGCAATTACCTTTAGTTCCTGATAATTTATTTAGTTATTTAGACAGATATCATTATAATGTCGCTGTTATCCTTTATCCAATCAGCATCAGGTTGATGCCGTTGTGATCTTTCCGTTGGAGCCATTGGCCTCTGACTTTCTGCGTCTGCTGGTATACCAGTATATCATGAGCCCGATGGCAATCCAGGAAAAGCCCACCCATCGGCTGTATGGTTGCATAATAACAACCACAACCCAGATGGCCACGGTTCCGAGAAGGCCCAGTATCGCTGTCAGCGGCAAATCGCGGCCCATGATCGGTATATTTAATCCCAGGCGGAAAGGTCGCTCCCTGTAGGGCTCCCTGATGCGCAAAGCTAGAATAGAGGCATGAGCAATGGCAAAGGACATCATCGATCCGAAGGCGTAAAGGGCACCCAGGTTGGAGTACATGTCGGGGACAAAAAAACCCGGCGCTTGCAGAAGAATTGCCAGTCCCGAGAAAAGGATGATTGATAAATAAGGGGTCTTGAACCTGGGGTGTACCTTGCCCAGTATAGTTGGCACGAGTTTGAAGCGGCTCAGTGAGAACGCCAGCCTGGATATGCCCAGCAATCCTGCGTTGGTAGCTATAAGCAGGATGGTTGCCGCCAGCACCGCCACCAGCACGGGAAGTATAGACTGAAGGCTGCTCAGTGCCCAGGTGAATACGATTCGTTGGGCTTCCACTGTGAAAAGCTGGGCCGCGAGTTCGGCGGGATTCATACCATGGGATAGTTTACTGGCTATCCCGGCGATGGGGTCCGTGGCCCAGTTGGTTGCCAAATCAGTTGGGGTCATGGTGCTGAAGGCTGACACCGAGATGCCGGCATAAACCAACAATACCACGATGGTCGTAACTGCAAGCGCCCTTGGACCGCGTACCTCTGGACGTTTTGTTTCCTCCGACATCTGAGATATCGTCTCTATACCGGTGAAGGCGATGGCGGCGATCGCTATACCGAATAGAAAATCCTGAGGTGAAGGCCAATAGTTCAGGATTCTCTCCATAATAAGCTGAGGATTGAAGAAAAACATCAGGGCCAGGGTGATTAAAATCGCCTGCACAGCCAGGTCCATAATGGCAAGCATAATATTCAATATGGATGATTCCCTGACACCGACAACGTTGATTGTCATCAGAAACACTACGACCATCATGGCGAAGCCGGTCATTACGACCGGCGACGTCTTAAGAGGAGCCCAGAAAAAACCCAGGTATGATGGGATGGCGATTGCAGAGATGGAAATCGTGACGATATATCCGAACATCAGGCCCCAACCGGCTAGAAATCCTGCAAAGTCGTTGAATCCATGCCTTGCGAAGCTGGCGGACCCCCCGGATTCGGGGTACATGGCTATTCCCTCGGCGTAGGAAAGGGCGGTGAAGACAAAAATAATTCCGGCTAAACCCAGAGCCAGTGGTGTGGCGCCGGCGGCTGCCAGAACGACTATACCGAGAGCATAATAGATGGAGGAGCCAACGTTACCGTAGGCGATACTGAAGAGATGGGTAGTGCGGAGGACACGCCGGAGCGGCCTGATTTTCAGTCGTTGAGGGCGGACAAATTTGTCGCCCGGTTTAATCTGCCAGTTATTTTTCACTTTCCAGTCATGTTAAGGAACAACTGTTGGGAAATTGTATGCTTGACATATGTCCTTGTCAAGATATCATAAATTCCCCTGCCTATTGCTTGAAATCAGTGAAACTTCGGTCTACAATGATTGATCAGACACAAGTTAAATTTGAGGAGGGTAGCAATTATGAATAAATGCCGGATAATCGTATTGATAGCCGCTTCTGTCCTGATTATTTCGTTTCTGGCCTGTGCACCGGCAGCCACGCCGCCTGCCGCATCCGGCGCCACAGTAACCGTAACCTGCGAGCAGTTCTCCAAGGAAGCTCACATTGTTCAGGATGCCACCGCCGCTGTGGGATCCACTATCACCGTAACACTATGCTCAAATCCTACCACCGGGTTTTCGTGGGGTGAGCAAGCCCAGATCAGCGATATCGAGGTATTGAAACAAACTTCTCATGAAACGGTGGCTGCTGCTGATACGGGCATGGTCGGTGCACCGGGCAATCAAGTATGGACGTTCGAAGCCCTCAAGGCGGGATCCAGCACGGTCTCCTTCTCGTACAGCAGACCCTGGGAAGGCGGGGAGAAAGATGTACAGACGTTCAAGCTGAATGTGACTGTGCAGTAGCGTACTCACTCTTTACTATTGAAGGTGTAAGAGCAGGCGGCAATCATCGCCGCTGCGAATCCCAGCAGCAGAATAATTTCTATATAGATCGGCAGGACTGTTGCCGTGACGGGGCGTGGCGTTGCCCAGCGCCGCAGGTCCACTCTGTAAGTCAGCGGATTAAAGTAGCTGAATACCTGTTGGTCAGCACGAATGTCTCAATGGTATAAAGCTGAATTCATGTCAAGGACTTCAAATTGTCGGCGAACGTGTTCAAGTACCCATCGGCGGGCAGTATGGAAGAGAGCACCCTGGCTGCCAGTGAGAGCGACTGCTCCGTCGGCAAGCAATATTGCATAGTCAGAAAACGCTGACGTAGGTTCTTAACTTTATCCTTCACCGACGTATTCGATTTTACACATTCACTCAAGTATTCAGCTAGTTGTTCAAAGTCTGCTTCCTTCATGCCGAAGCGCGTCATCTCTTGTACGCCCATCCTTATACCGCTGGATTCTATGAAACTGTCATCGTCCGGCAGGGCCTGGTAATTGGTAATAATATTATTATCCTCAAGTCTGCGGGCGATGTCCTCTCCCAGCCCGTACTTTCTCACACGTATCAGCACCTGGTGCGTCTCCGTGAATCCCTCTTTCACATCGCCTTCAACTGCTATGCCATGTGAATTCAATGCTTTGGCGAAAGCGCGGGCGTTCTTGATCACCTGTGTCTGATAGTCCTGTTTGAACTGGTTCATCTCGTAGGTTGCCATTAGCAGGCCGAGCAGCGTGCCGAGGTGGTGGTTGCTGGTCGAGCCGGGGAAGGCCCTGCTCTTGATCTCAATCCAGAGCTTCTCCAGGCCGGTCCCGCCGGCCATGTTGCCGGCGACCACGCCGCGCTGCGGTCCGAAGAAGGTTTTGTGCGTGCTTCCCGTGATAACGTCGGCGCCTTCGTTGAAGGGAGCCTGGAACGCTCCGTAAAGGCCGAGCACATGGGCCATATCGAACATCAGAATGGGGCGGGGATTCATCCGGCTGACGAGTTCAGATACAAATTTAACAGGCTCCCTGTATATAAACATACTCTTACCGAAAATGATCAGCTCCGGTTTAATCGATTCAATCACATCTGCGAGTTTAGTGGTGTCAGCCTTATATGGATTATCTTTAAGAACGGGAAAATGGTATACGTTCTCCTTGCCCGTCTCCAGGTTGTCAGCCACGAAGTTAAACAGGGCACCCATCGGCTGGGCGCTGAGGTGTCCACCTTTGTTCAGATCGTTGTTGATAACAGCGCGCATTTTCCTTAGCGGCTGGCCGGCGGGCTTCTCCCGGTTGATGAATTTAACTATGCCTTTGAAAACCACTTCGTTGGCCATGTTACCGCTGACCGGGCGCAGCTCAATGTTGGTGCAGCCGAAATACTGCTGCATCTCTTTTCTCAGTTCTTCTTCTACATCCCTGATAAAATCCGTTGCCTGGTAAAAATATATTTCTCTGCCTTTCATGGTCCTGTGTTCGGCATACCGCCCGACAGGATCGGATATCTCGCAGAGCTTTACGAGCAGGCTGGGTGATGATTCGGAGGGTATAAGGTTAACGCATTCCCGTTGCCGCCATAGGTTATTGTCGATTGTTCTTTTTACAAGCTTCTCTATCTTGCTTTGAAAATCAGACATATTGTACCTCGATGGATATTTGTATAAAGCATACATGAAGCGATTAGGATTTAACAAACTCAATTTGCGAAAACACTCGGCTGAATTTATTATATATACGTTTGTATCAACGATGTAATCGGAGAACACGAATTGAAAATTCATAAAGCTGCTTTATATATTGCTCTGCTGACCCTGCTTGCTGTGGTGATTATTGGCGGAGCATGCGCTGCAGGACAGGTCACAAATCCCAATGCGCCGGTGATTTCGTCACTGGTCGCTGAGCATACCAATCTATATCCACTGGGCAATACAGTAATCACATGTTCGGCTGTCAGCCCGCAGGGTTTACCGTTGAACTACAAATGGGTTTGCAGCGAAGGCACCATCACAGGCAACGGGCCGTCTATCACTTACGAGGCGCCCAAAACCTATGGTGATTTTCATATAATGGCTACCGTAGATGACGCCCAGGGCAATACGGTCAGCCAGACGGTGAAGGTGACCGTAATTGTGCGAGATCCCTCCAAGTGCTGCAGGTAAGGGACGATATGCATTTAAACAGGCGGCTGATATTTACATTATTCATCGTGCTCATCTGTCTGCCGGCCTGCAGTTCGGTTAATGCCGTCAAAATAATTAAGCATGAAATAGTCGTAGCTGAATTTACGGCGGATGTGTCGCAGAGCACAGCCACCGTCGAAGGCCAGGCGCAGAATACGTTTCTATGGCCGCTGGGATATTGCAAAATTTGCGTGACTTTTTACGACTACGCGGGCAATAGCCTGGGTGTATTCTCAGATAGCATAGAACGATTGGAGTCGGGGCAGGTTTGGAATTTCAGTGTGGCCCTTACAGGTGGCGATGCCTGGAAGGTGGCACGATACGATATATCAGTGTGCAACTGAATAAAAATGCCAGCCCTTGTGTAATGAGCGCGGAAATGTTGAATAAGAACTATCGCCGTCTCATCTGGGTGGTTATCTTGCTGGCCGTCATATCCGGGGGCTGTTCCCGGAGCAGCGGGCTGCAGATCGTCAGTCATGATCTCACGGTCAGACAGTTTACGGGTGACCTGAATTCGATTAAAAGCATGGCGGTTGTCACCGGCTCTGCGAAAAACAGTACTAGTGCTCCTCTGTCAGACTGTAATATTAACGTCCGCTATTTCGATGCCGATAAGAATTTAATCGGCGTCTCTTCAGCCTATAAGCAGTTCATGGAGCAGGGGGAAGTGTGGAGTTTCACCGTTCAATTGACTGCGCCGGATGCATGGAAGGCGCGCAGCTACGAAATCAGCGGTACAAGCCGCTGACGGCACTTTGCTTTAGACATAGCGGTTGCTATAATTCTGGTATTGATAAGTGCGGAGGTTTGATCGCGAAATGAAGAACTTCGGCTATGTGTTTCTGTTATTATCCTGCATATTTCTGATCTCAACAGGGCTGTTATCATGCTCACAGCCCACATCGCCCGCGGCGGGGCAACAGCTTACTATCCAGAATCTGACTCCCGTTCAAAATCAGGTCCTTCCCGGCGGAACTGTAGCTATAGAGAGTTCTGTGATAAATCCCGCCAATAGCGCACTCACTTACAAGTGGTCGGCCAGTGGCGGTGGATTCGGAGGATCGGGACAGAACAATATCTGGCAGGCGCCGTCGCAGGTTGGTGTATATGAGATAACCCTGGTTGTTGAAGACGGCAAAGGAGGTTATGCGCAATCCAAAACCTCGATTACAGTGTCGAGCAACAGGGAGCCCGCAATCACCAGCCTGTCCGCAAATCCTGTTAATGTAATGCCGGGCGGAAGCACCGTCATTACATGCGTGGCCAATGATCCTGACGGGGATATCCTCCGCTATAGCTGGAGCGCCGGTGACGGTACTATATCCGGCACGGGCAACAGGGTATCCTGGATATCGCCTAATAAGAATGGCGATATCAGCATCACGTGCATGGTCAGTGACGGTAAAGGCGCCGAATCAAAGCAGACGATTTTAGTCAATGTCTCGCCGTCGACTAGTGATATCACCATCAAGCTGGTCAGACAGGAAAGCGGGACCGTATCTTCCACCGGCGATAAGGATACCACCAGATACAGGGCAGGCGATGATGCGGTAAATTTGACCTACCGGGCGTTCTTCAGCTTCGATATCTTCGGCCTCAACAAAACCAATGTCAGACAGGCCAAACTGAAATTCGGACCGGGAACGGTAGTCGGAGATCCCTTCAATGCGTTGGAAGGCTTGCGCCTGTGGAAAGTCAACTATGGCGAAGGATTGCCCGACTATAACGTTACAGGGGATAATTTCTATTCGGCCGGCGCCCTCTTGAAATCTGCGCCCAACGAGATAGATGTCACCAATGAAGTCAGGAGCCTGGTTGCCGCCGGGGCCGATAGACTGCAACTGGAAGCCCTTTTCTACAGGGCGAGCAACGGCAATAATTCTATCGACTATATCGAATGGCCGGAGGCCAGCCTGCTTATCACGTTTGCTCCGTAACAGAAATCGATAAATCAGGAGGTTATGTATGAGGAACAACAGGATTATCTATGCACTGGCACTCATGGCGATTATCACGTTGACGGCGGTTGCAGCCTGCGCGCAGCCGGCCGCCACGCCCGCTCAGGAAACGCCTGCAGGGAATATGCCCCCGGTCATAGCCAGCCTAACTGCAGCGCAAAACCAGACTTATCCGGGGGGCACGGTCAACGTACAGAGCGTGGTATCCGATCCCAATGGCGATATGATCAATTTCAATTGGACTGCCACCGGCGGCGATTTTGTTGAGAACGGCAGGGCCAACACCGCCTGGCGTGCCCCCAAGGGTTACGGCACTTACGAGATAAAATTAACGGTCGATGACGGCAAAGGCGGATCGGCCCAGGCAACGGTGCCCATTACTGTAAGCGCCAACAATGCCCCTTCGATCACAAGCCTTACAGCTGATCCTGCAGCGCTTCTGCCCGCAGCTACAACCACTCTCACCTGCATCGCCAGCGACCAGGACGGAGATGCGGTCCAGTATAACTGGGAAGCCAGAGAAGGCACCCTGAGCGGCATCGGCAATAAGGTATCCTGGACTGCGCCCAGTAAATCGGGCAACTACAGCGTTACTGTGGTGGTTAGCGATGGAAAGGGCGCCGAGACCAGGCAGGAGATCGTAATTGCGGTGGCTGCTCCCAGCGGAGTGCAGACCTTCCAAATGGTACCCAAGGAGAGCGGCACGGTCACATCCGATGGCGACAGGGACAGCAGCATTTATAAAGCTGGAGATGATGAGAAGAACATTGGCTACAGGGCTTTCTTCAGTTATAACATTTTCCCTCTAATGGGGAAGGATATTAAACAGGCCAGGCTTAAGTTTATCGATGGCAGAGTAGTGGGGGATGATCCATTCGACCCCGTTACCGGAGTGGGCGGATTCCAGGTGATGCATATCTCATATGGCGATACCTTACCCAAGTTCGGTACCCCGGACGGATCGCCTTTCCAGCGATCGGAAGCTTACTTGAACAAGCCGATAGTGGAAGTGGATGTAACACCAGAACTTATCACTGCGGTGGATAACAGGCTTGAAAGGTTCCAGGCAGAAGCAGGCTTCATGAAGCGTAGCTTTAACGGCAATGGTATTGCACAGTATGTACAGTGGAAGGATGTTGTACTGGAAGTCACTGCTTCAGACAAATAGACGCTTATTAGAGCGGAATATGTAAGGGCGGCCGCCGGGCCGCCCTCTTTTCCCGATTTTGACTTGTTTTTAATCCAGTGCTACAGTATATAGTAAATTAGCAGTCTAAAGTGGAGAGTGCTAAAAATGAGCAAGGCTGCTTATAAAAGACGAGACGCTGTTTTAAAAATAATAGTCAGTGAATATATTGCAACGGCCACCCCGGTGGCATCGGAAGCTATTCTGCGCCATCACAGCCTTGGTGTGAGCCCGGCCACGATCAGAAATGATATGGCCTCGCTCGAGGGTGATGGATATATAACGAGGCCTTATACATCTGCGGGCAGCGTTCCGCTGGATAAAGGCTATAGATTTTACGTTGAAAATATATCGGGCCATATAGACCTTTCCAGTGAAGAGCAGAAACGCATCAGGCGACTGCTGGATGCGGCCGTTGACGAATACGACAGGTTGCTTAAGGTAGCTGCCGGCGTGATGTCGCGGCTGGTGGGAAATGCCGCCATCGTCACCTTTCCCAAATCGGCCGAATGCCGGTATAAGCACATCGAGCTGATCTCCATGCAGCAATATATCGCCATGATGGTGCTGATTCTGGGCAACGCGGTGTTGAGGCGGCAGACTATTAAATTTACTGAGCCCGTCGAACAGGTTCAGTTGAGCGAAGCGTCCGTTAAGTTTAACCGGGAATACGCAGGCCGGACGCGCGGCCAGATCACGGCCAGGAAGCTGGAGATGACCCCTATGGAGAAGAAGATCTCCGATTCCATCAAAGAAGTCATGGTCAGTGAAGATGCCATTGAATATGAGACATCATATTTTGAGGGATTGCGGCTGATGCTGGAACAGCCGGAGTTTGTGCAGCGTGAGCGCATGCTGGGCGTACTTGAGCTGATGGAAGCCAAGGGCTGGTTGAGAAATGTAATCGACTGGCAGGTCACGGATGAAGGAGTCAAGGTAATTATAGGCGAAGAAAACCGCGAATCCGCTCTGCGTGACCTCAGCCTTGTATTCAGCAATTACGGCGTGCCTGACCAGGTGCAGGGAGCGGTAGGAATTATCGGCCCCAAGAGAATGGACTACTCAAAGGCCATCTCCACCGTGAATTATATTTCAGGTCTGCTGAGCGAGCTTGTTGCCAAAGTCTGCCGCGATGAAAGCCAGTAATTGTATCAGGAGGTTATTTTGGTAGAGGAATCCGTTTCACAAGAGCAGGATATTATCGATGAACTGAAAAAAGCGCTTGCAGAGGCAGAGGAAAAGGCCAATTCCTACTTGGCCGATGCCCAGAGGGAACGGGCCGACTATCAAAACCTTAAGAAAAGGACGGAACAGGAGAAACAGGAATATCAATCATGGGCGAATGCTGAGATGATGAAGCAGTTGTTACCTGTTGTAGACGATATGGAACGCGCTTTTAATATGGTTGATCCCAAGTTTAAAGACTCAACCTGGGTTGAAGGCTTCAGGATCATTCAGCGTAATCTGCAGGATATCCTGCGCTCGCACGGCTGCACGGAAATCGAGTGTGTGGGCCAGGCGTTCGACCCCAACTTTCATGAGGCCATTGCTTATGAGGATGGGGACGAGGGAATAGTCGTCTCTGAACACCGGAAGGGCTATACTATCAAAGACAGGGTGCTCAGGGCCTCTCAGGTATCGGTCGGTAAAGGGAATGATAACGGGGCAGGTTCAGACAATAAATGCCTCGAAAACGAATAGATTGATTTAAGCAAATTAGTTAATATAATTCTAGAACAATTAGGAGGATAAAATGGGTAGAACAGTAGGCATAGATCTTGGAACAACTTTCAGCCTTGTGGCGACGATGGAAGGCGGCGAGCCGGTAATCATCGCCAACCGAGAAGGGGAACGTTTGACACCATCGGTGGTAGCGGTGGATAAAAAAGGCGAACGGCTGGTAGGCTTGCTTGCCAAACGGCAGGCCATTACCAATCCGGAGAATACCATCTTCAGCATTAAACGTTTGATGGGCCGCAAGTTCAGCGACGCCGAGGTTCAAAACGATATCAAACGGCTGCCCTATAAGATCGTTGAGGGGAGCAATGGCGACGCCAAAGTAATTATGGGCGGCAAGGAATACAGCCCCGCAGAGATATCGGCTATGATCCTGCAGAAGCTGAAGCTGGACGCCGAAGCTTTCCTCGGCGACAAAGTGACCGATGCCGTTATCACAGTCCCGGCTTACTTCAACGACAGCCAGAGGCAGGCTACCAAGGATGCCGGCGTAATCGCCGGCCTCAACGTTATCCGTATAGTCAATGAGCCGACGGCGTCTGCACTGGCTTACGGCCTTGATAAGAAGAAAGAAGAGATGATCGCGGTTTACGACCTGGGTGGAGGAACCTTCGATATATCCATTCTGGAGCTTGGAGATGGTACCTTCCAGGTTAAATCCACTAACGGCGACACTCACCTCGGCGGCGACGATATCGACCTGAAGGTGATGGATTGGTTGACCGACGAGTTTAAAAAGGAGCAGGGCATCGATCTCCGTCAGGACAGGATGGCCCTGCAACGTTTAAAGGACGCTGCAGAGAAAGCCAAGAGAGAGCTCTCAACGACCGGTCAAACCGAGATCAACCTTCCCTTTATCACCGCCGACGCTTCCGGGCCCAAGCACCTCAATATCACACTGACCCGCGCCAAGCTGGAACAGCTGTCCGCTGACCTGCTGGAGAAAAGTATCGAGCCGTGCAAGAAGGCCCTGTCGGATGCAGGCCTCACGGCCGCACAGGTTACTGATGTTATCCTGGTGGGCGGCCAGACCAGGATGCCCAGGGTACAGGAGATCGTACGCCAGTTCTTCGGTAAGGAGCCCATCAAGGGTATCAATCCGGACGAAGCTGTGGCACTGGGCGCAGCCATACAGGGCGGCGTTCTCAAAGGCGACGTCAAGGACATACTGCTACTCGATGTAACCCCCCTTACCCTCGGCATCGAAACGCTGGGTGGCGTAATGACTCCTCTTATCCCCAGGAACACCACCATACCTACTTCCAAGAGTCAGGTTTTCAGCACGGCCGCCGACAATCAGCCGAGCGTGGAGATTCATGTGCTGCAGGGCGAACGCCCCATGGCAGGCGACAACAAGACCCTCGGCAGGTTCATCCTGGACGGTATCCTGCCTGCACCCCGTGGCGTGCCTCAGGTAGAGGTCACCTTTGATCTCGATGCCAACGGCATCCTCAATGTCCGCGCGCAGGACAAGGGCACCGGCAAGGAACAGAAGATTACCATTACAGCATCCAGCGGTTTGAGCAAGGATGAAGTGGAAAAGATGCGCCGCGAGGCCGAAGCTCATGCTGCCGACGATACGCGTAAAAAGGAAGAGGTTGAGACCAAGAACGTGGCTGAAGCCACCATGTACTCCGCCGAGAAGACCATACGCGAATACGGCGACAAAATACCCGCCGATCTCAAGAGCGAGGTCGAGGGCAAGATCGCGGCTGCCAGGTCTGCCCTGCAGGGCTCGGATATCAGCTACATAAAAAGCTCCCTTCAGGCGCTCAACGATTCCATGCAAAAGATCGGAGCAGCCGTATACCAGAAGACGTCGCCGACTCCCGACGGAGGCCCAGGCGGCCAGGAAGGCCCGCAGGATGCCGGCTCGCCTCCTCCTCCTCCCGGGGATGAGGGCACAGTGGAAGGTGAATTCCGCGAAGTATAAGCACTTGATTATGAAGGCGGTGGATACGTATCCACCGCCTTTTTTTATGCATGTCGGGGGACTCTGCTCAGCTTTGTGTTGAATTGACACTCCAAGGTAAAAGCTTATAATATGTGCAATATTATTTGTGTAGGAGGTTTATACCTGATGGCAAGCAAGCATTTCACGATGAGCACTGTAGCCAAGGCTATTATCGCGATTATTGCCGGTGTTTTATGCATAGTCTGGTTCGATATGGCACGCTGGATCATCGGCATCTTTCTCATCGTTTGGGGCATACTGGCACTGGTCGACCGCTGATATCCTTAATATAGATTGTTGGAGAAGTATATCGACAGCCCGGTTTACACATGCATCCAGAAGTGGACGGTGAGTAGTGTTTTACTGCGGCACCTGTGGCTTCAGCTATAAAGACTGGGTGGGTATTTATTATCCTGAGGGTCTGCCCTCAAAGAGCTGGTTGAGCTATTACGCCCGGGAGTTTAATTCGCTGGAACTGAACTCCACATATTATGCCCTGCCGGGCCTTGCTACCATGGAATCCCTGGCCGCCAAAACCGGTGAGGGATTTCTTTTCTCTGTCAAGGCAAACCAGGAGATGACCCATGTGCGTCAAAGCGGGGAAGAAGCCAGCCGCGCTTTTATAAGCATGCTCCAGCCGCTGGTGACTGCCGGCAAGCTGGGATGTGTGCTGGCGCAGTTTCCCAACAGCTTTGGTTACAATTCCGGCAACCGGGATTATCTGCAGAGGCTGAGCGACTGGCTGCAGGGGTATCCGCTGGTCATAGAATTCCGTAATTCTGCCTGGCTTAATAACGAGACTCACAGCTGGCTGAAGGCCCGCGATATAGGATTCTGCTGTGTGGATGAGCCGGAGTTGCCCCGGCTGATGCCGCCGGTGGCCGAGGTGACCGGCAGGACAGGATATATCCGCTTCCATGGCAGGAACGCCGCCAAGTGGTGGCATCACGAGCAGGCCTGGGAACGCTATGATTATACGTATAGCCCCGGCGAGCTGGAACAGTGGCTCCCCAAGATTCAGATAATCAGCACTAAAGCTGAAAACACCTTCATTTTTGCCAATAATCACTGGCGCGCACAGGCGGTGGATACCATCAGGCAGGTACGCTCGATGCTCGACCAGCTTGTCATATAAATTTTTGTAATATAGAATAATTCTTTGTACAGATTCAGTCCCTGCGCCGTCACTGAATCATAATTTCTATAACTGGAGAATAATTGCAGCAGAATACTGTTTCGCAAAAACGTGTCAAATGGTGGTACGCCCTTATCTTCATCGCTATAATTGCTGCAATACTGATACTTGATATCCTCAGCAAGGAATGGATCCGTGCCAGCCTGCCGCCGGGAGGGTCCCTCCCCGAGATCGGGCGGTTAACCATCGTAAATGTGCAGAATACCGGGTCGGCTTTCGGCCTGTTCACCAATCAGGCTTTTCTGCTCAGCATCGTCGCTATAGCCGGTCTGGTGGTGGTGCTGCTATTCTTCAGATACCTCGGTGAGCTCGGTTTCACGGGGGGCGTGGCGCTGAGTCTCATCTTTGCCGGGGCGCTGGGCAATCTTATTGACAGGCTGAGGTTCGGTCGTGTAACGGATTTTATCTATGTCAGGCTCTGGGACAATGTCTTCTGGCCTGCATTTAATGTCGCTGACTCAGCCATAACGGTCGGGGCCATCCTGCTGACTATTATTGCCCTGGTCAATCTGGGGAAGAAAAATGAGCCAAAGCAGGGAAACGCAAAAAAGGACGTTTGAGGCCGGTATTGACGATGTCCGGCTGGACAGGTTCCTTGCCGAAGCCCTGCCCGATCTGACGCGTTCGCATATACAAAAGCTGATCAAGTCGGGCCACGTTACTGTTAACGGGTGTCAGGCCAACCCGGCGCGCCGTCTCAAATCCTCTGACCTTGTCGATATCTCAATTCCTCCGCCCCCGATATCCAAACTCGAGCCCGAGGATATCGACCTTGACGTCATTTATGAGGATCCTGAAATAGCGGTCATCAATAAACCGGCCGGTCTGACCGTCTACCCTGCCCCGGGGCATGCAAGCCATACACTGGTCAACGCTCTTCTGAAACGTTTTCCCGACCTTGCCTGTTTCGGGGATACGGCGCGTCCCGGCATCGTGCACCGTCTGGACAAGGACACTTCCGGGCTGATCGTTATAGCCAGGAACGAGAAGACGCGGCTGGACCTGGTCGACCAGTTCAGGTCGCGGTCGGTGAAGAAGGACTATTTAGTTCTGGTGCAGGGAAAGCTTGAGCCGGAACGGGGCGCCATCGATGCGCCTATCGGGAGGGACCCTGCGAACCGTAAAAGGATGGCGGTGGTAACCAGAGGCAGGGCGGCTAGAACCGATTATCGCGTGTTGCGTTATCTAAAGAGCTGTACGCTGGCCGAGGTGCGTATACAGACGGGCCGGACGCATCAAATCAGGGTGCACATGTCCGCCATAGGCCACCCGGTAGTCGGGGATAAAAAATACGGGAGGTCTTCCATCCCGGCGCCCCGTCAGTTCCTTCACGCCTGCTGTCTCGAGATCAGGCTGCTTGGCAGCGGGCAGATACGCTCCTTCACCTGCCCCCTGCCGGCTGACCTTGAGCAAGTACTCAAGTCCCTGGATAAGGGAAAGGTTTGAAACCTGTTGCTATTTAGCCAGGTGGTATGTTAAATTAAACTCAAAAGCGAGGTTTCAAAATGAGACCACAGGATAAATTCGGGCAGTCAAGAAAGGATCCCTATAGCGGGCAGGGCGACGTGTATAGCCAGATCGCGAGCACACCGCCAGCAGCCGGCGCTGAGGATTTCACCAACTTTGAAGTTGATGCCGCCAACAGGCGCAACGAGCTGCTCTTTAATATCACCACCCAGATAGAAGAAACCCGTGGCAAGCTCAAGCAGGCTGAACAGCTGGTTGAGCGCCTGCGCCAGAACCTGCGGGAATACGAGGAAATGTATAAGACCCTCACCAAGGGCAAGCCGAAAGAGAAGTAAGATTAAAGATAAGGCGCGCCGCTTGAGCAGGCCCGGCTTCTGCAGGAAACAGGTGACAGGGTTCCGGTATTCTGCTGATAAACATAGTCCCCGATAGGAGTCAGCGTTGAAAGAGAAGCCCAAAGATTATGCCCTCGAATACGCAGGTTTCTGGGTCAGGCTGGCGGCTGCGTTGATAGATTTCTTGATATTAATAGCAGGTTTATATATTTTGTACTGCGTCATATCCCAATCCTTTTTCTGGATATTTCCCAACGTGCCGGGCGTTATCACGACCTTCGGAAACATCGCCGCCGGCGCGCCGCTGTCGGCGAGCGCCATATGGCTTTCTGCCACCCTGCTGCTGGCCCTGCTGGTGGTCAACACTATCTATTTCGTCGCCTGCGCTGCGGCCTCGGGCCAGACGGTGGGCAAGCTCAGCCTGGGCATCAAAATAATCCGTACGGACAGCTCCCCATTGGACCTGCGCTACTCGTTTATCCGCTTTCTCGGCAGCATGCTCTGCGTGGCAACTCTAGGCATAGGCTTCATCGTTATCGCCTTCGACAGCCATAAACAGGGTATGCACGATAAAATGGCCGATACTTACGTGGTGAAGCTGCCGGTCAAACAGGTTGTTTTTAACCAGTCACTGGCGCGCGGAGGTATCAGGTAACATGGATGCATTGGTAAGGGTGCGCTTTGCGCCCAGCCCCACAGGTTATCCTCATCTGGGCAACGTCAGAACAGCGCTTTTCAACTGGCTCTTCGCCCGCCACACCGGCGGAACCTTCATCCTGCGCATCGAGGATACGGACCAGGCGCGCAAGGTGGAGGGAGCTGTGGAGGTCATTCTCAACAGCCTGCAGTGGATGGGGATGGACTGGGACGAAGGCCCGTTTTATCAGTCCCAGCGTCTGGATATGTACCGTGAGTACGGAGAGAAGCTGGTAAACGAGGGTAAGGCTTACTATTGTTACTGTTCTTCAGAGAGGCTCGATGCCATGCGGCAGGAGCAGATCAAGCTCAAGCAGCCTCCCGGCTACGACAGACACTGCCGCGACCTCGGCCATGCGAAAACAGGGTGGGGTGACTCCGCTGTTGCCCCGGTGATACGCTTCAGGTCGCCCCTGGAGGGAAAGACGGTGATAACCGACCTGATCAGGGGTGAAGTGATATTTGAAAACAGCACACTGGACGACTTTGTGCTGCTTAAGTCCGATGGTTATCCCACATATCACCTGGCCAATATAGTGGACGATCACCAGATGCAGATCTCGCATGTCATGCGGGCTGAGGAGTGGCTGTCCAGCACGCCCAGGCACGTGCTGCTATATGCAGCCTTCGGATGGCAGCCTCCCCGCTTTGCGCACCTGCCCATGATACTGGGTCCGGACAAGTCCAAGCTGAGCAAACGGCACGGCGCCACATCCATAGATGAATACAGGGATAAAGGATACCTTCCCGAGGCCATGATAAACTTCCTCTCGCTGCTGGGATGGTCGCTGGACGATAAAACGGAGATAATGACCTGTGAAGAGATCATTAAGAACTTCACCATCGAGCGAGTCAGCAAAACCGCCGCGGTTTTTAACGCGGCCAAGCTGGAATGGATGAACGGCGTATATATACGCAACCTCAGCCCGCAGGAGTTCAGCGACAGATGCATGCCTTTTGTGAAACAAGCGCTCCCGGACATGGTGATCGAACCAGGTTATATGCAGCAGATAGCCCCGCTGGTGCAGGAAAGGGCCAGGGTACTGGCCGAAGTGCCCGACCTGGTGGATTTCTTCTTCAGCGATAAGCTGGAATATGACAGCGCCCTGCTGTGTGGAAAACTGGAGAGAGCCCAGGCCGTCGAAGTGCTCAACAGGACGATTCGCGCTCTGGAAAACATCCGCGAGTGGCTTGCCGGTGATATGGAGGCTGCGATAAGGCCTCTGGCGGAAGGGCTCGAACTCAAGGCCGGCCCCTTTTTCGGTGTCCTGCGCGTGGCCGTCACCGGCCGCACCGCATCACCGCCCCTCTTTGAGACGATGGAGGTGCTGGGCAGGGACCGCTGCATGGCACGCCTCAAGGCAGCGCTGCAGAAGCTTTAGCTTGAAGCATATTTGCTTTGTACGGACGGGCGATTCTAAGCCTGGTAGCTCTTGGGCAGACCCAGCACCCTTTCACCGATATAAGCCAGCGTCATCTGCTGGGTGACGGGCGCCAGCCTGATCAGATTGATCTCTCGCCACCATCTCTCGACGTCGTATTCAACGGCGTAGCCGTAACCGCCGAAGACCTGCATCGCCCAGTAAACCGCCTTGATGGCGTGTTCAACTACGATGGCCTTGGCCATGTTGGCTGCCGCGCCCACCTCCGCCGACGGCTTGCCGGCATCATAGGCGACCGATGCCTGCAAATTGAGCAGCCTTGCCGCCTCCAGACATGAGTATGATTCAGCCAGGGGGAACTGCAGCGCCTGGTAGCTGCCGATGGGCACATCATTGAAAACCTTACGTTCGCGCGCGTATTCCACGGCTTTGCGAATGGCCAGGTTGGCTATGCCCACGCCGAGCGCGGAGAAACTCATGCGCTCAGGATTCAGCGTATCCAGAACATTATGCCATCCGCCGTCCAGCGGCGGCATCAGCGCGTCCTCCGGAAGTTTGAGGTCGTTGAAGGTAACGGTGCAGGAATGGGAGTAGTTGACGGCGTGTTTTGCGATCGGTTCTATCTCTACGGCCTTGTTGGGCAGGTCGGCTAAAAACAGGCTCAGCCCCGAGGTCTTGCTGCCTTTGCTTCCGCAGGGGGAAGTGCGGGCGATAATCAGCATTCCCTGGGCGCGGTCGGCGCCGCTGATGAAGGTCTTGTTGCCGTTGATGATCCAGTTTTTTCCCTCTTTCCTGGCGGTGGTGCTGATATTGAGGGTATTTGTGCCTGCGTTGGGCTCGGTGAGTGCCATGCAGAATTCGATATCGCCTTTGGCCAGCGGCGGCAGGTATTTCTTCTTCTGCTCCGGCGTGCCGTGTTTCAAAATGCTCAGGCCGCCGAAGACCTCTGACAGAATCAGGTACCAGGCGCCCGCCATACCGCATCCATAACCGGCCAGGTTCTCCATGGCTATGAAAAGCTCGGTCGCGCCATTGCCCGAGCCACCGTATTCCTCCGGTATCACTATGCCGAGAAAACCAGCGTCGCATATAGCCTTCCAGAATTCGCTGCCGAATTCGTGCTTCTCTTCCTTTTTGCGCCAGTATTCCGGGCCGAATTCAGAGGCGATCTCCCTGGCGGCGTTGGCGATCATTCGCTGGTTTTCTGTTAAATCGAAGTCCATAATAATTCAATCTCCTGCCGATTATTTGCCGATTAACATGCCTGTAGGATCGATATCCTTGCGCAGTATTTCAAGGTCGCGGTCCGTCGGTTCGGGGCTGACCTTGTATTTGTCCGGTATGATCAGATCGAAGCTCGAATTATCGCGGACCTCCTCCACAGTGACGCCGGGATGGAGCGATATCAGCTTCATGCGGGCGGTCTTTTCATCGAAACCGAAGACTGCCAGTTGCGTAATCACCCTGAAGGGCCCTGTCCTGGCGGGCAGGCCGGCCTTTTCCCTTGCACCGGGCCCGCTCAGGAAACCGGGCGTGGTGAGGAAATCGACCTTGTTGACGAACGTGCGCTTGGATTGCCCTCCCACAATGATGATGGTCTTGTGGGCAAAGGAAGCGATATCGTTGGCGCCGCCGCTGCCTGGCAACCGAGTCTTGGGGTGGTCATGATCGCCTATGCATGTAGTATTGATATTTCCGTACATGTCGACCTGGGCGGCTCCCAGAAAGCCGTAATCGATGAAGCCAGCCTGGCAGGACGACATCACGTCGTGCATGCTGGTGGCGATAATGCCCTTGTAGCAGGTCAGGGCCTGTCCTACCGAAATAGGCAGCTCGGGCAGTATGGGTCCGACGCCCCCGGCTTCAAATATGATAAGCAGGTTGGGGGCGTGCGTCTTTTGCGCCAGCATGCCGGCTATCATGGGAAGGCCTGTGCCGACAAAGACGGACTTGCCGTCTTCCAGGATGCTTGAGCCCGTGAATGCCAGGAATTCGCGCATGTTATATCTGCCGTTTTGATTATTGGCCATATGTCATTCATTCTCCCTTATAATCTGGTCCGTCATGAGCAGCTTTTATTTGCGCCAGGGCGTTACCAGGGGCACCCTCATGTCTTCGCGCTTCTTAAGGAATTGAATCTTTTTCAGCCCGCCGCAGGTCTCCAGGTATTCATCGAAATCTTTTACACCGAAGATGTACTTGTCCGAATACTGCTTGACTCCCTCGTCGGTCTTTGACAGCGCGAGCCATTCAGCGATGTGTTCCTCATCGAAAAAGTACTTGCCGTGCATTTCGCAGGGGTGTGATCCGTAGGGTTGCTCAACGACGGCGTCCACCACGTAAAACGGTATACATGTATGCCATGGCTCCCTGCGTATTATCTCGTTGTCGACGATCTCCTCGGTGGTTATAATGAGTTTGCGCGCGCAACGCGCCAGCTCGAAATCCTCCACCATGATGCCATCGATCTGGCAATTGCCGTATATATCACAGCGGTGCACGTGTATGAAAGCTACGTCGGGCTCGGCTGCCGGTATCAGGTTTATGGGCTTGCCGCTGAAGGGGTCGGTTACCACCTTGCAGGAGCTGTAATTGCCCGTATCCGTGCCGAGCAGGTTGCGGCTGGGGATGAAGGGCAGGCCCATCATTCCTGCCAGGAACCTCCACTGGTAGCCGGAATTGCTGATCTCAGCGATGACCGTGCACCTGCCTGACTCCACCATGCGCCTGCTGGCAGGTGAGAGACCACGGACCTCATGGGCGAAGCTATAGGCTACTTCCACCCTGTCCACACATCCGTTGCCCACCAGCATGTCCAGGTCATGGACGGCCGTCTTGCCGGCCATGATCAGGTTGCGTTTGCGCTGGCGTATGATCTCATAGATTATGTTCATTGAGACGCGAATGTGTCCGAATCCGCCGCTGGCGATGAAGTCGCCGTCTTTAACAAATTTGCTCACCGCATCACGTGCGGTCATGGTCTTGTCCTTGAGAGCGCGGGATTTGTTATGAAGGACATACTCCCTGTTCTCGTCCGGATCGTGCCATCCGACCAGTTGCCCCTTGCCTTCTTGTATAACGTCCATCTGGTGCTCCTTAAGTGTAATAAAATACAATCAACTTGCCGGAAAGCTGAATAACTTACAGCTTACCGGCAAGTTAAAGTTTACTACTAAATTATACGTGAAACGCGGTTTCTATTTTTTTATAATACCGAGGATCTTGCGCGCCTCGGCCGGAGTAGCCGGCTCTCTTCCCAGCATGGCAGCTATTTTAACGGCTAATTCTACCTGTTCGTAGCTGCCTTTGGCAAGCTCACCGTCAGGCATCCTGGTGTTATCTTCCAGTCCTACCCTCATGTGTCCTCCCATCATGCACGACTGCATGATGGCGGGGACCTGCTCGGTGCCTACGGCACAGGTGGTGAAGTTGGAGTCGGGCGGCAGCGCATTCACAAATGCCACAAATACCTCTGGCCTGAATTTCTGGCCGCCGTTCACGCCCCATACGAAGTTGAAGTTGTAGGGTTTGCGGAAGATATTCTGTTTGGCGATGATAATCCAGTTATCCAGGCCGCCGACGTCGTACAACTCCGCCTCGGGCCTGCAGCCGATCTCTTCCATTAGCTTGCCGAAATCCTGCAGCATGCCAAAGGAGTTTACGAACACATTATCTATCAGGATTTGGCCGGTTTTGCGGTCTAAAACGCTGAAATTCATGGTGTTGGTATTGAGTGACGCGCTCTCCGGCTTGATGGCCTTGATCGACCTGATCCTCGACTCCATATTGAGTTTGATCAAATTGTTTATCAGATTTACACAATCCGACTCGGGGAAGGGCCCGACCTGGCAGGGGAAACCTACCGAGGAAGTGACCTGGATGATGAGGTCGGGGCAACGCTGCCTGATCGCGTCGTAAGTTGCTTTTACCATTTCCACATCCGATGTATGGTATCCGCCCATTTTTTCGTCGCGACCGTGGATGTGTACCATGCTGGCGCCGGCCTTGAAGGCTTTCTCCGCTTCTTCGGCGTACTCCTTGGGTGTGTAGGGTGTTGAAGGATTGTTGTTCTTGAACGTCGCCGACCCTGCCAGAGCCGCTGTAATGATGACTTTGTCTTCCATACTTGCCTCCTCTATATATGAATTAACTTTTTATATCTGCCACTATTTGACCGGCCGGAAATACTGAATGTCCATGATTTCGGCTTCACGCTTGTCCCTGAACACAGGTTCCAGCTTCATTCCGGCTTTAATGGATTTTGCATCCACGTCCCCGATGAAGTGTGTAAACCCTGTATCGGCGCCGTCCAGCTTGATCACGCCTATGGCATAGGGCGGCTTGATCGCCTGCACCGACGATTCGTAGTTTACGATGGTGAACGTCTCCAGCGTGCCTTTGCCGCTCAGATCGATCAGCTCTTCCACCTTGCTGAAGCATTTGGGGCAAACGGACCTGGGCGGGACATTGACGAAGCCGCATTTCGGGCATTTGGCGGCGCTGATCACCTTGCTATCCCTGATCTTAATGAAAAACTTGCTGGCCATGGAGCCCACGGAGTACTTGTAGGGCATGATGACGAAGCCTTCGAAAATGACAGGTTCTTTTTTTACTGCTTCCATAGCTATTTCCTTCCTATCTCTTCTTTAATTACTCGGTGATTGTCCTGAAGTGGACGATGTCGAAGATATTGCCTTTGCGCTCCGCCTTGGGCTTGATTACCGCCTCGACCCGCATGAAAATTTTAATCTTACTCTCATCCGTCTCCTCGAGCTGGTGCTGCATTATGACGGTTGCGCCGTCCAGCAGTATGATGCCCACTGCGAAGGGTATCTTCAGCATCTCTCCTGTTGTCGGCAGCAGGAATGACTGCTCCGCCATGAAATAGGACACGACGGTTCCCTTGGGGCCGACCGGTATCCACTTCGACCTGTCCGTGCATACGGTGTGGTCCCTGGTGCAGACCGATTTGGGCAGGCAGAACTGGCGCCCGCAGGTGGGGCATTGGTTGGCATAGATAATCCCGTTTTCTTTTAACTCCCTGAAGAACTCACCCCAGACCTCGCCGGTCCTCCATTTATAGGGTATCTTCGCAGTCTTATTGATGTAAATTAACTCTTCCTGTGCTCTTTGCTTCATATCAATTAGTACCTCCAGTTAATCTATGGTCTTGCTGAGCAGCAGCAGGTCGGACCAGTATGAGCCGCCGAATCCACTGGCCAGGGCCTGTTTCACATCCCTGGTCACCTGATGCTCGCCTCCATCTCCCCTGACCTGCAGGGCAGCCTCGGCTATCCTCAGTATGGCGGAGTCGCCGATGGAGTTGGTGCAGAGCACGCCGCCGGACGGGCTGACCGGGTATTCTCCTTCCAGCTTGAGAGCGCCTTTTTCAACCAGCTTCCATCCTTCGTTGGGCTCGCAGACCAGGAAGTCCTCAAGCCACATGGGTATGGCGAAGGCGAAGGGGTCGTACATCTCGAAGACCTGTGTCTCAACCATCGGCTTGGTGATATGGTTGCGTTTAAATAGCTTGGCGCCGGCCTCCATGTGGGAGGTCCAGCGCTTCTCGCCGATTCCGAATTGCGCGCCGCCGTACTCCACATGGACCGTCACGTGATCTTTCATCCAGACCGGTTTCTTGCATATCTTCTTGGCCTTGCTCTCGCTGGCAAGTACCATCGCAGTGGCGCCCAGGCTGGTCGGGCAGCACATCAGCAGGTTCAGCGGGTACATCACCATCCTGGCGCTCATGACATCTTCCACGGAGTATATCTCACGCATATGGGCGTTGGGGTTTCTGTGTGCGGCCTGGGATGAATTAGCGCGTACCATCGCGGCATGTTCCAGCTTGCATCCGCTCCTCTGCATGTAGGCCACCGAGACCGTTGCCAGGCCTCCGATGGCGCCCACCAGAAAATGCCGGTCTACCGCCGGATCGGTGATGGTGGAGATGGCCGGCGTTACCAGCCCCTCGTCGTGCTTCTCCCAGCCTATCGCCAGTACGACGTCGTACAATCCTGAGGCTACGTGGTACCAGCCCTGTATGGCAGTCATGGTCCCGACGGTGCCGCCGGTGTTCATTTTGAATCCCGGCCTGCCGGCTGCGCCGCTGTAGAGGTTCAACATGGCATCGTTCAGGTGATGTCCCTCGAAGAAATCCATGTTCCCTGCCATTACGGCTTCCATATCATTGATAGTGAGGCCGGCATCCTCCAGTGCCTTGGTAACGGCGTCGTAAATCAACTCGCCGTCATTGACATAGGGTCTGCGGCCGCTGTGCGTGGTCTGGCCGATTCCAACTATTGCAACCCTGTTTGCCATTCTATTTACCTCCCTTTTCGAGAACGAGTACGCAGTGCATCTGGCCTGCCAGGCCGTCGCAGCCGTGGGCGACAGCGCGCTTGGCGCCCTGCACCTGGTGCTCCCCCGCCTTTCCCTGAAGCTGCCATACAGCTTCAGCCACCCTGGCCATGCCCGCCACAATTACCGGCGCGCCTGAAAGCAGGCCGCCCGACGGGTTGACCGGTATTTCACCCTTCAACTGCGTCTTGCCGCTGTCGATCAGCTTGCCGCCTTCGCCCCGGCCGCACAGGCCCAGCCCCTCTGTCCACAGCAGCTCCTGGGGCGCGTAGTACTCAGAAAGCTCAACCAGGTCGAGGTCCTTGACCGGGTTGCTGATGCCCGCCATCTTGTAGGCCCTTTTAGTGGACTTAATAAGGGCATCGCATTCCGCCAGGTCCCTGTCACCCAGGTTGTGATGTTCGTAAAAATTGCCGACTCCTGTTATCCACACTGGATTGGGCGTCAACTTCTTGGCGACCTCTTCGCTGGCCAGGATCATGGCGCAGGCGCCGTCGGAGACGGGCTTCTTTTGCAATGCGGTGATGGGGTCGGCCAGCATCTTCGACTTAAGCACCTGGTCGACCGTCAGTTCCATTGCCTCCTGCGCCAGTTTGTTCTTACGCGCGTTGCCCTTGTTTTTCACCACGACCTTGGCGAACTGCTCCGGTGTGACCTTGTATTTATCCATGTACCGCCTGGCCTGCATGGCCGCGCCCATTGTATAGTCGAGGCCAAGCCAGCGGTGATAGATGTGGTCGATCGACCAGTTCTCTATCATGGTGCCGTCGGTGATCGATTCCTCGCAGTGGCTGACCACCAGGATCAGCTTGTTATCGCCCGAAAGGATGTGCATGGCCCCGTAAAGGACCGCGTAAGCACCGTCGCCCGCCACCTTGGATTCGTCCTTCAAGTGCGAACAGACGGCGTCGGGTATGGGCATGGAAGAGATCGTCCTTCCGTCCCAGAAGTCCTGGGAACAGCTTACCACGGCTTCGACGTCGTCTTTGAGGTTGATGCCCGCAGCCTCAACGACCTTGTCCGTGACCTCTACCACAAGGTCCATCAGGTGTTCGTGGGGTTTGGCGGCTTCGAACTTTGTCGTGGAGGCCGCCACTATTCCAACTCTGCCAGCCATTATTGTACGCCTCCTTTAATATTTAGATTCCATAGAATTCAGTGCGGTAATTTTTAATCTGTTATCGTACTTGGGATAGTCATGCGGATGTAACCCGCCTTCAATGCCCGTGGAGGTTGAACCTGGCCTCTGCATCACTAACCCTCTTCTTGCTGCACTTAAGTAGTAACTGTTGATAGACTATTTTTTTGGCTTTTTGGACACGGCCACCTTGATCAGGCATATTGCCACATCCTCGTTGCGCTGGTTCTTGACATGCCACTGGCTGGATACTACACCGAATTCTCCCTTGTCCTTAAGTTCGGCGACCTCTGTTTCCAGGTGTATGGTATCGCCCAGCTTGGTGGGGCCTGTGAACCGGACTTTGTCCATGCCGTAGAAAGCAATGAGAGCTGTTTCATATGGCGTGACAAACCCGGATGCCACGGATAGAACCAGGAAGCCGTGTGCGATGCGCCCGCCGAATATGGTCTTTTTGGCAACTTCCTCGTTGACATGGAGGGGGTACCAATCGCCGCTCAGGGCGGCGAACATGGTTACATCGGCCTCCGTGATGGTGCGTCCCCTGGATACCTCTTTCTCTCCGAGCTTGAAATCCTCGAAATATTTCATGATGCTCCTACCCCCTGGAGATTTCCGCCTATTTTATAACAATTATGAAACCATGTAAACAAGATATCACTCACAATTCCATGAATATTTGTGAACGTAATCCGTATTTGACTAAAAATATTGATTAACCGATTAGTTAACACCGCGATATGTGAATTCAGTATGTTCAATTATGCAATCGCTCAAATAATTTCATAATACTTTTGTAATATCTATCGTTGCAACACGCACGCTAATTTACTATTCTGAACTTGACTTTACCGAATCTGGATAAATTATGGAATTATGCGAGATTGCATCAAAGCTTACTAGGCGGTATTATGTATGAGTAGTGGGTGTTGGCAGGTTGTGACGGCAAGTGTTATTTATGAATAAGGCAACTAGGATATTTGATAAAAAAATAGATGAGGCGGTTGCTGCCAGCATCATATCAACCTTTCCATTGACTATAAAAAAACGACTTCTATGTGATGCAAAGTTGGTTCATTTTCCTGGTGGGAGCATTATATATCGCGAGTATGATCCACCGGGTGTAGGTTTAATAGTCAGCGGACTTATTCGTAACTATAGGATATTCCCAGATGGAAGACAATCCACTATTTGGTACAACCGCACAGGAGATGTTATAGGTATACCGCTCCTTATTGCTGGTCCGTGGTCCATGAATGTCCAGGTATTGATAGATAGCTCGATCTTGATATTACCCACAACAACGTTTCAAAATGCTATAAAGACTGATGCAGCTGTTTGTTGGCCTATAGTAAAAAAATTCTGTCTAACTATTTACGACATGGCGAACGAATTAAATGACAATGTTAATGGACCAGCATGTAGACGCATTGCTCGTTACCTGCTTGAACTCGCCGTACGAAGTCAGGATAATCATGTCCTATTAGTTAATGTGACTCATCAAAAAATTGCAGATTCGGTTGGCCTTGCACGCGAAACTGTAACGCGTACACTGAACGAGTTTTGCGCAACAGGATTAATTAAATCAAGCTATTGTTGCGAGGTAATACTCGATCCGCTAAGACTCCATTCAATTGCATGGCCCAAGGATACTGGCCCCCTTAAGTGAACTTTTAAACGGTCCTATAACATATCACAACACAAATATTTTCTCCTGCTAAGTGATTTAATACACATTATTCTGTTACCTATAATCACATTTCTTTGTGTTCTACATTACAGACATTTATCCATTATTTATTTATCATGTCCCCAATACTCTAGTAACAAGGGGGGATTAGATGCAGGTTATTTTAAGAGTAATGGGAATACTCATTGTTTTATCACTCCTTTTATCATCAATTATGGGCTGTGCCCGTTCCACCAGCTATGATTACGACATTCTAGTAAAGGGAGGGTTGATATACGATGGGACACTCAATCCTCCATATAAAGGGGATGTAGGCATAAAAGGCGATAAGATCGTGGCAATAGGAAACTTGAGTGGCAAGGCCAGTAAAGTGCTCGATGCCACTGGCGATATCGTTACACCGGGCTTTATCGATTGTCATAACCATACCGACCTAGCCTGGCAAGTATTTAGAAAAATTGCTTTCCTGGCGCCTTTTCTACCGGATTGGAAAGGAAATTATAACTATACCTTCCAGGGTGTCTCCACGATTATTACCGGGAATTGCGGAACGGGGTACACCAATACTTCCGCCTGGTTGGGCACAATTAAATCACTGGGTGGATTTGGCACCAATGTCTACCAGCTAGTACCGTATGATGCGTTAAAGAGTGAAACTATCGGCACAGACCAGCGTCCCGCGACAGCACAAGAGTTCGAGGTCATTAAGAAAAGAGTTGCTGAAGAAATGCAAAAGGGAGCCGTGGGTTTTTCGACGGGACTAGAATTGGCTCCTGCAGTATATGACACAACGGATGAGCTGGTTGAAGTGGCTAAAATCGTGAAGAAATACGGGGGTATTTATACCACCCATTTGCGTAGCGAATCTGGTAAGAAAATGGAAAATGGTGAAACTGGTGTTATTACAGCGGTAAAAGAAGCAATTGACATAGGACGTAGATCAGGAATACCTGTACAGATATCACATATTAAAGTTAATTACGTATTCATGGACCCGCAGAAGATCATTGAGCTAATCGCTGCAGCACAGAAGGAAGGAATAGACGTGACTGCTGATCAGTATCCTTATGATGCCGGCACGCAGAGAATCCAAATACTGCTGGATAACAAATATCTCACCGGTGAACAGGTTAAAATTGAGTTCAAAAGCCCGCAGGGAAGGATTGAGTTGAAGAGGGGCGTCGAAGACGCATTATCTGTAGTACGGCCTGAAGCTATATTAATAGTCTCGTGCGATACAAAAAAAGAGTATGAAGGCAAAAATGTTAAACAAATTGCCGATATTGAAAACAGAAATGCCTCAGACGTTTTCATCGAGTTAGCCTGCATGGATAAACCTCCCTACTGCGTATTCTTTACCCAGGACATGAATATTGTTCGGCAGTTTATAAAACAGGACTGGGTCTTTACAGGCACCGATGGAGCTACCTTGCCGAAGAGCCTCTCCGGCTTCGCCGGAAAGTTCCACCCGCGTTTTTATGGAACTTTCCCTAAGAAGATACGGCAGTTTGTGATCGATGAGAAGTTAATCGACCTCCAGTTTGCTATTAGGTCAATGACATCCTTGCCTGCTGAGAAATTCGGTTTGAAGAACAGGGGAAAGATTGCCGAGGGATATTATGCCGACATTGCAGTAATAGATATAGATAAGATTGCTGACAAGGCAACATACGAAAATCCGACCGAGTATTCTATTGGCGTGGTTGATTTAATCGTAAATGGTTGTATAGAAATCCTGGATGGCGAAGCGACAGGTCAGGAAGGCGGTCGTTCCTGCACTAAAGCAGACAATTAACAACACTAAAAATACATAGAGGAAGCTATTATGGAAAAATATATGAATGTTGACAAGCGTATGACTATGGAGGATGCAATTAGCAAATACGTGAATGATGGTGAATCCTTTGTATATGCCAATTGTCTTACCGGAATGCCGCTGGCTTTAACGCATGAGCTAATACGTTCGGGCAAGAAGAATCTGATGCTATTCGATCAGGCTAGCATAGAAGAAATTGACATGCTAATTGAAGCAAGGGTGATCGATCGTCTTGTCACGACATTTAATTTTAGAGTTGGAGGAAAGCGTACAACCTCTCCTCTTGAACGGGCATTGAAGGAACGGCGTCTGAAGATTGAAGAATTAAGTAATCTCACCATGTTATCTATGATGAAAGCAGGCGCAATGGGTTACTCATTCATACCTGTCTTATCGGGCATTAAGATGGCCGACTTCGTGAAACGAAGCAATTACCTGGGCAATCAGCGATTTGGTGAAGTAAAAGATCCTTTTACGGGAAAAAAGCAGTTGGTAGTGAAAGGATACAATCCAGATTTTGCTTTCATGCATGTACAGAGGGCTGATACGGCTGGAAACGGACAGATGTGGGGTGCCATGTTCAATAGCAAATGGGCAGCCCTTGCCGCAAATAAAATCATTCTAACCTGTGAAAAGATTGTGGATGCCGAAGTGATAAAGTCATCCCCACATCTCACAATTGCTCCCAGCTTCAAGGTCTGTGCAGTAATTGAATGCCCCTGGGGTGCACACCCGAGCGAGCTTGCCGGATTTTACGATAACGATTTCCCTTTCAGGGCCTTGTATTTTGCAACACTTGGTTCCTCCGCCTCAATAAAAACCTGGATGGATGAATGGATATACGGGATAAAAGACAGAGGTGAGTATTTGGCACATTACGTGGAAAAACTGGGTACAGAATCGTTAGATGTCTTACGGGCCAAACCTAGACTAAGCGTCCCCGCTGATTATGGCAATGCAAATAGCTATGAGTGGGATGAGTCCGGATACAATCGCAGTTTGGATATGAATATGTCTCAATTCGTGGAATTTCTGGATAAAAAGGGCGTTCTTCTTCAGAGTTAGCTAATTTGAATTGGAGCAGGAGTATTTAAATGACAATTAAGTACACGATAGATGAGCTTATAGTCTACCGCGCTGCCCAGGAAATCCGAGATGGTGAAATGGTGGTGATTGGACAAGGCATTGGAATGGCGGCTGGTGTGCTGGCCAGGAGTACGCATGCTCCTAACTCAGTGATCCTCTCAGAGGCCGGTATTGTCGGTATTGATCCGTTTAAAGTGCCGCTGCATATTGCCGATATGAGCGCCTTCCGTGGCTATACATATGGCTGCGACATGATGGATGCCTTCACCTGTATAGCAAATCAAGGCTATGTCGATGTGGCATTTCTAGGTGTTGGGCAGATGGACAAGTATGGCAATGTAAATAGTGTCTATATTGGTAACCCTGATAACTTTGAGATGAGATTGTCGGGTGCAGGAGGCGCCCCAGAATTTGCGGCTTATAGCATGAGAACGGTTTTCACAATGAGTGGCGGCCAGTTCGTTAAGAAGTTAGACTATTTAACATCTCCAGGATATCTCGAAGGAGGTAACTCAAGATATAAGGCAGGCATGCCTGCTGGGAGCGGCCCTGCTGCTGTCATAACTCAGGACGGGGTATTCAAATTTGACCAGATAACCAAGGAAATATTTTTGTCCAGCGTGCATCCAGGAAAAGACGTTGAAAAAATAAAATCTAAAATACCTTGGGATCTAAAAGTCGCCGTTAACCTCGAGGTGACTAAGTTGCCCAGTGAGAAAGATCTAGAGTTCATCAGAACTTTTGCCCCTTTCATAACGATGGGTCGAAAACTCCAGATTGAATGCAATATCAATCGTATTTTCAAAATGTTGACTAAAGCATCGGAACAAAAAGAAAACTAGGCAGTCGTGAATTAGCTATACTCCGTATTAGAGTCCTCGATAAATAGTAAAACGTGATTATCTATTTGATGCAGGGTTATAGAACAAATATGTATGGTCTTTTGAACGTATATATTTGAATAACTATCGTCAAGTATATAATCGCGATAACTTTAATATCAGAAACCTTCAACAGGAGCCGACAGTTGCACAGGCTGAGGCATGCGGCGATGATTGATTACATCTCGCTGAGACCATAAGAGCTTTAGCACGGGAAAATCGGTGTTATCGACAGTCGACATCCTCAGTATTTATTCACTCAATTTCAGGGGATTGTTTGAACGTAATCCGTATTTGACTAAAAATATTGATTAACCGATTAGTTAATATTGATTAAGGGTATACCTTTTGATAAAATGGCGGGCAGCCCGGTGAGTTGATGTCCCGGCCGATGCGTGGGCATGGTGAAGCCGGATAAGTGAAGCTTAGGAGGATAATGCCATGGACTTCAAGTTCAGTGCTGAAGAGGAAGCATTCCGCGGTGAAGTAAAGGCCTGGTTGAAAACCGCAATACCACAGCGCTGGAGGGAGCTGCCCACTGGTTTCTGGCAGGAAACGGAGGAGTCCTGGAAAATATCGCGCGAGTTTCAGAAGAAACTCGGGGACAAAGGGTGGCTGGCGCCGGCCTACCCCGCTGAGATGGGCGGCGCGGGGCTGGGGCACATCAAGCGCCTTATACTGGCCGAGGAACTCACCTACAGTGATGCGCCGGTCAGCATCGAGACCGAGATCACGGTCAACTGGGTGGGCATGGCGCTGCAGCATTTCGGCAGCGAAGAGCAGAAAAAAGACTATATTCCCCGCATCGCCAAAGGCGACATAATATTCTGTCTGGGCTACAGCGAGCCCAACGCTGGCTCCGACCTGGCATCGCTGCAAACGCGCGCGACCGAGCAGGGGGACAATTATATAATCAACGGCCAGAAGATATGGTGCAGCTATGCGCACTATGCTGACTACTGCTGGCTGGGGGCGGTCACCGACCCGGAGGCGCCCAAGCACCGCAATATGAGCATGTTCGTGATCGATATGAAGAGCCCGGGCATCACTATCCGCCCTCTGATCAATGTCATCGGCTGCCATTCGTTCAACGAGGTCTTTTTTGACGATGTTCGCATTCCCAAAGACAGCCTTGTAGGGCAGAAGAACAATGGCTGGTTCCAGCTCGCCATGGCGCTGGACTTCGAGCGATCGGGCGTCCAGACCGCGGCATGGAACAAGCTGATCCTGGACCACATGATCAGGTATGCAAAGACCAACAAGAGAAACGGCAAGCTGATATCGGAGGATCCCATCATGCGCAGCCTGATAGCGGAGATGGCCATTGAGATCGAGGTGGCGCGCATGCTCTGCTACCGCATAGCATGGATTTACAGCAAAGGCGGGCATTCCAACTACGAGTCGTCCCAGGCCATGATCTTCGGCAGCGAGCTGCTGCGCAGGATATCGGACGCCGGTATGCGCGTGCTGGGCCAGTACGGGCAGCTCGCTTTCGGCTCCCCGAGAGCGATCGGGAATGCGGAGATGTTCAGGAGCTACCTCGCATCGCTGTCCATCGGCGTGGGCGGAGGCACCAACGAGATCCAGCGCAATATCATAGCTATGCGGGGGCTGGGCCTGCCGCGAAAATAGCGTTCTCGTAATAACGTGAGGTGTGCCGGGCATATGGATTTTCGCCTAAGCGAAGCTGAAAACAGGTTCAGAAAGGAAGTCGAGAAGTTCATACTCGATGAGATGCCGCACAGCTATGTCGAGAAAGACCTCTACTGGCCCGGGGGCTATGGGGCCATCAGTGAGTTTGAGGTACGCGATCCGGAAGTGGAGAAGTTTCGACACAAAATGGGTGAGCGAGGATGGCTTACCATGGCCTGGCCCAAAGAATACGGGGGTGGCGGCCGCTCGTTTGTGGAACAGGCTATATTTTTTGATATCGTCAGCTATTACGGCGCTCCCGGTATGGATGTCTCTACGCTTATCTCCGGCCCGACCATCCTGCGCTTCGGCAGCGAGGAAATGAAACAGGAGTGGATCCCCAAAATAGTTAAAGGCGATCTCAAGTTCTGGCTGGCCTACAGCGAGCCCAACGCGGGCTCAGACCTCGCAGCCATACAGACCAGGGCGGTCGAAGACGGGGATTACCTGGTGGTCAACGGCCAGAAAATCTGGAGCAGCGGTGCACACGTATCGGACTGCGGCTGGATGGTGGCCAGGACCGACATGGATGCCCAACCCTACAAAGGTAGCTTTATTTATCGTTGACAACAAAACGCCGGGCATCACCATCAGGCCTATTATCAATATCGACGGCTTCCACTCGTTCAATGAGGTGTTTTTCGATAACGTCAGGGTGCCTAAACGCAACGTGGTAGGCGAAATGAACATGGGCTTCTATTATCTTATGGTGGCTCTGGATTTCGAGAGGCTGGTCATATCTATGGGAGGCTTCCGCCGGCGTTTCGAGGACCTGCTGAAATATGCCGGGGAAACCAGGCGTAACGGCAGACCATTAAGCCAGGACGCGAGGATCAGGGCGAAGTTGGCTGAGCTGGCCATCGAAATCGAGATCGCCTACGTGCTGTACTACCGCACCGCCTGGATGATGGATAACAACCTCTTCCCTAATATCGAAGCCTCCGAGATCAAGCTGGTGACCACTATCCTCAGCAGGAAGCTGGCCGATGTCGGACTGGAGATAATGGGGCCCTTCGGGCAGCTCTGGCCCGGCTCCGATCACGCGCCGCTCAAAGGCAGGTTCTCGCTGGGCTATCTGGATTCCTTGTCGGCCGTCATCGGCGCGGGCACATCGGAGATACAGAGGAATATACTGGCCCAGCGCGGGCTCGGCCTCAAGCGCAAATAAAACAGCGGTATATCGACAAATATTAAAACCGGGAGGGACAAAGATGGATCTGGGATTAAATGAAGAACAGGAGATGTTGAAGAAATCGGCGCGCGAATTCCTGGTCAAGGAATGCCCCAAGAAGCTCGTGCGCGAGCTGGATGAGAGCGAGACGGGCCTTTCGAAGGACCTCTGGAAAAAGATGGCCGGGCTGGGTTGGATGGGTTTGCCCTTCCCCGAGAAATATGGCGGAAACGGCGGCAGCCTGCTCGACCTCACCGTACTGCTGGACGAGATGGGCTATAACATAGTGCCCGGGCCTTTCTTCTCCTCCGTCGTTCTGGCGGGCCTCACCCTGCTCGCGGCGGGTAGTGAAAAACAGAAGGAAACGTATCTGAGCAAGATATGTTCCGGCGATATGATCATGACGCTGGCGCTGACCGGGGTGGAGGGGACATATTCCCCGGCCTCGCTCGATACGGAAGCCAAAGCATCGGGTAAGGATTATGTTTTAAACGGGACCAAGATGTTTGTGCCGGACGCCAACGTGGCCGATTACCTGCTGGTGGTGGCGCGCACCAAAAAGAGCTCCGACCCGGAGGACGGCGTGAGCATCTTCGTGGTGGACGCCAAAAGCGCCGGCCTGAAGGTTACCCTGCTTAAAACGCTTGCCAGGGACAAGCTCTGCGAAGTGTCCTTCAATGATGTCAAGGTGCCTGCAGAGAACCTTGTGGGAAAGCTGAACGGCGGCTGGCCGGTCATCAAATCCATACTGAGGAAGGCCACTGTCTGTAAATCCGCCGAGATGGTGGGAGGCGCCCAGGCCTCGCTGGATATGGCGGTCAGCTATGCCAAGGAGAGGGTCCAGTTCAACCGTCCCATCGGCGCCTTTCAGGCCATTCAGCATTACTGCGCGAATATGGTCACCGACGTGGACGGCTCGCGCTTTATAACCTACAAGGCGGCCTGGACCGAGAGCGAGGGCCTGCCCGCCGATATGGAGGTCTCCATGGCCAAGGCATGGACCAGCGATGCATTCAAGCGGGTGGCCGTGCTGGCCCACCAGATATTCGGCGCCATCGGCTTCACCATGGACCACGATATGCACCTTTACTTCCGCAGGGCCAAGGCCGGCGAAATAGTCTACGGCGATGCGGACTACCATCGTGAGAACGTGGCCGTGCAGCTCGGGCTGTAACTACCAATTTCAACACGTAAACGAGCGGGCGGCCCGGCGGGCCGCCCGCTATTATTATGCCCGCGCTCCTTTATACACCGATTGCAGCTTTGAGGATACTGAATTGACGCATGTGAAGCTGGATTTTTGGCGTTCCCATAGATTAGAATATAGCGTTTTGAAAAGGACAAGCGAGTTGCCACAGAGTATAAAGCGCCCTGAACTGGATTATATCTTTCATCCGAGGTCCACAGCCGTGGTGGGCACCCTGCCGGATTCACTCAACAAGTTCAAGCTGGGCAACCAGTTCATCAGGATGCTGCTTGACTACGGGTACAAGGACCCGCTGTACCCGGTCGGAGAGGGCGAGGGGGACGTTTGCGGTATCAAGGTCTATCAAAGCATCAGCGAGATACCGGGTCCCGTCGACTATGTAATCAGCGCCGTCCAGAGCAAGTATGTCCTTCAGCTCGTGGAGGAATGCGGCAGAAAAGGCGTCAGGGTGATACACTTCTTCACCTCCGGTTTTAGCGAGATCGAGGACAAGTCAGGTCAGGAGCTGCAGGAACAGATGGTGGGCATCGCCCGCCGGTACGGGATTCGTATTATCGGTCCGAACTGCATGGGCATCTACTGCCCGGAGTCTGGCCTGGCCTTCGGCATGAATTTTTCCAAGAAACCCGGCAGCGTGGGATATCTGGCCCAGAGCGGCGGACAGTGCATCATCGGCATCCGGGAAGCCAACCGGCGCGGCATAGATTTCAGCAAGGTGATCAGCTACGGGAACGCCTCCGATATCAACGAATGCGACCTGCTGGAGTATTTGACGGATGACCCCGCTACGCATGTAATCACCGCTTACATCGAGGGCACCAACCAGGGACCACGCCTACTCAAGGCTTTGAGGAGGGCCGCCGATACTAAGCCGGTCATCGTATTTAAATGCGCGGACACGGGAGGTGGCTCGCAGGCGGCAGTGTCCCATACAAGCGCCATCGCAGGATCAAGCCTGACCTGGGATGCGCTGCTGCGCCAGACCGGCGCCATCAGGGTCTACAACGTCCAGGAGATGTTCGACGTGGTCACGGTGCTTCAACGCTGCCCCGAGATCACCGGTTTGAGGGCGCTGGTCGTCGGCCACGGGGGCGGCTCCTGCGTGCAGGCCTCCGATGACTGCTGCCGCGCGGGCCTCACCATGCCTCTGCTGCCGCCGGAATTTCGTCAGGCCCTTTGGAACATATACAAGTTCGATGCAGGCAATATCTTTAAAAATCCTCTTGACATAAATCCTTACTGGGGCGTCGATAAGGCCAGGGAGGCCCTGACTGCCGTGGGTAGCTGGGATGGGGTGGACCTGATTCTACTGCATTCCACGCCCGAACAGGACCCCTTTGTGCCGCGCGAATTTCAGTTCAAGCTACATACGGACGCCCTCGTGGGCTGGGGTGAGGTCGCGTCCAAGCCCGTTGTGATGGCCATGAACGTCAATACCGTGCCCGGCGATGACGGCCTTCCCGAGAAATCATTCCAGAGGTTGCTCGATGCGGATTTCGCCGCATTCCCCACCGTCGCCCGGGCTGCCACTGCCCTGGTGCGCGCTTACGGCTATTACCGGCGCAGGTCCCTCAGGCGCAACGCCGTTTAGTCAGCACCGCCAACCTTCACCCAAACCTCCCCGGCCGTTCATTATAAATTCACAATCCGCCTATACAATGTCCTTATAAACTAAAGCGCAAAGGAGGCGCCCCATATGAATAGCTGGACAAAAATTGGCATTCCCGTAATAATAGCAATTTTGCTGGTGGTAGCTTCGGTGGGCATCACGCTCGCTGTTTCCGGTAGCAACGCTGCGTCGGCGGCACCGGCATCCTACCAGACAGGGTCAATCTCCGGCACACAGTATGCGCGTGGCCCGCAGTGTTCCGGTTGCCCCGGTTTCGGCCAGGGATCTGGAGCGGCCGACCCGGATGACGTTTATATACCGGGTGGGGCCACGTGTCCCAACTGCCCGGGATCTGGGCAGGGCACTCCCGGCAGCGGCACAACCACCTACAGGGGCGGATGCTGCTTCCGGTAAAAAATATGATGATATCCTCTGACGCATAACCATCCTCCTGCAAAGGGACGAAGAATCGACCTCTTCGTCCCTTTATTTTAGGTGTGTTAAAATCAGTTTAAGGGATTATTTGAAGAATGGCGCGCAGAAAGATACTGGTTGTCGATGACGAATCCAAGGTATGCGATCTGGTTAAGGCCTATCTTGAGAAGGACGGCTATGAGGTCACACTCTCGGGCAATGGCAAAGACGCAGTTGAGAAAGCCCGTGTGCTCAAGCCCGATCTGATCGTGCTCGATCTCAACCTGCCTGGCATGGACGGCATCGAGGTCTTTCGTACGGTCAGGACATTCTCAGACATACCGGTTATCATGCTTACGGCACGAGATGACGAGGTGGATAAGATCGTGGGATTGCAGATCGGGGCCGATGATTACGTCACCAAGCCTTTCAGTCCACGAGAGCTTTCCGCCAGAGTAGCGGCGGTGCTGCGCAGGTATACCGAGGGTACCAGGCCCGCCGGCAGGCTGGTCAGCGGGGATTTGCTGGTGGATTTCGAAAGGCACGAGGTCAAATATAAAAACGAGGTGGTCGGCCTTACCGCCGCCGAGTTCAAATTACTTGCGGTGATGGCCAGGAATCCCGGACGGGTCTTCACCCGTCTCCAGCTTATGGATTCGGCCTTCGGCGAAACCTATGAGGGTTACGACCGGACCATCGATGCGCATATCAAGAACATGCGGCAGAAGCTCATCAAAATGGGCGGCGACGCCGATAATCCCGTGATAACGGTGAGGGGGGTCGGCTATAAATTGGAGCAGCCTCGTGAATAGCCTGTCCGTGAAGTTGAGCCTGCTTTTTGCAGGACTGGCCCTGTTGAGCATCGGCGCCCTGGCCGTCTGGGTCAACCAGACGGTGAATGCCAATTTCACCAGTTACTGCCAGCAGCATGATACGGTCTGCATGTGCGCCCATCCTGAAACAGGTGTAAAGGGATTGGGGCAGGCCGAGCAGGACTTCCTCCAGGATTCGCAGCGCTCGCTGGGGATAGCGGCTTTTATAGCAATTGTAGTGGCTGTGGCGCTCGGTATCATAGTCAGCATCCTGGTGACACGGCCCATGCGGGAGCTGGCGGCCTCTGCCGGTAAGGTGGCCTCCGGCGACCTGTCCCAGCGCGTTAAACACAGAAGCGATGACGAAGTGGGAGAGGTATCCGCCGCCTTCAATACCATGGCCGAACAGCTTGAGATGAAGGAGAAGAGCCGCAAGCAGTTGCTGGCCGACGTGGCTCATGAGCTGCGCAATCCGCTCAGCATAGTCCAGGGCAATCTTGAAGCCTGGCTGGACGGCGTCATCGCTCCCACGCCGGAGCAGATCGCCCCGGTATACGACGAGACGGTGCTGCTTAACCGCCTGATCACCGACCTTCGCGAGCTTTCGCTGGCCGAGGCGGGGCAGTTGAAACTCGTCCTCGAGGACACCGACCTGGCAGAGCTCATCAATGCCGAGGTCGCCGTTTTCCAGGCTCGTTGCCAGGAGAAAGGTGTCTCGCTCGATGCCGGTCCGGCGGTGGGCCTGCCGCGCATCAATATCGATGCCGGACGTATCAGGCAGGTGTTGCACAACCTGCTGGAGAACGCTCTGCACTTCAGCGCGACCGGCGGCAGCATCAGGGTAAGTGCCGTTAAAGAGAAGAACGATGGCGTAGTGATTTCAGTATCCGACACCGGCAGCGGTATCGATCCCGCTGACCTGCCTCATGTTTTCGATCATTTCTACAAGGCCGACAGAGCGCGGCAGCGCAGCTACGGCGGTGCGGGCATAGGATTGGCGCTGGTGCGCAAGTACGTCGAATTGCACGGCGGAAAGATCTGGGTGGAGAGCCAGCCGGGCAAAGGCAGCAAATTCAGCTTTAGCCTGCCGGCGGCCTGATCAATTGTCCCTAATTACCCATCTTTTCCAGAGTTATCGAAAATGTGGCCAGGTGTCCCTTCAGGTGGTCCACGTAGCTCGTCATCAAATCGAGCAGAGTTTTTTTTCCTTCATCCCCGTCCCAGTAGTTCTGTAGCTTTGCCGGGTCCGCATTACGTATAATATTTCCTATTAAAACGTTATATGCTCTCCACAGCGAAAGGACATCGCCGTACCTCATATCATTGTAATGCTCGATTGTCACCCATCTCATATTGTCCTTCCCGTAGCCGGGGAAAACAAGTTTTTCCTGTATCTGCAGCCTTACGAAACGCTGGTGATTATTAGAGGCCGAGTCTATCAGATGACCGATTATTTCTTTGGGGGACCAGCTGTCTTCCCCCGGTCGTCTGGAAGCTGATTCGTCGTCTAAATCGCGGTATTTGCTATAAAAAGCATCTACCTCGTCGCCAAGTTGTTCGGCCAGCGAAATATGATCCATAGCAAACCCTCCCGGCAAGATGCTGCTTGCTTTTGAATCTTCTGGGGAAGAACCTGGGCACCCTCTGTTTGTACTCGAGATAAGCCTGTCCGAACTTCAGCTCCATCTCCTTCTCCTCGACCCTTGTGATCTGGAAGTAAAAGAAGAGGACGAAGAGCGGCGAGTAGAGCAAGGTCAGCGACAGTGAGCCTGTCAGGATGCCCACGCCGAAGAATACCAGGAATATGCCCATCAGCATGGGATTGCGGCTATATGCGTAGAGGCCCGTTGTGATGAGCTTCTGAGGAGGATTGATGGGCACGGGCGTGCCCCTGGCCCTGAAAAACTGCGCATACGTCCAGGCAATCATGAGTGCGCCCGGCACAAGCAGTATCAGTCCCAGGACGAGGTTCCACGGCATATACTCTACCCGGGGCAGATGGAGCCACCTGTCGGTGAAGTATGCGCCGATGAAGAAGAGGGCTACAAAGCAGCCGAAGAGGAACGCCACCAGCGCGGTGTAGAGCCATCGCCCCTTGTTTTCTCCAGAGGTGGCCATGCGGAAAATTGCGTTTGCCAGGCGATTAAAAATGCCCATGCCGTCCAGCAGCGATTATACAACGGCAGGGGTGCAAAGGGAACAGGGGGCCTCACGGCCCCCTGTCCTGTTTAAGGAGGTTTGGATGGTGTGGATTGACCTGTTAAGGATACGGGTGTCTGCCGTGCAATGCGCCGACAGCCCATTTCTGCCACTGAGTGCGAAGGTCCCCCGGCTCTATCATGGAAGTATGATGCCCGGATGAGATCATGACCTGTTTTGGCTCGCTGGCCATGGCATAAGAATAAAGGAATCTGTTGTATGGGGATGTCTGGTCGCCCAGGCAGAAGACGAAGAGCTTTGCGCATCCTTCCAGGTCGGCCAGCGCCTCCGAGGGCTTTGTCCTGATCCAGAATTCCAGAAATCTCCTCCAGTCCACCCGCATCTTGATCTTGTTGATAAAGTTGAAATACTGAAATATAGACCTGGCTATAAGGCGCAGCAGGGGATGGACGAAATGGTCCGGATTCCTCACTACTTTGTTTTTAATCTCACCCGGGCAGGCTAGTGCTATCAGAACTTTTGCCTTTTTAAGTTTGCCTGCCGCCAGGATGGCCGAGAAGGCGCCCATGCTGTGTCCGATCAGGCCCATGCTCTTATGGTCGACCTCCGGCTGGCTGCGCAGGAAATCCCAGGCGTCGATAACGTCGTTCACGATACTGCCGTCCAGTGTCCCTTCGCTGGCGCCGTGGCCGCGGAAATCAAAGGTCAGGATAACTATGCCCTCCGAGGCCAGTGTCCTGGCGCTGTTTTCGAAGGCCTCGCTGTCGCCACCGTAGCCGTGGCACATGACTGCGCCGGGCAGACGGCTATATCGGCTTGCGCCGGACGGCATGAAGAGTGTCCCATGTAGTTCTATGCCGTTGCTGCCGAAGGTCACGGGCCTCTCCCACACTGTGTATTTTACCGGTTCTCGTATCTCTGTTTTTAGATGTATCATGTAATAATCTCCGTTCTATATAAGAAGTATACCCGTCGGGCGAGTGAATGCCATCGGAGATAGGGATGGTTTTAGCGGGACTTAAAATAGTAATGAATAGCCTTAACAGGCTACGGCGGGTCATACTTTTGGGGGATGGCAGTCGGTGGATGGATTGTAAATAAAAAAGCCGCCGTTTAAACGGCGGCTTTTTTGAACCGGCTTTGCAATCCGGATTAAATCCACTTGAGGGGGATGAACACGAGAAGCGAGATGATATCGACCGCGGCGATTACACCCACGGTTATCAGCTTGCTCTTCATGGTTTTCATGTCCAGCACCCAGTAGCTGACCAGGAAGAAGGGCAGGTAGCCGATCAGCCAGATCAGCCAGGGGGCGCCCAGGCTCCACCAGCTGTATTCCCAGGTCAACGCGCCCACCCAGTTGAGCAGGCACTCGATGCATACCGCCAGGATCGCGCCGACCACGGCGAAGACCAGGCGGTTGTTTATGCCCAATATTTTCAGGTTCTTGTCGGAGGGGAGCATCTTGCACATGACGATACCCATGATGGAGAACATGAATGTGATTTCAATATTGAGTCCGATCAGCAGCACCAGCGCGCTGCCGTTGTCGGGTGTGCCCCACACCGGGGCGAAGTTGGTGAAATGGAAGACCAGGCCGTTCCAGATCTCGTTGAACCAGTCCATCAGCCAGAAGGCCAGGCCCGCCAGCACCAGGCTCCAGTTCTTCTTTTCTACCTCGTTGGCGTAGACGTACATGACGAGCAAGAGCAGTGGGATGACGTACCACTGGAAGTGGCTGCCGTCGCGTAGCAGCGCCAGGGCTTGTTGCGCCGATTCTGCCATTGTTACCCTCCTCCTTATATTTTTATCGGATTGCTAATATAAACAGTTCATTGTCCTGTTATTTCCCTGATTCGCCTAACCCGATACGGTTGAAGACATATTTTTTCAGCAGCATATCGATTGCGACCAGCAGGAACAGCAAAACCAGGTTGTGTACAAAGCCCCAGTAAGGGTTCCAGCCAAACCTGTGAGCCCATTTGCCCGACAGGATGGACATGGCGATGAAAAATGCCTGCGTGCCGGCTGTGGCTATGATGAAAAACAGCAGCACCAGCTTTTTGTTGTAGAGGGTGCGGTAAAGGTACAGCAGGCCGATGCCCAGCACAAATGACCATACCAGGAAATCCCAGGGGACTTCGGGTACCGCCGATGATGTCGGGTTATACCAGATGCCGAGGACGCAGATGCCGTACCATTCGATCAGGAAAGTCGGCCAGCACCAGATGAATGCAGTCAGGGCCGCGCTGTAAAAATATCGCCTGTTTTTTGTCCTCCACCAAAGGATAATGGCAACGATTATCCCGACGATCATTGCGTAGAGGTATATCTGTGTCAGCGCCATCAAAAACCTCCCGTATTGAAGTGAAGCTATGATCAGCGACAGATACTGAAGCGAAGTGCCTTATCTATCGTTGGTGATCATGCTCAGATTGGCACATTATACACTTACGACTGATGCCCTGCAATTCTGGCCATGCGCATGATCTTCATGTGCATGGTTGCCGGAAACTGTGTTGATCCGCCCGGTATTACGTTGTGAAGCCCAGGCGTTTCCTCATATCGATAATCAATTGTTCCAGGTCAACGGATGCGGGAGGCTGGCTCCTGGCTGCCAGCACTTTTGCAGTGGTCTTCTGCACCGCCAGCGCCCTGGGGTTGAGATTCTGCTGTTTGGCTTCGGTCAGGATGCTTGCCGACAGCGGGCCGATCATGTCGCGCAGTACCCTAAACAGGTCGTCCGCGCTGCCGCCCAGGACGTCCACCACGCCCAGTATCACCCCGCCCGCGTTGGATATGAAATCCGGCACCGCCATTATGCCCTTCTTAAAGATAATGGCCTCGGCCTCGTCCGTCATCGGAATATTGGCGATGCTGGAGATGACTTTGGCCTTGACGCTGCCTGCGTTCTTTTTGGTTATTACGTATGGCCGCGCGCCGGGTATGAGCACATCCACCGGCAGGCTGTAGATATCCTGGCTCCTGATGCGCTTGGCCTTTTTATATTCGATTACAGCCTTGTCGCCCGCTGTCTTACGCGCTTCCAGCAGGGCTTTAACATCCAGGCCGTCCTTATTGTAGATGCCGCCTTCGATGGTTGAGATCGCTACCACGCTGGCGCCGGACTCGCTGATATAGCGGGCCACGCCGCCGCCCACCTTGCCGAAGCCTTCGATGGCCACTTTCGCGTTCTTGATGTTCACCCCGGCGAACTGGCAGGCCGACAGGGCGGCTACCGCCACCCCGTAACCCGTGGCGTGGTCCTCCAGCGGCTCGCCGTCTATCATCTGGGATGAAAGGCCGGTGAACTTCTTGGGCACGCCGGCGCCCTCGAAGAAGGTTGCGACGTCATCATTGTCGGTGCCCATATCTGCGGCCAGCGTAACGCCTGTGCCCAGCAGCGTCTTTACGGCCTTGCCGAAGGACAGCATGAGCTCCCTTCGCTGCGGACCGCGGATGCCGGGCTCGGCCCAGATGCCGGCCTTGGCGCCGCCGATGGGGAAGTCGAGTATGGCGAACTTGTGGGTCATGGCGCGTGCGAGCAGGAATATCTCTTCGGTGGTTATATCAGGCAGCATGCGAGTGCCCCCCGCCGCGCCACCAATGGATACGGTATCGACGACCACGACACCCCTCAGTTCGGTTGAGGGGTCGTAAACATGCAATACTTTCTCGGGCCCAAGCTGATCGATTGTGGTAACCCATGCTGGCATAATGGCCACCTCCTTTTCAAAGTCTGGCCTTTTTTACCACAAATCATATGACAATGCAATAGGCCGTAAACTTTGATTCCGGCGCCGCACAGGTCAGCGTATGGCTTTAAGCGCTTTTTTGGCCTCGATGGGAATGTCGAGTGTAAAGGTCACATCCTCCATAGAAGCAATGACCGGCTTGAGGACGTCCCGGTAGCGGCTGGTCACCAGGTCGTGCAGTACATGATGCGCCCCTTCCCTGACCTCCTCCGATTCCGGGTTATCTACAATAGCCTGCAGGATCGGTTTGACCGATTTATCGCCTATCCCTATCAGGGCCTCCGCCGCCAGCCAGCGCACATCGAACAACCTGTCCTGCAGCGCCGTCACCAGCGCGTCAATGGATTTGGGGTCTCTGATCTGTCCCAGTGCCTTGGCCGACTCCCATCTCACCGTCTGGTTGCGGTCCTTCATCGCGCTCACCAGCGCGTCCACCGCGGGCCTGCCGATATCGACCAGGGCCGCCCTGGCCTTGCTCCTTGTGACGCCGTCCTTGCTGCCCAGCAGGCTCACGAGTGTATCGACATCGTCTGTAGCCGTAGGATCTTTGCGGACCGGTTTTACGGGCTTCTCTTTGCTCATATCATGCTCCTGATGATGTATTTTGAATGTCGTGTGAAAAACTGTGACTGCCGGATAATGAGTATAGTATACGCCGTTATTGCCCTGTCAAGCCTTTTGTACGCGATTTTAATGTAGTCATTCCCGGCGCTGTCTGGCAGTGCGGGCAGAGATAGGTGCCCCTCTGTCCCACCACGATGCGGGTTATGGTTGTTGAACAGTGTAGACATGCTTGGCCGCCGCGGTGCGCCACGGCGAATTCCTCGTGCGCACGCCCCGCCTCCCCGTCCGGCTGGCGGTAGTTGCGTATGCTCGCGCCCTGGTTCTTTACGGCCTTTTTCAGCACCGCCCTGATGGACCTGTGCAGGGCGGCGATCTCCTGCGGCTTGAGCGAGCTGGACGGCCGCAGCGGATGTATGCCGGCGGCGAAGAGCGCTTCGTCGGCATACATGTTGCCGATGCCCGCGATGCGCTCCTGGTTGAGCAGCGCCGTCTTGATGGGCGTCGAACGCGTACCCAGGTACGCGGCCAGCGCCGGACGCGTGAACTCCTTGTTCAGCGGCTCGATGCCCAGCTTACCTACTATCTTCCCCGCATCCCGCGCCAGGCAGAAGGTGCCGAATCGCCTCACATCTGTGTAGACCAGCTTCGAACGGTCGTCCAGAACGAACTCCAGGCGTGAGAAAGGCTCCGGCCCGGCGGGATTCCACAGCAGCGCGCCGGTCATGCGCAGGTGGACGATCAGATTATTTTTGTGCGAGAGGCTGAATATGATATATTTGCCGCGCCGCGACAGTCCCTTGATGCTCCTGCCCATCAGGCGCCGGCAGAATTCCTCCACCCCGATCTGTTGTATCGGCCTGGTGTCCCTGACAACGATGCCGATAATAGTCTTTCCCACCACGCGGGGCCTCAGACTGTTGACGATGGTCTCGACTTCCGGCAGCTCGGGCATCAGGTCATCTCACCCCAGTTCTGCCCCACCTTGATATCGATTTTCAGCGGCACCACCAGCTTCATGGCGCCCGGCATGATATCGAGCACAAGCTGTTTGATCGTCTCCAACTCGTCCGGCGGCGCCTCGAAAACCAGCTCGTCGTGCACCTGCAGTATCATCATGGTCTTCATGCCGCGCTTCTTCATCTCGCGGTGCAGGTTGACCATGGCGATCTTGATGATGTCCGCTGATGTGCCCTGCACGGGCATGTTGATAGCCATGCGCTCGGCGGACTCCCTGGCCAGCCGGTTGGTCGAGTTTATCTCAGGTATAAAGCGCCGCCGCCCCAGCACCGTCTGTACGTAGCCGAGGGCCGCGGCCTGCCGCTTGGTGGCCTCCAGGTAGTTCTTGACGCCGGGATAGCGCTTGAAATAGGTGCTGATAAAAAGCTCAGCCTCCTCCCTGCTCAGGTCGGTGGCCTGCTGGAGGCCGTACCCGCTCATGCCGTAGATGACGCCGAAGTTGATCGTCTTGGCGGCGCGTCTCATGCGCGGCGTGACCTCGCTGTCCGGCACACCGAATACCTCCGAGGCCGTATGTGTATGAATATCCTCGTCGCGCAGGAAAGTGTCGATCAGTTCTTTGTCCTGCGAGAGGTGCGCCAGCGCACGCAGGTCGATCTGGGAGTAGTCCGCCGACAGCAGCAGCCAGCCGGGCTGCGCAATGATAGATTGCCGGATCCTTGACCCGATCTCCCCTCTCACCGGCAGGTTCTGCAAGTTGGGTTCGCTGGACGACAGCCGGCCCGTGGTGGTGCCCGTCTGGTTGAAACTGGTGTGCACCCTTCCTGTACCGGGGTTGATCAGCATGGGCAGGGCGTCCGTGTACGTGGATTTCAGCTTGGAAAGCGTACGGTATTCAAGTATGAATTTAATCACGGGGTGGGCGTCTTTCAGCTCCTCGAGCGTGGCTGCATCGGTGGATAAGCCGCTCTGCGTCTTGCGTTTGGCCTGCACGGGTTGAAGCTTCAGCTCAGTGAAAAGCACGCCCGAAAGCTGCTGTGGCGAGTTGATGTTGAACTGGTGGCCGACTGCATTGTAGATATCCTTCTCCAGCCTCTGCATGTCCGCGCCCAGGCTGGAGGACATCTCATTGAGCAGAGCCCGGTCGAGCAGCACACCGTTCATCTCCATCTCGGCCAGCAGCGGCACCAGGGGCATCTCCACATCGTTGAACAGGCTCCACAACTCCTCGTTGCGCAGCTCCTGCTCCAGCGATTCCTTGAGCCTGAGGGTGATATCCGAGTCGCTGCAGGCCAGCTCGCCCACCTGCTCGATGGCCAGGCGCGCCGGCGATACTTGTTTGGCGCCGCTGCCCGTCAGGTCGGACAGCTCGCGCGCCTCGATGCCCAGCCTGTTGAATGCCAGCGACTTGAGCTTGAGCGACTTCTCGCCCAGCAGGTAGGCTGCTATCAGCACGTCGAAGTTGACGCCGCCCATTTTCAGTCCGTTCTGGGCCAGCAGTATGATGTCGAATTTGCCGTCGTAGACTATTTTGGCGTAGCGCTCCTGCGTTATATATGTGCCCAGCGCCTTGACAATCGCTTTCAGAGGCAGCTGCCCGATGCGATCGAGGGTCATGTGTCCGATGGGAATGTAATATGATTCGCCCCGCGCCGGCGATACGGCGATGCCCACCAGCCCGGACTGCATGGGGTTGTCACCGCCCGGCGTTACCGAGACAGCAAATGTCCCGGCGTAGGACAGGCGCAGCGCCAGCTCATCCAGCTTCTGCGCAGAATCCGCTATGATGCAGGCGGCCCCGGCGGGCTCCTGCCTGGGCGCGGCCGCCGACGCCGGCGCTTCGCCGATCTCATCGGGCAGGCGCGACAGCATGGCCGAGAAGCCGAGCTCGCGGAAGAGCTCCACCACGCTGTTGCGGTCGTATGAGCTGACCCTGCAGTCGTCGATGTTGAAGGCTACGGGTACGTCGGTGACAATTGCAGATAGTCGCTGGTTCTGCAGGGCGGCCTCGTGGCTTTCCCGCAGCAGGTTGCGTATCCTCTCCGGCTCGACCTGGTCGATGTGGCTGTATATCCCTTCCAGGTCTTTAAATTGTTGCAGCAGCTTGACTGCCGTTTTATCGCCGATGCCCTTGACGCCGGGTATGTTGTCGGAGGCGTCGCCCACCAGCGCCTTGTAGCTGATCAGCTGCGCGGGCTCCAGCCCGTATTTCTCCTTTACGGCCGGGGTGTCGTAGACCACGGTGTCGGCGAAGCCGCGCCGCGGTGACATCACGCGGATGCCCGGCTTCACCATCTGCAGCATATCGTTGTCGCCTGTTACGATCAGTGTGTCTATTCCTTCAGCGCCGGCCTGCGTGCTGATGGTACCGATCAGGTCGTCGGCCTCGAATCCATCCTTCTCGAACACGGGCAGGTTGAACGCGCCGGCCAATTGATGGACGCGCTCGATCTGTGTGACCAGTTCCGGCGGTGTTTTGGGCCGCTGCGCCTTGTAGTCCTCGAACATCTCATGCCGGAAAGTGGGGGCGGCCCGGTCGAAGGCGATAGCCCAGTAGTCGGGCTTGTTCTCCCGCAGCAGCTTGAGCAGCGTGCTGGCGAAGCCCTGGACGGCGTTGACCATCTCCCCGGTCTTGTTGATGGACAGGGGCGGCAGCGCGTGGAATGCGCGGTGCACCAGCGCATTTCCATCGAAGAGAATTAAGAGGGGCTTTTCTTTAGACATCACCCATACCCATCTGCATAACCGCAGTCTTAGGGGACATTATAGCATTAAACCGCCCTGTAGCATGGCCCGGCCGGAGAAGCAGGACGGTTAAGATTCCTGTGCAGCCGTACAGGTGCAGACCGTTGACGCAGCATGCTGTATAGATATAGACTGTGTATTGAAGATTCATATCGGACTGAACCTAGTATTAAAATTTACGATACAGGAGGCAGCTGTTTTGTTGAAGAGATCGGTTTATCATATTTCAGCGGGCATAGTTCTGGCACTGGTTCTGATACTGGTGTCGGGGGCTGCATGTATAGTGGTGCAGCCGCCTGCGGCTCAACCCTCCGCCACGCCCGCAACCATGCCTGCGGCCACGCCCGCCGTCACACCAGACGCTCAGCAGCCTGCGCAGGTGCAGCAGGTCGCCCCGACCAGCTATCCCACCCAGTCGTACCAGCCTCCGGCCACCGCAGTAAATACCGGCGGGCAGTTATACGTCTGGTCGGAACACCCGTATATCGGTCCCTGGGGAGAACTCGATATCGATGCTCGCGGAGTAACCCCCAACGGGATTGTAACCCTCACCGTCTATGGGCCGGATAACAAGGTTGCCGCTCAATTGCAGAGATTTGGTGAATGGGATAGCGAAGCGGACTGGGACCTGCACGCCTCCAACTGGGCGCCGGGACAATACCGTGCCGTCGTCAAGGATGTATCCTCGGGCAAGACTGGGGAGACGGTGGTAACCGTCGGAGCTGGCTCCCAGTATTATTACGACGATTAAAGATATAGGGCAGTATCGCATCAGGGAATGGGCGCCGTCGGACGAGGTCGCCCTGGTCAAATACGCCAATAACCGCAAGATCTGGATCAACCTGGATGACCGCTTCCCGCATCCCTATACGGCGGCGGATGCGCGGGAATGGATCGGCCTCGCATCGAAGCAACCCGTCACCAACTTCGCCATTGCGACGGCCGATGAGGCCATCGGAGGCGTCGGTTTAAGATTACTCGAGGGCCTATTCCGTAATTCGGCCGAGGTGGGCTACTGGCTGGCCGAGTCCTACTGGGGCAAAGGCATCGCCACGGCCGCGCTGGCCGTAATAGTCGACTTTGGCTTCCGGGAGTTGGACCTGGTGCGCCTGCAAGCCCTGGTATTCGCGAGGAACCCGGCCTCCGCACACGTCCTGGAGAAGGGTGGATTCAAGCTGGAGGGGTGGATGGTGAAAGGCGTTTTCAAGGACGGGGAGAATATCGACGCATTTCTTTATGCACGCGTGCGCGACGGCCGCTGAACAGATGGCCGGGGATACCGCCACATTCGGCCTGTTGTGGTATACTGGTAATTCATAGAGGAGTGATCGCATATTGTCTAAAAGGGATATTTTATCGGTTGCCGACCTTACTCCCGATGAGGTTGTGCAGCTGGTAGATAAGGCGGCGAAGTCCAAGAAGGGGCCCTGGCCGCAGGCGCTGGCGGGCAAGAACATTGCCCTGCTTTTTGAAAAGCCCTCGCTGCGCACCAGGCTGAGCTTTCAGCTGGCCGTCCACCAGCTCGGCGGCTACGCCATCTACATGTCCCCCGACGAGGTCGGGCTGGGGAAGCGCGAGTCGGTGCCAGATGTCGCACACGTGCTCAGCCGCTACGTGCAGGGAATCGTGTCCCGCACATTCCTGCACCATACGCTTGAGAAACTGGCCGAGTACGCCAGCATACCCGTGATCAACGCGCTGTCGGACTACGAGCATCCCTGCCAGGCGCTGGCAGACCTCACTACCATCTATGAGCGCAAGGGTAAATTCAAGGGCCTCAACCTGGCCTTCATCGGGGACGGCAACAACGTGGCCAACTCGCTGCTGCTGGCCTGCTCCATGGTGGGCATCAACTTTCTCATAGCTTCGCCACAGGAGTACAGCCTCAAGGACAAGATACTGATGGTTGCCAACAAGTACGCCGAGAAGAGCGACAGCCACATCATGCTGCTGGAGGAGCCCGCCATGGCGGCTAAAGATGCCGACATCGTTTACACGGACGTCTGGACCAGCATGGGACAGGAGGAGGAGTACGAGCAGCGCTGTATCGCCTTCCACGATTACCAGATCAACGAGAAGCTTTTGTCGTATGCTAAAAAGGACGCCATAGTCATGCATCCGCTGCCAGCCCACCACGGCGACGAGGTGGAGGTGGGCATCATCGATAAATACCGCTCAGTCATCTTCGACCAGGCGGAGAACCGCCTGCACTTTCAGCGTACGCTGCTGGCCGAGCTATATAAATAGGCCTCTTCCGGCCCCTATCTCCGTAGTATTACGTATTAAGTTGCATTGCCGCATGAATTAGAATGGTTACACGCAGATGAACCCTATAATCAGCATAGTGGGACGGCCCAACGTGGGCAAGTCCACGCTCTTCAACCGCATCGCCGGCGCTCCCATAGCTATCGTGGAAGACCTTCCGGGCACCACGCGCGACCGTATCTTCGCCGATGTCGGCGTGCTCGATCACGAGGTCACGCTGATCGATACCGGGGGGTTGGAGCCCGTGCCGGGCTCCGAGATGGGACGCAAGGTCAAGAAGCAGGTGGAGGCGGCTATCGCCGAATCCGATTTAATAATCTTTGTCGTCGATGCCAGGGACGGCCTGATCGCCGCTGATTCCGAGATAGCCGACCAGCTTCGCAGGCTGGGCAAGCAGGTGGTGCTGGCCGCCAACAAGGTGGAGACCGAGAAGCAGAGGAGTTCCTCTGCGGAGTTCTATCAACTCGGATTGGGCGAGCCCCTGCCCATCAGCGCCCACCACGGCCGCGGCATCCACGATCTGCTGGAGGCCGTCGTCGCCATGCTGCCTGCCCCGTCCGAAACAGTGGAGGAGGCGGGCAAGCCCAAACTGGCCATCGTGGGACGGCCCAACGTGGGTAAGTCCCTGCTGGTCAATGCCGTTGCGGGGTCGGACAGGACCATAGTGGACCCCACTGCGGGCACCACCAGGGACGCCACGGATACCGTGGTCAAACACGGCGACAGGGAGGTCGTGCTGATCGATACGGCGGGTATTCGCAAGCGCGGCAAGGCGGGCCTGGGACTGGAATATTACGGGCTGGTGCGCACGCTGCGCGCCATCAACCGCTGTGACGTGGCCATGCTGGTCATGGACGCCACAGAGTTCATCACGGCGCAGGATACGCATGTTGCCGGCTATATCAAAGAGGCCTGTAAGGGCATCGTGCTGGTGGTTAATAAATGGGACCTGGCGGACCCGGACTCGCGGGACGATTACGTGGCCGCCGTCGACAAGCGTATGAAGTTCATCGCGCACGCCCCTATATTGTTCGTCTCCGCCCTCACCGGCCTCGGTGTGAAAAATATAATTCCGGTAGCCCTGGAGGCATGGGATGAGAGGCAGAAGCTGTTGCCGGATGACGTTATCGACGGGCTGGTCAAAGAGGCGGTGGCCTCGCATGCCCCGCCGCCCCATGGCACCAAGAGGCTTGAGGTATACAGGGCTTACCAGGGCAGCAACAATCCGCCCACCTTCACCTTCCTGGTGAACGATCCACTGCTGGTGCATTTCTCATATGAGCGCTACCTTGAGAACAGGCTGCGCCAGACGTTCGGCTTCTACGGGACGTCGCTCAAGCTCATATTCAAAAAGGCCTCCCGGAAGTCAAGTAAAGCCACAGGAGTAAACTCGTGATATTAATCTTCAAATTCCTTGCCATAGCCGTCATGGCCTACCTGCTGGGCGCCATCCCCTTCGGGCTGATCATCAGCAAAAACATGGCCCATGTGGATATCAGGCAGCACGGCAGTGGGAACATAGGCGCTACCAACGTTTTCCGCACGCTGGGGACGAAGCTGGGCATACTCACCGCCCTGCTCGACCTGGGCAAGGCCGCCCTGGCGGTCTGGCTCGGCATGTTGATCATAGGCGGCGACGTTTTCATGGTGGCCGGACATGACATACATATCCAGGCCGCCCAGTGCCTGGCCGCCATCATGGTTATGGTCGGGCACAACTGGTCGGCCTATATAGGGTTCAAGGGTGGCAAAGGGGTGGCCTGCTTTATCGGCGGACTGCTCGTGATCAACTGGATGGTGGCCCTGGTGGGTCTGGCGGCGGGAATATCCGTAGCCCTGGCCACCAGGTACGTCTCACTGGGCTCGATGCTGGCCTCCCTCTGCGTATTCTTCGCCATGCTGGTGCTGGCGCTGCTGGCGATAGTGGCGCCGCTGTACGCGCTCTACGGCCTGGTGGCGGCGGGGCTCATCATCTGGCAGCACCGTACCAATATCACGCGCCTGCAGGAAGGCACCGAGAACAAGCTGGGCGTCAGGCCGCATAAGACAAAAAAGTAGTCCGGTTCAGTCCAGGTGCTGCAGCAGATCTTCGCCCGGGCGGGCGAATTCCTCGGTTTTGGGCAGGCTAGCCGCCAGCTCCTCCAGCAGCTGCTTCTGCCGGTTATCGAGTTTCTCGGGTGTTATCAGTCTGGTAATCACCACCTGGTCGCCGCGTCCCCGCGAGTTAAGCCGCGGGAAGCCGCGGTCTCTGATGCGGAAGGCCTTGCCGTGGTGCGTGCCGGGCGGCACCTTCAGGCTGAAGACGCCCTCCATGGTAGGCACGTTGATCGTGCATCCCAGCGCGGCCTGTGCGAAGTTGAGCGGCAAGGCTATTATTATATCTGATTGCCGGCGCACGAAGAATTTGTGGGGCTTGATATCGAAGCGCAGGTAGAGGTCGCCGGGCTGGCCGCCGTAGTAGCCGGCCTCGCCCTCGTGCTGCATCCTCATCTGGCTCTCTTCGTCCACCCCCGCCGGTATATTGACATGCAGTTTGCGTTTGATCCTCTCGCGGCCCTGTCCGCGGCACTGCGTGCAGGGCGATTTGATCACGGTGCCCTGTCCGTTGCAGTTGGGGCAGGTGGAGGTCTGCACGAAGCGTCCGAAGATGCTCTGCGCCGTGCGTCGCACCTGTCCCGCTCCGTTGCAGTCAGGGCATTTCTCGGGATTGGTGCCGGGCCGGCAGCCGATGCCCTTGCAGACGGAGCACAGCTCGACACGGCTGATCTCGATCTCCCTGCCGGCGCCGCTGTAGGCCTCCTCGAATGTCAGCGATACCCTGAATCCGATGTCCTGGCCCTTGTGGGGCGAGCGCCTCTGGTTGGTGGAGGCGGCGCCGCCGAAGAAGGCCTCGAATATATCCCCCAGGCCGCCGAACTCGAAGGAATCGAAGCCCATGCTGTCCCCGCCGTTGCCGGGGGAGCGGCCCGTGCGGTCGTAGAAAGCGCGTTTATTGGCGTCCGAGAGCACCTCGTAGGCCTCGTTGACCTCCTTGAAGCGCTCGTCGGCGCCGGGGCTGCCGTTGCGGTCGGGATGGTACTCCATGGCCATCCTGCGGTAGGCCTTCTTGAGCTGTTCATCCGTGGCGCCGCGCGGCACGCCCAGTATCGAATAATAGTCCCTGGTCGGGGTCATAATTTAAAAAACCTCAATTCATCAGTATAAACAAACCGGGATTCGATTATCAAATTTTAGCTTCACCCGCTGCGGAAGGGCGGCAAGTTGCGGCCGGCGCGTGATTTGTCAGGTTTTCAGCACAGGATGTATGATTTAAAAACCCATGAAAGAGGAGATCAGGCGGGCGCTGGCCGCGCGAGAAAAGAGGACCATCAGCACCGAGGGCCTCACCAGGTCGGCCGTGTTGATACCGTTGTTCGAGAAGGAAGGCAGGTGCCACATACTCTTCACCAAGAGGACGGACCACCTGCACCACCATAAAGGGCAGATATCCTTCCCGGGAGGCGGACGCCATGAGGAGGACCGCTCCATGCTGGAGACGGCGCTGCGGGAGAGCCGCGAGGAGATCGGGCTCAAAGAGTCCGACGTCGAGATACTGGGCGAGATGGACGACGCCGCCACGCTTACCTCCTTCTACCATATAGTCCCTTTCGTGGGCCTGATTCCGTACCCTTACGATTTCAAACCGGACAAATTCGAGGTCCGGGAGGTCTTCTCCCTGTCGCTGGACGACCTGATGAATAAGGCGGTCAGGAAGGCGGAGAATTATACGTTCGGCGATCTAAAAGTGGAGATGCATTCTTACGAGCTGGACGGCCGCTTCATCTGGGGCGCCACGGCCTGGATGCTGGGCCAGCTGATCGAGATTATAGGACCTTTGAGCGGGGTCCGTGGTGGTTGTTAGCTTTTGGCCTCTTTGGTTTCAAGTTTCTTGGCCTCTGCTCTGGCCTTGACTTTAACGGACTTGGGCTTGACCTCCTCCGCCTTGGGTATCTCGAGGGTGAGCACGCCGCTGTCCATGCTGGCCTCGGCTTTATCTATCTTCAAGCCTCGCGGGAGCGCGATGGTGCGTGCGAACGCGCCGTAGCGGAATTCCCGGCGGACATAGTGCTCGTCTTTGACCTCGTTCTCGGACTTGCTCTCGCCCTTGATGGTCACGCCCTCGGGTGTGACGTTGATGTCGATGTCGTCGGCCTTGACGCCGGGCATGGCTGCCTTCAGTCCGATCTTGTCCTCGGTCTCATAGATATCCACTGCGGGAATGAACGCGCTGTCCCCGCCTGCAGCGCCAGACGGCAGCTTGACGAAGCTGTCCTCGAACAGCTTGTCCATGGCCTGTCTTAAAGTGACCAGGTCGTTTAACGGTTCCCATCTTACTAAGTTCATATTGTACCTCCTTGGTTCCTTATTGCGGACCCCGCTCATAATGTATTGTATAAAACCTAAAATAATTTGTCAAGTATTATGATAAATAGTGTCAGTAAGGCTTAAAAAGTTTTGACAGAGTTCTGAAGATACGTTTATAATTAAGGCCGGGGTGAAAAATGGCAGGAAAAGATTATTACGGCGTACTCGGCATACCTAAAGGCGCCTCCGATAAGGATGTGAAGTCGGCCTATCGCAAGCTGGCGCGCAAGTACCATCCGGACGTCAATCCCGGGGACAAGGGGGCGGAGGCCCGTTTCAAGGAGATAAACGAGGCCTTCGAGGTGCTGTCCGACGCGGAGAAGCGCAAGAAGTACGACCAGTACGGTTCCGATTTCGAGAACCAGGAAGCTTTCGCCCGCGCGCGGCAGCAGGCCCAGCAGCAGTATCAGTCCTACGGCCGCGGAGGCGGAGGCACGCCCTTCACCACCTACGAGACCGCCGATATGGGAGACCTCAACGAGGTCTTCGAGAGCCTGTTCAAGGGTTTCGGACAGGGTGGCGCCAGGGGCGGGAGGCGCGCGCCCAAGCGCGGCCGAGATATCGAGCATCCTGTCGAGGTCACGCTGGAGGAGGCCTTCAACGGTACCAAGCGCGTGATGGAGCTGCAGTCAGAGCAGCCCTGCCCTTCCTGCCAGGGCATGGGACGCACCAAGGCCGGCGTCTGTCAGATGTGCCGCGGCGCGGGCAGGGTGATCAAGCCGCGACGCCTGGAGGTCAAGATACCGGCCGGCGTGAAGGAAGGCTCCAAGGTGCGCATCGCCGGAGAGGGGGAGCAGGGCATGGGCGGCTCGCCCGGCGACCTCTACCTTCTCATCAAGGTCGCGCCGCATCCCATGTTCAAGCGCGAGGGCGACGACCTGCTGGTTGATGTGCCGGTCTCGCTGGCTTCGGCCGTGCTGGGTGGCGAGGTGCAGGTGCCCACGCTGAGGGGCAGCAAACTGGCCCTGCGCATACCGCCGGAGACGCAGAATGGCAAGGTCTTCAAGCTGTCCAAACAGGGCATGCCCCGCCTGGGCGACAGCAACCGCGGGGACATGCTGGCCAGAATGGCCGTGGTGCTCCCCACCAACTTAAACGATAAAGAGAGGGCCCTCTTTGAGCAGTTCAGGTCGATGAGGCCCAACTGATATTGATGTTGAATCTATGAGGTGATAAGATAAAATGCCTCGAGAAATTAATGAACCCAAGTACGTGATCAGCATCGCGGCCAGGATACTGGGCTGCGAGGTCCATACGCTGCGCTATTACGAGAAGCTGGGTGCGGTCAAGCCCTACCGTTCGGATGGCAACATCCGCTATTACTCCGAGGCCGAGATCGAACGCCTGCGCCATATCAAGGTGCTCATGGAGGACATGGGCATCAACATGGCCGGCGTCGAGGTCATCATGAAGCTGAGCCAGCGCATCGCCGAGATGCAGCAGATTATTAATAGTTACGAGGCCGAGCTGAGCAAATACAGGAAAGCAGCTCAGGCCTCAAAGAAATCGAAACAGGAGGTTAAGGATGGCTGAGGCCGGAACGGGTCATAAGCCGGCAGGCTGGCAGATCACCGCCACCACCATATCCTGCGACCGGGTGGACGACTACGTCACTGTGATGATACACGGCGACTGGAGCTACTCATGCACCTGGTGCGACAGGTACAAGCTGGCGGGGTCCGGGGGAGCGGGAAAGAATTTACCCCGCGACATCAAGTCCAGGATCGCCCGCTGCCAGGGCCCGGAGTGCCCCCTCGTCCTCTCTTACCGCGACAAACTGATCGCGGAGGAAGCAGCCGTCCCTGAATAAGATATGAGACAGGAAAGATTCACCGAGCAGGCCCAGGAGGTGCTGGGGTCTTCGCAGCAGCTCGTCAGCCGTTTCCGTAACTCCATGTGGGATGTGGAACACATCTTTCTGGCGCTGCTGGAACAGCAGAAGGGCCTGGCGGCCGAGATACTCAAGAAGCTTAACGTCAACGTGACCGCCATGAAGAAGCGCGTCGGCGACGTGCTGGACAACTATCCCAAGATCGGCGACCAGCCCAAGACGGCCATCGGCGGTATACAGATCTACCCCACGCCGCGCGTGGCGCAGGTATTGCAGGCGGCGGTGGGCGAGTCCGACCGGCTCAACGACGAGTACGTCAGCGTGGAGCACCTGCTGATCGCCATCGCCAGCGAGGGCAGCGGCGACGCGGTCGCCATACTCAAGGAGTTCGGCATCGACCAGGAGAAGATCTACCAGGCCCTGCTGAGCGTGCGCGGCAGCCACCGCGTGGACGATCCCAGGGCTGAGAACAAGTACCGCTCGCTGGAGAAGTACGGTCGCGACCTGACCGAGCTGGCGCGCCAGGGCAAGCTCGATCCCGTGATCGAGCGCGACGACGAGATCAAGCGCGTCATGCAGGTGCTGATACGCCGCACCAAGAACAATCCCGTCCTCATCGGCGAGGCCGGCGTGGGCAAGACGGCCGTGGCCGAGGGCCTGGCGCTCAAGATAGTAGCTGGCGATGTGCCCGATTCGCTCAAGGGCCGCAAGGTCATCGCGCTGGACATGGGCGCGCTGGTGGCCGGCAGCAAGTTCCGCGGCGAGTTCGAGGAGCGGCTCAAGGCCGTCATGGACGAGGTGCGGCAGTCCAGGGGCGACGTCATATTATTTATCGACGAGATGCACACCGTGGTGGGCGCGGGCGCGGCCGAGGGCGCCATCGACGCCAGCAACATGCTCAAGCCTGCGCTGGCGCGCGGAGAGCTGCAGTGCGTGGGCGCCACCACTCTCGACGAGTATCGCAAACACATCGAGCCGGACAAGGCGCTGGAGCGCCGTCTGCAGCCGGTATTCGTGGGCGAGCCCAGTGTGGAGGCCACCATACAGATGCTCAACGGGCTGCGTCCCCGCTACGAGGCGCACCACAAGGTCAAGATCTCCGATTCCGCCATCGAGGCGGCCGTCAAGCTGAGCAAGCGCTACATCACAGAGCGCTTTTTGCCGGACAAGGCCATCGACCTGATCGACGAGGCGGCCAGCAAGCTGCGCATCGACATGGAGAGCCTGCCGCCCGAGATCAAGGAGCAGGAGCAGAAGATACAACAGCTGACCGATGAAGAGGCCGCGACCTCGCAGCGCTCCGAGTACGAGAAGGCGGCCGGCATCAAGGCCGAGCGGCTGCGCATCGAGGAAGATTGTAAAAAGGCCAGGGACAAGTGGATGGCCGAGAAGAGGATAGACAACGAGGTGGACGAGGAGACCATCGCCGAGCTGGTGGCCAAGCAAACGGGCGTGCCCGTCTCCACCATGAAGGAGAGCGAGGCCGAGAAGCTGATACACATGGAGGACCGCCTGCACGAGCGCATCGTGGACCAGGAGGAGGCCATATCCGCCGTGTCCGAGGCCGTCAGGCGCGGGCGCGCCGGTCTCAAGGACCCGCGCCGTCCCATCGGCAGCTTCATTTTCCTGGGTCCCACGGGCGTGGGCAAGACCGAGCTGGCCAAGGCGCTGGCGCAGTTCCTCTTCGACGACGAGGACGCCATGATACGCGTCGACATGTCCGAGTACATGGAGAAGCACACCGTATCGCGCCTGATCGGCGCTCCCCCGGGCTACGTCGGCTTCGACGACGCCGGGCAGCTGACCGAGGCCGTGCGCAGGCGTCCCTTCCGCGTGATACTCTTCGACGAGATCGAGAAGGCGCATCCCGACGTCTTCAATATACTTTTACAGATACTGGAGGACGGACGTCTGACAGACAGCCACGGGCGCACGGTCAGCTTCAAGGAGACGGTGGTCATCATGACCTCCAACCTGGGCATGCAGGAGTTCCGCAAGCGGGCCAGCCGTGCCATCGGCTTCAACATGCCGCCCGAGAAGCAGTCCAAAGAGGATAAGGACGAGTGGGAAAAGCTCAAGGTGGTGCTGGAGGGCGACCTCAAAAAGACCTTCCGGCCCGAGTTCCTCAACCGGATAGACGAGATCATCATCTTCCATCCGCTCAACGAGGCCAACCTCAAGCAGATCATCGACCTGCTGGTCAAAGAGGTCGACAGGCTGCTGGCCGACCGCGGCATCGTGCTGGAGCTGACGGACGAGGCCAGGGAGTGGGTCTTCCGCAAGGAGTACGATCCGGAGTACGGCGCGCGTCCGCTGCGGCGGGCCATCCAGCGCTACATCGAGAACCCGCTCTCCAGCAAGATCATCTCGGGCGAGGTCAAGGACGGCGACCACGTTAAGGTTTCGGTCGAGAACGACGCGCTGGCCTTCAACGTAATTAGCAGTGCTGCCGGCGATGATGAATCGGCGGCCGGGGCCAGGAAGAAAAAGAGGGGCAAGACTGCTAAATAGTTGAGTAACACCTCGATGGTATTCGGACAGGTGCAGCGGCGACGTTCGGCCAGGGATTACGTGCTGCTGGCGGCCTCGATCGTACTGACCGTGGCCTTCTGTCTGATGGTGCTGATTTACTGGCAGGAGTTCGTCCAGTTCGCCCGCTACGGCTACATCGGTGTTTTCGTCGTGAGTTTCCTGGGCGACGTGGCCCCTTTTGTGCCGGTGCCCAACCTTGTCATCGTGTTCACCCTGGGAGGTGTGCTCAACCCTCTGCTGGTCGGCCTGACGGCCGGGGCGGGGGAGGCCATTGGAAGCATAGTAGTCTATATGACCGGGTTGAGCAGCGCCAAAGCCTTTCACGCCCTGGACAATCACGTTATGGACAGGTTCAGGACCTGGATCAAGACCCGTGGTGCGATATCGGTATTTATCATGTCCTCCATTTTGAACCCGCTGTTCTATCCCTTCACGGCCATCGCGGGCATGATGCACTTCGGCTGGTGGCGTTTTTTCCTGCTCTGCCTGGCCGGCAAGTGTCTTAAGAACATATTGCTGGCCATCGCCGGGTATTATGGTTTACAAACACTGATCGAGCTGTTGGGAGGACATTTGCCGCTATGAAGAAGATGCCCGCGCCCAGGAGCTGGTACATCGCGCTGATGCTGGCCTTCTTTCTGGGCTGGTTCGGCCTGGACAGGTTCTACATCGGCAGGTACAAGGCCGGCTGGCTCAAGCTGGTCACGCTGGGGGGTCTGGGCGTGTGGTGGCTGCTGGACATCATTTTAATAGCATCGGAGTACCGCAAGGACCGCTGGTACCGTCCCCTGGTGCACGAGTGGTTCCCTAAAAAGCAGAGCGGTGTGGCATGACGGCCCGGACCCTGATGGTGCAGGGCACCGCCTCATCCGCGGGCAAGAGCGTCCTTGTGGCCGCGCTCTGCCGCATACTCAGGCAGGACGGCTATAAAGTAGCGCCCTTCAAGTCCCAGAACATGGCGCTCAACTCTTTTGTCACTAAAAGCGGCGGCGAGATAGGCAGGGCGCAGGCCGTGCAGGCCGAGGCCGCGGGCATCGAGCCGACCGTGGATATGAACCCGGTATTGCTCAAGCCGCAGGCCGACGCAACATCGCAGGTCATCGTGCTGGGCGTGGCGCAGAGCGTTACCGATGCCGCGGAATATTACAAAGACAACCATAAGTTGCTGCCCGTGATCTCGGAGTCGCTGGCGAAATTGAAGAAGGACTACGACGTAGTGGTGATCGAGGGCGCGGGCAGTCCGGCCGAGGTCAACCTGATGGACAGGGAGATCGCTAACATGCGCATCGCTGAGCTGGCGCAGGCGCCGGTCATACTCGTTGCCGACATCGACAGGGGCGGCGTCTTCGCCTCCATCGTGGGCACGCTGCAGCTTCTGCCTCCGAAGCATCGAGACAGGATTAAAGGCCTGGTCATCAACAAGTTCCGCGGCGACATCTCGCTGCTGCAGCCGGGAATAGATTTCATCGAAAAAAAGTGCAGGCGTCCCGTGCTGGGCGTTATCCCCTATATGCGCAATCTGGCGGTGGCGCAGGAGGACTCGGTCTATTTGGACGAGCGGCGCGCTTACTTCAAGGAGGGGTGTCCCGACGTCTGCGTCATACGTCTGCCTCACATCTCTAACTTCGACGACTTCGATCCGCTGGAGACATACTGCAACGTCCGTTATGTGGGATCGGTCGAGAAGATAGGGGACCCCGATCTGATCATACTGCCGGGCACCAAGGGCACAATCTCCGACCTGCATTTCCTGCATCACAGCGGGCTGGCGGCAAAGATAATCGAGAAGGCCGGGTCCGGCACGCCGGTCTTCGGCCTGTGCGGCGGCTACCAGATGCTGGGGTGGAAGATCACCGATCATGTTAATGCCGAGTCCGATGTATCCGAAGCGGAAGGTCTGGGGCTGTTGGAGTTCGAGACCGTCTTCGCCGCCGACAAGATCACCTCGCAGGTGAAGGGCAGTGTGGAGGCCGGCAGGGGATTGCTGGCCGGCATGCAGGGCATCGATGTGGCCGGCTACGAGATACATATGGGGCGCAGCCGCGGGCAGAGGTCCGATTATGTGTTCAAAATAACCGGGTCATCCAGCACGCCTTCCGGCTATGACGATGGAGCTATGGACCGTACAGGCCTGGTGTTCGGCAGCTACATGCATGGAGTTTTCAAAAACGCCGAGTTCACACGCAGGTTGGTAAATAACCTGTGTTCGCTGCGCAACCTGCCTCCGCCCGCCGGCGCCCTGCCGGACCATGACAGAGCCTATGACGACCTGGCTGCAACAGTGCGGCGTTCATTAAATATGGACGGGTTATATGACATCATCTTCCTCAAAAGAGGCTAAGGCCGATTACGGCAACTGGGTCTCGAGGAGGCTCATTTATTACCCCGCTGCGCTGGCGGTTGTCTTCGTGGCGCTCAGCTTTTTCTCGTATTATTTCCTTATTGTCGCGCTGCCTTTTCTCATTATCACGGCTTATTTCACGTACGCCTATTACGAGTTCTCGCCTGCCGGCGGGGACATACAGGCCAGGATACGCGCGTTCGTGCTGGACAGGCTGGAGTGGGACGGAAAAGGTGCGGCGCTGGACATCGGCTGCGGCAACGGCGCGCTGGCGGTCAGGCTGGCTAAGAGACACCCTGAAGCTGAGCTTACCGGCATCGACTACTGGGAGGGCAAGTGGGAGTATTCCATGGCAGCCTGTGAAAAGAACGCGGCCATCGAGGGTGTGGCCGATAGAGTGAAATTCCAGAAGGCCAGCGCGACGAAACTGCCCTTTGAAGACGGGACATTCGATGCGGCCATCAGCAACTTCGTCTTCCACGAAGTGAAGGACGCGAAAAACAAGAGAGACGTGGTCCGGGAAGCGCTGCGCACCGTGAAGACGGGCGGGCATTTTGCATTCCAGGACCTGTTCCCGGTCAAACGGCTGTACGGGAATGTCGACGAATTGCTGGAGGAGATCAAAGGCTGGGGCGTCGACGATGTCAGGTACGTGAACACCAGCAACGCCGACTTCATTCCCGGGCCGCTCAAGTTGCCCTTTATGGTGGGCTCGATCGGAATCATTTACGGCAGGAAGTGAGCGGGCGGGGATTTGCCTTTATCGCTGCTTTTTGATAGATTAATCATCTGTTGCGGGGCTGTAGCTCAATTGGGAGAGCGTCTGACTGGCAGTCAGAAGGTAAGGGGTTCGAATCCCCTCAGCTCCACCAGTTCAATAATAAATATCACTATAGAGAACGATATAGTTTAACTTCTGGCTTCTGCATTATTCAAAGGTTTTATCGAGCCAATTATCTTGTTGCTTCCTGGAATTTGGATAAATTCTAATTTTTTTAGATTTCCCAAATTATCCGAACTAACAGCTGCAGTTGAAATGAGAGCTTTTTTAATGCCAAAAATGTGATGATCGACATGAGCATCGTCCACAGAAAACTCAGATATGGTTCGAACTGTTAATCCCGTGATTTTATGATGTACGCCTCCTGAATCAATGAAATGTAGATCCGTTGTAATCGGAGTATGCTGTTCTATTAAAAATGGTTTAAGAAGATCGGCCTTCGTTTTAAATAAAGTAAGAAGATTATTCTGTCTCAGGTATTCTGGTATCGCTTTGTTTACTGCTTGTTGAAAAACGAACTGAATTAATTCTCCAATTGTACATTCACCTTCGTTACTATTGACCAAGAATGATATCTGTAGTTTTTCAGTCAACTCCGGTACAATTTCGAAGCGGACACGATCCAATCGCGTATACTTAAGGGATATTCCACATATTCCCAGCCTTATAAACTCATTAGGCCAATCACGCCTTAAAGCTTGCTTCAATGTGATAGTTTCAATCTTATGTTCAATTGCTTTCTCGATAGCAGGCTGTGAGAAACCTGACCTTGAAACAGCGACTATTTTATTAACCTCTAAATCAGCGTATTTTCCTATTACAGCATCTATCCAGGTAATATCATCTTTTCTTGATTTATCTCTACACTCGACTGCTATTTGAATTTTATGGCCTGCTATGCTCTGAACAATAAGTATATCTACCTCCCTATTTGAGGTGCCGTGCTTCTCTTTTAGCATTACAGATTCCTGCACAGTGGCATCTTCCGATGCCATTGCAGTGTAAATGCGTTTAACTAATTGTTGAAAATCATTACTACGTCTTGGCATTGGTTTAAAAAGTAAGCGATGATTTAAGTTTCCCGTTCATATTATATTTGTTTTAGCATCAACATATTTCAACATGTTCCAATATGTTAATATCTCTCAGACGGGTGGGATTTTTTATTACTCTCCCTAAGCTGTTTGGCTCGCAAAGCTAAATAATCATAAAAATTTTCTGAAACAAAGTTTCCTAGATCTTTGCTCGTCTTCTCGATAAAAACAATTCTAGAATTCATTTCATGTATATCTTCTAATTTGTAATCGAAGTCTGACCAACCAGGTACAGCATTTCTTTTCCATTTAAGTCTATGTGCTTGTGATCTATCCGAAAAATCCCCGGACCAATCAGAATGCACAATCTGATTCCGTAAATCATTTACTTTCCTCAGGGACTCAAATAGTTTATTTAGTTGTACATACTTCGGGTCCTTCTTTATATCTATGCCACTGCGTATTTTATTGGCAAAACCTAGCCTATATGCAAATATATTTTGAAGTGCAGCAAAGCGTTGCCAGCCTTGCCAGGAATTAGCTATTATTCCTCCCAACTCCGGTTCATCACCTAATAGTATAGAAATCAGAGCTATTATATACTGATCTAGTTTATTGAATTCAACAACGAATCTACCTATGGCTCTAAGATGTTTTATTCCTGGAGCGCCATCATGCACAACTATATCTTGACTTTGCGTATTGATCATATAAAACCTCCTGCGAGTAACCGAGATTTAACTGACAAAGATAAAACTAATGATGCAATAACCATTGTCGTCCTTTTTCTGTTATTTGCCATACGCCACGCGGCGAGTTTCGATCAATCAATCCTTGATGCACCATCGATAGACGTTGAAAATGTACCGCTTTCACCCATTTGGCTGTTCCATCTGCATTGGTTTTATAATCCCCTGCTTTAAATGATGCTCTCATTCGAGATTCTACCCCCTCAACAACTGTCTGTGCATTAGCTGTGCCACCTTTAGATGTCAAAGTCTCCAGTATTGGTCTCCAAAATTCTTTCTGCGGAGTCACATCTAATGTTTTTCGCGAGTAAGATCTAACATGTGTCAGCTCACCGTTCTGATTGACTGATTTAAGTATCTTCCACAATGTTGTCTCAATGTTATCAACCAGAGGCTCAGCGTATTTTTGGATTTCCTTGAAAAGCTCCTCACTTATTCTAACGACTGGCATTGCTACACCACCTTAATCGTAGCGTTACAAGCAACTATAGCATGTGTAGTTATGTTTGTCAAATTTATTGAGCATATTTAAAGTTATAAATTATATTTTGGCTTTTCATATGTGGTTACGATTTTTAATCAACCTCCATTTTATAGTAAACAGTATGCGTTAACGTATCTGCTTAGGCTTTCCTGTTATATAATGATCATATAAGTCAGAGGTTGAAAAGGAGGAGCTATGTTTGAGGTGTTTACGACCGCAGAGCAGAAGGTTCTACTGAAGGAAGCCCAGGACTTAGTCAAATGGGTGCCACGTCAGCTAATTCTCGATATGGATGACGAGAAAATCAAGTTCCCCAAGGAGTTTATCGAAGAGGCTGGAAGAAGAAACCTGCTGGCGCTGCGGGCGCCCAAACAATACGGCGGAAGGGCGCTCAAATACGTGGACGAGTTCATTGTACTGGGTGAGGTGGGCAAACTCGGTGTCCCCCTGGCATGTGTTTTCGGTATCGTCGGCCTCATCTCGGACGCGTTGAATGCCTACGGTAATGAGGCGCAAAAACAGAAATATCTCAAGCCGCTCGTAGCTGGCAGGATCTGGGCCGGGGAAGCATTGACCGAACCCAGGGGCGGATCGGACTTCTTCGGGGCAACCACCACGGCCCGCAAGGAAGGCAAGCATTATATACTTAACGGACAGAAACGCTTCGTGGTGGGCGGCGAGGGCGCGGATTTCTTCCTGGTCTATGCCGTGACCAACCCGGGCGGGGGACACAACTCGTTGAGCACCTTTATCGTCGAGAGGGATATGGGCGTGGAAGTAAAGCACGTGTACGGACTGATGGGCAGCCGCGGCACCGGCACGGCCAGGATCATATTCAGGGACGTTAAGGTCCCGGAGGAGAACCTGCTGGGCAAGGAGAACAAGGGCTCCGAGGTCTTCTACCACATGATGGTGCCGGAAAGGATGGTGGGCTATATCAACGGCTCTCGCGCGCTGCTGGAGATCGCGGCCCGCTACGCAAATAAGCGCAAGGCGTTCGGACAGACCATACGGAATTTCGAGGCGATCAGCTTCAGGATAGCCGAGTGTATCACCAAGATAGACGCGGTCAATGCGCTGGCTTACGTGGTGGCGCGTACTGTCGACGACCAGGTCGGCACGGCAGGCTACCGCAGGCGGATGGTTTCTGAGCTGAAGAGATTCGCAACCCAGACGCAGTGGGAGATCGCCAACGAGACCATGCAGATACTGGGCGGCATCGGCTATACCAGGGTCTTTCCCGTGGAAAGGGCCGTGAGAGAGACCAGGCTGCTCCAGATATGGACGGGCACCAACGATATACAGAACCTGATCATCCAGCACGAGTTCTACAAGGAGCTGCTGGCCAAATCCGTGGACGAGAGGAATATCGAGGAGGACATCCACCTCAGCAGCGAGGAAGCGGCCGAGGAAAAGGTCTACGAATAGGCAGGCTGCAGCTCGATTGGTAGAGCGTCTGATTTTCTAAGGAGGCTTGAAATATGGAATTTATTGACCTTATGAGTATCTCACACCGCTATATGGAGATACTAAACCCTTCCTCGCCTGAAAAAATCATCAAACTTGGCAAACTACTCAAATTGGAAAAAGGAAAACGGGTCATCGACTTCGGTTGTGGTTGTGCCGAGCCCCTCACTCTCTGGGCTGAGGAATTCGGTATCACCGGTATCGGCATAGATATATGCGAGGATTTCTGCGACCGGGCCAGGAAAAAGCTGGCCATAAGGGGGTTGTCGGACCAAATCGAAATCGTTTGCTGCCCTGCGGCTGACTACGTATTTGCAGAAGGGGTTTTTGATGCAGCAACGTGCATCGGGTCAACGTTTGCTTTTGGCGGTTATCAGCAGACGATCCAGGCAATGAAGAGGGCTGTTCATCGGAATGGACGGCTTGGTATCGGCGAAACATACTGGCTCAGCAATCAGGTAAATCCGGAATACGCCCAAAAACAGACAACTACCCATACTGAAGCGGAACTGGCTCGATTTACCCGGGACGAAGGCTTTGAACTCGAATACATCATCCGTTCCAGCCGGGACGATTGGGACAGGTACATTTCGGATAGTTGGTATGGACTGTTGCGTTGGCTTGAAGAAAATCCCAGCCACCCTGACCGTGAACAGGTATTCAAGCATTTTCGTTCTGACCAGGATGATTACTTACAGTTCCAACGCCAATATATGGGTTGGGCTATGTACTGCCTGGCTCCCACCCTTGAGTAGAACGTTTATCACGCACTCAGTCGCCAATCAATTATGTTTAATTGCGGGGTCCGGTTTCAGGGGTTCAGTCAAGTCCCGTTTATTCCATATCCAGATGCTCTTTAATGGCCTCATGTATTTCATGCCGAATCTGAATGGCATCGAAATAGCCTGCGCCCTTTCCCTGCCGTTCGCTTTACCATGGGCTGCAGCTCAATTAGTATGGATGACCGTTACATCGCCGGCTACAATCGTGCGACGGTCATCTTGAGCCTGGTGAAATCCTCCAGGCCGTATTTGGAGCCCTCTTTGCCTATGCCGCTCTCTTTGAATCCGCCCCAGGGCATCTCGGGCGCCAGCGCACCCTCATGGTTTAGCCAGACCGTTCCTGCTGCCAGTTTGTCGGCAAACTTCATGGCCTTGGCATTATCCCTGGTCCAGACCGTGGCGCACAGGCCGAAGGTGTTGTCATTGGCCAGCTCGATAACCTCATCTTCCGACGAGAATTTCTCCATTATGCAGGCCACGGGCCCGAATATCTCCTCCCTGGCAATGGTCATATTCTGCTTGACGTCGGTGAAAACGGTGGGCATGACGAAATAACCTTTATCGAGCGGGGCCTTGCCGCCCAGGATCATCTTTGCTCCCTCGTCAATGCCCGATTTAATATGTTTTTCGACTGCAATGCGGTGCTCGGCGCTGACCAGCGGCCCCATCAGGGTGCCGGGATCCGTCGGATTGCCCACTGTAAGCTGTTTGGTGCCGCTCACAAATTTATCCACAAATTCATCGTAGATCTTTTCATGAACATAGAATCTGCCGGCTGCGCCGCATACCTGTCCTGCGTTAAAATACTGCACCATAACCGATCTGGTGGCCGCCATATCCACGTTAGCATCCGGAAGCACGATTATCGGATTCTTGCCTCCCAGTTCCAGCTGTATGCGTTTCATACTCTGGCTGGCTAAAGACATAATCCGTTTTCCCGTGTCGCAGCTTCCGGTAAAACCAATCAAATCCACACCCGGATGGGCGGCCAGAGCTTCGCCCACCGAGCTGCCGGGGCCGGTGATTACATTCACCACGCCCGGGGGAATGCCAAGCTTTTCCAGTATTTCGGCCAGTTTAAGGATCTCAAGTGAATCGATGCTGGGCGGTTTGACAATACAGGTATTCCCGACGGTCATTGCCTGGCTGAGTTTCATGGCGGCAATAACCAGAGGTACGTTCCACGGTATTATCAGGGCGCTGACTCCCACAGGTTCACGCTGAAGCAATACCTTTTTCTTTGGATCGATTGGCAGGACGTCGCCTGTCAATGCTCTGCTGGCATGGGACGCCCATTCGAAATACTGTGCCGCATTGGCAACAATGAGGTGGGCATAGCTTCTCGGTGTACCATGATCAAGGATATCGATCTCAACCAGCTCCTGGACATGTTTCATGATTTCAAGGCCGATATTGCTTGCTATCTGGGAACGTTCAGCCTGGCTTTTTTTCGACCAGGCGGGGAAAGCTTTTTTAGCGGCATTCACCGCCTTATCGACATCGGCCTTGCCCCCCAGGGGAACCCGCGTTATCTCCTCTTCCGTAGCCGGATTTATAACAGCAAAAGTTTTACCCGAGTCGGCATCCACCCACTTCCCGTCGATCCACATTTTATAGCTTTTCATGTCGCCTCCCATAGTGCTTTTTAAATATCATAGTATCCTTAATACATATGCAGGATATGTATCGATATTATATTGGTTGAGCTTATGTATGTCAATAATGCATATGGCGGTTAATTTGCGCACTCCAGCACGGTTTCTTTCACGTTATCCATATCCTGTACGTAGTGCCTTGATCCCATAAAAAAAAGTACTGCCGCGATAAAACCGCCGATACTTGAAAGGGCCAGCGCGATCTTCAGACCGTTATCGCCGATGGAGTCGGACATGGCTCCGATAATCCAGGGAGACCATCCGCCGCCCAGGAAATACATACCGAATAACATTAACCCGTAGGATGTCCCCTTTAACGAAGCGGGAACGACTTCCTGTGATACGGTGGCGAGAGCGGGGACGCCCATATAATATGAAATGGCGAATAAAATAAATGCGATCATGAAGAGCGGGAAATTTATTTTAAGCAGCAATACGGACGCTATAAAAAAAGTGCCTGCGGCTGCCGCCGTTATAGTAGGAAGCAGCAATCTGGACCTGCGGTTTTTTCTCTGCCACAGGTCCGAGAGCAACCCGCCGCCGAAGGTGCCCAGAATCGCCATTATTGCGACCACAGCCGTGATGGAACCGGCCACGTCTTCCTTGACGTTTATTTCTCTCATTATAAAGGCGGGGAACCATGAGGTTACGGCATTGCCCACTATAAGGAGCATGCCGTATCCCACCAGATACCAGCGCACCGTGGGTATGCGCAGCAGTGTGCCGATACATTGAATGAAGCCTGCTTTGTTTCCGCTCGAATCCACTGTGCGGACTGTTTTGTAGTCTTTGAGAAAGAGAACAGCAATACCTAAGATCACGCCGGGAATAGCAAAAAGGAAAAAAGGCATGCGCCAGCCGTATTTGACCGAGATCAGACCGCCGACTACCATGCCCAGGGCGGCGCCGACAGGAAAGGCGGTGTTGAATATACCGAGCACCCTGCCGTGCTTTTCTTTGGGATAGGCCGCGGTGACCATCGCTGTTCCGGCTGCGGTAAATGCCGCCTCACCTCCGGCTACCAGTATTCGCGGGATAAGCACGCCGGGGAAGTTCCTGGCAAGGCCGGTAACGAAAGTGAATATACTCCAGACGATGGCCATTATGGATATCGATCCTTTGCGGCTCCAGATATCCACAACATAAGACACCGGGAAGGCTAAAAGCGACACGGCAATCGTGAAAACAGTCATTACTATGCCGATTTCAGAATCACTCAGCCCCAGCTCCAGTTTCATCGGCTGCACTACAACAGCGAAGACCAGCCTGTCCATGATGTACATGACACACAGGAGCGTAGTTATGATAAGTACCCAGTGCGCTCTCCAACCGCCCGCCTGATATTCTGTCCCGGTCTGACCTTTGTCGTTCATTCCCCCCTCCTTTTATAAACAGAATGCACGTGCCGAACTTGAAGTGACAAAAAAGCAGTTGATCTGCAGCCCGATTAAAATGAATTTTGAAAAATAGCCTTTAGCGACGTGTTGTCGAGCGGGATGGGATGCAACTGTACCCAGTAACCGGTCTTCATGGTATTGTCCACGAGCTTATCGAAGTCCGACTCCTTCACACCGAGATCACGCAGCCTGATGCGCATGCCTATCTTTTGCAGCCATTTCTCCGTTGCTGCAATGCCGTCAGCCTCACCAAAAACCTTCTCGCCGAGTAACTTAAACCTGTCCTGCCTCACAGGAAGGGTGAATTTCATCCATTCGATAAGCAGGGCGGCCAGACCGTCGGCATGGGCGAGGTCATACTCTCCACTTAAAGGATGCTCCATTCCGTGCAGGGTCATGATGCCTCCTCCACCGCCCAACCAGTTCAACTGCGAACCCGCGATAGTGCTTGCCCATGAAAGCCTGTAACGGTGCTCGAGGTCATCCAGCTTATCAAGCACCGCGGGAAGCGATTCCACGACGGTGCGCATGCAGGCTTCACGCAGAGAATCGTTGATCAGGTTTGGTTCGTCAGCGGTTACATAGGTCTCAACACAATGGCAGAATATATCAAAACCGCCCTGTGCCGTGATTTTTGCAGGCAGGGTTAATGTAAGTGCGGGATCGATTATAGCCACCCTGGCGAAAAGTGGCGCCTTCACCAGAAGTACCTTTTCATGGGTCTCCCAGTTTGTAAATACGGCGGTGCTGTTTGATTCCGAGCCGCTGGCTGCCAGAGTGGGTACTAGAACTAACGCCGGCACTTTGCCTTTGGAAATCGCCTTGCCCTCGTAATGCGCCCAGATGGAATCCGTGCCGCTGCTGGCCAGCGCTATACACTTGGCTGCATCCATGGCGCTGCCGCCGCCCAGGCCGATTACCACCTGAACATTGTTTTCCCGTGCGATCCTTGCTCCCTCGTCTATGGTTGAGGTACGGGGATTGGGTTCAACCTTATCGAAGATAACTGTTTGAACGGCATTTGTTTCCAGGTCCTTTATGACTTTATCCAGGACGCCCAGAGAGCGCATGGTTTCCGTGTACGTTACCAGAAGCGCCGACTTGCCGATCTTTGCAACCTCTTTACCCAGCAGGGAAAGGCTTCCGGGACCGTTGATGAACCTGATTGGTAAGTGTAGCCTGCTTATATTCATTCTTGGTTCTCCGTTCAGTGTTGAATCAACTACATGGACCTCATGGAACTATGCTCTATCCGCTCGAAGGTCGAAAAATGGGTGAATCTGAGCGCATGCGCTCAGGCGACTACCCCCTTTTTCTTCAGGCTTGATATGTCCTGTTCGCCGTATCCTATGCCCGACAGTATCTCCACTGTATTTTGTCCCAGGGTCGGAGGCGGGCATTTGAACTGTACCTTGGTCGCCGTTGAGTTCCAGGGTAAATTAAGCACTTTGATTTTACCGGCTTTGGGATGGTCCATTTCTTTTACCATGTCCACAGCCTGTATCTGGGGATGCATGGCGCCGCCGAACATCGTTTCATAGTCATTAAATGCGTTGGCCAGTCCGCCTATTTCATTAATCATCTTTATGAGCTCTTCACTGGATTTCTCGGTAAAATACGCCTCAAAAAGCGGCTTCATTTCCTGTGCGTCCCTGCCCAGACCGACAGCTCTCAAACCCTTGTATCTGAACCACGGGTCTTGAAGTAATTCACCAAGGCCGACCCGCCTTAAAAACTCGCACCATATGTCCATCGCTTTCTCTATGCCGCCGCTGGCGCGGCCCAGAGCTGAAAAGACTATATGCTTATCAGCGGTGGCATAGCCGTGCTCGGCATGGTCGTAGGGGCCGGTAATCATCCAGCCCGCATAGGTATCCGGATTGCGGTTGGCCTGTAACCAGAATGCTCCCATCTGCAGCATGGAACGCCATAGAGAGATGCTTATCTTCTGCCCTATTCCCGTCTTGTTCCTGTAATATACGGCGGCCAGGATCCCCTGCATGGCATGGATTCCGCCGGCTATCGCCGCTTGATCCGCTCCCAGCCTGACCGTCTTCTCCCCATACTCTCCCAGTAACTGCGTAAATCCCGCCAGCCCCTGTATTTCGAGCTCGGAAGCAGGCCTGTTTTTATACGGCCCCGTTTCGCCGAAGCTCGATATCGAGCAGTATATTATCTGGCGTTTAAACCGGGCTATGTCTTCGTATCCCAGGCCGAGTTTATCCGCTTCGCAGGTATCGAAGCTCTCCAGAAATATATCGGCGCCCCCGGCCAGGCGGTACACTATCTCCTTGCCTTCACTCTGATTCAGGTCAACGGCTATGCTCTTTTTGTTGCGGTTCAGCACCATGAACAGGGAGCTTTCGCCGTTAATAAAAGGACCCAGATGCCTGGTGGTGTCGCCTTCTATGCTCTCGACTTTAATGACCTCAGCGCCGAGATCGCCCAGGTGCATGGAACAATACGGGCCCGCCATATCCTCGCTCAGGTCGAGTACCTTTATTCCTCCGAGAACCTCCGTCATGGCTACCTCCTGTGTCTTTACTCTGTGTATCGTCAATGCCCTATTTATTGAGCATCGCCAGTATCTCGTCGCGATTGCGGTCCGGTTTAACGGTGGGAGTCATTTCTTCCGCAGCCGTCTTGCTGAACTCCCAGGGGGCGGCAAACCCTTCATAAATACCGAACATGCTGTCTATATCGAACAGCCATTTATTGGCCTGAACATGAGGGTCACGGGACAGCTGTTCATAGTTGTAGTTAAGCCCGCAGGGCACGTCGCACCTCTGCAGATGCAGCATCCACCAGAACGCGGATTTATCGGCGATCTTCTCCTCTATCAGAGGGATCAGTTTTTTACGATTTTTAACCCTCAGGGCGTTGGACTTGAATTTTGGGTCGTTCTGCAGGTGCTGCAGCTCAAGCGCCTGGCACAGCTTCGGCCAGTATTTCTCCTTGTGAACGCTGATATTTATATATCTGTTATCCCAGGTTCTGAACGATTGCGAGGGAACGATATGTATATTCGAGCTTCCCAGTCTTTTGGGATTAACGCCTGTGGCGAAAAACTCCGACATGCGGTTCGTCATGAGTGACAGCGTGGATTGCAGCATGGAAGTCTCGATTTTCATCCCTTTGCCTGTGATCTCCCGCGTCAGCAGTGCGCTCAAGGCCGAAGTCATAATGACCGCTGTAGTATTCATGTCTACGCTTCCGGCGCCCCTGAATATCTCCGCTTCGCCGCCCTCTTTGCCGTTGATGCTGGCAAATCCCGAGGACGCCTGCACGAATTGATCGGCGGCGGCATGATGGGCCCAGGGCCCCTTGTTATTGCCGTAGGAAGAGCTTTCGATGTAGATTACCCGCGGATTGATCTCATTCAACGCCTCATATGTGTAACCCAGTTTGTCCATCGCCCCCAGCCTGCGGTTATTGATGATTATATCGGCCCATTTGATCAGCTTGTGGAATAGCTCCTTCCCCTCCCCCTGCCTGATATCCAGGATGATGTTCTTCTTGTTGAAATGAGCGATGATATAAGCCCAGCCATAGCCCCCGATTGTCGTGCCCAGGAACATCAGGCCGTCGAGATGAGGCGGCTCGACCCGGATCGCCTCGGCGCCCATCTGTGCCAGAGAGCTGCAGGCATAAGGCCCGACTGAAAAAGCGCCCACATCAAGAACTTTAATGCCAGCCAAAGGTCCTGTCATCCCGTACCCCCTTGTATATTAATAGTGTTAACTATTGTTATATATTATCACAATATACTATGGTTCAACAGTATAGACCGCTGTCTTTTGTTTTGTCAAATCACTGGTTCTGCCACCCCTTACGCGGTCAAAAAAGATGTATATTGAACGGGATGGAATGGAAATAAGATTTCAGGGAAGGTATGTTAAACCGGAAATAGATGAATGACGGGCAGGATCGGTATTCAGCGGACCGCAGAAGGTCGAAGACAGGGGAATGGCTTGAAGAGCACGCTTATATCGATTAAGCTCGCAGGCAAATATAATAGTCTATTTTCTTTTTTTCGTTGCCCTGCTTTTAATGCTTCTGCTTTTCGGGATGGCCCTCTTTGCTTTCGTTGACGGAGAGCCTTCTTTATAACTGGAGATCTTATCTATAGCATCTTCCAGCCATTTAATGTCGGAGGCCAATCTTTTAATCCAGTAATCAAAAAACAATCCGTGATAAAACTCGGCCTGGGGGGTGGTACCGTATAGCTCTACGCCCCTCTCGTAGAATGTCTTCCCCTTGCCTTCGCCGTAATCGAGTTCCTCTCTTTTCTTATCGACATATGCCTTGAGGCAGGAGATTATATCCTCTTTATTGAACAGGCTGGCGAACCATATCCTGGGCATGAAGCCTTCGATGGTCGGCCGCATCCCCGAACGGGTTTTGATCCAGCGGTCCAGTTCAGCGTACCCCCCGTCGGTGATAGCGCACATATATTGTGAACGTTGACTTTTTCCACGGACCTTCTCCACTTTAATGAAGCCGTTCTTGGCCATCTCGTGCAGGGCACGATAAACCTGGGGCAGAGGCGGACGTTGATTATGAAAGAACCGCTTCTGTAAATAGTAGCCGTTGCTGGGCCGGTCGGCCAGCAACCCAAGAAGCATGTGACTTAATGCCATATTATTGCACCTCGTTTATACGGAATCACTCCGGTCCCGGTGTTTGATAATAAGAAACGGAATATCGATAATACTTATCGACTATATATATTTATATGTTGAAAAATAACATATGTTCAGGGGCTTGTCAATTCAATGCAATACCGGGGCGAATACTTGACAAAGTAATTTGCCGTAAAATAAAATAGTGACACTATCACTGGTATATATCAGTATTAATATTTGCTGCAGAACGGATTTAATACAACTCGCTCTGCACGCACAAAGGGTGGTTTGAATGATTCACGCGCTGGAAGGTATCAAGGTATTGGATCTTTGCAGAAGCTATCCTCCCGCCATTTCGTCCATGCTGATGGCTGATTTCGGCGCCGATGTCATTAAGATCGACCCCATCGGATCTTCCACGCCTTCGCTCACATCATCCAGGGGGGAGGAAAAGGCCAAGGTTCATTCCTTCTGGGACCGCAACAAGAGGAGTATCAAGCTCAATCTTAAATCACATGAGGGGCGCGAGGTATTTTTTAAACTGGCGAAGCAGGCGGATGTTTTGGTCGAGAACTCACGGCCGGGAACGATGCAGCGCATCGGTATCGACTATGCTAATCTAAAGAAAATAAACCCGCGCATAGTCTATTGCTCGGTCAGCGGCTATGGCCAGGACGGCCCGTACCGTGACGCGGTAGGGCATGACAGCAACTATCTGGGGATCAGCGGCGTTATCAGCCTGATCGGGCCCAAGGACGGTCCGCCCGTTATGCCGAGCAATTTCATTGCGGATGTGGCCGGCGCCGGCTTTCATTCGTTTATGGGCATCATGGTGGCGCTGATGGCCCGCAATAAGACCGGCAAGGGACAGTATATCGATATCAGCTACACCGATTGCGTCTTTGCCATGGCCGGGTTCGACCTGGCGACATACCTGATAACGGGCAAGAAGATGCGCAGGGGAAGGACATGGCTTACAGGTGCGGAGCCGTGTGCTGCCGTATATCAGACCAAAGATAATGAATATATTACCTTGGAAGTAATGGAGCCCGCCTTCTGGGTAAAATTCTGCCACGCCATCGAGAGGCCGGATTTAATTTCCAATCAGTGGCCCAGGGATGATGAAGTGCGGGAGGAGATGTTCTCTCTTCTCAGGGGGATTTTCCTCACAAAAACAAAATATGAATGGTGGGAGTGGGCCAGGGAAAATGAGATTATGCTTGCGCCCGTTCTTTACATCGAGGAATCTGTGGATGACCCGCAGTTGCGGCACAGGAAAATGATAATTGAGCAGGAGCATCCCCGGCTGGGAAAAATCCTTCAACTGGGCAACCCGTTGAAACTCTCCGATACCCCGCCAGACCCTGTTAAAGCCTATAGCCCGGACCCGGGAGAACATACCGATGTGATTTTAAAAGAGCTGAAATTCAACAAACAACAAATAGAAGCCCTGAGGAAGCAGGGCGCAGTAGAATAGCCTTGAGGCACATTCCAATAATTGCCATACGAAAGATCGAAGCTGATTGAATAAAGGGGAATCATGAAACAGAAGACCGGGGTCAGGACGATGTATATTCTGGATGGCGGGGATTTTGTGTGTGAAATGGGGATGTTGAAGTACGGCGCAAACAATGCGGGAAATATACGGATTGCCGTGCCGTTTTATGCCTTCGATACGTCCGAAGGAGTGATAATGTATGACACGGGATGGTTCGAAGATTTCACGCCTTTTCTGGAACAGATTGGATGGGAGCCGAAGATAACGCCGTTTAATAATGCGCTCAACCAGTTGAAAAGGATTGGGATCTCACCTGCGGATGTGAAAAAGATTGTCCTGTCGCATTTACATTATGATCATGCAGGCGGGCTCAAATATTTCCCGGAAGCCGATGTATATGTTCAGAAAGACGAATATGCATATGCGTGTAATCCGAATTCTTTCCTGGCGCTCTCGTATGCCGAGAAAGCACCCTTCAGCGATCCTGATATAAAGTGGAAATTGCTCGAAGGCGATTTGTCTTTGATGCCGGGATTGACCCTGATAATGGCGAGCGGTCATACTCCGGGCCTTCAGGGATTGATTGTCGAACTCCCTGAAAGCGGGTTCTACATCCTGGGCTCCGATTCGGCCTACCTTCAGGATAATATAGATCTTAATATCCCGGCCGGCATTTGCTGGAATCCCGTAGCGAGTCAATACACTATTAAAAGATTCAAGGCGCTTCAAAGTGTATTGAATGCCAGGTATTTTCCCGGGCATGATTTCGAGTTCTTCACTAAATCGGTGAAGTATGCGCAGGCATACAAATAAATAATGAGGCGTCCACACAAGATCAGAGCATTTAAAAAATAGGAGGTAATCACATTGCTTGGAGACTGGCAGGAGACCTATCAAAAGAAATTTATCTCAGCGGAAGAGGCCGCAAAACTGGTGAAGTCGAATGATTTGATTGGCTTTACCATGGGGCGCGAGGCTTTTGCAGTCGGACTGGCCATAGCGGCCCGCAAAGACGAGCTGAAGAATGTCCGCGTCGTCGTTCCCACTCCGGGATATGATTTCGGCTGGTATGACGAGGGCTGGCAGGATTCGTTCAGAGTATTGATCGGAGTGCCTACGGCCACCTGCCAGGCCGCCATCGATGCCAAGAGGGTAGAGGTCATCCCGCAGCCGATTGCCTCCGGCCTGGTGCCGCAGGCGGACATCATTATTACCGAAGTGTCACCTCCGGATGAGAAGGGCTTCTGCAGCTTCGGCCAATCGCTGTGGAACAAGAAGAAACAGTTAAAAGAAGGCAAAATCGTGATCGCCGAAGTCAATAAGAGGCTCATCAGGACATACGGCGATAACTATGTTCATGTCTCGGAGATAGACTATTTCGTCGAGCATATATCCTCCGGCGCTTTTATTGCCATGGGCAGCCTGGGCGGCAGGGCAAAGAGAGAGCCGGCGCCATTTCTAAAGGATATAGCCGGATATGTATCTGAGCTGATACATGATGGGGATACTATTCAAATCGGTGTCGGCCGGACAAGCGAAATGCTGGTCGGAATGGGATTGCTGGATGGAAAGCGTGACATAGGAATGCATTCTGAAGCTACACCTCCCGGAACGATCACCCTGGTAAAGAATGGGGTGATCAACGGCGTCCGTAAGACAATTAATACCGGAAAGGTAACGGTGACCTCTATGGGCGGTGGGTCCAAGGAAGAAATGGCATGGGCTTCCAACAATCCCCTCTTCGAGCTGGTGGATGTCGACTATCTGGAGCAGATAAGCGTGATCTCTGCCCATGAAAACATGATAGCTGTCAATAACGCTCTGGTCGTGCAGCTTGATGGACAGATCAGCGCTGAGTCAATCGGCAGACGCCTGCTGGCGTCACCCGGAGGGCAACCGGCATTTGTAGTCGGTGCATTGATGGCCAAAGGCGGAAGGGCGGTCACCGTACTGCCTTCGGCCAGCAAGGGCTTTTCCCGCATAGTATCCACTTTCGAGACAGGCACGGTTGTGACGATCCCACGCAATATGGCGGACTATGTGGTTACCGAATATGGAATAGCCAGCCTGCGCAATAAGACTCTGAGAGAGAGAGCGCAGGAATTGATCTCAATCGCACATCCCGATTTTCGCGCTCAATTGAAGAAAGAAGCGGCCGCTATCTATTGAATGTGAGAGGTCACGTGACGGTGCCCCGCGGGGCACCGTCACATTTACTTAATCGGACGATGGCAGAGCTTTAGGTTCCTGCTGGACCATTTCCTTGCCACAGCAACTGACCGTACCCTGGCCCGCCTTGGTACAGAGGCATTCAGTTTCGCATACAGGGCATTTATACCTTTTGCCGAGTGTATTCATTATGATTCTCCATTCTTAACGTATAAACGGACGATTATTTAAGCGACATAGGCTGACCGCAACAGGTTAACGTCCCTTTGCCGGCCTTTGTGACGATAAATTCGGTGCCACATTTTTTACAGATATACTTTTTGCCTGTCTGGTTTGCCATACGGACGAACCTCCTGAGTAAGTAGTATTAAATGAGGCGGAGTATATGCGCTAATCAAATCCGTACCATTTGGATACTTTTTCCAGCGGATCCCTTTCAGAGCGTATCTGGTTGACGGGGTCATCGTAGTCGGGGTAACCTATGAGTATCCCGATTATTATCATGCTGGAATCCGGTATTTCCAGCACATCTCTCACTGCATCCGGGCACATTACGGCCGCTACGGATGCCAGGGTTCCTAATCCGTATTTGGGAGCCAGCAGCATGATATTTTCAACCAGCAACCCGCAATCAAAAAGGGGCCAGACGTTAACGCCCCTCTCCTGGAAATAGTACGAGCGGTCCGTGCAAATATAGATGACGTTGGGCACATCGAAGCATCTTAATTCCTGTATGCTCCACCATACCCGCTTTTCTTTGTTGCCCCTTTCTATGCCTTTCACCTGAAATACAGTCTTGCCCAGGGTCTGCTTGCGGGTGGTATAAAGGTCAGGATAGTATTGAGGCATGACGAAGTCGGGGCGGATGCGCGAGATCTCCTTGTTTTGAATCATCGGATCCAATGCTCTCTTGATCTCTTCCAGCTTTGGCCCGGCCACTATGTAAAATTCCCAGGGCTGAGTATTGCTCCAGGAAGGCGCCCGTTGGGCCTGCTCAAGGATTTCCTCCAGGACATGCCTGGGTACTGGGTCAGGCTTGAACGCTCGAATCGACCTTCTGGTATTTATAGCTTCTACGATGTCCATATCACTCGATACTCCTTGTTCTTGAATATTCACATCTGACGACCGGATCTCATTTCTTTCTCTGGTCCCATTCCTGTATCGCAGACAGTAGTGAAAGGTCCTTAGTGGGATCGAAAAACTGCCATTTCAGGTGCTCCTGTGAATGGTCCCAGACCTGGTTCAGGTTCCAGTCGAAAACTTCCCTGCAGGACAACTTGGTGACCGCTACGGCGGCGAAGTCCATGCCGGCGATCTTCTTCGCCATCTCCTTGGCGCCGGCCAGAAGCTGGTCGGGCGCATAGCATCGATTGGCCAAACCGATGCGATGGGCTTCTTTACCATCCATGAATTCTCCCAGCATGAGGATCTCAAGGGCTTTGGAATACCCCACCCTCCTGACCATGGACGTAGTCACCGATCCCGCGCCGATCCCGCTGTGCAAATTCTTAACATGCGAATCGGTGATTTTTGCTGTCTCCGAAACCAGAATTATGTCGCAGGCAAGGGCCAGCTCAAGACCGCCTGCCGTAGCAACACCGTCGATGGCAGCGATCGATATCTTGGGGGACCATATCATGTTGGTGAGCAGGGGGGATGTTAACTGGGGCCTCTTGGCCCACAATCTTCCTGCGCACGTATTTTCCGGGAATATATGGTCCTGCTCTACATACAGCGGACCCCTGAAGCCGGGATATTCCCATTGCTTGTTACCCTGAGCGCCGTCTTTAAGATCGACACCGGCTGAAAAGCAGGGCCTTCCATCCTGTCTTGGCGCCCCCGTGATGATGTAGGCCTTCAGGTCCTTATCCTTGAAGATCTCGTTCTGCGCATCACACAGCTCATCCAGCAGTGGTATACTCAGAGCGTTCAGCCTGTGCGGCCTGTTCAGGGTGATTACGGCAAATCCATCTTCCCTCTCAAATTTGATCGTTTCGTATTTCAAAACACACCTCCAGCAACTAAAATCCTGAAACTCAATAGTATCCTTAATATATATAGTATATAGATATCAGTATTGTATAGCTTGAGCGTATGCATGTCAAGACTCGCACACAAAAGCTTGACAACACAAATATGTCATCATATAATGATACTAATATATATTAACAATACATATAATAGATAGTATCGGGGATCGAAGTCCGGATTATTTAAGGGTGGGTCGCTCTTTATCCGGGGCATATATAAGCATTAGTATTATTTAATTCATCAAGGGGAGGTTTCAATGGCAACTGCTGAATTCACCACTATTAAATACGAAAGAGACCCGGAAGAGCCCCATATCGCATACATTATCCTGAACAGGCCGGAAAAATATAATGCGGTAAACATTGGTCCGCAATATATGACCGGGGAATTGCAGGATGCCGTGAAGTTGGCGGACGCTGACGACGGCGTAAAAGTCGTGGTAGTTAAAGCGGCCGGCGATAATTTCTGCGTGGGCGCTGATCTCTCTCAAGTGTATGCCGTATACGGCGGGGCACTGGGAACCCGTCCCTTTCAAAGCACCAGGCTGCGCATTGACGAGGATCAAATATTCGGATGCATCAGGGCCTTATCCAGCTGTAAAAAGGTGACGATCGCACAGATACAGGGCGGTTGGTGTGTTGAACTGGGCATATGGATCGCCGAATGCTGTGATATAGCAATAGCAGCCAAAACCACCAAGTTTTCTCACCGGGGGCAAAGGCTTGCTTTTGGAGGGATGACGGCACCTTATGAACTGGTTTCGGGCTTAACCAAGAAGCAGGTTGAGCTTGTAATCACCGGAAGGACAATCAACGGTGATGAGGCGGAGGCGATGGGGATTGTGACCAGGGCTGTTGAACCCGACATACTTGAAAGTGAGGTCAATAATCTGGCCAGGGCCATCGCTCTTATGCCGTTAGATGCCATCTGTATGGGAAAGATGTGCCGCAGGCATGCATACGACCAGCTGGGGCTCAATGGCTGGATACAACCGGTTGTATATCATACGCTGGCGACCAATATCGTCTACAGGGATGAAGAAAAGAACAACATGTTCATCAAGAACAGGGAAAAAGCCGGCGAGAAAAAGGCCTTCCATAAATTGCACGATTCTATGGAAGAGGCCCTGAACAAGACCAAATATTTTAAGAGCTATACCGGGAAATAACGAAGCCCTTTTAAATCCTATTTTCCTTTATACACGGGATCCCTTTTCTCAATGAAAGCCGTGGCGCTTTCTATATGGTCCTCGGTCTCGAAGCAATAATTGAATGCCAGCGAATGGAAGCTCATCCACTCGTCCAGATTCCATCTCTGCCCCCTGCGGATAGCCTCCATAGCCAGTTTGACGGCAACCGGCGGCTTCTTGGCGATTTTGTTGGCCATTTCCATGGCGGTCGACATCAACTGCTCATGCGGTACGACCTTGTTGACCATCCCGATACGTTCGGCCTCTCTGGCATCAATGATATCGGTGGTTAAAAGCAGTTCATACGCCTTGGCCAGGCCCACCAGCCTGGGCAGAATCAGCAGCGACTCCTCGGGTATGACCCCCATCCTGAGAAAGACCTCGCCGAATTTGGCTTTCTCCGAGGCTATTCTTATGCTGCACATCAGGCTGATATCGCACCCGTACCCGACGGCGGCGCCGTTCACGGCAGCGATAGAGGGTTTATTGATCTTAAGCAGCTCATGGCCGCCTGTCGGCAGACATTCACCCTGCAAAAACTTCAAGGTCATCTCCTTGCCCTTCAGGTTCTTGGCGTCGGGATGGAGGAAAATCTCCTTGACATCGTCACCGGCGCAAAAGCCTCTACCGGCGCCTGTCAATACAATAACCCGGACATTATCGTCTTTATTGCAGTCATCGATGGCCTGCATAAGCTCAACATGGGTTAACATCGTCAGGGCATTCAGTGTATCCGGTCGATTCAAGGTGATTACCGCCACATTGCCTTCAACTTGATAAATCAGCTCTTTGTACGACATCTTCCCTCCGCAATTGATTTATTTTACTGCTTCCAATTTACTTTCTATTTGCCGATTAATGCCTATAACCAGGTTCCAAAAGCGAGTAAATTATCGTCAAAATACTTATCAATAATACTTATAATTATTAATATACGCCACATAGTATAATATGGCCTTTTATAAAGTCAAATTTTTATTTACGTATGCCCTCTATGGCTGTGATGCAAACGGCGACGCTTGTAGCATTTGTTGTAGGTATGCACATCCTCGGCATCCGGAGCCTGATCATTCAGCACGAGTTCTACAAGGAACTGCTGGCCAAATCCGAGGATGAGAGGAATATCGAGGCGGACATCCACCTGACCGGCGAGGAAGCAGCCGGGGAAAAGGTCTACGAATAAATAGGCTCAGCCACTCCGGCCTTTAGCTGTGCCGTGGGCTGCAGCTCAATCGGGAGAGCGTTTGACTGGCAGTTAGCCAGTGACCGTAGTTAACTGCGATTAAAGCATTTATTATATCTTTCTTTACAGGCCTGTCATCTTTTCCAAATCTTCAGGATAGCGACCTCCCGCAATGTTAATCTTTTCGAGTGCGTAATTTATATCCCGCAATTCTTTGGGTGTCAACTTAATATCTGCTGCTCCCAGATTTTCAATTAAGCGCTCCAGCTTTCGTGTGCCCGGGATAGGGACAATCCAGGGCTTCTGGGCAAGTAACCATGCCAGCGCAATCTGGGCAGGCGTGGCATTTTTCTCTGCTGTAACCCTCTTGATCAAGTCGATCACAACCTGGTTTGCTTCCATATTTTCGGGATTAAAACGCGGAACAACATTACGGAAGTCCGAGCTATCGAATTTCGAGTTTTTGTCAAATAGTCCGGTAAGGAATCCCCTACCCAACGGGCTGTACGGAACGAATCCAATGCCGAGTTCCTCAAGCGCAAGCAGTAACTCTTTTTCAGGACTTCTCGACCACATCGAATATTCGGTCTGAACAGCGGCCAGCGGCTGAGTATTGTGTGCGCGACGGATTGTCTGCACCCCTGCTTCAGAAAGCCCCCAATGCTTAACCTTGCCTTCCTGAATCAGCCCTTTTACAGCTCCGGCCACCTCCTCTATGGGAACATTTGGATCAACACGATGCTGAAAAAGCAGATCAATGACCTCAACTCTGAGCCGCTTAAGCATTCCTTCAACCGCCTCCCTGATGTGTTCCGGACGGCTGTTAAGATCAGCCATCTGGCCATCTATAAAGTTATAGCCAAATTTGGTGGAAATGATCACCTTGTCTCGATAGGGAACAAGTGCCTCGCCTACCAGCTCCTCGTTTGTGAACGGCCCATAGATTTCCGCAGTGTCAAAGAAAGTTACCCCGTGTTCAATAGCTGAATGAATCAGCTTTATCATCTCTTTTTTGTCTGCCGCCGGACCATAACCCCAACTCATTGCCATGCAGCCTAATCCAAGGGCAGAAACCTCAAGGCCGTTTTTGCCCAGTTTACGTTTAATCATTTTTCGTTCTTCCTCTAATCATTTTTAATCTGACAATTGAACTTATTGTCCATAGTAACCAGTATTTCAACCCAGGCTGTTTTTGTGAAATGATCACCTTCAACTCTACTGCCTTTCGGGAAGATTACACTTTGAGTTCAATCCTTTGAGTTATTCACGTTATATTGCCTGCTCTATTGATAAGATAGAATTAATTCTTTTTCTTTTTTTAAAAGAGTATTTTCGTATTGCTCTATTTTATAATTGAGTTTGTCCATCGTTTTCTGCATCTCTTCCATCCTGCCCGTAAGTTGTTTCCTCTGCTCAATCAAGATATTCTTTCTGGCCTCGATGGTTTTGTCTCCCTGCATTGCCAGCCGAACGTACTCAGTCAGCACTTCAATTGAAAGTCCAGCACCCCGCATATATTTGATGAACTCAACCCAATTTAAATCCGTTTCTCCATAATCCCTGATACCTCCTCTATTCCGTTTTACAGGCGGTATCAGTCCAATTTTTTCATAATAGCGCAGTGTATCTGCGGAAATGTTCAATTGTTCACTTACTTCTGCTATTGTCATTGTTCTACCTCCGCCAATAGCTTATACCTTGGAGTTAACTCCAAGTCAAGCCCCCGTCTAAACAGTTGTTTTCTTATCAGGGAAAGCTAATATGCTTTTAAGCAGCCATTTGTTATCTTTAAAAGGCTCGAAGAGTACACGGCGGAGTATTGAAGCAGTTGCGGGAGTGCTGGAATCAGCTTTTTTCTCTCAAACTGCAGTTCGCGGACTGTCCGGAATGGCCCTCCACGACATGTGATGCCGGTTACTTTCAACTCCTCTTCACGCGGTCTTCCCCTGGATAAGGGCGTTGTATATTTCGGTTTTGCTCAAAAGCCTGTCATTGTATTTACTTCCAGACGGCGTCCATCACTCGCAGCCAGTTGCCTCCGAGTATGGCTCTTATCTGTTCATCGGTATAGCCTCGGGCAACCAATCCGCGGGTGATATTGATGAAATCACGGCAGTCAATGTAGCCGTGTGTCGTTATGATGTCATTAAACCGGTGCTCCTTCCGAAAACCCATGGATTGGACTACATATTGGGTCATCAGTTCCAGTGCCCAGTCGGGCAGCTGAAACGGCCAGTCAGTGCCGATGCCGACATGCTCCCAGCCGACCAGCCTGACAACATAATCGAGCTGGTTAAGGTAATGCTCCATGGTTACTACTTCTGCATCGGAAATCAGAAATGGAGTTATTGCAATGCCTATAACCCCGCCGGTTTTCGCCAGTGCCACCAATGCGTCATCACTCTTGGCGCGGTCGTGATTATAGACACCTTTGGCCATCGTATGAGAAGCGATCACAGGCTGTTTGGAGAGGGCGCAAGCATCAAGCGTAGTCTGATGTCCGCAGTGCCCTGTATCAACGAGCATTCCCAGCTGGTTCATACGTTGTATGACCATGGCGCCGAAATTGCTGATGCCTGCATCGGTCCTCTCTGTGCAGCCGGCCCCCACGATGTTCATATTATTATAGGTAAGCTGAATTCCCTTGACGCCAAATCTTGACATTGTATCCAGGATATCCAGATCACCTTGCCAGTCCATGCACTGAATGTACAAAAACGCACCATGCTTGCCCTCGGCTTTGCTGCGCCGGATATCATCCGTTTTTCTTACCTTGACTAACCAGTCTGCATTATCAAAACCCAGTGTCCACAGGGCTATATCCCGGTATATGATGTCAAGAGGAGTGCGCACCTGACCGACACTGGCCGTGACACCGGATATATCCCACCATTCCTTCAGCGCCGGAAATTCACCGCGTATCGCCATTTCCACAGGCATTGACATACAAAGCCCCTGGGTCCGGACCCAGAAATCATGAAATAGCTCATAATCGTCTTTTAGCTGCTTATTCATTTCCCCGGTAAATGCCTCCGAGCCTACGAGCCCTAAAGCAAGCATGTTGATAATTATGCTGTCTTCATGCAGATGCCTGGCACGCTTTTCCTGATCTTTTGCCAACCCATAATCGAAAAGTCTTGCTTGGTTTCCTGTAACCATATGTGCCTCCTAAATAATAGCTATTCACCAGGATGGATAAAGCTTTGTTTTAAGCTGCTGTGTGCTTGTCGGGTTATTGCCAGACTGCATCCATTACTCGTAGCCAGTTGCCTCCGAGTATGCCCCTTATCTGTTCATCGGTATAACCCCGGGCAACCAATCCGCGGGTGATGTTGATGAAATCACGGCAGTCGACGTAGCCCTGTGTCGTTGTTTTGTCGATCCACCGATGCTCCGGACGTAAACCAATGAATTGGACTACATAGCGGGTCATATGCTTTTGTGCCCAACCGGGCAATTGAAACGGCCAGTCAGTGCCGATGCCCACATGCTCCCAGCCGGTTAGCTTGACCACGTAATCGAGCTGGTTGAGGTAATGCTCCATGGTTGCTATTTCCGCACCGGTAATCAGGAATGGCGTCATTGCAATGCCTATAACACCACCGCTTTTAGCCAGAGCCAGCAGTTCATCATCGCTCTTTGCCCGTTCATGATCGAAGACGCCTTTAGCCATTGTATGTGAAGCGATCACAGGCTGTTTGGAAAGGGCGCAGGCGTCAAGCGTGGTTTGATGGCCGCAGTGGCCGGTATCGATCAGCAGTCCCAGCTGATTCATACGTTGTATTACCAGGGCGCCGAAGTTGCTGATTCCGGCGTCGGTCCTCTCTGTGAAGCCGCTACCGATGAGATTCATGGTATTGTAGGTGAGCTGGATGGCCTTGAAACCAAATTCAGACATCGTGTTTAGCATATCGAGATTGCCGTTAAGCCAGTCGGTGCACTGGATATGCAGCAGCGCGGCATGTTTGCCTTCAGCTTTGGCGCGCCTGATGTCGTCGGTTGTCATGACCTTTATCAACCAGTCCAGATGATCGAAAGCAGATGTCCACATAGCCAGGTCACTCCAGATATTTGCCTGTGGTCGCAGCTCGGCGGTATTAACCGTCACACCGGATATATCCCACCAGTCCTTCAGGGCTGGAAACTCGCCACGGACAGCCTTTTGCAGTACCGCGGACATGCCGAGCCCCATAGTCCGGACCCAAAAATCATTAAATAGCTCATAATCATCTTTTAGCTGCTTATCCATTTCCTCGGTAAATGCCTCCGACCCTACAAGCCCTGAAGCGAGCATGTTGATAATTATGCTTTCTTCATGGAGACGCCTGGCACGCTTTTCCTGATCTTTTGCTAACCCATAATCAAAAAGATCCCGGTGGTTTCCTTCCACTATATCTGCCTCCAAAAAATATCTATCACGAAAAAGGATAGCGATACTTTAAGTAACTATGGTATCATACTATAGTATCACAACATTTGTATGTCAATATTGTTTCAAACAATGCCATGAATTATAGAATTTGATTTTGGAAGCTGTAAATTTGTGTCCCGGGGACTGGTTGAAATACGATAATTTATTTATGTAATCGCTACGACTGGATGATTTGATTATGCGCAAAAAGAACTTTGTTATTCGCCGAAAACGCTCAGCCGCTTTAAGAATAAAATTGTTCGAAACCGCGGTTGAATTAGTCGAAAAAGTAGGTTACGACAACGTAAGCATCGATGAAATATGCAAGAGAGTCGGTGTTACCAAGGGGGCGTTTTACCGACATTTCAAATCGAAGGACCAGATTGTAACAGAGAGGCACATGGCATATGATGCCGGGTTCACTAATGAGTTGCTGCCGCAGGTATCCCATATGCAGCCAGGCATAGAAAAATTGATGGCATACATTCGATTAACTATGAAATACATGTATAGTACAACCAAGAAATTGGTTAGATTGGGTTACATCGTAGCTTTATCTAAAAAAGAGCCACCGTATACTCCCAACAAGAGGGAGTTATACAAGGTGCTTGAACAACTTGTAAGAGAAGGCCAGGCATGTGGTGAGATAAGGAAAGATCTGCCATGCGCACAAATTTCCTCCACGTTATTGTACAGCATTATTGGGTTGGTATTTTGCTGGTGTATGCCGGGAAACAGAGTCGATCTTGAAAAAGCATGCGACCATTTTTTGGATATTATACAACCGGGATTGAGAACAACAACCGATTGATCGTTATTGCGGATGTAAATAAATTATAGATGGGTGGTAAGCATTCAGCCGCAATTATACCCATCGATCGTACCCTGGATATTTGCTGTGGGAATACCGTATGGTCTGGTTCTGAATGTCATTGCGGTATCAGGCAAATTATAAAGCTGCGCAGGTCCAAATCAGGTTAGCGGGGTAGCAAATATATCGGAGGAGCATATTATGACTGCTGAAGTAACAGGGGGGTCCGGTATGGAAGGATCAAAACAGTTTAAGGTTGGTGGCTGGGGAGCTCATTTCGTCATGATTATATGCTCGCTGTTACTAATCCTTAACTATGCAGATCGGCAAGTATTTGCTTCAGTACTGCAGCCCATGAAGGTCGAGTTGGGACTCACCGACGCGCAGTGCGGCCTGGCTCAAACAATATTTTTGCTGGGAGTTGCGTTGTTTTCATTTCCAGTAGCTTATATTATCGACAGGTGGAGCCGTAATAAAACGATAATGATCATGGCAGTGGTTTGGAGTGTCATGACTGCTGTAACCGGATTAGCAAAGAACTTCATAGGCGTTCTAATTCCTCGTTCTCTTGTTGGAGTGGGAGAGGCCGGCTTTACTTCCGGTGGCACAGCCCTGGTTAGTGCGGTATATAAAAAAGAGTCGCGTAGTTTTATTCTCGGTATATTTTATGCACTTGGAATGACCGGACTGGCGCTGGGTCTAATGCTGGGAGGATGGCTTTCCGTAAAGTATGGTTGGCGATCAGCCTTCTTTGTTCTGGGCATACCTGGAATTTTCGTGGGCCTGTTAGCCTTGTTTATGAAGGATTACAAAACTGTTGCCGATTCAAGCACAGCGGAGGGAAGTAAGGGCATTGGCAATGCTATCGCGGCCATATTTAGAATCCCCACGCTCAGATGGTTCTACATCGGATACGGAATCTTCTATTTCATGATTACGACGGTCATGGCATGGCTTCCAGCATATACAATGAGAACCATGAACATAACTGAAGCGGCTGCAGGGATGCTGGTAGGTTATATATCATTAGCGGTAATGATCGGGGCGCCGCTCGGTGGTTTCCTTGCAGACCTGTGGCAAAAAAAGTCCTCCAGAGGGCGAATTTACCTTTCGGTTCTATCATCTTTCCTGGCAGTAATTGCCATGATCATTGTAATAATAGTCAAACTCAATACGCTCGGAATCGTCATCGGAGTATTATACACCGTACTTTCCATGATGCTCAGCCCAAACCTGGGATCAATATCTCAAGATGTGGTACCGCATGAACATAAAGGGATCTCATATGGGCTGGCCGCATTTTGTGCATATATATTCGGTGGCGCCTGGGGCCCGCTGGCGGTAGGCGCCTTATCGGATACTCTGGGAGGCGGAGGCGAAGGATTGGGAAACGCCATTATGATTTTATGTGGAGCTGCGGGTATAATCGGCAGTTTAGTAATGATGATGGCAGCACGTCATTATGCCCCGGATATGGAAAAAGTCCAGCATCAAGCGCTGCTTGCCGAAAAGTAGACCATCCTTGCCCAAGAATCATTTTTCCCTCCCGCGAGTAATTGCTGGATCGCGGGAATGAGCTTCTTGCTCTCAAACAGGAGTTCGGCAACTGTCCACAATGCCCCACCAGACAGGTTCACACCTGGAATATACGAGGATATCAGAAATAAGAACAGGTGCAAGGAAGATATGAAAGAATATCCGCCCCGGCAGCGGCACGGCCAGGATCATATTCAGGGACGTCAAAGTCCCGGAGGAGAACCTGCTGGGAAAGGAGAACAAGGGCTCCGAGGTCTTCTACCATATGATGGCGCAGGAGAGGATGGTGGGCTATATCAACGGCGCGCTGTGGGAGATCGCCAACGAGACGATGTAGATTCTGGGCGGGATCGGCTACACCAGGGTCTCCCCCATCGAAAGGGCGGTGAGGGAGGCCAGGCTGCAGATATGGATGGGAACCAACGATATACAGAACCTGATCATCCAGCACGAGTTCTACAAGGAGCTGCTGGCCAAATCCGTGGACGAGAGGAATATCGAGGAGGACATCCACCTCAGCAGCGAGGAAGCGGCCGAGGAAAAGG
>Ga0265297_10000127_pt1 | contig 257154 bp, 288 predicted proteins | sample Munlanlwell13791_FD_192502 | JGI IMG/M metagenome (GOLD analysis project Ga0265297, IMG submission 192502) | Leachate microbial communities from a municipal landfill in Southern Ontario, Canada - Leachate well 137-91 | ecosystem: Engineered > Solid waste > Landfill > Unclassified | place...
AAAAAAGAGATGAGGGATAAAACTCCTGTTAGAGAATCTTCCTTTACCATTGATTTTGATTATACGGATGATGTATTTACAGTTTTTCTATCCGAACCAAAAGAAGATAGCAGGATAACATTTGACAGCTGGCTATCTGTAAACTATCCCTCCCTTCCTCTTGACAGATTCAGATTCCAATGAAACTCCCTTAAGCCTACGCTCGGGGTTTCTGATTTGGCGCTTCGCTATGAGTGAAATCCCTCAGAAGCGAAAATCTCTTTGCTTTAATCCTGCGGGTTTACACCCGAAATTTTTCGCGAAGGGGGATAAACATCATTGACTTAGCATTTTTTTTTCATTTATAATGAATATATGCTTCTTTTGCGCTTAATTAAAAAATCTTTGTTACATACCTTTGGTCTTGGAAAAAAGGTAATGCTGATTGTCTTCGTGTATGCGCTTGTTATATCTATATTCGCATTCTTTTTTAACAAAAACCGTCCTGACTATGATCCAAACTACACAAAAAACCAAGCCCGCAGCGCAATATACAAGACTATAAACGATCCCAAACTGAATGCAACGAAAAAAGGACAGCTTGCGCTCATGCTGCATCGTCTGCAAGTATGTATTTTTTCAGGCGAAGCATGTACAGATAATCCTGATGATGGCGACAAAAATGCCCCGCAAAGTATAAGCGGCATGATGGGCAAAGCTTTGGCTTTCCCTTATCTCAACCCTCCGGCATCAGGTGTGTACTGGGCATACGCAGGGCTTGAAAATGCAGGATTTATCCCGACCTCCTATGCTGCTGAGGGAATCGGATTTGGATCACTAAAGCCTCTCATGAACATCTGGAAGATATTCCGCGACATCTCCTATATGATCCTTGTCCTCGTACTTATCACCATAGGTTTTATGATCATGTTCAGGATGAAAATAAACCCCCAAACAGTTATATCCGTTGAAAACACACTGCCTAAAATCGTGACAACCCTTATCTTGATAACGTTTTCCTTTGCAATTGCCGGGTTCTTGATTGACATGATGTATGTACTTATATCCATAATCATTTCTGTTTTAAGTAATAACAATAAATATTATGACACTGCCGCCTATCAAAACATCTATCTTTGGGCAACTCCGGGTGATATTTATCAGTCTCTTCTTCCTGTTAAAAAAAGCTTAACCGGTATATCGGGAAAAGTAGGGTTTGGCACTATTGTCTATGTTGGTAATGCAATTACGTCACTTCTTCCCGCATTCATAAATTCGGTGGTACAAAAAGCGGCGTGGTTAACAATGGGAATTTTACTTATAAAAGACATATTCTCCATTGCTTCTTTTGTTAAGGAAACTCCAAACATCTTTGAAGGGGCTGGTGCTGATTTATTGGGGACAGGTGTTGTTTTAGGAAATATATGGAGCGGTATTGTGATGCCCATTGTTGCTTTTATCATTGTAAACGGCATAGTCATGTTTATTGCTCTTTATGGACTCGGGCTTATTGTCGGCATATTGGTTTTTTTGACGATAATCATGCTGTTTTTCCGGATTTTTTTTATGTTTGTTAAAGCATATCTGGAGATTTTATTTTTGATCATCCTGTCTCCGATCATCCTGCTTCTTGATGCGATTCCCGGTAAATCAATGTTTGCTTTCTGGTTCAAACATCTACTGGCTGACCTTCTCACATTTCCCATTGTTATCGCGCTTTTGCTTATAGGAAATATACTTCTAAACTCCTTTGCCTATCCCGGAGATTTTTGGTTCCCTCCCTTTCTGACATCCATCGACCCTCTTGGATATTCGGTGATTGTTGGTATGGGCATCATGCTTCTTATCCCTGATATTGTCAAGCTTGCAAAAAGCGCCCTCGGCGTAAAAGACCTGCCGGTAAGCGTCGGACTCGGCACTTTCTTTGGTGGAGCATCAGCAGGTATTGCCGGAGGAACTTCAATACTCGGCCAATTCTCAACTATGAACTTGGGATTACAAGCACTTACCGGTAAATCACTGAGAGGCCTTGCTGGAAAAGAAGGACCAAAACCTGTACAACAACCTCCAGCTTCAGCAAATCCTGAACATCCAGCTAAAACAAGTTAGAACAACGATGTAAATAAAGATAAATACTTCAATTGTTTGCGGATTATATGAATCCGGGTATTCGCAGTATAGTCACTCCAATCAATCTTAAAATAAAGACCGAGAATATGACAAGAATAAGTCCAGTAATACAGGATGTCATCAGTTGCTGTGCTTTCTTGACTTTTTCTGGATTTCCTCCTGATGTCTGCATCATGAATGCAGCATAAATAATACAAAGAAGTGATATACCGCCTGCTATACCCACTCCCCAACGAAGCAATGTGTTTTGAATAAAGTCTCCAATATTTGCGTAAATACAACCCATACCCGTCCATACGCCTGCTTTTTGATCTGCATTGTTGCCTTGCAAACAGTTTTCACAGTTTGTTCTTTCTGTCGGGTTTTGTATGCGACTGCAAAGTTCCATAATCCCGTTTAATGCACCCGGTGTAGGATGTATGCACTCGCATGCAGGGTTTGCAAGATCCCCCGGTACACTTGGACTGCCAACTTGACAAGGCACTATCTCGTTATTCCGTTTTTCCTCTATTATTGGATTCAGTTGATCTTCAAGTTGTTTATTCAGCATGTCTTCAAGTCCTGGAAGAAGATTTAATGGTGCCGGTAAGTCAACACCTGGCTTCTGCATAACAGCCTCAACACAACAACGCCTCATACAGGGATCCGGGTCGTTTGGCACCCCACAATTCACTCCCGGTATCATAGTCGTATATGAACCCGGAGCCAAACTGACTCCTGTCGGACATGCAACTGGTTGAGCAAATAGATCCGGCGCAGTTATCAAAAAATAAGCGCAAATGAAAATAATATACAATAATCTGTTTATGTTCTTCATGGATTGATTAGTATCAGTATACAAAAAATTGCTTACTTTTTCTTTTTTCCTTCTGCTTCGTCAAGCGCATCTTTTAGATATTTCCATAAAAGCCACGCCATAACAAGAGGCAGATATTTATTTATTACGTCAAATGCCTTATCCTTCCAAGTACCTCCAAATCTTGTTCGTAAATCCTTAATCGTATACTTGAAATCTGCTTTTCTTGTTCGGAAAAGTCCTATTTCTTTTCCGAATACTTTCATTTTAGCCGGCAGCTTTATAGGTGTTTTCACAAAAGGAACGTTGAGATACATGGGTTCATAGCTTGGAGAAAGAACAGGATTGTAGGGTTTTAGAGGAAGAAGACCACGTGATTCAAGAGCATAACAAAATCTGTCAATGTCTGAAGAGTCCCATTCCCAAACCCGTAAACCGCTTCCAACACGTTCAGCGGCAATAGAGTTCTTTCTGCCCAAACCAAAAACTCCCATCAGAGCTCTTGCCCTCATGTCTTTTTTAAAGTAGCTTATGGTAAGTGCGGCTATGTTGTGTACAACTTCATGCGCATAATCCGTCCCTATTATCGCATCAATTGAGTTATAAGCTTTTGTCATAATCTCAATAACCGGAGTAAAATCCGCTTTACCGTCAACCGCAATAGTTTTAAGAACTCCAGGAAGCTTGGATATTTCCTTTCCAACATTCATCTCAACTGAGGAAAGATCACCGATTGCCCGGGGCAAGACTCTGTTTCCTGCAGCACGCCATGGAATAAACGAAAGATCAACCTCCTCCAAACCAAATGTAAACTTGTATGTGTCACGGTCTTTTACAAGCGGTACAAACTCTTTATCCAAAAACTCTTCTGTCACATAAGCCTGCTGAATCCTTTGAAGAAGCTTGATCGCATTATCTATCCTGCCGGCATCCATTTTTCCGGCAAGAAGATCGCGGACACGGTCAGGTGTCATCCGGTATGCAATATCGCCCCATTTCCATTGTTCATCAGGATTTGTTATACCTTTCATTTCATTACTTACAGCTCGCCTTAACATCTGTTCTGCCATCATCAGATCCCGTATCACTCTATCAAAATGTTCAGGTTGTGCTGCTCCAAATGTGGATTTAGGAAACATCTCCTCAGCCAAAGTCCTCCATCTGCTTCTTCCTGACTTTGAAAGCCTATCGCGGTCAAGACGTAGTATCTTTGTCGGTATGCGTTGAGCAACCAATCGTGCAAGAGTCCTGTTTAAAAAAGTTTTCGTAACGCGCGACTCTACTTCTGCCCTTATATCATGCGGTTTTAATTTTCCGCTGCGGATTTCAGATAATACTTTTTGTTCTTCTGATCTATGCAAACCACCAAGATATGCCCGCAATCCTTCTTCTCCTCCATCAAAATATTTTCCGTATAAATACGAAAAAAGCTCGCTCTTTTGTCTTACATACCTGCTGTTTTCCTCCTTGTTTGCACCATGGGACCCCTTATACCCCGGATATGAAGATGCAAAATCAGCAGACAATTTTGCAACAAAATCCTGCGCAACTTCGTAACCTATATTTTCAAAGCGCTTCCAGGATTTGACATGGTCTATGACCTCGCTTTTGATTGTACCCTCTTTAAAGCCTTCTTTGTCTTTGTAATAGAGCTGCTCAAGCATGAAGGTGGTACGCCAACCCTTGCGCTGTAGAGGACCTCCGACTTTTCCTACATTCACTAAAAAATCTGCAAACAGAGTCTCACCTTGAATTCCTGCATCCCCTCTTCCCTTAATAAATGAATCTTTATATGCCTGCATTTTTCCCCACATTGCTCTATGATCCCAGAATGCCTGTGTACCTTTAAAACCTGAAACCGGCGTGAAAAGTATAGGATCAAGCGTATTAGTTGTCTGCCAACGGTAGTGATGATGCATTGGATTAAATGCAAGAAGTGCTGAATTATCATTATTATAATAACTTGCAAACGTCGCTTTCCCGTCCGGTGTCAGATGTGGATCGGCGTATGATGCCTTTTCAATCTCAGTCAAAAACATACCGCGAGATGCACCCACCGCCATGGTTAACGCGGCCTCAAGTCGTGCTTCGCTTACATTTCCCTTATGCATCATTTTTAACTGTTCAAGTACGTCTTCCTCAATTTGGGTACGGACGCTATTTTGCAGCTTTTCAAATTGTTTAGGATCATGTCTCCAGTCATTTTTTGCAAATGTCTCCTCAACGTGTTTGTCATAAAGCCAGAGAGCGTCCTGAAAGAGATTGCCGTCTGGAAGCGCGAACATCTGATCAAAGTCAACCATTGTCATTTCTTCTGAAAATCTTGCAAGTTGAGAATAAAAACCTTTCTCGTGATCTACGGGATGTAAAAAAATCGCCCGGGCATTGTGCGTATATCTTCGCGCATCAAGATAACTATCAACTAATTGATCAACATAGTGAATAAAATGCGAGGTACTTGCTGATTTTGCCTCTGTTTGTGGTTTTATACGAAGCCATGGTTTGGTTACACCATCTTTACCCACCAAAACATCTGATACTTCAGCGCGCATCTCTGCCCGTTGATATAAATCCAACTTATCAGAGCCTGCTTGCTCACCCACACGTTCAAATTCATTCGCAAGAGCCCTTATTCTTCTCTTGAGTTCGTTTTTTGTACGCAATACTCCATACATGGGGTCTTCCTGTTCTATTTTGTCAAAAAACTCCTTTGGTTTTTCATGATCAAGCATGGTATATAATTTGCCGAAAAGTCCAACCACCCGGTTTTCAAGCTCGATAGAAGCGGCTTTTCCCACCTCAGGATCGCTGGGATTTTTACTTCCTGCAATATCCTTTTTCAACTGATCAGTATATTTGGTAAATTCACTTACCGAGTGCAAAGCCTTGATCAAAGCCTTATCTTCTGACTCGTTATAAAACGATGAATAGTTCATCACTTTCCAGGTTTGCTGCCACTCCATCTCACTAAGTTCCGCGGGAGTAGGTTCTCTTTGGTTATCATATCTCGTTTGTAAAGCTTCAGGTGTTGTAGCCTGTACTGGATCTTTTACGTCAAATTTTTGTTTTGCCGTACTTTCGCTTTCTCCTAAATCTGTTGCAGCACTCACAAACGCATCCTGAACCCTTTCATAAAGAGGAGAAATATATTGTAAGTTCTTTAGTTTTGCAAATTCCTGTTGAAGACCATCAACAGTTGTAATATCTCCTTTGATAATACGATCAATCACCTGGTGAAGATATGGAGCTGTCTGTTCGGATATATCTTGATATGAAATCCTATCGCTCAAGTGACGAAGTAATGTTGAGGCAAATGGCGATGTATGGGTTTGAATATCTGCTCCTGTTGCAGCTGTACCCATTTTTTTTGCAGCAATCAATATTTTCTGCACAGACTGTTTTACATCTTTTGCTTTTCCTTTTGCCGTATCCTTGTCCTGAGGATCTCCTGTAAACTCATCCGGAGCTTTTTTCGTTGTCTCAACACTACTGTCAACGGCCAGTTTTACCTCCTGTGCCCGTAAAGCAGCTCTTTTGAATTCTTCGATAATTTCCGCAGCAGTTTGCCTGTTGACCATTGATTCCAAAGCCTGCATCTCACCGGATCCGGTGCTTTGGTTTTCCGCCCCTTGTGCTGTCATATATACATTGTAACATGCGCCTTCGGAAGAATATCTTTAAAAATATGTTATTTTTTACGCAATGTTTGTATCACCTGTGAAAGTGTGTAGAAAGTAAGGGATGATGACTTGATAAACTCGTTCATATTTCCGCATTGGAAACATGTAGAGCGGGTATACATAAAATACACTATATCAAATACAAAGATCGCTGGAAGAAACAAAACAAACAGTGGATTAAACTGCGTCTGGCGCGTCTTTTGGAGCATTTTCCTTTAAGTCAACCACCAATTTACGGTCACGTCCGTCCCCCACTGAGTAACTTGTCAGATCCGGATAGTTACTTGTAATATATTGGTGTATAATCCGTCTCTCGTATGATGAGAGATGAAATATATTTTCGGCCTGATGTGATTCGGTTACTTTATCGGCATATTGGGATGCCATATATTCAAGCCTTTCCTGCTGCTTTTCACGGTAATCGTTGACATTGATAAGCACATGGACAGACTCTTGTAGTTTTTTATAATAGATAACCTCAAGAATTTTCTGTATGGCACGTATGGTTTCACCGTGACGTCCGATAATGGTCGGCGCTTCTTCGGTTTTTATAACGATATGAAAGGCTCCATTTTCTTCGGTAACCTCAAGCGTATACTGTGAAATGAGTTTTTCCAAAAGTCCCTCTGCCTCTGTTTTGACTACATCAAGTTTATCCATGGTAATAAGTAAATTAGTAATTATTTTTTCTTTTGTATGTGCTTGTACTGCATTATACTAAACAGGGAAAATATATTCCAATAAAGCGATAGACCAATTGGCATGCGCAAAGAAAACCATCCGATCATCAAAGGAAATATATATTTCATCTGCGTATTCATAGCTTTTTGAAAATCGCCGGATTCATTTTTTTTATCTTCAGGTTTTGTCTGATCGGTTTTCTTGGCAGTGTCAAGCGGCGCAGGAGAAAGAGCTGGAGCTGATGTCTGGACCTGAAAATACTGCAATATTGCAGTTATCACGGGTACAGCATAATAAAAGACATTTTCAGCTTTCTCCGGGGTGGTCGTAAGATTGATTCCAAAAAACCAGGGATCAATAGAGTTAAGTTTAAGGAATGGAGAATATAACACTTTGTTTATATCCATAATGGTTTTTGTTATATTTCCATCCAGGAATTTTCCCAATACTTGGTAAAGCGCAATAAAGACAGGCATCTGGATTATCATAAAAAGACAACCGGATGCGGGATTGATTCCGGCCTCCTGATAAAGCCTCAGTTGTTCTGCCTGTAACTTCTTCGGGTCCTTTTTATGCTTTACATTTAATTTATCCAGATGAGGTTTGATATCCTGCATTTTCTTTGCTGTATCCATCTGCTGTTTGAAAAATGGGTGTAAAAGAAGCCGTACAAAAAGGGTAAGGGCGATGATGGAAAATCCAAAAGCTCCGGGTATCTTTATGTAGGAAAAAAATGTGTAGAAAGCGATAAGGATATTGAGAATCGGATTGAAGAAAAACGAGTTAAAAAAACTTACGATAAAATCCATATGGTATATTGATAATATATCTTAGCCTATTGTTAATTTTTTTCTTTTTTTCAGCCTTCTTCTTTTAAGAACTATCCGTCCGTCATGGGTTTCCATGCGTTTACGAAAACCATGCTTACGTATCCGTTTCTTTTTTTTTGGTTGATACGTTCGTTTTGTTGTCATATTATTTAAATCCAATTTGTAATAAAGACGTTTCCTCTCCGTAAAATACGTGCCCTATTGCCTCTGTAATAAATGGCATAAAAGGATGCAGCATTTTTATATTTCCCAAATAGACTTTCTTTAAAGTCTCAAGAACACTTATATTACCATTTTTCAGCTCTTCTTTCAACTCTTCAAGATAGTAATCGGCAAATCTATGCCAAATGAATTCGTATACGTCTCCTAATGCTTGCGAAAACCGGTATTTTTTCATATTGATCATATACTCTCTTCTTAGACTTTCGTATTCCTTTTCCAGGTTTTCTGTTATCTCTTTTTTTCCGTTCTTAATGTGTTTGCTACTTTGATCATTTGTCTGTGAAGACATCTCTATAAACCGCCCGATATTCCAAATCTTATTTGCAAAATTTCTCATACCTTTAACTTTTTCCTCAGAAAGCGCCACGTCACCTCCTTCTTTTGTGCCAAAAATAAGTGCGCTGCGCAACGCATCAGCTCCGTATGTCTCAATAAGAAGTAAGGGATCTATAACGTTTCCTTTGCTTTTGCTCATTTTCTGTCCCTTGCCGTCGCGAACCATGCCGTGTAAAAAAATCATCTGAAACGGTAGTTGTTTTGTTGCAAAAAAACCGATCATAAGCATCCGCGCAACCCAAGCTCGAAGTATGTCGTGGCCTGTTTCCATGACTGAGGTGGGATAAAAATAATTATATATGTCTTTACTTTCTGTCATAAGGGTTGCAAAAGGCCATTGAGAAGAGGAAAACCATGTATCAAACGTGTCCTCGTCCTGTTTAAAATCACAGTTGCCGCATATATGGCATTTTTTTGGTTTTTCCAAGCTTACAAACCACTTTTTTTTACTTTGGCATTCATATGCCGGTATCCTTATACCCCATACAACTTGTCTTGAGATATTCCAATCAATAAAGTTATCAAGTATGCGGACAAGTTGCTTTTCAAACCGTTTTGGGTATACTACCAAACTTCTTTTGTTAATTATCTTTTTAATATCATCTACCAAAGGTTTTACCTTAATAAACCATTGTTCCTTGGGAAGGGGTTCCAGCACTCGTCCGCAACGGTAGCACGTACCGACTCTATGCGTATAATCGGATTGGATTTTCACAATTAAACCTTTTTTTGTCATGTCACGCACAACCTGTTCACGTGCTGAAAAAATTCGCAGCCCTTTGTATTTTCCGGCTGCTTCGTTTAATTTTCCGTCAAATCCAATTACCTGTTTAAGTGGTAAATTATGCCTCTGTGCCATCTCATAATCGGTAAAATCATGAGCCGGCGTAACTTTTACCACACCAGTGCCAAATTCAGGATCTACGGCTTTATCTGCAATAACCCGTATTTTAAACGGACCGATCAAACCATCAATTTCCAATTCCTGTCCTACCCATTCTTTATATCTAATATCGTCCGGATTGACTGCAAGGGCGGTATCTCCAAACTTTGTCTCAGGTCTCACTGTTGCAAGTGTAAAGGGACCATACTTGATATAATAAAGCGGATCAATCCGCTCTTTATACTGTACTTCCAAGTCAGAAAACGATGTTCCGCAGGAAGTGCAATAATGTATCAATCTGTTTGCCCGATAAACTAAGCCTTTATCAAACAGATCCTTAAACGTCTGAAGAACAATACCTACAATGGAGGGATCCATGGTAAACTTTTCCTTTTTCCAGTCCAGAGCATATCCCAGCCGGCGCAGTTGTTTTTTTATCGTATCCTTATTGTCCATGACAAAATCCCATATAGTCTGGAAAAGCTCCTCCCGTGTGTAATCAAAACGGCTCTTGCCTTGTTTTTTCAAATGCTTCTCAAATACATACTGTGTTTCAAACCCTGCATGATCAAGTCCCAAAAGCCAAAAGGTCTGCTTCCCCATCATTTTCTGATATCTGATCATAATATCTTCATAGGTAAACATTGCATGTCCCAAGTGCATGCTTCCATTGGCATTAGGTGGAGGAAGTATTATGCAGAATGGTTCTTTTTTCGGATCAACCTGAGCCGTGAATAAACCTTTTTTTTCCCAAAAATCAGAAATTTTCGCTTCAAATAAAGACGGCGTATATTTGCTTTCCATTCTGTTATTTTCTCATCTTAGGGCTCAAAAAGCAATGTAGACCACATGCGACAATTACAAATCTGTATAATAATTGATTATGGAATGGATTCTTACAACCCTTACTTGGTACATATACGTTTTTCTTTTGGGAATAGTTGCTTTTCCGATGACGAAAAAGATATTCGCGCCTTTTTTTGATAAAGGATACCCTTTCGCAAAAACCATCTCAATTCTTCTTTTGAGTTATGTCATGTTTGTACTGGGAGTTTGCAGAATAGCTGCCTTTACTCAGGCTGCTCTTTTCGGAATCATCGTATTTTTTATTGTCATCAGTCTGTACCTTAAATATTGGAAACAAAAGAAAACCCTTCATTTCCCTAAAATCAACAAAGGATTTTTTATTTTACTTTTTGAAGAACTGCTCTTTGTTGCTTCCCTGTTTTTTCTGACGTATGTAAGGGAACAGGAACCTTCAATCCGGGGTTTGGAAAAATTCATGGACTATGGCTTTATGAATTCAATTTTGAGGTCACGATATTTTCCTCCCATTGACATGTGGTTATCAGGTGGCAACCCAATAAACTATTATTATTTTGGTCATATGACAGGCGCTGTCCTTATTAAACTGACCGGTATTGTTCCGGCAGTGGGATATAACCTAATTCTTGCAACCATCTTCGCGCAGGCAACAACCTTGACATTCTCTTTAGTCGGAAATATCATCTATCTCTTCCATAAATCCCTTAAATATGTTTTATTTGGAGGCATTGTTGGAAGTTTTATTGTTAATCTTGCGGGAAATTTACACACTATATATCTTTTTACTTCCGGATACCCTGCGGAAAACCCAAAACCTTTTTGGGAAATTATGGACGGCTTTAATCCTACAAAATACTGGTATCCTAATGCGACACGATTTATACCTCTAACCATTCATGAGTTCCCGTCATATTCCTATGTTGTTGCTGATCTTCATGGCCATGTATTTGACATACCTTTTGTCCTTCTCACGATTACTCTGCTGTTTTTACTTATTGTATATAAAGCTACACACCACAAGAGTCACCATTCCAAACAAAACCATATCCAAACCAAAGGAGTTACTTTTGTTGAAAACATGAGGAAAAAGTTAAACAATATATCGGCCAACACAATGTATTACGGAATATCCGCAATATCATTGGGTTTTATGACTGCAATACACTATATGACCAACGCATTTGACGGACCGATATACTTGCTTATGACAGGATTATTTCTTCTTGTTATGTTCGGAGTAAGCATACAGTTTTTTGCATATACGGCAATAATCATCGTGTCATTTTTGATATTCTCCTTCCCATTCTCGTTCTTTTTTACACCGTTTGTGTCTGGAATTGGATTAAATTGTGCACCCGACTTTCTTGTGTCCTTAGGAAAAGTAGGTCCTTTTCTTTTTGAAAAAGGGAATTGCCAACCTGATCCTCTGTGGATGCTTGGCATTCTCTGGGGATTTTTTTGGTTTAACTTCATACTGTTTTTTATAGTCAAATATATCCAGCAAAAAAATAAAACCCATACATCACCTATACATAGAGGCATCGATGATTTTATTTTTGTTTGTTTTATTTTTGGAACTCTTCTGGTTTTCATTCCCGAGTTCTTTTATATCAAGGATATTTATCCTGCACACTTCAGGGCAAATACCATGTTTAAACTCGGCTATCAGGCTTTTATCATTATGGGGATTGCATCCGGCTATACCTTTTTCCGGATTCTTTTCCTTAAAAAAATTACTCGATTTATATTGATGTTTATATATTTAATATTTTTTGGATTTGTCTTTATTTATCCTTTCTTTTCCTTTCCGTCCTACTATGGTACCCTCAGAAAAACACCACAACTCAACGGTATCACATGGCTTGAAACAACATATCCGCAAGATAAGGAAATCATTGATTTTTTGAATGAAAACGTACAAGACCAACCCGTTATACTGGAGGCGCAAGGCGACTCCTATACTGATTTTGAGCGCATCTCCGCCTATACCGGTCTACCTACTGTTGCAGGTTGGTGGGTGCATGAATGGCTATGGCACGGATCACCGGATGTTGTCGGAAACCGTATTCCGGATATTGTCACAATATATGAATCAACCGACGTCCGGAAAACAAAAGAAATCATTGAAAAATACGACATCCGATATATCATCGTATCCCAGATGGAACGTCAAAAATATACCAATCTACAGGAAGATAAATTTAATGTTATTGGAAGGAAAATTTTTACAAGCACAAATGGATATGGGGCTCTATATCAAGTAATACATAAGTAGACCTTGACAAAAAAATTATTATTTGATAACGTAAGCGAAGGGCATTACTACTCGTCGTCCCCTTATACGAGCGGTAGTGATGCTCTTCTTTTTTTTGGAAAAAATTAAAGATGGTATAACTTCATAGGTAAACCAAGATTCTTCTGCGTAAGTTGTTTAAATTGATTTCCAACAAATCTAATAAACTCCGATGTCTGATCTTTTTGACTTTGGTTTTTGCGGTAATCCGAATGAAATAAAACTTGATCTTTCTTCATACTAATTTCAACTATAAACAATGCTTGAAAGTTTGTCAAGTCCTATAGAAATATTCTCTCATACTATGAGATATCCTATATTAAAATATTTATATATAGAGCTTCCTAAAGCCAAGTAATAAAATTATATTTGTATGTGGATAACTTATGCTGACTTCTCTATCATTGATTGAAGAGCGTCTTGAAGAAAGCTTTTGCCTCAGTGAGATATTTTTGTATCCTCTCCTCCAAAGGCTGACTCTGGGTTTTTTGCAGATATACATGTCCTCCCATCTGGTACTCGATGACTTTTCTGTCTACTTTACCCTTTATCAGATATTGCGAGGCAGTCAGAAGATATTGATAAAACAGTTTCAATTGTCCCTGTTTTTTCATCCGCCTCAAAGATATTCTTATCTTGATTCCGCGCATGAATCGTGCGTGCACTCCGTGTTTGTGAGCTGTCTGTATGATAAGATGATCTTCCGACATAAATACTTTTTCAGAAAAACCACCGATAAGATGGAAAAAATTTTTCTCAAAAATCATTGATCCTCCTGATGAAAATGGTCTGCCGATATTTTGGGACATCTCAACTAAAAAATTCGTCAGATTAAAAACCACCTTTGTCTGGGAGTTTACCATATCCGGAGAAACTGCCGGTATAAAAATAAGTCCCTTTGTACGGGTTATATATAAAGCAAGTCTTTTAGTAAATGAAGAGTATATGCGTGTATCAGCGTCAAGAAAAATGATATATTTTCCTTTAGCTTTTTGACTGCCAATATTTCGTTGATAGGAAACGCTTCGCCTGGCCACTGTATAAAAACGAATGGGCAGATCTCTTGAAAATTCCACGGCTATACTCTTTGTCTTATCCTCCGAATCTCCATCAACAATAATAATCTCAAAGTTCTTTTGCTTTTGTTTCATAAGATCAGCCAAAATGCAGGGAAGAAAAGATTCTTCGTTTAATGTAGGAATAACAATTGAGAAAAAATGCTTCATAAACTTTTGATATTATATCATGCTACAATATACATATTGCTTATTATGAAAGTCTCATTAATCATACCGGTCTATAATGAAGAATCATATATCAAAGACTGTCTTGTAAGCGTCATGACCCAAAAGGAACCGCCTGACGAAATCTTGATAATAGATAATAACTCAACGGATAAAACAGTTTCCATTGCAAAGCAGTTTCCGGTAAAAATAATACAGGAAAAAAAACAAGGCATGATACACGCGCGAAACCGGGGATTTAATGAAGCATCTGGCGATATTATTGCCCGGTGTGACGCTGATACCAGGCTTAGCACCGACTGGATAACGCGCATAAAGCATAATTTCAGAAGCCGCAGGATAGATGCCTTAACCGGTCCCTGCGTTTTTTATGACCTTAAGCTCCAAACTTCATTTTTCAGCAACTTTTATCTTGATATTGTCAAGCCTATTCTCAACGGAAACGATGTATTACTAGGACCTAATATGATAGTTACCAAAAAAATGTGGATTACCGTAAAAGATGATGTATGTCTAAACGATAAACGGGTTCATGAAGATATTGATCTGGCAATACACATCATAGATGCAGGAGGAACTATCAGTCGTGATGACAAACTTATTGTCAAAATTTCAGGAAGAAGGATTAAAAAAAATCCCGTTTCTTTTTTTGGAGAATATCCGTTGAGAGTCATGAAAACACTCCTCTATCATAAAAAGGAGCTTGTCACCCCTTTTCTTGTACGCTAAACATTGTTTTGACCTCATGTACCGTTGTAATCTCGTCTATGTTTTTGTCAATGCGAAACCGCTCCAGACGGGGAAAACGAAGGGCATAACCGGGAGTTTTCACTTCAGTTAGGGTTCCTGTCTTGGAGTATGCCAATATCCGACCTGCCGTATGTACGGGAGAGCGTGTTATCTCATCTGCCTTAATCTCAACAATAATACGGGGTACGATCCATACATCGCATTCCATTGCTTTATCTATCTCATACTCTCCAGGCTTGCCGTCCGCTTTTGCCTGTCTGCTTTTTTCCTCAAGATCTCTCCATTCTTCATCTGTCAGTCCGGTACCGATTTTTGCAACGGTCATATATTTCTCCTTTTCTGCATCAAATATCCCGACAAGAAAAGCTCCTATACCAAATCCTGTGCGTTTCCCCTTTCCCAAATCATATCCCATGACTACACAGTCAATTGTGTCATGAATTTTGGATGAATAACTTCGTTTGAATTTTATCCAGTTCCAAGCACGAGCACCAGGCTGATAAACACCGTCACGTTTTTTTGCAATAATACCCTCCAGTCCTTTTGAAATAGAATCCTCAAAAGACAGTTCAATCTTTTTACCTTCGGATACGATAATATGAGGAGCAAGTATAATCGTATCTTTATCAATGTTTGCGGTTGACTTGATAACACTCTCAAGTTTTTTTCTTCTTTCAACAAATGGTTTGTGTATATAATTTTCTCCTGCCTCATACAAAAGTTCAAAGGAAAAAAACTTCAAAGGAATTTCCTTGACTTTTTCGGCAATCCCGTACTTGCGTTTTCTCTGTACGGTATCCTGGAATGGCAAAAAAGATCCTGTATTTGGATCATAACCAATTGCCTCACCCTCAAAAATAATCTCATTTGATAAAACTTCCCTTTGTACTCCTTCAATTATATCCGGATACATATAGGAAACCTCCTCAAGACTACGCGAATAGAGACGTACTTCTCCAGATTTTTTATGATAATGGACTTGAAGCCTGAAGCCGTCATACTTGGGTTCAACCGCACAAGTACCTATTTGCTTGATTATTTCTTCCCCTGATGAAAGACGCTCAGCCCGCATCATGATAATGGGCGTAAATAAAACGGGCTGAATGCTTTGCAACACTGTAAATCCCTTTTCTTTTAAAATCCTTCCGATATATCCCAAATCAGGCCTGACATGGTATGCTTTTTCAATTGAAGCTCGAAGGCTTTTATCGCCTTTGATCATCCACGAGTAGGCATCAAGCACCGTCATGTCGGAAAATCCAAGTCTCATAAGGGAAAGCGGTATTCGGACTAGGTATCGCGCGGACAGCGCATCAAGTTGCCTGACCAAAAGCGACAACTGATTGATTTTAAACTCCTGTGACTTATCTCCTGACGCTGCAGCAGACTTATAAAGAGCATCGTATACTTCCAATATTGTCAGATCTTTTTCTTCAAATGAAATGTACTGTTTTTTAAAAAATTCTACTGTCTTGCCTATATCTCCCATTTTTTTGTATTCTTTTTCAAAATATGATCTGTCAATATTTAAAGCGGAGATAACCGCTTTTATCATAGTTTTTTCCGCCATGCCAAACTCCATCTGTTTATAAGGAGGAAGTACTCTTCCCTGAAGCAGATATACTGTCTTTTCAAGCTCATGATGATCCAGCTTTTGGAACAGTTCCGCAAGGTGTGCCGTGATTGAAAGACGCGAAGAAACCCGCTCAATCTTATCACAATAAACTGCCAAATCTTTGAATTTCATGCTTTATTGTACAACAAGAATAAATAAACTCGGTATAAAACAGACCTGACAACTGGGTTTCTATTGTATTAGTATATTGAATTAAGACACTTTTTTGATTATAGTTCTCACAAGAAAGAGGGTCTTATGAAAAAAACATATGGTTATGCTGCGATTGTTGGTATTCCTTTCATTTCTTTTGTCCTTTGGATGATCCATACTCCTCTAGATCTTCGCTTCTCCTCACTTGAGTCTTCACTATACAGCTTAGGGCAAATATCGGGTATCATCGGCCTCAGTTTATTCTCAACCACGCTTTTCCTGAATACACGCTTGAGGATTCTTGAACATACATTTGGAGGATTAAACAAAGTGTTTCCTCTTCATCATACAACGGGTAAGATAGCATTTGGTTTTATTATTTTTCACCCATTGTTTCTGTTCCTCTCAAGTCTTATTTATTCTTACCAAAGCGCATTAGTGTTTATTTTCGGTATTACAAATATCCCATTGCTTGCAGGAAAAAGCGCACTTATCATTTTTCTTTTCCTTATTATCATGGCTCTCTGGATTAAACTGCCGTATCATCTCTGGCGTTTTTGGCATCAAACAATGGGCGGTGTCTTTGTACTGATTTCTTATCATGCTTTCAACTTAGGAGCAGATATGGGAGGAGGACAGCCTCTTCAGTATTATTTGTATGCCATTATGGTGCTTGGGCTCGGGTCTTTTTTATATAAAACAGTATTCCAGAATATCCTGATTAAAAAATACCCATACCGGATAAAAAGTATAAAAAAAATATCCTCTGATATTCTCCAGATTGTAATGGAGCCGGTTTCCCAAAAATTGATATATTCCCCAGGTATGTTTGTCTTTATGAAGCTTGCAACGCAAAAATTCTACGAAGAGCAGCATCCTTTTTCTTTTGTTTCATCTCCGGATGAAAAAAACATAAAATTTGGCATTAAGATTGTTGGTGATTTTACCGCAACGCTTTTTTCTCAAAAACCCGGAACATTAGCTTATCTGGAAGGTCCATATGGTGTGTTTACTCAGGACCGCACAAAAAGAAACCAGATCTGGATAGCCGGAGGAATCGGAATTACTCCTTTTTTGGCTATGATGAAGCAGATAAAAACCAAAAAGCGTATAACTTTATTTTATTCGGTATCACAAAAAAATGAAGCTGCTTTCTTAGATGAGATAAAAAAGGCCCAAAAAACAAATCTATTTAGTTTAGTTCTCTGGGAAACAAAAAGAAAAGGAAGACTTAAAGCAGTTAATATCAAACGCATAGTTCCCGGTTTTAAAACATACGATATTTTTGTATGCGGACCTGTCTCAATGATAAAAGACCTGAAAAAACAGTTACTGTTATTGGGTGTTGCAAAAGACTCAATTAAATCTGAAGAATTTCAACTTCTGCCGTAATATTTTTGAATAAACTTACCATATTCTTACTTTTTTATTATCGTGCATTTGTATGCATAATATAAATTTTGAGAATTAATTATTCTAGAACATATATGAAAATACAAACAGTGGGTATAATTATTGTCCTCATTCTGTTAGGTGTCTTGGCAATTATGTTTTTCCAAAAACAACCGGTGCAGCAAATGGTGACAGAACCTTTTCCCTCTCCCATGGTGAGTGTTGAACCAACTCCTGTTGTCATGACTTTTTCGGTTGAAGGAACTCCATACTCCTTTACACCTGATGAAATCAAAGTCAAGAGAGGCGATCTTGTCCGTATTGAGTTTACGAGCGTCAACGGATTACATGATTGGGTGATAGATGAGTACAATGCACGTACTGCACAGCTAAATACCGGTCAATCCGAAACCATTGAATTTATTGCGGATAAAACAGGCACTTTTGAATATTATTGCAGTGTAGGCAACCATCGGCAAATGGGCATGGTTGGAAATCTTATAGTTGAGTAGCAATTCTTTTCAATATATTATTATATATGGCTCCGTATGTCATTTTTTGTAGCATATAATCCATGGTAAATAAATACAACTGGCTTTATAGTAAATCCAATGCTTGCAAAGGTATTCTCCGGAACAACCGTAGGATTGGATGGTGTTCTTATTGAAGTTGAGGTTGACGTTGCAAGCCGCGGTTTTCCTACATTCAATCTTGTCGGTCTTCCCAGCAAAGCGGTTGAAGAGGCAAAAGACAGAGTAAGGACTGCAATAACAAATACGTCTTTTGATATGCCCGACTCCCGTATTACAGTAAATCTGGCCCCAGCCGATCTGCGAAAAGAAGGTTCCAGCTTTGATCTACCTATCGCAATAGGCATACTTGCAGCATCAGGTATGATTGAAAAAGATATCCTTAACTTCGCTCTTTTTATCGGTGAGCTGTCTCTTGAAGGCAAACTCAGAAAAATACCCGGTATGATATCTATTGCATTGATGGCAAAAGAAAAAGGGATCAGCACTCTCTTTGTCCCTTTGGAAAATGCAAAGGAAGCAGCGCTCATCAACGATATAACAGTATTCCCTGTTTACTCAATTGAAGATCTTGTACTTCATATCAATAAACATAAGGATATTGCACCATACGACAAACCTGCAACAGACATACTGGCAAAAAAAGCTGTGTATGAGTTTGATTTTGCTGATATAAAAGGACAAAACCAGGCAAAACGAGCCCTTGAAATTGCAGCTTCAGGATTCCACAATCTCCACCTAAAGGGCGTTCCTGGCGCCGGAAAAACCATGCTTTCCCGAGCTTTTCCTTCAATTCTTCCTCCAATGGATTCTGACGAGATACTTGAGGTATCAAAAATTTATTCAATTGTCGGACTTATTGCAAAGTGCGGATTTATCACTCAAAGACCATTCCGCTGCCCCCATCATACTACATCGCGTATCGGGCTTATTGGAGGTGGTGCGATACCTACTCCCGGCGAGATATCGCTTGCACACAGAGGAGTATTATTTTTGGATGAGTTTCCTGAGTTTCCACGCTCAGTCCTTGAATCCATCCGCCAACCTCTTGAGGATGGAATGATATCAATATCCCGCGCAGCAGGAAGCTTGTTGTTTCCTTGCCGTTTTTTACTGTTGGCTGCGTCAAACCCATGTCAGTGCGGATACTTGGGTCATCCGGTCAAAAAATGCAGATGCATGCCCGGATTAATCATTAAATATAGAAAGAAACTCTCCGGCCCGCTTCTTGACCGCATAGATCTTCATATTGATGTACCACCTGTTACTGAGGAAAAACTCACAGCACACATAAATGCGGAGCCAAGCAAAACAATAAGAGAACGTGTCGTTGCAGCAAAAAGCCGTCAACAAAAAAGATTTATAAAAAGTATTATAAAAACAAATGGTGAAATGACACCAAAGGAAATCAAAAAATTTTGTACACTGACTACTGATGCAATGCATCTTTTAAAGGAAGCAATCGCGCGTCTTTCCTTATCAGCACGATCATATTTTAAAATAATAAAAATTTCACAGACAATTGCCGATCTTGAAAGTAAAAACAGCATTGAACCCACGCATGTTGCCGAAGCATTACAATACCGGGCAAAAGAAGAATGGTAATAAATCACATTTCAAATTGACAATACTGGGACAGGTAGTACAATGTGGGTATAAATTATTATAAACTTTTCAAAAATAGCTATGAAAACAGATGCAAAACAAGAAGTAAAGGAAGTAAGAAATCCTAAAAACGAGGCGGTTAATCTGGCAATTGATCAAATACAAAAACAGTTTGGCAAAGGAGCTATTATGAGGTTGGGTGATAATCCGATTGTAGCAGTTGATGTGATCAAAACCGGCATCTTACCTTTGGATGTTGCGCTGGGAGTCGGAGGCATACCTAAAGGAAGAATTATTGAAGTATATGGACCTGAATCATCAGGCAAAACTACTCTCTGCCTCTCTCTTATCGCTGAAGTACAGAAAACAAACGGGGTTGTTGCGTTTATTGATGCTGAACATGCACTTGACCCTGCATGGGCGCGCAAAATCGGAGTAAAAGTCGAAAATCTTCTTGTCGCTCAGCCTGATACAGGTGAACAGGCTTTACAAATAACCGAACAGCTTATACGCTCGGGGGGTATTGATCTTCTTGTTGTTGATTCTGTCGCAGCCCTTGTTCCTCAGGCAGAGATAGAAGGTGAGATGGGAGACGCACAGATGGGATTACAGGCCAGACTTATGTCTCAAGCTCTTCGTAAACTGACAGGAATAGTTTCCAAATCAAAAACTACCATCATATTTACCAATCAGCTCCGACACAAAATCGGTATCATGTTTGGTAATCCGGAAACAACCACCGGAGGACTTGCCTTGAAGTTTTATGCATCAGTACGGATGGATGTCAGAAAGATCGAAACGCTGAAGAAAAACAATATTCCGTATGGAACACGCGTCAGGGTAAAGATTGTCAAAAATAAAATAGCTCCTCCTTTCCGTGACGCCGAGTTTATCATAACCGGAGAGGGTATAGACAAACTTGAAGGCGTTATCGATAGTGCAATTTCAGCGGGGATATTGACCAAAAGCGGATCTTTTATACGATACGAAGACAGGATGCTGGGACAGGGTAAAGAACAGGTAAAAGAAACCCTGCTTCAGGATGAAAAACTCAAACAACACATTGTACGGGCCGTTGACCAAAAAATATTAGGGAAAAAATAATTTGAAATGGATTCACTTTTCCAAAAAGCACTCAGTCTTGCTTATTTTTTTCTTAAATTCCGACCTCGCACAAAGCAGGAAATCGTCCGGTATCTCGAAAAAAAATCACCTAAGTACGGTTTTAGTAAATCAGTAATTGACAATGTCATTTTGCAACTTATCAGTGAAAACCTGATTGATGACGAAAAATTTATCGGGATGTATGTAAGAGACCGCAACCGATTTAAGCCCCGAAGTGTCTTCCTCCTGCAAAGGGAACTGCTGAAACTGGGGATTTCCAAAAACTTACTGGATGCATTTTTTTCAAAACATGATCACGACGAGACTGCCCTTGCTGAAAAACTTCTTTCGAGAAGAAAGTATACATATTCACGGCTTGATAAAAAAAAACGCTTTCAAAAAAGCATATCCTATCTTCAACGAAAGGGATTCTCTTATGATATAGCCAAAAAGGTATATCAGAAAATATTTGAAAAGTCTACGGAGGTATTTTAAAGAAATATAATTATTCTTTATTCAGATTTTGATTCTTCAGAAAATCATTTGAAGATTACCTGCAAAAGAGGTAGAATACATACAATTACCAATTGTTTCGGGGAGAAGCATAAACAATATAAAAGATTCATATCATTTAAAGCATGTCGTATAGAGCTATAAAACATTATTTGACATATCTATAAGACTCCTCGAACATCCTTTTCGATGTTCATATGATTGACTTTATTAAAAAACTTTTGTTTGGGACGGAAAAACGCAAAGAAGAAGCCACACGACTATCTGAAGTTGAACAACAAGCAAAAGAAATAACACTGAAGGCTAGTGAAGAGGCGCTTCGTATTAAACAGGATGCACAAAAAACTCTGACAGACGCCATTGAACTTGAAAAAAAACTGGCAGTAAAAGAAGACCAGTACACGCAAAAAGAACAATCTCTTTCTCAGGAAAAGCTACAACTTGAGCGTGAAAAACAAAGTATTAACGATATGAAAAAAAGCGTTGAGGAAAAACGCGATATGATCCTGCAAAAACTTGAGAAGATTGCTCAACTTTCCAAAGATCAAGCACGCAACCTTCTGCTTCAAGGATGGGAAGAAAAATTAAAAGCAGATATCTCAAAACGCATCAAGCAGTCTGAGGAAGAACTGAAACAAACTGTAGATGAAAAAGCAAAACAGATACTGGTTGATGCCATGAGATATGGAGCAACAGATTATGTTGCAGAATACACATTGTCTGTCATTCATTTACCAAGTGATGACTATAAAGGAAGGATAATCGGAAAAGAAGGCCGTAATATACGGGCATTTGAAGTCTCAACAGGTGTTGATGTGGATCTTGAAGAAGAAGGTGTAATAAAACTGTCTTCTTTTGATGCGGTACGAAGGGAAATCGCTCGGGTTGCTCTTGACAGACTTATAAAAGACGGACGCATTCAGCCCGCTCGTATTGAAGAAATTGTAGCTAAAACAAAGGAAGAGATAGAAAAAGTAATATTCAAGGCCGGAGAAGAACTTGCACATAAGGTAGGTGTATTCAATCTGCCAACTGAGATAACCAAACTTCTTGGACGGTTTAAATACAGATATTCATACGGACAGAATATGATTGTTCACACGCTTGAGGAAACCCGCATTGGTGTTGCTCTTGCTCATGAATTAAAAGCTGACGTAAACATAGTCAAGCTGGGATGTCTTCTTCATGATATAGGAAAAGTCATTGATACAAAGGAAGGTTCACATATTGACCTCGGTGTGGAAATTGCCAAAAAATATCGATTTCCCCAAGGAGTGGTGGATTGTATAGCGTCTCATCATGAGGACGCTCCTTTTACTTCAATTGAAGGTATTATTGTTTATATTGCCGATGCAGTATCGGGCGGAAGACCGGGCGCTCGCCATGAAGATCTGGAAGACTATCTAAAGCGCATTAAAACAATTGAGGACGTGGCAAAAACCAAAAAAGGGGTAAAAGAAGCATATGCTCTTCAGGCAGGACGCGAATTGCGTGTTATTGTAAAACCGGACGAGATAAGTGAAGATGATATGACCGTTCTTGCTTCAAAAATCAAGCAGGAACTTGAAGAAAAATTTGAAGTTTTCCCTGGTCAGATCAAAATTACCATAATCCGTGAACAAAGAACAGAAGAACATACCAAAATATAAACAGAGATTAAATAAATACATCTCGGTTGGTAAAGTGTATGTGCCTCTGTTTATTTAAAAGCCTCCATTAATATATTGTCCCAACAATCTAGAATTGATATAGATTGTTATAATAAGATATTCTTAATACGGATTGACAAGAGGCTTTAAACTGATTAAGCTATTAGTGTTTTATTGTCCTCATTCACTTAAGAAGAGATGAGGAATTCATTATCAATTCAGTCACAATAAAAGGAGGTGAAACACAATGACAAAAGCAGATCTCGTCGCACAAGTAACAAAAAAAGCAGGACTTACTGCAAAAGCTGCAAAAGATGCAGTAAACGCAGTTTTCGGATCAGTCACTGACGCTCTGAAAAGAGGAGAAAAAGTAGTTGTTACGGGTTTTGGCACGTTTATGGTAAGGAAAAGAGCATCAAGAAAGGGAAGAAACCCTCAAACAGGTGCTGAAATACAAATCCCGGCAACAAAGACTCCAGGTTTTACGGCAGGAAAGAGTCTTAAAAGATTAGTGAAATAATTTTTTTGTAAAAAGCCCCGCCTTAGGCGGGGTTTTTTTTTATATGATATACTTAAAAAATATGACGATCTTTATCGCAGCTGATCATAGAGGATTTGAGCTGAAAAATAAGATTATCGAATACCTGCATGAAGAAAACATCCGTATTGAAGATTTGGGCAATTATGAACTTGATCCCCTAGATGATTATCCTATCTTTGCCGGTAAGGTAGCACAAGCAGTACTCCAAAATCCTGAAACCCATGTAGGTATAGTAATCTGCGGGTCAGGGGTAGGTGTCTCAATCGTTGCAAACAGATTTACGGGCATCCGTTGTGCAGTTGGCTTCTGCAAAGAACAGATTGTTCACACGAAACAAAACGATCACATCAATATACTTGCCCTTCCTTCAGATTATATTGATTTTGAAAAAACGAAGGAATTGATTAACGTTTTTTTGAAAACACAACCCAAGCAAGAGGAAAAATACTACAGGAGAATTAAAGAACTTGATAAAATTGCCTCATCCAGTCAGTAAGGCCTGATATTTCCCTTCACTGTTTTTTTCAATCAGACCACTTATCTCAAATGTCGAAAGGATATATGATAACTCTGCAACTGACAGTCCTGAAAGCTGCAGTAGATCATCTGCCGATTTTGCCTCCTCAAATAACAGATTATAAATTGATTTTTCCTTTACTGACAACTTGGGAAAAGGAGTGTTTTTTACATGTATTTTTTTTATTCCGAACTCTTCCATGATGTCTTCAAATTTGGTAACTAGCTTTGCCCCTTGTTTAATAAGGTTGTTGGGAGCTTCAGACATAGCCGAGCTTACTGGTCCGGGTAACGCAAACACTTCCCTTCCTTGCTCAGCTGCATAACGGGCAGTGATAAGAGATCCGGAATTATCCGCTCCCTCAGTGATAAGTACGCCTATAGATAATGCTGATATAAGACGATTCCTGGCAACAAACAATCCTTTTTTTACCATCTGCTTGGGAGGAAATTCTGAAACAACAATCCCGCCTCTCTGTATGATTTCATGGTATAACCTATGATTCACCTGCGGATAAACGATGTCTACTCCACAGCCAAGTACTGCAATGGTCTTGCCATGTTTTTCCAACGCTGTCTGGTGGGCAATTGTGTCAACTCCCATGGCTAAACCTGATACGATGATGAACCCACGCTCAACTAGTTTTCCTGAAAATAAACGCGTCATATACTGACCATATGAGGTTGGTTTACGTGTTCCAACAACACTGAGACATACATCTTTTTCAAAATCAATCATCTCTTTTTTTCCTTTTACATAGAGACATATAGGCGGATCGGAAATCCGTTTTAGGGTTTTTGGATATGATGCGTCCCCAAAACTCAACACTTCTATCCCCTTTTTATAAATCGTATCAAGCGTGATCATAGGATTAAAAACAGTTCTAAAGCCACCAAACCGCTCTGTCAAATGATCCCCTAATATGGGTCTGAGTTCGTGCAAAGGAAGCCTATATGCTTGTTTTGCCGATCCGAATTGTTTATATAATGCTCCAAACGTAATCGGACCGATTCCATGGAAATGGGAAAATGCCACATGGTATGCAGTTTCTTCATTCACATTCTCATAGTATGAAGAAGTTATAAAAGTCACAAGAGATTATATGCGACAAAAAAAGGTTTCTGTCTTATCGCAATAATAAAAAAAACTAAAAGCACCACCATGCTTTTTGTTTGATATCATCAGTTGCAAAAAACATGGGATTGTCCCTATTTTTTTTGTATATGGTTTGTTTGATAAAACATGAGTCGGGATTTATTTTTTGCGCTTTTGAAAATGCATTCATCGCTAAATCATTTTGACCCATGATAGATAAAGTGGAGTAAAGATGCAAAAGCGGTATATAACGGGTCTGTTTATTGATTAACTTTGAGATATGATCTGAATTATTTCTGATATCTATATGATCCGGATCATCTGTCATAACGACAACTGTATCGTTCAGAAAAACCATCTTCCACTTCGGATCCTGCGAAATGCGTGAAAGGAATTGGATACCCCAGGGTGTCCCATCAGAATGCCCGAAAAAAATAGTATGGATATCGTATTCGGAAAAGACTTTTGTTCTCAAATTTTCATCATACTGCATATCTATATATATGTTCTTAAAAAAATCCGCAGGGTATGCTTCGGGTCTGTTATCAACAAATACCTTATATGCAGGATACAAACCGTATATAGCATATCCTCCTATGTCAAAATTATTGAAAATATTGCGAGGAAGATCCTTGCTTATAACAAACTCAGCCGCCTCTTTCTGGCTTTCATCAAATCCGTACCCAAAGGTTTTCTGTGTATCAAATATCAGATGATACCGATCTTGCACAAAAAGTAGAATACATACCGAAATTACTGAATAAAAAATAAGTATAAAGGTTGTTTTAATAAAACCGACATGTTGCCTGCACATCTTTTTTACAAAGGGAATCGTTTGTGTATAAGCATAAGAAACAGGAGCAATGGATGCGAAGACAAAAAACGGTAGGTGGCGCACCTGCCAAAAAGGAAGCATAAAAAAAACCAAAAGTACTGTAAATAAATCATATTTTTGCTTTATCAAAAGTATGAGAAGTGCAAAGAGGACAAACGGAGAAATGAAAAAAAAATATCTTATACTCATATTGGATATATAAGAATTCATGAAAAAGATATTTTGGTTTTCTGCAATTGTGTATCCATAATTTCTGAAAATGGAAAAGGGATATAATAACCCCACCACTCCATGCGGATTAATGCACAATGCGACGATTGTTGACAGTAGAAGCAATTTCATACGTTTGGTACGGTGTACTAAGCGGGGCATGATAAATACCGCAAACAGAAATAATCCGAGAACAAAAGATATGTGAGTATTTATCCATAAACCAAGTATAAAAGGTGCTGTATACCAAAGTTTTTGGTTTGATTGGAAAAAAAGGACATAGTAAAGAAGGGCAAAAAAAAGATAACCAAAAAGCTCAGGTCGTATATTCAGTCTATCTATGAGCAATAAAAAAAAAGCCGGTGACAGGAAAAAAACAATTGTACTCTTCCCTGCTTTAAGTGCTCCTTTGACAGTAAAGTAACCTGCAAAGATAAAAAGCACTACTTTCAAAAAGATAAGCGCAGATAAACCTGAGAAAGAAGATATCAAATGAAATAATACTTCGGAAAACCAGTGGTGGTTGATGAATTTGAATGAGGGATATGTATAGGAAAATAAATTCGTCTTGGGAATGGACCAATTCTCAACAATTATTTCCCCAAGTTTCAGATGCCTTCCCAAATCCTGAGAAAAATCATTGCTTGTTGTAAAGCTCACAGAAAACAGAAAAACCAAAAAAAACACGAACATGCTTTTTTTCAGTATATTTTCCATAGAAGATATCTATTATAATAATATACATAATGTCAACATATCCAAACACTTTTTGGAATAAGTTTTCGGTTGCGATAGGCACTGCATTTTTTATCCTTTTTTTCGCAGCTGGATCTTTGTACGCAGTGCCGGGCGAACTCAACTATGATATGGGTTCTCCTGATACTGTGTATATCAAAGATACTCAAGCAATTGATGAGTGTAACAAAAAACTGGCAGAGGAAAAAACACAGCTTATCAATTGTCGTACCACTAATGGCCTTCTGCAAAAAACTCTTCATGAATCGGAGAATAAAGGAAAGAAATATCTATGGTATATGATAATAGCAACTATTTTGAGTGTTTCTTTAGGGATTTTAAATCTTGGATTAATTCTCCGGATAAAAAAAATGCAGCGCAATACCCTTGTCAATCCAGAACCACAGATGCAAAACGCACAATAAAAAAATCAATTTGGTTTTTTTATTGTCACAACTATTTGATCTTGCTTATAATCAACAACGATCCTGTCTCCTTGCTTTATTTTTCCTTCAATAATCTGTAAGGCAATCTCATCAACGATGATCTCATTTATTATCCTTTTCAGTGGACGCGCTCCAAACACCTCATCAAATCCTGACAAAGACAGATGTTTTTTAACCGCGCTTGTTAACTCTATAATATATCCTTGTTTTTTAAACCGTTGCATCAAATCTCTCAATTGTATTTCAACAACCTTTTCCATGGTTTCCTTATCCAAACCATGAAATACAATAAGCGAATCAAGTCTGTTTATAAATTCAGGAGGAAAAAATGTACGTACCTTTTCCAATATAAGCTTGTTACGGGTTTGTGATTCCTTATCTTTAGCAAACATCTCGCTTCCAAGGTTTGATGTCAGGATGATAATGGTATTTTTAAAATTGATTGTCCTACCCCGACCATCAGTCAACCTTCCTTCATCAAGAATCTGCAGAAAAGCATTGAAAATCTGGGGATTTGCCTTTTCCACTTCATCAAAAAGAACGACAGAGTATGGTTTGCGACGGACAGCTTCGGTGAGCTGTCCTCCCTCATCATATCCAATATAACCTGGCGGTGCACCAATGAGCCGTGCAATGCTGTGTGCTTCTTGATATTCGCTCATGTCAATCCGTATCATGGATTTCTTATCATTAAAAAGACTGTAAGCCAGGCTTTTTGCTGTTTCAGTCTTACCAACCCCGGTCGGTCCCAGAAAAAGGAAAGAGCCAATCGGTCTATCCTCCTCGGATAATCCTGCACGCGTCCGCCTAATAGCCCGTGCAATTTGTGCCAAAGCATGATCCTGACCAACTACATTTTTTCTTAATTCATCCTCAAGTTTTTGAAGCTTTACCGATTCAGATTCAAGCAGACGGGTTACCGGTATGTGTGTCCATCTACTCACAATAAGAGCTATGTCCTCCTCTCCAACCTCTTCCCTCAAAAGCTTTTGTTCTGCAGGTAAAGATTTCCATTTATGTTCAACCTCCTGCAGTTTTTTTTCAGTCTCAGGTATAGATCCATACTTAAGTTCTGCTGCTTTTTCAAGCAATACATCTCTTTCCGCTTTTTCAAGCTCACTCCTTAAGGAATCCAACTTCAAGCGGTATTGTTGAAGATCTTTTATAATTTTCTTTTCATCTTGCCACTGTTTTTGGAGAGCATCAAATTTTTTTTTCATAGCGGATTTTTCTGCTTCAAGCTGTTTTTTCCGTACTTCAAGACCTTTCTCTTTTTTCAAGGCTGCAAGTTCAATATCGTATTGTATGATCTTACGTTTCATCTTATCCAGCTCTTCGGGAAGTGAATCTATCTCTATTTTAGCGCCTGATGCCGCTTCGTCAATAAGGTCAATTGCCTTATCCGGAAGATACCTGTCGGTAATATATCTGACTGACAAATGTACTGCCGCAATAAGAGCATCATCAGAAATCTTGATTCCATGATGTACCTCGTATTTTTCTTTTATCCCGCGCAGAATTGCCACGGCATCCTCAACCGTCGGCTCATCAATATAAACGGATTGGAAACGTCTCTCCAAAGCAGGATCTTTCTCTATGTGCTGCCTGTATTCACGTACTGTTGTTGCGCCAATTGCATGAAGTACTCCTCGGGCAAGGGCGGGTTTAAGCATGTTGCCCGCATCAACCGCCCCCTCAGCTCCTCCTGCACCCACAATCATATGAAGCTCATCTATAAATAATATGTATTTTCCTTCGCTTTTTTCAATCTGATTCAGTACATTTTTTAATCTATCCTCAAACTCTCCCCGATATGAAGCTCCAGCCAAAATACCTGACAAATCAAGCATAACAAGCTGTCTGTTTTTGAGCGTATCCGGCACATCACCAGCGATAATCCTCATGGCAAGGCCCTCAACAATTGCTGTCTTACCCACACCCGGATCACCTAATAGTACAGGATTGTTTTTTGTACGTCGAGATAAAATCTGAATCACCCGTCGAATCTCTTCATCTCTTCCGATAACTGGATCAATAAGGCCATCCTTTGCTTTTTTTGTCAGGTTGATTGTAAATTTTTCTAAAGCTTCTCCATCATTTTGTGGAGGCTGATATCTCAAGTCCATATTAGCAATTAATAGATAACTCTGCTAATTATAGTTATATAATTGAAAAATGTCAAGATTATTTAAGAGGATCATACCCACCCTTGGACCACGGATGACATCTGACAATACGTATTAATCCAAGAAAAAGTCCTTTAAAAGTCCCGTATTTTGAAACAGCCTGATAGGTATATTGTGAGCAAGTTGGAGAGAAACGACATACTTGATCTGTCAAAAAAAGAGAACGGGCAATATAACCATGAAAAAAAGATGTGTTTTGATAAAATCTGATAAACCTTAAAACCGCTTTTTTAAGCATATTCTGTATAATACATAAATATGGAACTGCTGTTTATCAGTATAGCTAATTTTTTTTGCGTACTTGAACTAATTCTAAACCGAAAGTTTTTTCAGCGTAAAACTCATTTGTTACCCCATCAAGAATATATATCCTAACATGAAAATATCAATCATAACGCTATTTCCCAACATGATTGATTGTTTTATGAATGAAAGCATTGTAAAACGTGCACAGGAAAAAAAAATTGTAGAGATAAACATTTTCAACCTGAGGGATTTTGCAGTTGACGACTATGGTTCGGTCGATGATCGTCCATATGGTGGCGGTCCTGGTATGATACTGCGTGTTGACGTATTGTATAAAGCTATACAAAAAGTGAAAAATCAAAAGGTCCACCTTCGCCAAGGTTATGGTGCGCAAGAAAAGGTCAAAGACGCAGATCAAAAATCAAAAATTGTACTTACATCTGCACAAGGCAAAACTTATAATCAGCAAAAAGCCAGGGAGTATGCTGAGTTAAACCATCTTATTCTTATAGCAGGACATTATGAAGGCATTGATGAACGAATCCTCGATTATGTAGACGAAGAGATATCCCTTGGAGACTTTATCATGACCGGAGGCGAGATCGTATCCTGTGCTATTGCAGATTCTGTAGTTCGCCTTCTGAAAGGAACTCTGAAAAAAGCAGATGCATCCCGGATCGAGAGCTTTTCCTTAGTTGAGGGTAAAACTCTTCTTGAATATCCTCAATATACAAGACCAGAAATATTTATGGGTAAAAGGGTTCCCGATATATTGCTATCAGGAAATCATGAAAAAATCAACCTTTGGAGACAAAAAAAATCCCTAACCGGAACAAAGAAAAAGAGACCTGATCTTCTTAGATAAATTCCCTTGACAAACAACTTTTTTTTATGCTACAATAAACTATTACTAGTTTAGTAATATTTATAATGAAATTTATGCCAATTAACGAGAAAAAATTTGATGATTCAATCTTCAACCTTAAAGGTATATCAAAAAAAACAATAGAAAATCACCTCAAGCTGTATCAGGGATATGTAAACAAATACAATGAAATCAGCAAAAAATTATCGGATCTGAAAGACTCGGACTATTCTGAGGCAAACCAGGTCTATTCCTACATAAGAGAACTCAAGATCGAACTTAGCTTTGCATGGGGAGGTGTAATAAATCATGAGATATATTTTGGACATTTAGGAACACATAAGGGGACGACGAATGACAGGGTGCCCGATGGCGCCCTGTCAACACAGATAAAAAAGGATTTTGGATCGATTGAAGAATATTATATGGATCTCAAAGCTTCGGGTATGGCCGCACGCGGTTGGGTGTGGACAGTGTGGAACATACGGGAAAAAAAACTATACAATCATGTGGGTGATGCACAAAATAGTTTCCTTGTATGGGAAATGCTCCCCATTCTTGCACTTGATACGTATGAACATGCGTATTTTATAGATTATGGCACCATGCGCGCATCATATATTGATTCGTTTATTCAAAATATTAACTGGGAAACAGTAAGCAACTCATTTAAAACAGTAATATCCTACACCTGAGGAAATAAGTTCATTATAATGAGGTTAGAATGAAAAAATACCTCATCATCTCAGGAGCTGCTTTAGTATGTATCGTGATTCTTGTTATCCTGGTACAATCTCTTCTTTTTAGAAAAAGTGGAGGGTCATCTTCATCACCCATACCGACTCCGGTATCAGGAGGCAGAGTAAGCCGTACCACAGGTAAAACAGAAGATACATCCTTCCGCTTTCAAAGTTCCTCTTCCCGTGCTTCAGATTCTGGAGCTTCGCAATCAAGTACTTCTTCCAAAAATCAGGAAACAGCACGCAGGCAGATGGATGCGGTCAAAAAACTGCTGCCTGTTCTTGAGAAGCCCGGATATGAGGACTCTTCTTTGGTATCTCAAAGCAATACCACCGGACAGGAAACAGGTACTCAAACCCTAAGTTCCATAGAAACCGATGACTTTATCCTGGCCTATTCCCCAAACCTGGATAGGCTTGTTGTTACCCGAAAGACGCCACAAGCTGATGAGGCTTTTGCACAATGGGCCCTTTCCCAAGGATACCCGGCACTTGTTGACAATTACCAGACAACCATCGTATCGGACAAAACCATGGAAGAAGTACAAACGCCCTATGTCACCAAGAGTCCGGAGGAGACCATGACCGGCATGCTCAATCTGTTTTCCGCTCTTTTCCGCACTCCATCATTTCCGAAAGAGACTCCTGTCCCTCCTTCTCCTACCCCGAAGGTGGAGAGTTCATCGTCAGTATCCTCATCATCTTCCCGTGAATCGACTCAATGCAGCGACCTTGATGCAAAGCTTGCCCGCTACGATGTTTTTTACCCTGATGGGTATACTGGAATTCCCCGTATTAATAATCAAATATTAAATTTTGCACGTGACAATCATTATTCTATTCCCTATAGGAATCCAAACTGTACGGTAACTGAACCTGTTATACGCAAAGTGTATGAAAAAATGAGACCGTTTTATCCTTCATATTGGGGCAAAACACAACTTCTTGATCATTGGCGGATTGTACAGGAAAAGGCAAAAAAATATAACTTTAATCCACTTTTTGTCATCTCTCTCTGGATTGAGGAATCCGCAGCCGGAGGAGCAACACAAGCAACTCAGTTTGGGTGCGACTATTTGAGAAATGCTGACGGAAGCTGGACAAAGCTCAAAGGCGCTCCTTCAAATATCTGCGACCAGATGCAATGTCTTTTTGTTGTCGGATCTGCCAATCCAAAAGATTACCTTGAATTTTCCTGCAGCTACCAATTCGGTTTTTCTCAATGTGTACCATCCGACGCTGTTCGCTGCCAAACATGTAAAAAAACCCCGTCTTTTATCCGGACAATAAATTTTTGGTACGAGTTTATGTCTGAAGGACAACCGGATGCATGCAGGGCAAAGTATTGTCCGGGGATTACCGGGTGTCCATAACAGTAACTCTATACAATTTGCCATTTTTTTTACTATATGTTATAACTTGTATCTATGATTTCACTTTCCCGTCTCACAAAAAAATTCGGCCACAAAACCGCGGTAAAAGACTTTACCTTTTCAGCAAAAAAAGGTGAGATCATCGGATTTCTCGGACCAAACGGAGCAGGAAAAACAACAACAATGCGCCTTATCTTGGGATATCTTTCACCTTCCTCCGGTACTATCATTGTCAATGGATTAAATCCAGGCAGAGAACGGGTTCAGATGCTGCAAAAAATCGGCTATTTACCTGAAAACAATCCCTTATATCCTGAGATGAAAGTGATTGAATATCTGAGATTTGTTTCATCCTTAAAAAAAGAAGAAGACCTTACAACTGTTATAGACTCAGTCGGGCTAAACGATGTATACGATGAAAAAATCGACGAGCTTTCACGCGGATACAAGCAGCGGGTAGGACTAGCGGCAGCACTTTGCGGTAATCCGGATATTCTCATTCTCGACGAACCAACCTCCGGACTTGATCCTCTTGAACAAAAAAAAATCCGGGATTTGATAAAGCGTCTATCAAAATATAAAACTATTTTATTTTCAACCCATATTCTTTCCGAAATTGAAGATGTAGCAGGCAGAGTAATCATCATCAACAAAGGAGAAAAAATATATGACGGAATAAAACCGAAACAAAAAGGCGGAGTCGAACAGTTATTTAGACGGATAGTCCGTGACTCATAATCACATATGATCATATTATTAAAAAAAGAACTTTCCTACTATCTGAATAATGCTGTTGGATACATAGTCATCATATTGTTTGCCGTTTTTGCAAACTTTCTCTTTATGAGGGATGCCTTTGTTACCGGATCGGTTTCAATGAGATCTTTTTTCAATCTGATCCCTTGGTTATTTTTGATATTTATACCTGCTGTTGTCATGAGGTCTTTGTCTGAAGAGAAAAGACTGAATACTGTTGAAATTCTTCTTACGCTTCCCATATCAGAAACCCAAATCATACTCTCCAAATTTATCACTCATCTTATCCTGCTTTTTTTCAGTCTTTTTCTGACAATGCTCATACCGGCTTCTTTTACTATTCTGTCAGGGTTCTATATCCCAGAGATTGTCATCGGATATGCAGGATGTCTGATTATGGGTGCATCTTTTATCTCAATATCATTATTCTTTTCAAGTCAGACCAAGAATCAGATAATAAGTTTCCTACTGTCGTCTCTAGGTTTATTTTTACTTATCGGTATCTCATCCGAACTGTTTTCTTCTTTTTTACCGAAAAGCATGCAGGATATTCTTATCTTTCTTGGACCGATAAACCATTTTCAGAATTTCATAAAAGGCATAATAGATCTGCGCTCTGTTTTTTATTTTACCAGTATAAGCATCGTATTCATTTTTCTTACAATCGTCCAGTTGGAAAAAAGAGATTAATATGAAAAAAATCAAAAATCTATTGTTAAAATTGAAGACATCTCGTTTTTTCCGTATAAAAGCCTTAGACAGACAAACCATACTGATTACCAGCTTGATACTGTTGGTAATAAGCAATATCCTGATTAGCAGGATATCAATACGGCTTGATTTATCAAAAGGAAAGGCTTATACCCTCTCCCCAGCTACTAAAAAAATTCTTGGCAAACTTGACGATATCGTACATGTCACATTCTATGTGTCGGCAGATCTTCCTTCACGGCTTCTTCCGATAAAAACAGAGGTTATTGATATGCTTGGTGAATATGCCAAGGAAAGCGGTAATAAAGTGACTTTAAAAATTCTTGACCCGAAAAAAGATGAAAAAGCTCTTAAAGAAGTAAATGAGATGGGTATTCCTGAACTTCAGTTTTCCGAACTCCAAAAAGACAAATATCAATTGACATCATCATATTTTGGTTTAGGGATACTCCATGGTGATGAACTTGAAACTCTTCCGCAGGCAACAGATCTGACCAATCTTGAATACAATATAACCTCCCTTATTTATAAATTGACTGTAAAAGAAACTGTAACAATCGGAGCGCTTGGCATGGATGATGTATCAGATCCTCAAAACGATCCCTATCTTATTTTCAAAACCATTCTCTCCCAACAATATGAAGTAATCCCTCTCAATTTACAGAATGATACTATTGATAATTCATACAAAACCATTATCTTGACCGATACAAACGGATACTCCTATACCGAAGATGAAATCAATAAAATAAAAAAATATATTGAAAGTGGGGGGAAAATGATCTTTTTCATTGACGGTGTATGGGTTGACGATAACTTGGCGGTAAATCCTGCAGGACATAATCTATTTACGTTACTTAAAGAATGGGGTATCGGATTGAATCAGGATTTGGTTCTCTCACCATCTGCCGAGTTTGTGAATTTCGGAAATGATGTATATCAATTCTTGACGCCATATCCTTTTTGGCTCAAAACCAACAATCTCAACCGCAAAGCAGAGTATTTTGCCAATGTAGAAGAACTGACATTCCCATGGACCTCTTCCCTCTCGCTTGATAAAAAAGCTGAATCAACCTTACTCATATCTTCTCCGTCAAAATCATGGACTCAAAAAAATGATTTTGAGCTTATGCCTCAAAACATACCGCAACCCATTGAAAAAGATCTGCGGGCGTATCCTCTGGCCGTTGAAGTAAAAACAAAACAAAATGGTACTGTTGTTGTCATATCCTCCTCACGTTTTATAAATGCCAGATACCTCAGTAAAAACACAGCCAATATCGATTTTGTTTTTAATCTCGTCAACAATGCAGCCTCAGACGGTGCGTTATCCGGAATACGGTCTCGGTCTGTGAATTTTTATTCGCTCCCTGATCTATCGGATAATCAAAAAGAATTATTAAAATACATAAACATACTAGTTCTTCCTTTGTTATTTGGACTATATGGTGTATGGAGGCTTTTTAAAAGAAAATAATCAGACCATGATATAACGTGCTGATTTAGTGCTTCCAACCTTTTTCAGAATACCTTTCTTAATTAAATCCTGTACATCTCTTAAAACAGAATCTTCGGATATGTCGGAAAACAATGTCGTAAACGACTGGTTTTGTAAATATCCCACCTCTTGTATATATTCGATTATCTTTATTTGTCTCTCTGTAAGAAATATCTGCTGCCCACCCATCCTTTCCTTTAACTTGACATCTTTTGAAAGCTTGAGAATCTTGTCTTTAGTTTTAGTAAACTCCACAGAAGCCCCAAACGTAAAATATTCAAGCCATGCAGTCAAATTTCCTGAAGTGGCCAAACCCAAGTGTTCATAATATACAACCGCATCACGGTCATAGTATTCTTCAAGGGAAAAAAACCGCCTGATATCATACCCTCCAAGCAGCAGCATGAGTGTTGCAAGAACACGTGCAACCCGTCCGTTACCGTCAATAAACGGATGAATACGCACCAATTCATGGTGGGCAATCCCCGCACGCAAAACCGGATGAATTTGCTGTAAATCTGTTTTGTTAAGCCAATATATAAACTCCCTCATCAAAAAAGGAATCTCCATGGGTGCGGGGGGCTTAAATGTCACCTCACCTGTTGCGGAATTTCGTATAACCACCTGTTTTAGCCTGTATTCACCCGCCTGGTCAGAGTTGAGAAGTTTAGCAGTTATGATACGGTGTATTTTTTTAATGAGAGGCTCTGTTATTTTTTCTATTTTCCGGTTTGCCTCCTCGTCAATAAACTCGATTACTTTTCGATAGTTTATAATTTCCTGGATATCTCGTGGCCTTCCCAAAACCTCTTTACCCAAAAGAACGTCCTTGGCTTCATCCTGTTTAAGCATGTTGCCTTCAATATGAGTCCCGTGATAGGCAGAACGGACAATTGCATCCTCTTTAAATTGTTTTTCCCATAAAGGTAATAAAGGAGAGTGCCGGATTACCTCCTCAGCCGCTTCAATTTTGGCAATGTTGTTTAATGTTTTGTTGGTGATTGAAAACGTAGGATTAAACATATCATACTATTATACAGAACATGTCTCATCACTTACCAAACCTTCTGTTTCTTTTTTCAAATTCTTTCACACACTCTTCAAAATCATCCGCTAAAAAATCCGGACAATGCTTTTTCACAAACATATATTCGGCATAAGCAGACTGCCATAACATAAAACCGGAAACCCTATTTTCACCGCTCGTTCGGATAATAAGATCGGGATTAGGATGGGGAAGGCTTTTTGTATCAAGATAATGATCTATGTCATTTTCTTGGATTTGTGAAGTGTCGGACCGGGCGCCTTGCATCTTTTGTACAGCGCGCACGATTTCATCCCGACCTCCATAATCAAGGGCGACCACAAAAAAATACGAATCAAAATTCTGTGTTTTCTCTTCAGCGTTTGCTATTTTTTTCCTGAGTGTCTCCGGCATCCTGTCCTTTCTGCCCAGATGCACGATTCTTGTCCGCTCCTGCAGCGCCTGTTTTAACTTCACATCAATCGTTTGTTCGTAGAGTTTCATCAGATACCCAACCTCCTCTTTTGTCCGTTTCCAGTTTTCGGTTGAAAATGCCCATAAAGTAAAAATCTTTATTCCCAGATCGCGTGCTCTTGAACTTATCTTGATGATGTTATCAAAACCCCGTCTATGTCCTTCAAATGTTGGCAGATTTCTTTCTCTTGCCCAACGTCGGTTACCATCAGGAATTAGAGCAACATGAAATAAGTTTTTTTTAGCATCCATTCGTATATTATAACAAGTCTTAAAGCCCGGCTTGACATAAAAACACAGTTTATATATAGTTACTATATGCATGTGTATGCCCTCAATCTTGCCGATAAAAACGTAAATCCCATTGCTCAAATTTCTACTTTTGGAGATGTCCTTAATGTCCTTATACCTATTCTTATGGTGGTTGTTGGTCTTCTATTCTTTTTTATGCTGATTGCCGGAGCATTTAGCTGGTTAACAAGCGGAGGGAATCCGGAGAAACTGAAAAAAGCACAAGCAACGCTTACCTCAGCCTTTATAGGACTCATCATTGTTCTTTGCAGTTATCTCATTATTAAGTTAATAGGTTATGCGTTTAATATACAAATGCCCTTATGAAACTACTAGCAGACAATGTTTCAGATATTTTCGGCACCGTAAATAAACCTCCCGGCAGTGAATTTGTTACGGATAATCCGGTGCAAGGGGTTGGCAATCTTATCACGTTTCTCATATCCATAACTTTATTTGTAGGCGGCCTAGCAGCTCTCATCTATTTGGTGTGGGGTGCCTTTGAGTGGATAACCTCATCTGGAGAAAAAGAAAAGATACAAAAAGCACAACAGAAAATGACAAATGCGGTCGTCGGACTTATTATGATCGTATTTGCATTCACTATTTTCATCTTTATAATGGGAACTGTTTTAGGAGGAAAATTCGGAATAGGTCCGAATTTTGAGATAACCATTCCCAGAATAGGCCCGTAAACATTTTTAGAAAAGATGTGCTTCCGTAAGAGATGCTCCTTGTGAGGGATGATTTACTATCGTTTTTTTTACTTCTTTTTGTTTTTTTAATTCCTTTTCTACCATAGCTGCCTTATTTCCTTCACAGATAACATGTATATTCTGCCCGGTATTAATCGTAAAATAACATTCCATACCGTTTTTCCTCCAATCCATGATTTTTCTCATAAGCGCAATTGTTGCCGGATGCCAATAGAGAAGAGATGGCGAAGATGTGAGCATAATTGCATGCATCTCAAGTGCCTCACTTTCGATAAGGTTACCAAAGGCATGGTAATTACGCTCTTTTATGTATTTGTTGCATAACTCATTTTTTTTCTTCATCCCAATCACCCTATCAGCAAAAAAAGGACTTGTCCAGGCAAGTCTATGTCCTTCGGTTGTGGATACCGTTTTTTTGTCCTCACTCACAACAACAACAATGTCAACTATATCCCAATAATCAGATGGAAAAATACTTTTTGCATATGAACTTTCTGATGAACCTTCATGCCACTGCACAAAACCGTCAGGAATTGATCTGCATGCCGACCCTGATCCAATTCTTGCAAGAATTGAGAGTTCTTTTTCGGAAAGCGTCAAATCAGCAGCAGTTGCAGAGGCAAGGGTAAGCGCTGCAAACCCTGATGCAGATGAAGATAATCCTGTTGAAACGGAAAAGTTATTGATTGATCTTACTTTTGCATATGCCGCAATACCTGCCTGTTTTCGAATCCTGTCTAAATGTTCGGAAACCTTTTTTATAACTTGAGAAGTTTTTATTTTGTCTATAACAATATCATCTTGGATAAAAGCCTCATTAAATTCAACGGTTGTAGTTGTATGAAGATTGCTTAAGTTCATGGAAATATTGCTGTTTGCGGGAAGCCTCAGTTTCTCATCACGTCTTCCCCAATATTTAGTAAATGCAATATTAGATGGTGCTATTGCTGTTTTTTTCATAACCATTTAATAATTTCCAGGCTTTTTCTGGAACATGGTGTGATATTTCTTTTTATTTTTTCCACATGCGCCTTATTAAAATAATGAACACTTTGCACCTCTTCAGGAAAAAAACGTATTTCGCCATTATATGTTGCGCTATACAATACATTCATCTCTACCTCCTTGTCTGATCTTACAATATGCTTTGACACCAAAGTAAGGATTATATCTTTTATACCCATCTCTTCTTTTAGTTCACGCAGCGCCGCCTCTTCATAGGATTCCCCTTTTGACACATGACCTGATGATGATATGGCATACATCCCCGGATATAAATCTTTGGTTTTGCTTCTCTTTTGAAAAAGTATCTCACCTTTTTTGTTAAAAAGAATTACGCCAACCGCACGGTGGATTACTGTCCTATCATGGTGGCATTCCTCCCTTGTCTTGTATCCTAACACGTTATCCAATTCATCAACAATTATAAAAAGTTCGGTTTGGTCATCTGTTGTTTTCATATGTCATCTTTCAATAATCATGCCTTCTGTATTTACCTGTACTCTAATTATCTCACCGCCTGCCTTTTCAATTGCGCGCTCAACATGAGTTCGCCTGTTTTCATCGACAAGGGCTATCATGCAGTCACCTCCTCCTGCCCCTGACAGTTTTGCTCCCCACGCACCTGCATCACGAGCAGCTGAAACCATATCATCAAGCTTTACCGTACTAACACCAAGACGCTTCAGTAGCTCATGATTTTTATCCATATATATCCCAAGCTCATCAAACTTTTGAGCAATCAAAGCATGTCTTGCGTCTTCAACGAGTTTTTGTATACTGCAAAAAATGTTTTTCATTTCCTCGCCTTTTGTACGAAAATCCTCTTCAACTTTACGTACATAAAAAGGAGTATCTGCTTTCACTCCCGAGTACCCTACAACCAGAGGAAGTTTCGCAATATGCAAAGGATCAATTATTTTACCTGCAGTCACATAATAAATAGTTTTTCCATATGTTGCAGCAGCTATGTCAAATCCTGATCCCAATCCCTGGATTCGAAGTGTTACCTGGTAGCTCATATCAAATAATTCCTTTGTTGTGATCGATATGTCATAAAGAAGACTTAAGGCTTTAAATGTTGCAACAGTGACCGCCGACGACGATCCCAGACCCACCTGATGGGAAAAATCCCCATTAGTTTTTACGCGTACCGCGGAACGGATTCCATATTTGTTTTTGAAACAGGAAATTGACTCCAGTACAAACCTGCATTCTTTTACTTGAGGCGTTATGATGTCATCGCTTTCTCCGTCTATTATTTCGGCTTCAACATAAAGACGTTTATCAACTGCGGTTACAATACACGGATATCCGTACACTACGGCGTGATCTCCAAGTAACATAAGTTTTCCCGGTGCTGATACTTTGATCATATAACCTTTTGTACTCCTGTCAATGATGGGGTAAATGATAAAAACGTAATATTATTTTTACGTAAAAAAACTTCTGTCTTAGACCGGCTTGATGTATAAAATAAGATATATCCGGATCCGTTTTTTATACCTCCAGCTCCGGTGATCTTACCTGTCCCGTAGGGTAAAAGCGAATCAAGAAGATGTTTTGCGGTATGAGATACCACACCAAGCAGCTCCAGTTGTCTTTGTGCTTCCATTATCGTATCTTTAAAAAACCGGACATCTTCCTTCATCAGTGAAACAATCATCCGTTTGGTAGTTCTCTCAAGATTCCATAATACCTTTTCGGTAAAAGCCGTTTTTTTATTATATAGTTTTCCTACCAAAGAAACCATATCCGCAGTTGTCTCAAAAGGCTTTCCCGAGTCTATAAGAATCATATTGTTCTGTATCTCTTTGGGGAATTTGAGAGGAAGACATGATATTGATTTAAGAAATTCAAACTCCTTTCTGAAAAAAACTACGCCACCAAAGCTTGAGACGCTTGTATCGACACCTGAAGGATTCATATGATATAACTTCTCAACCTGATAGGCGCAGTTATTTATCTCCTCTTTCTCAAACTCATGGCCGGTAAAGAAATCCATTAGTGCGGCAGAGGATGCAACGGATAATGCAGAAGACGAACCTAATCCACGTCCGATAGGAATACCTGAATTTACGGAAAGCGAACATTTTTTATTTTTATATGGTATTTTTTTTCTTTTTAAATATGTTTGTACTGTTTCGATAATTTTTTGCTCAGCTCTATTCTCCTGCGCATTTTTATAACCGCAAATACTGACATTTAAACTCATATCAAGAGCTGTTACAAGAGCAGGCCTCCCGTATACGACGGCATGCTCACCACAGAGAATCACTTTTGCAGGTGCACTGTATGAAATTTTTCTCATATAGGTTTAAATTTAATGCCATACGCAATAACATCGTCACGCGATACACAACGGACTTTCCGTAAAACCGATATAACGGTCTTGCCTATGTGCATATCCCTCGGATCATAATCAACAAGCTGTCCATATGCTTTTTGGTTTCTATCAAACTCCACAAGCACAACCGGATAAGGCGCATATGCAGCAAATCCGTCAGGAGGCGTATATATCATAGTCCATGACACTATGGTACCTTTTTTATATAAGAGTGTGCGTATTTCTTTCTGACGCCTCCAGATTTTTATTGGGCTAATTATCATAGTTTTATACACCAAAAATACTAACAATTGCCGTTCCTCCTGATCCGCCAATATTATGCGTCAATCCTTTTCGTGCTTTTCGTACTTGGCGTTTGGCAGCTTGACCGGTTAATTGCAGATAAATTTCTCCAATTTGTTTTACTCCTGTTGCTCCAACCGGATGCCCCGCCGCCTTCAAGCCTCCAGACGTATTTACGATAAGAGGGGCTCCCGAGCCAAGCATAGTCTCAAGACTACCTATTCTTTTACCGGCATCGCCTTTTTTCCAAAATCCCAGATCCTCCATGGCAAATAATTCGGCGATTGAAAAACAATCATGAACTTCTGCAACCGATATCTCCTCTCTTTTAATTTTTGAGATGTGAAATGCCCTATCGGCTGCAAGTTTTGTGGCTTCAATCCCGTCTAGATATTTTCGCTTTTTGAGGGATATTGTATCTGTAGCTACTGAACTTGCAAGCACTTGCACAACATACTTTTGTTTAGTGCGCTGTTTCTTATCTGAAGTAAGAATAATTGCCGATGCTCCATCAGATATGGGCGAACAGTCCAGAACTCCAAGAGGATATGCGACAAAGGGGCTTGATAGAATATCCTCCAATCTTATTTTTTTTCTGAAGTGGGCATTTTCATTCAAACTGCCATGGAAATGATTTTTATAACTGACATATGCCAATTCTTTTTTGGAATAGTTATACTTCGTAAGATAAATCTGAGCCATAAGGGCATACAGTCCGGGAAACGTTAATCCTGATTCCTGTTCTTCGCCTGACGATGCTGAGACAAGTGCGCTTACCGTTTCTTCAGGAGAGTAATCCGTCATTTTTTCGGCACCAATTACCATCACAGTCTTTCCAGCACCTGCCTCAAGATATTTGAGTGCTAAGTAAAAGGCTGCACCGCCTGATGCACAGGCAGCTTCAGCCCGAAATACAGGAATATGAGAACCCATTATTTCAGCGATTTTTGACGGACTGTGAAGATTGTTTTCCAATGCTCCGGCCATCATATTACCGAAAAAAACCGCATCTATTTTTTCCTGCTCCAACTTCGCATTTTTTAATACACCAAAAATGACATCTTCAACCAGATCAAATAAGGATTTATTCCATAACTCTCCAAAAGGTGTTGTGTAGTATCCGATAATTGATGTCATTAGTGCAATATGTTCATATAACGCAAATATGTTTGATAATCAACATACTGTTTCTGTTGTACATCCTGATGAAAAGATTGTCTGGCCTTATTAATCTTTGAGGTTACACGGAGTATAAATGCATCTGATCCTGCGCCTGATCCGTAGGAAGCTAAAAATATGTTTTGTCCGCAACGGGCAACATCCAAAACTGAAACCAATCCAAAAAGCGCAGAGGCTGTATACGTATTTCCCAGATATTCAACTGCAAGGGACTGTTTTATCTGCTCTTGGGTAAATCCAAGCTGGGACGCAACTTGGCGGGGAAATTTTCCGTTTGGCATATGAAAAACCGCATACGCAAAATCACTTGGTTTTAAGCTATTTCTTTTTAATATATGGTGTGAGGATTCCAGAATATGATGAAAATAGGAAGGTTTTCCGGTAAATCTACCTCCATGGGACGGGTATCGAATCCCTTCCCTTCTCCAAAAATCCGGTGTATCAGATGAAAACGAATTCATATCAACAATCTCAAGAATCGGATCTTTTTTTCCAATAATCAGGCTAACCGATCCTGACGCAGCCGTATATTCAAGAGAATCATGGGGTTTTCCTGTCCCTTTGTCCGATGCCGCAACCAGTGCGTATGATGCATGATTTGATGAGACGAGTCCGGATGCAACAATTATTCCACCCGTTGCAGCCTTACACGCAAATTGCAAATCAGATGCCAGATAGTGTTTGTCTATCCCCAAAAATTCCGCCAGTATAGTCGAAGACGGATTAACGGCATAGGATGGTGTTTCAGAACCGAAAAAAACTGCTTTTATGTTTTTTGTATCAATCCCTGACTCCTTGATTGCAATTGATGCAGATTCGTAAGCCATAGTAAGTGCGTCTTCATCGGTTGCCGACACTGCTTTTTCATAAATCCGTAGGGAAGAATAAATATCTTTCGGATTCTTACCCCACATCCTGGCAATATCCTCAATTTTAATCCGGTATCTGGGCACATAATACCCGTATGATACTATTCCTATCATGATTAACGTCCTAATTTTTTATGAACTTTTGCTAATGAACCTTCCTCAAGCGAAGAAAGGAGCGACAGCTCACCGGCCAGAACAACACCTACAAGAATTTCGGTCAATGCTTCAGCCCTGTTCACTTTCATGATTGATATGGCTTCTTTCTTTATCTGCAAGTTGGTACCACCTCCGACAGTACCCACCATAAGAGCAGGAAGATAAACGCTTATATATAAATCGCCTTTTTCAAGAATCTCCAGAAAGGTTACACCCATGCTTCCCTCAACAACATGCGCAAGATCCTGACCTGTTGCTGCAAAAAAAGCAGCAATAATATTTGCATAATGCGCATTGTATCCAAGAGATCCAGCCATAAGCGACCCCAACAGGCATTTACTCAACCATACTTTGTATAGTTTTTCAGGAGTTGTCTTAAGAATGTTACCTACAGTACTTTTTTTGATTACTGTCTCAGCCCATCCGGTTTTTCCGCGGCCTGAGATGAAATTCAACCATGCCGGTTTTTTATCTATACAGTAATTACCTGACAAGCAAATACATTTCGTTCCTCGTTTACTCTGTATGTATTTGACTATACTGTCTGTTGCAATGGTTACCATATTCATTCCCATTGCCTCTGCTGTATCAAAATACAAACGGAGAAATACATATCGTCCCACAGATTTTGATTCAATTTTAAGGAGATTGATATATGATGAAGTCAAGCGTACAACCTCCTTTATCTGGGAAAAATGTTTTTCGATCCATTCTTTAAAATTTCTTCCCTCGTTTAGATTTGACACCAGAAATACCGGTCCGCGTGTTGCACCAACCGTTTCCACATAGGTATTTACTCCTCCTGAAACTGTAATCGCCTTACAACCTCTGTTTACCGAGGCAACAAGCGCGCCTTCGGTCGTTGCCAGAGGAACAAAGCATTCTCCTTTGGTACATTCGCCATTAATAAGAAGAGGTCCTGCCACTCCCATGGGAAGAATTGTTCCTCCGATAAGATTTTCACAATAAACCTCATTTTCATCAAATAGGACACCTGCAACCGAAGGAAGACTTATATCAAGCTGTGACTCTATAGCTTTTCTTCTTTTGGCTGAAGAAGAATACTCTGATAATTTCATATACTATATGAGTCTTTATATTAGAAAAAATCATTTGAAATCTAGATAAAGGGAATTCTGAAGATTTTCAGATGATACAGAAGGATTGATAATGGTATAAAGAGAACCGCATAAAGCAAGAACGCATATATAATGCGGTATAACCCGAGACGATAGGAAAAACGCAGTGAAAAATATATAAGAATAAATTTCCACATAAGCAGACTCATGGAATATGCAATAAAAAAAATGCTAAACCCTTTTCCCAGAATTGACATAGTACGCGGTGGAGGAAGAATAACAAACAAAATTAAGTTTGTTGCAAACCATAATAAAGTTGGCATAAGAGTGTATCCAAATGAATAGACAAAGATTTTGATATCTGCCTTAACTTTAAAAGAGGAACTGATTAAATGAAAAAATAATACGGTCAGGAAAAAAAGGAATAAAAACATTGCATAAGCGAGAAAACCCCATATCACATCGCCCCGAAGCAAATGAGAAACAAGAAAATATAAAAACGCAAGAAATAAAATGACAATAAGCTGATATAGATCGGAAGAGAGAGATATCCTTCTCATGGTCTTATACGGTACAAATAAAAGAAGTACGGTACGTCGGATAACTATAATAAATGATGCAAGAAGATAAATGGTAATTTTATTAAAATCCATACTGCAGAATGCTTGCCAAACGGACAACCATATATCCGAAAATCAAATAAAGAAGAAGCGCCCCCAAAAGCGAAGCCGGAACTACAATCCGAAAGGGCATCCTTTTGAAATATTTGTTTACTCTCCGGTACCATAACGTCAAAAACGGTAAACCCAAATCATTGGGCTCCACGTTATACACCTCATTTAACCGGTGTTTTAGTCTCCCAAAATTTGATTTCATACAGGACTTATCTTGTAAACGTCTTTATAAAAGCGTGCCTTGCACGATACAAAAGACTTTCGGTTGTCTTAAAGGGTAAAGCAAGCTTCTGCGCTATTTCTTTTACCCTATGGCCGTCCATATACTTTAGTCTTAAGATGATCTGATAATCATTCGGCAGTTTCCCTATTGTCTTATCAATTTTTTCAGCCAACTCGTTTCTTTCAATTTGGTCATCCATAAATACCGTCAAGACATTTTCAACAACATATCTAGGGAGAGCAGAAAATAAAATTTTCTTAATCTTTTTCTTTTTAATATGGTCAATGACTTTATTACGCGCAATGCAAAAAAGGTATGTTTTTAGCGAACTATTTCCCCGAAAATCCCGTATTCCTTCGATAAAATCATAAAATACATCCTGCGTCAACTCTTCTGCCGTTTCTTTTTTCCCAAGTTGTTTAAAGATAAATCTGAATATTTGTGGGTGATGGGCATCATAAAAGTGGCGCAACATTCTCGCATCCCTTTTTTTAATTTTTTCAAGAATTTTCGCTTCATTGCCGTCCATAAACATAGTATAATATTGTATCATTTATGGAACAAAACCGCAAAAGGCTGCTTGTTCTTTTGGTACTGCTTCTTTTTATGGCAATAGCCTTTATCACATCCTCTTTCCTTCCTTCTTTAGTACACAAAATGAGGCAATCTCTTTTTTCCCTGACTCAGGAAAATCTCCGTGGTTATATCATAACCGGAGATATAAAAAACCAGTCTCTTGTGCATGATAAAAATGTTTGGGTCGTCAAAAAAGACAATGTCATATTTCCTGCAGATCCGGAAAAAATTAACCGGATTACCGATATTTTAAATAATCTTACAAAAGAAACGGTTGTCTCTGAAAATATAAAAAAGCATGCACTTTTTGGTATTGATAAGAAAAAAATCACTATTCAGACAACAGCAGGAGAAAAAAAGCTGTATATCGGAAAATATTATGCGGGTAATGCTCATTACGCCCGTATAGGTAATGAAAATCAGATATTTTTGGGAGAAGGACTGGGTGAACTGAATTTGGATGAGGACTACCGTGACCTTAATACGGATTTCATTGCAAACAAAGAGGATATCAATTCGATACTGATTGAATCCTCGCATAATACTACCACTCTTGCAAAAAAAGGGAAAGAATGGTCTATCGGTGCTCAACGCGCATCAATAACAAAAGTGGATCAATTCCTGAATGATTTAATTACGCTTGAAGCATCTGATATACTGCCGGAAAAAGACAAGCTGCAGACAACTGATGAGTCATTTTCCATAACAACAAAAGGAAAAGATTCTGCAACGCACATATTGTTTGTCCCTTATAATGAAACCTCTTACAAAGTCCAATCTTCCTCATCCACATTGACTTATGTTGTTGCGGATGTATATGTATCGGCTCTTCAAAAAAATATTGATGATTTTCTTGAATGATTTATAAAGCTATTCTCATGATTTTTGCTTTTAGCAGCAGATAGACATCGCTTTCAAACACCACAAAATCCGTGGCCTCAGACAAGGATCGTGATCTAATCTGTTTTAAATAGGTACCGTCTTTGGAAAAAACATATAGAATCCCTTTTGATTTATCCCAGGCAAAGACCTCATCCAGATCCTTATCCGTGTATATCTTTACCAAGCGCATTCCTGAATCTGGAAATTGAAAGTCCAGGTCTTCTTTTATCCCTGACAGATATTTGACAATCCTATCCTCAAGCCCTACATATACAGCCGAATCTATAGCGAGTGAATTTGCCTGTTTCAGAGCCTGAATACCTCCTGCTTTGATATATGAGGATTTTCCCGAATACCCGTTTTCGGCAACCAAATATTTGTATATTTCCTCTTTACTTTCATCCAAAATATAAATATTGCCGTTATATATATTCATATCAATGATATTACCCCAATCATCGTCATCTTCAATGATGCGTTCAGGCTTTTCCTTATCATCTGACCTAAAAATGCCTGACCCATCTTTGTAGAAATATACTGAGTTTTCGTATGAGGACACAAGACGCGCATTGGCAATGGTGCCGGACACAATCTTTTCGAACGATTTATTTTCCAAGGACAATATATATATTTTCCCTTCCCTGTTTAAAAGAACAGCTTTTTTATCTGACATATACATCTCATCAGCTTTCGCATCTTTTTCCTCCAGATTCAGATCGTAAAACTCAACTGCTTTTTTTTCTTCCAGCTTCAATGCCTGTGCTTCATAACGCGCTATAATACTTTCAATTTCTTTTATCGAAGCTGTATCTATATTTTTTTCCTTCTCTGCAAAATCACTCAGTATCTGCCTTGCTTCCGCGATGATTCCTAAAGATCTGGATATATCACTATTTGTCTCAACTGTCTGCAGTTGTGCCTCAATTTCCTGTTTGATGGTATCTGCCGTACGCTTTTGTATGCCTAATTGTTTTTTTCCGAATAAGCTTCCTGCGTTCACCACAAGAAGTAAAAAAATAAAGATAATAGCAGCAAATACTATCCGCTTTTTTTTATTCTCTTTGAGAAGATCACGAATACGCAAAAAAAGAAGGTATGGTTTTGAAGGTTGCGGTTGATATATATGCGGTTGCTCAAAAGATGGTTCAAGGGTATCAGAAGTAGATAATTCTTCATATTCATCAACCCTTTCATCAAATACTGTAAATAAAATAACACCGGAGTCTTTTCCTTCCCTGTGTGCGCTCGTCAGATCCTCCACCATTTCTCCCGGAAGTTTTTTTGAGTGGATTATTTTCTTGATCTGTTCCTTACTCTTCATCGTATCCATAAAATACGATGTTGAAAAGATAAACAGATCTCCTTTTATGATATGTCCGGAGGCTGTATTATTACCCTCAATAATGAGTTTCATTTGGGATTTTCTTTGTATGTATATCTGCCCGGTACCCACGGTTTTCAGATAGAAAATAAATCCGTTGCAATATCCAGTTGCAAGAGAAAAATCAATTGGAATATCTTTATTCCCAATGGCTGTATGTATTGCTTCGTCAAATTCGTCGAGTGAATGTGGCTGTTTTTCAATAACCTGCCTGCCAATCTCTTTTAATAATGCCTCCCCGTCAGTATGAGAGTAATCACCAAACACCTCAAGAATACAAAAAAAGTTGTTTTCCGCAATAAAGGAAGCATATGCTTCTTCCTGCTCCCGCCCTATATATCCGGCAAAAATTGGATGTAACATATTAATTCTGTCCTAGACAAAAAGAATTGAAAAAACCAGTAGTACAAATCCGATAATAATCTGAAAAAATGTAAAAGACACTATAAATGCGTTGCGTGAATTCTGAACTGTCTTGGTGATTCCCTGAATTTGTTTAAATATCACTATGGCATAGGTGGTAAACAAAAGAGAAAAAACAACGCTGAATGATTTTATAAAAAAAAATCCCAACGCGTCTCCTGAAAAAAAATTTCCTATCGAGTCAAGCGATATGGTTTCCATGAGGATTGCTTTGGCTTTGGATAATTGAATTAATAATTTTTGCTGCACTGGATGGATGTGGGATATTCAGAAATTCGGTATTTGTCTCTGTTCCGGCAGTCTGTATAAATAAATTCCCGAAATTAAAAACCGATTCCAAAAAACCGCCTGTCTTTGCGGTCACATCTTCAATGTGGCTTATCAGCGTATATGTCACTTCCTTGTATAAAATAACGTTAAAATCAACATCTACCACCCGTTGATTTGTCACTATACCAACGTTAAAATACCAGTTGATAAACCCAAACCATACATAGTTCACCAGAAACACCAGAAAAAAAATATTGATAAATATTATTTGAGAAATATTGAGAAATGAAGGAAAGAAAAAATTGACAAAAAACAGGATGAAAAACAAAGCAAGGGTGTTTATGAAAGTGCGAAGAAGGGTTATTGGGTGAGCCCTTAAAACCAAAAGAACCTCTTCTTTATCATTTTGCGCTTCAAATCGTGTTTGCGGTCGTATACAAAACGAGTGCAACAGCTTATGTGATGTTTTCAGCTTATCCATCATCATTATTATAGCCTAAATCATGAGTTTCAACTACTTATCCTTACCTCTTGATAAACTTGCGCGAATCTTTTATAATAGACAGTGTCCTGGTTATTGAAGCGATTTGGAACCACCCTTCCCCATCCCGAACAAGGTCGTGAAACAAATCAGCGCTTATGATACTCTCACATTTCGTGAAGGGAAAGTAGGTCATAGCCAGGGCATTTTTTTTGCCTTTATTCCTTAATGTCGGTAAATATGATTTTTTTCGGAACTTCAAAAATACCATCATCCTGAACACTGATGTTTTTACAGGTACGGATTAAAAGGTCAGGATTTATTCCCATTGTCTGAAAATCACTACCCACTGCATTTTTTGGAACCATGCTTGCAACGGATGATAGGGATACAAGTCCTGTTGAAAGCACTGAATCAACCATACCCAGTATTTTTCCTACTCCGCATTTTTTGACTCCGGCGCGTGATGATTTACCCCAGTTGTAAAGACAATCACCCGACAAAAGATAATACTCTGTTTCTTTTTTGCCGATAATAGAAACATGTAAACTATTTTCTCTGCGGTATGCGCTCACCGTTGCCTCCTTATTTTCATACTCACAGGCAAAAGAGTCGGTAAATCTGAACTGGTTCTGGCTTGACTTAACGGATACAGGCACCGGTGTTGGTGTATGGAAATTTTCGCCAACTGTACCACTGCCAGAATCCGTATTACGGGAAAAAACATCATACCTTACGGAAAAACCGGCAATAACGATAAAAAGCGGGATAACGTAAAGCACCGGGATACTGCTTTTGAAAAAAGAATGTATAGAGTCGTTTCTCATTGACTGGACTGCATCTGTTCAATCAATTCCTGTGCTTTTTGTAAATCATCGGCATCATAAGATGGAGCTCTACCTACATCTTCGGAATCCTGATCTTGCTTGATCAAAGACGGCTCTTCTATAGTTACCTTTTTAAATTCAAATGTGCTTTCGGTAACCATACCATTTGCAAACTCCATCCTCATTTTACGCATAATATATTCTTTGTCATCAAAATATATATATTGTTTTGGGTCCGCGATCATCTGATTAACAACCTGATACTTAAAACAAGTCAGACTCCCGCAAACTTCTTTGCCCATGGCTTTATAAACCAAAGCATCATCTGTTTGTACCGTATCTGCAAACTGACTCATGAGCTCTTCTGGATCAAATCCTGCAAGAGGCGTCTTTTCTCCCTCAGTTTTCAAAACAAACTTCATCCACGTTCCGTCAACCATATCTTTTGTATACGTGACGTTTCCGATTGTTATCATATTTGATATCTCTTTACCGTTTTCTTTTGTCACGAAATGAGTTCTGTCTCCAGCAATCTCCCAAGCACTTTCTGTTTTTGTACCGGCAGAATCGATTGTAACCGATGAACCCGTGTAACCCGATTTCAAATCTGCGGCCATTTTTGTCGTTTTATCCATATATCGGCATAACTCATCATCATTTAGAGGACAATCTAAAATCAATTCTGAACTGTTGCTGCCGGGAAGCTTTGGCATAATTCCTGCTTGTTTATTTCTACCGAAGACGAAAAAACCAATACCAACCATGATTAACATTCCTACACCTATATAAATCAAAAGATTGTTTTTTTTCATATCTGTTATCCAATCAATTTATAATTCCAAAACAAATTAGAGAATAACGCTTTTTTCCTTTGCACTGCTGCCTGAAACATCAAGAATGTACATGTCTTCCCTATAACTGCCTAAACCAACCAACTCGGCCTCTCCCCTCAAAATCGCCTCATAGGGACGACAATCGCGGCAGCCGGATGTTTCAGGACATTTAAAAACAGATAGTTGTCGTGCAAGTTTCATTTTTTTAGCAATCTCAAGTATTTTTTCTTCCTGCTGTTTCATGTCCGGCATGATTTGTTTGGTCGGTTCATCACTACGTCCAATATACCAATAGCTTATTTTTGATACGGGTTTTGATTGGCAATTTGCGGTTAAAAGGCTATAGATTGAAAGTTGCAATGACCCATCCTCTTCATCCTTTTTGCTGGTCTTGAAATCAATAATATGGACACTGTCAGTATCAGGAATATATTCCAACCAGTCTATTTTTCCGCATAATATAATATTGTCTTTTGTCGAGAGCCAGTAATATGGAAGATCCATTTTTATCTTTACGGCAAGATTCATAAGAGGGCCAGGATTTTTCATGACCCGGTTTAACATTTCCTCACCTCTTTTTTTATATTGCTCTTCTACGCTTTCATCTGTAAAGCCTCCTTTTTTTCCTTTTATTTTTTTCCAAAGCAGATGATATGTCTCAACCGGAGATTTGGTGAAACGCTCTTCAACAGGCAAAGTCGACAAGGATTCCAGTACTTCATGGACAATTTGACCAAGCGCCAATGGAGGGCTTATGAGCTTTATTTTATGTCCTGTTTTTGGGTCACGGTACATGTTTTTCAAATAATATGCCCGCGGACACCTAAGAAAGTCGCTGATTGAGGTGTGAGAAACCCATACGGCAGTAAATTTATCCTCAGCCATGTTGTTATTGTACCACATATGGACTTGACAAATGTATGTTACTATATTAAACTTACATATAGTATGAGAAAGAATTGTCCACCGGTGATTTTAGAAAATTTTTTTGAACCGTGTATCCTATACTTACTATCAAAGAAATCAAGTTATGGTTATAAATTACTTGAGGATCTGAAAAAGAATTGTTTGTGCAGTACAAATACCGGAAACTTGTACCGCAAACTTTCTTCTCTTTTGAAAGAAAAATATATAGAGAAGAAAAAGCTTTCCGGTACAATCGGACCTGATAAAAATATGTATATAATAACCAAAACAGGAAAAAAACACCTACAGATGTGGATTTATCATCTTGAAAAACAAAAAAAGATAATCGAATCGCTTATTATCAATTACCATAAAATATATGAAACAACTGGATAAAAATACATTTACCTCAAGCGTTATTAATCGCAAAGGGATTGCGGTTGTAGACTTTTATGCACCGTGGTGCGGACCTTGCAAGTCTCTTGCTCCTCTCATGTCGGACATGGACTCTGAAAACAAGGAGAAAGACGTCGTCTATGCAAAGGTTTATGTCGATGAAAACCCGGAGATTGCACAAACTTATGGAATTATGAGTATACCAACGGTTATTTTTTTCAAGGACGGTAAAGTTGCGGGTAAAAAAATCGGTCTTCACACAAAAGAAGATTATACAAAAGCGCTTCACGATGCCAGGGCATTCGATGCTGCTGTCGGCAAACACGATATTACGGTTTTCTCAACACCTACCTGTCCGTACTGCCATATGGTAAAAGACTACTTGAAAAACAAAAAAATAGACTTTAAGGATATTGATGTCTCCGTTGATCAGGAAATGGCACGCAAAATGGTAGACAAATCCGGACAAATGGGGGTACCACAGCTTTGGATAAATAACGAGGTGGTCGTCGGATTCAACAAAGGCGCAATTGATATGATACTGGGGATCTGACAATTACATCTGAGAGCTTGATGAATCAGAGACAGGCGCCATAAGCTTTCTTGCTTCTTTAAGATATTTATGCGCGTTTTTATTCATATCCCGCGCGGCCTGAAGCTTTGTCTTATTTCCCGGATATTCCTCAGGTATGAGCGGATATACTGTGTCTATTGCAGCTTGGGCTTGGGCTTTAGCATCATTTATCTTCGCAAGAACAGCAGGATCATCAGTTAAACTTGACATCTCATCAGCAAGCGCAAGTATTTTATCCGCATAAGCCATGATATGAATCTTTGGGATAAAAAGAACATAAATCCGATAGGATGTAACAATCGACCTTTTCTCTTCTTTCAGTGTGGCAGAATCTGTCTCTGCTTCAATTGTTGTTTTTAGGGTGTTTAAATTTGTTATTTCAGCCTGGATTTGTCCAATCAAAGCTGTTTTTTGCGAGTCGGTCAGTCTTCTCATATTGGTAATCCGCGCTTTCAATCCCTCAAGTCTTGACATACGACGCTCAATTTCTTTTATTGCATGCTCTTTTCTTAACTCATTTCGGTTTTCCTGCTTTTGCTGAATGCGTTCAGAACGAGCTGATGAAGCGGCAGAAGACTCGGCATGAGTAACTCCCGCTATGCTGAAAAGCATAAGTGGAATTGTCATAAATTGTATCATCCGTTTTTGTATCAGATTATTTTTCATATGTTGTCTCTTTAAATAATATATATAAATGCTAATGATATATATGCAAAATTCAGACACAAGTTTCAAAATCCTTTATCTCCATATCACTCGGCCATCACGTCTATGGCAGTATCATTAAAACTGGTATCAACTTCTTTTTCCATATTGTCAAGATCGCTGAGTTTGGCGTCAATATCGTTTAAATTCACCGATGTTGCCTCATTCTTTTGGACATCTGTTACAGATTGCGTAGTACTCTTTATAGTCTCGACGTTTGACTTATTTTCAACAGGTGCAGATGTAAAAGGGGCTTTTTCCCTTTCTGCTGAATTTTTTTTGTTTACAATAAACGCTCCAAAAATAAGAATAATGATAAATAAAACAAATAAGATGTAAAGAGATCCTGATCCTTTTACCTGATTGTTTTGCATAGTATTAAAATAATAACTTCACATTATAAGGTTAATTATAATATATAGTACAAATCCATATAAATAGTTTCACGTATTGGTAAATAGGATGGTTTTGCGCCATATTAATAAAAGGAGAATAATATAGACTAAGATAAGTTTGGGATGATATGCTACCTGTATGGAAAACATCGCATTTGCAAGCACAAGGATCGCTGCAAATATTTCTATTTTTTTCTCTTTTGCCAGAAGAAAAAAATTAAGGATAAGCGGTATAAATACAGGATACGAGTATCTCAAATTGGAAACATGGACTTGAAATCTGTCTCCGTTTGGAAGAAGACAAAACACGAGAAAATTCGCAATTGAAAGAAATGTAAAAACAATCATGTTTGTATCTTTTTTTTCCTTTTTTTTGCTACGTAGAATCATATAGATAGGTAACAAAAAAAGTAAAAAACTCCAACTAAGATATTCATTGATTAATGCGCTCATCATGCTTGCAGGGTATGTGATGAAGGCTTTCCATGTCGGTATTTCAAGCGCCCAGTTCTTGATGCCTGGAAATAAAAGAAATGCAAGAGGATAAAAAGGGTTTCCTGTAATCACATAATTACGAATATACCAAAAAATGCCAAAAATACTAACAGGCAATATAAAGCCTATGAAACGCTTCATGGTTATCTTGGGAAGTATCTTTTTTCCAAAAAATAAAACCAGGACAGTCCCGTATAACGGACCGGAGTATTTAGTCCCGATAAGCATCCCCGATGCGATCCCCAGCTTAATAAAATAGGAAAATTTTTTGTTTGGTTTAAGCACAAGGGATAAAGAGTATGTATAAAATACAGCAAGCCATATATCTACAATCTGTACATTGATCCAGCGGGTAATTCCCGTACTGAGCGATATGCCAACGCTCAAGAGTATTGCCATATCGCATGTCAATCCGGCTTTTTTTCCTAGATTGTAAGCTGCCAAAAACAAACAAAAAATTGCTAAAACATTATAAAGATTAAGAGGTATATGAAGAAGCATAAAAACAGCAAGTATCCCTTCGGACGCACCGGGAAAATATCTGTGAAGAATTGATGAGGCAGGATAAGAGAAGATTTTTCCGGCCAGATACCACTTTGCAATGGGAATGTGATACATGAGGCTGTCAAGTTCTGTTGCCCGGGTTATAATACCCGTATAAAAACCATGAAGCAGGACAAATATAAAAAAGGATAACGCAATCCTGCTAAAAAAATAGAGCGTCCGGTTTTTCATTTCAGGATTATTATATCTTACTTACTCCTTGCTACAAAGAGCTTTTTTACTTGATAAGACAGACGCATGTTGTGGCTTATGATAATAAAAATACTTCCCGCAAGTACGGGTATGAACAATCGTTTATCGATAATGTAAACAGCGTAAAGACCGGCAATTTCCCCAATGATTCTTCCCAAAATCTGCTCTGAAATTGCATGAAAAACCGCATGAAGTCCAAACGGTTTTCTCTGAAAAATACGTATTACAATTTCAACTGCCATAATAAAACTGAAAATCGTCAGAATCCAGCCGATAAATACAATCGGATTATAATAAACCATTACTCCGATAAGGCATGCTGCACCCTTACCCCCTTTAAACTTGAGAAACACCGGATAATTATGACCCAATATGGAAAATAATGTACCGACAGTCATGGCAAGTATTGGGTTTGGTATAAAATACTTTGAAATAACAACCGCAGCAATTGCCTTTCCCATATCCACAATAAGTACGATAGTGAAGCCTAGGATAGCATGTGACATACTCTTGTATTTCTTCAACATCCTGAAGGTATTCATTCCTCCAACATTTTTTGATCCCTCTGATCTCACATCGCGCTGCGAAAATATACGGACTACAATAAGTGCGGTCGGAATAGTGCCAAGCAGATATGAAACTAGACAGGCAAAAACAATGGAAATCATGATAATAAGTGCAATTTATAACACTGCGCAAATCAGGGAATCCGGACCGGTATGGATACCCAGAACCGGAGAAAGCGGACCTTCATATAAGATCTCCATATCAATATATTTCAATTTTTCTTTCAGTCTTACAGTCTCCTCAGGATTATCCGCATGACTCAGTACCAATTTTAATTTTTTTCCATTATACTTTTTTTTGATTTCATTGTATATGACCCGTGACAGATTTTTTCTCCCGGGAACAAATCCTTTTAATGCAATTTTTCCATACCTCAAATGAAATACCGGCTGCATAAAAACATTACTTAGAAACTGCATCACTGTTCCCTGCAATTTGCTTATTCTTCCTCCTTCAACCATCCATGCCATATCTTTTGCAATACCAAAGACACTTATCCGGTGTGATATCGTCTGCATATGTTTCAGAATCTGATCTATCCGATACTGTTTTTTTATCAGATGATAAGCTTCAAAAAGAAGTATGCCCTGACCTCCTCCAGCCTGACGCAGATCCGGTATATACACCCGTTCGCGGTCTTTTGGTGAAAGCATTTTTCTGGCTTGTACTGCGCTATTATATGTTCCGGATAATTGTGAGGAAAGTGTTATGCAAAGGACCGTATCATACTTTCTCAACTGATCTTGGAACGCCTGATAATAAAGTTTCTGGGAAGGCTGCGATGTTTTAGGCCAGCCATATCTTGAAGAATTGGTTTTAATGCAACGCATCTTCTCATAAATATTTTTTCCTGTCATCTCCTGTGTTGAGTCAAGAGCAGCCCATGAAGATTGAAACGGAACAACAACAATATCCAAGTCAACTGCAGTACCAAGAGGCAGACTGGCACCTTCATCCGTAACAAGACCTGTCGTCTTTTCTTTTGTATCCGACTGCTCCATCCCCTCTGTCATATCGTGAGTACGCATCTGAAGAACAGTGCCAAAAGATGAAATTTTTCCAATTATTTCATCCGGATAATCCGTATGAATATGTATTTTCATTTTATTATTTGCTTCGACTATATCAATACTGTCTCCCAGTTTATGCAAAACATCAACAACGTCACCTCTGGACACACGTGGAGACTGAAGAAGGGATACCACCTCATACCTGTTGGACAAAATCTGGATAAATCTTTTCTGTCCTGATTCTTTCTTTTCCCTATATACTTCCCTTAGGGTCTTTTTATTTTCCAACCCATCCAAAAAACCTTCCATTATAAGAAGAAACCCATATCCGCCTGCATCGACAACCGTTGCTTTCTTATATAATTCCATTTTTGTCTCGGTCTGAGCCAATGCCTGTCGGGACTCTTTAATCATATGAGTAAAAAGAAGAATCAAATTGTCCATATGAGCAGTGTTTTCAAAACTGTTTGATGCCGCCTGAATTACGTCAAGAATTGTCCCCTCCTGAGGATCTTGAATTGAGTCAATAGACTGACGCGTACCTTCTTTAAACGCTTTCTGGATGTGCTGTCCATTGATATCCCCCAAAGGCAATAGACTTAGGAATCCATTAAAAAAACTTGTGACAATTATCCCCACATTACCGGCTGCACTTGTGAGAGCTGCATCAAGTATGACTGTAGCAAGATCCTTGATGTGATCAAATCTCTGTTTTTCAAGTGCGTCATGAATACCCTTTAGGGTACGAGTCAAATTATCTCCAGTATCCTGATCCGGAACGGGAAACACATTGATCTTATTAATGGCGCTTCGATTATCACGTACTTTTGTATACGCTCCTAAAAACATCTGTCTGATTTCTCTGTGTGTAATGCTCTTCATGATCGAAGCTTAACCGTTTAATGATTTCTTTATTTCTCGAAGAAAACGCACCATTGGTTCTTTACCTGCAAGTCCCATCGATATCCCGAAAGATAAAGAAACAGTAAGAATAAATCCGATAAAAATCACCAGAATAAGCTGAGGAACTATTGCAAGTTGATAACAGATTGCAAGTACGGCAAGTGTTCGTATGGAAATATCAATGGCTTTACCCAAAAACCGCGAGTAAGTTATTTTCTCCATTTTTTTAGTACCTACAACAATTTTTTGTGAAATATCAATAAGATAAACGGATATAACAAAAATCATAAGCGATATAATGATATTTGGATAATATACTATAACTTTTTCCAAAAGAGCAGAAACAAGCGCCAAGCCAAATATCTCCATCGAAATCATCAGAAAAAGAAGAATAAAAAATATCTGTATTATGCTTCCACCAAAGTGGGAAAAATCTATCACCATCTCAAGTTTTTCAAAAACTCCGGTCCACCCAACCCTCTCAAGAGCCTGATTAAACCGAATTTTTTGAAAAAAAAGGATTGTCATGTTTTTTATCCATACTGAGATAAAAAAACCAAGTATGAAAACAATAAGAGCGTTAAATATGTGAACATTGTCAAACGAAGCTTGTTGAAGTAGTATATTCCAATCCATAAAAAATAGTGTTAAATTTTCAATTTTAATTCCTTACCTTTTATCAGCCTCCCGATATTTTCACGATGTGCATACCATATAAGTACAATTGACACCACTCCAAAAAACACATATGCTGTCTGATCGAACATCAACCATAAAATCACTGGAATCGCCAAAACCATAAAGATATTGACCAGACTCATGATTTTGGTAATTTTAAGAATAACTAACCACACGCCAATCCAAATCATTAAAAACTGCCACCCCACAATAATAAGCAGAGCTCCCATAAGAGTTGATACGCCCTTACCTCCTTTAAAACCCAACCAAACCGGAAATATATGACCAATGGTAGGCATAAGAAAAACAAAAACACGATGCCAGGGATCTTGTATAAGTAAAACTGCAAGCAAAGAAGGTATCACGCCTTTGGTGAAATCTAGGAAACCTGATACCAAACCCCACTTGATACCTAGTGCACGACTTACATTAGTCCCTCCGATATTGCCGCTGCCGATTTTACGTATATCAATATGTTTATATTTGGATATGATATAACCGAAAGGAATAGATCCAAGAAGATATCCGAATCCCGCAAGAATAAAACTTTGCATACTCCATTATATAAGGCAAATAAAAAAAACACTACCCCCTCCGAAACTTCAGTCTTTTGTAAGACCCGAAAAGCGATAGTGTTTTTTTGTTAGTAAGGTCGTCTGTTGTCGCGATTGTAACCACCGCCACCTCCGCCTCGAGGTCTTTCCTCGCGGGGTTTGGCAACGTTAACAACGATTTTGCGGCCTTCAAGATCTTTTCCGGCCATCTCAGCCTCAGCTTGCTGGGCTGCCTCCTCAGTTGCAAATGTTACGAATCCGAAACCTTTTGACCTTCCTGAATAGCGGTCTTTGATGACAACGGCCTCAACGACTTCTCCATAAGCTGCGAAAAGATCTTTAAGCCCTGCATCTTCAAGAGACCAAGGTAAGTTTCCGACGTATAATTTCTTTTTGTCCATGTATGTGATTTCACCTCCTTTCATGAAGAAAAGCTAGTACCCTTAAAGAAAGTTGTTTTCCCCTAATCTCCAAACCGAGACTCCTCTGTAAGTGACTCCATTCTTCTAACAATAGAGTATACCATTTTTGAACAAATAATCAAATGTGTTTTTGCAACATAGGATAACAACCTATTATAATAGTGGTATATGGACTCATATGTAGTCTCGTTATTATTCTTTCCGGCATCGGTCATTGCATCCTATATGACGCTTTGGTTTGGTATAAGTATCATAGTAAAACGCAATGATATTGCCGATATCGCATGGGGGCCTGGATTTATTATTGTTGCCTTGTGTCTTATCATAAGCAGTCAGACATATCATCCGCGGCTTCTTCTTGCATCACTCTTGACTTTTCTTTGGGGAATGCGGCTTGCAATCCATATATTTATAAGGAACAAAAACAAAAAGGAGGACTTCCGGTATCTTGCATGGAGAAAAGAATGGGGGGCATGGTTTTATATCAGGACATACCTTCAGGTATTTCTTTTACAAGGAGTTTTTATGCTTTTGATCAGTATGTCTGCAATCACCCTTTCTCTCTATCCCGGTAATTCTATCTCTGTTTTGGATGTTGTGGGAGTATGTGTATGGATTGTCGGATTTCTTTTTGAAACGATTGGTGATTTACAGCTCTCACGATTCATAGCCAACTCAAGAAATAAAAAGAAAATAATGACGGAGGGACTGTGGCAGTATACGAGGCATCCGAACTATTTTGGTGAAGTCACTGTTTGGTGGGGAATATTTCTGATTGCCTCCTCTTCACCACTTTGGTTTATCGCATTATTAAGCCCTCTTACCATATCATTCTTGATACTGAAAGTCTCCGGAATACCTCTTCTTGAAAAAAAATATGAAGGAAATAAAGAATTTGAATTATATAAAAAAAGAACAAACGCTTTTTTTCCCTGGTTTCCAAAAAAAAACATCTGACGCCTACAAGATTTTTTTGCCGATCATAAAGCTTACTCCGGCAACTGTAGACGAAAGGATCACTCCCCACATCATATCGACAATTGTCACAATAAGCGGCCAATTTTTGATCGTTGCCAGATTTGTAAGGTCGTACGTTGCATACGTACATAATCCATAAAGCGCTCCAAATAAAACAGCCTTCATGACTGTGCCTTTCTCAAGAGCAGGGCTTACACAAAAAAAGATAATACCAACAATATTTATAAGATAAAACAGTATTGCCGCAGACCAGTTTGGAGAAGGACTCATAAGATACCCTAGATATTTTCCGTAAAAATTTTTTGACATTGAAACAAGCCAGACAATATCAATTGCAAAAAAAACCGGAACCGTGAAAACATAAAGTTTAAGAAAATCAATTATATTCATAATTAAATGATACACCAGTTAATTGAGATATTTTTCAATGTTTTCCCTGTGCTCGTCAAATGTCTCTGCACAGTATATCTGCTTATCCGAATCATGCAAATAAAACAAACACGAAGTCTCGGCAGGATGAAGCGCCGCTTCAATATAATCAATGCTGGGACTGCATATGGGTGTGGGTGGAAGACCTTTATAGAGATATGAATTGTAGGGAGAATCTTTCTTTTTTTCCCGGATATCTATTGCCCCCCACCACAGGCCGTCTTTATTTTTACCCAAGGTATATTGCATTGTCGCATCAATTTGAAGAGGCATATCAATATTCAGCCTATTCCATATGATTCCTGATACCAGGTGCATATCCTCCGCACCCGCTGCTTCACGCGCAATAAGAGAGGCTATCTTTAGCCCGGTTGTCCATCTGATATTTTGTGCGATATAGTCATCTGCATATGGCGCAAATTTTTCATTGAACCGGTTAATCATGCGACGGGCCACATCCTCACCTGTCTCATTAACTGGAATCAAGTAAGTATCAGGGTAATATACTCCTTCTGTATATTCGGGTTTACTTTCCGTATATACGGTGTTCCACTTAATAAGTTCCTCATCTTCCCATCCAAGACTTTCGGCCAATATCTCACCTATCTGTTCTTTCCGGAGACATGCTCCAAAAGTGATCCATATGAGGTCCGGTTTGCCTGTCATTTTTTGTGCAATTTCCCATGCGTACATATTATGCCGTAATACATAACCACCGGCCTCAATTTCCTGTTTATAATAAATCAAGCCTGTCAAAAACCGAAAAGCACCCTCATGCTTTATATATCCCTTATCCTGCAGTTTTTTGATAATAGAATCCGTGCTTTCATTTTTTTGAAGAATAAGCGTTTCTTGTTTTTCAGACCTATCCGTCGGTCCCAAAAAATAATAGAACAAAAATAATCCGGTGAAAAAAAGAATTAAGCTAAAAATGGATAACCTCATGATAATTTTCATCTTATTCGACCTCCTTTCGGGATTTTCTTGGTTTCATTATCAATATAGCGGCGCATGATGCCGCGCATGGGTCCTTTTTGAAGCCAGATAGCATCAAGTCCTGTCGCATCAATAAACCATCCCGCAGCAAAAACAACCGCAATAAAACCGATAACAATAACCAGAAAGTTTTTTTTGTATGAAAAATCATAATGTCTTAATAATTTTATGCCCGCAACAAGACCAAGACATGTCAGAATAAGCGCCCACCAGGGAAAACTTGCAAGCAATGCTTCATACCGATACTGACCCATGGGCCCATGTGCCCGGAGTACAAACCGCATGAGACTTATCAAAAATACCGACACGATAACAGTTGCAACAAGACCAACAAAAACCAATACTGATCCCAAGACAAAATATATGCGGGGTCGCATAGTGATCTTCCCTTTTTCAATTCTGTCCATCACTTCGTTTGTTATTGTCTTTGGGTTTTTTGACATAAGTGTTTCATATAACTTTTAGCACGATTTATTCGCGTGGCAACGGTTCCCTGCGGAAGACGTAAGATGTCCCCAATTTCTTCGTATGATTTTTCTTCAAGAAAATAAAGAGCCAGAGGCTCGGAATATATAACAGGTAATTTTTCCAAACAATGGGTTATTTTCTGCTTCATCTCTTTTTGCTCAATCTCCATCTCAATATCGGTATCATCTTTAAAATCATGATCAGGCAATGGAATCTCATTTTTGTTTTTTTGAAGAACATTCATGGCCTCATTGTGTACAATCCGATATATCCAGCTTGAAAACTTTTTACTGATATCAAAACCAAACAGATTCATATACGCCTTTATAAAAGATTCCTGAACCGTGTCCTTTGACATATGATAGTCACGGAGTAGATATGTGGCATACCTCATAAGCTTATCTTCATATCTCCTCATAATCTCACGGAATAACTCCTTGTTATTTTTTCGTATATGTTCAACAAGTTTCTCATCTGTGTACTTCTTATAATCCGGCATATGTCTATATTACTTAAAAAAACGTACTGATTTCTTACAACCCTATACGCCTATACCCCGATATGTATCGGGGCGGCGGTTACTTGGAAATAGGAAGATTCAATTATCTTGTTGCGTTTCTTCCCATACCCTGTCCTTTACCTGAACCGTTTTGCAGTCCAAGTCCTAAAGACTGTCTTAGTTTGTTTGCCTCACCACTCTTGCCTTGAAGGCTAAGTTCATGAGCTTTGGCAAATGTTGCAAAGTTGTCTTTGTTGATAACTTGGCTTACTCGTCCTTTTCCCTGCATAAGATTCTTCCATGCATTGTAGTCTTTTGACTCAAATGCCTTGACCATGGCAGTATGACGCTCTTCACTATAATTGGGTCCTTTGACATTAATATCTCCTCTATAGGCTTCTGTTGTCTTTGGAAGCATCATAGCTCCGGTCAGAATAACTGTAAGTGCAGTCAACATAAAAAGTTTTGTTTTCATATATTTTCACCTCCTTCCTATATGTATTACAGGAAAGAGTCCTTTTTTCTTTCATAGTATATCAATATCCTTTGTATCAGAATTCTAAAAATTCCTATCATGATTTAAAATCTTGATAAAGGAACTGATTTTTTATACAATCAAGATATGCCATGGTATATTGCAGCACTATTATCTGCGGTCTTTGCAGCACTCACCGCCATACTTGCTAAAATCGGCATAAAGGATGTAAACAGCAATCTGGCAACAGCAATACGCACAACCGTCATATTGGTATTTACCTGGGGTATTGTGTTTTTCCAAGGAACAGCATCCTCTATCTTAAAAATCGGAAAAAACAGCATGATATTCCTTATCCTGTCAGGTGTCGCAACCGGACTTTCGTGGTTGTTTTACTTTTATGCGCTGAAAGTGGGGCAAGCAAGCAAGGTCGTATCGATTGATAAACTCAGCCTGATCATCACCATCATCTTTGCCGGACTGCTTCTGAAGGAAAAGATATCAGTGCAGATCATGCTTGGCGCTTTTCTTATCACGGTCGGCACCATCATGATATCGTTTGCAAAATGAAAAATGATAGTTAACTATTCGTATAGAAATAGTTTTTTCTTCTTTGTAAAATAAGAGCATGGATCCTGATAAGGACGAAACGATACCTGATCCGCTGGAAAATATAAAAAAAATCCTCAGTGTTGTCCTTGATGTACTTCTGGTGTTTTTCAGTAAAGTAGTACCTATTGTAAGTCTTGGATTTTTAGGAATACTTCTGCTTTTGTATCTTTTTTTCAAACTCTTTGGTCTGGGTTAAAAAAATTCACTATTTTTTCTTCTTATGATTATGATTGTCACCTGCAGACCTATCAGATCTATTTACCCATGCAAGAAACTTATACCTATATTGATCTGCTGAATAATATCCCGCATAATATCTCCTTACAATATCCTCAGGCAATTGTCTTAATAAAGCTTCTACTTCTTCCTGTTTACCCCATATACCCTGTAAGTTCATAACTTGGATAATAAAATCCACTATAATCGTATCCTCAGCCCAACATCCATTCAAAAGTACCATGTGCTGATCGCGTATGGTTCTTGCAGTTAATCCATCTGCAGTTTGTTTACCGTTAAAACTCCGCATATAATCTTCATCTACTGTTTTGACTCTGACAAAACCTAATGACGACCAATCACCAAGCTGTATTTCAAAATCATGTATTTCCTTAGTATTTACTCCTATAACATCTTGCTGTTGGCGGAAGCGGGCAGGCTGAAATCCTTCAATCCAAGATGCATTGTAAAGAGGATCAAATAAGCGTGCAATTGTTGTACGAGGATCATCAAACTCCATAGCAGGATAATGACAACCTGAACTTGCCCTAGATCTTGTTAAAGCTTGCGTTAAGAGAATCTGTACTCCAGGTTCATAATGTGTCATATATCACAAAAATGATATTGAGCTCAATTGTAGCAGATGTTTAGTAAAGAAGCATTCATTTTGCCCAAGGCATCTCACAAAGATCCTGTCTTTTTCTCATTGAACACGCGAATGTTGAATATCCCGGGTACTGACAATGATCTTTTTGCGTAAGACTAACACTGCATAAACCCCATGCAGGGATGTCTACCGGCCTCATACCTGCAGGAAGGGGTATGGTATCCGGCATGATACGTAATGGACAGAAGGTTGCTGGATCAACAGCAGCCTCTTGAGCAACGGGTAATAAATGCATGATAATAAATTGGAGAATATAAGCAAACTTATTCAATCTTTCTCTTGATAATAAGGTGGAAAGCAATAAACCACGCTGTACTTCCATATACTATGGGATTATAGCATATATTGAGCAAAAAATCATCAAGTCTTTATTTTTTTATTAGTGTTGCCAAACTGCATAGCCTTGTAAGCGAAGATAATCCGCAAGTTTTTCTTCCTGCTGTGAAACACGTATATGATCGGCTATAGGATTGTAGTCAGAGCAGAGATCAGGTCTCAGACGCAGACCATACACGCCCGGATAATAACTGCCCCGCGTATGTCCTCCTCCGCGAACAAACTCTTTGAATACTTCTTTTCCGTCACACAAACACGTATATCCAAGAGACCTTTTTTTTGCATGAAGCTGATGCTGTATAAAACGGCATTCACAGGTATGGAGCGTTTTACCGACATACAGGCAATCCATATCCGTCTTATGCCGCGGATTTGCCCTCATGAACTTTTTGTTTTTGACCAGATCATAATCAAGCTCAACCACATAGAGATGATGCATACCGCATCGTAGTTTACCCGAACAACGGGGACAACATACAGCTTTTTTCATGTTGATATGATGACAAATGAAAGATATAACATTAATCCCCGATGTATTTGTTTTTTAACTCATACGAGATGATTGTCGGGATATAAAACGTGATATCGGCCGCAAACTTGCCCAAGATCAGTCCGATATACACATTGTGGATGATCAAAGGAAAGATATACATTGCAAATGGTCTTATGATAAAACTGTCCAGATATTCGCTGGGTCCGAATTCCACCAGAAGATTTCTCAAAAGCTTTATCACAATAGGAATGGTGACTTGTGTATGTTTTGTTTTTAATGCTCTGAGATCTTTAAGAATGATAACTCCATAATAACCTGCAAATTCTCCCCATGTACCGCCAAGCGCTGTCAATATGGGATTATGAAATAATGAATGGATCGTCATGCCACCAATCAGGGCTGTGCACACTGCGATGACCTCGGCAGGCAGATATCTTCTTAACCATACCTTTACTTTTTTCTTCATTGAAACAGTATATCAAGTTCTGACTGTTTTGAAAGTTATAAGGCGATGATAAAAAAACAAGATTTTTCAATATTGTTGAGATAGTTTCAAAAGATTATCCAATTGATGAAGAATACGCTCTGTCGTTTTATATCCACCCCTACCATAAGCTGTCTGTGAAAGCGTTGAGGATGAGTAACCCAACTGCTTTGCAATTTGACCAAGTGTCAACCCATATAAAGAAGCCATTGCCGCAATTTGCGCGCGTATATGTGGAGCCGGAGGTACGTCAACAAAACGCATATCGATCACTCTTCTCCCACCCATAATCTTATGATAATCCTCTACGTTCATACCGTTATTATAATACTCAAAGAATCAGATACCATACATACCATTGCGGTCATCCCGAATTTTATTCAATAGATCAAATATTCGTTTATGTACTTTTTTAAAACTTTTTTTGACCTATTCCTTATAATGACCGGAATAGTATTATGAAATCTTCAATTATTGTTTTGCGAAAAATCCCGATTATATGTTTTTTCATAGTAGTTGTTGATTTATAACATCATTTCTTACTCATCATCTTTTCCGCTTCTTTTTTTTCTTTTTCAAAAATTTCATCAAGTTCTTTTTTTGCTTTTTCGGACTTTGCTTTTCCTTCCTTAACTTTTTCATTCATACGATTTTTCATATCTGATACAGCTTTCTTTATTTTGCTGCGTGTTTTCTCGTTTGTTAGCACAGTGGTTGCAGCAGCGCCTACCCCTGCTCCTACTATTGCTCCCACAACTCCTGCCTTGACCCTACCGAAACGTTTGTTGTTTTCTTTGTTGTCCATCATGCTTAAACACCCCCCTTCTTTTAAATCAAATATCTGTAACTTAGAATTACCTATCATAAAATATGGCGACCAGAAAACAGATACTATTGCGTAATAAAAAAGTAAGAAAAAAAGCTAGTATTTGAAAAACGCTTAGAGGAGATACATATCTTTCAGCTTATGGAGCCAGTCGTGATACATCTCGTGTTTTCCGCTTCCTACAACATTATTCTCAAGGACCTCAAAACGCTCCTCCATATTTCTTTGAAGCTCTGGCGGTAATCCTTTATCTACCTTTATAAAAAGGATGTTTTCTTTTTGGATGTGTTCGGTTAAAAGTTGGATATAACCATGCATATTTACGGCAATATGATATGCATGAGGATTCCCATTGTTATACAGTTTGACTGATTCTGCAATTCCCCAGATATAGTCACGGCCTGTCATATGTTCACCCAGTAATTCATGTACGATCTGTTCATATGAGGCATCTTTGAGAAGCTCAGGAAAGAGTATCTCTTCTTCTTTTCCATGATGGCATTTATCCGCAAAAACCGTAAGATACTCAAGTATCTGATCCAGATGTTCTTTATTGACTTCTTTTTGGCTTTTGATCCTTCCTGCAACCTGATCCATGACTTTTAGCATCTGCATGATGCCACCATGTTCTTCCTGCAGATCCTGAATCGGTTTATTCATAATGAAAGTATAGCAAAAAACAAATGACTGATATACTTATATCAATGAACAGGTTTTTGAAACTTATCACATCAGTTGTCGCATGCATGAGTATCGGTGCTTTGGGCGGATGGTTTACTGCATCCTCGGTACGGACCTGGTACGTGACGCTTGAAAAACCTTTTTTCTCTCCTCCTAACTGGGTATTTGCACCTGTCTGGACTGTTCTTTATATCATGATGGGTGTTTCCTTTTATATTATCTGGACAAGTAAGAAAGGCAATAGGAAAAAGGCAGTGGCGTTTTTTTTCATACAGCTTGTGTTGAACTTTCTATGGTCTTTGGTTTTTTTCGGCCTCCGCCTTCCTCTTCTTGCTTTTTTCGATATAGTCCTGCTTTGGATTGCGATCGTGGCTTCAATCCTGCAATTTCATAAAATTTCAAAACCATCAGCTTACCTTTTATTACCCTACTTTTTGTGGGTGAGCTTTGCCTCTCTTCTGAATCTCTCAATCGTCATATTAAACCGTTGAGAACTTATTTTGCTGAAGCGCGATAGATTTAACAGTAGTTTTTTCTTTGAAATCCTCTCATGGTCAATTCGTTTATGGAAAGCGCAAAACAGTCATGACATCCGTTTATCCATTGACTCCTGTAGTAAACTTCTGTTTTTTTTGAAGCGATGATATGACGGTTACAAAATGGACAGACATACATAGTTTGTTTTTTTTGTGTTTGTTTTTTCATCAAATCTATCTAATTTCTCTTTAACAAAATCATTATACACCAATATAATCCGCCTTTACCTGGAAAGAAGAAATATATTACACAATCATTACTGAAGTCTTATATACTTGTCAAAAAAGGATATTACTATTTTTTTATGCATATGATGAAAATCAGGACACTTCTCATTATGGCCTTTCTTCACTTTATTGCCATGTATTTTCTTATGTATGCTATGGTGGATCGCGCCGGATATGTGTACCTGAATCTCAATAATCTGTATATGGCATCTCTCATGACCTCTCCGATGCTTATAATTGAGATCATCCTTATGGGCTCCATGTATAAAGAAAAAAAGATCGTGCAGTTTCTTCTTGCAGTAAGCATTGTGCTCTTTGCCGTATCTTTTATTTTTATCAGACAACAAACCGCAATTGGAAATAAAGAATTTATACGGTCCATGATACCCCATCACTCAGGAGCAATCCTCATGTGCCGGGAGGCAGATATAAAAGACAGGGAACTCCAACAATTATGTACATCAATCATAAAGTCGCAACAATCTGAGATCGATCAGATGGAGGAAATATTGGGAAGATTGGACTGAGAGACACCGTTCCTTTAAGTATGAGATCTATGGTGACCTAATAACTGTTCTGTTTCTGTACCAAGCATACAAGAATATCTTGTCCCCATTTCAAGTTCAAAGTCAAAATAGGTTCCAGGAGTCTCAGCTGCATTTATCACGGCAGCTGCAAGCTCGGCACGCCAATCCTGGCTTTCAAGACTAACAACAGCAGGTTCGCGACCACTCAGAACAATAAGAGTCTTCGGATCATTGTACGGACTGAGCACTTCAAACCAAACTCCCATAACATCAATAGTGGGATCAGTATATCCTCCTGTCATAAATTGAAAGTGGATACCCTGACCAACTACTCCATATCCTGATAAAGAAAACGGAGTAGGACCCATTGGCCTTCCAGGCCATTCTCCAATTCCAGATGCTTTTTCGCATACATCCCATATAGGAGTACCAATCTGCACTAGACTTTCGGGAGTAGCACGCTGTAAATCTGGAGATACAGGTCTTCTATATGATTCATAGGTAGCCATACATCAAAATGATAGCATATTGATGCTCTAAAATCAAAAAAATTGTTTCCGATATGCTATTATTCAAAGTTGTATTTCTCAACCATCTTCAACACGCCGGGAGTAGATGATGGTACGCATTGTATAATCCTTTGTTCTTGTATCGTAGTCTCCGGAACAGGTGATGAGATTAAGATTATATGCACTGCTTGAGCCGTATACTTTTTCAACAGAAAAAGACATGACATCCACCAATTCTTTTTCCACAACTCGGTAGTGGTGTTTGTTTCCTTCTGAATCCACAATATAGATATCATCTCCTGTTTCAAGGACAGACAAGTTTCTGAAAATTCCAGGAGTCAAGTCCAGATTGGTTGAGTGTCCTTGAAGAACAGCGTTTCCCGGATGACCTGGTTTTGCACCTTGCCGATACCATCCAACATCATATAAAGGCACATCAACCAGATTTTCCTTGTTCAAGTCAACCTCACATATCTTTGTATCCATTTGTATCTGGGGGATAATCAGTCTTTGAGGAATAGCCGGTTTTGCCGCAATGACTGTATTATGAAGAACAGGTGAAGTTTGTTGCGGAACTGTAGTATTTTTTCCATGTAAAAAAAAAGACGTCAGCGTATATAAGACAGCGATCAATAAATTCATGGCAAAGTATTGTACCGTAAAACCACTAGTTTATCAAGCGTGCAAAAACGACAACCCGAGATGAATATTCATCGGTGTATTTATCATATATACCGCTACACGTGATAAGAATCAAGTTCGATTGATCCGAGGGCCCGAATATCTCATATATCGGGAAATTATCAACAGGTATCTCTTCCACTTTAAATACTTTAAAAGTATATGTATTGTCATTATCATCCTCTACCATGACAATATCTCCTGCTTTCAAAGACTCAAGCTCAAAGAAAATTGAGGGTTGAAGTTCCGGAGTATTTATATGACCGTCAATTACGGCGTTGCCTTTGTCTCCGGGCTTCACCCCCAATTTATACCATCCTGCCTGATACACATCCTGTGGCACTGCCATGCGACCTTCCTCATCTTGACCTACTTGCTCAATCAAAGTGTCAACTTTGATTGCCGGTATAACTAGTCTTTGAGGATATCCTATATCTTTTTGGACTAGGTCAACTTTCGTCTCTGAAGGTATCCTCAAACTAAGCGCAATAACAACCCCCATGATCAGTGCCCCCATGATGCCAAATCTAAGGTTCATATGTTATTTGGCTTTAGTATCCGAATCCTGTGCGCGGTGCGCCGCTTGGCAGGGTGTTGTCGTTGGTATTGGTGTTGTTATCCGTATCTTGCTCTTGCATCACACCGGTGTCGTTTGTCTCATTGACATTCATATCAGTTTGAGCCAAAACTCCAAGCGCAATAAAGAGGGATGCGAACATCGCAATACCCATGAGTGTTATTTGCTTTATCATGTTACTCATCCCCTTTCTGATATATCAATTGATAATTACCCGCATCTTATTACGGTAAGTTCAAATATGATACATAGCTTGGTAAAAATCAGGTAAGGACAAATGCAGCGCCCAATCGTTAAAAATTTTTTATTGTATCATGTATCTCAATGCTACATATTATAAAAAACACATCGCACAGAATATTATTGCTCTTTGTCTTTATGTGTCTCTTGACATTAATTTTTTTTCTTTTCTATCATGCTTTACAGCCAAAAAAATCACTTGTCATATGTATCGAAGGCGACCGCAATGCCGTGGCCTCATCCTCTATCCTTCAGTGGTATCAAAAACCGTCAAGCATCCGTTTTGTCGGAGAATATGACCGAACATATATATCGTGGATCAGCCAAAGCGGTAAAATCCAGATACGATACTATGACAATATAAAAAATGTTTTTTCCCCTGTCTATACGGTTGACGATCTGTATCCGCATTTCAAAATAGAATCAAAAGACGATCATAATGCGCCGTCACTATTGATACTGCCTGACGGAAATATCCTGATTTTCTATGTTGTCCATGACGTAAATGACTCTTTTTTCATGAAACAGACCGTGCGTGCCGAAGACATCTCCTCATGGACTGCCCGAAAGAACATAAGCGACCCTGGCCCGTCCTCCCCTTACAATTATCCTCAGGCAAGACGTTTGGAAAACGGTGATATTTTTTTATTCTACCGTCATGGATACCATTACAACTCCAACGAATACTACAAAATTTCAAAGGATAATGGACAAACATGGGAGAGTGCTGTAAAACTAATTGATTTCGGAAGCGACGGTGTATATGCTTTGATTTTTGCAAAAAACGAGACTATACATGTCACCTGGAGCGAAGCATTACCTGCGCCTCCAAGAAAAAACGTCTACTATATATACAGTCCAGACAAGGGTATCACGTGGATGAAAAAAAATAAAACAAAGCTTACTCTTCCTGCAACACGCGATAACGCGGATATGGTATTTGATTCGGAGTACGAAGCCAACTCCGTATGGGATATTGTCGCAGATGAGAAAAATAATCCCTTTATCGTATTTGCTTATAAACAAGATCCTGAACATCAGTACTTATTTGCCCAGTGGGATAAGGCGTCATGGACTACTGATTTTATTACAATGTCCGAGCAGTTATATGGAAACGGACATTTTTTTTCCGGAGGAATTGTCATTGATCCTCATGATGTCTACACGGTATATCTGAGTAAAAAAAGGGGGCGGCTTGAGATTGAGAAATGGAAGTCAAAGGACAAAGGAAAAACATGGCGGCTTGCCGAAGAGATTACCAAAGACTCAGGACAGGATAATTTCAGGATGCAGCTTGTCGAAAATTATACCGATAATCTTCGTCTTGTCTGGGCAAGCGGAGTATATGAGGGGCTTGTGGACAATCAGTGGACCGGATTTTCACATGTCAATATACAGTCAGACAAGACAAAGGAAAGCATCCCCCGCAAAGACTGTAAAACCCGGCCTTTATAGCCTTATTAAATGGCAAATTTTTTTGCCACAACAAGCCAATACAAACAGCTAAACATATAGGTCCCATATCCTGAGGTTACTTTTTCCGGAGGAACTGTGCCTTTAATAAACCGGGACTGGAATCTGTGTTTATCAAGAAGCGTAACCAGCATCTTTTTTGCTTCATGTTTTGTATAAACGACATCTGACCTTTGCATATGCTGACCGTCTTTGTTTATCCTTTTGATATCTGTTCCAAAATCAAAAATAAAAAGACCACCCGGCTTCAAAACCCTGGATGTTTCTTGAATAATCGAGTCAATGATTGACTGCGGAAAAAGATGTAGTGTACCTGTATTAAATACACCGTCAAAAATCTGCCTTCTAAAGGGAAATACCGCGGTAATATCCTGCATCTGTATAAAAAGTTTTGGAGTAAGTTTTTTAGGTGTTGAGACGCGGAGTTTTATCAATGCGTCCTTGTCGATATCAGTCGCCACGACCTTATCTGCCTCCCGGAGCAGTATATTGTTATACCTGCCGTCTCCTGCTGCAAAATGCAACCATTCTCCATAGATCCGCTTGTCAGCCACGAGTTTTTCCAAGACAACAAGCGTATCCCGATCGCCTTTTCCCCAGATGGATGTTTTGGGTGTTTTTGTATAATCCAAGTCTTCAGTAAAAATGTATTTTTTAGGATTGCTTTTCATACTAAAATTAAAATGCAAATAAAAACCGTTATCTATAGCTTGCTAATTAAACAAGCATTTATTTTTTTTTGAAAGATTGCCATGTGTTGGTGTTTTTTATATTATTTGTATCCCTCGTTTTTTCAAAGCCTCCTTGCTCTCAAATTCAAGATAGTTCTGGGTCAACTCCTCACCTGACTTTATATCTCTTGCAGCAATAAGATATGTATCTTTATGCTTAGGGTCTTGAGTTAATGTAGGGGTAAATGAGTGGTTAATGAACTTGGAATTGTCAAAATCAACATGCCATTCATTATGAGTTTTATCCCAAAATCCCCAATATCTTATTTCATTTTTTTCTTTTTCATCCAGTGAATCAAATTCATTCACAGTGATATTTATATCAAGAATAGGACTTGCCGAATACACAACCTGTCCTTTTTTCAAATCTTCTTGAGTGAAAAGGCCTATCCCATGTATGATTGATCTGTCAAGCTTGTATTTGATGTGTATCATTACTTGTGATTTAAGATTAAGCAAATCGTGATATTTACAATTTCGTCCATTTGGTGTGCTTACCTTTGGATTTCTCAACCGGATATTTTTTTTGGTTTTTTTTAAGTTTCTCGGCTATTGCCGCATCGATATCTATGCCCAATACCTCGGCAAGTTCAAAGGCAAACGTAAATATATCGGCAATCTCGCCTGTTATCTCCTCATGACTTTGCCTGTCTTTGACATAGTCCTCTATCTCTTTTTTGTTTTTCCAGAGAAAAAGCTCCAGAAGCTCTGAAGTCTCAATAGACAATGCAAGTGCTACATCCTTGGGATTGTGAAACTGCAGCCAGTCACGCTCATCCCGGAATTTCTGAATCTTGCGTATTATATGCTCGTATTTCTTGTTTACCATATATGTTAAAAAAGGGCTTCTGTTAGGTCTAGTGTAATACTATTGGGAAATATTTGCAATAAATAGTGTGGCTATATCGTAAAAGATTCTGACCTACAGTGGCGTGTGTGAGATAAATCATCCCTAGTGTTTATGCTTTATATCTATTTTCTTTGCTTCGATTTGTTTTAGGATTTTCTCCGCCCTTGAAAATCCGATCTTGAATTTTTTCTGTATCAAGAATGCGAGTGGAAAATCAAATCTATTCAGATAATTGACAACCTCGAGTAAAAGAGGATCCTCGATTTTGTTATCTGTTTTACTGATTTTTTGTTTCATATGAGTCATTTTTTTAACCGATTTGAATGACACGATATTCCTAAATCCGATATGCTTCCTTGTTTTGGATCTCACGGATAATGACTTCAATCATGTCTTTATATGTATACGGAAATAAATGAAAAGAGTTGAATAAACTAAGGTCGTCTTTGCTTGGCAGGATATCAATATGTTTATCGATTTGTTTTACCTCAACTCCAAATTTGCTGAGAATATCATGTGCTATCTGATATTGTGTCACAATCTCATCAATAAAAACCGGTATTACCGTATCCCGGATATCGGTTTCTATCACTTTCTTGATAACCTGTGACAGATGCCCGATATAGGTTGGTTGCAGTTTCCACGATATATCAAACTCTCCACTTTCCTTATGATCCAGACATTTGAGCATACTGTTAAACTGCTTGCAATTGCCGGTATTTGGACTCAAACCTACTATAAAGGAAGGTCGAACGATTATATACCCTGCATGCACTGATTTGACCAGTTTTTCTGATCTTACTTTTAATTGACCATACACAGTGCTAGGATTATTGGCAGCTTGGGAAGATACGAATATGAGTTTTGCACCGACTGCGTTTGCTGCATCCACAATATACCCTGTTGCCTTACCGTTTAATTTACTATATATCTCTTCGTTGTGAACGGCTTTGTTAAAACTCGTAAAGTTAGCAAGATGGATTATTACATCGGGCTTGACTTCTTTACATTTTTTTAAAACCTCTTCCTTATCCGTGATATCCAGCTTGATAAATGATTTTGATAAAGGATTGTTGTGGTATGTCCCAATAACATTATAGTCATCTTTTAGATCCAAATAAATCCTTGCTCCCACATATGAACTTGCACCGATCGTCAGGATTTTCATAGAGAAATTATAGCAAAGACGAAAACCACTAACTTTGTGTTTAATTCATTATAATAACATGACGGTTCGCTTAAGGTGAAAATGGAGAATCAAATAACAAATGATTTTGATACCATAATATTATGGGAATAAGTCGGCATGATAAAGAGCTTTACCCAAGAAATGTCCGCGATTGGGAACCAAAACCATTTAATATAATTAATAGCTCTTTTCAGGAAATATGCGCTGAATTCTGTAGGTTGTACGGAGAGTCACCTTCTGATTTGCAGAGACGTCTTATTGCAGAATTACGATCATCGGGCAACCCTGTAGTAATTGATCTGATGACAAATAGTACAGTTACTCTTGCCACTCTGTATAGGCAAATATATTCCATTTATCCAGGCGCACCATTTTTTGGAATATCTTGTGGGGATTGGTTGTATGAACAAACAGAAATTGATAAAAATATGGGACTTGTTTATGTCAGTGGTAATTTACGCAGCAACGAAACCTGGACAAAAATAGAGGATCAATTAGGACAAAGAAAAGCTCACTTAATTATTGAAAGAGCGCATGGCGGTTTATCTTATATACCAATACGCCCAAGTTTTCTAAAAATTGCAATGGCAAAAATGTGGAATATGCTCGATGAAAATAACGGACTCCTCTTGCTCCAAACTCCCCCCTTTGATGTATTGACTTATAGAGGAATTGAGATTGAACCATGGATACAAAAAGTTCGAAATACTGGTATAAGCATGGATGTGGTTTCATCTTATGAACACCCCTTTGATGGGCAAAGATTTGGATTGTTAGGATTAAGAAAAAGCGGAAGAGGGCAACAACTTCCTGGTCTATAAATTCTGAATTCTCTATAATATTTATGATCGAGAACTAATGGAGTTGTGAAAAAACAACCACCTCGGTTGTTTATAAGGCTTTCATTGTATTGATAATTCAATAAAAATTGCTATATATAATATTATGAGTGAAGGTCCAAGAAGTCCTCTGGGAACAACAGGTTTTAAACCTTGTTCACCCTTAGGTGAGTTTAGAGCGCCCGATAAACCGACTACTAAAGAAGCTCCAAAAAAAACCGACCATACGCCCTTGGGGCCAAGGTTATTAAACCTTCTTGGTTTTCAGACAACAGATCAAAAAATTGCTGCTCTCCAACAACAACTGCAAGAGGCACAACACCACAAACAACAAGTTACCGGGTATACCGAACAGGGCGATGGTCAAAGCGATTTTCCTGCAGTGAGACATCCGGGTGATAAAGGTGTAATTGAAGCAATTGATGCAAGAATAACAGGCATCCAAGCACAACTTAAGACACTCCAGACACGTACAAAAAGATAAAAAAACAAAAAACTTTTTTTTGCCCTATTATTTTTTTTAATTTGTTGTTTTACTCTTGTAATTCTATTTCAAGTACATTCCTGATATTGCCTCATCTCTTCATTGGCTTAAGTGTTTATCATGCAATGACAGTCTAAGTATTGATATTTGGATATTTATATCATATACTACAGGATTAATAATCAATCATATGGAAAAGGCACGTCATAATGAGGTAACACATCGCACCAGTAAACTCCGACTCCTCCAAGACATATTTGCGCCATATATCCCGGGTATGCTGAGCTTAGGTGATCGGCTTGGCGCATTCCCCAATACTAAAATCCACGATGCCCGGATGGGGCGGCGCGACATTGAGGCAGATGAAATCACCCTTACGCAGCTTCAGATGACCGGACACATTTGTGACGCAATCTCAGAAAGAACATTTTACCCCGGTTTTAATCTACAGTATATTCTTACCAGTATGTTGGACGCAGCAGACGGTCCGGTAGCTCGACTTCGGGATACTGTCACAAAGGAGGGCGGGATCAAGGATGCTGCAGTTGACCGGCTTAGCGAGATCATGATTACCCGACTTATTGGTCGTGAATTGGGATTGCCTGACAGTAGAGTGCATGAGCTCCAAATCGCATTTCAACTTTCCACCCTTACAAAAGCAGCGTGTGAGATGACTGGTACCAGGACAAGCGAAGGCGGCATGGGAAGCATGATTGAGAGAAGAAAATCGTTGTTTTTTATCATGAATGACCTTATTCATCTGAAAAAAATCCCAAAGTCTTTTACTCCTGTTCGCAATAAAATAACTGCGCGAATTGAGAAAAAGCTACAATCTTTGATTAAGGGAAGCAGAAATAGGGCTCAAGAAAGAATTAAATCAATTGCAGAAAATACAAAGAATGTCAACGCTCCTGAGGATCCAGATTCAACCGCTGCTGATGAGGCGCGCAAGTATGCAGGAATAGTATATATGAATACGCGCATGGGTATTGATATGGTTGCAGAACTAAATGAACTTGCGGATGACGCAGTGGTATTTCCATCCTTGGAATCTCTCAAAGAAAGTCAGCCGTATATAGCAGAAACACTTACCAATGCGGAAAAATTCCTGGATGAAGCACTACAGATTGCAGGATTCAATTAAGCTGGGATTACTTTTATCCACTGACACAAGAAGTTTCTACCTCGTATATTATTGTATTAATAACTTAAACCCGAAAGTTGCAAGGCCGACCAGATCATGACTGCCGCCGCTGAAAACCGGACAACATAGACCTTGAAAGTGTGTTTTTCCAACAAGCTTGGTTTCAGGATGCTGAAGAAAAAAGCCAAAACCATTGATATGGGAAGAGATATGATGACTGACGAAATCCCCACATTGCCGGAAAAAGCCTTGTATGCAGCAAGGTCACCCAAACCCCCTAATACGGCAAGTATCAATACTCCGATATAATCACGCGGCTTTGACCGCCTCACATCTGTTTTGAACCGGGGGTAAAAAAGAACAAAAGAAAACAGTATAGCAAGTAAACCCATCCACATATTGGCAGTCCAGTAATCATTTGAATCAATTGCCCTATTGATAAAAACCGATTGGATAGAAAGTATGGCCATATAAAGTAATCCTACACCCACACTTTTGTGAAAAAACGACCTGATGCTGAATCTCTCATCCATAGTTGCAAAAAATCCTGCAAATACTACCAAACCCACCAGCCACAAACTTCTTGCGGTCAAAACTTCGTTTAACAAAATAACACCTAAAAATACAGTGATGACTACCCGTATGTTGTAAAGAGGGGCCAGGACAGAGATGTCCAACCTTTTTAACGCGGCAATATAGGCGGTAAAACTCAAGGTCCCGAATAGTCCTGCCAAAAGAATGAATGTCCAATCAACCGGAAATGTAGCGCCGTTTGCAAGGGAGATAGCTGTGATTGTGAGTCCTCCAAAAAGAAGTGAAAAAAAGGAAAACTGCCAGATATTTTTAAGTTTATATTTGCCTATTAACTTTGCGACAATGGTGTATAACCCATACGCAATTGAGGCAATCCATGCATAGAGATAAAACTGCATATCAATGATTATATTGTACCTAAAACCAAATCACAAATTGATTTATTACACATTATCCTTTGCTTTTGCTTCTTGCCAAAAGCTGAAGCCGATTATACAGCGCTTCTTACAGATGAAGAAGCTCAAGAATTTTATACAAAACAACCGCAGGCCAAAAAATAGCCATTACGATCCCCCACAATACAGCGCCAAATGAGGTTGCATGCTGCATAAAATAGATAAAAGCTCCAATCACCCCTATACCATATAAAGCATCACTTCCAGATTTATGTTTCATATGAGTTTTTTCGTCCGCCTGACAATTTTTAATGCATGGTATGACTTTACTCAGTTTGGTTTTAAGGTTCATTTTTTAGTAAATAAACGGATAGTAAAGGCTCCGGTCCCGATCCACCAAATCGCAAGGCCCAGAACAAATCCGAGAGCCGGAATCATTTTTAAAAGGTAAAAAGCAGCTAGACCAAGAACAAATGTCTTATAACTTGTGGTTTTCCAGCTCATTTTATGCACAAGCCAGTCTCCTGCGACCATCCCCATAGCTATGGTGGATAGATACGCATATAATCCTGCCAAAAGCAGGACAAGACCAACAAGCGGTATCCCGATAATGGTTATGAAAAGGAAAATAATACCGGGAACAAGGGCAATTGAAAGGAGAAAGCCTATACCAAAACATTTCCAGAATGATGTCTTGATAAGCTCTTTTACTTTGCCGGACTCCGTTGGAAAAAACTTCATATAAAGGTATCCGATAATCAATGCACCAATAAATGATATGATCGTCGAGGCTATTTTGAAAAACGAAAATACGGCCAGAGCTTCACGCCTGAGAGTCTCTGGTTGCTTTTTGGGTGTCTCAACCACTTTTTTATGTATAGTGCCGCCTATCTTTGTCGTATCTGCAATCATAACACTGTCCTTTTTGTCTCCTGCAGCATAGAAAAGATCTTTGCCTATTGTGGCGTTTTCTCCAAGAACAAGGTTTCCTGCGCCAACCATGACATTGCGGCCGACTGCTGCATTGATATTTACTGATCCTGCACCAGCCAAAACAGATCCGTCAATAACAGACTCACGATCTATATCCATAGTTGCGCCTCCCGCAATAACTGAGCCGCCGATATTACCAGCGCTTAGTATGATATTTTGACCTCCCGCGTAGACATTGCCCGTGACTGCGCCTCCAAGAAATATGCTGCTTGCTCCTGCATGAAGATTGCCGTTTATTGTACCCGTGACCCTCAAAGTTTGAGCACCCACAAAAACATCACCGTTTACCGTGCCTTCAATAACGGCAGACTGGGCGCCTATAAACAGATCATCATCCACAACCTCATCCTGCGCGATCTGCACATTTCCGTTGCGAGCTGTCCTGATTTCGGCAGAAACTCTTTGTACTGAACATGCAGCAAAAAAAGTGAGTGAGATTAGTATGGATACAATGAATTTTTTCATAACATTATTGTACCAAACTCATTTAGTTCGTTGCAACCCAATAATCTCACCTGGGAGACGGGATTTCAATAGACTATGACCTTTTGTAAAATAATCTGTTGCTTTTCGGTAAGGGTAATCACCCCCTGAGCTTATTTCTTTTATTGATGTTTTATATATATCGATCAATAAACCAAGAGCTCCCATAAGTGACTCAGACTCAAGAAGGAAATATGTATTTGTAATATCCTGTCTTATTTTCTTGTCAGCAATCTGTTCAAAATCAAATATCCTTTTGTCCCTTGATAAAACATATATCTCAAGTATTGTCTGTCTCATTTTATTGAGGAAAAATGCTGCGTTTATCAACCTGTCTCTTTTTATGGAGAGCCTTGCATAGATTGCATGCTCCAGGAATTTATTATGCAGCATTTGGAGACTAGTTGGTTTTTTCAACTCTCTGTTTTGTGATGCTTTTATCTGCTCTTTCGTCAAGTCCCCATATAAGATCCTCATCGAGCTTATGATCGCCGGATGAGTATCTTCAAGCGTATGGAATCTAATACTCATGCGGTCAAGCGTGTCAAAAATAAAAACAAATTCGCGATGGTGCTCTTCAAAATGATGCAATATCTTTATCTGTCTTTGTAAAGCATCAACCATATCGGTAACTTCCCTATCGATGAGATCTTGTTGCGTCTCATGTACCACTATATCCAAATCCAGATCAGAATATTTGTCCCAATCACCTCTTACTAATGAACCGAATATGATAAAAGCTCTCACGTTTGGATCTTCTTTGACAACCTCAAGAAGCATGCTGAGAATTTTTTGATGTATTGCTGTCCCGGATAAATCTACTGACATACAAGATAATTCTAATTTATTTAAGTGGAAATAACAGGAACTTTACAAAACATCAATTAAATCTCAATTAGAAGATAAGTTTAATTAAAAAAATTTTGAGTTTCATTGATTTACAAATTAAGTCCTATAGTATATAATATGGAATGAAAGAAAGGCTATTATACAGAGGTGTTCTCCCTGAACTGTTAGATTGTCAACAACACTCTCTTGGTTTATTTGGTCAGGTTCTACGGTATTTTTATCTTAAAGAAAGTCCTTTTCTATGCGCCAATGGAGGGTTAAATTTTGTCGGTGCACTTATGGTAGAACGTGATAGATCAATTTATCAAAAGCTTACTCAAGAAAGTGGATTAAAGTTATCTGAAATTAGAAACTTCATAACTATTGACACAATTCCAATCAAGATAGGTGAACAACAAATACCCGCGAGCATATTACATAATATCGCCCATGCAGTAGGAGATAAAGAGTCTGGAATAGTATTGACAGGAGATTGTGCCGGCACAGTGGTATCATTCTGTGATGGCATTGCTCTACCTGATCGGATATTCAACGATGAACCCATACCAGAAGACCAAACAAAATATAGACCGTATACACCCATATTTATTTTGCGTGACGATCCTGATGAACTCGATGTAGAAAAACAGATGGAAAAAATATATAAATCACAGTATTATGCATTGGTTGAGGAGGTAAGAAGATCTGTTGGAAGAGACAATATTTGGACAACTGACATGCTGTTTTACTTATGCGATCAAATGGGAGTAGTGGTTGATATAGATAGATTTACCTATACCAGACAATAAATCGTTCGACCTGCCGGACTCTTGAACTTATAGCTCATTATAAATATGTTTTACGAATCATTACAAATGAATATAGTAATTAAGATAAATATCGATACATAGCAAAATATCAAGAGATCATATCTTATTGAAATATTTATAATTAAATCCTATAATATGTTCCTTTATATACAACCATGCCAAGAGCTGTAGAATATCAAAGTAATTACTTCGACTATCTCCGATCATTAACAGGTGTACAGTTACCGACAGCTTGGTCATTACAACAAGATATGGCCGGCATGATGGCCCAAGATGAGCCTGCCCAGGCTGAGTTTCTGACAAGATCACTTCTTGGCGGGAAAGGCGCGCATCTAAATAAACTTATCGCGCATGGATTTCCCGTACCTCCCGGATTTGTACTGACGACACATGCTTGGCAATTATTTAATCAGGAAGACTATAGCGGTTTAACCCGCCTGAACCGTAATACAAACAGACAGATAGGGTTATTGGAGACGCAAACCGGCTGCGCATTTGATGATCCTGACAATCCGTTATTTGTATCTGCACGCTCAGGTGCACGTGAGTCTATGCCGGGTCAGATGAGCAGCATATTGAATATCGGCCTCACCGACACAACACTTCCCTATTTGATAAGAGAAATTGGGGAACAAAATGCACTCATATCATATTTTGGTCTTATCAAGGATTTGAGCGTCTTGGGTGCAGGCATTGACAGTCAACAATTTGACGATTTGCTTGGTGGCCGAACTACCCGAGATCTTCCGATCCTTGAGCTCATGACACTCATCCAAGATGCAAAACACATATATGAAGAAAATACAGGTCATGAGTTTCCTTCCACAGCCCGGCAACAACTGGATCTTGCCATTGCCGGTGTTTTTAAATCATGGGATAGTGTTGGGGCACGAACATATCGCTCCGCACATTATATAAGCGATGAGATTGGCACAGCATGCACTATCCAGCAAATGATATGGACCAATTGTGATGACGGAGAATCAGGAGCCGGTGTGTTATTGACCGATGATCCAAATACGCTGAGCGGCACACCCGTATTCTCTTTTGTAGAGTCCCGTCAAGGGACTGAGGTGGTTGGTGACGAGAGGCAGGAAGTTTATACATTAGACCGTTTATCAGACCGTCCGATGATGAGTCAACTTGTGGCAATAACAGATGCACTGAAGGAAGCGGGATTATCTGACATACCCCAAGATGTTGAGTTCAGTTATGCTCACGGAAAAGTGTGGGTGCTTCAAACAAGAGATGTCTCGCTCTCAACAGTCGGAAAATTCAGATATATTCATTTGCTTTTGCAAAACGGCCGGATAACCCAAGAAGATGCAGAAAAAGCACTCTCAGGACAAGATTTAGAATCACTTCTCCAACCCAAATTGGATAGGGTCGCAGTCGAGCGGGCCATAGCCGAGAATCGTCAACTGGTATCTGCACTTGATGATGCGGTAAGGATTGCATCGGGAGTCGCAACGGCACCGCTTGTCTACTCAATTGAAGAAGCTAAAAGAAGAGGCGCTGAAAAAGTCATCTTATTTATCGATAAAATAACCGTTGCCGGGCTCAATGATATCCCGCAAAATGTGTGCGGTCTTCTGGCAAATAATGGCGGATTAGGTTCACATGTGGCGCGAGTCGTTGAAGGCTGGAGCAGCAAAACAAACGGATTTGGAGTTTTTGGCATCAAAAAAGACCAGCTACCCAGTGAAGGCGCAGAAATAACAGTGGACGCAAGCATGGATAAACCAACAATTTATTCAGGCACGATTGACCGGGACGCATCTGATAGCTCTGTACTGGAGCATCATGAACAAGAGATTGTAATGCAATGGAAAAGCAGAAGGGAAAGAAACCCATGGAGAGCTCTTGTTGATGATAGCCAATATGCTCCTCTGACTGAAAAAATCCGTGAAGTACTTAAAGAACGCAGCGGGTATACCAGCCACAAAATTGCAGAAGTACTGGCCATGAATGCTGCTATTGCACAGCATATCACTGAAACTGCAGAAGTGTATAAGCCTGATCAGGCTGAGAAGATCAAAGCCCGTCTTAAACAAGCGATCCCGCGCGGATATCATACTTCGCTCAGAACAGCATTTGTTGATGCGACAACCGATGAAGATTATTCGGGAAGAAGTCCATGGAAAGCATTTAGAACAGAAGCTGAAGTTGATGATTTTTTCAAACCCGATGAACAGGGTGTATCAGAATATGACCGCATGGCAACAGGAGAAATTGGCGATGGACAAAACACCTATGTCCTTGACGGCTTCATTGCAAGCGAGTTTTCTGCCGGCAAGCTGGAGCCCAAACATGCAGGTGAACATTGCGCATGGAATCTGGTTTGCACTCCGGACGGCAAGCTGATTCTGCAACTTATCCCATATACCACTCAACTGCGGCAAATGAACCAGGCCGAGCAGGAAGACATCATATCCTGGACCTTGAAAATAGGAGATGGATGGAGCCGCAATATGTCCAAACTCAGACATATGCTTGATATTGAAGCGGGTGAAACAAACTGGGGAAAATACAAAGAAACACCGGGAGAACGAAATGCTGAGAAAAAAAACGCAGCATTCATGTTCTATGTCGTAATGCAACATCTGTTTGACTATATATCTGATGATGGGTTACTAACAAGCATGGCGGCAATTGCCGATGTATTCCCGGACTCTGCGCCTCCTGTCCTTGAAGGCCAGATGCGTATCCGGTTTGCGACCGCAACAGACCTAGAAAAAGGCGTAGAGTTATGGTGCAAAATCTATGGAATCAATGCTGATATGAGAAGCTGAGGATAAAAGACATGTTAGTTTTTATTCATAAAACCAACTCATAGCAGGATTATCGACTTCGACAATTTTCCCCTTTTGGATCTTGTATACCCCCTCTTCCTTGACCATGGTCCAGGTGCCTTCATAGTAATGTTTTTCCGCTTCTCCATCCACCCAGTTTTTGGTTGAGAACTTCACAAAAGCTGTGTCTTCGGAGTCCTCATAAGGCTCGGACTTGATAACGTCAACATCCAGTATATCGGTAAATCTGTTAGTCCATTCTTCGAAGTTGGTTTTTTTCAGATATTCCTTGCTCAGAAGGTCAAAGCCTTCCTGCATTCTCCGTGCTTTGAGGAAGGTATAAAATGCTTTTACTGCCTCGGCAGGAGAAACAGACGGATCTACTTCGATTTTTACGATCCCCTGATCAGTAAATGAGGGTATGAGAGTCCTTGCATCGGTTCCGGTGATAAACAAAGACAGCCCGGCCAGACTTAGCGTATTAATGCCTACCACCTGACCGCACTGATCTGCAATCGGTCCGCCGCTCATGCCTTGGACCAGACTGATATCAGTCTGGATATACCCAACCGGAGATGCCCTGCGTTTCCTGAACTCAACAAAATTGCCTCTCATCACAGTCGCTTTTCCGCTGAGATCTGTACCCAGTGGATACCCGGCAGATATCAATGGCTCTTCTTCATAAAAGCTGATGTCATCAGGAAGCGGAAGGACCAGATCAGGAAACTTTTTATCTACAAAAAGTAATGCCAGATCCGCATCCTTATCCCCCAGTATTTTGACAGGAGTCAGGAAGCTGCCGTCAGGCAGTATGATCTTTGGACTTGGCTCATCGGCAATCACGTGGAAGTTGGTCAATATCTGATCCTCTGTGATAAAAAATCCTGATCCTTCCGAATATCCACCCACTACCCGCACAACCGTACTCTGCAGCTTCTGCTTAATGCCGTATCCGCACATGAACTTGCCGATATACCCGTATTCCCTGACAATATAGTCTGCGATGACGAAAAGAGTCGCAAGCAGATATAAGAAAACCGCGATGATAACTATCGCCTTCAGGAAATTCTTCAGACTCCTAAAAGGAAAAACGACACACTCTATCACCAACCCGAAAAAAGCGATAATCAGCTTGAAGATAAAAATAAACAGATAGTAAATCGTGTAAGTTGCGAACTTTACCGGGAAAAGATGGAGCGGAAACAGGAGTTTTTTGAAGTAAGCCTTCAGACGGCTTACTGCATGTCTCCATTTGGACTTGATCTTGTTTGCCAGGATATTAAAATAATCCATACATGAAGTGCTTTTTAAGGGAGCGTGCCCTATAGCACAATTGTGACACAGTCTCTTATAAAAGTCAAAATTAGGTAATGAGTCTCTGTATTTCTCCAAACAATCCGTCCTCAAACTTACGCATATCCTCAACCGTCTTAAGCACGGTTTTTGTCACTCCCCTTTTTTTCAGCTCTTCATTGTAGGGCAGGTGCATGGAGATCGCTATCACCTTTTCCGGTCCGAATTTCTCGATATTGAGTGTATGAAACGACCCGCCCAGAGCGCAGTCGCGGTCAAGAAGGATGATATCAAAATCCATATCCGAATCATTCATAAGCTTCTCAACCTGTAAATAAGTAGACAAGACAACAGGCCGGAATTCCGCCATCTCACCAAGCTGACTTAACACCCTGAAAATGACCGAAAGCGCCTCCGTGTCATCCTCAAGAATCAGGATATCTATCTTCTTCATACGCTAGCTCAATTGTGGCAAATGAGGATGAGAATGTCAAATCAACCAATTTTTAGATTCATTGCTTTAAATTGTTTTGGAAGTCTAAGCACACTTCGGGGGTGGTTTTACTTTTTCTCCAGCCCTTCCCAAATACTTTCCTTCATTGACTCAGGAAGATCCCTAAACTCTATGACGCTTCCCTCGGCCATGAAATCGGTAATGTTTGGAGAACCTCCGTCTTTTATGATTTCTATGCCACCTCTAGGTTGGGGAATCATGGCGGCATAAAATCCTTCATGTTCGAAAAACGCAGGCATGGGGACATCATGTTTGTCTCCCGGACGTTTTACGTACTTCATTTGGTATCACCCCCTTTCTCTTGAAGACAACTGTAGCTGCGATGGTCGCAACCGGGAAGAAGGTTGGTTCCCGCTGTAGCTACTTTAATTATAGTATAAATTACACTAGATTTCAAAGAATATAGAAGCTCTTATAAAAGAAAAAAGGCGAGAATGTGTTTTGCGAAATTTGTCAAGACTGACTAAGCTAAATCCTAACAATAGATTGATATACTTTGATAAAATATACTTTATGGATTGGGAAGTACTAGGAAAATGGTTTGAATATCAATTCAAGCATCTTGGTCGCATACAACCGGATTTGATTGATACCAATCTTCAAGAGTCTTTGTCTCCATTAATACTACTTAGTTCGGGAGTTGCTTTAAAATTTTTTGACAGCAAATCAAGAGAAAAACTAATACTCTGGTTTCCAAGCCGAGAAAATATTTCGAACTGGATTGTATTCATGTGTGTTCTTGGAATTATGAAAGATGACTATGATAAGAATTTTATGTTGCGTACCAATTTCACCCAAGGACAAAAACTTCTTATAAACGGCTCTGTTGTTGAATATCTTGGCGAAAGCATTAAGGAGGGTGTTGGAAATACGATTTCAATCAAGTTCAGAGACAATAAAAAAGATCCTTTAGGTAGAGTGAGCTATATTGAATATACAAGACCCTGGAATGAGAAGTCATATTTTCAGCCAATAACAACAAGTAAAGATGTATCCACCGCTAGAAAATTTTACGAATCTTTAACAATTTTAGCAAATAAGCCTTATCAATTAGATCTTCTGTTGGATATCAAGTCAAACGGAAACAGGAATTTTTTTGAGCATAACCTTATTTTTGTTACAAAAATAGGTGAAGCCGAAGAATTTATTAAAAATCACAAAATTAATGGAACAAAACTTAAAGAAATTTTTTTGTGGGGAAAAATTGACGCAGAAGGCAACGTATCAACAATATCTGATCACCGAATCGATGCCGATCCTTCCTGTCTTGTAGCTTCAGATTTATTTAGCGTACTTGCTTATTTGTCTAATAATAAAAACAAAACAAAGGGAATAATAATCGATGGCTCTTCTAAATACATAGATAGCCTGCAAGCCCTGGATGATTTATTGGAGTACAAGATTAACACGATGGTAATAAGCGACATTAAGGACAGTGTAAATTTAAAAGCATTGGTTGACCGTGACTTTCTAATCTGGCAGTGGAACAAAAAATGGGTAAAGTTAAACAAAGGTCCCTATACTTCGGTTAAAGAATCCAATTTTTATGAATTCGAAAGATCCTTATCTTTCTTCTGTGATACGACTGTTCGGATTGAGAGGGCAAAGAATGAGACTATCGAAAAAATTATTGATCTATGTATAGCTTCGAGTAAGAATTACTACGATGATGCAATCGAGATCAATACAATGAAAAAAAGACTTATTAAACTGACAAACAACTTAACCCGTTTGATAAGGACTCCGGATAAGAAAACACTTGCAGACTTGAATGATAAATTGGAGAGAATAAAATCCACTTTTAATGCACAGAAGCAATGGCTGTCTCCTGAAGATATAGAGAACGTTTCTTCTTTGCTTCTAGAGCTGAGCGATTATATAAAGAAACCCCAGGCAAACCCCGAGGATAAAACTTCCATTTTATTTAAATATTTTGTTGAAATGACAAATAATTCTTCTTGTCGGACAAAACGGTTAATCGTAATTACGCTCTCACAGAAGGAAGCAGAGGCAACAGAAGAATATTGGAAGCAAATACTAAATGGGGAATATCAAGAAAATATTAAGTTCATTTCCTACGACAATTTTATTAGACTCAAAAACATCTCCTGGGACAATCAGGTGTTTATTTCAGGTTGGTTTAACAGCAATAAAATTAATTGTCTTCTCGATTCTTTTATTGCACAAAATTATATTTTTCTTCTATATCCTCAGGAAGAAAAATGGTTAGACGCATTTCAAAAAAAGAAAGAAAAAGATAATGAATTTGAAATAAAGGCAAAAGATTTTTCCGATCTGTTGAGAACAGACGAAAGGTATCTCGATTTTCTCAATTATTCCCCGTCTTTCCTGACTTCTTCTTCAGACGTGCAGCCTGATGTTTTCGATGATTTTGAACTCAAATACAGAAATAGTCAGTATACGAATTATTTATCCACTGGACCGGCCGAGGAAAAAATAAAAGCAAAGCTTATTGCTTTCAACGATAACAATTTTTCATTTATTACACAAACCCATAAACTTTACGTTATCAATGATTTTTTTAGCGCAGAAAGCAGTAGGAAAGAAATCCTTCCCACTTTAATAGATGATCTTAAAGTTAGCGACCGAGTCCTTTTTAGGGAGACCGGAAGGGACATAATCCGTGAAATTGCCGACTCGGTTTTAATAAAATCAGGGAGAGAAGATGTCATTTCAGCTTCAAGATTATGGAGGGAATCTTTAAAAAAAAGTTATGAAGGTTATCAAAAAGACTACCAGGAATTTCTCCAGGATTTAAGACAAAAGGGGTGTCGTAGGCATTCTGCAACTATCAGGATTTGGTTAACAGACGAAAATATTATCGGTCCCCATGATGAATCCGATTTAGACATTATAACTGCGGCAATTAAAGACGAAGTTCTAACCACAAAGCTTTCTCAGGTTAAAAGAGCAATTAAGGAAGTGCGGAACGCACATCTATTAGCTTCCAATTACCTTCAAAAAAAATTACTGCACGTTCTCCCAAAATTATTAGATAATAATACAGGCAATCCTTTATTACTTACAGCACCACCAAGAGATGTAGACAAAACCAATATGTCAATAAATATCGAAGGGCTAGGTAAGTTGCACATTCTTATGGTAGAAGAAATTTCTAATGAGTGGATGGATGTCGATATTCGTAAAGTAAACAAGTTATACGTAAGAGAGGAGGAATAATGGCAAAAATGCTACCTCCATATATATCTTCTGATGTAAAAAGTACTGGCGAGATACAAATTTTTAATTACTTTGAAACAGATCCTAATACAAAAAATTGGATCGTCTTGCATTCCCTGAATTTAACAAGACACTCCCAAAAAATATACGGAGAAATTGATTTTGTTGTTTTGGCTCCGGGACTTGGTATATTTTGTCTGGAAGTTAAATCGGGCGACATCAGAAGGGAGAACGGAATATGGAAGTATATAAATAGATTCGGGAGAGTAACAGAATCACCTAGAAGTCCTTTCCAGCAAGCAAGAGAAGGGATGTTTGGAATAAAAGAAGCCATTTCGCGCAAGTTCGGCTCATCGCACCCGTTAAATCGGCTTCTGTTTGGATACGGCGTATTGTTTCCTCACATTGTGTTTGATATTGCCAATACCGAAATAGAGTCTTGGCAAATATATGACAGGAACATGCGCACACTACCAGTAAGTGAATATATTAAGAAACTCTTCAGACATTATAAAAAAATGTTTGAAACCTATGACTGGTTTGATAGGGGTAAAAACATACCAAGTGTTTCTCAGGTTGATTCGCTGGCAGCTTTTTTTCGCGGAGACTTTGAAAAAATAATGCCTCCAAAAGATTATCTTAATGAAATTGATCAGCAACTTGACAACTACACTAAGGAACAGTTTAACTGTCTTGACAGATTGGAATTTAATGACAGATGTTTATTCCGGGGAGCTGCTGGAACCGGAAAAACAATGATCGCACTAGAATCGGCCAGAAGAGATTACTTTAAAAACAAAAAAATTCTGCTTCTATGCTTCAACGCTTTATTAGGGAGGTGGATATCAAAACAGCTTCCGCCAGAGTTTAATAAAAACGGCTCGTATGCTGGCAATTTTCATGATTTTTTATCAAAGATTACCCGTAAGAATGACGAAATAATTAATGACAGGTCCGACGAATATTTTAATACAGAATTACCACTCTTAGCTCTTGAAGAAATCGATGCTGGACGCATAGAACCGTTTGACGTGTTGATATTGGATGAAGGTCAAGATCTGATCAGGGTTGAATATCTTGACGTGTTAAACCATCTATTAAAAGGTGGTCTTTCAGAAGGGAGATGGCAGATATTGTGCGATTTTGAAAGGCAGGCCATCTTTTCTTCCCTGTCTAAGGAGGAAATGGTAAAGAAACTTGAAAATAGAGCGGTTTTTACACAATATAAACTCGATATAAACTGCAGAAACACTAGGCCAATCGGAGAAGAAATTTCGCTTGTGTGCGATATAGATGAAAGTTCTTATCTTCCAAGCAAATTTGATGGTGCACCCGTCGAATACAATTTTTATGGAGATGAAAACGAAAAAATAAACAAACTCCAAAACATTTTAATTAAACTTCGAAGGCAAAGGATCCCTGCAAATAAAATAACCATATTGTCGCCTTATAAATATGAAAATTCTGCCGTTTCTAAATTACCCAAAGATCGATTCAATATCAATCCCCTTTATAAGCACGGTTCTTATACAATTGGAGATGAAAGCATTTGGTTTTCGACAATTCAAGGTTACAAAGGCCTTGAAAATGCGGTTATTCTATTATGTGACATTGACAAGATCGACGAATTAGAGTTCAATAAAATTCTTTATGTTGGCATGTCTAGGGCAAAGACAAAACTTTATGTACTAATGGACAGAAAAATTGAAAATCACTTTAATAATATTATTAAGTTAACAATGAAAAAAAAGATCATCCATGATGAGAGATAAGTTAATCGAATTTCTGAAGAAAGAGCTTGTTGGTCCCGATCCAAAACCGCCCTATGTTCAAGAAAACGGAGAGGAAATAATTCCGAGGTTGAACCCCAATACACGCTATAGTGTCGGTATTCTATACCCTCAGGAGGATTTATTTACCAACAATGAGGAACTTGAAACAAACGATGAATTGGAAGACGATGAAGAAGAGGATAATACAGACATTGATTCAGCACAGGAAAAGTCTTACGAAAGGGAAAGTATACTCCATAAAATTAAAACAAACACAGAAGATAATGATGAATTACTCAACCTTTCCAATGCATATCTGCCTTCTGCGATGGGAATTAGCTGCTTTCTTAAAGTACAAACGGGAGGATTAAAAGTTCTTATACGAGGTGGTCGGTATAAAAAAGGAAAATATCCAATAAAAAAGAACGATGGAACAGTAAAAGATGTAAGCGCGTATTACCGAGAATCTATCGATACAGAAATATATATTCCGCACGATAAAATCCCAACAATAAAGAATCCTCAAAGCACTATTCCAATCTTAAAACAGAATAGAGAAACTGGCTTGTCGCTTTATATAGTAAACAGATCAGGAAAGATTGCGGAAAACTCAGAGTATCAAATCATTACCTTTTCTCTTGTAAATGAATTAAGAAAAAGTGATAAAAACGAAAATATTAACTGTTTTTTTCAAGTTGGTTTTGAAATGCGATCAAATGTCGACGAAGAATGTTTTTTTCCCTACCCTACAGCGTCGATTGATTCTGATGAGATATCCACCCAACTCTTGTATTCGCACAAAAAAACCTACGCCATTGGGCATGGATGTTCTCCAGTATGGGAAGACTCTGACAACAGCACTTCAGTTTCCAAGATTATCGCTGAAACTTTGCCGATGTATGAAATGAAGCCAATCCTGCCCTTCAGATCTCCTTCGGTTAACCTTAAAATGTACGACATGATTGATGAATCGGCCATAAAGAGCATTACGAATAATCTTAACCAACTGTGTTATGAATATGGCGAATGGATTAATAAACAAGAAGGGATTATTAATGAGGGAACATCAGAAGAATTAAGTGAAGCGGCAAGAAAAAATATTAAGAACTGCAAATACTGTTTAGAAAGAATGAAGGAAGGAGCGTCTCTTATTGAAGATAATGAGCACGTAAGAAAGGCCTTTCTGTTTATGAACAAAAGTATGCTTCTACAGCAGCTTCATTTTGGACTTAAGACCAGAGAATGGAAACCTGGTAATAAGATTGAACCTTGGAAGGCTCCAGAGATCTCTGATACTCAAACCTGGCCAGACAAAGGGACCAGGTTGGGGAACTGGTATCCATTCCAGCTCGCTTTCATCATGATGAATATAAAGTCCATTTTCGACGAGAGCTGTGAAGAAAGAAAAATTGTGGATATAATATGGTTTCCAACAGGAGGCGGTAAAACAGAGGCCTATCTTGGATTATCCGCATTTACAATCTTCCTAAGAAGACTTCGAAATCAAGATGATGATGGGACGGCTATCCTAATGAGATACACTCTACGCTTACTTACTGCTCAACAGTTTCAGCGAGCTTCTTCAATGATCTGTGCTTGTGAACTAATAAGAAAAGAGCGTGAACACGAGCTTGGCAAAAACAGAATAACAATAGGATTGTGGGTTGGAGATGATGTTTCCCCAAATTCAAGAGCGGATGCAGTACGCAAATTTAAGGATATTAAGAAGAACGAAAACAAAAAATACCCATTCATTATATATAAATGTCCATGGTGCGGAGCAGGAATGGGGCCAGTTATGGAGAAGGATCAAATAAAAACACCCGTTGATATTAAGGGCTATTCAATTTCGAGGAATCCGTCTACAGTAATTTTTAAATGCAGCGATAAAACCTGTTCATTCTCCACAGAGCAGACGAGTTTGCCTTTACTAGTAATAGATCAGGATATTTATGAGTCTCCACCCACTTTAATTATTGGCACTGTAGATAAATTTGCCATGATGGTTTGGAAACCAAATGAAATTCGGAGCCTCTTCGGTTATAGAGACAATTTAAGAATTAAACCACCCGAATTAATCATACAGGATGAACTTCACCTGATATCGGGACCTTTAGGCTCAATGGTTGGACACTACGAAATTCTGGTTGATGAACTGTGCAAGAGTGAAGACGGAAAAACCAGTAAGGCAAAAATTATTGCTTCCACAGCCACTTTAAGCAGGGCTAAAGAACAGGTTAATGCCCTTTATAACTGCGGAGAAAAGAATGTGTTTCTATTTCCTCCACAGGCTATAAACGCGGCGGATTCCTTTTTTGCCAAAGAAGACTCAACACAAAACGGTAGAAAATATGTTGGAATTCACGCGTCTGGATTATCTCATGCAACGGCACATATAAGAGTAATCTCTGCTTTACTGCAAGCTGTTAGATCCGTCGATGCTCCGGATTCAGAGAAAAACTATTACTGGACGATTCTTGATTATTTTAACAGTTTAAGAGAGCTTGGACATGCAGTAACAAGAATATATGCAGACATCCCAGAATATCTTAGCAGAATGTGGCAAAGGATGGGTTTATCGAGTAAAAGTATCCCCGATTTGAGACGGCTTATTAATAGTCACATTGAATTAACAAGTAGGGTCGAAAGCGGCGAGATATCTAAAGCACTTAAGGAGCTTGAAGTTAATTATCCGCAATTGGCTGAAAGGATTAAACCCCCTGTTGATGTCTGTTTAGCCACAAATATGGTTTCTGTTGGAGTTGACATTCCAAGATTAGGATTAATGACCGTTACAGGTCAGCCTAAAACAACTTCTGAGTATATCCAAACAACTAGCCGAGTAGGAAGGTCAGCTTCTGGACCTGGGCTTGTTGTGGTTGTGTATAACACCTCAAAGCCAAGAGACCGATCCCATTACGAGCGATTTCATTCATATCACTCAAAAATATATAGTTTTGTAGAACCAACAAGCATAACGCCTTATTCCACTCCGGTTATGGAACGTGCATTGCATGCAATTCTGGTCGGCTTAGTAAGGTATCTTGGCAGCGAAAACAACAGAAAAAGTCCCGATCCCTCTCCAAGTAATAGTCTTTTTGAGCGAATTGAAGATATAGTCAGAAATCGGGTATCGGGAGTAGAAATTTCCGAATTAAAGCAAGCAATAGATTTATTAAAAAGGAAGATTCATCATTGGCAAAAACTTCATCCTCCATATTATGGAAGTTCATTTCCCACATCATGGGATAAAACAGTACTGATGTTTCCGAATAACGTAAAACCTCCAGATGAAACAGAAGAGGTCGCTTGGCCAACCCCGACATCCATGAGGAATGTAGATGCAAGCTGCAATGCAAAAGTGAGTAGTTATTATATGGATAATAATAAATCCTTTAATCATGAGTAACGAGAAACGTCTAATAAGGCAAGGGCAATTAATATCGCCCTGGGGAGTGGGGCAAATGATAAATTTCCCTAAGGGTGAATCTTTAATGGTCGCAGGGTTGGACGCTTGGGAAGAAACATACAGAAGCGCACAAACAAAAGAGGAATTTATTATTGAAGAAGACAGGCTTAAGCAAAGGCTTGGGGTTGATCATTTTCGTCTCCCCCCCGATTTCAGGAGTGGTCAAAGCGTTCAAAACCCAGAACTATCAATACCTTTTGTGAGATTTCCTCAATGGCATTATTGTTATTGGTGCGGCGGGATGGAATTTTTGTCGCTATATGATAATAATTTAATGAGATGCAGAGGATATAACTTTGGAGACAGAAGATCGTGCCATACTTGGAATGAGAGAAAAAGACAATATTTAATGCCTGTTCGTTTTGTTGCTATTTGCGGAAAAGGCCACATTCAAGACTTTCCTTTTATGGAATGGGTTCACAAAGGTAAATCATTTGGACAAGATTGTAAATTGCGTTATACAATCCGTCCATCAGCCAGTGCATTGGGCGCAATTAAAATAAGCTGCTCGTGTGGTGCAAATAATAGCATGATGAACTCCTTTGAAAAAAATGCTCTTTCAAATTTAGGTATCAAGTGTTGCGGGCAACGACCCTGGCTTGGGGAAACCAATGAAGAAGCCAGAGGTTGCTCAGAAGATCTTCATACAGTTCAGAGAGGCGCCTCAAATGTATACTTCCCAATCGTAAGAAGCTCGATTTATCTGCCAAGTTTAGAAGATACTTTCGATCCAAAAATCAATGATATTATTGAAAAATATTGGCATATATTAAAGACAAAAAAAGATGGAAAATTAATGAAAAACAAATTCGATACGATTGCAGAATTGAAAAATGTTGACGCAACAGAACTTTATGAAGCGGGGCTAAAGCGTGATCTCCAATTTTCAGCACTTGATAAACAAAATGAAAAAGAAGAAGACTTCAGAATGGCAGAATACAAAGCAATGAATGATTTGATAGGAAAGTCTACTCGAGACTTATACATAACATCAAAAAACAATAACCTTTATTCTAATTTGTTCCAAAAATTTTTCAGGAATATTTTACTTTTGCATAAACTCCGTGAAACAAGAGCTCTTGCAGGTTTTTCTAGACTTTTACCCCAGGATGGCTCGGATGACATTTTCAAAAAAAATCAACTCTCAATTAATCCCCTGAATTGGCTTCCTGCAATTACCGTTAAAGGGGAAGGAATTTTTTTTGACTTCAATCCTGAATTAATTAATAGTTGGGCAAATCAAAAAGAAGTTCAAGCTAGAGCAACTATCTTAATTGACAACTATAATAAAGGAAGATTAGGTTTTTCACTGCCAGAAAGAGTATTAAATTCAAGGTTTATCTTGCTACATTCATTTGCTCATATAATAATAAATCAACTTAGTTATCAGTGTGGCTACGGGACTTCTTCTATCAGGGAAAGAATTTATTGCAGCATTGAGAGTGAAGATTCGAATACAAACGGTATCTTATTATATACTGCTTCGGGAGATTCTGAAGGCTCGATGGGAGGTTTGGTAAAACAAGGCGAACCGGGTAATCTCGAGAAGATTGTAGAAAGTGCTCTTAATAAAGCCGAATGGTGTTCTTCCGACCCTATATGTGTTGATAGTAAAGGGCAAGGTCCAGGTTCATGCAACCTTGCCGCCTGTCATAACTGCGCATTGTTGCCCGAAACATCTTGCGAAGAGGGGAACAGACTCCTTGACAGAGGATTACTTGTGGGTCTATACAACAAACCAGATATGGGCTTTTTTAAATATAGTCATTTATGATAAAAAAATTAAGTGTCATTGATCTTTTTTCTGGCAGTGGTGGGTCTGCTTTAGGATTCCAAAATGCTGGTTTCAATATTGCAGCGGCGGTTGAAATTGAAAAAACAGCAGCTGAAACATTTAAGAGGAACTTTCCCAAAAGTGTTGTCCTAAATGAGGATATAAGAAATATTTCTGGAAAAAAATTATTAAAGCATGCGAAGATAAAATCCAGCACAAATGTTGTATTATTGGCATGTCCTCCTTGTCAGGGATTTTCTTCTGCAAGACGGACTTCACAGAGATTGAAGGATCCGAGGAACCAGCTTGTATGGGAATTCATAAGATTGGTTAAGGAGATAGAGCCTGTTTTCTTTATCTTGGAAAATGTCCCTGGTCTGGCCAGAGGTGTTGGAAAACCGATCTTTAAATCTGCAGTAAATGAACTTAAAGCATTTGGATATCATAATTTTGATTATGAGATAGTTGATGCTGCAGATTATGGGGTTCCACAAAGACGACACAGACTTGTTTTTATTGGAACAAGACTTCCAGGTTTACATGTATCAATACCAAATAAAACAAATCAGGATCCCAAGTCCTCAGATCCTTTTTTGAAACCCTGGAAAACCGTCAGAGATTCAATAAGCGATCTGCCTTCGATAAAGGCTGGTGAGAAAGATAAAAAGGACGAACTGCATATTTCGGCAAACGTGTCTGAAACTAACCTCAAACGATTACGGCATACACCAAAAGACGGAGGAAGTAGGACAAACTGGCCTAAAGAGCTCTTCCTCAAATGCCATCTGAACGTAGCAGGTTATAAAGATGTATATGGAAGAATGAGATGGGACGTTCCTTCCCCCACTATAACAGGAGGCTGCGGCATGATTACTAAAGGCAGATTTGGTCATCCAGAACAGAATAGAGCAATTTCACTCAGAGAAGCGGCAAGACTGCAATCTTTCCCTGACAGTTTTAAGTTTATCGGAACATTTGGAGAAATCACAAAACAAATCGGGAATGCAGTTCCTCCGTTACTTGCAAGAAGAATTGCTATAGCCATTAAACAAATGCTTAGATTTTATTACCGGGATGAAGAAGCCGTTACTTTTCCTGGAGAATACGTACCTTCTCAACACATCTGATAATTTTTTCGACCGAGCGCTCCGGATTTTTTATAACGGCTTTATCCCACAAACGAATAACGGTCCAGCCTTTAAGTTTTAGGAGTCTTGTATTTTTTTTATCACGTTCAATATTGGCAGTAATTTTTGTATGCCAAAATTCGGATAATTTACTTTTCCAACGCTGAAAGTTTTTACCGTGCCAAAACTCTCCATCCACAAAAACAACTACCCTGTGTTTTCTAAAAACGATATCGGGTTTTCCTGTAATAATTTTGGCATGTTTCGAAAATTTATATCCTCTTTCTTTTAGCAAACGGAAAACAAGCAACTCTGGTTTTGTATTTTTTGATTTTATACGTGACATATTATAACTTCTTTGTGTTGGTGTGTGACGGTCCATAGGGATATTTTAAACTCTTTAATTTTTTTAAATTAATTTATTTGCAGTTTCAGTATTTTGCAGGCTGTTTCTGGAGAGAATATCAATTTCCATTGACTGTTTGGGCTTCTTTCATAAGCCAGTTGATATCGGCCCCAATTTGTTTATCTTTTAAATCATCGTCAAGACTTCTTACTGAATCGTAAGAAATAAATTTTACGGCGTAATCAAGTGATAAATATTCATTGGAAAAAGTCGGTCTGCGCAGTTGTTCAAAAACTTTATTTTTACGCTCCCTGTCTGCAACAATAAAAAGAGGATAGGTTGAATTCGGAGTTAATGAACGAAGATCTGATAGTCTTAATATGCCGGAATAAATGCTTGTTGAATGCTCGACTTCAAATGCGGACTTGATTGAATATCCGAGCTTCCATACAATATCAATGTTCCGGATATAGGGGGGGACATCGATTGATGCCTGGAATTCTTTTATGACAAAATCCCTGAATCTTTTTCCGTCGAACTCTTTTGACTGATCGGCTGTAGGGACCCAAACGTCAAAATTTGCCTGATTTCCCAGCCTGATTAATCGCCACTGCATTTCGGTGTGTTCTGTCGGGGCTCTGTCGATATGTTCATCAATTACTTCATTTATTATCTGCTTTTTTTCGATTTCTATTTTTTCCAGATTTTTTCCCTCGCTCAGTTTCTGCAGGAGAGAAATAAGATCACCGTAAATAGAAAGTAGTTTGTCTGCTTTATCCTGCTTGATAGCCATGAATCCCTGCGGATGATAACTTTCTTCATAGCCTAAATACTTATTCAGCTTTTCGATGGGGAGGTCAAACGGCACGTCATTAATCATGAAATAAATAAGTTCCCATGTCTGTCCGTCAGTATCTTCCTGCCAGAAATATCGTGCCAGATTTTCATTCCTCACTTTTAAAGCAATTTCCGCTGCAAGGATTATTTTACCGTGCCGATATACCATGACATAATCGCCTTCACTCATGATTTCCCAATTACGGATATTACTCGATCCCGGAACTGCTCCCCAAATTGCATAAGGTCTGCCGTGTGAGTATTGTTTTAATTTATTTACTGTTTCTTCGTCAAGATATTTTCCGAACTCTTCAACGGATCGCCTTGTTTGAATAGTGTCAAAGTAGTGCCTATCTGTTTCATGACCTCCCCCCGCCATTACAAAAAAGATTTTTCTGTTTTTCATAGGTTATATGCTTTATATATTTTTTCTTTGTATCTCTTAACCTTCTAATTTTTACTTTTATTATCAAGTATATTCCTCAAAAAAGGCCTTAATATGATCTAGTTTAGTACTTTTGTGGATTATATGCAACACAAGGAAAATTACAAATTTTAAATAAACAAATGTTAAATCAATACCAAATGACAAATATCAAATTAATAAGCAGTGATGAAACAAATTGGTCTTTGGTAATCAACCCCAAAGGTTTGTAAAAACAGGTAAAAAGGAAAAAGGTGAGGTATTGACAGGATTAGGAGAGGCAATCCACAAATCAATGATTAATCATTAAACATTTTGAAATTTAAAATTGAATTGTGTATTTGTGGATTTGTGCAATTTAACATTTCTTCAATCTCTCAATCGTCTTGATATTGCGGAGAAAATGAGGGTTAGTTGGTGGGCTTCGCTCCAGAGAGTTCTCAGATAAACCTTATTTAAACTTATAGATCCAAGAAGCTCCAGCCAGTACATGGTTTCCTTTGCTTCCTTTTTACAGATACTTATTTTATTTCTGAAGTCTTTCTTGCTGTCTGCGCCGTTTGCCTCACGATAGTTTGCACCGATACTGGTTGCGCTACGGATGAGCTGCTCGATGACAGGCTTGGAAGTAGTTGAACAAGGTTCCCTTTTGCAATACGCCAGTATTTTGAGCGCAAATGCAGTGGTACGTTTTTCCAGATCAAACTTCCTGTTTTGACATGTATCATTTTTCATTTCATATTGATTAAAAATTTGTATATTTGTGAATTTGTGTTATTTGAGAATTTATCATTTAACATTTGATCTTGGTTTATAGATTTGTTATTAAACATTTGAAATTGATTTGAGAATTTGTGGATTTATCATTTGTTATTAGTGTAGATTACCCTTTGTCAATTTTCAGTCGCTTATAGACAACAAAACGGTATAAAGAGAGCGAAGTAACAGAGGGTTTATGCCAGAATAAATTCAAGTAGCTCAGGGAATCTCGTAGTCTTCATGTCTTCGGCAAGGAAGTGTCCGTACCCGGGAAACTCCCGGTAGCCGATGCCGGGGAGGGCTTTCCGGAGAATATTCACGGATGTGTGCACGCTCTCCTGGTCATTGTCTGACGCAAATATCATGATCCCGGATGACCTCTTTATAAGTTGGGAATCAATCTCAAAATTGTCAAAAAAATCCGTCGAAAGCTCATCATCCGGATCAAGCCATGGAGCGACTAAGATCATCTTATTGACCGTGATATTTGTATGAATGCTGAGATACTTTATGAAAAATCCGGCGCCGGTGCTATGGCCGACAAGGATAGTCTCAGGACCCATGTCAAACCGCTCCACTTCGTGAGTCCATGTGTTCCAATTCCGGTCAAAAGAAAACGGGATCTCAGGAGTGGAGGTCGGTATATCTGCCTTCAGAAGTTGTGCCTGCAGCCAGGGAATCCAATGGGCATTACTCATACTTGGAGCTTCAGGATCATAGTACTCTTGCTTTGAAGGCCCACCATGCAGAATTATGGCATTTTTCATACAAAGTCAAAAAAGTATTTATCAATACCCTGCAGTTTAATGTTTTTTTCAAACATATGCAACAAAAAATGTAACACGCAGATGCTATAATCACGATAAAGAGACTATGTATAGCAATACAGGAGTTCCTTACCGGTATATTGAACAGATTGTACGGCAACACGAAAAACAATTAGAGAATTCTCTTCGGTATGAACGCTTTGTGGTCGATGAAACAGTCCAGGATTGGAGGATGCTTTTAGGAGACGATGTCATAGCATTGACCCACCCCTATAGAACAGCAAAAGTTGCTGAGAAATGCATCAAGTCTGATATGGAAAATCACCTCAAGCTCAGTAAAAAAGAACAATTGCTGTTGTATACAGCCTGTTATGTCCATGACTTCGGAGAGTTGTTTATAGGACATGAAGGTGTTGGAGACATCACTTTTGAAAAACACAACAGCGATCACATGAATATTGAGAAGGATATTTTTAGCAAACTTCTTGCAACACTTGCAGACAACCCACAAAAATCATTGATAAAATCAGCATACTATGATGTGGTAATGAAGAAGACAACAAAGGTTGGTGCCGTATTTGATATAGTAGAAAGAATCGGATATTTGGAAACTGGTCTGCGTGCATTTGTGGGTGTTGCAGGAAAACGGATAAAAAATTGGAAGGGTTTAACCGGCAATGTACTTTCAAATCAAATCAAGCCTTTATTGGCATACAGTGAAAAATATCCTTTTATCGGCCGCCTGTTAAAAAAATATCAGAAAACAATCACATCCGCATTCAAAGAGACCATATCAGGAGATGTGCCGCAGGATAAAAACAATGAAAAATCATTTGACTCTCAAAAGCTTCAGATGAATTATGAGTCATGGAAAACCTCTGCCTTCTTCGGTGGTTAAATATGAATACCACCTCAGGACGCATAATTCCAGGACCATCACGGGTTTATGCGGGCAAATAGAATCATATAGTTGTGACCGTATTTTTTCTCACAACCCGGACAATATGCATAATGGACATAGTACTCATCACTTTGAGGCGCTTTTTTTCCTTGATTTTCCAGATAAAGACTCATGTCTTTTATAAATGCGGGGATCGCATTATAGGGACCGTCATAGACTTTTGCCATAAAAGTACCTGATATGGTGACATTACCTGCTCCGGGGACATTGCCCATAACCGAGATATAAATATGTGATTTGAAGGCGCTTGTATCCTGAAACAATACCAGGACTTCGTCCTTTTTGGGATCGATCTTGTCTGCGCGTGTTGCCAGCTCCATCATGTGAGTAATCTTTTTGCCGATCATCGGAGGAAACGGGATATGAAAAAAGGTAGGAATAGTTTCTTTGATAAACTGTTTGTTTTCCCACTTATACGTTTTCTTATCCCATTTTTTTGGATCAAATTCAGGACAACAGACAGGGTCTTGGTTTTTCATATAAAAAGTATATCAAATACGAAGAAACCGTTAGAGGATGATTAGTACTATAAAAAATACCAAACTATGAAGATCAATAAAGCAAAAACTTCTACCCTATTTATCCATATATGGTTTATTTTCCTGTTGTGCTGCGTGTGATGTAAACGTAAAGACCGCTTTATCTTGTAGTTCTCCTATGCTTTTCGCTCCAACATAAGACATGGCACTTCTTAGACCGCCCCTGATATCGTTAACTACATCTTCAACTGACCCTCTTGCAGGAACTGTCACTTCAACACCTTCAGCTGCTCTATATTCTCCAGGAACTACACCGCTGTCTTGCATATAACTTGTAGACGCTTGACCTCTCAACCTTTTCTTACCGTTTGTTACATCACCCGGAGTCTCCTGTGTACCAGCAAATAAAGAACCAATCATAACCATATTTGCTCCAGCCGCAAGTGCTTTTGCCACGTCTCCAGGATACCTTATGCCTCCATCAGCAACCACATAAATACCGGATTCAGTTGTCTCAAAAATAGCAGAAACCTGTGGAAAACCTGCACCAGCAACTAACCGGGTTTTACAAACTCCTCCCGGGCCAACACCAACTCGCGCTATATCCACTCCAGCTTTGTTGTATGCTTCAGCTTGAGGGTAAGTAACAATATTTCCTGCAACTATAGTCAAACCATGTCTGTTTTTTATTTCGCCGGCTACCCTTGCTACTTGTTCCATACCGCCGTGAGCAACATCAAGAAGTACCATCTGCGCACCACGTTCTTTGAGTTGACCGGCTTGATCAACTGCTTGAGACAATCCTAAAGCATAAAGACAGGGCACATCATCTTGTGATAGGCTTTCACAAATACCCAAAACTTCACCAAAATTATTACTTCTTGGAAGACTGCCAATGGCGCCAAGTTCTGCCATTCTACGAATCATCACTTCTCCAGAGATGGTGTCCATAGGAGCAGTCACGATAGGCGTGCTTAATGTATATGGTCCAAAATTTACTGACAAGTCTGGACTTTTTCTTGACTCAATCATGGTATAAGCTCCAGGTACTAGGAGAACATCATCATATGTTATTGAACCAGGTGGCGGAAAATTTGGTTGAGATGCAAAATCAGGCCAACGAACTGTTCTTCCTAAAGAGGTATAAAATTCTTTGGACATACTGTTATAAAATGGTTACCACCCCAAGGTGTATCAGATTGTTATGAAGCTCTGATATTGAAAAATTTGACTTAACTTGTCAACTTTTTTCATCTTCATGAAATAAAAATTATACGTTTACCAAGATAGCTTTTCAACTGGAGTATGGGATATTTTATTTAAATAAACTCCTATGAAATTACTTTGATAATAGTTCCTTAGGAATTGTCGCTCTGATTGTCATCGGAAAGGTAATGTAGGCAAAAAATCAGAGAATGATTTGTACAATATAATTTGACTGCATCAATCAGTCTTCTTTGAAGATTTTCTATACCACCGTCTGTTATAGATACTCCCAGTTGTCGAAGCTCCTCTGTCGTAAAAAACCGGAAGACCACTGCATTTTGCCCGCTCTCCCCCAGTTGAGTTCCCCACATTTCCGCAAACGGCGGCCTGTCACCATTATGTGAAGAATCAAAAAATAATCCGTAGGCATGTGTAGGCTGAAGCCGCGTTTGTGTTGACGGATCAACCGAAGGCAATGGTTTGTCATAGTTTCGAGTATCAGTCCATATCTGCCCTTTTAGATCTCCATAATCATTGCCGAAAAGGATATCTCCTACCTGTAATCCAGTGATTACAATTGACTGGGGAATTCTCCCTGGGATTTCCTGAGGCGCGCGTGGCATTGCACACCAATTTATACTTTCGACAACCATCAATTACTTTATTTTGTAACTTGCAACAAGATAATAAAAGTAAGGATTATTGTCAAGACAATATGGGAATATAAAATTGATCATATGTCATTTTTTATCTTTAGGACCCTGCTGATTTTTTATAACCAAATAGGATAAAATAGTTAGTAAATGCTGAGGAAAAATATTCTACTTTCGTACGTCTTAGCTTTCTCCAAAACAACTTGGTTCTGGCTTGGTATATGGATATTTTATTATCTAAGATTCACAAATTATGCAGGAATAGGAATACTTGAGACCGTGCTCATTGTCACGATGACTTTAGCCGAAATACCGACTGGTGCTATTGCTGACCTTGTGGGTAAGAAAAAAACCCTGATTCTTTCTTTTTTTCTAGAAACCATTGGGGCTTTAATGATGGCGGCAGCACCTGATTTTCAAATATTAGCTTTGTCTGTCTTTATTCTATGTGTCGGAGGTGCATTCTATTCGGGGACAATAGATGCCCTGGTTTTTGATTCACTGAAAGAAGAAGGAAAGGAAGAATCCTATGTTAAAAAGATTTCCAACATAAATACTATATCATTGATATCCCCTGCAATCTGTGGTGTCATCGGTGGATTCCTGTACAGATTAAACCCTTCTTTTCCATTTTACGCTAACGCAGGAGGATATTTTTTGGGACTTATTGCGTCGTTTTTCTTAATTGAGCCACGCATAGATACGGAGAAATTTTCACTCAATAATTTTCTAAAACAAAGCAGTCAGGGATTAAAAGAATTGTTTAAGAAAAATGACATTAGAAGACAGACTACTCTTTTACTATCAATAGGATTTTTTATTGTTATATCTTCGGAAATGATTGACAGTTTCCTGGGATTTGAGTTTGGCTTTAATGAAATCCAACTGGGAATACTTTGGTCAATAATCTTCGTTATTTCAGCACTTGCATCTCAGTTAACTCCGCTAATCCAGAAAGTTCTAAAAGGAAACCTGTCAATTGTAGTAATTGGCCTTCTTGTGGCAGCAACATTTATCGTATCTCCAATGGCAGGTTTGTTTATCGGCGGTGCATCGCTTATATTCCGGTCGTCACTTCAGGGAATATTCGGGAATCTGGTGTCTATAACGATTAACAATAATACAGAGTCCAAATTTAGAGCAACAACCCTCTCGACTTTTAACATGATAAAAAATGTTCCTTATGTTTTGACTGCTTATTTCATCGGTTCTATTTCAGACAAGTTTTCAGCAAGAGATATCGCTTTATATCTTGGTTTTCTATTAATTTTTTTAATATTAATCCAAGTAATACCCTCTAAAAAGAATGTAGAACAAGCCTAAATTGTTTAATCACTATATAGTTTTGAAGTAAAATTTCCGGGCTGGCGCTGGTTGACTATGTGGGAACTTTTTATACCAATTTGTTCTTAAACAACGTCGCGTTATCCTTATAGTTAAAATATATAAGCTCAACAGTAGCCTATAATTAAATCGAGTTTATTGATAGTTTAGATTGCTGTAAAGCTACGAAGTTAAAATAATCCTAAGGTGCTAAACTGCTCGAAGAAACATCACTGCCTTGCAGTTTAGCACCTTCTGAGACAAAAGTCAATGGGTATCCTATAGTCAGATACGAAGTTATTCTTTCTCCGCATTTTTCGTTAGTTGACACAAGTATATTTTCTCCCTCATTATTGACGATTTCCATACCTATAATTATAGTTTTTTTGTCAAGGAAAATCAAGAGGATTAGGACATATTTAAGGGCTAAAACACGATTTATCTTGAAAGAAATAAGCACTAGAAAACGGCACAAAAAGTAAACATAAATTACCCGGGGTGTGGTAGAATGCCTTGCCCGAACCGGATTGCAAATAGAGCTTAAAATCCTTTGCCTCTTTTTCAGTACTGAGGACTCCATACCAAATCAGTGTCCATGGGGCATGAGGTAATGTTGATTTCATTTTACCACTGTTATGTTCCGTTAGTCGCTTTTCAAGTCGGAGGTTTATCCGTAGTAGAATATGTGGGATTTTAAGCTCAGAAAAATGTACACATAATACATACAGAAGGTGCAATGCCATTCCGTATCTTCAGCGAAGATTGGTTGGCTCTGGTTGACTATTTGGGAACTTTTTATTTAAACACTGTGACCTTGGAAATAACCTAATGAGTATGTATAACTATGAAAAGATTTAGTAACCTCACGAAATTTTTTTATATAAGAATCTAGAATTTCTATTGATATCGGGTCAAAAAAATTCCTTGGTGATTTAACTTCAATTTTCTTTAGATTGGATATCATCATGATGGAATTATCTTTAGTGTTATGGAAAAATACTTGCGAATGTGCCAGTGTATTCCTAATTTCAATACACTCTTTAATTTCCCTATACAATATTTGAAATATTTCATATTTTTCGCTATGTTTCTCTTTTAGTAAATCATTTAAAAATTCAAGTCTCTTTGAGAAACTTGATCGTCTAATTAACGAAATGATTGATGTTTTTGCTTGGTAGCTATCATCTAGGTTTACTATAGCTTCTATAAAGATCTCTACATTGTAGTCTAGATTGCTTAATAAAGTAATAATTTCACCAATTCTCAAGACATATTTACCTACGTCTGGATTGTTTGTATCTATTAGTTTTCCAGCACCCATATTTGATGAAATTTAATAATTAGTGATTATGTAGGAACTTATTATCCTGAAATAAAATCTTTAGTTAAAAAAGCTCCATTTGATCAGACTTTCTTTTTGGACTAACAATTGTAAGAATCATGAATTTATTCCAATGAAAATCAGTTCCAACTACAAAATATGATTCCCTATCTTTAAAAAAGTGATCTAGCCAGCGCTTTTTTAACTTTTTTAATACTAGAGCCTCATTCTTATATAATTTTTTGAATCTCCAATAACTTTGTGCGGCTTCCCAGTCGAATATTTGTATATCGTGACCTTTACAATCTTTATTATTGCATGTAAAAATATAACGGAATTTATACGGAACTTTTCTTAAAGTTGCCTTGTCTTGATTAAAAAGAGATTTCTGTTCTAATACTTTTAGTTGTTTTTCATTCCATTGACCACTATCCGATTCAATTATAAAATCTTTTACAGTGTGTGGTTTAAATGCGCCTAATGATGTACCATTTTCTTGTTTCTTTAATTCTATTTCCTCTAAAGATTTAGAAGTGGCAGGAAGAAAATATTTTGTTCTTTCTATCCAACCGGAACCAGGAGGAATTTTAGATAAAAGTTCTATACTTGAGGCGTCAATTTTATGGCTCTCTGGTCTTCTAAGCATTTCATTTGAAGGAGTAACCTTTACTTTTATCCACTGGAATTTATCATAATGTTTATCAATAGGTAAATCTCTATAGGGAACAGGGTATAGTCTTATCCATTTACTATCTCTTGTTATACCTGCAGTACAGACGGTTTCACCGTATTTATTGCTAGGAGTAGGATATACTTTAACAAGCACAAGTACTTCAGTTGTAGTCCATTTCATCATCTCCATTATAGGTGAACCACGGTTATTTTTTTACCAGAGTATTCTGAGAGTAATTCCGCCACTACTTTTCTATGACATAAGTGAGGGTCTTTTTCAAAACACATAAGACAAATTCTTTTATTTGAGCCGATATCTATTAAATCATCCAATGAATCTTTGTATTCAAGTAGATAATTTCGATAGTTTTCAAAAAAAACACCATAATTACCTTTCAAAGCCAAATCTTCTCTTAGAGGTTTTGGTGTGCCTAATTCTTGAAAGTGGTAGTATTTCACGCCAGAAGCTGTGAGTTTTTTACTAAGTACTTTCCCACTAAAACCTGGTTTACGACTAAAGGGATTTTCTCTAATATCAATAATTGCATCAATCTTTTCCTCTTGTAGCTTCTTTATAAAGTAAGATATTGTTTCACCCTGATAACCAGTCGTAAATAAAGTCATAAAATCAATATATCACAAAAAATACTTAGTTTATTAAGCAGTTGATGATAATTAGGTTAAGTTATTGTGACAGTAAAATCGGAACAGATCCTTTTTATTTATGTCAATTCAGTTGACAAATAGGTTCAAATTTAGTAATGTTATATATGGAGTCTGTAATAGACTGCTCTTTCAAAAATTTCATCACCATTAAGTAGATCCAATAGAGCAATAGGATAGTCTATCCTTGCTTTTTTTTATGGAATAGCAATATTCCGCAAGATTTTCTTGCTCGTTGCTGGCTGATATCACATCACGCGATAATCGCTAGCTTGTCTTGAATGCGACTGATACGAGATTAAGCGTAATGATAAATGAATGTGTGATCAGCAGTGAAGAAAAGGTTAGTCAGAGTATAAGATCTTCTCCAATAAGGATCTACAAGACAGCAGGAGTAGACCCTTGGTCTATTTCCGGAAAGGAGGTGAAATTATGAAAACGGAAGTGAAAGCTCTAATTAGAGTTATCAATTCCCTCGTAAAGAGCGGAAGATTGAATACCGAGGAAAGTGATTGTCTTGTAAGAACAACGAAAAATCTGACACATGCGCTTCATGCACATGATACTAATCGTGTCAGAAAACAAGTAGCGATATTGACCAAAACGATATTAAAGATAATTGCTTGAATCAACTAACCACTTTCTGAAAGGACCTTGATTTTAAGGTCCTGTTATAAAGTAATAATAACAATGAATTATAGCCGAGCAATAAAGATAATTCGGGCTGCAATGGGAATCTCACAGCAAGAATTTGCACAAAAAACTTCAATTAGTAAAAGTTTATTATCACGAATTGAATCGGGAGAAAGAAAATTATCTAAAGCTAATCTTAAAAAAATGTTAATAAAAGTTAATATTCCTAAGGATTTAATGGATCTTCTTGCGCTTGAAAAAAAAGAAATAAGCAAAATCAGTGAAGATGAAATTGAGAAGCTAGGAAAAGCCTTAGTCAAAATTATTCTTCTTAATGAAACTATCAAGTAAAGACAGACAAAAAAGCTTTACTTTACAGGATGTATTTGGTGTAGTTTCCGTAAGAAAATGCGAATACATTCTTGGAGAAGAAATACAGCAACTAGAAAGGATTGCCCGTAATGTGGACCCCTACTACAATCCATTTCAGAAAAAGAAAGGTAAAAAAATTAGACAGATTGATAATCCAAGAGGTGAACTGAAATTAATTCAAAGTAAGATCAAAGACAGGATACTCAGCAAGTTATCACTTCCTGAAAATATGCTTGGTGGTGTTAAAGGTAAAAGTATTAAAGACAATGCATGTATTCATAAAGATCAAAAGGTCGTAGTGAATATAGACCTAAAAAACTGTTTCCCAAACATATCCCATAAAATGATTTTTGCGATATACAGAAACGTATTGTGCTATTCAACTAAGCTCTCATCACTTTTAACAAAACTGACGACATATGAAGGTCATTTACCACAAGGCAGCCCCGCGAGTACGATTTTAGCGAATTTAGCATTGATTCCTTTATATAACTCAATAAAGGAATATACCGATTTTCATAAATTAAACATGTCTATGTGGGTTGACGATATTACTGTTTCCGGAGATTATGCAGATAATCATCTTATGCAGATTGTCAAAATGGTCCAAAATCATTGTTTTTCGTTGAGTAATGGAAAAATCAACATAATGAAACACGGAATGAAAAAGCCCCAAATTGTTACAGGATTAGCGGTAAATAAAACCGTTGGAATCCCGAAAGAAAAGATGGCTCTTTACATTAATGAAATTAAGCAACTCCTTCTTAACCCACAGACAGTAAAAAAAAGTTCACTTGATGGTAAATTAAAACATGTAAAGTACATTAATCAGAAACAGTATAAGAAGTTGGACAAATTGTTACAAATTAAAACCTTGAGATAATTTCAGCCATCAACATATTGAGTTTTATCAAGGTTTTTCAAGGTTGAAATACTGAGGCTTATTCTACTTGCGGATTACTAATTCTATAGTCTTTAGCATATAGAGAGTCAGTAAAACAATTAATGATAATGAGTCTTATTCTAATAAATCAATGGGAGCAAGCGGCTTGTGCCAAACAAGAAGGTTATTATCTAAGATGAGAAGTTTCTTCACTTAGATCATTATTTTTTTCTTTTTCAAATTTCTTTGACATCCTCCATCTGTAATATAAGTAAGAAGGTGAAACAATAATAATAAAATAAAATAATAGGTTTAAAACGAATTCAAGTTCAGGCTTATTTGATTTGCCGGCACTTTTATATGCAAAAAAAATAGATAGAAGCAATAATAATCTTCCCCATTTTTCTTTAAACAGATAATTTTTTAAAGACATTCCATTAAATTGTGAAGTTTTATTCATTGTTTTTATAATTTGTTATTCATTTAATCCATATTCTCGTAAACATTTTCTATAAAAATATTCTTCAGTATGACCTCCATAATCTTCAATCTTTGTATTGTTACATTTTATTCTTATCTGTGTAGGTCGCCATTCGAACCAATAAAAACCTAATACAACTAAAACCGCACTAAGGATTATTATCAATAAACCAATATATAGAGACGTGTGTACTTTCACTTCTTTATCCTACCTTTTTGTATGAGTTTATGTCAAGCGTAATAATGAGGCTCTACTCATACACATAGTATGAGCATGAAAGTCGAATATCGTAAATAATATTCGCATGGTGAAAAAATCTCCTAAATTGCTGGGGGAAAAAGTGAAATACTATAGAAAACAAAGAAGTCTATATCAGGTTGAATTAGCCGATATTGTTGGAGTTAGTACAGGATATATAGGTTCGCTTGAACAAGGAATAAGAACTCCTTCGTTAAAGTTATTAAAAAAACTTGCAAAGGCTCTAAAAATATCCCCAAAAGAACTTCTTTAACAATGCTTATCTGACAGCTTTGAACAAAGAATGTGAAGTCTAATATTAAGTGCCTTCGATATTTTATAGAGTGTGCCGATAAGTGGATTTCCTTCGCCCTGTTCAAGGTGTGATAAGGTGTTCATACTTATTTTTGCTTTTATTGCAAGCTGGTATTGGGTTAAATCTTTTTTAATCCTTAATGCTTTAATTCTTCCGCCAAGAATTTTAATATCATTACTTATATTATTGTCTCTCATAAAATACTTTTTATTAGTTAATACAAACCTTAGTAATAGTTTGCAAATACTTAGGAAAACTTAGTAATGCTCAACAAAAACTCAACGTGTTGAAATACTTAATAATACTTAATAGTTATGATATCAATAGATAAAAAAAACTTAACAAAAGATAACAGTTTAGAAGAGTTTTTGGACTATTACTTATGTGCGCGTATAATAAGAGTAGATGAATATGAAAAAAACAGATTCAAACGTCTCATATGAATTTAGAACCTTACTTAAGGATGAATTCGTGATAAAGCTTATTTTGGAGATATTTGATAAGGCTAATAAAGGAAAAACATTTCATTTATATCCAAAAGTAGTGAATAGTTGTCTTAATAAGGCTTACGGTGATAAAGAAAGGTATGATCAATATGGAGGTGCAGCTTATCAATCAAATATAAATAAGTGCTATGAATTATTAGAGAGCAAATATATAGATCTTCTTATTAAGCAAAAAATAGTAGTAGGTAATTACTTATTAGATGAGGATGAAAACCTAATACTTAATGTAAAAAACATAGCGATGACCAAGTTTATTAGCATGGTTAAATGGGCAAAGGAAAACAGATATATACTCAACTATGGATTATTTTCGCTTAATACCCTAACAGGGGAAGCATATTTTAAAGATTATAAAACTTCCTTTAGACCCGGTACAGGATACTACAATCTTTTTAAAGAGTTAATAACAACTAATAAATCATATCTTTCTTTTGATGAAATTGTAGAAATTCAAAGACAGAAAAAAAATCTATTTGTAACTGAGGATGTAAAAAGTTTTGCAAAGGAAATAATAAAACATTTAAAAAGAAAGCTCGCAATAAAATCTAAATCAGGAAAACTATTTGTTATGCATGAAAGATGTGGATACACCCTACTTAAAGGTGAATAAATAAATAAAACCCCCCTCAGATACCCCCCGATATCTCCAAGAATAAATCTAGGATCTAAATTACTCTTAATTTGACATGGATTATTTAAATGAAACCCTCAAATTAGAAGTTAGAAAGGTTTTTGAACCTCGTTATAGAAGAGAGCTTACAAATAATGAAGTGGAAGACATTGCAGAGAATCTATCCGTTGTAGTTGAGGAAATATGTAAATTCAAATGGAAAGAAAAATATGAAAACCAACAAATTAAATCTTAAAAAACAAATAAAGGTCCTCCGGAAGAATATCTACTTAAAATGTCTTGAATGTTGTAACTGCCAAGTACAAGAAGTAACCGAATGCAATATAACAAGTTGCCCTCTATGGAAAGAAAGACCAACAAAGGCTATTGGCTTATACACCCTCATTAAGCAACTATCAAAAAAGGATCTTCAATTTTCTGAAGCTAAAAAGTAGAGATTTATTTATAAATTAAACAATTTCAACAAATGGAGACAGGCAATATGGGGGAATATAAAACTAAGGACTTAGCAGAGTCAGGAATTTTAGTAGTAAAAAAACAAACGCTTTTGAGAATGGAAAGAGAAGGAAATGTTTGTTGGTTCGTTTTTAAAGGTAAAAAAGAATGTTTACAAATATCAGGTCAATTCTTTTTTGGCGAATTATTAGTTAATGGAAGAGAGTATTACGAGACTATACAACGACTCAAAAGCAGAATCTTTTCCCAATAATTCTTATGAAATACCACTATGAAGATGAAAATATAAAAATAATTATATATTTCCCTAACAAAAAAACAGCTCTTCTTGCGAACGCTTCAGTATCAATAAGAACTACTACGTTTGGTTTCTACACAACGAAAGGTTTTCAAATATGGACGAGTTCTCTCTTTAACGAAAGATTAAGTGAACAAATAAATATCACTCCACCAAAATTAAAATACTTTGGATATAAAGAAATAACTTATGTTGAAGATAAAAAAGATTGGATTGAGTTAGAGCGGTTGATTTATTCAGCATATCAGTTTGCTCGTTCTGAAAAAGAAAGAAAACAAAATATGAATACCGAAATTATTAACCCTAGCGATGTTCCTATATAGTAAGCAGTTACTTATATAGTAACAGTAACTATATATTTACTATAAAAATTACTTTTAATATGAAGTTACTGTTATTACAAGGACCTTATTAGTACGATGTTGGAACCGGATTCTCTTGTTCTAAAATTATTAGTTTCATACAATAAAAACATATAAAAATGAAAATGTTAAGATATATTAGGTATTCTCGCAAATCTTCAGAGGCGAAAGAAAAACAAGCTCTTTCTATAAGAGATCAAAACTCCGAATGTGACACGATTATTATTAGAGAAGATCTGAATATTATTGCAAAGTTGGAGGAAAGCAAGACAGCCTTTAAACCTCATGTAAGAGAGCAATTTGATAGAATGATTGGACTACTGCAATCAAATAAAGCCGATGCAATCCTTACTTGGAAACCAGATCGGTTATGTAGAAATCCAGAAGAAGGAGGAAAATTACTGCAAATGCTTCAAGATGGGCAAATAAAAGAGATTAGGACCGCAACAGGAGATATTTATACACAAGAGAGTGATCATCTCATACTTCAAATACACTTTGGTATAGCAAACCAGTTTAGCCGTAATCTAAGCAAAGATGTTAAGAGAGGTTTAAAAGAGAAAGTACATGATAGGAAAGAGTATCCTAGACCGGCAATAATCGGTTATGAAGGTATTGGTGAGCGAGGTCAAAGAAATATTGCGCCGCATCCTGTTGATAGTTTTCATATACAAAAAGCATTTCAATTAGCGAGTACAGGTCTTTATTCGTTGAGAGAAATAAGCGAGACATTAAATAAAGATGGATTGCGAACAAAAAACGGCAAAAAAATTGGGAAAAGCCACCTTTATTCAATACTAACCAAACCAACATATTATGGCTTTTTCTATCATAATGGTGAACTTTGTGAAGGTAAATTTGAACCGCTTGTATCAAAAGGTTTGTTTGATCTGGTCCAAGAGAAGTTAAACGATAGAACAAGACCAAAAAAAGCCATCTGGGATAAAGAATTCCTTGGACTTATTAAATGTGGGTGGTGTGGTTGTTCCATAACAACCAGTTACAAGAATAAGTCAATAAAAAAATTGAACAAAGAAAAATTGTTTATATATCACCACTGTACACATAGAAGAGGAGGGTGTAATGAGATGCCTGTTACAGATAAAACATTGAAAGATATGTTGTATGGGATGATTGGATCAATTGTTATTGATAAAGAGGTTTGGCAATTAGGATTAAAGCTTGTTAAGGCGAAAAATGCTGAACAGATGAGGAAAATTCAAAGACAATATCAATATATTAGTCAACAACAGGTGAGAATAAGAGAGCAAATTAGTCGCTTAATTGAAATGAGATCTAACGGCGAATTGACCAAAGAGGAGTTTATTGAACAAAAAGAACGATTAAGCGGAAACCTAGCTGATATGGATAACAAAGCAAACGACAATAGTCATTCTGTAAAAACATGGTTGGAACTAATGGAAGAGTTTTTAAATACAGCTTTTCAAGCACTAGATGTGGCAAAAGGACCCGATTTTCTGCAAAAGCAAAAAGTATTAAATAGAATCGGTGAGAACTTTATTCTTAAGGATAGAAAGCTTGTTATAACCTACCGGAAGCCATATGATATCTTGCTTAATCCGGCTTATCGTACTAACGTGCTGGGGGACATGGATTCGAACCATGATACTCAGATCCAAAGTCTGAGGTCCTACCATTAGACGATCCCCCATATTACTACTTATCTCTAAAGTATTTAAGAAATCTTGACCTGTTTCTAAAGCTTTTGATTATATAAATGAGGATTCGAACCATTCCGCCCAGGCGGACAAAGTCTGACATGTCCTACCATTAGACGATCCCCCATATTCTCATATAATCCCTTGCGTCTTTAGAAACTCTCTTCCTTTCCCTGTTTTCAAATATCTTTCATAGAGAATTGCGGATGATTTATTATCGAATTCTCTTGTAAAAACAACGTTCCATCTACGCCCTTTAGTCGACTTTGTCAATCCGCAATTATGTTGTTCTAATCGCCTCGCAATATCACGCGTATAACCTGTATATTTCTTTCCATCAATACTTTGTAACACATAAACAATGTATATCATACATCATGCGGATTGGGATTCGAACCATTCCGCCTAGGCGGACAAAGTCTGAGGTCCTACCATTAGACGATCCCCCATAGCGCATATACAAGCTTTATTTTACCAAATAAATCGCGTTTCTTTACGGGGATGTCTGTGAGGTATTGATTGACAAAAAAAGAGGTTATATAATAACCGTATATGAAAAACTTTATATTCGGATTTGTTGTCGCTTTGGTTATATTGGGTGTGGGTCTAAGTTCGTACACATTGGGAAAACGCAGGTCAAATACAGGTAATACTCCTACTCCAAGCGTCTCTTCCCGTATTTCACCTACAGCTGAGGTCTCGGAATCGGTTGTCGGTGGAGACCGCGACGAACACGGATGCATCGGGTCTGCAGGCTACTCGTGGTGCGAAGTAAAACAAAAATGTCTGAGATCCTGGGAAGAGTCCTGTGAAGGTCCATCAAGCCTTGACGCGGAAAAGATAAAGCAAGCCCTTGTTGCAAAACATTCATGGAACGCAGACGATATCATAGTCACGATAAGCACCAATGACGGCACCTATGCCTCAGGCAGTGTAAATGAAAAAGACGCGCTTGGTGGAGGCGGATACTTTTTTGCAGCAAAAAAAGGAGGCACGTGGAATATTGTGGCAGACGGAAACGGTACCATATCCTGTGAGTCCCTTGTGCCATTTCCGGACTTTCCATCAAAACTTATCCCCGAATGCTGGAATGAGTCAACCGGAAAAGTGGTAGTGCGTTAATGGTATAGACAACCCATACCTTTTCCCGGAAATCCGGATCCGCCCAACACATACATCATGTCTATGCCGTTTTCTTTTGCCCATTGCTCCAGATCTTGTCTCTCTGTGTCAATCATCTGTCTGTTTTCAAAATCCATGCTTCTTTTCTCCAGCAGCTCCTTATACTTATCCAAGATAAGCCCTTTTTGAGTTTCGGTTATCCTGCCGTCTGTGACAGCTTGACTTAACCTTTCCTCAATCTGCTGCTGCATGTATTCATGTTTTGTTTGCCGCCCTTCACTAAACACAGCACGGACATCATCTTCTTTCAGATCAAATTTTTCGGCAATCCTTTGGATCATTGGCTGATTTGCCTGCTCCTTATCTTGTGCGGACGTACTTGCTGCCCCGTATACCACAAGTGCAGCCGTTGCAACAAGAATGAGCAAAGCGATCATGCTTTTCTTCATATAATCCACCTCCTTTCATAAAAAAAAGTATAAGAAGTGAATCTGAATCAAAACTGAATGATATCCAGGTTATTATCTTGCCGATCCTGAAGCAGGAGTCTGGAAACGCAAAACAGGATTTAGTTGGATATTTTGCGCGCTTACGCTTCCGTCTGTGTTTTCAGTCCCGTACACTGCTATTTTCTCTCCGGGTTTGAGATCCATGCGGCTTCCCTCTTGCGCTTTATTTATGGTTGTCTTATCGGTGAGGATCACTATCCTGCTTCCTCCATCCTCAAGCTTGACTGTCACTGAAGTATCATCTGCCCTCAGGATCTCCCCTGCAACCGGCCGGAAACCCCTTCCGACTCCTCCGGTTCGTACCCCGTTTCGAAGATCTGACATAGACCCGACTGTTCCCTGCCGAGTAAAACCGGGCTGTTTGCTTTCCTGAAACTTCATCCCCCCGAAAAAGGCAGCTCCTGCAATGACCGCAAAACCAACAACCGTCAGAACCGTATATTTTTGTTTGTTCATATAAAAAATAAATTAATAATAAAACGATAAAATCTCATATTCTATTCATACCTCAGCGCCTCAATCGGCTGCAAGTTTGCCGCACGCTGCGCCGGGTACCATCCGAATATCATGCCGATTGCAGCTGACACACCAAATGCCAGAAAAATAGCGCCCAGTGATATGACAAAGGGTGTTTTTGCAAAATCCGAGATAAAATACGATACTGCAATTCCCAAAACAACTCCAATCACGCCGCCCGAAAAGGTAAGTATGATAGACTCAAGAAGAAACTGCATGGTGATAACCTTCTTTTTGGCTCCAAGCGCCTTGCGGAGTCCTATCTCACGCGTACGCTCCGTAACCGTAACAAGCATGATATTCATGATGCCGATTCCTCCCACAAGAAGCGATATGGCGGCAATGCCCGATAAAAGCGTGGTAAATGTTCCTGTCATGGATGTTGCGGTGTTCAGGATATCCTGCTGGGAAAATATGGAAAAATCAGCCTGAGTCGGATCGTCCAGTTTATGACGTGCCAAAAGCAGATATCCGACCTCATTTTGTGCATCGGTCATGACATCTGCGCTTTTAGCCTCAAGTGCAATAGAGCTCAAGTGTGTCACGCCATACAATTGTTTCTGTGCCGTGGTAAGAGGTATATATATAACATCATCCTGATTCATGAATCCCGACCCTCCTTTTGAAGCAGTGACGCCTATTATACGCAGAGCCTGGCCTTCCACACGAAGCGACTGACCAACCACATTCGTATCTTCACCAAAAAGGTCGACTACAACCTGCGGACCGACAACCGCTACTTTTGCCATGACATCAACATCACGTGAAGTTATAAAGTTACCCTGCGACATGGTGATTTTATGAACATCCGCATACACGGGCTCCACTCCTATGATCTGCGTGTTGGTATTGCTTGATCCGGTTGTAACCTGTGATCTGCGAGACAGCTCAGGCGAAACTTTGCTTACCGTCGTTATCTGGGCAGATGCGGCTATCGCCTTTGCGTCCTCCCGTGTCAGACTGGTATTCCCTCCGGAAGCTCCACGCACTCCACCTGACCTTACTGCTCCGGGATTTACCGTAAGAAGGTTTGATCCCAGAGACTCAATACTTGACTGGATTGACTGCTGTGTGCCCTGACCAAGAGAAACAAGGGCAATAACGCTTCCTATACCTATAACAATCCCCAAGATCGCAAGGCCTGTCCGTGTTTTGTTTAATGTGAGAGTGCTTACGCTCTCAAGAAATAGCTCAATATAATCCATGTATTGTATTAATTTGTTTTTCTTTTTTTACCGTTTTCCCTGTCTTCTATGATTTTCCCGTCCCGTATATGGATGATCCGCTTTGCATATGCTGCAATTTCCTGCTCATGGGTTATCATGACAATGGTATGTCCTTTGCGGTTTAAATCCCGGAAAATGGACATGATTTCCTGCGCCTGGTTTGAGGCGATGTTGCCGGTGGGCTCATCCGCAAGAAGTATGGCAGGATCCATGACAAGCGCACGGGCGATCGCAACTCGCTGTTGTTGTCCTCCGGAAAGCTGATTTGACGTATATTCACAGCGGTTACCCAGTCCCACCATCTCAAGATAGTGTCGTGCTTTTTGTATCCGTATATCCTTTGGAACACCCGCATACATCATGGGCAAGGTGACATTTTTTGTTGCGGTAGTCCGTGGAAGCAAATTGTATGCCTGAAATATAAATCCAATTCTTTTGTTTCTGATATCTGCCAGTTCATCATCGGTAAGACTGCTTACATTTTTTCCTTCAAGAAAATAACTGCCGGATGTAGGCAGGTCAAGCGCTCCGATTATATGCATGAGTGTGGATTTTCCTGATCCTGAAGGCCCCATTATGGCAACAAATTCACCGCGCGTAACCGTGATCGACACATCAGACAAAGCAATTGTTTCCATCGCACCTGTTTTATATATTTTGGAAAGACCAGAGGTCTGTATGATAGGCTGCATAATTTTTTATTGACGCATCCGTATGCCTCCTCCAATCCCGCCAAAGGGTGACTGTGACCCGGTGCCAGTGCTCTGGGTTTTGGCTGTGCTTACGCTATTGATAACAACGATATCCCCCTCGGATAGTCCGGAAACAATCTCCGTATGGGTGTCTGAGGACAACCCTGTCTCAACTGTGTATTCAATCGGTTTTTTGTTTTGGAGGATCAATACATACGGAGTTCCATCTGTTTTTTTCTGTATTGCTGCGGAAGGTACCATCAATACATCATCCTTTATGTTTGTTATGATGTTTGCTGAAGCTGCCATATTGGGAAGAATGGTATTTGATTCAGTATCAAGACGCACTACTGTCGGATACGTAGTGACACCGCTTGAAACCACGCCTGCAGTATCAATACTTACTACCTGACCGGTAAACGTCTTGTCTGAAAATGCATCAAAAGTCACCGTTGCTTTATCCCCAAGCTCGATCTTTGGAATATCTATCTCTGTCAAATTAATAGAAACCGTCGGAAGGGCTTGTGTTTTAATACTGGCGATTTTGGTTGCGCTTTGTGCGTTGTTGGACGTACTTGTGTTTGCGACAATGACTGATCCGACCTGAAGAGACAGACCTGTCACTGTACCGGTTATCGGAGCATATATTGTCGGAGATGTCTGTTGATATGAAGACCATGCCGCACTCTGTGCAAGCTGTGCTTGTTTGACCACATTATCCTGTATTTTGTACTTTGCCTCGGCTGCAAGCCAGTTGTCGTTTGCGATATGAAACTCCGGTAAAGACCTGTTTATATGATTCGGGCTTCCGTCTTCATTTTGGTATGTACCGTTTTGGGCAATCTGCATAAAGCTATCCCAGTTTGCAAACATGGTCGACTGAAGCGAATACATATTGGCCTTTGCCGTATCAAGATTGTTTTTTGCGCTCTGGTAGTTTGAAAGTGCGCTTTGCGCATTTTGCTTTCCTTGCAAATCAAGATCAACTTCGGCTATCTTATCACCGGTTTTGACACTATCGCCGTCTTTTACATAAAGCTTTGAGACAACGCCTGTTGCAAGAGTTGATATGGTACCGTTGTTGGCTGTTGATACTTGGCCCGATCCTGTTACCGAGACGATAAGCGTACCCTTTTCAACCTCTGCACTCTGATAGGAAACACTCTGTTTTTGCGCTTTGGTGATATACGTGTTTGCAAGAAACAGTATTGCGACAAAACCGATGATGATTGCCAGCTTTATAAACCAGGAAGTTTTTAAAAAATGTTTCATAACGTGAGAAAATGCAGAAAATAATGTATGCATAATATTTTAAAATAATAACTTAGGCTGAAAAAAACCTGAAAACTAGTGCTTATCTTTACTTCACAACAGGGATCTTTACCACGATCTCTGTTCCTTTGCCGATAATGCTTTTTGCAGTGATCGTACCCTGATGCTCTTCAACAATACGCTTTGCAATTGAGAGTCCCAGTCCAAAGCCTCCCTCACCCGTTTTGAGACGTGCACTGTCTGCTCGATAAAATCTGTCAAAGATAAAAGGCAGATCTTTTTTTGCAATACCTATCCCATGGTCTTTGACAACTGAGACTGCATAGCCTTTTTTCTGGGAGACTGAGACATGTACTTGACCTTTGTCGCGGCTATATTTTATCGCATTATCCAAAAGGATGACAAATAAGTCCTCAAGAGCATCTGAACTTCCACAGACATGTATATCAATTAGTTGATTTATTAAGTCAATGTGTTTTTTTTGGGCAAGCGGTTCAACTTTTTTTATTGCATGATTTATTACCTTTCTAAAGCCAACCTTATCTTGCCTCGGTTTACTGTCTGTATTGTCATACTGCGTAAGCTGCAACAGGTTGTCTGAAAGCTTTTGGAGTTTATTGACCTCGGTAATATTATCTGCAATCAAGATGCGCGCGTCTTGAAGGGACAGCTGTTTATCCCTGAGTGATACTTCCATAGCGCTTTTGAGGGAAGTAAGCGGAGTGCGCAGCTCATGTGAGGCATCGGTTACAAAACGGTTTTGTTCATCAACCATTTTTTGGATGGGCGAAAGTGTCTTTCCTGCCAGAAAATATCCTAAAATGCCCGTTATTAAAAGTATTGCACCGTTCAGGATTGCAAGTATGGTCACGATCCTGGCTTTTACTTCCCGTATAAGATCCCGGTCAACAACCACAACAGGAGGAGCCTGCAATACAATTCCTTCATCTCTGAAAAACTCATTTTCAAACGACCGCTCTATGCGAAACTGCTGCATCCGTGCAAAACGCTCAACTTCAAGACATAAAACCCGGTAAATGATAAAACTGAATAACACACAAATAAGCATGATGATGAGAAGATACCAACCGGTTAATTTCAAACGTGCTGACTGGAACATATGATTAACCGCTTATTCTATACCCGAAACCCCTGACTGTTTGTATAAGCGGTTTTTTTTGCGGAAAAGGCGAATCTATTTTATTGCGCAGATTACGGATATATACTTCAACGGTGTTGGGAAGAATGTCAGCATCATAATCCCAGACATGGGTGGTTATCTGTTCTTTTGACAATATCTGACCTTTGTTTCGCATAAGGTATTGCAGGAGCGAGAATTCTTTACTTGAAAGACGCACCGGTATTCTTCCTCTTTTTACCTCGTACTGTTTTGAGTAAAGAGTAAGATCCGCAACATGAAGAACATCATCAATGATTTTTTTCGGCCTGCGCAAAAGCGCACGTACCCGAGCAAGAAGTTCCTCAAAGGAAAACGGTTTGGTCAGATAATCGTCAGCTCCAGCATCAAGTCCGGTAATCTTGTCCTGTGTCTGACTTTTAGCAGTGAGCATGAGGATTGGAGTATGTATTTTGTTTTTTCGCAACTCCCGGCTTATAGAAATCCCATCCATACCCGGAAGCATAAGGTCAAGCACAATAAGATCATAATCCTCAGTCGACGCCAGATCATATCCCTGGGTCCCGGTATAGGCCAAATCTACTGCATACTTCTCCTGCTCAAGACCCTTTTTGATGGATGCTGCAATCCTGTGCTCATCTTCGACAACGAGTATCCTCATAGCGTCAATTATAGAATTAATGCTGAAATTCTGCTGAAATGAACATGTACTTTTTTTACTCTACGTCTTTTTTGTTCCGCTTACGCTTTTCAATTTTTTTCAATGAATACATAATCCGTTTATGGAGATTCAGATTTTTTATGCGTGCAAATCTGAGGATGGCAACCAATATGTCCCCTAACTCCTGCTCATATGTCTCATCTTTTTGAGCTGCGATATTAGTTGGTTTTCTTCCGTGCTTTGCCAGATATGCACGTGCCATCTCCCCTACCTCTTCAACAAGGCTGAGTATCAAAAACGAGCCGAATTCCTGCGGTTTTTTGATATCGGTATCCAATCGGTCAAGCAGTGTAAAATATTTGCCGAACGGTGTCTTTATCAAAGAAGATTGTTGTCTGTTTTTAGATTTTTTCATAAATTAATATTCCCTATTGTACACTACTGGCTGTTTTTTTCTTTTGGTCTATTGCTATAATGGTGCTATGAAACAATATACAACCATACGACATAAAATAAAAAAAACCATGGAAGTCGTGCATTCGTTTGAAGGACGGATTGCTGAGCAGATAAATCACAGTGCCGGAAGTATGGGATTTATCTATTTTCATGTTGTCTGGTTTGGTTTATGGATTCTGATCAATCAGGGTTATATAAGTGATATCCCCGTGTTTGATCCGTTTCCATACGGACTCCTGACGATGATCGTATCTCTTGAAGCTATTTTTTTATCTACGTTTATCCTCGTTGCACAAAACAGACTTGAGATGCTTGATACACTGAAGGAGCTGGAGGAAGATATTGAAGAGATTGAAGAAGACAAAGAAATTGCCGATATCCAAAGTGACCTTGAGGAAATAAAAAAATTTCTGTCAACCATCCAAAACAAACTCAGCAAAGTAGAACAAACGGAAAAAAAATCATGACAGCACTTTCGCCTGACCAAAAAATCGGCCTACATCAGATACTTGACTGGTATACCAAACACAGTAAAGAAAAACAATATATCACGCTTGGCGGATATGCCGGCACCGGCAAAACCACCCTTATTGCAGTATTGCGAAAAAAGCTGAATAAGATAAATAACAAGCTGAAGGTGGGTTTTGCAAGTTATACCGGAAAAGCAACACGTGTCCTTGGGACAAAGCTTCATGAGGCAAAAATCAATCTGCAAAAAGACTCCGTTAGTACCATTCATTCGCTTATTTATTCACCCATTATTAATGAAAGACAGGAAATAACCGGATGGAAACGGAAAGAAAAAATAGACCGTGATATCATCATCATTGATGAAGGTTCGATGATCGATGAAACAATCTGGCATCACTTGCTTGCGTATAAAATTCCCATCGTTGTTGTGGGTGACCACGGACAGCTTCCTCCTGTTACCGGTACGTTTAATCTTATGAAAAAACCTGATGTAAAGCTACAGGAGATCCATAGACAGGCAGCAAAAAATCCGATCATTGCCTTATCAAAACAAGCACGTACTCACGGATTTATTAAGCCCGGTGATTATTCAGATACAGTCAAAAAAATCGACATGCAGATAAGTGACAATGGCGATGCCTTGCAGGAGATGCTTTACAACTTCCGGATTGACACTCTTGTTTTATGCGGATACAACCATACAAGAATCAGATTCAACATGATGATACGCGGGATGTTGGGATTTGAAACCCCATATCCCACACAAGGCGACCGGGTAATATGTCTGCGCAACAACCAAAAGGCACGCATATATAATGGCATGCTCGGTACGATCGCCATGATAGAAAAACAAGATGATGATTGGTATCACGCCGAAATCTTGATGGATGGTGAAGACAAAAGATACAGTGGCCCTATATCTGTCGGGCAGTTTAACAATACCCCTTTAAACTTCACCGATAAAAGACGATATATCATGAAAGGAGATCTTTTTGATTTCGGATATGCATTAACCGTACACAAAGCCCAAGGGAGCCAGGCAAAACGGGTTATCCTTTTTGAAGAACGGTTTAAACGCATGACACAGGAAGAGTGGAATAGATGGCTTTATACTGCAGTTACCCGTGCTGAGGAAGAGCTGTATATTTTTTCTGGTTCATGATTTCTTGAGTTTCCGCTCCCTGTTGATTTTATTCTCAGCTTTGCGGTTGAGAGCCCTTTGCTCGCTTCGCAACTTCATCATATTGTTTTTTTCCCGCTGCCTTCTGTTTTCCAGATCAACTTTTCTCTGGCATTCAGGATGAGGACATGCAGTCTCCGTATTTACAACAACGGAATTACCTATTTTTTCTTTCCATGTCCGTACGATTACTCTTTCGGTACCGCATAAGATGCAGAGATTTTTGAACTTTCTTGTTGCAGGAGATTTTTTGGATGATACACTTTCGGATCGTATGCTTATTGAGGTCATAATCGTATGAGTAAAACTTAATCTCCAGTATACCATATTCCTGCGTATATAACAATCCGAAGATCCGTAATTTTTTATATTGAATGCCAATAAAAAATCCTGAAAAAACAAAATAACATTTGACACAAATTGCTGAAACTGTTATGGTTTATGTATTATTTATTTATCTAATTTTCATGAAGAAAAAAAAGAAAGTCGTAAGACGGAAAACAGTCGGGAAAAAAGTTACAAAAAAGAAAACCCTTCTTAAGAAAAAAACCAAAGGCGCAGTGAAAAAACTTACTCGTCGAAAAAAGGCAAAGAAATAAAATACGAATACCCTTGAGAAACAGTTATCTTGCTGCTATATATTATATGCATGAAAAACTGTAAGGTTATAGTCGTTCACGGAATGCGCGGGTCTTCAAAAACCGATTTTTTTCCTGCACTGGCTGAAGAATTCAGGAAAAAAAATATAGATTTTGTAATACCGGATATGCCGGGTGGGATTTTAAACAGATTTCCCTGGGCGCCTTTTTGGCTCAGAAAAATCCACGAGGAAGTATCTGCTACAAAAAAACCGGTAATATTTGTGGGGTTCAGTCTGGGTACACGGGCAATCCTACTGTATCTTGAAAAATACCAGATACATGTCAAAGGACTTGTCCTTGTTGCAGCTCCTCCCAATATGCGGCTTGCCGCACTTGCAAAACAAGGAAGAGTCGCCTCATTTTTTATGCATAAAATCAATCCGGAAAATATACTACCGCTTGTCGACACCTGTCTACAAATACACTCAAAAGACGATCCGAAAGTTTCTTATAAATGGGGACTCCACTTCTCAAAGGAATTCAAGACCAAGTTGACAACCTTCAAAGACCGCGGTCACTTTTCAAAAGCGGAGCATGCATCAGACATTGTCTCGATCCTGGAAAAAGAATTGATGTGATCTCACAGTTTCTTATGTCTTCTCTTAAGACGTGCAAGATCTTTTGGCGTAATGTTATATGCACCATTTTCGCTTAAAAGCTCGCTTACTCCTGTTACTAATTCTTCATCATTTTTATCTATATAGGAATCTATGGAAGAGGGCGGATCATATACATATCCTACAGGCTCAACATATGAAAACAAAACACCCTCATAATTCCGGAACACCCACTTGTTATGACCCTGTGACACAACATAGTTAGGTCCGATCGGTACTTTTCCTCCGCCACCAATACCGTCAACTACAAAAGTCGGCACGGCAAATCCGGTTGTATGTCCGCGCAGATATTCGATGATCTCAATCCCCTCAGAGATACGCGTGCGAAAGTGCTCTATACCCTGGCTGAGATCGCATTGATATATGTAATATGGCCTGACTCTGTTTGCAACAAGAAGTTTCACCAATTTTTTCATAATAAGAGGATGATTATTTACTCTTCTCAAAAGCACTGACTGATTACCCAAAGGGATACCATGATCAACCATCATCGCGCATGCCAAAGAAGCAAGATCTGTCATTTCTTTGGGATGGTTAAAGTGGACATTAACCCATATAGGATGATATTTTTTAAGCATGCTACAAAGTCCCTCATCAATTCTCATAGGTAAAGTCACCGGAGTACGAGTACCTATTCGAATAATCTCAATATGTGAAACTGTTCGGATCTCTCTTATAATTTTTTCCAGATAGGAAGTTGAAAGCGTAAAAGGATCTCCTCCGGAGATAAGAACGTCCCGTATTGATTTGGTTTTTCTCATGTATTCAACCGCCTTTTTTATCTTGTTCCAGGGAGTAGGCAAATCTGTTTCTCCCGCGTGCCGTCTCCTGGTACAGTGCCTGCAGTACATCGCGCATTGATAGGTAGTGTATAAAATCATCCTGTCAGGATATCTATGGGTCAATACTCCCTCCAGTCCCTCCGGACAATCCTCTTCCTCGTGCAGTGGATCAAATGCTTCTCCCTTTACAAAATGCGCCTCAGAAGTTGTCGGAATAGCCTGTAGCCTGATTGGACAGTCAGGACGATCAGGCTCGATCTGAGACAGATAATAGGGAGTTATCGCCATACGAAGGATGCGCAGTGATGCTTTAATATTGCGTGTCTCATCATTTGAAAGACCAAGTATTCGTTGCAAGATATCGGGATCAGTAACCCTGTTTGTAATCTGCCATCTCCAATCCATCCATTGATTTGACGGAGTTCTTTTCCAAAAAATATGTCTGTTTGCCTTTTTGAAAAACAACATGAAAAAAATGATAAATAATAACTATCTGTTTATTAAAACATATATTGCAATCAAAATGTCAATCAACCACTTATCAATATTGATAATATTGGCTGCGCCATTGTGTATCATAATATATAAGCTTGATTTTATACCATGAATATATCTAAAAAAACCAAAATACTGGTGTCGATTTCCCTGTCTCTTTTGTTGATTTTATTTTCAAGAAAATATCTGAATCTAAAAACACCGTCTGACCTGACACAAACAGAGGGTATTTTATTATCCTTAAAACAAGACATCCAATCTCTTGCAGGCGTAGTATATCCACAAAAAATTACTCCTTCTCCTGTCTTCAATACTCCCTCTCCAACACTGCCACCGCCAACTGTTTCTGAAACCTCGTATCCTACCCCAAACAAAAAAGAACCGACCAAAAAACCTGTCATACCGACAAAAAAAGTTTCCCCTCCAACCAGGATACCGACAAAAAAAACCAGTCTGCCAACCCCCATACCGACCAAGCCTCCTTCTTTTTCTTGCCCAAGCTCATCCGGTGAGTCATATAATTCTCTTCCTGTTTATAACTCCAATCTCGGGGCAGGTCTTGAATCTTCACCTGATGTCAATCTGTACCTGAGAGGATTTGCCGAAAACAATGAAGGAAAAACACTGATAAGCAGAAACGGCAACTGGGAGGGTTATGACCCTATCATGCCTCCGCAGATAAGCTCGCTTTACGGCACAAGTATTCCTAAGATAGTCCGGACCTATGATATATATGAATGGGATTTTGACAACGGCCGAAGTCTTGCCCCAGAGCGTGCATCACCAAATTACCCCGTACATATGCTTGGCCTTCAGGCAAAAGCAGGACAACCCCTTGTCGGGCTTAAAGCAGGACGTGAGATAGGACAGGGAAATGTTTTTCTGGTTTTGTATGCAAGCAAAAATTATATTTTGTTTACTCACTCATCAGGCGACAACCTGTCAGAGGGATATTTATATTACTTTCTTGATATATGTGTTGATCCAAATCTTGTAGCGCTCTACCAAAGCGACTCAGCTCAAGGAAGAAGTAAGTTGCCTGTTGTTGCCACAGGACAGACTTTTGGCTACGCGGCAGAAAACACTGATGTAAAAATTGTTATCCGTGACACTATGTCTTTTATGGATACAAGATACCGAGAAGACTGGTGGGAGTATGGAAAGTAATTCTTAGTCTGAAGGGGTCGGATTGACTGCAGTCACTCTAGGCAGCTTCATAATTTTATCGGCGTTTATTGAGGCTGCTTCTCTATCCCACAACACTCCTTTAACCAATAGTCTATCTCCCGCAATCAAATCCCCGTAACCGATAGTTTTATTTTTTTCTTTTATCACAGTTGAGTCTGTGACGTACACTGTTTGCTTACCCCGCTTTGCTGTTTCAATTGTCAATGACGTGTCAGTTTTTGATGTTACAATTCCGGAAAAAACCGTGTTTCTCCGCGCTATGGAAAGATTGCGTATATATCTGGCCGCCAGTTCATTTTTATCCGAGCTTTCGGTATCTCCTTCGCTTTGTTTACCGATAATGGCAAGATTGTCGCCTGTTTTAAACTCATCAAGGGATGAATTTCCACCAAATTTTCTCTTCAGGACAGTCTCTTCTGTCACATGTACGGTGATATTCTGACCTTTTGTGTCAGTGACATATAACGTCTGTCCGGAAACCGATCCCAAAGTCGCACGTATACGACGGACAAAAAAATTCTTTATCCTGTTTTTCAATCCTTCAATAAGTCCTTCATTTGCAACTTGTTCCTGAACTCTGTTTTGATTCTGTACTTGCGCTGCAGTCTCTCCTGTGTTGTGATATCCTTCCTGATTCTGATTTTTTTGTTGGACACTGCTATTTGATCTGCCGGATGATGCCGCATATACCTGCCTGCCGTTTACGGCATATAGAGCGATAAGACACAAAAAAAATGTGATTTTGATCTTCATATACGTATTATATGTTATTTTTTTGAAAAAAGTTTCATTCATACTCAAGCACCTCCGAGATCACAGTAAGCTCCTGCTCTGCTACATTACCGAGACTGTCATAACTTACTATGCTTATGTAATTTTCCCCTTCGTCCAGTACATACTCTTGCGAAAAATCTCCTTTGGCATCTGATACCAGTTCATGTTCATTGATGATGACATCAACTAAAGGAGCGGTTTTACCCTGAATTAATACAGAACCTGATTTAACCACTTGATTATCTTGAGGATGAATAATAGTGAGGGTAAGACTATTTTGGAGTGTATCAATTGCCGGGGTTGACTCAAGAATCTCTTTATCATAGCGTGTGTTTTGCGGATTTCCGGTTTGCGCTGTTTTTTGGAAGTTTATAAGTCTGCCGGATTTTTGTTCACCCATACGAATAACCAGCGCCACAACTGCACCGATTGAAAACGCAAGTAATAATGCTACAATTACAAACTTTTTCATTTTTGGTTTTTTTTCAATACTGTTTTTTCCCAATACTGAATCAGGTCATGTATGACATTCTTCATTTTTTTTATATTTCTTACAGTAACATAAATCGTTATCAATAGAATACAAAGCCCGACCCCGATAATCATAAATATTTCTGGCGGTGTCTCACTGAAGAGTATATACAGGATATCAGTCAAATGCGTACGCATTACTTCAGATCCTTCAAAAAAAACAGGAAATATATTTAGAGATGCCTCATCGGTAAATATTTCAATCATAATCTGGATAAACAAAAATGTGACAAATCCTGCGGCTAAAAAAATAGCCAGTTTTGACGCAATGGAAAAAAGCGTGTTTCTTGTTTCCATAACGTATACCTTTTTCAGTATTTTATGTTCCAGTGTTTTCATTGTTTTTTTTGGAAATAAGTAATTGACGTGCCCGCCGGATAAGAGTACGCGTCGTATTTAATTTTTTACCGAGCTTGTCGGCAATTTCCTTATATGAATAACCCTCAGATACCATGACAAGCGCTTTTTTTTGCAAAGGGCCCACATGGGTAAGAAAAGATTCTATATCCTGTGTTTCTTCAGTCTGGGGATGTATACATTGTTCGTTTATGATTTTTTCATCAAATGAAAGCATTTCCTTGTGCTTGCGGTAAAACATCTTCAGTTCGTTTTTTGCTATCTCATAAAGATACGGCAACACAGGTCTGTCGTTATCAAGCCGATTAATAGCCTTATAGAAGGCTATAAAACTATTTTGAACCAAATCATCCGTATGGGTTTTGTCAAATAACTGTGATGATATATATGTATATATGCGCGGAGTGAATTTCTTTACAAAATGCGCAAAACAATCAATCTCTCCGTTTTTTACACGGATAAGCATGTCCCTGTCCGATATGCTTGGCTTGTCCATTTCTTCAATTATAGAGTATGCGCTTTTATATAAAAAGTTTCATTCCGATCCCCGGTCTGTTACAATACGTTACATGAAACACGGACGAGTTTTGCTTATCGGAAGACCAAATGTCGGTAAATCCACTTTTTTGAACAATCTTATCGGCACAAAAGTTGCAATCACCTCTCCCAAACCTCAGACAACGCGTTTCCCTATCAAAGCGCTTTATGAGAGTCAGGAAGGGGTTATCGTCTTTATCGACACACCCGGCATATTCGGAAAAGCCGTTGATTTACTGTCAAAAAAAATAAACGAAAAAACACTGAAATCATTACACGAGGAACTTGATCTTATCATCTATATGGTTGATCATACCAGAAAACGGGATTTTGAGGAAGGAAAGGTCCTGGGTATCGTACGTAAAATTGATAAACCCAAAATACTGGTAATCAACAAGATTGATAAAAAAGAACCAACCTATCTCCCTCAATACCGCTTTTTGGAAGACGAGTTTGAAGATGTATTCCTAATATCAGCGCTCAATATGACACACGTCAAGCCTTTGATAAAACGCGTGCTTGAGCTTCTACCTCAAAGAAAACCCGATGATACCTTATCCGAGGAAACCCAAAAAGGAATATATCCGCTTCTCAACATAGACAGCCGCGTATTTATAGCCGAGCTTATCCGGGAAAAAGTATTTCTCATGATGGGAGAGGAAATCCCTTATACGACAACTGCGGTCGTTGACGAAATAAAAGAAAGAAAAAACGGAATCCTCTATATAAAAGCCCGGATTCTCACAACTGAGGATCGGTATAAAAGGATGCTTATCGGAGCTTCCGGCCGCAAAATAAAGGAACTTGGCAGTTATGCCCGAAAAGAAATTGCACTTGCAACCAATAAAAAAGTGTACCTGGAACTTATAGTTGAGATAAATCCCCACTGGCAGGAAACATATTATTGACAAAGCAGGTTAAGCCCGTGCACCTACCTCCATAACATTAAGCAGGTGTGTCATGATGACAGCTATGTCGTCTTTGGACGCATCCTCATGCCCTTGAAAAGGGGTTCTTTCAAAAGACCACAAATGCCTACGGTCAACAAGAGCTCTTTCCCAACCTTCATGTCCGGGAGAGGAAACAAACACATGCATATGTGGATCATCCATTTTTTCGCTGACTTTTTTCATCACAATTTCTCCTTTCTTATTTTTTCCCAAAGCAAAAATAACGATCTCATTTGCCTCAATAATCTGTCCTGCTGGATTTGGTGGCAGAGATCTTGTATAAGTTTCTGAAATAAAAACACATTCGCGAAGCAGAAGTTCTCCTATTTCAACGTCATCCACCTGGTTACCCCTCTCGTTGTGAGGTTTTTTAACCTGTAGTCTGTTGTCCGATGTTGTATCCACCCATTTATCTGGGGGCGTCCAAGTATTTTTACGGCCTGATTCCCTCTGTTCAATCTCTGCAATCCTTTTTGGATCTGTTATAATGCCGCTTCTTATTAATTCACGTGCCGGAAGCGGCGGCAAGACCAGCTCTCTGTTGCCCAAGATGCTGTCACTGAATACTCTGTGTAAGAAAAACAATGATGCTGTTTGAGGATCAATGGATCCGGTTAACAAATCTGTTGTAAGATAAGACTCGTTGCCAAGCAGAGCATCCCTAAGGATACGGATACTACCTGCGCCATTCTGAAGAAGCAGCGGAATATTGGGAGGCTCTGTAAATACCACACCCCTGGTCAACCCCAGCAGTCCAACAGTTAATGAAGCTAAACTTGCCTTCTCCAAGTTAGCTAATACTTCTTTGTCACGTATAAAATTCGGGATTTGTTCAGCTTTCTGCATACCAACATTATACAAGACCTATAGTATCATTTCAAGGGGCTGTCACTCTCCTCAAGCGCATACAGCACTCATTTTTTCCCAACACCTCCATTGACTCATTGAGGGGAGGGGAAATCTTCTTCCCGGTTATGGCAACCCGCAGCAGCATGAAGAACTCACTGTTTTTCAATCCTGATTTTTCCGCGGTTTGTGCTAATTGTTTACCGATAGTATCAGCTGTCCAATCGCGTATCTTTTCCATGTCTTTGGCAATTTCTGCGAACATTTCCTTTTTTACCGACAGATCAATTTCATACATTTTTGGTGCTCTGAAAAAAAACTCGCAGAGAAGAAAATAATCTGATAGTTTTTTTATCCTTTCTTTGATAAGAGGAACTGTTTTCCCTATCATATCCTCCGGATATTTTTTATCGTAAAATTCATAAATTTGACCGGTGAGTTTTGCATCTGGAGTTTTACGTATATACATCCCATTCATCCATGCGAGCTTGACCGGATCAAAAACCGGCGCGGTTTTTTGGATATCTTTGAGATCAAAAATCCTGATATATTCATCAAGAGAAAATATGTCCTTTCCCTCAGGATGACTCCATCCCATAAGTGCAAGGTAATTCAACAGGGCTTCAGGAAAAATACCCATATGAATATATTCGGATGTCCACACCGGGTTCTTTCTTTTGGAGAGCTTTGATCTGTCAGGATTGCGAAGTACTGATACATGGGCAATCTCAGGCACCTTCCAACCAAACGCTTCAAACAGGATAATGTGTTTTGGTGTTGACGGTAGCCACTCCTCACCGCGGATTATATGGGTTATCTCCATAAGATGATCGTCAACTACTACTCCCAGATGATAGGTGGGGAATCCGTCAGACTTGAGAAGAACCTGGTCGTCCAGATTATTGGTGTCAATTGTGATATCGCCACGGATTATGTCATGAAATGAGATGGTTTTTTCAGGCATTAAAAGACGGATTACGTGTTTTTCACCTTTTTTGACTTTTTCCAAAACTTCCGCTTGGTGGGTTAAACAATGCCTGTCGTATTTGGGCATTTGCTTTTCTGCCTGTTGTTTTTTTCTCATGCTGTCCAGGCGTTCCGGGGTACAAACACAGTAATATGCTTTGTTGTTTGCAACCAATTCTTGGGCGTATCTTTTATATATATCTAAACGCTCCGATTGACGGTAAGGAGCAAACGGACCGCCAACAATAGGCGACTCATCTGCCATAAGGCCAATTGACTCAAGCGTTTCAAGCATCTTTTGTTCTCCACCGACAACAACTCGGGTCTGATCCGTATCTTCAATCCGGACAACAAACTTTCCCCTGTGCTTTTTCGCCCATGCAAAATTCATCAAGGCTGTTGCAACTGAGCCTACATGTACATCTTTTCCTGTTGGGGATGGAGCAATACGGGTGCGTATCATATAGTGATTATATAATACCGGGATATGCTAAGCAGTGGAAATAAAAAAGATAGGGGGGTGTTATTCTATAAGTCCGCGTTCCTCATCAGATGCAATTGCGCGAAACCCGACGTGGGACTGTCCGGCGAAAAAAAGTCCTTCTCCTACGCCAGCAGAAAGCAGGAAGTGTTTTTCGCCTCCTGTCAGATAAAAGGTTTCCGTTATCTTGTCAACCGCCGCAGTTGACTGTTTGAGAATTATTTGCAGGCTTGAATTTGTGACAATCGCCTTTCCTTCTTCAGTTGACAAAAAGTCCTCAACGTCCTGTGTGATAGTCGTCAACCCAAGATGATATTTACGTGCGCGTTTGGCAAAACTATGCAGATACGCACCTGAATCTTTATGTTTGATAAGATACCACGCCTCATCAACAATAAGAACGCGTTTCTTTGATTCGCCCCGCCGCACCGTATTCCAAATATAATCAAGCACAATATACATGGCAACCGGCCTTAAATTTTCCTCCAGGTCTCGGATGCCGAAAACCGTAAAATGATTTTTTATGTCAAAATTTGACTTTTGGTTAAATATACCTGCAGCAGAACCCATAACAAATTTTTCCAACCGGCCGGCCATCTCCTTTGCCTCAGGCGTCTCCATCCCCATAAATACTTTGTACAAATCTTCAAGCAAAGGAGCGTCATTTTTAAATGTTGCTGGATCCTGGGTTATACCGACCTGACGATAGGTCAGAACAAGCGCGCGGTCAAGGAGTGCGTCTTGTGCCGGTGTAATATCTCCCATAATGACCTTTATCAAAGAATGCAGATCCAGAATCTTGTTTGAAAGTTCATCAGGCTCCGGATGATCCATACGCAGATCAAACGGGTTAATCTTATATTGGGACGTTGTTGAGAAAACCACAAACTCACCTCCCATTGTCTCGGTCAACTTGCGGTATTCGTTTTCCGGATCAATGATAATGACATCCACATCCATCATAAGAAGGCGTAGCGCTTCAAGTTTGACGAAAAAGCTTTTTCCTCCACCTGACTTACCCAAAATAACCGAATTAGCGTTTTCAAGGGTAAAACGGTCAAATATGATAAGACTGCCATCGTGTTGGTTTATACCGTATAAAATCCCCTCGTTTCTCGTCAAAGATGCGGTGGCAAAAGGAAACGTTGTCGCAAGAGAGGTAGTGTCCATATTGCGCCATACGCCAAGCTTGTCATAAAACATGGGAAGGGTTGATTTAAAACCCTCCTCCATCTCCAGAATCGCCTGTTTTGCAATGACCAGGATCGAGGACAATGTGGAGTCGACTTCTTTACTGACTGTTTCAAGCTCTTCCTTTGTGTCGGCCGGAATCGTTATGTATAAACCAAACTGGAAAAAACGTTCAGCACCTTTGGCAAGTTCAGCCTGAAGTGAAAGCGCATCGTCAAGTGCAACTTGTACTGTGGGGTCAACTACTTTACCTGCTTTGATATCCGCCTCAATTGTTGCCTCCATTTCTGCTATTTTCCGCTTCAGCTCATCAAGTACTGATTTGGACTCGGTCGGATAAATATACATGGAGATATAAAGAGGATGGTCAAACGTGATAAGGGAATACAGCCAATTGGCAGACACATACCGCGGGTAGCCTACAACATATAAAGTACGATAGAATTTTTCATCGATTTTAAGATGCGTAAAATCAACTTCGATAAACGATGGGGCAACAAGATCTTTTATTGCAACAGTGCCTTGAGCCATGACTTTTGCGACACTCTGTGCGTTTCCCGGTGTTGTGGATTGTTGGTTTGCCATATCAGATACTTGTCATGATAACATCCGTATAACTTTCAACAGGCGCAAGCATCCGTCCTGTTGATGACGGATTATACAGATTGTAAAAAAGTTCTGTCAGTTCCTGTTTTTGCAGCACAAGCGCACGCAACCCGATTTTGGCTAGTAAGCGAAGCAGATGATCGCGCTTCGGGTAAAGGGCTGCTTTTGCCCGCGCGATAACATATTCTTTTTTTAAACCTGAGCCTACCCCTTGAATACCCAACTCAAGCGGTGAAAAAGGTACAACAAAATAGAATTTTTTTTCCAAAACCGTGTTTTTTTTGACAATTGATTTAATGAACTCCCGATAACCGGTAAGTCTCGTCTTCATAAGTTCGTCTTTTTTTTGTTTCATTTTTGCATCAAGGTACTCAAGATAGGAGGATATATCCATTTTTTTTGACAAAATAAGGATCTGTGTCGGAAAAGAAAGGGAGTTTATGAGACTGGCGTATGCATATATGGTCGATGTCTGTTCCTCAGCTGATAAAAGCCAAAAATTCACTGCGCCAACTTCAATAACAATTGCCGCTGAAAAGTCCTTAAGCAGTAAAACATCATCCTTGATGTCTTCAAGTTCAATAAAACTTTGTGTCGATGCTTTGACTGGTGAAACCGGTTTTTGTACGGGCATGAATAAAAATAACTTTAAAGCATTTCTTTTGAAATTATCTCGATATTTGCTGTGTTTTGATCTGTTATGTTTATTTTCATTGTATCAAAAAAATAGATATTCTTCGGATCTTTAATCTCAAACACATATTCACCTGCGGAAAGTGGATTGTATGTTGCAAAAATACCATGCGGGTTTGTCTTAAGGAGCCGGACCGGTGTACCTTGTTCGTTTTTTACATAAATAAGGATCCCGGGTAATGATATATGTTTGTTATTTTTGACCTCACCTGTGAAAAACGGTTTTTTTTGACCTGTCTGAACCGGTACTTGACCCACTGGCTGTGAAACAACCTGCGCATTATATAAAGGAGCTTGCGGTGCAACGCGCGCTCCCTTTAAAGGTGGAGAAACACGCAGTGCATTTAAAGGCGAAGAAACAGTTTTTTGTACCTGTCTTTTTCTCATGTTTGCAACAGCAACCTGCTTGGTTGATGCCAGATATTTTGAAAGCATTTTCTGCGACTCGATATGAGCCACTATCCTGTGAGGGTCAGTGACAAAATACAGATTTTGGAAAATGGAAAGCGGAGGATTGTTTTTGTGATAAAAGTACTGTGTAGGAGAAGTAAGTCTCTTCCAAAAATTCCGTATCCATACATCAAGTGGTCTGTCGTTTATCGGAATAAAAGCAAAGGCAGGCCCCAGTGCTGCAACAACAATCCCAAACAGGATATTAAGAAGAGGGATAGGAAAGAGAGCATATACAATATAGCCTATGGGCGCAAAAATTATAATATAGAGAAACTGTTTCAAGGTCATAAAACCGATAAGCTTGAACTCAAAAGAAGTAATCTGGCGTGGAATCGGATGCTGCTCCATATATTCAGTATAAAGTAGCTCAGAGTCAGTAGCAAGTAGCTTAGCCGGTTATCGGTATGTTACGGGTTTTTCCTTTTGGGTAAGAATAAGACTCATTTTGCGTGATCTTTTATCTGCTTTTTCAATAAATGCTTTTATTTGTGTACCTATTTTAAGTTCTTCCTTGCCCGTCAGTTTACTTATGTGGACAAGGCCTTCAATACCGGGCTCCAATCTGACAAAATAACCATAACGCTCCTGGCGGACCACTTCTCCTTTGACTTCCTTGTCTTTGGGATATTTTTCCTCGATAGTCTCCCAAGGATCCTGGCTTAAGCGTTTTATGGAAAGATTAAGCTTCAGGTCATGTATGTTTTTTTCAACCACAACCACATCAATTTTATCGCCGATTTTGGCAAAAACCGAGGGATCCGATACTTTTTCCCATGAGATTTCGGATATGTGTATCAATCCTTCAACTCCTTTTACTTCACAAAATATTCCAAACTCTGAAACTCCCAATACAGTCGCTTTGTATGTCTTGCCTACTTCTATTTTTTCAAATCCTTCAAGAAGTTCTTTTTGGGAGATTTTGAGAAATGCTATTTTTTGTGATACTACCAAGCGGTTCTTTTTTTCATCCACTTCCAGTATCTTGACTTTTATCTTTTGTCCGCTCAGTTTCTCAGGGTTCTGTAAAAAATCTTCGGTAAGCTGTATTTTAGGTATGACTCCGCGTATACCCATAAAATCCACAAATACTCCGCCCTTGCCATATTCTCCGCAAACAACCTCAATCTCATCTTCATTTTCTTTCTTTTTCTGGAGTATCTCCCATTTACCTTTCTCAAAAAATCTCCTGAGAGAAAGCACAGGAAATCCTTCTTTCGATTCCTCGGATATGATACGCGCCAGCACTTTTTCACCGACTTTGAGATACGGAAGATAGGTGGATATTTCTTTAAGTTCCTTTTCGCCAAGTACCGCATATGCTTTTGCGCCTATATCAAAAAGCGCTCCTTTTTTGGATATGGAAATGATGGTGGCTTCAATTTCGTTTCCTTTTTTAATCTTAACTGTCACTGATTGCTCCAAAAGACGCTCCATTGGATTGACAGCAGATGGTGGAGTATCGGTTTGTTGTGTTGATTTAGGTTTATTAGTTTTGGTTTTTTTAGGCATGTATCTCTCTCCTTTATTCTTACGGCAAAGCCAGCATGAAGAATTAATATATCAAACAATTGCCAAAATAACAAGCTCAATTACAAAGATTCCAATCCCTTTCGCACGTTTTCATTGATTGAAAGGACGGCTCCTATATCCTTTTCCTGTCCTTGAGGCAAATCCTTCATGAGTTCTTCTATGACTTCACGATGCTTTACATTGCTTAATTTCAGCCTGTATACAAATCCTTCCTTAGGACTTACTCCTTGTTCTTTGGAAGAGCCAAGAAGCTTGACTATCTGAAGCGATTGTTTCTCGGCGTTTTCCAGAGTGGTTATCATCAGTTTGGTTTTTCCTTTTTCAGCCAACTGTATTGCCATATGTATTTTTTTGTCAGACGAAACAAGGAGTATTTCGGATTTTTTGATCTGATCCCTTGTGATAAACTCAATAACCGAGTCCCTTATGCGTTTGAAAATATACAAAGGATTGTCGGGTAGTATCCCTGCATACGGAAGGTCGTATATCACCTTATTATCGGAAAGTGTAATCGACTGGGAATACGAATACGTGATGATGTAAAAAATAGTTGGTATGACAAAGAAAAATGCCGCACACAGGATCGCTAGTCTTTTTTTCATATCTATACCCAATTATAACAAATGAATACTCTTTTGGAGCTTGTCGATAAAAATTTAACCTCTTGTGAAAAAGAAAAACGTATACTATGATAATAGTAACATGTACAAGAAACTGGCATCATATGTGATAATCCTTTTTGCTTTTTTGTTTACCGCCCCCCATGTTCTTGCAGTCAGATTTGATCTTGTTCCCCCTTCAGGTCAACTCTATCAGGGACAGGAAGTGACATTTACCATAAATATCGACACGCAAGGAGCAACCATAAATACCATCCAAACCGGTATGACCTACGATACGGTATATCTTGAATATGTCAGTTCGGCAGCCGGAGCTGCAATGAACAGCATATCGGTTGATACGTCTCAAGGAACAGGCAAACTTGTTTTTACCGGTACAAATACTGCCGGATTTACCGGAACCGGTGTATTCGGAACAGTGGTTTTTAAGCTCATTGCCCAAGCCCCGGGATCAACTGAGATCTGTACGCTCTGGGTTCCAACACCTAGTTCAACACCTGCAGTATACCCAACAACTCCACCGGTCGTACCCACCACACCGCCACAGCCGACTGCACTTCCGCAAACCGGATTTGATATTCCGAAAAATGCCGGTACTATAGCCGGAGGCGCATTTCTTCTTGCATCGGGGGCAATAGTTTACTATTCGAAAAAAAACGCCTACACATCGTCACATAAAAAACATACGCACAAGAAATCCACATAAGAAAGGTCAGCTCCACTGGCTCGTCTGAGGTTGTTTATTTTTTATATACAGAAGTAGGCCTGCTCCCACTCCTCCTAAAAGCACGATAAGTAATATAAAAACAAGTATCATCGGGTTGGGAGGATTTGTGTTTGGTGAAGAATTGGAAAAAGGTGTTTTTGTATAGGTACCTGATTTTTCAACGCCTGATCCCATATTTGGGGATCTGCTGACACTACTTGATTGTGAATTTGTCCCAACAGATGAAGAAACCGTATCTGTTTTTTTAACTTCTTGATCAAACCGGTCAGATGCGATTTTATTGTTTTTGTCATTAGCTACAAACGGATCAATATTATTTTTTACTATATAATCCTGGTTCTGCGCAAGAAATTTTGTTGTACTGGTTTCAATAACCTTATTTGTTGGAGAAGTATATTTAAAACTATATGAAAAATTCGGAAGATAGTCAGATGTTAACTTGAAACGACCTGTTTGATCTGTTTTTGTTTCTGTGTACGGTCTTGTTGTGTGCGCGAGATACACGCCAACTATTGTATTTGGCATAGGACGGCCTGACTCATCATATGCATACCCCTCAATATACTGAGGAATGGGTTTAAACTTGATGACTGTTGTTTTTGATTGAGCATATACCCGTATAAGATGTATCAGTTTCTCCTGCACCTTGCGGATAAATGCTACCAATATATTACTGTCTTTTTGTACTGCAGGTTGCCGTAAATCAACCTTTTCAATGGTAAGGTCAGTAAATACCTCCGTATACTCTTTAGTATCCTCAAACTTGTCTCGGCGGAGGAGTATATCAAACCTCCCCCAACTATCCGCATAAAATACACCAAGACTTCTATATGGTGTTTGGATATCGGGATTTTGTTTTGATATTTTTGAGGTACCGGTAATTAGCTTTGAAAGAGGGTGTGATACCTTTCCCTGAACAACAACGTCGCCGTTTGAATTCACTTCATAAAAATATTCCATCATTTTGGGTTCTGTATTGATATTTACGGTTTCAATGGGGATATCTCTATGCTGAACCGCCCCTCTTTGCATGATTACATCTCCTGTCAAAAGCGGATAGATATCAGAATAAGCCTTTGTATAATTCAGATCCAGATTTGCGATGTCGCCAAGCATAGTATAAGGCGGCAGAACAAATAGTTTATAGTCTCCGTTTGGGACAATATAATTAAATTGCCCGTCTTCCCGTACAGTCTGGGGATTGGTTATGGTATTTGGCTGGTTATCAGGTGCAAAAGGATCAAAAAAAACAAAGTCTGTTCCTTTTTTTATATACAACGCAACCTGGGCACCTGAAACAGGCTCAAGAGTAAGACTGTCAAACACCCGGCCATATGGATCCCAAAATATCTGGACACAACTTTTTTCTGCAGTCTCAAAATCAAAAGTCCCCTGCTGTTGTCCTCCTTCGGCTCCTGTTGCAGCTTCTCCAGGATAAAAAATATTAAGACCCATCCATTTGTGCGCATTACCCGGCAGTTTTGTACTGTCCTGCCATTCATATGGTCCGATGTCTCCTGTCATCGTTGCCTTTACCGGACCCGGGTCTATTCGGGTAACGCCATCCGCTAAAAATAAACCCTCAAAATTGAATTCAACCTGCTGACGCAGTAAATCAAGTCGGTTTGATCCGACTCCATAAACAGTATCATCTGTCTCCTGTCTACCGGTTGTACAGATTTGTTCTGTTGCTGTTGCTATACAGACAATAATGTATGTATCATGTCCTGGAAGCAATTTTTGCTCCGGCTCTGGCTTGGTTGTCAACTTGACCCTGTGCCCGTTTAAGGTTGAACAACCTGCTGCAGGATCCAGACATGAAATGGGAATTGTTTTTTGCTTACCGGTTACCGGATCTATCACAGGATTTCCTTGTGCGTCAACTTCCGGTTTTTCAGGAGTTTGAAGACATACCCATTTTTCCGATCGGGTATCTTGGGCAGATACACTCCAAGGATATATGAAGTACAACATGCACAAGGCAACAAAGAACAATATTATTTTTTGTCTATACATAGAAGACCACTCCAGTTATCCTAACTATATAAAAAACAATGTCCTGTTGTCAATTATCGGTTTTTCATCTATCATGAAATGATGAGATCGCAGTTGAAATCAGTGGTTATTTATGTGAGTTCTTTTTTTATCTCAACCCTCTTTTTTATATCCTTTTTTTTGCATATAAGCTATGCACAGACACCACCGCCATCACAGATAAACCATGACCCTCTTCCTTGTTCGATGGCCCCAGGCCTTGGCAACTGCCCGACAGACCTTAAGGGAATGTATGCTCCCAACACCAGCGAACCGTGCGTATCAACATACGCTGAGTTTATGGAAAATCCCCTGCAAAACCATTACTGGGCGCTTGATGCGGAGATCACAGCTCAAGGAAAGGCAGATGAACGCGCGCGTCATTTTATATATTGGGCAATAAGCAAAAGCGCCATAGATAATCATCCGACGCTTCGCATCATATGGGACACAACAAAAAACGTTGCTCTTTTCCTGTTTATCCTTGTTGCCGCACTTTTTGGACTAGGTCTCATGATAAGCCAGAAATCAAACTTCAACCTCAAGGTTGAGGTGTGGCCGATTATATCCAAAATCATGTTTGGTCTTTTATATATTGTTTTTTCATATGCGTTTGTCATCTTTCTTGTACAGATCTCAGAAATCCTCATGAAATTTTTTATTGAAACGCTCGGCGGAGACAAGCTCTTCAATATCTACTTCACCGGTTCAGTCAGTCAGGAAAGCAGCTATGTTGATTTTGTCGGATGCCGAGATCTCAACTATCGTGTCCGGGAAGCAGTTGAGGCTGAGGTTATGCTTCTTAAGATAACTAATATCACCTACTATGTCATGGGAGTAATGCTGATATTGCGAAAGATCCTGCTTTGGTTTCTGCTTTTTGTTGCGCCTTTTCTTGCGCTTCTTATGCCGTTTGTCTTTATCCGCAATATCGGATGGATTTGGATCGGTACTTTTTTCCAATGGTTATTTTACGGTCCGCTTTTTGCCTTGTTTTTAGGAGCCATGGCCACCATTTGGAGAAACGGAATTCCCTATCCTTTTGACTTTTCCCGTACGCATAGCCTATCTGGATATATTTATCCGACAGGCATCAATTTAACCTATGGCGGCCCTGCACAAATCGGAGCTCAGAGAATCGGACCTCTTAATACCGGCAATTATATAGATACATATGCGGAATATATCATCACTCTTATCATGCAATGGGCAGTCATCTTTTTTCCATGGTGGCTTTTGCGAATCTTCCGGGATTATTGCTGTGATGGAATTTATGCGATGAAAAACATCCTGATGTCCATGTATGATCAGACACGGGGTGCGCCGGGTCCCAAACCTCCATCACCTACCCATCCTTCACCCACTTCAACCGGGACTGCCATGAAAATGCCAAAAAGTACTGATATGCATGTGAAGGTCCGGCTTGAAACAATGGAGGATGTTAAAAAAACACGCACAGAGGAAATAAGCAAGTCCCTGAATCTTTCGATGAATAAGATTACGGATATCGCGCGCTTTGAAACAAATAAACAAACGCATGAAACAGTGAAGAAAAACCTTGAGTATCTTGCCTCTCCCACAAAAGCTGAGACACCGACCGAGCGCCAGAAATTCATGAATATTCGCACCGAGCTCTTTAACAGGACAGTCAAGGAAGATCGTGTGGCAAAACAAATCCTATCATCTATCTCCTCATCCCGCATGGAACAAACGATCCACAAGGAGAAACTTATAAGTTCAGTACCTCAGACATCACCGATCACCCAGGTTGTATCCTATAAAACCAATGTTTCCCAAGATAAAGTATCCTCAGTCAGCAATTCTTTTGTATCTTCAATAAGCGCAAACAACAATTTGATCAATAAAGTCTCGACCAGCTCCAACGTATCTGCTCCTCAGGTACAAACAGTGCTTACTTCATATAAACAAAATATGCAAAGTGCATTCCAGGCATCAAAAACAATCAATACCGTCTCTGCATATTCTCCGTCATTGGCAAAACCCGGTGCAACATCGGTAAAACAGATGACTGTTCCGCCTGCACAAATTGTAACTAACATAAGTAAAGAGACCGGTATCGAAAAGGAAAAGGTTATTACAGTAATCAAAGAAACATCTAAGGTGGCGGTTGCCGACCAACAGACAATCAAGGAAATTGCTCAGAAGGAAAATCTTAAAGAAGAGCAGGTTAGACAAATCATCGCAACACAAACACCTCTTGTCACTGAACTGGAAAAAAATATCGAACAGACCGTATCTATCCCTCCAAGCGTATCTATCGAAGACTATGAAGAAGTAAAAAAAATGTGGGTTCAACAGTATGAAAAAGGTGAGGTACCTGTTTCAGAAAATCTCTCATCCCGTGAAGAATGGCTCGAACAAGACATACTCTTTATCACTAATACGTTAAATAAACTGATGTCGTCGGATGAAAAACTTAAAAACCAGGGAGTTGATGATCTGGGATATATCCTTCCCATATTCCTTATAAATAATCTGAAAGGTGAGGAGCTGGCCGTATATCTCAAAGCAAAGCTTGAAGCAGCCAAACACGTGAAGGAAATGAAAGATATGGAAAAACAGATAACCGCTAAATTAAAAGAGAAATCAAAAGATGAGGAAGATCTTGTCGAACTCAAAAAACCAGCAGTCAAAGAGGAAGCAAAACACATGGAAGTAGCACAGGAATTGGACATACCTGAAGAAGACAAGAAAGAGGAAAAGCCAACCGAAGAAAAAACCCCTTTGAGTATTGATACTTGAAAATTAATGAAGCAGCGTTAACTCTTTGTTGAACTTTGTCAAAACCTCAACTTTGCCTTTAACATTTATACATACCGTATCTTCAATCCTCATCCCCCATTTGTCCATCATATATAAAGCCGGCTCTATACTGAAAACATTGTGCCGCCGGAATACATCTTTTGATACTGCAGAGATTTTCGGATATTCATGTACATCAAGCCCTATGCCGTGTCCGGTCGAATGCGGATAATGGTCAAGGCCCTGATCGGTTAATTGGCTCCGGCAAAAGCTGTCTGCCTCAACGCACTCCATCCCCTCCCGGATAAACCTGATAGTCTTTGACTGCACCTTGTGTAGAATCGTATATGAATTGATGACCTCATCGGTCTGTTTACCCACAAAAAACATGCGCGTCATATCAGAATTATAATCCCGGTATCTTACTCCCATATCAATAAGGAGAATTGATGATTCTTTTATTTTTCCATTCCCCCGTCGCGTATTGTAATGAGGAAGTGCAGATTGAGTATCAACCGCTACAATCGGATCAAAACTCAATTCGTACCCTTTATAACGTATCCACTTTTCTATTTTCCATGCAAGTTCCTTTTCAGTCAGTGACGGCCGAATAAGTTTGGACAACTCTGCAAGGCATAAATCCGATATTTCGCATGCTTTTTTAATACAGTCCACCTCATAAGCTTGTTTGATTGCACGGATCCGACTCAATACTCTGTTTGTTGCGATAAGTTTGGTTGGGAGAAGTTTGCTAAGACTTGTATACTCAGCCCATCTCAAATCCTCCGACTGAAACCCCAACTGTTTAATTTGCTCATCAACAATAATTTGCTGCAAATGCTTGACTAATCCTTTATCGGGCGTAAGTAATATAAACGTTGGCTTTTCCATACCTAGTCCGGTCATACTTAAACAAAAGGAAGGTTTTTGTACTTTAAATTCTTCCTGGTATCTTGCATCACTAAAAAAATATATGCTTTGTTTTGTAACAAGCGCATATGCCTCCCTTTCGTGAGGAGCTAAAGTTGTAAATCCGGTCATATACCGGATGTCCGCATGATGGGACACGAGAAGAGCATCAATATTATTGTTTTCAAGAAAATTGCTTGGGTTTTTCACAAATTGTACCGGTTTCCTTCAATTGGAGGTATAAACCTGCGGGGATATGTCGGGTGCATAGGCCATAAAGGCATTTTTGTTCGTATCCAGCGGTTAAACACCGGATTGATACTGGCATAGGAAAACACGACGATAAAAAGCAGTATCATAAAAACAATAACACTGCTTATGATACGCGAAGCTATAGATTTTCCTAACATCACCTCGACTCCCCACAAAATAAGCAGGACCGGCCAAAAACGAAGCAGCTCCTCCCAGATATCCCAGCTTACATACCCCATGGTATTAAAAAGAAGAATAAGTCCTATGCATATAAACAGTATCCCTGTTATGGGTCCGCTGTCATTTGGTTTTTCGTTTTTCATTTTTCACAAGCAGCGAAATTCCTAACATAATAAGGATTAGCGGCCAAAGCTTCTGAAGCGAAAACCACCAGAGAAGTCCAAAATTGTTCAAAAGCAGAAAAATACCGATAGCTATAACGGTGCCCGCAAACAGCTGTTTTGAATTATCATCATTTTGCTTTACCTCTTGACCTGGCTTTAGAGTATCCTCAGGCATCAGAATCCAGAGAATGATATATATCAGGACTCCTGATCCTCCAAAAACCGTAAATAAAACAAATATAAGCCTGATAAGGTTTGCATCAATCTCAAAAAAGGCAGCTATACCGCCGGCTACACCTGCCAATACTTTATCCGAGGAAGAACGGGTAAACCTTTGAGTAAACACCTGTTTGCTTTCTGATTTTTTCATATTGAGATATATCATATTACCTTTACTAATATCTGTCAACCCACAAGCTCTGTCTTGCACACAGCCCAAAATCGGGTATAATGTCACAACTGACCGTACTGACGCGGTTTTTATCAAGAAATAATGTTATATAAACTAAAAGGGTCATGCATCTGTAAATCCAAATCAGGGTTTTTACCCCGGATACGTTATAAGAGCGAGACGGCGCTTCGCAACTATGAAGGATCGATTATCGGAAAATGCAGAAGCTGCGGAACTCTGAAAACATTTCCCTCTAAAAAAAACAGAATGTTTGACCCTCAGCATAGCTCAAGTGGCTTTTATGAAGAAAGAAAGCAGGAGTTTAATACATTATTTCGGCCGCTTGTTAGTAGAATTCAAAAATATTCACCAAAAGGAAAAATCCTTGACGTCGGTTGCTCATCTGGTATACTTCTATCCCTTCTGAGGAAAAAAAATCGGAATGTGTACGGTATTGAACCAAATAAATATGCATATAGGATAGCTTTTAAGAAACTGAAAAACCGTGTGCACAAAGGAACTCTCAAATCTTTTCGTACCAAAAAAAAGGGAAGCTTTGATTGTATTATCTACAACCATGTCCTTGAACATATCGAAAACATCGGAGTTGAGTTTGCGCTTATTAAAAAAACACTGAAAAAAAACGGCATACTTGTCCTTGGTCTGCCAAACACCGATAATGTTATTTTCCTGATACGGGGTAAATACTGGGAGTCTCTAGTCCCCAACGAACATATATGGCATTTCAACACTAAAGAATTGATCCGCTTTCTTGATAAGCAGGGATTTAAAATCAAAGATATATCATTTACCGATGACAAAAGAAAAGACTATCCTTTTATCAAAAAAATATATTTTCGTACACTGTCTCTTATTAACCGCCTCATCCATACCGGTGAAAACGTATTGATAATTGCGGAGAAAATTGGATAATACATGTATGGTAAAAAAACTAAGTGAAAAAGAAAAGGATCCGGGGTATGTTGCGGGTTTTGTAGAGTTCATCCGCGAACAGGGAGTCATAGGCCTTGCCGTCGGTTTTATCCTGGGAGGATCTATCTCCAAAGTTGTCTCATCTATCGTGCGCGATATCATAGATCCGCTTCTCGGGCTCGTGCTCGGGAGTACAAAGGGTCTGGACAATGCATATATACCCTTGTTTGGGGCGCGTATCATGATCGGACGTTTTGCGGCAAGTCTTCTTGATTTTCTCGTTATTGCCTCAGTTGTGTATTTCGGTGTACGGATACTGCGTCTTGACAAGCTTGAAAAAAAAGGCATTCCTCCCCCGAGATTAAAGCTCTAATACTATATGGGCCGGGCTTTCAAAGATGAAAGAAATCCTTCAACGTTTTGGGTGTTTATGACATCTTGGGGCACCGCCCACCCTCGTCTTGCCTGAGCAATCCCAAACTCCATAAAGCGCATATGCTCTTTTGAGTGCGTGTCTGTATTTATCACCATTTTCACTCCTTTTTCTTTTGCCGCACGGATATTCCTGTCATGAAGATCAAGCCTGTCCGGAAATGAATTGATTTCAAGGATGGTGTTTGTTTGTCTTGCCGCATCAAAAACTTTTTCCATGCCAATTTCGTATGCGTCACGCTTTAACAGAAGTCTGCCTGTCGGATGCGATATGATATCAACATGAGGGTTGTGCATGGCTTTTATAAGTCGGCCTGTCATCTCCTCCTCAGACATTTTCATTTGCGAGTGTATACCGGCAATCACAAAATCCATGACAGCCAGGACTGTGTCTTTTATATCGATTGTGCCGTCTCCCATGATGTTTGCTTCACAGCCTTTCAGTATCCTGAACCCGCTTAATTCCTTATTCATTTTGTCAATCTCTTTGTTTCGTCTGAGAAGCTTTTTTTCATCCAGACCTTTTTCAATACGCAGGAATTTGGTATGATCCGCAATGCCCACATAAGTGTAGCCCCGTGCTCGTGCATGATTCAAAAGTTCATCAATTGAATCCTTGCCTCCATCCCAGCTGCTGTGGCAATGCAGATCTCCCTGTATATCTTTTATGTGGATAAGCTCTGGCAAAGCCTTGTCCCGGGCCGCTTCTATTTCACCCTCATTTTCCCGAATCTCAGGCGGAATCCAATCCATGTGCAGCGCATTATATATATCTTTCTCAGACGCAGTTTTAATCATTGTATGTCCTTTGAAAAGACCATATTCGTTGAGTTTCATACCCCGCTCCATAGCAATGGTACGCATCCGTATATTATGCTGCTTTGATCCGGTAAAATATTGCAGAGCCGCACCAAATGCAGATTCAGACACTACACGCAAATCAACATCAAACCCTTCTTGCAGACGTATGGATGATTTAGTTTGACCTTTTCCCCATATTTTTTCGATACCCGGTATTTTCGTAAACACATCCATAACCATCTGCGGGTTATCTGAAGCAACAAGCAAATCTACATCTCCAATCGTCTCCTTCATCCTCCTTATAGAACCTGCAAGCGAAATATGCTTTACTGTCTTTTGTGTTTTTAAAAAATCAAGTATTTGTCTTGCTTTAGGCAATATTTCTCCCAATAAAAACCTGCCGGTATCTTTTTTTAAAAATCGTATACCCTGCAGGATATTTTGTTCCGTTGTCTCACCAAAACCTGCAACACCCGCAATCTTATGGAAAAGAGCAGCTTTTTCCAGGTCTTTGACGGACACAATACCTAATTTTTCATAAAGCGCCTTTATCTTGCGCGGCCCAATGCCTTCAATTGACATAAGCTCCTCAAGATGAACCGGCGTCTCTTTTTTCAGATGTTTCCAATAACCGATACGTCCTGTCTGTACATATTCTTCTATTTTTTGGGCTATAGCCTGACCTACTCCGGGGATTGACGTCAGTGCGGCAAAACCACCCTTTTCATATATTGTACGGATATCTTCGCCCATGGACTCAAGAACCTGCGCTGCCTTGCGGTATGCAACAGGCTTAAACTCAATTCCCTGCATCTCAAGATAGTCTCCTATCTCATTGAGTATTTTTGCAAGCTCCTTATTTGCCATGAAATTATTATAATAGGTAGCTCACTATTCAAAAAAATATATGGGAAAGAAGGAAGTAATAAACACGAAAGAAATATTGCCCCGTAAGCTTGTAATTGTTGATATCGAGACAACCGGACTTCATAGCGGTCATGACCGCATAATAGAACTTGCAATCTTGAAAGTTGAAAATAACAAGCTTATAGATTCTTTTACTACGCTTGTTAACCCGCAAACGTATCTGTCTCCCTTTATCGAACGATTTACCGGTATAACAAGTAGGGAGTTGCAAAGCGCTCCTTTGTTTGCCGATATTAACGAGAAAGTCTGGGAGTTTTTGGAAGGATCTGTTTTTGTCGCGCACAACGCCCGCTTTGATTATGGATTCATAAAAACAGAGTTCCGTCGGACCGGTATAACATGGAGCGCCAAAACTCTTTGTACAGTCAAGCTTTCCCGCCGCCTGTTTCCTGAGCACCGGCATCACGGGCTTGAAGCGCTTATTGAAAGATACAAATTCAAGTACAAAGCCCGACACCGCGCATATGATGATGCGCATATAGTCTGGCAGTTTCTGAAAAAACTGCCCAAAGAAGTGCCAAAACCAGACCTGACTGCAACCATTGGTACACTTCTCAAATCTTCATATTCAGGGACAGCTCACCTACGCGCTCAAATTGAAAGTCTTCCGGAGTCATCGGGCGTCTATATTTTTTACGATAACAAAAACAAACCTCTGTATATCGGCAAAAGCACAGTGATCAAGGAAAGGGTTATCTCCCATTTTTCCCGGGATTATGAGACGCACAAATCTCTGCAGCTTATCAGACACACGGACCGGATCGACTATATAAAAACCGCAGGTGAGCTCAGCGCGCTTATTGAAGAGTCGCGTATGATAAAGCTTCTCAAGCCTATCTATAACAAAAAACTGGTAGAAAAAAAACAAGTATATGTTGCACGCAAAATGGTAAATCCCCAAGGATTTCACACGCTTTTGCTTGAACTTATGGAAAACCTTGACAATATCAATCTCGATGAAGTGTTTGGACTATATAAAAACAAGCGCAGCGCAAAAGAGGCTATGCAGGAAATGACAAAAACATACGGCCTCTGTGAAAAACTGATGGGTCTGGAAAAAACAAATTCATCATGTTTTGCGTATAAGCTCGGTCGATGTAAAGGAGCTTGTTGCGGAGCTGAAAGTAAAAAAATGTATAACGGCCGCTTTATCATCGCCTATGCCAAACACCAGGAGTTTGCGCCATGGCCTTTCCGGTCCGCAGTTGCTATAACGGAAAAAGATGAAGAACATGAGCTGTATCAGACATATGTTGTTGACAATTGGAGGATAGTCCGTCAAATACAAGGGGAAGAATCAATAGATTATGAAAACCATTTTGACGTAGACATCTACAAAATCCTTGTAAGCTATCTAAAACACAAAAAGATTAATCTAAAGTTAGTAAAATAAACCAGTTCATTATTTTTTTTGGACTCTTTTATTTAATGCAGAAATACCTAATGAAATGGCTCCTGCACCGCTTATCGTATTACAACATAATCCTGCCACCATCGGATCTCCAACTGCCAATCCCAAGCTTCCCGAGATAAGGCCGATTGTTATCAGTGCAATTCCAAGTTTTGTTGTCGGCTGTGTCTTTTCATAGGAGTGAAATGCATTGGATACTTTACCAACGGCATTTTTAATTAAGTGGGATTTATCGACTTCTTGGCTTTTCATACTTTTTAGCTTTACAACAAGCTTTATTCTATCATGTTGTACAATTATATTCAACTATAGGCTATCTTTTTTTGCGGAATTAATGAGTACTCTTCTACATTTTGTATTGTTTCCCAACATCAATAATCAAAATTATAAAAAAGTTATAATATTTACAGATGAGATTCATTCTAATCCTTTTGATCTCTTTTTTCTATTGGCAATGGATAAGTCTGTATTTGCTTGCCATATCAATAAAAGGAAAAAACGACACGATACAAAAAATACAGGATAAGACGCTTCTTGATTTGGTCTACAAAAAAACAGGTCTTCTTCTTGAAAGCATACGGATAAGCTCAGCCAAAAGACTTTATGGCATGATGATCGGACTTCCGGGCAAGCCTTATATGATCCTTTCAAAAGGATTATATGAAAGTTTTGATCACAATGAAAAAGAATATGTGGTCCTGCATGAGGCCGGACATTATCTGCTTGGCCACTCAAAAAAACTTGCTGTTTCTTACTTTACGTTGCTTATAATCTCTTTTTTGTTTACCATTAGTGTTCAAAGCCTCTTTATATGGGTATGTGTTGCGGTCTTGATCGGCATCCTGCAAACACAGGTCAGCAGGATGTGTGAATACGAGGCAGACGCCTTTACTCTTGAACATATCACAAATCCGCAAGGCATGATAAACGCAACACAAAAGTTTGAAAAACAGTTCCTGTTTCCCGGGCGGTTCATACGGCTTGATGAAGACACGCTTATTGGCAGACTTATTTATATCAGCATTCCCTACAACATACGCAAACGTCGTGCATATGAGGAAATCCAAAGGAGGAAAAAGTGAAACATGCTGTCATACTTATTCCCGGACTTAGTGATAATGCAAATAATCTACAGTTTGTGACAAATAACTGGGAGCAAAAACACGATATTACTCCCTATGTGCATGTCGTACCTTGGACTTCCAATACAGAAAATTTTGATGCAAAGCTGGAAAGATTGATACATAAGATCGATATTCTTTCAGAAAAAAAGCATCGCGTATCCCTTATCGGTACTAGTGCCGGAGGAAGCTGTGTGATAAATGCATTTTGCAAACGGAGGTCACAAATACACAAAGTCGTAAACGTATGCGGAAGATTAAAAAAAGGAACTCATGTTTTTCCGTCACTTGATTTTGCATGTAGACGCAGTCCCTCGTTCAAAGATTCGGTCCTCTTATGCGAAAAAAATATTGAAACACTTTCCACCAAAGACAAACAAAAAATCATGACTGTCTCTTCTCTTTTTGATGAAGCTGTCCCTTTATCTCTTATGTCAATTAATGGAGCTTATAATATACGTATCATATCTCTGGAGCATGCGATAAGTATCGCACTTGCCCTGACTCTTTATTCACAAAAAATTACTGACTTTCTACTTACAAAAAATTCATCATCCTTTTTGCCTTATAGTTAATTTATCTTTCAATTGCCATGACTTGAAGAGCGGACACGTTGGAAAGAAGAGTACCTCCCGATGTCTTTGCCCGGATATCAATCGTATAAAATCCCTTACCAACCGGGATGACCGTATTCAAAGAAACAGGAATCGAAGATGACGATGTGGGAAAATTCGCCTCTGAATATATTCCTTGATCCGATTCATTTAGGAATAAGCCATACGAATTTGAGTACCCTTGTTGTGGAGGTGCTGCACCTGTATTCTGCGACGATGAATAGAAACTGATCCACAGATAACAGCTTTCCGGGCATCTGATATTGACATACATTCCCATTGGTGTGTAATTGACTGCACTTGTCGTAAAACCTGATCCTTTTGTATGAGAAACAGCAATAATAGATTTGGTCGACGGCATACCCGTTGGTTGGGCAGATGTCGTACTCATATATGTTGCTACATCCTGTATTGCCTGTAATTGACTATCCTGCTTGGTAGATAAAAAACTGATTTTTTGCTCAAGAGAATGTATTTTGCTGTTTAGGTTACTTATGACATCAACGTCCGACACCATTGTTTTGTTTTCATTTCCGGCAACTGAGGGACTCACGAAATAAGGAATTTGCGGTTTATAAAGAAAGATTAGGGTCGCGATTAACGCAGCAAAAAACCCAGCCATGGTAACTAACAGTAAATGTTCGTGATGTTCTCTTCGCATAAATATGAGTATATTCTTCTTGAAAAATGAATACAATATGAATGAAGACAAGCTATCTTGATTTATCTCAAAAAAACAATCTCTTGCTATTTGATCGTCCTCATATATAATAGAGCTCTATGGCAAGCACTGAAAACATATGTCCTCATCCCGCCTTTGCTACGGTTTTAGTAGAAGAGACAGGTTTTGGATCAAATGCAGACTTCCGGTGCGCGTTTGCTCAATTCTGCGGATCTGTTGGTTGTTGCCTTGCCCGTAGCTCACTTTCACCAACAACTCTGTCTAAATTAGGCAATAGACAGGTAACTCAATTCTTGAACAGATTGACAAGTGCTTACTCATATATACAAGCAAATCGCGCTCACATTAAAGCAAATCCATCATCTCTCCTTTAACATAATCTTAACGTGTGAGATCAGACAATGAAGACAAACATAAAACCCCTTTATTTGTGAATTCTTCTTTTTTAGTAAGACCGTTTGGGATCGCTGCAAAATGTATACCTGCTCCCATCGATGCCTGCATATCCCGGATATCGTCTCCGATATACAAGACTTTGTTCTTTGCTATCTTCATTTTTTTTAATTCGCCAAGTATGGATCGAAAGACCCTTGGATCAGGTTTATGAAACTTTGACTCCTTTGATCCTTGCAAAAACTCAAATTTTTTGTAGGGTATCCCGGATTCCTCCATATCTGCAATGACTGATTCCTTGGTCATGGAAGTAACCAGTCCCAGTATAAATTTTCTTTTTATCAGAAAATTCAGAACTTCTATGGTGTCTGCGTAGGGATATTTGTGATAAAGATGATCCAAAGAATGATAATTGCGTGACATATTTTCGATCGTGTCCTTATGTTCGTAAAACAAACCTATCATCTGCTCAAACGGCATCCCCCAATACTTTTTTATGGTATCAGTTGTCAGGTTGACCCCATAAAAACGTCTTGCTGTTTCCTGGTGCTATGACCACTTGACCGAATAAGCCGTGACCAAAGTCTCATCAAAATCAAATATGATTACTTTATATCTTGAGACAAACATAGGTGAATTATAAACGGATAGAATATCTTTAACAAATACAACAACTTCAGAAGTTGTTCACAGTAAGCTCGACAAAAATTGTTAAAATTATGTAATTATGAAAATTCGTGAAGCTACTATTGACGATATCCCCTCTTTATCAAAACTAGCTCAGCAAACATATATCAAAACTTTTGGTCACACAATGGATAAAAAGGAATTAAAACTTGCGCTGAAATCTCGATCTGAAAGCTATTTCAAATCAATAATTCATCAAGACACAATCCTTGTTGCCTGTGAAAACAATTCGTTAGTCGGCTTTATTCAATTTGGAAAAGTTGACTATGAATCGATCAAGACAACCAACAGAGATATCAAGTTAGATAAAATCTATGTTGCCTCTAACTATCAAGGAAAAGGGATAGGAAAAAAACTTGTTGAGACAATGCTAAAGCATAAACGATTAAGTGGCATAGAAAATATTTATGTAGATGTATTTATGAAAAATCAAAAAGCTCTTTCTTTATATGAAAAATATGGATTTAAAACAATCGGACAAGTACCGTTTAAACTTGATAAAAAAATTATCGGGTATGATATTTTAATGAAAAAAATCGGAACTCAATTCTGATTGTTAATCCAACCTGACTGTTTGTTATAATTTTTTCATGAAACAGGTCCTTGGGATAATAACCGTTATCATGGCATTTATTGGTTATATCCCATACCTTCGCGATACATTTACCGGTAAGACCAAACCCCATCTTGTTAGTTGGTTTCTATGGGCCTTAGTATCATTTATTACATTTGGGCTTCAATGGAGCAAAGGTGCCGGTGCAGGTTCATATGCCAATTTCGCAATGGGACTAATTTGTCTGATCCTAACTTTTGCTAGCTTAAAAAATGGGGTAAAAAAATTAAGGACTATTGATGTATTCTTTTTTGTCATGGCGATTCTTGCTATCATCTTGTGGTTAGTTGTCCATCAACCTGTCTTGTCTGTTGTATTAATAATACTCATCGATATTTTTTCTTTTTCTCCGACATTTATCAAATCTTGGTCAAAACCCTGGGAAGAAACTCTTTTAACATGGATTATTAATACTACTCGTCAAGGACTGGTGATACTATCTATTCAAAAATACAATCTTGTGACCGCTCTTTTTCCTTCATATGCATTTATTTCTAACATCCTTTTTTGCATATTATTAATCACCAGAAGAAAAGCAATAAAGTTTAATTAGAAATCACCCGGGAGTGTAAAAGTAAAAATCTTGCAAGTAGTCCTTGAAAAAATTCCTCATAACCAGAATTGTTATAATCAATTCATGCCATTCATAGGTAACGTAAAAAAGTATTATCTATTTAATTTTTTCAACAGCTTGGAGTTTTTTGCGCCGGTAATCGTACTTTTCTGGCAGTCAAAGGGTTTGAATTTTTCCCAGATAATGTTATTGCAGTCTATATATGCGCTCGGAGTCATTGTGCTGGAGCTGCCGACCGGAGCACTAGCGGATTATTTTGGAAAAAGAATAAGTTTGATCCTGGGTTCGCTTTTCTATACTGCCGGATTTCTGATATACGGTATAAGCCATACGTTTTTACATTTTGTTATTGGCGAGCTTACAGTCGCAACAGGTGCAGCGCTCATATCTGGTGCAGACAGCGCCTTTATCCATGAATCACTTAAGGCAATCGGAAAAGGCCATGAGTATAAGAAAACCGAAGGAGGTGTGAGAGGTCTGACAAGTTTGTCTCGAGCATTCGGGAAAGTTATAGGTGGTTTACTCGGTTCGATTTCCCTGAGCTACACATTACTTGCAACTGCAGTATCGACTTTTTTTGGTTTTATAACCAGCGCTACGTTTACCAAAACACAGGAAAATATTCCCAGGGAAGAAAAAACAGCCTATATGCAAATCATCAGAGACAGCTTGAAAATTGTGTTGGAAAGAAAAACAGTGTTATGGCTGGTTTTATTTTTTGCATTTTTTAATGCCCTTATTTGGTCAACTAATTGGTTTTCGCAACCTTACCTGCAAATGCTTGGTATACCTGTTATATATTTTGGCATAATTTTTGCAAGCTTCAGCTTGATTACAGCAGTTGGATCATCCTATATAGAAACATTTGAAAGAATAACCAAGCGGCCGTTTATCTTCATGGGTATTCTTACGGTTGTATCTTTGTTTTTACTGGGTACTTTTCCAAGTATTTACATGATTCCCCTTTGGGCATTTTTCAATCTTTTTTTGGTTTTAAATCAGACCTTTGTTTCCCATAAGGTTTTGTCGTTTGTCCCGGAAAATAGAGCGGCAACCGTACTGTCTTTTATGAATCTTATCCGCAGGTTCATCTATGCAGGGTTCGGTCCGATACTGGGATTTATCGGAGACAGATTTGGTTTGCTGTCAGCACTCCAATTTAACTCGGGAGTTTTATTGATTGTCTTATGTGGTTTGTATATCGCAAGAAAGAAATGGATAATCGCTAAGAAGTCATCAATATAAACACTATACCAAAGATAGAGAATTAACAAACATCAATTTATTTTTGTAAATTTTTAATATGAACATCTCCTATACGACAATGGGGTCCTGCATTTTTTTCGAAACTAAATAAAGATGGGGGCGCAAAGATAATTCTTTCTTCACCACATACTTCAGGTAAAAATTTAGCCATCTGTGTTCCCTCTAAAACCACATAGTGTTTTCCACCTCCTAGAACTGCAATGTTTAATCCTCCTCTATATACCTCCCATTTATCCACAGTCTTAATAGGTAGACCACTTGCTTTAAACGACGCTTCATTTGCAGCAAGATATCCTTCATCAACAACAGCAAAGGGTTGACCAACCCTGTCTGTTCCTACAAAAGATACCATGTCAGCATGAGTATGTACATCAGGAAAATAGTCATGTGGGCTTAAAGAATAAGATTGATAACCTATTGATTTCCAAGTTCTTAAATTAGTTTCTAATAATCCTTGATCGTCAGCACAAGTGAAGGCTATATTATGTGAGGGTAAAAAAACATGAGTACCTCCTTCAGTCAATCTCAATCTTTCTTCGTTGCTACGATCACCATATATCGCGGTCATTAATACTTCTTGTTGAATTGTCTGTCGTAATTTACTTCTTAATAAAAACTGGTCGAGCCATCGTGGCGCTTCATCATCGCAAAACAGGGTTCGTGTTCGAAGATCAATTATCGAGTCTCCCGGATACACATCACCTCCGGGAACAACATGAGTGGCATAGCCATTATTATGCAGTTGGTTTAAAAAAATCCTTTCTTGCTTGGTAGGAGGAAGCCCATAAAACAATATAAATAGTACTTCTTCTGGAAATCGCTGTTCTTTTCCGGATACTAGTTCAGCCATAAAGAATTATACTATAGGATAGTATAATTATCAAGGTTTATGCTTTTATTAAAAAACATCTTGTTACAGCAGAATAATTTTGAAAATCATATCAGCCTTTTGTTTCTGAAGGCAAAACCTGAGAGGGTTTTGAGGTATTTTTCGAAATCAGTTGCTTTTTTCTGGGTCAAAAATGCTGAATAATGAAGTAGTAAAACCGGTCGATAGTTCTTTGTCGAAGGCACCAAACCTTGATTATGATAAATAATTCTATTTTTAAGATTTGAAGTAAACCCAATATAAAAAGATTTGTCTTTTAATTGCAAAACATATACATAATACATTGAATCAAAATAATCTGAATGAAGTATTTTGTCAATGGACTATATGCTACAAAGTCAAATAATGAGAGCCCCACTTCGCCCTTTGGGCTTCGCTTGGGGCACCCTTCTAGGTAAAAATATTGAGTTATCTTAAACAATAAAGTGTGGTTTACCACTCCGAAGCTCTGTACCATTTGGTACAGAGCGAAGGGTGGAGATGCCGGGAATTGGACCCGGGTCCGAAGAAACACCTATATACAAATGTTTAGCGAGAGATAGAATATTTTTACTCCAACCTGTCTGGAAGTATACACAAACCATAACAGGTTGTCAGTTTAAGGGTTTATTCGAACTCCCCGGCTGACTGAAAAAGCCGGCTTGCTCTATCCCGGTTGGTTAATCTCTTATTCGTTGTTGAACCGGAAGGAAACAGGTGAATAAGAGGCTCTCTTAAAGAGGGTTTTTGCAGCTTATGCAGTTGCAAATGCAAATGAACGTTGGTTTTTTACACCAAGCACCTCTTTTGCAAGTTCTTTAAGAGGAGCAACAGCCTCATCAAATGATTTAGCAGTTGTTTTTTTCTATTTGACGCATAGATACGCCCTCGCCGTTTGTAAAAGTGCAATTCTCCGTCGATGCCTTGCATCCCCTCGTCGTTCGCTACGCTTACTCCTCGGGGTAAACCCCTGTTAGAACACGTTAGCTTTTCAAGTACTCTTTCATTTCCCGCTCCTCCCCTCGCTTCACATCCCGCATTTTTTCAAGCTTCCTTTTTTCGATATCCTTTCTGGGACGCGCCAAAGCTATCTTCAGCTTGATACGACGCCCCTTATTATAGCAGGAAAGTGGTGCTAAAGTCAACCGGCCGCCTTGACTGAGCTTCACCTGCAGCCTCAGGATTTCCTTTCTGTGAAGAAGAAGCTTACGGGTACGCTTCGGCTCATAATCCGTATCATCGGCAAAGCGGTACGCAGGTATATTTGCATTGATCAAATACACTTCATCTCCCATCATCCGGACAAACGCAGAGTCAAGCTGCATATGTCCGCCTCTGATTGATTTTACTTCGCTACCTGTCAACACGAGACCTGCCTCATATGTCTCAATCTCTTCATAGTCCCGGTGAAACTTGCGGTTTATGATCTTCATGAAACTATTGTATCAAACTGGCCTACCCAAAGGTTAAAGTATATTTGGTTTACAAGAGTCCCTTCTCAATGATTTTGCTGACCCAAGGAGCAAGAGTCAGATTGTGAGGTATCTGATGCATCATGACCTGTGTTTTGGGAAGGATGTGTATACCGTATGCAAAATCGGGATTGGGCTTAGGGATAGTGCGGAGATTGACCGCAAAAATATGATCAACTTCATGTTCAGTATATCCGCTTTTTTCATCTTTGGCTTGATAATGGATGACTCCTAAAAAAAGAGGAGGTGTCAAAACATCAGGCTTTTTTACATGCCACTCCCTGTCAAGCCCTGTATAGACCGCATCAACATCATCCTCAAGACGATCCTCCCGGTATGTCTGGTGCGAGGAAAATGACAGATCATAAACACCGTCAAAAACAGGATGTCTGCGGTGCTGCAGGATGATTTGTTTTCCCACATGGAGAATTGCGGTAAAGCCCCGATGTAAGACTCCTTCCTTATGCAGTTTCCATTTCTCCTCTTTACCGATTATCGTATCGTTTTCATTGACAGCTGCTAGCTCTTGTTTCTCGTGATAATACTTAGTCATTATTTGTGCTTTATTGGTGTAATCCCTGGTTTTTCTCCTTCAAGATTAAGAACATTCACAATATCGGACGACGTCGGAAGGACATATTTGGTGTTTTTTTCAAGCACAATTGACGCTACTTCAAGCCGCTTCCATACCTGTGCCTTTTCATCAAAGTATTTGTTAGCAGCCTCAGCCAGCTTTTGGATAGCAGTTGCCTCTGCGTTTGCCCGGAGGATCTTTGCCTGTGCATCTCCTTCGGCTTTAAGTATCTCTGCGCTCTTTCGTCCGTCAGCTTCCAATATCTGGCTTTGTTTGATCCCCTCAGACTCCAGTATTGCCGCGCGTTTTTCACGTTCTGCCTTCATCTGAAGACTCATGGCTTCAGTTATCTCAGCAGGCGGATCGATTTTTTGCACCTCTACCCGTGTTACCTTCACTCCCCAGTTATGGGTAACTTCGTCAAGCACATCCCTTAAATTCGTATTAATTACATCACGGGCAGTCAGGGTTTCATCTAGAGATTTGTCACCGACTACATTTCTTAAATTTGTCTGTGCTAAAGTTGTTGCTGCCGTATCAAAGTCCTCAACCTCAAACTCAGCCTTTACCGGATCAACAACTTTATAATAAATAACTGCATCAACCGTGACTGTCACATTATCTTTGGTGATGACTTTTTGCGGTTCGACATTGATCACCCGTTCACGCACATCTACTTTAATCATCGTCTCGATATAAGGTAGTATGACGTTTAGCCCGGGCTCGGCAACTGCTTTGAATTTCCCAAGACGAAGCACTACAGCCTTTTCCCCTTGATTTATGACTTTGACAGATGAGATAAGCGTAACAATTGCAAACACAACAGCAATGATAAAAATTATTGTCGGCATAGATTTATCCTTTTATACAGGTGCAACTTTTAATGTTATTCCTGTCACTGATTGTATCAAAACTTCTCTGTGTACATCTATTGCATCCTCGCTTTCTGCTCTCCATGTCTCGCCCTCCACCTTTACTTGTCCAGGGTGATGAGGTGTTATTTTTTTTACCACAACACCCTTTTTCCCAAGGATGCTGTCGATATTGGTCTTTTTCGTATCAATAGAAAGCGTGTTTTTCACAATCTTTCGCCCGATAAAAACATAAAGCAGTAAGAGAGATATGACAAATCCCATGGCAACAAAAAACGAATGAAAAACTACTCCCAGCACACCTGATACAACAAACACAATGCCTATTATTAAAAGATCAAATCCTGTCGCCGCTCCAAGAAGAAGTTCTACGATGATGGCAACTATTCCCAAAGCAATCAAGATATAGCTCTCTGTATCCATATGCTTATTGTATCATATGATAAAATGAGCTATGCAAATCATTGCAGATCTCCATATCCATTCCAAATATTCACGGGCAGTCTCACAAAAAATGGATCTTCACGGCATCGGCAGTTGGGCGTCTATTAAGGGTATTGATCTTGTTTCAACCGGAGACTATACACATCCTATATGGCTGAGGGAAATAACCATGCATCTCAAAGAAACATCGCCTGGTCTCTATGAACTGAAAAAACCCGTGATGGGTCAACAAAACCCTGTCAAATTCATGCTCACAACCGAGATCTCAAGCATCTATTCCCAGGCAGGTAAAACAAGAAGAATGCACAATATCATATTTGCTCCGTCAATTGCGGTTGCCGAAAAAATAAATAAAGAGCTTCTCAAGCGCGGTACCAACCTTATGTCAGACGGCAGACCGATAACCGGTATCCCATCAAAGGATCTTCTTGAGATGGTTCTTTCAATTGACGAAAGATGTCTTTTTGTACCAGCCCATATCTGGACACCCTGGTTCTCGCTTTTCGGTTCCAAATCAGGCTTTGACTCGATTGAAGAATGCTTTGGAAAAAACTCCCGATATATCTATGCTATTGAAACCGGTCTTTCAAGTGATCCTATCATGAACTGGGGCATCAAAGATCTGGAAAACCTTTCAATATTATCATTTTCAGACGCGCACTCAGGGCCAAAACTCGGACGCGAAGCAACAGTATTTGTGCCTGCTGGCAGCAATCCGAACTTATCACACAGGAATTATTCCTATGATGACATCATAGACGCAATAAAACAAAAAGCGATGTCACCACTCAAAATCGGCTATACCATAGAATTTTTTCCTGAGGAGGGAAAATATCACTGGACCGGACACCGTGCATGCAATATCCAGTACGGTCCTGATGAGGAAAAGAAAAACGGGGTCATATGTCCTGTGTGCGGTAAACCGCTGACCGTCGGTGTAGTAAGCCGTGTGGCAGATCTGTCAACCAAACTCCTGACTGACAAAGATCTTCTTTTTGCGCAAAACTCCGCAGGTCTCACCTTTATTGACGATACGGAAAAAAAACGAAGACCATTTGTATCAATTATTCCACTTCTTGAAGTGATGCTTGAACTTGAAGGCGGTTCGCCTACAAAAGCAGAGCGAAGATATCACCAAACAATCACGGATTTAGGTAGCGAGTTTGATATTCTTTTGAAAATCCCATATGCAGAGATTGCATCATATGGCGGTGAACTTATGAAAAAAGCAATAGAGACAATCCGCACAAGACATGCACATATTGACCCTGGATACGACGGCGTGTTTGGGACGGTCAGACTATTTAAAGATGAAAAGCAAATTAAAAAACTCCCGACAGAAAAACAACCAGTGCTCTTTTCCCAATAAGGCAAAAACTGTTTTCAGGCAGATGGTTTTTTTTCTGTTTTGTTTTTTCCTGCCGACTCAGCTGGGCAGGCACTTTTTTCTTTCCTTTTCCTACCTTTCAGGAATACGCATTGATTATCTTGCTCCCACCCTTTACCTTACCGATATCCTTGCTTTTCTTTTGATACTGCTTTACTGCAAGGATGTATCATCAGCGTTTCGTAAACGGTTTGTTTGGATAGTTTTTACCCTTCTTTGTCTCAACTTTGTTTTTGCACTATCCAAACCTCTGTTCATGTACCGGCTCATAAAATATATCCAATGGTTTTCCGTATTTATCATATTCAGAAAACATTTTTTTACATATAAAAAGTTTATAATCGCGGGACTCATCGCATCCGTTATCGTCCAGGTACCACTTGTCATAGGACAACTCACCCTCAAGCGATCGCTTCAGGGAGTCTGGTATTTGTTGGGCGAGCGATATATGACTTTGAGTACGCCGGGGATAGCAAAGGCATCCCTTACTGGCACCGAAATACTCCGGCCATACGGTACCTTTTCACATCCAAATTCCATGGCAGGATTTTTTCTTGTCCTCTATATTTTTTTCCTGACAATGTTTTCCAAAAAACAATCCTTAGGAAGTTCCCTTCTTCTTATCTTGTGTTCGTTTCTTGTATTTTTTTCCTTTTCCAAATTTGCCCTTGCAGTCTTTGTCCTCTTAACAATTGCCTGGTATATAAAAAAACAGGAGCTCACATGCAGGATATGCACTCTGGCACGTATCATAACTCCGCTTTTCCTTGCCGGAATTTTTTTTACGGCACAAACCGATCCGCAAAGCATACAAAAGAGAATTACGCTTATCGGACAATCAGTGCTCATCCTTAGCCGTCACTTGTTAACCGGTGTAGGTATGGGCTCATACCTTATTGCGCAACACAGATTTCCCATACCATATCCTTATTTTTTCCTGCAGCCGGTCCACAATATATACCTTTTGTTTGCTAGTGAAGCAGGCATCATCCTGATGTGTATCTTTGCATACAGATTTTTCTTTTTCATACGAAGCAACATGAAAAACACTGCCTTTGTGTTTGTTATTCTTGCAATTCTGCTTACCGGTCTCAATGACCACTACTGGTTGACGCTGCAACAGAATTTTTTACTAATGGCGACTGTTTTGGGCATCGTGTTATACAATAAAGTATGAAACGCTTGGATGAGATAGACGACATACGCGGGATATCAATGATCGTCATGATCCTTATCCACACGAATGCATATTACCTGAGCAGTAAAGTTGCGTTTTACACTCTTGAACTAAGCCAATTTGCAGTCGTTGCTTTTATTTTCTGTTCCTCCTATCTATATTTTCAGGTGTCCCACCCATGCTCTCTCAACTGGTTTGTATCCTATATGATAAAAAGGCTCAAGCGTCTCCTTATCCCGTACTATATTTTTTTTGTTTTCTATACTGTGTTTCTCATTCTTCAAAACCCTGATAAAATAACGCGGGAGTACTTTGTAAAAAATATAGTTCTGACCGGAGGCATTGAGTTCAATTGGTTGGTCCTGCTTTTTATATATCTTACGATACTCATGCCTGTTTTTGAAATTCTTAAAAACAGATATAGACTGCTATTGTATATATATACAGCAATAGCTTTTGCATCCTCAATACTCTTTCTCAAATATACTCCTCTTTCGTACTACCGGTATATTATGTGGCTGCCATGGTCTCTTGTAGTTATTTATACGCTTTATTTTGACAAGATAAAAAACAATAGTATGTATCTTGTGGTATGGACCGGCGTTTTTTTTCTCATGTTTATAGTTACCCGCAATCTTATCCTTATCCCCCTTGATCATCCGGTCCGGATGTACAGCAATAAATATCCGCCCAATATATATCATCTGGCATACAGCCTAATGTGTGTCAATGTCCTGTATCTTCTTATCAAATACAAAGTGTTTGTCGGCTTAAAACCATTTGTCCATTTTTTTAGCAGAAATTCGTATAGTTTATACTTTATCCATATTCTTGTAATCTATGTTTTCAGATCGTTTGTAAGCATTGAGTTTGGCTGGGTGGGATTCTTTGCGGTTATACTTGCGGTAACAAGCATCATACAGTTGGTTCTTAATTTGATAGGAAATAAAATCACACAGCATGCAATAATCGTTCCTGAAAAGAAGTAGTCTTTGACTTATCTTTTTTCTACATTGTAAAGTGGACCAACTATCTGGATATTGGCTGGAGCACGCACGTTAAAAAAATCTTTAAATTCTTTTCCATCAAAGTTTTGTGAACCCGCATCACCGGACACTGATACTCCATTTGTTTTCCCATAACCAAAATCGACATTAACCGAAACAGAACTAACAGAATTAAACGGAGTAACATTTCTACTCCTCAATTCTTCTTTTATCTTGTTTGGATCCCAAGTGTCTCCTGTCGGTTTATCCGGTTGACCAACATGTGACGCAAGCGATGAATCAGCCCTTACCAGTAAGATAGCGTTTACAATATCGGCAACTTCATCCTGTTTTAACCATGCGGTTTTATTGTACTGTGACCTGTATCCCCAATCGCAATAAAACCAAGGGGACTCCCTATCCCATGCTCGCTCATTAAGTTCGGAAAAATTGCCTGCAGAGGATGATGTATCCTGCATGTGTTTGGTCCATGGTCTATTCCCCCCCCATATCTCGCCTGATGTCCAGGTATAGCCTCCATGTGTTGATGCATACCATGCTTTTATCACTTCACTCGTGTCATTTGAAACCATAACCTGAACATTGTCCCCGCATTTCCCTCTTATATCATTTACTGCCTCTTCCCATTTTCCTCCTTTATTGTGTCCAAGATATACTTGACAGTCTTGGGTCGTACATATCTCGCCACTTCCTCCATTCGTAGAAGCATAAGCAAAAGATGCAGCTGCAACAACCTGTGCCTTGAGAGCTTCGTATCCACCTGTGTCTCCCCAGGAACTTGGCATCTCACCTATCCCTTTCAAATATTCATAAATATCAACTTCGCCATATCCTTGAACCCTGATTTTGTTGTTCTGGAAATTCTTACATTCCAATCGCACATTATTGTAATACGCATTCAAGATGGTTTCATAATTTTGCCCTCCATTTTTGGCTCTTCCATAAGCACCGAATTGGTTCATTCCTACCCGGTGAACAGATCCGTATGTATAAAAAGCAAACCCGGGACTAAAACCGGGGTCAATGCCTCGATCATCAACGCAACCGCCAAGAGAAACTCCGGCAGAACGGGGAAGGTTAAGCGCTGCCTGACGTCCAGCAATAATTGACTGCTGCTGTGCGGTAAGCTGGGCTATCTTGCTTTGCAGCTCCCCCAGATATTTTTTGGTCTTGGAGACTTCGGTCGACAGAAACTCTGACTGTTTGTCAACATCGGCCTTAAGAACCGCAAGACGTTTGTTTTCGCTTTCAAGTGACGCTTTTTTTTCTTCTACGTCTTTTATATATAAAACTATTTTTGTGATGGATTTACGGTCTTCATCAACCAGTGTTTTCTGATAAAAAAAATTCTGCAGTGATGTGGAAAAATTATCGGCAAGAAGAAGCTGTAAAAAAGAAAATGAATTTTTTCCTGCATTTTTATAATAAGAACGGGCGCGTTCGCTTAATAGTTCCTTTTGGTATCCAAGCACTTCTTCACCGTCTTTTACCTCTTTTTGCTTTTTTGTGATCTCTCCCTCCAGATAATTGATTTTTCCCTTAATGCCGTCCAACTGCTTATTGAGTCCTGCCAAAGCATCCTCATTTGTCTTGTTTGCGCTGCTCATCTCATTATATGTTTTTTTTATTCTCTCAAGCTCGGCAGTCACATCGTCCAGCTGGTCTGCATAACTTACGGTCACTGCCATGAAAAAAACAGCCAAAAAAACAATCACAATCATGACTTTTTTCATGCCCCCATTATAAGAAATTTTTATTCACGTTGCCAGCTTGAAATTATGTTTGCTATACTGAATTAATCTATGAAAAAGGTTTTCATTTTTACGTGCATTGTGCTTTCTCTTTTTCTTTCCTCGCCCAGTATGGCACAAGGTCCTGCAGTTGAACGCTTTGCTACATGCGATGCATGCGGTTACTGTCCTGAGGTTATAAACGGAGACCTTCCTTCATGTGTTGAGATAATACCGCAAAATGCAGCAACTCCTCCCATTAACAAATCACCCGGAAACTGGAAGCCCTGTGTACGATGTCTTTATCCTGATCTTTATCCGACAACAAGCAACCCTGATCCTGCAGCATGTGATACAGTCAGGATAAATCCTGATACCAATATGCCGCCAACTCCCTATATCGGCAGACAATACACCATGATTGGATGTCTTACCTCAGATGGAGGGTTTGGCAATAACACAGGTTCGGGCGCGTCAAGTTTTGTCCAGGCCCTGTTTGACCTTCTGGTATTTCGGATTATGGGAGGGATTGCATTTCTCTATTTGCTGTATGGAGCATTTCTTGTACTTACCTCCCGAGCTGAACCCGAACGGTTGAATTTCGGGAAAAGGGTGATAATTGCTGCTGTCGTAGGTCTTATCTTTGCTTTGAGTTCTGTATTTATCGTAAATCTTATCGGGTCAGGAATTCTTCGTTTGCCCGGCTTTACCGGCACTGCGCCTTAGGTATAGCCCTCCGGTTAAAACAGAGACAAAAAGCGGGATAGCAAGAGCCGGTCCTGTATTGGGAATTGTTTTTGGAGTCGTTGTCTGATATCTATTTGAATTTGAAGCTGTAGGTGTTGCGCCTTTTTGGGTTAAGGACATGGCTTTAGCTGTCGGAGTAGGACGTCTGGTTGGAGTAACCGTGGTTTTATTTGACGAGGTCCCTTTTGTAAAAGGAAGAATCCTGTTTTTTAAATTTATTTTTCCGGTTGCAACGGCAAGAAAGATAACAACAACAAGAAGGCCAAGAACAAAGGAAATTGCTTTATTGAATTGTTCCATACTGCTATTTTATCATTATAGGATAAAAAATGCAACTCAGTTTGACTTTTTCCTTAAAATAAACAAAAATAGATATATGGAAAACGACCAAGAAAGCCCAAACGTAAATACGCAAAAGCTGTTTTCATGGAAAGCGCCGCTTCGGGCCTATAAAAAACGAAGTCACAATATACTCAGATTTTATCTTGCATTGGCTCTTCTTATCTCACTTATTGTATTTTTTTTTGGGGATAGGATTCTTCTTATTCCCATTTTGTCGCTCTTGTTTCTCTTCTATGTACTTACAATTACGCCACCACCTGAAGTTGATCATGTAGTCACTACCTTTGGCATCGAAGCTGCAGGTGTGACATTACGATGGGAACTTTTATCGCATTTTTATTTTACCAAGAGATTCGGTTTTGATATCCTGACAGTCGTCAGCCATCCTCCGTACAATTATCATGCGTATCTTGTAGTCCCAAATGAAGAAGTAAAAACAAATGTGTTACATCTTTTTTCAAGACACCTTTTATATATGGAGAAAGCACCTCACAATATTACGGATAAGATGGTGAATTTACTTTCCAAGCTCATTCCTGATGACGATGACCATACAACTAAACCTGACCCCGGATCTTTGCACCAAAAACCGATGCCGGCATCTCTTTGACTCCCAGTATCCTACCCCAATGTAAAACTCCCTGATCCGTTGACACAATGACTCCGTCCAGTTGCTTTGCAAGCAAGATAATATCAAGATCTGCAAGACTATCCAAAAATCCAACCCGCGTTGCCTGTCTGTATCTGTCCCTGAATTTTTTCACTACTTCACCGATTGTCATCTCAAACTCCTTTTTTGAAGCGGTTGTCTTTCCCTGCATAAGTACTCCGGCTTTCTGTATTTCCTCCTCACCTATACGAAGCCCCCGATAACTTCTGTCCCGAATATCTGCAACTAATTCATAGATCACTCGGGCTGATATAGAGGCTGAATTCACACTCGGTGATTGGATCGTGACTTGTGCAAGAAAATCTCTTAAAAAAAATTGCTCCCTATCGTCAAAGAAACCAAGAAATTCCTCGACAATGCGCGGAGGCATATAAAACTCTCCCTGTTTACCAATTGTTAACCTTTTTGCTGCTTTAGTCAGATATACTACTACATCTTCTGTTTTGTCTCCGAGGTTCATACCTTCTTCCATATTAAAAAAAAGGTTCGTATCCAAAATATAGCGATCCATATAGATATATCATAGCATATGACTCGTTAAAAAACCTGAATCACAATCGGTATGGATTATAACATTGGTTTATACCTTCTGTTTTGTTCACAAAAAATATAGATAATGCAATTATTACTTTTCTGCATGGCTAGTGTTGACAGATGATATATTTAATTTATATTTTGACCTCTTGTAAACCTATCAGTAGTGTTTTACAGTTTAAGTTGGCACAACCTATATGTTTTGTATATTTTGCAAACACAAAGATTCGGAAGTAATTGAAACAAGAGTATCTGAAGACGGGACAGCAGTCAGACGTCGAAGAAGCTGTCTCAAATGTAAAAAGCGGTTTACCACGTATGAGCGGCTTGAAAGCTTACCGATTTTTGTTGTGAAACGGGGAGGTAAACGCGAACGGTTTGACCGTGATAAACTAAGACGCGGTCTTTTTAAAGCCTGTGAAAAGACAACTATAACAGCAGCACAGATTGAGGACATCACAAATGGAATCGAACAGGAACTAAGAGAAATGGACGGATTGGAGGTAGACAGTAATACTATCGGAAAATGGGTTGCAAAAAATTTGAAAGTTCTTGATAAAATTGCATACATCCGGTTTGCATCAGTATTTAAGAGATTTGTAGATATCGACGATGTAGAAAAAGAAGTAAAAACACTTGTGTAAGAAGTAAGGGTTTGGGAGTTTATGGCTTTGCCATGTGTTATCAATTTGTTTATATTCATGAAATTAACTGGAATCTCTGAAAAAGTATTTCTCGACCGCTATTCACTTAAAGATAAAAAAGGAGCACCTCAGGAAAAAACTCCAGTCCAGATGTGGAAAAGGATTGCAAGGGCAGTTGCTGCAAATGAATCAAAGGAAAACCGGAAAAAGTGGGAAAAGGATTTTTTTGATGCAATGAAAGATTTCAAATATATACCGGGAGGAAGAATTTTAGCGGGCGCTGGCACTGGCTTTGAAGTCACTTTTTATAACTGCTTTGTTATCCCAAGCCCCAAAGACTCCCGGGGCGGTATCCTTGAAACACTGAAACGCATGGTTGAAATCATGGCGCGCGGTGGTGGAGTCGGTATAAATTTTTCCTCACTAAGGCCCCGCGGTTCACGGGTAAAAAAGGTAAATGGTTTTTCTTCAGGTCCTATAAATTGGGCTGAGCTTTTTTCTGTTGCAACCAAAGATATAATCCAGCAAGGAGGTACTAGACGAGGCGCCCTTATGCTCATGCTTTGGGATTGGCATCCGGACATCGAAGAATTTATTACGGTAAAGCAGGATCTTTCACGGATAAACGGCGCAAATTTATCCTTGTGTATCTCTGACTCCTTTATGGAAGCAGTTGAAAAAGATGCAGACTGGCCGCTTGTCTTTCCTGATACCACCGACCCGCAGTATGATGAGAAATGGGAAGGAGATCTTGAAGAGTGGAAAAAAATGGGAAAGAAAATCATTGTCCGAAAAGTTGTAAAAGCACGCAAAATCTGGGATCTGATTGCTGAGGCAGCGTGGAAATCTGCCGAACCGGGTATTGTGTTTATGGAGCGCTACAATAAGATGAATAACAACTGGTATTGGAATCGTATCAATTGCGTAAATCCATGCGGCGAAGAAGGTCTTCCTCCATGGGGAGTCTGTAACCTCGGTTCAATAAATCTTTCAGCTCTTGTGAAAAGCACTAATATAGATAAAAAAGGCACATTTGATTTTACTGCATTAAAAAAAGCCGTACGTGCCGGTGTGCGTTTTCAGGATAATGTCATTGATATGGATCAATATTTTTTTGAAGGAATCCGTAAAACACAGCTTGAAGGAGAAAGAAGATTGGGACTAGGCACTATGGGGCTTGGAGACGCTCTTATTAAGCTTCATTTACGATACGGATCAAAAGAATCCATCACTTTTATTGATAAAGTTTATAAAATCATCAGGGATGAGGCTTACCAAACGTCTGTTGATATAGCAAAAGAAAAAGGTTATTTTCCCAAATTCGACAAAAAACAGTACGTAGAAGGTTTATTTATAAGCCAACTTTCCCCGTCCTTAAAAAAAGAAATAAAGGAGTCAGGTATCCGAAACTCAATCCTTTTGATGCAGGCACCAACCGGATCAACCTCTCTTATGGCAAATACCACCTCCGGGATCGAGCCGGTTTTTGAGTTTGAATTCCTGAGAAAGGACAGACTTGGAGAACATGTCCTGCGGCATCACCTCTATGAAAAATGGTATAAAAAACATGAAAAAGAGATCAAGGAAGGAAAACTCAAAAAACCTGATTGGTTTGTTTCGGCAAATGAGCTTGCGCCAGAAGATCATGTGCTGGTCCAGGCTGCAATTCAGAAATATGTTGATGCGTCAATCTCAAAGACAGTAAATGCTCCCTCAACGCATACCATTGAAGATGTAAAAAATCTGTACAGTATGGCCTATAAGCAGGGTCTTAAGGGTATTGCGTATATGAGAGAAGGATCTAGACAAGGTGTACTTGAACGGATGGATAAAAAAACAGAAGAAAAAAAACCTGTTGCACCTCAATATAGCGTAAAGCCTCGACCTATGGTCGTACATGGTTCAACATATCGCATTAATACACCCGTGGGCGTCGCATTCATCACCATCAATACCAATGGAGGGTCCCCTCCTGAACCTCTTGAAGTATTTATCAATATCAGTAAGCCGGGGTCCGATATATCTGCCATGGCTGAGGGGCTAGGAAGAACGATTTCCTTAGCGCTTCGTTTTGCATCGCACCTTCCTGCGCTTGAGCGGGTTGAAGAAATCATAAGTCAGCTTCAAGGTATAGGTGGAGCACGTACTTTAGGATTTGGAAAAGATAAAATCAGAAGCCTGCCGGACGCAGTTGCCAAAGTACTGTCCATGCATTACTCTCTCGGAGAACATGCAAAAAAAGAGGATAAAAAGGATGAGCCGAAGCTTATCACCGAGGTAACACAAGCATCGCTTATCCAACAGCCCCCAATCAAAAAAGGACTTTTTGACCTCTGTCCCTCCTGCGGTGAAGCATCACTTGCCCACGAGGAAGGTTGCAAAAAGTGCTATGGCTGCGGATACTCGGAGTGCTAAAAATAATTTGACATACACCTATGGCTGTTTATACAAAAAACGGCGATAAAGGAAAGACTACTCTTTTTGGAGGAAAAACCATCTTGAAATCAGACCTGAGAGTTGAAGCTTATGGCACGGTTGACGAGTTATCCTCATATATTGGACTTCTATCAATCAAAGTAAACAAAAAAAAAGACAGTAATCTCTTTATTCTTATTCAGAAAGATCTGTATCATATCATGGCATATTTGGCTCTAGGTAATACAGATCTCTCTTCTCTCTCAACACATATTAAACGCTTTGAAAAAATCATAGATTCATACGAAACAGTCCTACCCCGCATAACAAAATTTATCCTTCCGCAAGGAACTGAGTTGTCAGTGGAAGCACATATCTGCCGTACCATATGCCGCAGGACTGAACGGGCTGTTGTAAGATTCTTTTATTCATCAAAGAATTCCGGGCAAACATTGATCATCCCGTATCTCAATCGCCTTTCTGACCTTTTATTTACCCTTGCAAGAGCGTATAATACAAAAGAGATTGTTTTGGGTTAGTTTGAATTTCTGGCATTTTTATCAGTGTCTTGGATCAGGGAACGCTGTGTGATTCAGCGACTGTGCCGCAACGGTAGGCCCGCTTTGCCCCCTCGGGGCTTTGGCGAGGCAAGTCCGATACCTTCCAGGACAAGTACCCCGAGCAGGGATCTTATATGACTTACATTGAACATCGACCGCCTTCTCCATCAACAGATACAATCGCTCATCAGATAGCCGTATACGGCTATAATCGCACTGAAGCAAGTCGGTTGAATGAGATAAACGAAGAAGAAAAAAGAAAAAGATATCTTCGCCGCAACCTTGAAACCACTATTAATCATGTATATGATGATTCTGCTGTATCTTTCACCAATCAATATCAATTAAGCCCAAAAGGTGAAATCACAACCTATCCGGACAATATCCCTTTACACATAGATCCTGAGGAGCGTGGAGGTTTATATAGCTTTGGACTTGTCTCAGCTGTTGGAGCAGCTCTTGATAATCCGTCGCAGGTAGTTGTTTATTATAGTCCGGCCGGACCTGTTGTATTTGATGATAACCAGGACAATAAATATAAAGATGTTGAAAGATATGATATTGGACAGCTGTATCTTATGTATTCAGATCCAAATAGTGAGACCGTCAACACTGTTACGGTAAGCGTATCCCAAGAAGGAGAAAGTTGGGTTGAGACAATAATGCCCGCCATCTATCATGAAGCAAAAAGCAAACCGGATGAAATTGCGAAAGTAGGTCATTTTATCACACACCCGGTTTTAACCGGTCACGATATTGAGGATTTTTTGACAAAAATGACAACACAGGATAACCAAATCATTTACCGCAATAAAGACGGCGCTAGGTTTTCACTTTATGAAACTACGGCTCTTATCCGCCGTTCTCTTACTAATACTCTTCCTCATTCAAGCATCGTTGACGCGGTGATGGACCAGGTAGATATTACAAAGGTATCACGGGCAGACATCGATTTCATATATCAAACAGCAATGATCCTTTATATGAAACAAAAAGGCTTGACAGACATGGCTCTGGGAGGAAGCTGCGGAGGCAAAACAGTAAGTCTTGATTCATTATCAGGCTATGATATAAGCACATTATCCTCTGATTTCAGGACACTGACTCAGGGAGGATTGGATAAACTTCTTGAAACAAAAAATGACACCGCATACTTCATCTGTCCAAAGTGCGGCGGACAGATTGAATCAGGAAAAGGAATAAGCGTATGTCCGCACTGTGGCGTAAGTAAAGAACAGTATGCCAAAGAAAAAGGAAGTCCAATATGTTAGTGATTTTTTAGTTATACTAAAAGCATGGCAGCAAAAAACTATACGGCAATCGATGATCTCATACAAAAATATAAGCCTTCCTATGGCCAGCCAAAAGAAGCAGAGCCTGTCATACGTGCAACCGAGACCGGACATATGCAGGAGGCAGTTGAACATGAAGTGTCACCTGAGGTGCAGCCTTTTATAAAACCGCGTAGTGAAAGCATCAAGCTTCCTGATAATCTCAAGATGCTTGGTCTCCAGCAGGTGAAAACAACCCAGTTTCCATCCTATAAAAATATCAAGCTCCCTATTTCCGATGAAAAAGTCATTACGGGCTTGCATGCCCCGGTCAGCTCCTCGCGTCGTTGGCTTTCTGAGTTTGCAGTATTTCTTCTGCGGCAAGCGCATTTGAGTTTAAGATTGGTTAAAGGAAAGGTTATACGCGTGATTAAGTTATAGATACTTTTTTTATTTCATTCTCAAAACTTTCTTTTCCCATCCCTCCGGAAAACTGTGAGGTTACTTTTCCGTCTTTGAAGATAATAAAAGTCGGTATGGAAAATATCGAATATTGCGAAACCACCTCAGCATTTTCATCCACATTTACCTTATAAAACATCATATCTTTGTGTTCCTCTGCAAGCTGCTCGATAATAGGAGCGGTCATTTTACATGGACCACACCAATCTGCATAAAAATCAACAAACACTATGCCTTTTTGTGATAGAACAGATTGTTGGAACGTGTCTTTTGAAAGAGATGCAACTGCCATCAATAATTGCTGAATTACTAAAAACAGATTACACTATACCCCTAATAAAAAGAGTTGTCAAGAACATTTTTGATAGCGCCCGGCCGTCTTTGCATAAAGATGTTATGCTAGAATAAAGAAATTATGACGATGCGTACCATTCTTCTTATTGCCTGTTTTTATCTGATTTTTTTTGTTGCAATACCGCCGTTTCAGTCAAATGACGAACCTGACCATTTTCAATACATATATTACCTTGCGCAGGGAATTTACCCCAAAATACCTGATGTAGGGGGACTTGTTGTTTTTGATCCATCGGTCCAAACCGTATACGACATTATAGAGGTAGTGAGTAACGATTACCATGTCCCGAATTTTAAAAAAATACAGAAAGCTGTATCTCAAAATATTCCGTTTTCCGTCTCAGACAAAACAAAGCCTCTGACATACCAAGCCCATCATCCTCCCTTGTATTTTACGGCAGCTCTTCTGTTTTTTCTTCCCAGCTATAAATTTACGCAAGGACTTATCCCGACATATTATGCTACACGGCTTATTTCATCTTTTTTCTTTATCCTCTCTGTATATATCGCATGGCTTATCGCCAAAATCCTTATAAAAAACCGGAAAACTGCGCAATACCTTGTTGCCGTCTTTGCGATAAACCCCGTAATGCTCAAAATGGGGGTCTCCATAAATCCGGATATCGCCTCGACAGCCATAGGTCTTGCAACCCTTTGGTTTGTTTTGTCGGTCCTGCAGAAGAAAATCATTACAAAGAAGGTTGTTCTTATTCTTATCGGTATTCTTTCATGTGCCGTATACATCAAGTTCCAAAATATTGTTTATCTCTTTTTTAGCTTTATCTTTTTTTGTACCTTGGGTGTGCGTATTCACAAACCGAAGAGGTTCGCATTACTCGGAATATTTGTCGTTTTGATCGTCCTTATAATCTATTCTCCATGGCTTCTTCACTCATTTTATCATTATCGCACCTTTCTTCCCTCCTCTTTTGTATATACTTTTTTTTGCACGGCAAATCTACCGCACGTCTCGTGGTTTAGGATTCCGTTTGATACGCTTTTGGAGCTGCGCCATAGCTTCTACCATTTTGCGGGCTTTTTGGGATGGGGCGAACCATACCCGTTTTCCCAGTTTTTTTTCACCTATGCTCTTTTTTTTATGGTGTTTATCTTTCTTGGCGCCATATATGTATATAAGACAGCCAAAAATCTAGAGTGGCGCTATATGCTGCTTTACGCCATTTGTGTTTGTTTGTTTTTTCTTGCAGTAAGCTTTACTTATAAAGTAAACAGATATTCCTGTGACGTACAAGGCCGCTATCTGCTTGCGGCGCTTTTTCCCTTTATTCTCCTTGCATGGAAAGGCCTCTGTCTAATACGCCCCGAAAAAAAGGAATCGTACGCAAAGGCATTATATGTCTTTGGTGTTTGGCAATACTTTTTCATACTCTGTTATGTATTGATTCCCAGATATTATGTATAAAAAAGTTGTTCTATTTTTTTTATGTATAAGCCCGGTAGTGACAATGATTACCATAGGATATCCGGTCAATACTCATAAAGAGACTCTGTCTCAAGGTTTTGTCCTGACAAAAAGGTGCTTTAAAGTAGGAGAGTTGGGTGAGTATCTTTCATGTCTTAGGTCTCAGGATCGTATCGCAGGTAGCCGACTGATCTGGGACTTAAACATCAAGCTTTACTCATTGTTTCCCTTATTTAATATCATGTTTTTTATAGCTTTTGGTATGAGTATAGTATTTTGTTTACTGATACTTATAGAGATGCAAAGCAACAAATCAAAGGAAAAATAAAGGATCAAACAAACCATTTTTCGGCAATTGCCTCTTCTATATCCACTTCATTTGACTCGGCAAGAAGCAATACATGGCAAAACACATCTGCGAGTTCTTTTTTAAAATCAGATCTCATCTCTGTCTGCGATTTGTTTTTATTTCTTCCTTTTCCTTTCATCATAAGATAGCTTTGAGTAAGTTCCCCAACCTCTTCCTGAAGTTTAAGAACAAACCATGAAGAGCTTCTTTTTATCTTATATTTTCTTGAATAGAGTTGTGATATAGACTCAATTTTTCTTGTAAGTTCTTTTATACCCATATCCTATATTATAACATATAGCAATCATTGCTATAAAAAACCTTAGATCTTGACAACTTAGCAGATCCTTTGGTATACTGCTAAAAGAAAGGGGGTGAGGTAAAAATATGGCAATAATTCGATTTAATCAATTTCCCCAATCTTGGCTTCGTCCGCTAATGTGGCAGGACGAGGAATATCCTGATATGACAATGACTGACGGATTGAATGTATATGAAGAAAGCAATAAAGTATATGTTGAAGCATCTGTTCCGGGTATTCCTGAAGACAGACTGGATATCACCTATGAAGACGGCGTGCTGAAAATTGCTGGCAGATACGAGGAAAAAGAAGAGGAAAAGAAAAAAAACAGAGTAGTGCATAAGATGCAACGCGTCACCTCTTTCAGCTATACAACCTATCTGCCCAGAGCCATCGATGAAAAAAAGCTTGAGGCGGTTGTAAAAGACGGCGTTCTGACTGTAAGCGCTCCTGTTGCAGATGCGGCAAAAGCCCGGAAAATACAGGTAAAAAAATCATCAAAATAAATCCAACATATGTGATTTTTCCTCCATCGGTAAAGACGGTGGAGGTTTTTTGTTAGGTATAATAGGGATTATGACCATAGATGCAGAAAGGGTATATGAACTACTAAGACATATCCCTGCCGGAAAGTTAACTACATACAAACTCTTATCTCATGCCTTAGGTATCAAAGCCTACAGGGCAATTGGTCAAATATTGAAAAAAAATCCATATGCCCCGAAAGTCCCCTGTCACCGTGTGATACGATCTGACGGCACCATCGGCGGATACTTTGGCAGATCAACCCCCCTCATGGTAAACCGCAAGAAAAATCTCTTGCGACAGGAAGGAATCAAGATTTCCGGCAATAAAGTTATGCATTTCAGACAGATGCTTTATGATTTAAAGCTTGCGCGTATAGATAAACATGGCAATAAGAAGATAAATGGCAGTGCCATAGGGAGAAAGAAAAAGAGAGAATAAAAGTCCCAGAAGTGTGATAAGAATATATCCGCTATATCGCATCTGTGATACGGTTGATCTTGTTACAAGCATGAAAAGAAAAAGGACAACAAGTGATTCACGCCGAAACGGATCAAGAGGAAACGCAAAAATAAAGCTCGCAGTCAAAAAAAGACCAAATAATAAAGTAAATATATCACGCTCATCAAAAAAAAAACTGTCGAGTCGAAATATCATAAGGCTATAACTTCAATATATCAAAAAAAAAGCTAAAACCGCGTCCAAAAATATAATATTGGTCAATGACATAAGCAACAAGACATGATGCAAGGGCAATGAAAAAAATCCGTATTATTTCTTTTTTGTTTACCCCCATAAATTTTATTATACTATGTATCATGCGGCGTATTTGTTCATTGATGCTCATTATGTTCTGTTTTTTCTTTGTACCATCCTATACAGAGGCTGTCGTGATTGAGCTTGACCCGGCAGTCAATTACGGTATTGTAAACCAAAAAGGAATGATTGAGGTACCTGCGCTAATAGATCCCGGGCTTGCCCAAGCTATCGCATCTCTTTTTACCGGTTCCTCAGTCTACATCAAAATCACAGATCCTACACCTGCATTTGTATCCTCTCCTTCAATGGCCACGCTTGATGCTTTTGCATCCGGCTGGTATATCACCTTAAAACCAAATAACGCATCTGATGCGTTTATCGGAACACTTGATGCAAAAACCGCAAAACCCATTGTCGTTGAAGTTGTCCCGCCTGATACTGCTTTTGTACGTGATATCAAAACAAAACACCCTCAGATTCTGCTACATACTGGAGGATTTGTCTATTGGCCGCGTGAGGAAGTAAAGGGTGTGCTTGAACAAGTTGCACCTCCCACTCTTGAGGCAATAAGTTTTCAAGCGGAAGACCCGATTACTTCAGATATGTTTGACTCAGTAAAACTCATATTCGATACTTTTTTCGATGCCTCAAATGATATCCCTGGTACTTCCATAAAGATACATTATCCATCCGGAACCGTACTTTCCCTTTCTGACATCCGACCCTTTGAAAAATTCGATGATACCAAAAAAACTGCGTGGAGAATGGCAATTGCATCGTGTGCAACAACTACAAGTATTCAGACTCAAAAAAAACCGGACAAAAAAGCGCCGATACGGTATATAAACCTCGGAGCATTTGCAGATCTCTCCCAGTCAGGACGCATCATAGCAGCGCGCTACGCCAAATTTCTATCACTTCAGCCCGAACTCACCTGGCCATTGGCTGTTGCAGGAAATGGGGGCCCCTATGACGCACCAAAACCGATTGCAGGCGTAATAGGAAACATCCAGGGACAGAGCGAGGGAATCCTGATCAACACTTCTCCACAGCAAACACCCGTTTCTCTCCCTTTTTCCACAGGATCCAAAGCATACTCTTCCCTTATCGGATCCTTTAACCTTACCGCATCTTTTCAGTTGTCGCCCTATGAAACGGTTGTCTTTGGCGATACTATATCAAATAGTTTGCCTTCTCCCTCTTGTGCACCTACAACTCCTCCAATTGCACCTACTTTCCCTCCTGAACCCACTACTCCCGCTCAAAAGCCCGGGCCAGTATCTCCTCAACCGCTTGTCCCAACTACTGCGCCCCGACAAAATCCGACACCGCTTCCGTTTACATTTGGCTTCCCTCAACAAAATACACCACTTGCCTATCCAACACCTCAACCTATTGGAAAAGTAACCTCACTTGAAGACGGGATACGTCTGTCAAAACATTACGCACGCTATGCGATTATTAAAATAGATCCATTGCTCAGATTTCCTATCACAGCTGCCCGAACAGTCAAACAAGCAGATATGTCGCTTGAATCTTCCATACAGTCTTTTTGGCAAATGTTGGTCACGCATATACAACAACTACTGCAGCAAACCGGATAATTACATATGATTTTTGCAAAGTATGGTACAATAAGAACTCAATAAAAATCGTGACCATTTATGAACGTTTTGAATAAATTTCAGTCCTGGTATAGAAATCTTCCTGAGAAAAAAAGATATATTGAGTTTTTTACCGCTATCCTTACCGTTCCTGTTCTTTTGACGGTCATTATCCTCAACATTACTTCTTTGAGAAATTCGCAGAAAAAAACTGAAACAAATCCTGAAAAACCCCCCTCCATAATTACTATTGTTCAAAAAGAAGGAAATCAGTCTACTCCCTCCCCTCAGCCCTCCTCGCCTACTGCCTCGGCATGCAAAAAAACTGTGGGACCTGTAAAAATTATCTATCCTTCTGAAGATGAAACGGTAGATCGTAATCCCGTATGCATTGAGATATCATATCCTGATGAAAACTACTGTAGCGTAGTATGGTCATACCGTATAAATAATGAAGATTGGTCTGATTATACGGACAAATCAATCTGTATCTACAATCTTCCACCCGGGGAAAAACAGTTTGAGCTGCGGGTTAAAAGCATCGCGTCAGGAGAAACTGTTTTAATGAAACGGGTCTTTACTGTTGCAGGTAGCATACTTCCCACAACTTCAACTGGAACAGATTCAGCAAATCTTGAATAAGGTATACCTGCTTTCATATGCACAATTCCATTGCAATAAAGCACATATAGAAAAAAAACAGTATCAAACCTTCTTTTCGTGATATGTCGTTTTTCGTGCGGGAAAACAGATAAAAAAACCCAAGTCCTATCAACATTATAAGCATTGTTTTAAAAGAATAGATCTGTATATTGATCCTTTGTCTATTAAGAAGGGTTAATATTCCAAATATAAGTGTGTTTGCTGAAGCTGAACCGATATAATCGCCAAAAGCGATATTCTTTTTTCCCATAAGGATTGCTCTAAGTGCAATGCTTAACTCCGGCAAATTTGTTCCCAAAGAAAGAAAAAGTATGCTTACTAAAAACACCGGAATTCGAAGAGCCTCGGAATAAACAATAGTCTGATCAACGATATATTTGCTTGCTATAAAGATTACTACCATTGCAAACAGTGTTTTATAGAGATCAACAATAAAGCTTTTGCCATCAAAAAGAATCTTATCCTTGATTCTTTCAAGTAAGCCTTTTTTCTTCTCAATAAAATAAATAAGGATTGCATATATGGCAATAAGAAACACGCCCTCAGTCCTTGTTACGAGATTGTCTGCTATAAGAAACACCGGTGTCACGATCACCATCAATGCAAAGATCAAATCTTTTTCATTTAACTGATGAGTTATTTGTATACCGTTACCAAAGATTGCCAAGACCGGAATAACAAAGAGAAAAAGAACAATTGTTGCACCGATGAGATTGCCTACAAATATCTCCGGTTCATGGCTAATGAGGGAATTGATGCCCACTGAAAATTCCGGCAAAGATGATAATATACCAAGCAGAAAAAAAGATGCCGCAAAGGGAGACAGATTCAACCTGTGAGCTAGACGTTCAACCGATGCGATGATAAGACCAGACGCATACCATATTACGACAAATGCCGCAACATAAATAATTGCTTGTAAAATCTCAATCATGATCTATGGATGTTTGGATAACACTAAAAAGTATACTAAAACCAAAGCATCGTTGCTAATGCATCTTTTTCTTTACCCTCCTTTGCTTATTTTTCAGTGGAGGTACAACCCTCAATATTGATATAATAAGATCATGGATATTTTGTTTATACTCGGGCTTATTCTTTTCAACGGATTTTTTTCGATGGCAGAAATTGCCATTGTCTCTTCAAGGAAAAGCAAATTAAAAAATATGGAGGCTACAGGCAATAAAAAGGGAAAAACTGCCCTTCAACTTGCGGAAAAACCGAATCTATTCCTTTCAAGCGTACAAATCGGCATCACTTTGGTCACTGTGCTTGCAGGAGCATTCGGAGAGGAAAAATTTGTTACAAAAATTGCCGCCTATATAGAACCGCTTCCTTATATCGGTATGTTTCATGAAGAGATTTCCTTTATGATCATCATCTCGCTTATTACTTATCTGTCGATCGTAATCGGAGAGCTTGTTCCAAAACGCATTGCCCTTTCCAACCCTGAAAAAATTGCTGCACTGGTTGCTCCGGTTATGCTCGCATTTGCGCACGTAACATCTCCTATCGTGCGGCTTTTAAGCGTTTCCACGGATTTTGTCTTTAAATTAATTGGGATAAAGCCGGGAAGCCCATCACATATAACAGAAGACGAGATACGGATACTCATACGTGAAGGTACTGATATTGGAATTTTCAGCAAGACTGAAAAGAAACTTATCGAGCGTGCACTTATGCTTGATGACCTGCGGGTTGGTATGCTTATGACGCCAAAACATAAAATGACAACTGTCAATATCAAAGAGTTTGTCGAGAAACCGAAGTATTACCTCACTAATTACCCGCACTCGCGCCTTATTCTTACCGAAGGAGACAAGGATACTATTTTCGGGGTCATCCATGTCAAGGACCTTCTTTATTATTCTTTTGAGGACAAGGACTTGGAACTTGAAAAACTTAAAAAAATAACTGAAAAACCGCACCTTGTCTCCGAATCAATGAAGGCAATCAAGGTCCTTGAGATGTTTAGACACTCACCTGTGCATATTGCTTTGGTGTTTGATGAATTCGGCAGCATTCAGGGCTTAGTGACATTAAACGATATTCTTGAAGCACTTGTTGGTGAAATAAAATCCCAGTCAACCCAAGAACCTCTTATCATGGCAAGGGAAAACGGATCTCTTCTTATAGACGGAACCGTATCCCTTTATGACTTGAAGAAAAGATTACAACAGCTTGACTTGACTCATAAGGATCTGGGAACCTATCAGACAGCTGCCGGATTTGTTATAGCTCAGCTTGAAAAAATACCGGAAACAGGTGCTTCTTTTGAAAAGTCCGGGTACAAATTTGAAGTTGTTGATATGGATAATAACCGGGTAGATAAAATTCTCGTGAAGAAAATCCGTCCATAATCCCTGACATGTTATCTCTCAGGCTCCGAGAAATTTTACCCCATACATAATAAGGATGCCTAAAAGAAAAATTCCAAATGATATCATTGATTTCCTGAGGTTTGTTTCTTTTTTGATCTCCGGCATCAAATCAGAAGCTGCAATATATATAAAACCTCCGGCAGCAAAAGGAAGAAGGTATGAGGTCGTCTGTCCGATATAAAAACTGAAATAATAGCCGAAGATGCCTCCAAGAATAGAAACAGCAGCTACCAGAAAATTCCAGGTAAGGGCTTTTTTTTTGCTGAAGCCTGCATATAAAAGTACGCCGAAATCACCCAATTCCTGAGGAATCTCATGAAGAGCTATTGCAAAACTCGTTATCACGCCCAACCGTGTATCTGTGAGAAAAGCAGCCGCAATAACAAGTCCGTCGATAAAATTATGGACCGCATCACCAAAAAGATTCATATGCCCAAACATATGGACCGTGCATTTTTTCTTATGACAATGCCTCCAATGAAGTAATTTTTCGATCACAAAAAACAGCGCAAATGAAAGCAAAACTATTGAATACATCAATTCCTGTTCAATGCTTTCGGAAGCTTCGGGCAACAGATGAAGAAAAGCACCGCCCATCAGTGCGCCGGCCGACAGGGAGATAAGAAAAAGCAGGAATTTTGACAGGGTTTTTTCTTTTATTGAGAGACTGAATACTCCAATAAGTGAAGCAGCACTTATGAGAAATGTTGCAAAAATAATAAAAAAAAGAGTTTCGGTCATTTTAATATGTTATAAATAAATGCAACTCAGTTGCATTAAATAGTCTAGTGTATTAGATAAAAGCTGTCAAGTCAATCTATATAAATCCTTTTACAGTATAATACACATATGAAAACAGCTGACGATTTACACAAAACCGGATTAAAAAAAACACAAGGAAGGACAGCAATTTTGCGTTTGTTAACTGATGTGAAAAAACCTCTTGATATAAATGAGATTATGAAGAAACTTTATAAAATGAAGGTAACGGTTAACCGTACGACTGTATTTCGGACCATCAATATCTTGGTAAAAAAGGGATTTATACACCGAATCGAACTGAACGAAGGAAAATACCGCTATGAGAGTACATTGCTTCCCCATCATCATCATCTCGTGTGTACACTATGCAACAGGATCATTGATATCGAAAGCGACGAACTGCACTTACAGATTAAAAGCCTTGCAAAAATCGTTGACAGATCATACGGATTTATTATCAAAGACCATAAGATCGAATTTTTTGGAACCTGCAAGAGTTGCAAAGGGATATAGATTTTATGGTTTTTTCGACACCACCAGTGCGGCAATGTATGTTGTAATAGGCACTGATAAGACAAGCCCAATGCTCCCAACAAGTGTTCTTACTATTTCATCCGCAATAATTTCATAATTCAGAACTTCAGATATGGGGTGCGGGTTGTTGATAAAAAGCAGCAAAAGAGGCAGTGAGGCTCCTGTATAAACCAATATTAATGTATTTGTCATTGATGATATATGATCCTGCCCTACACTCATTGCTCTTGTAAAAAGCTCGCCCCGAGTCATCTTATTGTTTGATTCTTTTAACTGGTATACGATTGATGATTGAGAAACCGTAATATCATCTAGTACTCCTAAAACACCTATAATAATACCGGCAAGCAAGAGCCCCTTCATGTTAATAGACCCTGCTTTTGCAACCTGTAAAAACCCTGACTCCTCTGAGGAAAATCCTGTAAGATGAGCTATTTCAACGTAGATATGTGCGAGAATACCTGTGATTATCAGTGCAATGACAGTTCCGCAAATTGCCACAATCGTTTTTTTATTCATACCGTGTGAGAGAAAAAACGATACGGGTATTATGATAAATGAACCCAACACAGCAATTACCACCGGACTTGCTCCTGCCGAAATTTGCGGCAAAACAAAGTTAAAAATAATAAAAAAAGTTAAGGCCATACCCAGAAGAGACATAAACCCTCTCCATTTTGCAACAATCAAAGTCAAAACTACAAATATAAAAAACAGGCTCAGAATTGCACCTCTTCTTATATAGTCGGATATATAGTACACTGTCTCCCCGTCCATGTGTTTAACCATTGAAACCATAACCCGGTCATCAACGTAGTATTTTTGTTCATTTACAAGAGGGATTATACCGTTTTCCACAATGATCTTCTTGTGAAGAAGAGAACCGTTGGTAACCGTCAATTCAAGTTTCTGGTAAAGCTGCTTTTTATCCATGACAGTTATCTGCTTTTCTTCAATCACTTTACTCACAATTGCCTCAAGCGCTTCTTCTTTCGGCGTATTTTCTGTAGTACTGATTTGTGCAAGAACATGCTTTTGACATGAGAAAAAAACTACAAATAACAACGTAAATAAAAGAACTTTTTTCATAAAATGTCTACTATGCGTTAATCATGCTCATCAAACATCCGGTCAAAAGTCGGGTCGCTTGCCCGCAGATATTCAACAAGCATAGCTGCATGTTCTTTTTCTTCATCCCGGTTATGAGCGAGAATTTTTTTTAGTTTTTCGTCTTTGCTTGCCTGTATCCTTTCTTCATATACGGATATTGCGTCAAGCTCCTCGATAAGCGACTGTCTTGCCCGTGCAAGATTTTTTGCTTTGTCATTTTGTTTTTCTGCATCAGTCATAAGATTGTACGTCATTTTTTTCACCTCCTTACCATATGCCAAAAAAATAATAAATGCCAAGTGAAAACATTATCAGACTTTCCAAAAGGGTAATCCACGTGATAAATTTCGGGGACGCCAACCACAACCTTGTAGTAAAAAAGGCAATAAGAAAAACAAGAACTTCATCAAACATATAAAAAAGTACATAAAGGATTATATAGAAAAAATAAAGCCAGCCCGGAAGCTCAGCTTTGGTTAGAATACAGGCAAAGGCAACAGGAACAGCTGCAGAACAGGGAAACTCAACAACCGTAATGACTGATGCAAAAATCACTATTGATAAAAGAACCGTGAGGGTCCTTGCTTTATTATCTAAAAGTGACTGGAATTTCCTTGAAAAGCTTCCCTCAATTTTTTGTGCCGTCCCTATACTGCAGGTGGGTCCCTGCTTCCTAAACTTGAGAAATTCCTTGAAAAAATATAGTCCTCCTCCGATCGTCAAAATACCTATAAGTAATTCCAGTTGCCTGAGGTAGGGAGTTATCAAATTGAACAGTTGATACCAGAAAAAGATCAGGAGTCCATAGATAAGGGCGGTCATCAATATAAAAGCACCTCCAAAAACAAGAGTCTTGAATCTTGATTTCAATGCCAAAACCAATGTCAGGATAATAAGAAGCGCACCCAGTGAACAGACATTAAATCCATCCATTACTCCCAGCATCACTGCAATGACCGGAAGGGCAAGGGAAGAAGGATCAATCTTTCCTATAAATGGAGCTATGATGGTATCATCTACTACATAATCACTCTTATTAACTGAGACTTTATCTTCTGCCGCATTGACAACGCTTTTACCTACTTGTCTTGCTGTCTGGTCATCAAACCCTACAAAATATGTTTGATCAATAAAAATCACCGGTACCAATCCTTGCAGTTGTAAAGGAACCTGGTACTTTTCATACAATTCAATCAAACGACTGGTATTTTTTGATGATTCATACTGGTTCAAAGTAACCTGCGGATAATCGTGGGTCAAGTCCTCCAAAAATACTTTTGCTTTTGCACAATGCGGGCAAGTCGTGCTGTAAAAAAAGTCAATATGAAAAGATTCAGCAGAAAAAACAGTTTTCTGAAACGGAAAGAGAAAAATACAGCAAAAAAGTAAAAAAATGTATTTGATTTTCATACGATGCAACAACTATTCTTTTAATATCCTGACTGCTTTACCTTGAATAACCGCGGATGCAATTTTTTTTATGGCGCCGTCCAAAATCCTGGCAAATGTAGGTTGAGATATATTCATCCTGACAGCTGCTTGTTTTTGATCAAGTCCGTCAACTTCATAAAGTTTTAGCGCCTCAACTTCGTCGGGAAGCAATATAACCTCTTCAAGATAACGCAAAGGAATTCCCTGCGGTTTAAAATAAGATACATTTGGTTTAAAATGCAGACACCTTTTTATTTTTGGTCTCATATTGTTTATGTACTACAATATTACATGATACAATAACCGAAGTCTCTGCTTGGTCTGTTCCTGTAGATCATGACTAAGCAGAGACTTGTTTTACTCCTGTTTGTTATCTGCTAATTCTTTATCAACATCCTCCATCTCCTCTTGAAGGGCTTTTTTATAGTCTGCAAGTTCTTGTCTTGTCCACGATTGACCACCACCAAAAAACCTACCCAATCCTCTGCGCACTCTTCTTCCGCAGCCCCATCCAAATCCCATTCCTCTTCCTTTACCTTGTCCGCAAGGTCCCATACCGCGCCCTGTCATAGGTCCTACACCTTGTGGCCCTGTTCCGTCAAATGCTGGCATATTTTTTCACCCCCTTTTGAAACTTTATGAACTTATAATCAAATTAAGTAACTGCAGTTTATTAAACCCGTAAACAGTTGCTCTTTAAGTCGCGGGAAAAATCGTTTGCTATAACTCATAATAATGAATACCTATTCATTATAGTACTTGACCGGAGTCTTGTCAAGAGAAAAAAACTAAAGGAAAAGAAGACTAAAAGAAACCATCATCATCCCGGCCATAATCCCGACAATGGCATTATGGCCCTGCTCATCGCGGAAACATGCCGGAAGAAGCTCATCAAAGCTTATATAAACCATAACTCCGGCAACAAGTGCAAAAATATAGGCAAGAACGTTCTGACTCAGATACGGTTTGAGAAGAAAAAATGCAATCAATGCTCCAAATGGCTCTGCCATACCGGCTATGAATGCGTATTTAACAGCCTTACCTTTGTTTTGTGTCGAGTGATAAATGGGTGCGGCAACAGCAATACCCTCCGGAATATTATGGATCGAGATCGAAATCGCAAGCAATAGGCCAAGTCGAACGCTGGTAAATGAACTCAAAAATACCGCCATTCCCTCCGGTATGTTGTGAATAATAAGTCCAAGCGCCACCACAAATCCGGATGAAAACAGTTTCCGGTCAATATTGTTTTTCCTTCTGCACATTTTTTCTTCCAGATAATGATGCGGAAGAAAAAAGTCAATGCAAGCCATGGCTACAACCCCTATGAAAAAAAACGTGTTAGCACGTAAAAAACCCAGATCTTCAATCGCATAAGGAAGCAGCTCTACAAAAGAAAGATAAATCATAACTCCGGCTGAGAGACCTAGAAAAAACCCGATAAACTTTCTTTTGCAAAACATGTGCGATAAAAAAATGAGGCTTCCTAAAACTGTTGAAAGTCCTGCAAGAAGAGTCAGAAGAAAAGGAATGAGGACCTGATTCAAATTCATCTGTTCATTATATCAGGAAATCGTCTGTCATTATAATCCGATGCAAGAAATGGATCAATTTACAGTTTTGAAGGATCAACAACAAGTATTTTATCATCCGACACGGACGGAATCCCTCTTCCGTCTCTATTGCTGGTTGTAATATAAAGCAGATTGTCCGGTCCAAGTGCTACCTCTCTTATCCGGCCGTATTTATTTTTCAGGTGTTCCCTTATCCTGACTCCACTATCCTCAAACACCGCTTCATACAAAGCCTTTCCTCTGAGACCTGCAAAAAAAAGGGATTTACCATAAAAAGCAGCGCCTGATGGGGCCCATGTGACAGTACTTCCCGAATTAAGAATTGGCGATACCATCCCCTGTCGGCTTTCCTCGCCTTCAATAACCGGCCATCCGTAATTTTTTCCTATTTCTATATAATTTAGCTCATCCAGACCCGAAACAACTCCGGATCTGCCATGTTCGGTTGCCCAAAGCCTGCCTGACATATCCCAATCAAGCCCTTGCGGATTGCGGTGGCCATAAGAATAGACTGGATTGCCAAACGGGTTCCCATCGGGAACTTTTCCTTCATCGGTCACACGCAGGATTTTACCTGCAAGAGATGTTTTATCCTGTGCTTGTGAAGGATTTTGAGCGTCACCGGTTGTTATGTAAAGAAGTCTGTCCGGCCCGAATTTAATCCTTCCTCCATTATGATTTGATGCTCCGGGAATATTATCAAGAAGTATCTCTTGATTATAAAGTTTGTCATCTTGATATTTCATTCGAACTACCCGGTTTAATGTTTCCTCACCTTCTCCGTTATAAGTATAGTATAGGTAAATATATTTATTTTGGATAAAGTCTGGGTGAAGCACCATGCCAAGTAGACCTCCTTCGCCTATTTCTTTTACGTCGGAGATTGTTGCAAACGGATCATTCTTGTAATTGCCATTTTCATCTATTTGCCGAATTATACCCGATCTTTCTGCCACTAAAATTTTAGTGTCAGGAAGAAAAACAATACTCCAAGGTACAACTAAATTCTCTGCCATCACGGCAACCGCCTGATTTTTGTCTTGGTTTGACTGCACTGATTCAGGTTGTTTTCTTTGAAAAATAAATACGGAAAATACACCTGCAACAAGGAAAACAAACCCTACAATAGCGATTGTCTTTTTCACTGCTATGGTCAAGTTAATTGATAACTACTAGAGCAAGGTTTCTCAATCCGAAAACAAACTTAAGGCTTCCTGCGCCTCAGGTAAATTCCGGTTAAAATAAATAGCCTTGCTAAACTCCTCTTTTGCATTTGTCTTATCATTTAAATCAAAATATGTTTTTCCCCGAAGAATATATAGCTCTGAAAACGCTCTATTTTGATTTGAGATGATTTTATCAGTCATTTCCAATACACGCGTATAGTTTTTTAATTTATAGTAGGCCTGAATAGGTTCTATTTGATACCAGAGCATTCTGGATGGAAGATGGCGTTCAACCTTTTCAAACTCCCGAACCGCTTTTTCGTAATTGCCACCATAATAATAGGCAACCGACAGATTAAACCGGGCATAGACATTATCCGGATCTGCTTTTAAACGGGATTCTGTATCCTGGATAGCTTTTTTCCAAGCATGTGTTGGATTACCCTTATCCGGAAGGATTTTTTGTATTGTCTCTTTTTGTGCAGGTTCGGCAATAATAAAAAATTCATAATTAAAAGCTTTCCAAAGCTCCTCAAACTCCTTATAATCATACCGTATATTAGACCCTTGAAGAGAATCATCCTGCACAAATTCTTTTGAAATATCATCATACCCTCTCACAATTCGGTAATGTCCAATATCTTCGCCTTGTTTAGTCCATGTACGTACCATGACAGGTATATTCTCGGCAACCAAGCGTTTTAAAAGATTAACCGTACCGTTTGGACGATGATAGGCTACCAAATCATATTTCTCGGCTTCACGCGCAAGCTCATCCAAGGTCACAGACTTGTCATCATTGTTTCCTTGCGTATTTTGATACGGCCGCAGGATACTGCCGAGTTCATGCTGGGAAACAGAAATATTAACATATGACAATAACATTGAAAGGCTTGCCGGACCGCAGTTGTTGTACGTCTGGAACACATGGGTTTTTTGAGGAATGATATGTTCTGATGGCAACTCAACAGTCGTAGACACTGCTTTGACTAAAACAGGTGACCGGTTACCTGCCAATTCTCCCGCTTTTAAGTGTTTTTGAGATAACAGCAGTACAAAAAATGAGCCTACGCTAAGAAAAATCAGCGGTATGAATTTTCGATAATCTGCTGTATTTGATTTGTAAAAAATATTCATATCTGCAATCAGAACTTATTATCATATTATTTGAGATAAGTATCAAAAAACTTGACAGAACGCTCAAGCGCCAAAGAAAGGTTACGTGAGATGTTATGATCATCTCCTTCATACTTTACCAATTCAATGTTTTTTTGAGATTTTTGCCCCGTCTCATACAATATCTGACTGAAAATAAAAGGTACGTCTTGATCTGCAGTTCCGTGCTGAAGTTGTAAAGGACCGGAAATATCATTTATATAGGTGATGGGTGCAATTGACTGCCAGAATATTGGGTTTTCCTCAAAACCACCATACCTATCAATAAATTCCTGTCTTTTCGGACGTCGTACTGCCTGTTCCCTTTGTGAGGGAACAAACGTTCGACTGCTTCGGAAACGGCGCCAGTTCTCTGCCATATCCTTATAGGAGACGGTTACTCCTGCCCATATTTCGCCTGCTTTAATGTCTCCTGTCGTAACCATTGAACGCAAAGTCAACATACCACCCATGGAATGACCCCACATACCGATTCTTTCCGCGTCTGCATCCTTATATTTTTTTATTGAGGATACTGCGTTAAGTACATCTATTGTATATGCGGGAGAATAATACCCTCCCTCAGGATTTCCTTCGGAGTTACCATGACCGCGGTAATCGGATTTAAATACAATATATCCGTTTCTTGAGAATGCATCAGTGTATGCAACGTATTTTTCCGTTGTCCTATACTCTTCGGGCTGAATATATCCATGATTAAATATAATCACCGGCCAACCAGCCTCCGGTTTCTCACCCTGCGGCACCGTAAGAAGGGCAAAAATTTTCAAGCCGTCCGATTTATAGGACGCTATATATCTGTCATAATTTGATCCGGGTGGAAGGGTTTGTTCTATGACAATATCGCTGCCGGGATAAACCTGCTGCCTCATATATTGAACTGAAAGCGGATGCATCTCTGGTGCAGGGCCTCCTGCCTCCTCTATTTGCATATCTGAATCAATCATGGTTTTGGAGAAGGGTAAAACACCCGATAGCAATGTAAGTGCAATAAAGCTTAATGAAACAAATCCGATTATAAAAATAACAAATATATATTTTTTCATGACATATGGAGAAATTTGTTCCCTTTTTATCACTACTTACTGAAAATTTACTGAATTTATTTATATATATGTTTGTAACATGCGATAATAACGTTAAAATATGGTCATGACCGCGTCTCCAAAAACACAAATAATACAACCTATCCCCGCAAAACTTATGCATGGGACTCACTATACATTGGCAGGAATAATCAGTAAATTTCCAAATACCCATACACCTCTTATCATTTCTGACAATAAAAAAAAATTCCTTGGGTTAGCAACCGTTCATAATACTCTTTATAACCGAAAATTTACTTCTTCAACTCCCGTTCTTACAACGATCATCAGCCCGCCCAAGATCTTTAGAAGCAGTCCATCAGAAGAAATCCTTTCACACATGAGTAATTCAAGACTTTATACCCTTCCTGTATTGGATGATGACGGAAATGCAATCGGTATCGTTAAACTAAAAGCACTCCTTGAGAATCTGATGACAAACAATCTGTTTACCGAAATACTTCTTGATAATCTTTCAAAAAAGCCGGTGTACGTAGTATCGGAAAACAGCACAGTAGGTGAAGTATTCCAGCTTTTCTTAAAAAAACGGGTTTCAAGATTAATTGTGGTTGACTCTGATAAAAAAATGAAGGGGGTCGTGAGCAAGCGCAGCATGATGTCCGTATTTTTTGTTCCGACTACACGCCAGAGGTTTTCTACACGGGGATCACCCAAAAACTACTCCTTTGACACAGAGAGCATAAAACGGAATAATGAACCCCTTTTTCCGTATATATCTCCGATCACGGATGCCCTCCATGAGAAAACGGATATGCATTCAACCGTGGAAAGTTTGCTGAAAAGTTCATACAATGCGGTCGTTCTTGTCAACAACAATCGAATGCCTCTGTATATTCTGACGACAAGAAATCTTTTGAACACAACACTCAAAGTCATGGCAGAGTCACCATACCTTTTTACCGTCGTCACCAAACTTCCTGAGGAAGTAAACGAAACCGAACAAAAAATGATAAATCAAATTCTTAGACAAACTAGCGCATGGATCAATAAACAAACCAAGATCCAACAGATCCGTCTTTCGACGAAAACGGTGTTTTCCCCTGAAAGAAAACCGAATAACTTTGAAGTCAACCTTAAAATTACTACAGATTCCGGTATCTTTTTCTCCCAAGCTAAAAACCGTGTGTTACTTCAATCTATACGGATTGTTTTGAGACAATTAAAAAAACAGGTTAGACGATCAAAGCAAAACAAAAAATCCTGAGTATTATCCGTAAAATGGGCATTCACCGTACTGATACACAGGTCCAACACCCTCGTCTCCCCTTACCTTATCGCCTCCTGCCAACACAGGCTGTGAGGAAATCAATCCATATATAACGGTTAGAAAAAGAACAGAGAAAAATAATTTTTTCATATTCTCTATATGCACATATTGTAAAAAAGTTTCATTTTCATTACTCTTTTTTTCTTACGTTATTCATACTTTTTTGTTACCTGTCTTTTGCCCCGGTGTTGTTAGATTGAAATATGTTGGAATTATTACTCATCAGTTTAATTATTTTCTGGTTTTTGGGATATGTCAGAGTTGACAGCTTGATTCTTCCTGATTATATTTTATTCACCCTTAACGGACGGAATATCACATTGTGGAACATTCTCATTCTTGTTGTTATCGCATGGATAATAGGAGTACTACCCTCACCTTTTCGGGAGATCGCATCGGTATTTCTTGTGTTGTGGATATTATCGGTCTTGGGGGTTATAGGATTTGCAGGACTTCCAAGTATCCTGATTATATCCCTTATTATTGGGTTAATCGCCTATCTTACCGCATGGCGCGGTCACTCTCATGATGTATGATTCTTTTTCCTTACTTATTGTTGATAAAAGACATACGTTATTTTTAACTTCGAAGGTTAGAGTATGCGCATACTAATTTTATAAGTTATAAATTTATTTTTATAACCCATATCTTTATGGGAAACTACAAAAAAATTCATAAACAAGGAGGAATTTTCGGTAACAGTATAAAAAAAGGGGCAAATTATTATCAGTTTTTTTTGCATCGCAAGATAGAACGTATTTTTTTTAGACAACACGGAGGAAAACGCCAAAGTCGTATTCAACAAATTCAATGGTCAAAAAACAGCAGCTTATAATTTAGACCTATTATAAATTCACATGATAGTACTCAAATACATATACAATGTAGCATTGTCGGTAATAAGCGGTTTTTTTAGTTATGTGGGCTTCATGTATGTGTTGCCGTTTACTTTAAACTATTCGTTATTGGGAGCTGCGATAGTTTTTACGATGGTCATTGCATCCATATCTCTCAGCTTAGTTCAGGGAATATTTTTCCTAATAAAATTAATAAATTTTTATCCATTCGCTCATAAAACAAGAGTAAACCGTAATTAATGAAAAAAAATATACTTGTTATAGATGATGATCAAGCCATGCTTGATAGCTTAGACCTTATTCTTTCCGAGGAAGGATATGACGTAGAAACTATGATAGACGGACGCTCCCTGGAAAACATATCTCCACGATATGTTCCTGACATCATACTTATCGATTATTTCTTACCGGATGAAAATGGTATACAGATCGTCAGAAAATTAAAAAAGCAAAAAAATATGGCAAACACTCCGATCATTATGATGTCAGCCGCTTATCATCTCACAAAGCAAAACCTGTCCCCGGAGGTGGATGATTTTTTTTCAAAACCTTTTGATATCAATAAACTTATGGCGTCAATTAAGCAACATCTGCGAAAAAAAAAAGAATAGCCTTTTATTCTTGTTTTATAGTGTATCCGAACCCCCGAATCGACTGGATAAGCTTTATTTTATGTCCCGCGTCAATTTTTTTGCGAAGATAACCCATATAGACATCCACAACCCTTGTCTCAATGTCAGGAGATGTAAGCCAAAGGCGGTTAAGTATGGTTGCACGCGATAACACTCTTCCTTTATTAATTAAAAGATATTCAAGCAAACGAAACTCCTGAGGGGTAAGTTTTATTGATTTACCGTTGCGCTTGACTTCGTAGTTTATGGAGTTAAGTTCCAGATCAGCAGCAGTCAAAATATCATTTCCCTGATTTTGACGCAATCGTGCCTTGATCCTTGCCAAAAGCTCGTTTGCATTAAAAGGTTTTGCTATATAATCGTCAGCACCAAGATTGAGTCCGCGCACGATATCTCTTGAAGTGTCGCGTGCGGTCAATATGACAATAGGCAAGCTGGGATAATCCTTGCGGATTTTTTGGCAGAGCGATTCTCCGCTCATGTCAGGAAGTCCAAGATCAAGGATTACCAAATCAGGTTCTCCTTTTTTTAAGATTTCCAAAGCTGCAGCAGCTGTTCCTGCCTTTTTTACGAAGTAATCCTGCTCCTGAAGAAGCTCCTTCAGGAGCGCCTGAATATCTGCATTGTCTTCAATCAAAAGTATCTTTTTCATATATGTATTATATCAACCGCTACTTTTCCTGCTGTATATTAACATCAAGCCTGTCCGGCACCTGAATCTGGGGCGCACCTGTATTTTGACTTCTTATAAGCGGCAATCCGTAATAAACAAAGAAAAAGATAAGAACAATTAAAAGAATAACCGTTAAAAACAACCAGAAAGGATTGTTTGACCCAGATGATTCATGGATATGCTCAACCTGTGTATTTGCCATAATGTACTCCGCTATGCGGAAATATCACCTCCTTTAATATGTTGTCATTAACGTCGTAACAGTCGACCAATCCAGATCAAAACAGATGCCCCAATCACGGCAACTATGATGCTGTAAATATTGAATCCCGTAACACCCGGAGCACCCAATAGATTCATAACAAATCCTCCCACAACAGCACCAATAATCCCAAGCAGTATGTCTCCTATCATACCCTGCTGGCTATTTGTCTTCATGATAATTGATGCAATCCATCCTGAGAGCAATCCGAGTATAATCCAAACTAAAAAGTTCATATATATAATGTAATTTGTAATACCTTACAGGATATGAGTTATGCATATGCACATGGTAAAAATAATGTAAGGAAAAGGTAAGTCTGAATTTATATTAATTGCGTTTATAAAATAAATTCAGTTCATCCCAAATCTCCAAAAAACCGCAGTTATGTTAAAACCACCGCTTGCCAGGCGTATTGCCTTTTTAAGCTCATACTGACTTATGACCATATCCAAAGATTCCTTTGTCGGAATTATCCCTGTGTAATACTTTTTCAAAACAGGTAATGCCCGATCACTGCCTAGTTGACCTAACGCCCAGACAGCATGATTTCTTGCTCGAAAACCCTGATTTTTATCATCAAGCTGTCTAATAAGAGCTTCAACACAATCTGTCTTATTATATTGCCATTTGGCATCCTGACAAAGACTTTTCGCTTCATAACCAATCCACACATCGGCAATAAAAAAGAATAAAAACAAAATACTGATAGCAATTGTGGCAATATAAAACAATTTTTCCTTGATGACTTTACTTTTCATTTTTATCCTCATAGGTGAAGATATCCTCAATTGTAACGTTAAAAAGCCTGGCAATTTTAAAAGCCAATCCCAAAGACGGTAAATATTTATCGGTTTCAATTGCAATAACAGTCTGCCTTGAGACTTTGATCTCCTCTGCCAGTTGCTCTTGAGTCAAATCGCGCATAGCCCGATAAACTTTCAATTTATTTTTCATTGATATTCCCTCCGTATTTCCTATTAAAAAAGTGATAAGAGAGGGAATAAATAGCAATGACAAACAAAGTCAGATAGGCAAAGATCATGCCCAGGGATTCAATATAAAGCCACTCCCCTTTACTAAAAACATGAAATCCTGATTTTGATGGAAGAAGTAAAAAAAATGCAGTGATCGCGATAGTCGGAGTAAATACAGCATAAGTTGTCCTGGCGGCTTTTTCTTGGATAGTCGCCTCACGTTCGTCCGTTCTCATCTTTATCTTCGATCGGACAACAATCATAAAAACCATTCCTGTGATTACAGCAGAAACTGCAAGAATATAACTGTCACGAACAGTTGCCAGTGCTATTATGGCACCAATAAAAAAAGTTGTTGCTGCCTGTATTTGTTTATATTTTTTTTCATGCATGATAATAATGTAATAAATACTTTACATTATGTCAAGTTGTATTAACATATATCCGCTTTCGATTTAAACAAACATATATGGCAAAAGTAAAAAAATTCAACTATCAAGCAGTTTTTTTGCAATATATAGAGATCCATTTATTGGCGGTTTTTTTACTCCGGACTATTTTAACAACATATATAGACTCATACTGAAATCTTACTGATTTTTTACGGAAAACACAGAAAAAATGCACTTGCATTCTAAAAAAACCCATGCTAGTATGACTGCTCGCTCTTAATTTTTAAGAGTACTTAAGTCAGGATTTTATGAGATCGGTTTTATTAAAGAAAGACTATAAAAAACGTGGGAAAGCGCTTGGCATCACATTGTTACTGGCAATAACTGCATTGCTTGTTTTTCCAAAAACTAGTGCTGCTCAATCCGCCTCATACTTGCACACAGAAGGTAATCGTATTGTCAACTCTGACAATCAAACCGTATCAATTAATGCACTTAACTGGTTTGGCCTTGAAACTTCAACTTTTGCTCCACACGGTCTCTGGTCACGAAACTATAAAGATATGATGAATCAGATAAAAAATCTCGGTTATAATACAATAAGACTGCCTTTTTCCAATCAAGCACTTGATCCTTCAAGCAAAGCAAATGGTATTGACTTCTCAAAAAACAATGAACTTCGTGATCTGTCCGGAATTGAAGTAATGGATAAAATCGTGGAGTATGCCAATCAAATAGGTTTAAAGATAATACTGGACAGACATCGACCGGACGCATATGCACAATCAGCGCTTTGGTATACGCAGGCGTACCCGGAAAGCAAATGGATTTCTGACTGGCAGATGCTTGCACGACGTTATGATAAGAATCCTGCAGTGGTCGCAGCAGACTTGCACAACGAGCCGCATGAGAACGCATGTTGGGGTTGTGGAAACCCGTCAACAGACTGGAAACAGGCGGCGGAAAGGGCAGGCAACGCTATACTTGCAGTAAATCCCAACTGGCTTATTATTGTTGAAGGAGTACAAAATTACAATAATGATTATTATTGGTGGGGAGGAAATCTCATGGGCGCAAAAGATCACCCGGTAAACCTCAATATAAAAAATAGACTCGTATATTCAACCCATGATTATCCTTCTTCGGTTTCCTATCAATCCTGGTTTTCGGCATCAAATTATCCGCACAATCTTTCCTCTGTATGGGATACTCATTGGGGTTATATACATAAAAATAATATTGCACCCATCCTTGTTGGTGAGTTTGGCAGCAAGCTGGAAACATACACAGACCGTCAGTGGTTCGATACCCTCATAAACTATCTCAAAATAAATAACATCTCCTGGTCGTTTTGGAGCTTTAATCCAAATTCAGGTGATACGGGCGGACTTCTTTATGATGATTGGATCAACGTGAATCAAGACAAACAACAAAAGCTCGCAAGCATACAGAATAATGGCATCAATATACCGATTACACCTCTTCCGTCTCTTCCTCAACCCACCATATCACCGACTGTCCAACCAACAAGCCCAACACCTACACGCATCCCCAGTCCAACGCCTACTCAACAGGCAATCTCTTCGTCTATCTCTGTCTGGTGGCCAACGCCTTATGCGCGCATATCAGGAACCCAGCCTTTCAAGGCACTTGTCGAAAACATGAACCTATCCGGTTATGCCATGTACTGGCAGGTTGACGGTGGTCAGTTGAATCCGATGTACGACAGCTATACTGACTATCCTCACAAAGAAACAAACGTTGATGTATCCGGGTGGTACTGGAGAGGAAATGGACCATATATGATCAATTTCATAGCAAAAGACCGTGTCGGAAATATAATCGCACAAAAATCAACCCTTCTCTATATCTCGCGCTAATAAAAAAGGGTTTGATGACCGCTTTGACAGAACCATTGTAACCGACAACACACACGAATCAGAGAATATAATGGTATCATACTATACCATTATGAAAAAAATACTCATTATTGAAGATGACCGAGATGTTGCTCAAGCTCTTACTACGGTATTGAAAGATACGTATCAGATACAAGTCCTTTATCAAGGAGGATCTGTACGTAAAACAATCAGGGAGTTTAAAGCTGATCTCGTACTTCTTGATCTTCTTATTCCCGGAGAAAGCGGAATAGATATCTGCAAAAGGGTAAAAAATGAAGAGGATTTGAAACATATCCCGATAATTATCGTGTCAGCTCATCCGGGTGCGCGGGACATAGCTAATGAAATCAAAGCTGATGATTTTCTTGCCAAACCGTTTGACATGAAAAAAATGTTTAAGATAATAGAAAAACATCTTCAGAAAGTTTCAGAGTAAACTTAATGTGCTAGATTAACCGATGGGGTTAGTTGTTGACTTTGCCTTAACTGGAAGAGAAAAACTAAAAGTAGAACCTTTACCCTTAACACTTTTTACCCATAACCTACCTCTGTGTTGTTTGATAATCTGTCTACTTATGTAGAGACCTATTCCAAATCCCGGATATTTGCTTTCGTTTGTTCCGCTTACCCGATAGAAGCGGTCAAAAATCTTATCATGATGCTTTTTGTCAATACCAATCCCATAGTCCTGTACACTTACAATGGCAACTCCTTTACTTAAGCCCACGCTTACTCGTATCTGTTTTTGTTTTGGCGAATACTTGACTGCATTTGAGAGCAGATTTTCCATTACTTGACTTATCATATCCCTGTCTCCGAAAATCTTTCTTTTGATAGCACCCCGAACAACTATGCTATGTTCTGTTGTTTTTTTTTGTCTGATATATGCAACTTCTTTGATTAATTCATCTAAATCAAAATGCGACATACGAAAAGGTATTTTGCCCATTTGCATTTTGGCAACTTCCAGTAAGCTCGTAATAAGACGCGTAAGCCTGTCTATCTGTCCATCCATCTTTTTCAAATAAGTTCCGTATTGTCTGTGTTTATTTTTTCTAACAATCCTCTCAAGCAACTGTCCGTAAAGCTTAAGTGATGTAATGGGTGTTTTAAGTTCATGTGAAGCGACGCTTATAAAATCATCCTTCTGTGACTCAAATTCTTTTAACTTTTTCAGCTCTTCTTCTTTTTTCAGCACGTCTTTCTCAAGTCTTTTTTGATGTTTTTGTAATGTACCGGACATCTTTTTTAAGTTTATTGAAAGAGTTCCTATCTCATCATTTGATAAAACATTAAAATTGAAATTAAAACGGCCTTCGGCAATATTCTGCGCAACATAAGAGAGTTTTTTAAGGGGCTTTGTTATTGTTTTGCGCAGATAAAAAAAGAACAAAGTTGTCAGGACAACAAACAAAACTACAAATATCATCATAAAAACAAGAATCCTGTTTATCAAATTTTCGTACAAAGAATAAAGGTCTTTTGATAAGCGTTGTTCATAGCTGGTAAAATCCAATAGTGATGCGTAGTTATTATCCGATTTAATCTGCCATGTCTGAAATATCTTTTCGGCTGATCCTACATCTCCATTCTTCATAGCCTCAATCAACAAATCACCTTCTTTGTTTAACATATCCAGCGTTGCTTCAAAATCTTTTAGATACTCCCTTCCTTGCGGTGTTTGAATCAGGGGACGGATTTCTTTGAGAATCTGACCTATGTATTTTTTCGTTTCATCAATTGATATGAGATCAATGGGATCACGGCTTATGCGATAACTTAAAACACTGTTTCGTGACTGCTGGCGAAGGAATCCCATCTGCATTGACAAATCGTTTATCCTATTGATCCGGACAATTTCTCTCTCCAAAGCTGTTTTGGATACAGAGAAAGTGATCAAGGCATATGTAAATACGCAAACAAATACAAAAAGAAGTATAACAATGGGTAATAGTATCTTGGTGCTAAGGGACATATGATTTAATAAATTGTTACTCCGTCAGGTTTAACTTCCTTTAGATAATCGGTCAAGATGTATTTTCGTAAGTAAGGAGGGTCAGCCTTATAGATACCGGTATTCGTAAAAAATCGGGCCTCTCTTTCCATCATGACAAGAAGCTTGTTGTTTAATGTCAGTGAAAAATCAAAAATATCCCATGTGCTGCGCACACCCCCTCTGTCATAATTATCCAACGATTCATCAACCAGTCTGATCGATTGGTCTTTGTTTTCCTTAATAAATCGCTCTGCTTTAAGAAGAGCTCTTAAGATCTTGCGGATTTTATCCTGGTTTTGATCTATAAAAAGTCTTTTACCAGTAAGAACAGACATTTCCGTATACGCATCCGAATAAAAAAAAGTTACTTTGTCTTCCGGATATTTTTTACGAAGATTATATATATATGGATTAAATAAAACCGCAGCGTCGATTGTACTGTTTTCCATACTCTCAATTAACCCATCAGGCTCAATGCTTACCGTGTTTACCTCAGATAAAGCTATTCCCTCGGTCATGAGAAATGAATAAAGAAAAAACTCCGTACTAACCCCTTTCGTCATGGCAACTCTCCTGCCGCGTAAGTCTGAAGGCGTCTGTATGCCGCTTGTTTTAAGACTTGCAACAACATGATTTTTGCTTGAATTATGAAGAGTGGTCAAAATGGCAAGATCTGTTCCTTTGTTGATTTGGTTAAGTGTGGGAATATCAAATACGGTTGCAAGGTCAGCCTTTGCTTCAACCACGTCCTGCAAGGCGTCTCTGCCAAGGATATATTTCCGGAATTTCACCGTAATACCCTCATCCTTAAAAAAACCTTTTTTATCAGCAACATACATAAGCGCAAAAACCGGTTGTTTTGCAACAGCTATAGTTATCTCTTCATCCGGTTTTTTATTTCCTGATAATGATATATAAACCAAAAACAGTATAAAAACCAAGAGAGGAAAAAGAAAATATGTTTTCCTATACGCATGTTTTACCATAAGCTTATTTATTACTCCCTTTTATAGTACAAACATGCGTTAAATTCAACCGTATAATGTGGCAAGGGCGCAGTTCAGCAATCCAAACCCGTGTAACGATCTTTATTTTCACGGAGTTGCGATTCGTTATAATATAAATATATGGATGTAAAAGAGGCTTACAACAAATACCTCATCCCTCCGAATTTGCAAAAGCATATGCTTCGAGTTGCCGCATTGTCTCAGATATGTGTAGAAAACTGTGACTACCCCAACATCGATATGCAATCAATTACAACTGCTTGCCTTTTCCATGATATGGCAAATATCATAAAGTTTGATTTTGACAAACCGTCATTATTTAAAGACGAAGAAAAAAATACTGAGTACTGGAAAAGCGTCCAAAAAAAATTCATACAAACATATGGCACCCACATACATACAGCAACACTGAAGATAGGAAAAGAACTGGGATTATCCCGAAAAACCCTCACTCTAATAACAAACCTTGAGTGGCGAAATACCGACACATTATTGAAAAAAAACTTCATCGAATCGCTCATTTGCATTTATTGCGATATGAGAATCGGACCGTTTGGCATATTGCCATTGTCCCAACGGTTGGCAAACCTGCAGACACGTAACCCGACCCATGATTTTGAGCTTATACATAAATCAGCATACCTGCTTGAAAAAACACTACAAAAGCACATCGTAATCAATCTTGATTCTATTACCGACTCTCACATCAACAAAAGGTTTGGAAAACTTATGACAGCGCAACTATAGCATTGTCTTTATTGCGCTTGTTCAGGCTTCTCTTCTATCATCAATCCGTATCCGTCGTCCGGGTTTCCTACTCTGTTTGCGCGAAGTATTGATATATTTAGACTCTCTGCAAGATCCGGTCTTACGGCAAGCAATGCTGCCACTGACCATTCACCACCCCGGGGAAATATTACATACTCAGGCATATGTGCACCTGATGCAAATATTTTATATAACTCATCAAACGCAACCCTCTTACTGTTTAATGTCTGAAGCAGTTCATTGTTAACAAGAGTATCCTCCGGTATTTTTGCACCAGCATTTCCCATATCGCTTACAACCTGTTGCTCATCAGCCCCACCTAATAAAGCTCCAAGTTTTTCTTTAACCCCCTGATTTTCAATGTCGCCAATCAAGACTCCGGGCGCTGTAACATAATTAGCATGATTACCTCCTTCATCGCCTTGACTTAATCCAAACGAAAGCCAGTTTGCGGTTATATTAAGTTTTATATCATATGCTTCACCCAGTCTTTGCAATAATAAGATTGACTGCACAGTTGCCGGTCCGTCAATCACGATCTTTACTCCTTTTTTCAACTTCTCATGATCTCCTTTTTTGATAAGAAGCAGTAAATATCCAAGCATGGTATCGGCTGATGCCATGCAGTCATCATGCAAAATAATCCCATACTCTTCTGGGTTTAGAGCATCCAAAGCATGTTTTGCTCCTTCAAGCAAATGAGTCTGGTACTCTAGACGGCTTTGCGGATCGGCAAATGAATACCCATGTTTACGAGCAATGTGTGATATGTCAAGAGCGTCTTCATTGAATGCTCCGTTTGTTACGGTGAGAGAAAACTGCCCGCTTTTATCAAAGTATGTAAATACCGGATGCTCTTTATCATGTGCTTTTTGCTCTCCGGTTAAAACACCCGCAGCGTTTTTTTCATTCCCGTCAAATCCCATCTCATGTAGAAAAGCAGTGGGCGAAATATAAGTACCAGGAAAAGCTCTTCTCAACTCCTGTGGAAACGGTATAAATGAACAAGAATCACTCTGTGTACCATCAGTAAACTTATGCGTCTGATCTCCAATCCGGGTTTGACACATTACTTGATCAAATGATGCTTTTAAGCTTCCTTTATCTTTCAACAATTCAATTAAGCTATTTCCTCTCTGAACACCTGTCTCTTGTTTTGCTGCCATATAAAAAATCCCTCCGAGGGGAGGGCAACTTATATTTAAAGATAATTATTTTCAAACTGTTTACCCATTAGCTAAGAATGGTATAGTTTTCTATCCTTTCTGTCAACGGATATATGTATATATTAGTAGGTCAGAAAAGTACGTCGCTTTTCCTATCAATAAGTCCACCCATATAGCGCGCCTCATATACTGTATCCGCGACCTTTACAATCTGTTCTTTTCCAGTGAATCGATCTATTTGTCCTTTCCATGTGTTGGTATATTTATGCCCCTCACATTTAAATACTTTTGGTCCACGAAAAGGATAGTCATGCGGCATATGTCTTAGTGCGCTTTTCAACACTTGATATATGGGGGTAACATCAAAACCCTTCTCAATCCATCCGTAATAAACCATTATCCAGAAAGGTGCCCCATCATAATAAACCACCATTCTTCCTCCATATGGCTCGCCTCCAAAAAAATTATCATGGGACTTCCACCTGCCTTTTTTAAATGGAATTGTTGTCGATCCGTCTGATTCTTTTATCCATTCCTTTTCGACACCGCCCGCATATCCTGCGTTATTGGAGTCAATCAAAAACCGACACAATGACGTCTTATCCGGACTCATGATTATTTTTAAACTCAAAACAATTTTTTTGCATCATCTTCAAGCAAAACTGTTATTGGTGCTATATGGCTATTGTACCAAACCGGCAGATGAAGAGGGTTTATAACCAACACTTTTAGGGCATCTGCTCTTACAAAAACCAAACAGTAGAGTTACATATTTTTCACACATATTTGAAAAAATAACGCTTTCATTCACCTACTTATGTCAAATCAAGAGATATCAAGACCTACGGAAAAAGAATTGGCAAGACAAGCTGCGTTTGGATATTCAGCTTCAAATATCAACAATCATGACAACCCTGCCTATCTTTTGCCCGGAAGACTGCCTTATCTGATGGAGTTTGCTCAAAAAGAAGGAATGGGGCTTGAATTGCAAATGGAACATGATGTTAACCGACCATACGAACCACTTCCTGAAATCCCACCTGTAAAACTACCGTTTTTAGGTATACATTGGCCGCTTACCGGCGTTGACCTTTCTCACCCTGATCCTCAGGTCGTCGATCAATCACTTGCAACTCTAAACCAATCAACAGATGTGGCGATCGCACTTCGGGCCGATTATATTGTTGCACACCCATTGACTTCATCTGACTGGGACAGTCTTCATATGAGGCAGGAACGAATTGAAAGAGCTAAGGCAAATATCATAACAGCTGTGGAATATGCTCGGGCACAAGGTTATGAAGGTGAAATCTTATTTGAAAACCTTGAATTTCCGCTGTATCCGGCAACTATGGCTGAGATTCTGGAAGCCAGACAGTGGATAAAAGAAGTGGAAAATCAAACCGGTGTACGGACAAATATGGTTTTTGATATCGGTCATCTCTGGCACAGCGGACTTTTGATAGCTGAAAACAACTGGAGACAAGAAATAAAAGATCATATTGATGAGTTTTCGAACGGATCGGTTATATTCGTCGATTATGCAGCGTCATTATTGCGTGAGATAAAAGATGTCTTAAGACTCATACATGTTGCAGGTGCAAAAATAACGCCAGCTGCTCACGACACTCATCTACCACCGGTGTTGGATTTTGGCCGGCTCTATGATGACCGTAACGAACTTGATGTAACTGCAATTATGATCATTTTAAAGCGAGCGCTTCGAGATAGAAAAGAAAGGCTGTTGGTAGTTAATGAAACACATCAGGGCTCTTACCAATCCAGAACTCATGCAAGTCAGTCACTTGAAAGGTTCTTAATCGGTAGTCTTGAAGAACCTGTCTTAAGAAGTAGAGAAAGGATAACGAATGAGGAAGCATACCACAACGACCCTCGAGTAGTAAGATCAATACTTGAATTCTGGGGAGGTGAAGGCGAATCATGGGAAGATATTGACACAATAAAACATGCTTTTATCGGAGTTGGAACCGAGAGTAAAGCAAGAAGAGGCAAGTCTCCTGTCTCAAGTGTTTCTCCGGACAGTGTCGGATATATGATTCAAGAAAATCAAGGAAAGGTAGAGCTTCACGCTTCTTTACTTCCTAAAGAATCAACTGACAGACCCGGAGAACCTGAGCGGGTACTGCTCATATGGGATGTTGACAGATTTCGCATGGTGCCAGACAATCATGGAGGCCACAACTATGACGTTGCAACTCCGCTTCTTACTCCAGAAGATACATTTAAAATAACAGAGCCATTGGTTGAACTTTACACGCAAATTTTTGCATATTACGGTATTCCTGTTATCGCAACAATGACAGGAAAGGGCTTGCATTTTGTTTCTCAAGTTACAGACCCTGAGGTCTTGAATAAGGTAATGTTGATTGGAGGCATCGTAGAAGATACTATTGCCGGCAAACTAAAAGTTGCCCCTCAGTTTACTAAGCACAACAAACCAATATCTCCTTCTTTTCAACTGGCACATGTTGGCGCGGCAAGGCTTCAGCAGTTCGTGAATTCACAGATTATAAGAGAGGCCCGTAGGTATATGGAGCCTGATCACTCCGTTGAAATATTCAATAAAGCGCATCCTGGTCGTATGGCTGATGGCCTGTCGTTGGACAATTTCAATGCTGCTTTTCCTGTGTACTACAAAAATATGAGTGCTTTAGGCAGTGTATATTTTTTAAAACCATTGACCGCCGGAGTGTCGCTTCCTCATTATCCTATCCAACTGCCTTTTATCGGTGAAGGCTTCAGATATCAATGGCAAGATGTATACCCCTTCAGGTATAGTTATCAGAAAGCTGCTGAATTTCTGGGTACGGTTGACACACATATCCCAGATGCCGGTACATTGGAAAGACTGATTGAAGAGTATGAAAGATCCGGATTAAAGCGTTTACACAGCGCCATGGACAGTTCTATGGGAGATCTGCCGGGTGATTTTGCCTATGGCTACAGAAAAGACGGTTATGACGCAGTACTCAAAAGAACTGCCGAACCTGATGTAAATCGCAATACTGTTCGTCACGCTCCTAGTTTTTTGGGCGGCAGAAGTCTCCTTTTTTATTATCTGGACAAGCTGGTATTTCAAGTCTTTCATTCCATGGGAGGAAACAAAGACAATCTCAGCGTGGCACCACATACCGCCGGTTTTTTAAGAGCGGTACTTGAGGATCCAAACCTGGGATGGGGAAATACATGGACAGGTAAAATGGACGCTGCTCTCTATGCCCGAAAAATAACCGAACAGGTCTTGGGACAGATGTTTGAAGAAGAATAAAACTGAAAGCCACCAACATCATACTATTCCCTCATATGCTTTTTTAAGAGTTGCGATATCAAGTTTTTTCATCGGTAAAAAGGCTTGTGTTACGCGGTCAATCTGTTGGCGAGTACCCTTGCTTAACATTTGATTCATCTCTTTTGGCACAATTTGCCAGGATACCCCGTACTTGTCTTTGAGCCAGCCGCATTGTTCGGCTGCGGAAACAGCGCTTAAGTTTTCTCAAAAAAAGTCAATTTCTTGTTGACCGTCACACTCTACGATAAGAGAGATCGCCTCATTAAATGAAAAATTGTGCATACGAGCGCTATCCATGGCTGAAAACCATTGGTCCTCAAGTTTAAAGTCAGTAAACATCACGGCTCCTTCTTTGTCCGGTTCCATACCGCCAGGGTATAGAGCAATGGTACCGCGCTTGGATTTCTTGAAAACCGACATATAAAAATCAGATGCTTGTTTTGCCCTACCATATACATCACCCACAAACATGAGTGATGGGATAATATTAGGCCGCACATCTCCATCCGGATCTGTAAGAATCAACTGCCAGGAAAGACCGTATTTGTCCTCTATCCAACCATACCGCTCACTGAAAGGATATTTTTGCAACGGCATCAATGTTTTTCCACCTTGCAGAAGTTTTGCCCATACAGTATCAATCCGAGTCTTTGCTTCCTTATCTTTTGAGGGATCAAAATTAACCATAAATGAAATGGACGGATTGAACTTAAAAAAATGTCCTCCGTTTATTGCCATAAATTCATAACCCCAAACTTTAAACGAGACAATGTCTGTGTCACCAGATGGCGTATTATGAAGAGTTACTATATTGGTAATCTGTGAATCAGGCAATAAAGAACAGTAGAAGCGTGCCGCCTCCTGCGCCTGTTTATCATGCCATAGATGCGGGATTATTTTTTGCATACCTTTTTAAGATAATTAATGAGCGACTATTTGTAAGACTTACTGATAAAAAATATGAAAAGCTTATGAAAGAAGTCAGTAATAAAGCAATGATTACAGACTTGTTACATAAACGTCATAGATATTTAATGTAAAGGGCATATCATGATTGAATCATATTAGTTCAGTTCAACTTACCATGAATGCAATACAGATAACAGAGTACGGTGATTCAAGAAAGGCTGAGATAAACCACTCTTTGCCCGATCCCGTACCAAAAAAAGGCCAGATACTCATTGAGGTTCATGATGCAAGCATCAACCCTTTTGATATAAAACTCAGATCTGGTATGTATGAAAGCTCAATTTCTATGAAGTTTCCCTATGTTCCGGGAAGTGACTTCTCTGGAGTGGTTATCGGGGTAGCTGAAGACGTAGATGAATTTGAAGAAGAAGACGAGGTATTTGGATCTGCCAGTGTTTTAAACGGAGGATCAGGCTCATTTGCAGAGTTTTGCGTGGCAAATACCCAAAACACCGCCCTTAAACCCGAGTCACAAGACCATTACTATGCAGCTTCTCTTCCTCTTGTGGGGTGTAGTGCAGTACAGGCACTTGAAGGTCATATTAAATTACAAAACGGGCAAAAAATTCTGATCCACGGAGCAGCAGGCGGAATTGGAAGTATTGCCATGCAGATTGCAAAACACATAGGGGCATATATTGCAGTAACGGTCAGCACAGAAGATATTGAGTTTGCAAAGGATTTGGGAGCAAATCAAGTGATAAACTATAAAGACCAGGATTTCACCGAACATATCAAGGACTTTGATGCGGTATTGGACACAGTTGGTGGAGATACTACAAATAAATCTTTTCGGATTATAAAAAAAGGCGGCATATTGGTATCAATGCTTGGGGAACCAGATCAAAAACTTGCTGAAAAACACGGGATAAAAGCAATCGGCCAAAGCACGAAGACTGATACAATACATCTCTCACGTCTTGCATCGCTTGTTGATGAGGGAACGGTCAAGCCTCAGGTGGAAAAGATATTTCCCATGGATGAGATACGCCAGGCCTTTGATTACTTTGAAGACGACAGCCCCAGAGGCAAAGTCGTGTTAAAAATCAAAAAATAATATTGACAGGGTTTGTTGTCCGCCGACTTAATTTGTTTATATTAAGTCAAGAATGAACGTTCATTTCCTCTTTATTCTTAAACCATGCAAGGATTTCGTCCATATCTGAAACAGTAAGAATACCTAAATCATGATTTGCCATTTTTTTAAGAAATTCTAATTGGTGTCTTTCTTCTCCTTCAGTCATAATACAGAAAATCGGGGTACCCTTCAGTCTTGCAGCAAAACGTGTTAAATCTTCTTCTGATAGCTCCCGCATACGTTTTAAACCACCATGTATTGAGGCTGCTGTAAAACCTGAGCGACGCAAAGCCGCAACAGCTGCCGGACTTCTTGCCTGACCATGTTGACAAACAACAAGACAGTCATATTGTGGAAAACGTTCTTTCTCGCTTGAACCAGCTACTTCACTAAGATACAAAGAGTCTTTTGGCATCTCACTACGTTGCATAGAATATACTGGATAAAAATATATAAGAGTAAAAAACAATGAAAATGCTTAATGTATTGATTTGAGCTCACCCTTCAACCACAACCTCAAAGCCGCCATACGCAAATCGCTTCATATCAAAAGGCATGGACATGTCTTTGTATTTTTCATCCATTTCCTTCATCACCTTGGCATTTACCTCATCTCTATGCTTTTTTGATTTATAAACAATAAACGAAAACCACACTGTTTCATCGGGACCTGCCTTTGCCATTTCAGTAAATGCTAAAGGGACCATACCCCCCTCTCCTTTGGGAGTCAGATCGTCGCCTATACATTCCATATACTCAAGCGCTCCATGCTTTTTCCACATTGAAGCTCCTTCCTCTGCCATTTTTTTGTACTCCTCAATTTTTTGTTTTGGCACAACCAAAACAAATCCGTCTACGTATTTTGTCATAGTATCTCACCCCCTTTCGTATGCAACTAATTACATTAGTTAATGAAATATACTGCCGTGATGTCTGAAGTATGTAAAAAGAATGTAAAAAAACAAATAGAAAAAAAAGAATATAAGCTATAAATTAAACCCTGAGTAATCCACGAAATGCTCTAGTGCTATAAAAACTTGGGGCGCTGTTGTGGTATAAAAAAACATGACCATAACGGCGGTCAGCAAACAAAGCGCCGCCGAGATTTCTTATATCGTCAGGTGTCTTTACCCAACTCGATGTTTTCGTATCAAAAACCCCAAGTTTCTGCAAATCTCGATATTGTCCTATTGTCAATATCTCAATTCCCATAGCAGACGCCATGTCGACCGCATTGCCTTTCGGATGTATCCCTTTCCTTTCTCTTTCTTTTTGCGCCTGGCCGTCATAACAAATGTTTCTCCTACCCAGAGGAGTCTCTAGGCAGCAATCATAAAACAGATATTCATGCGTCTTTTGATCAAAACCCACAACATCCGGCTCACCCCCGGTTCTTTCCATCTCATAAAGCAACCATAGTTTTTCCGCGCTTATATGAAACCTTTCCAATATTTTATCCCACAAAATACCCTTATGACGATTCGGATATTTCTCAAAACGGGTCTTTAATATTCCTAATATTTCTGCATGCTGTTTTGATGACAACACTATCTTTTTGTTATTATCACTTTTCATATCTATATATTACCTCTTTTATATGAGTATGTAAAGAAGATGCCGTAAGATCAAAAAAAGACATTATTGAAGAATCAAGCTTATCCAAAAATAAAATACTCCAATTAGGGAGATCGCCAACCCCCAAAAGGTTTGTCCATTTTTAAACATCTGTGCTTTTTTGTTGATTCGGTCGGGAAACGCAATTTTTTCTATTCCTTTCAGTAGCGTTATCCACCCCAAGATAGTGACGGCAACTCTGGGCTCGGTAACCCATATATTGTGCAGTGTGACTGTTGTCAGTCCCAAAAGAAACGTTATATATCCGGTTGATACGATAATCGTCTTGTCCTCCGTATAATCTATGACCCGGCCTAAAAACTTTGCAAAAACAGTTGCAAGACCAAGCATGATAAAAAGGCTTCCCCAAAACCGTGCAAGATACATCGAAACATCCATATATTTATTATACTACCTATCTTTGATATTCTTATATAGCTATATGTTTGTAGCCCTACAATAAGAAAAATTTGAATTCTATGCTAAAACATGATATAATGATACAAAAATATGCCAGAAATACATAAATGCTTTCATGGGCCTCACGAGATATCAATTGATGGACCAGAAAAGGGTTCTTCGTATAGTATAATTTTGCAGACTTCCGGATTTGCAGGACAAACTGATAAGTGGTCAGTTCAACTAAGAGACCCTACTGGCACAATATTTTATCTTTCGGTTGGAGGAGACGATCAAGGAAATCTAACACACGTAGATGAATTAAGTTTTTTTCTCCCAGTTGATGGTAGAATTCAATGTATTCACTACACACTATCAGAAGAAGAACCCGGTATAGCTACTTTACCTGACAACCCAACGCTTAAACAAGTAGCTCAAACAGCGGGTTTTCCGGAAAGGGTTGATTGTTTTGGTACAGCAATGAAATACTATGATGATACCCCTCCTTCTTATGAAGAAGTACGTCAATCCTTTTTAGTACAAGCACCGGCTCAAGCCACAACTCCTGTTAGCTCATAACCCAATTACAGAAAACCTCACAAGCCGAATGACATAGCTTTTTTTGTATCGGCCTAATCTTTGAATCAGTAAACATAATAAAAATAAATAAACATAAATATACTGTCCTGATTCTTGTTTCGTTGGTTTTTCTATATATATGGGCAGAACTTGCAGTCGGAATTTTTACAAACTTAGGAAGCTGACTACAACTTAAAGCTTACTTTATTAGTTTCATCTTTTGATACAAGGTCGAAGCCATTGCTACAAAAGAAATATTCACTCCCTTGACCTTTTCAAAAACATTTATGTCAAGCCTTTTGATGAGATGTTTTTCTAATATGACCGCTATCTTATTCTACTTTTTCCATTGACTCAACAATCCTTTTTAATGTTTCAATTGTTTCATTTGAATAAAATCCCCGCCAAATAAAATAGTGTTTGTTGTCTATCACTATCGCATCAATCGATAAACTTCCCCCGGCGTTTTCATTTAAGGGAACTTTTCCTTGGACAAAATATATTTCCAATCCGTCTTTGGTCGAACTTTTTTCAATCATTTTAACATCTGCTTGGATAAAGGCTTTGTTTGTCAGAAGTGAATAAATGTCGCTGAAAGTCGCTAAGCTAAAGTCTACATCCCACTTTGGTAAAGCAAAGGGCATTGATCTTTCGAATTTCTCTGGATCATAGCTTATGATCGTGCTTATTTTTCCTTCATAGACTGATACGCGCCAGTCATTGGGGTAGCTTATGGTATATCCCCTGTCATCTTTAAATGTTTGCCACAATGTTGATCTCTCGTAATTTTTGTTTCTTTTCTGGATGAGAGGCAGCTCTTTCCCTTGGATTGCGCTTATGAATAGATATCTGGACTCGGCATAACCCCATTCAAGACTTGCGGTAAAAGTAATATGGGAGTCAACATAGCGCTCTAGGTTTATAGACGAAGCTGCGTTCACGATAACATCGTTTAAACACTGCCCATCGCCTCTACCTGTTGAAATGCCCATGAGTGGCTCATCCAAAAGGACTTCATAGTCTTCGGCAATATCTGGGGTTTTTCTGGGTATTTTTTTGATAATGCCTGAAAGTGTTGCAATAGTACCGGGGGTATTGATATCCGGTGCAGAAACCGGAATAGAGCTCTGAACACTTTTGGTTATCTGACACTTTTCCAGAATAATTGCTTTTCCGTATTCTTTACCGAAATAAAATCCGATAAAAGGAAGAAGAATAAACAAACACATTGCAACAGTTTTTGAAAGGCGAGTAACGGTTGTGAAAGATTTTGGAAGTTGCATTGTTTTGATAACTTCAATCAAGTATACTCAAAAAAATATCAGAATAAAAGAAATGAGACGATATCCAAATTCCTATGCCTGTGCTTTTTTAAGTCAAATCCCAATCGATTTTTTAGAATTGGAGTCGTGAGTGACCAGACATGTTGTACTGTACCCATATTAAAATAGCTGTTTAGAGAATACAATGATCTAATGATACTAGCATATTCAAAATGACTAACAGATCTAGCGGGTTCCCCATCATCGAAACAATTAGATCGAGCTTCGTAAGTGTTTAACTCTTAGGATAGGTCAACTTAATATGTCAAAAAAAAGTATAATAAGATTTTCCATTTCACAACAAATGTTTTAGGAAATGATATTATTTATTCTTGTAGCTTATTACAAATAATAAACAATAGTATGTCAGAAATATTACCGTCCCCTACTCCAGGAGTTGAAACTTTTGGCGGCTTCCCCCTTCCAAGACCAAAAACCTTGTTGAAAACAGTACTAAAAGAAAATGGCCTTGACTCTCAAGAGTTTGAAAGAAGACGACACGTTTGGCGCACTGCTGCTGACCCCATATTGAAGTTGGTTGATGAAAAAAGCAGACTGGCCCATTTGACAAGTGATCCGGCAGGTCTTAAGGCAAACGACTACCAGCGTTATTTTGAAGGCTTCAGAGCGTGGAAAAACCAAACAGGACAATACCATGATGCTGTTGATGCCCAAAGTATATTGTCTGATGGCAGCGATGAGTCCCAAATTGAAAATTTTAGAACGAGGTTGGCAGAGGCAGCAATCAACGAAGGGCTAATTACTGAAGAAGATTATTTAAAAATTCGCGCAGAGTTTCAAGAAATAAAATCGTTTGAGTTGGGCAGGGTTCATGAAGTAATCGCAGCGAGACATAAAGCATGGCTAGAAGAAATAAAGAGATTGCAAAACGATGGGTCAGTATCGGCGGTTGCCCAAACCAGAGGTAGTTTAGACAGAGCCATAGCTGGAGAAAGGGCTATTGCCGGTGTTTTTGAATCGGGAATGACAAAACAAAGGATACTCTCAGCTTTAGAAGCAAAGAAAGAATACTGGTTAAAAAGAATGAAAAGCGTTGCTAAAGGAATAAGAGTTGCTTTGCCCTCTATAGAAACAGAAAAAAAAGCTCAAGAAGAGTTACAAAGACAGATAGTTTTAATATCAGAAAGAATAAGAGATTGTGATTTGGGGAAATTGCTTTTAGAGGAGATAGGTTAGTGCATTTATCATCTTGGGTATTTTTGCGTTTTAAAAGACCGGCGTCCCAAACCGAGACAATAAAAACATCCTGCTGTGAATAAACCTCTTATAATGACTATTTGTTTATAACCGAACAAAAAAAAGAAGAAATAAAACCACCGTGGTTAATACTGCAAAAACACCGACTGTCTTAATAAAGAAGTTAACCGCATCTGTCTTTTTACCATCGATAAAAAGCATAAGCGGTCGATAAAAAAACAGGAATGCCATTACCGCTACAGAGAGAGTGAGAACAAATAAAACTGTAATAGGTGCAAAAAAAGTATCCGGCTTGTTTTTCAAAGGCCGCGTAATAAAAGTCATAACAGAGACAACAAGAAAAATATATGCTGAGGCGCTTAGGGCATTTATTATCGGGTTTTTGGTCATACTCTTATTATATCAATTTTGCTTAAGAAGAATAACGTTAATGCAACCAGTTATTTCGTGCATATTTTTAGTCTTTCAGAAACTTTAGCGAGGCACAGTCATGGATTTTGAAGATCTTCAGTTTGCAAGAAAAAACGGAAAAGCCTGACAAATCAAATCTATTGTTTTACTCCAATAAAAACAAAGCGACTAGTTAGATCGTATGGTTTATAAACCTGTTTTTTAATTGTTTTAAATCCCAGTTCTTCAAGATAATTAAAAAATTCATCTCTCTTATACATCGAATCATAGGGATGATCGGTAAACATCTTGATTAATCTGCCAATTGGAGTTGAAAACGTTTCATATGAGGCGTCTTCTATAAAAATCTGGCCACCCTTTTTTAGTACACGGTAGAATTCATCTAATGCTTTTTTCCAATTTGGGATATGGTGCAGAACAACAAATATAAAAATTCCATCAAACGAACTGTTTTTAAAATTCAGTTTTGTTGCATTGCCTACTTTAAATGATGTGTTTGGCAGTTTTTGCTTGTTTGCAAGTCTTATCATCTTTTCATCCATGTCAATACCAATGATTTCTTTTGGTGCAAAGTATCTATCTATTAATGTTGCTCCATACCCGCTACCGCAACCTATTTCAAGCACTTTTCCTCCTTTAATGTAGTTTGGCACACCAAGAAAACCTTTTATCTCAATTTGGCTTTGGATAAATTTCCTTATCGGACTATTGACAGCTGTAAATTCTAATAAATTTAGTTTCATAGTAATATCAAATACACTCCCAAATTATTACTTTTTTATAACCAACGCGGAACTCTATTGCAATATCCAAGATATCTTTTCCCAAATTTTCTTCGAAGCGTCGGTTCTTCGTAGTAAACTACAAATAGATGAAAAAATAAAAAAACTAATATGGTATAACCTAATAAAGAAACGTGTCCAAAGTAGAAAAAGTATCCCAAAAGCACCAGGAGAGTATTGATATACATGGGATTTCTTGATCTCTTATATAAACCGCTCTCAACCAATTTTCTTGGAGGTCTAACCGGCACAGGTGTCCCTTTCCCTATCAATCGAAAAAGATTAATACACCTCAACCATACAGCTCCACCCAAAAGCATGAAGCCTAACCCAAGAAGCTTTATGAACGGACTGCCATACACGGGCAATAAAAGTAGATGGTTTAGTCTAGTAAAAAGAAATGGAAAAATAAGCAATATAAATGAGCCATAGAGAAATGCAAGAATCAAAGAGAAATATCTCATGGGTTAATTTTATCAAAAAAGAAGTGAGGGGGATTTTTCGTTATAGTAACATTCTCTATGCTCCCAGATCCTAAGGTTAACCTAACCAATGCTTTAGATTGTATTATCAAGGCATTTCAAAATCCAAACTGGGCGGAACAGGCAAGGGAAAGACTAAGACAAATAAAGAATTTAGTTAGAGTTAATCGTGCTTAAACGCTTTACTTCTTCTTGTATTATTTTTGTTTTCTTTCCGTTTTTTATTATCCTATATCCCTGTCTTTCAAGCCTGCACACAATAATTTCTGCACTAAAATCTGAAGCGAGTTTTGCAATATATCTGTCACTATTATCGTAGAAAGCTCCCAATTTTATTTGTCTTACTATTAACCTATTATTAAACTCCATAAAATAGTGACCATCAATATTTACACACTCATCCAGTTTTACAATCATTCTTGATTCTTGTTCATATTTCCATTTTTCGTATTTAATTTTTGCTAAATCAAGAAACATAGATTTATTTCTGAATAAATCCTGAGTTAATACAATCTGCCTGCGTATTGGGTTTGGATCATAGTCAACCTCAAAGACATCTGAGTTCAGCAGCTCAAATCCTAAGGCTACTCCTTTGTGCTTGTTAGCATAATGTGACCATAAAAGAGGCTCTGTTGTCTTGGTTGAGAAACACAAAAGACCGTATATTTTTGATACTCTATTACGAATATCCATATAACGCCCATATTCCTTATTCCTCATATGTCGCAAATATGGCAAGAGCTCGAATGGATCATTTAATGAGTCTATCGTACTAACCCTTATCATTTTTCTTTCTAGGTCGTGGATGGCGTTTTGAGAAGAAAGAAAGTGATAATATATTTGTTTGTTGGCGTGTTGCATTGTTTATTAAACAACTTTCATTGCTAAATCTCCACTCCTAAGTAACAAGCTTGTTTGTGTTTGAGATATTTCGTCCATATGAATCTCTTTAATATTAAAAAGTGTCTTTGGTACCTCCCCATGAAACCTACCCTTTTGAGTATAAAATACTAAAGTAGCTCTGTCGCTTTCTTCTTCACTGTAATCCTGCCAGTCTCCACCCACATAATAAAGAAAGTTCCCTAAATATAACACACCCTTTTGCAATGAAAACTTATACCGTTTAAGTGTTTCATACTCTATTAGCTCTATTGTTGTGTTTTCCACCACTTCAAATATATGCTCTCTTGAAGTGGGAGATTTAACATCATAATCTTTTCTACCAAAAACCCTTTCTCTTCTTAGGACGTACTCGATAAGCCAGTTTAAACAAAATTCTGTGTTTAATTTCGTCCAATTCTCTTTCCCCCAATGAACAGTACTCATTTTTGGTATTGTTTTGTTATTATTTCGATCAAGACCATAACTAGGAACCAAGTTCTTAAATCTATAGTAATAATAGGGAACCATTCCTATCTCTAATAAATCTTTGTAAATATCATCTACACTTTTCTCCGCAAACAAATATCTTTTTTTTCTTTTTCCCAACCTTTCACCATCTAGGTCTTGTATTAAAATAGATAAACTATTTAAGTTATTTTTTTCATAATTCTCAAAAAATATTTTACCAATTTTTATAAGAGCTTCTCTAAATTCTATGTGTGATAGTTTATCTGACTGCAGTTTTCTTTCAATATTTTGTATTGATTCTTTTACATCAATATTTTTTATGAGTATTGATAAACTAATTGTATTAATGTCTATATTAAACAGCTTATAAACTGTTTCGTTAAAGTGACGTAGTAATTTATTAGTAATTGATACCGTCTGTTGAATGTTAGGTAAGATGCCTTTGTGCTTAAATGATCCCCTAATCGTACCCAATTCTACAAGGCTTGTTTTATCAAAACATATTTTTGTTTTTAGCCTTTTTTCGGTAATTAATACTTCGTATTTCTCATGAATTGCTTGCTTATCTTTAATCCCAACATCTTTAGTTTCTATCGCCCAGAAGAGGTTTTCAATAGCGTCGTGAAGTAAAGAAACACCGACCGAAAATGCATACTCGTCTGTTGTTTCTTTCAGATATTTTTCTACTTCTTTTAGAAAGAATTTAAGTAGCGATATCCTTTTGATTAGACTTTCGCTTAATGCATATCCCTCTTTCATTTTGTTTCTAATTATTTTCCAAAAATAATATTAAGTAACCATTCAAAAAATCCTTGCCTTTTTACTAGAGTGCCATTTGTTCCAACCACTTCTTGAGAGATTATGGTTACGGAGGGAATTGGGGTAAGTGTGGGATTTGTAACCTTTTCTATTGGTTTTGTTGTTGGGGTAAATATTGGTATTTTGGTTGGGAGTGGAATAATGGGTGTAGCTGTTGGTAAAAAAGATACACCTTTTACTGCGGATATGTTTATTACAGTATTAAGAACACATTGATTATTTTCAAAATTGTATCCGGTTAAACATTTACATCCGTCTTTCAAAATATCATACATACTTCCTGTTCCATATTTATTAATACAATACTGATTTTGGGATATGCAACTGTCTCTTGTATCACTCCACACATAACCATAACTACATTTACAGGTATTGTCTAGACTATCGTAGCTTGAATTGTATCCGTATTTATCCCAACAAGATTGATTACCATCAATACATTTTGTTCTTGCACTGTTCCAAATATAACCATACTTGCATTCACAGCCATTATTGAGAGTGTTATATTTTGAGTTAAATCCATATTGGTCTTGGCATGCTTGGTCTTGAGATATACACCTATCTCCCGATGCAACATAGCCAGAGTAACACTTGCAATTCCCACTTAAACTATCGTAATAAGACATAAGAGGACAAATAGGAGTTGTAGGAATCGGGCGAAGAGTGGGAATTACGATACCCCCTCCACAGCCAGGATAATATGGAAGACAGGTTGCGCTAAGAGACGTACCGTCACAACATGAACAGCCACAAACACCACCGTGCCATGAACAACAACCAGATCGGGCATATGCTGTAGTAGTTAACGAAAGGAAAAAGAGAAGGGTAATAAAGAGAAAAACAGCTTTTCTCACAGCCCTATTATATTATTTTTGTTGACTGTTGTCTACAAATATTTCATCTAGAGTAGTGAGTAAAATAATCTTTTGCGTATAAGTTGGAACCCATTTTTTTATGTCTTTATTGACCGTCTCCGCCTTTCCCAATTTTTTTTGCCATTTCCTTCGTAATTCCAAATTTTTTAGATATTTCTTTAAATTTTTCGGGGTACTCTTCCATAAGTACGTGTAAAGGACCACGCCCACCACTACCTCCTTGGTTTTTCTGTGCTGCCTCACCACCTTCACCCCCCATAGAAAAACTGCCCTTACCGATTGATTTAGCTTTACCTCCGTCGCCTCCATTACCTATACCGCCCCTCCCTCCTCGTCCTCCAACAGCCCACCCTCCTTTAATACTCAATGCACCGCCACCCATCCCTCCTTTTCCACCAGGATTGAGGAATCTATCTAGACCAAGAAATTTAGACACCCCCGTTGTAAATAACCAAGCGATAATATTTGCAAGAGCTTCTTTTATCATATATTGTTTAACTAAAAGAGGACTCGATTAAGAATAAGAAAATTTTGCTCACCACCCCGCCATTAACACTGTACCAGATATTTAATCGAGAAACGATTGCAAAAGTGCGCATTCAACTTGAGGTGGCACGAAAGCTAGCCAGTAATCCGCTTGCTTATCAAGTTGTGGAGGTATCAAATGGAAGATTTTGCCAATTACCTGTACCGGCTTAGAACCAGAAATGGTCAATATATAAGCCAGCAGACGCTTTCTAAGCTATCTGGATATAGCCAGACGTATTTATCGTTATTAGAAACTGGAAAAGCTCAGCCGTCAATAAGATGTCAAAAATCAATACTAAAATCTTTATCGCTAGTCCAAAGTAGTAAAACTCTCGACCAAAAAGTAGTATAAATAGTGTATGGGAATAAATTCCAAAATTGCCAAAATCCCATTTTCTATTCTCTATTTAATACTTGTTGCTTTCACTTCATACAACTGGATTAGAGTTATTCTCTTCCAAAGAAACTTTGATGTTTTTCTCACCGAACAACCATGGGATTATTATTTATCCAACTTCTTTGTCAATAATCTTGGCATTACTCATCAACAATACTTTTTCTTTGCCTTTCCGCTTATGCTTTTGCTTCTGTATGTTGTACCTAAAACGATCGGAAAACTGCTGAATATGGATAAAAAAACCAATGTTAAAGGCGACAATCATGCTGCTATTCTCATGATTCTTCTCATTGCCCCGGTAACACTTGGTGTCCATAAACTACTAGGATCAGGTTGGAGAAATCATCTTATCCCAGGAATATTGCTCATTGTTTTATTTTCAATCTGGTCTTGGATTGATGAAAAGAATCAAAAATGAAAAAATATGCGTTTATTTTTATTGCCATCACCATAGCTATTGTTACATATCTCACTTTTTTTCAGCAAAATACTAAAGCTCCAGCAGAATATAAACTTGATATAACTCATGTTTCCGATCAGGATGAGACTCAAAAACTAGGGAAACGAATTGGCGGACATTGTTATCTAGCTTCAACTACGATGATGCTTAAAACTTTTGATCCATCGATTGAGTTTTGGCAGGTTCTAATTGCCAGAGGCAATTCCACTAGTTTCTCATACTACTTTCCCAGAGGAAATGAATCTGAAATAAAAGAAAGCTTGGTGGGTGGCACAGAAGAAGCGTTAAAGGCAATTAAGAACATGGGTTATCAACCGCACTTGAGATTACGAGCATTCCCAATTTTTAATCAAGATAATGGATGGATCAAATTAACAAAACAGTTAAATGGAGAAGTTAAAACGTTTTGGTGGATATCACCAATGAATGAATACAAATCAGTGATTGCTTCCGGCATACCATTAGTAACGGCCGGATCTCCCTGTTGGCGAGACTACAACGTGGTGGAGGGTTATTCTCCAGATACTCTATATGTAGTTGTGCCGGATCCCAACGATGAAGGAAAAACAGATCCCAAGATATCTTGCGCAATTGGCACTGGTCTGTATTCCGATATTGTTTATTGGGCAACGCCAGAAACTAAACAAGTGGATCACCGAGCAATTTTAACTGAAATGAAGAGTCATACTCAAAATGCTCCCCAGCAAATTGAAATGTATGCTAATTATTTGGAAAAAGGTAGCTCGATTACTAATTTTGAAATTGGCAGGCTCTATCTAGCTAGGCTTTTGACAGCTAAATATCTTAAAGAGAGGGGTTATACAAAACTAGCTGCTGGCTATGACAAATCGGCTTTATTATTGGAAGAGCTAACTGAATTTAAACCGGATGATGCCAATAAACACATGGAAATAATTATTGCCAATATGAAATTACTTGGAGAAAATGAAAGAGTTCTGATTGAAGAGTGGAATCAGATAAAGATTGATTAAAATTTGAAATTGTTGGCTAGAACGGCATTAAGTCTTTGACTTTTACACCAAGCGCTTTGGCTATCTTGTAAAGCGATTTTAAGCTGGGTGATCTTTTACCGGCTTCAATGTATTGAATATATTTGGGTGTAACTCTTACCATCTCTGATAGCTGTTCTTGAGTGATGTTTTTGCTTTTTCTCGCTTTTTTGATATGTTTGCCAAGTTGCTCGTCTTTTTGAGTATTCATTAAACATAGGCTACCAACTCACAGTTCCGTAAAGAACCCACTGTATGTTCCTATTTAGCCAGGAAAATGGCTTGTTTTTACCCCCACGCTCTGTTACTATCAAAGATATGAATACTGCTGACAAAAAGAGCAAGATCAGCTGGAAAATGATGGTTGTAATAATAATTGGGCTATTCTTTTTGTCCTATTTCTTCCAAAAACCATCAAAACAGAGTTCTCTCAACAAGCCATCCACTGAAACGGTTAATTCATCCCAATCTCCGTTGCCAACAATGACAGCTGAAGAAAAAGCAAGAAAAGAGAAACAAAAAACAGACCTTGCTACTCAATATTGTACTCAAAGAAGTAAACGAACTCGTAGGTTTTACCCAATACCAGTTTTAACTACTGTTGAAAATGGAGAATCAAAATTTGAAGTTAAAAATGACAACATTAAGAAAGGAGTTGATCTTACTCAAACTGACTGTAAAACAGTAATTGATTTCTTTTATGAAAATCCACTGATATTCAAAGATGTTCAAAGTTTGGTTGATGGGAAATACTGGATTGATATGAGCATGGTTGAACTGTCTTTTTCTATCGGCTATCCAGACGACATCAATAAAACTAACTATAGCTCAGGAGTGACTGAACAATGGGTATATTACAAAAACGCAGATAAAATTGAAGCAAATATTATTTATATTGAGAATAACAGAGTTACTTCGTATCAGGATTATTGATTTCTTTGGGATTTAGCCAATCGAGCCTGAACTAAATTGAGACACTCATTAGGTTTGGCGATAATTATTTGAAACTCGTTTTTGATCTCAGGAGATCTTTTTAATATTTTTGTATCGAGAGTAACAAAATATGTGCCTCCATAACGAATTGCCGTACAAACATGCATTACATCTCTTATTTCATTCTTTGTGTACTTATTTCTAGCCTTTTTACCGAACAAAATCTCCAATACTTTAGTCATTCTTCTGTCATCTTCATCTGACCCAGCAATACAAGAGCCAAGTCTTGAATGTCCAACAACGGCTGGCCCTTCAGAAAAAATGTAATTTGAAGCCTTTTTCAATCCTCTCGGGTATCCTTTTCCATCTCTTAATTCCGTTTCCAAAGTATCAGTAGTCTCAATGATAATTTTTTCTTCGTCATTTAACTTTTCGAGCTCATTAAGAGCTGAAATTTCTTGTTTGGCATTAATGCAACTAGTGTCGATATAAACTGAAATTAAAAACATCTTTTTTTAGTATAAATATCCGACTTAATTAAATTTAAACTTCAATATTCATATCAATATTTGGAACTTTTCCGTAATTATGAAGCACTGGAATAAATCTTTCTCCAAAATCCATAGATTTAATTAGAACTTCAGGATTACCAGCCTTTTCTAATAACCATTCGCCAGTATCTGTTTCTTGATCTGTTCCGTAGTGGTAAGAGTAATTTGTGAAAACAATAGCGTTTGAAGGAGATTGTTTGCCTTTTGTAGAGAAAGCAGCTGCATCTCTCATCTTTGTAATAGCAGTGACCCAAGGGACTTCTTCAGGACGAGCGTTAGGTGATAGGGGCAAATTCATGTCAATAAAAACAATAAACGCTTTTCCGATAACTCGCTGGGTAAGTGCGTGTTTATATAATTTTATCACGCTTGATTTAAACTCTTTTTCCCTATTGAATTCACCTTCTATATGTAAAACACCTTCGCGTTCTTTACTTTTGACTTCAACGATAATTTCTTCTTTTGTATCTGGATTAACTGCAATAAATTCTGAGTGTTTAGGTTGATTTTTTTGTCCCGCGTACTTCTCATCCAAAAATTGTATTTCATATCCCATACGTGCAAACATCGCAGAGATAGCAATTTCATATCTAACGCTTTGATAGGACTCATATTTTTTTAGTTTATCTAGAAATATATCTGGAAGATGAACAGCATGAAGCAAGCTACATACATCAAAGGCTAATGATATTAGTGCTCTTGAGTATCCATCTGGGACAGCTCTCCACATTCCGTTATGAAAATTTTCTGGTTTTTGATTCTTTTTCTTCCATTCGTAATGTTTGACAAAGCACTTGAAGATAAAATGTTGTTTATCTTCAGATAATTGCATTTGGGATTCCCACCATTCTTTTCCCAATGTTATTCTTAATACGTAAATAATAAACTCATGGAACGTTTCTCCTTCTTTTTGATACGGATATATCCGATTCCCCAATGCCCAAATTTTCTTTCCCTTAAAATGGATAGGTTTTACGAAATCAATGAATATTCCCAGTGGTCGTAGAAGTTGTTGTCTAGCTTTCTGCTCTGTTTCCATTTGTAATTTCATCTTTTCGATTTCAGGGGTAGATTCAATTTTTGTTATTTTAGGAATCCCATAAGGAAAACCACCCATTAAATAATGGCATTTTTTATACTTTTTCCCACTGTTACATGGACAGGGATCATTTCTACCAATTTTTGTCATAGATTCTAAAATGAAAATTAATTTCTTTTATCTTTTGGTGGACAAGGATCATGTCCATAACTATCTTTGTCTCTTATAGTCCCATCGGGTCGGTGCGTTACCACTTCTGATTTATTATTGACCGCAATTTCTCTCGCGGCTTCAAAAGCAGATGTTTGTGTTTGATGAATTGAGGTAACTCTACTATTGCCCTCTCCTCTTACTGCCCAATTGCCTTGATGCGGTACGACATGTTGATTTTGTTTTGCCATATTTACTCACCTCCAGTCAAAAAATTGACTTGACTTTCGTAACACTTTCGGTATATAAATATAGTATAACATATGAAAAAAATCAATAGATCCATAACACCAAAACAAAAGAATGTGCTTGATTTTATTGCTGATTACACCACAAAAAAGGGTTTTGCTCCATCTTTAGAAGAAATCGCTCACAAATTTAATCTTGCTATCTCTACCGCACATCAGCATGTTGGCGCATTAAAAATAAAAGGCTATCTAAAAAAGGAAGAAAATCAACCAAGGGGGGTGTCATTGTTTGAAAAAACACCAGACACTACAGAAATTCCCCTCTTGGGAATAATTGCAGCTGGCTCTCCTATAGAACCAATTGAAAACCCCGAACCCATCAAAGTACCAAAAACCCTAGTAAACAAACATGGAAATTTTTACGCTCTAAAAGTACGAGGAGATAGTATGATAGATGATGGCATCTGGGATGGTGATATTGTCGTTATAAAACACCAACAAACAGCAGATATTGGCGATACGGTAGTTGCCATTACTGAACATGGGGCGACTCTAAAGCGATATAGGAATCAAAAGGGCAAAATATATTTAGAGCCAAGAAATACAAGACTTAAAAATATATATCCTAAAACTTTAGAAATCAGAGGCAAGTTTGTTGGTTTAATTAGAGGAAATAATTAGTAAAAATGCTTATGAATTCAAACGATTTTGGATTAATCAAAACAAAGCTAGGGAAACCCTATTTTGAAGATAATAACTTTATTCTTTATAACGATGATTGTATTTTCGCACTAAATAAATTATCTGAGCCAATATTTGATTTAACTGTTACTTCTCCTCCATATAATATTGGCAAATCTTACGAGAAAGTCGTGCATAACGGAAAATATATAGATTGGTCGCACCAATGGATAAATGCCGTTTATAAAAATACTAAAAAAGATGGGGCTTTTTGGCTTAATTTGGGATATTTCTCGTATGAAAATAGAGCTAAAGCGGTACCAATAATCTATCTTTTATGGGATAAGATTCCATTTTACTTAATTCAGGAAATTGTTTGGCATTACGAGGCGGGCGTCTTAACCAAAAAATCACTCGCACCAAGAAATGAGAAATTTCTTTGGTATGTAAAAAACCCTGATGCTTATGTGTTTAACTTAGATTCAATTAGAGATCCAAACGTAAAATATCCAAATCAGAAAAAAAATGGAAAATTAAAGTGTAATCCATTGGGTAAAAATCCCGGTGATGTTTGGTTATTCCCTAAGGTCACTTCTGGTGCTAATAGAAGTTCAAAAGAAAGAACTTCTCATCCTGCTCAGTTTCCAATAGCGGTTATTAATAGAATTATCAAAGCGTGTTCAAACGAAAATCAAATAATATTAGATCCTTTTATGGGTTCTGGAACTACCGCAGAAGCAGCTCTTAGATTGAAAAGAAAAGTTGTTGGTTTTGAGATCTTAAGAGAATATTGTGATATTGCCGTAAAAAGATATGAAAAGGCCAAAACAGAGCTAGGTCAACTTCCTTTACTTGGAATGAAGAGTTAACAATTTATATTTTTTGGCTTCCGGAGTAAGTCTGCATTGTTGGCCAGTTGGAGATCTTTGAGCTATCCAATCGGAGTGTTCTATCCATCCGAAACGGATTTTAGTAATTTCTGGTAACTTTTCTTTTGTTGGTTTAGAGAAATTAACAGCCAGATAATAGCCGTCCTTCCCCTTTTTACTATTATCAGCTTGTGGCTGTCCGTAGCTTCTATTCCCGTAAATATCATTTACACTAGATGATGTTTTTATCTCGAAAGAATAGAAATCATTTGGGATATATACTATATCCTTGTCGCCTTTATTTGTTTCCTTTCTCCACAATTTTGAATCTAATTCTTTCAAGTGATGAGCAATTAAAATATGTAGAAAATTACCAATCATTTGCGGAGTTAAGTTTACTTGATCGCCAATTTTTATTATGCCACCAATTGTGCTATTAAAAATTTCTTTCCAGGCAATGTTACAAATATCTACTATCCCCTCAGGAGATATTGGATGCTGATCAACAAGTTTTTTCGTAACTTCTAGCCAATTTTCTACTTTAATATTTTTATATGGTGAGTCATTCATAAGTGTTATTTTACTAAAATAAGTTTCAAAAGAGAACACCTCACAATTTTTTAATTTGACATTCATTTTAATCTCCTGTTAATATGAGGTAGTTTTCTTCGGAAATAGTATTTAAGTTTTAGCCCTCCAAAGTGAGAGCGTCGGACTCAAAGAGAGTTCTGAGGCTCTTTTTTTATGCCTCATTAAGTCCAAATACTTGAGTGGTCGCAAAAGACCGAGTGTCAGAAGTCAAAACTGACAAAATCGGTGATATAAGTCTGTAAGACTTCTATATTGGAGATTAAACGGTATCGGAGCCCTGCGGTAAAGGCGATAAAGCGCAAACACCGAGAATGGAACAGGGGTCTTGTCTAGAAGCTCGCTTACAAAGCGTAACCGTCGTAGAAGTGCGAGTGAGAAGTAACACTTCAAGTCTCGTAAACTAGGATTCAAGCCTCATGGAGTGATAAAGCTACACCTAGACACGTTTGAACATGAGGAGTTATCAAGAACCGTTAATTTTCTTGCGACTGCAGTTTTTTGCTGTAGGGATTCACCATGCTTATAAGACAAAAGTATTATTGATTTTTAATATCATAGATCTGGATGCGAAGCAGACAGATGCCCCAGCGGCGAGCGCAAGCCCGAGCGGCGCTTGAGCGATGAGTGAAAGAACACATTCTTATAAAAAGATTTATGGAATATTTTGATGTGCGTTTTAACGCAAAAAATAATATTTGCGAGATCTCGCACAAAATAGAATTTAATGATTTTTTCTACTACCGAAATATTTTCATTACTGTTTTCTTATAAGAATAAATAATCACATCTAGCCATAGATCATAAGAGTGGGTTATAAATCTAACAACTCACTTCTATGATTTTCATATCCCACTACTACGATAGGTTTGCGACCAATCGCACGGATTTCATAAAGGCGGTTATCAACTAAACACTTACTTTCTATATTTTTTTATGGTCTAAGCTCCAGACTTCTCATTTTAAATATTGACAGCCGCCGCATGCTCTTGACTTCCCCAAGGGATTCTGTACCCTAGGGGGCAATGTTTAGTTTTGCCCTTGCTATCAGGATAAACCATGTATATACTGTTATTAAATACAAGATAAGACTCTTTGAGTTTTATTCAGTTTTAGTAAAAGTTTTAGGTATAGTTCCAGACGCACTTCTCGTGCCGAGGCTATACCTTTTTTTGTTATTAAGGAGGTAAATAGTATGCAGTATTCAGACAAAATAGAAGTAGAAGACTATTTAGATCTTTTGGCTAAACGGTTAGCTGAAGTCAGACTTTCAGAACTGGGTTATCGTTTTATCCCAGGCATTTATCCGTTATTCAGACACTTCAAACGGCTCATTGAAGCTAGAGCCAGAATTGTCAAACCACAGGAAGGAGGTAGTTTTATATGCCTCAAGCCGTAATTTATTCCCGTGTGTCAACCGAAGAACAAGCTAATGAAGGCAAGTCAATTGAGGTTCAGATTGATCTATGCCGTAAATGGGCAGAAGAAAATAAATATTCTATTGTTGGCGTATTTCCGGAGCCAGGCAAAAGTGCCACTACTCTCAAAGGTAGAACTGGTTTACAAGAAGCTATTGCTCAATGCCAAGATGAAAAAATTGACGCTTTACTGGTAATGGATACGGATCGGCTTGCTCGTAATCCATCAGATCATTTTTTGATTAAAAATTCTTTATCAAAAGGTGGTACCAGAATTGTAGCTGTTAATCAGCTTATGATTGACGACTCAGTTGAAGGCAATCTTATTGAAACCATTATGGCGGGAGTTAATGCCTTTCAGTCTCAAATAACAGGTAGAAAAGTAAAAAAGAGTTTAGAGAAAAAGTGCCAAATTGGTGATTGGCCGGGTTGGGCGCCACTTGGTTATATAAACGTCAACAAAGGCACGGATGATAAACCAATACGAGTTATAGAAATCGACCCAGAACGTGGACACTTAATGTCAGAATTGTTTCGACTCTACAGCACTGGCAACTACTCAATAGATGCCTTAGTAGATTTGTTATTTGAAATGGGGCTTAGATCTAGACAAGGAAAGCGAGTTTATCGGAGTATTCTCTACAACGTAATCAAGAATGTTTTTTACACTGGGATGTTTAAATTTAACGGTCAAATTTATAAAGGAAACCATCAAGCGTTAGTAGCTTCAGAAATATTTGAAGCATGTCAAAAAGTCAGTCAGGTCCACAACCAGAACGCCTGCAGAAGAAGAAAATATCGCTGGTTGTTAACAGGCTTTGTCTATTGCGGACATTGCAACAAACGTTTTTATACCAGTTGGAACCATAAAAAGAAAAAAGCGTACTATCACGGCAGTGTGAGAAGCGGCTGTAATCATTATGTTCCACTAGATGAGCTTGAACAAAAAGTGGCCAACGAGTTTAAGACAATCCAATTCCCCAAAGAATTCACTGAACGACTAACACAAAAAGCCAAAGAACTTGTCCAAAAATCACGAGAAGTACGAGAGGAAGAAATACAAACACTTAGAAACAGAGTTAAGGCATTGGAAGCTAAACGTAACACCCTAGAAGACAATTTACTTGACCAAACTATAGATAAAGAAACATTTAAACGAAAACATAATGAAATCGAAGTTCAGATACAGAATCTGGAAAATGAAATCGCTACTATTGAGAATCAATCTGGCTTTGATATTGATGTAATCTCTGAAGTATTAAATCTTACGAGAAATATCTACGAAACATACAACAGAGCTAATTTTGAAGCAAAAAAGCACTATTTGTCAATTTTCTTTGAGCGGATTGAAGTTAAAAATAAAGAAATCTCAAACGTGACGTATACTCAACTTTTTAATAATTTGCGAGCAACCGCAAAAGTTAGAGTAACGCCTAACTGGCTCCCCCGACTGGACTCGGACCAGTAACCTTGTCGTTAACAGCGACCTGCTCTACCAATTGAGCTACAGGGGAATGTGTGTTTTAATAAATTCTCTACCTCGAAAGCTTTTTAATTGCTTTTCTCTCTCTAAAGCCTTTTTTCTATCAACCACCTCTTCTTTATATATCAAAGTCCACTCTCCATCAAACCTGCTGGTAAAACTTTTCTTAAAAAAGACACCCTTGTGTAAACGTAGTCTTTCTTTAAGGTTTTTTGTTTGACCAATATATATTTTATTGTGTTTTTTATTATAAAGAACGTAAATATTATACATAAGACCTGCTCTACCTCCGCCAGTTGGCGGATGAGCTACAGGGGATTTGATTGTAAAGGTACAAATTGTTTTTCCATCAGAAACAAAGATCCTTCCGAAGGAAAGCTAAACTATTATACATGACTCAGGCCTTAGATCCAACTTCAGTAGCTAAAAAATTGCACGGTTCACACCGTTTTCTTTCCTCATTAATAAACCCTTCTTACTTTAATATGTTGTAGTTACAACATGAACAAACAAAGACAAGAAGACATCAAGCAACATTTTGAAAAACTTTACCAATCCGGCGTCACTCCCTGGACCGATCACCCGCTTGAGCCCGCACTTGCTTATTACATGACATATCTTAAAGAAAAAAAACCAAATGCAAAGATACTTGATCTCGGGTGCGGAGACGGATGGATCAGTGTCCAGGCTGCAAAAGCATCATTTGAGACATGGGGCATTGATAGTTCGCCTACGGCAATTGAGTCTGCAAAAAAACGGGCGCAAAAAGAGAGGCTTGACACAAAGACGCATTTTCTGGTCGGAGACGCGCTTGATTTGCCTTATGAAGATAATTTTTTTGACGCTCTTGTGGATCGCGGTCTTTTTCATCATGTTTTGGTTGAAAACAGACAAGCATATCTAAACAATGTTGTACGCGTTTTAAAAAAGAAGTCTGTGATGTATTTGGCGGTATTCAGCGACAAAAACTCTATGGGGATCGGACAGATGTTTACCAAAAAAAGTGTATCTGACTTATTTGGCGATCGCTTTTCTATCGTTTATTTTCAACAGGATCCGTACCCGACCTCAGCGCCAGCGCATCTCATTCACTTTATCTTAAAAAGAAAACAACCTTAATACAACATCTTATCCTTGTCTTAATTGAAAGCATAGGTTCTGTCTATCCTTGATGCTACGACAAGATCTCTTACCGACAGTTGTTTGTTTTGCGAATTTAGTATAACCGCTACCTTATTCCACCCTTGAAGTTTTATATCCACACCATAACTACTTGATTCAGCCACCTCTCCGACTCTTACAATAAATCTCAAAGCTATTTTCATGTTTTTAAAAACAAATACTTTTTCTATACTTCTCCTACTCAAAATTTCCCAGCCCTCGGTCGTCTTGTAAAGCTGTTCATACTGGCCGTTTTTCACAGTACCAGTCCCTGAGGATCGCTCAACTGATCTTACACGCATTAATTCTTTTTTCATGACGGTATTATGAAGCTAAAACATGTAGTTTCTGTAATAGTCAAATAAGAATATGGTCAAAAAGGCAGTGTCGTTTTTTCTCTAGTTTTCAACACATTATTGCTATTGATAAAGATCCCGTAACACCTTGTTACTTTATACTCTCTTAAAAACAACCTTTTTATCAATCGGTTTGGTACACTGTGCACAATGGGAGCACTACCACAAGGAAAAGAAACAACACTGCTTTATGGTTACTCAACTCTTTATACACTAGCTCTCACTGATCCGGAAAAACATAGGAGTGAAATTGATGATATTAAACATAATATCGGCCTGCTCGCACAAGGTTTCGTAGAATCTGGACAAGACAGGTTGGTTTTACAATGTCTTGGGCCACTTTCCATAGCGCACCTTGGATTTCTTCGCGATCGGTTTCCTGGCACTTATCTTAATGAATTTTTAGAGAGAGAGGAAGATTTTAAACCCGATGGTTTGCTTCCTATAAAAGAACTCGCTACAAAGTTTGATCAAATCATTGTTTTGCTCGGTAAACGAGGGTCTGGCAAAGGGACCGTAAGCGACCATCTTACATGGGAGTATGCGATCCAAAGCATGGCGACCTCAGACTGGCTTAGGGCTACTACGGAAGTGCAGCAGAGCCAAAGCCCAGACGATCCGATCGGGTTAAGGGAGGTAGGAAACGCGCTTCGTGAGCAGTATGGTCCCGATGTACTAATTCGCCTTACACTTCAAGAACAGCTTTTAAAAGAACAGGACATGGTAGTTTTAGAAGGGCTCCGCGCAGAAGAAGAGCTCAAGGCGTTGGTGGAATATCCAAACGTGTCTGTGGTGTGGATTGAGGCTGACGATGATGTCAGGTTAAAAAGGGTGCGTGCTCGAAATAGACCAGGAGACCCAAAAACCATGGACGAGCTTTTAACCTCTGACAAACTGTCTTTTCCTGAGGCAGATAAATTAAAAGCATTGCGCCATCATGATTTAAGCAATAATTCCTCGGCTGACGAGTTTGGAAAAGCAATCGATGTGTTAATGGGAATCCTACATATAGAAAAACCAAGATACAGCAATATTGACTAGTCCTTGCCTTACTGCAACTCAATCTATAAGGCGCGGACTAAAAAGGAAGCGTCATGGCAGTGTCATTTTTTCCCTGATCTTCTAGATATTTCCCCCAGTCAACAGCTATTGAGGATTTTCCATACTCATTGAGATAGTTGATTTCCTTATATTTAATTCCGTAGTCAAAAACCTCCTTAGTGATCATGGTATCATCAAGACAGTACTTCTTAAGCTCGTCCCACTTTCCTTCCTTGTAAAAATCTATTGCCTGCAACCCGTGTCCAGATTTTTTTTTGCCAAGGGTGGCATGGGCAATATCATTGAGAGCAAGCCTTTTACCGATCTTGTTTTTTATCTCATCCAAGATATCCAGCGTTGCAAAGCTGAGGGTATTGCCCGGATAATACGCCTGAAACACCGGTAAATCAAAGCTGTTTATGTTGTATCCGACAAGATATGAAGCTCTCTCAAAAAAAGGAAAAACCGCTCCAATCTCCCGCTCGGTAAAGACATAACCCTTTGCTGTGGTATAATCATAAAGCGATATGACGGATATACCGAGTTTTTTTGCTTCACCGAACTCACGGAACGTATGTTTTGTCTCCAGATCAAAAACAACCGGATGTTTTTTCATTGATTGACTGTTATTAATTTTGTTTTCCTTTTTTTACCCTTTCTTTGAAGATTTCCATCTCAAGAATCTGCTGTCCATGCACCTGTTGTGTTTGCTTGAGGTGAAGCTTGTTTAAATCCTCCTGGAATTTTTTCTGCATTGAATCAAAATATGTATAAAATACTGTGCGGTCGTTTTTGTTCAAAAGAGGGTACTGTCTTTGGAAAAATTCATCTAGCTTTCCCAAACTCCAGAGAGTCTCAATAAACCTTTTATCGTAAAAATTCACATCTGACACATCTCCCTGTAGGGGTTTTATCTTAAATCTCATCAGGTGTATCTCGGCAATCATTTCCTCATGGGCCGGTTTATTCTGAAGAACGTTTTTCTGAAAGACCTCAAGCAAAAGCATGACGTCCCGTTGATTCTTTTTTTTCATAGGATATAATTATGGTGTGTTAAAACAGAAATTACAAGCCGATCAGCTTACGGCTCAAAAGAACAAAAATCAAGCCAGATTAGATACGGTCAGATATATTGTATCACACTTGAAAAACAAGGAAATCGCACTTCAAAGGGAGCTTACTGACCAGGAGATTATTTCTGTCTTGCAAAAAATTAAAAAAGAGCTTCAGGAGTCAATTGACTCTTTTACAAAAGGGGGCCGAACCGATCTGATACAGGAAAGTCGGGCTCAGCTTGATATTGTGACTTCGTATCTGCCGCCTGAGATGTCTGAGGAGGAGCTTGAAAAGGAAATCTCTTTAATCGTCGAAAAAAACAAGGATTTATTTGCGGCCAATCCCAAAACCCTTATCGGTCTTTGCGTCCGCGAACTTAAGGCAAAAGCCGACCCGTCACGCATCAGTCGGGTGTTTCAAAAACTATGCTCCTAAAATCTGTCTTTTCCGGTTTTGTTATACTCTTTAGTATGAGGATTTTAAAAAAACTTGTGTTTATTGTTTTTTTTCTATTTCTCTTTTTTTCCCTTTTCAGAAACTATATAGGATACCGTAAAAACATGGAGTTTTACAAAAGCTATAAAGAGAGTGTCGAGCTTGAAACAAAAAGAAATACAGAGCTCAAAACACAAAAACTGCTTAAAACAAGTATGCGCGAGGTAGAAAAAACAATCCGCAATAAGCTTGGTCTTTTGAAGCCCAATGAGATCGCGGTGATTATACCGCTACCTACTCCCTCGCCAACCCCCGCTGTCACGCCTATCCGCCCTGTGTATATGCAGTGGTGGGATACTTTTTTTCGGATTGATTAGTAAGCTGAAATTGGGTATAATAAACGCACATATGTACGGGGTAGTGTACGGCTGCACAGGAGGCTCATAATCTCCTAGACCATGGTTCGACTCCTGGCCCCGTAACAAGGCAAATATAGATTTGTGCCTGTCAAAAAACAAAAATGAATAATTTTCTTCTCTCCATCATCGTTCCTGTTTTTAACGAAGAAAAAAACATCCCACATCTTCTTGACCGTCTTCTTCCGGTTGTTGCCTTATACGACTATGAGATCATCTTTGTCAACGACGGGTCAAAAGATAAAAGCACGCATGTAATCAAGCAAGCCGCCCAAAAAAACACGCGAATAAAACTTCTTTCCTTTTACCGTAATTTTGGCCATCAGATGGCGCTGATGGCAGGATACCGACATTCAAAAGGAGGTTGTGCAATCAGCATGGACTGCGACCTTCAGGACCCTCCGGAAATCATTCCGCTTATGCTTGAAAAATGGCGTGAGGGATCAAAAGTCGTTTATGCCCGTCGAGAAAAAAGAGATGTAGATTCTTATTTCAAGAAAACCACAGCCTCTTTATTCTACCGGCTGATAAACTTTCTTTCTGACACCCCCATACCTCAGGAAGTGGGAGACTTTCGTCTGCTTGACCGTGAAATCGTTGATTTTTTAAATAATCTTCCCGAAAGATCACGGTTTCTGCGCGGCCTGGTCGCTTGGGGGGGTTACCCTGCCGATTATGTATATTTTAAACGCGAGAAACGTTTTTCCGGAAAAACAAACTATACATTTTCAAGGATGGTCAACTTTGCGCTTGACGGTATCACAACGTTCTCTATAAAACCCTTGCGTCTTGCGTCATACTTGGGATTTTATGCCGCACTAATAGGCTTTTTTGGTATTCTTTACGCTGTTCTTGGTAAAACATTTCTTCCTTCGCATTACGTAACCGGCTGGACCGGGCTCTTTGTGGGAATCATGTTTTTGGGGGGTGTACAACTACTGACAATCGGAATCATCGGCGAATACATAAGCAAGATTTACATGGAGGTACAGAAGCGTCCTCAATATCTCGTTGAGGAAAAAGTTAATCTTTAGTTTATAACATCTTATGAGAGCTGTCGGAATCGTATTTGTCGGCATGGGGCTTGCTCTTTTTTTATTTTCTCTCTTCAGTTTTTTTTCCGACTCAACACAAATTATCTCTCCGGTACCGGAAAACAGGGGGGTACGCGTTATATATATAACGCCTCTTCCAGGCAGGTGACCAAAAATCAGTCTCCGATCGTAAACTGAAAGATCTTATTGCTGTTTCCAAGAAACAAAACATCAATGATTTTAAGTATGAGAAACGAGCTGATGAAAAGAATAAATCCAACCAGCGCATATTTCAGTGTGCCCTGGGCTTTTTTTATTTTTTCCGGATTTCCAAGCGATGTCAGATAACTGAAAGAGCCCATAACAAACATGATAAAAAGTACGAGCACGATAAGGCCCGAAGCCATAAACAGGATGTTACCAAAAACTATCTCAAAGCACTTGAGTGTGGGGACCCCATCAACCATACAGCTGGTGTTTGTTACGGGGTCAACCGTATCCCAATTTTGAATCCCTTGCGCATAAACTGCAAAAAGTGGAGACATTCGCAGGTTCATTACTTCAATAATATATATTGATCAAAGTTGACCGGGCACGATATTCCAAGACAGAATTTTTTATTAAATACAAATTGTTCAAGGGTTACCATAACGGCTAGGACCAATACAATTACCACAAGTCCCACAACCGCTGCCTGTATCTTGTCCTGTGCTTTTTTTACATTTTCCTTATCGCCTGAGGATGTAACCCAACTAAACGCACCAAGCAACAAAAAAATAAGCGCGGCAAGACCTGCAAGAAAGAAAAAAAACTTTATCATAAACGAGATGATATCCGGAAGTGAAGGAATCGTGAAGTTGGTGTTTACCTCAGCATTAAGAGAGGTGGGAGCTCCGTAAACAACGGGAATAAGTGCAGAGATTGCTCTGTTTCCAAATTCGGTAAGGGTTTTCATATTGATTCTCATTGTAATTAACCGTATGCAGGTTTGTCAAGTGCTAGAATACGTAAATCAATAGAACAATGATCGTAACCCACGAGACAATTGTAACAACCAACGGCTTGTCTTGTGTGATTATCTTTTCAGGGCGCTCTCCCTGATCTTTTTCGTATAAAAGCTGCGCATAACGCGCGACCCCATATACAACAAGCGGGACGGTGACCATCATCCATTTGCGTACTTCAAGCGCCGGAAAAAGAATACCTATGTAATCGGAAAAAACTGTTTTTACCTGAGGTATTTTTTCAACATATGTGTATGTTGCATAGGCAATTATGGTTGATGTGGCAAAAGTATTGGTTAAAAAATCAAGATAGTGTTCTTTATACCGATAAAGGGATTCGCGCGTCTCCTTTCCGTGCGCGACAAGCTCAGAGTGACGCTTGATGGTCGCCATAAAAAGCGACACAAAAAATATGGTCAAAAGAAGCCAAATAGGAATATGGTAGCCTGTAACCACCTCTCCTGCAAATGCCCGCAACATAAAAGAAAAAGATATGGAAAATATGTCGATTGTCGGATATTTTTTCAGATACAGGGAATAAAAAAAATGAAGTAGGATAAAAACAAGGGATAAAAAGAAAAAAGGCAATGAAACAAGAAGCGAGATAAGAAGCGAGATAATTGTAAGGATAAATACCAAAAACGTTGCATGATGTATATTAATCTGTCCTGATGCAATCGGTCTGTTTTTTTTAACAGGATGCTTTATGTCATACGGGTAGTCGATTATGTCGTTAAGAAGATATGAGGTTGAAGATAGTAGGCAGAAAATTCCAAACGCAACAAGTGTTTGAATAAACAATTGGGCTTCAAAAAGTGTGCCGGAAAAAATAATTGCCGTAAAAACAATGAAGTTTTTCATCCATTGGTTGACACGAAGCGCCCTCATATATACAAGCACCCGCCTACCTTTTTTTTCCACTCTTGTATTATACATTATTTTCTTATACTATATTTATCCCTATGGAATATAGTATTAGCCGTCCATATTTGGTCATTGCTCGACTCGTGGAACAATCCACATGGGGTGGCTCCTACATAACGACTTTCAAAAACATACAGGACCCCGAGCTGCAAAAACGCAAAATCGGTCAAAGTTATGAGCTTTTCGGAAAAACCATATTGTCGCGTGCAACCGACACATCAGATCCGCAGTTTCAGAACGATCTTATTGCTTATAACAGATCTCAGGAGCTTCCTGTAGATAAAGAATTCGTAAGTCTTGATGACCTTATCTCAATCGACCCCAAAGCCGTACTTGGTCCAGCAATACATCAAAACGCCATGCCGCTTCTTTTGAAGTTCACTCAAGCACTTGGTAATTCGTTCCAAATCCATGTCAAAAAAAACTCGGGTTCTGCGCGCTGGAAAGCAAAACCTGAATCGTGGTATTACCTTGAAGACGGAATTATTACTTTTGGAGTAAAAAAAGGAGTCGATGTTAAGAAGTATAAGCAAATTTGTTTTTTAATTGAGGAAAAAATGAGTGAACTTTCGCGCCTTATGAAGCAAAAAAAGCTCTCATATAAAGAGGCTTCAAAAGCAGCAGATGATTTTATAAAAGAAAAAGATCCGTGGCAGTTTGTTAATTTACACAAGGTTAAAAAATATACTATTGTCGATTTGAGCGCCGGAGGGATACACCATTCTTGGGAGGAAGACCCCGTAGGACACCCGCAGGGAAATGTTTTATATGAGGTGCAAACCGATGTTGACGATAACACTTCAACCATACGTTGCTTTGATCGGGGAAAAATTAAACCTGACGGATCGGTCCGGGACATCCACGTTGAGGATTATTTTTCAAACCTTGACCTTGACCCAAAACACAACAACCTTGACCCCTTGCTTCATAAAAAAAACGACGAGTCTCTTCTTCAAACACCCAACTACTCACTTGATGCGTTGACGATTACAAAAGAATTACTTGTTGCTACGGGTCGTTCATTTGTACATTTTTTTGTTGTTGAGGGCAATCTTCAACTTGAGACAACCAACACAACCCTTGTCGTCGCGCAGGGGCACTCCTGTTTTGTCCCTCATGCGGTTGGCAGCTTTTCCCTTTCTCCGGTTTCCACCAAAACAAGGCTTCTTAAAACCTACATTACATAAGTACCACAACCTCACCACCCCTCTTGATAAAGCACCGCAGTGTTGTCTTTATATATTATTTTAAGATTTGTAAACAGATTGTCCTTGGTCTTTGCTGTTGATAAGGGAAACAAAAAATACTTAACGTTGTATTTTTTTGCGACACGCTCCAATTGCGTCGGACCTTTCAGTGCGGTCTTATATTCCCCATATGCGTTCGTACTATGATCTTGCGCTCCCCCGTCCCATCTCCAGCTGGGCATTCTTCCATCGATAAACGTTTTTTGTAATGGTAGATTCCAAATTAAATAACCTCCCCACGAATAATATGCCATAATGTTTTCTTTAATTCCCTTTTTCCTGATGTATTCAACGGCTTTTTTTGGATATCCCCTTTCTTCCGTGTATATATACCCGTCATAATAACTCAAAAACAGCTGTAGTAAAAAGGCAATAAACACCACCATGACAAAAAGATGTTTTGCTCGTTGTCTTTTTACTCCAAATCGGTCTATTTTTGTTATTTGTTTATATAAACAATCTGTGTGTTGCTGCAGAAGAGGAAAGGATACGACAACCCATAGAGGTATGTTTCTTATGCTGGCAAACCCGGCAAGAAAAAAAAGCACGTAAATAATTTTTTCAAACAAGGTTGCTTTATTACGGTAGTAGATAAAAAAACTTATACTTACCGCGGTATACAGCCAGTAGCAGATGTTTAAAAATACAGGCGCAGGCATCCACTCAATAATTGAAAAGCGCAACCCCGGGTCTAATAAAGATCTAAACACCTCCACCCATATACGAACTCCGTAGGGGTTTACTAGGGAGGCAGCAAAAACTGATGTTGCTAAAAATAGCGCCGCACCCGAGATCTTCTTTTTTTGAAAGCTATCAACTGTAAAAAAAAGAGAGCACATAACAAAACCGAGGAAAAAACCTCCGTGAAGGTTTACCCAAAGTGTTTGAAAGAAAACAATTAAACCAAAAACTGCGGGAGTAAGTGTCTTTTGTCTTAATAGATAAAACAGGACAGATACAAAAATCCATGAAAAAATCTGTGGTCTCACCCCAATAAATGAAATCATTATTCCGGCGATAAGGATAGGATAAAAAATCCTTTCACCCTTGTCTTTCAAAAACAAAAAAGGTACAAGACCAGCTGCTGCAAACAGCGCGGCAAGACCGGTTATGCCTACCACCGAATACAGCAGCGCTATAAATACATTACTCAACCATTCATGATCTATAAACGGGTAGTCGGGCATCGTGTAGGAAAACGGATCGGTTTTGGGAATACCCTGTTTAAGTATGTATTCGCCGGTCTTCAGGTGCCATCCAAAATCAGGATCAAGCACAAAAAATCCCTTCATAAAAAAAATGAGGAAAACAACAAAGAGCATGATAAAATAGCGTTGTTGTTTCTTTTTGATTTTAGAAGAATTAATCATGAATTGAGGAGTGTGTCGGAGCGGCGAGACTTGAACTCGCGACCTTACGCTCCCAAAGCGTACGTTCTAGCCATCTGAACTACGCTCCGTTCAAATGTATCCTCTATTATAACATATTGTCAACCACCTCGCTTCCTAGTTTCACCGCTGCATTTGTCCCCCTATCGTAAGGATATGTCATGTCAAGGTTTGCCATATATAGATTCTTGATGGGTGTTTTAAACCGGGGCATATTCTGAGGAAAAGTTTTGGTAAATAAAGGCTGGGAAAAATATGTCTTAAATAAAAAACTACGAAGAACGCGGGGTTTTGTATTAAACACTTTGGAAATATAGGAAACATGTGTCTCCAGAACCTTTTTTTTCTGCGCCTGAAACAACGGGTGGTGTTCTTCCAAATAGTTTGCTATATAAAGAATGTGTTTATTGCCGTAATGAGAAGGGTCTACAAGGTTTGTGTGTTGTACCATAACCATCATAGGAGCATCCTTATCACAAATATTTAACCAGTATTCTTTCATCAAAACAGGGTCTTCTGTCTCCAAGATAAGATTTGTACTATGCAAATACCGTATTTTTGAAAGATTAGCTTCATATTCTAAAGGCAAAAGACCGTGCGCGATTTGCAAAAAAACAGGTGTGGGAAGCGTTGACACGATGGCGTCAAACCCCTCCTCAAACCGATCCCCCTCTTTTTCATATACAACCCTAAATATATCGGCTGATTTTGCAATCTTCACAACATTGTTAGCCGGATTTATTTTTATACCGTGTTCTCTCCCCCTGTTTGAAAGCGCTTCTATAAAAGACTGAAAACCTTCCTGTGGATAGCCAAGAGCACTGGTTCTTTTTTTAATACGCGCCCATATAAAAGAGGCAAGGATATTTTCCGCATATTTTCCGAATTTTTTCCGAAAAAGCTCTTGCCACAGAACCTCCCACACCTTATTACCCATATATTTCTTTAAAAACTGCGCCGCTGTTGTCTTCTCGTAAACCGATAAAAACGGGGAGAGTATTAAAAACGCTACAATCGCACCGGCCCTGATTTTATCTATTAATCCAAGCAGGGGAAAAAGGAGGATGTCTTGCGGTGTATCTACGGGAAATATGCGGTAATTATCTATGCCTACCTTGTACAGCGAAGATGTTTTTATTTTTTTAAAAAAGAATTGTTTACCCTTTACCTCTTCAAAAAGTTTCTGAATATGACGATCGTTTAAAAAAATGTGGTGGTATGTTTTTTCAAGGGGCCACCCCCAGCCTTCTGCCGTAAAACCTGACGCCATCCCTCCCAACACCTTATCCTGTTCAAAAATCGTAACACTGTGTTGTTTTTGCGAAAGCCTGAGCCCTGCAGACAACCCTGTTAATCCACCGCCCAATATAGCAATATTCATGTTTTCGTTTTTTATTTTGGTTGTGGCTCTGTTTTAAGAATTTCAATGAGGATGGTTTCTATAAAGAGGGTAAAGGGAATGGATAAAAGCATTCCTATAACGCCAAAAAGCTGGCCTCCGATAATAAGTGAAATAAGGATGACGATGGGATTTAACCCCGTAACTTTTTTCATAATGTAGGGCACCAAAAAATTATTTTCAAGTTGTTGCACGATTAAAAACAGGGCAATTGTAGAAAAGCCTAAAAAAGATGACTGAGTAACTCCGACAATAAAGGCGGGAACTGTTGAGATTGTGGGGCCAATGCTGGGGACTACCTCAAGCAAGCCCGCAATTATCGAAAGAGGCAAAGCATAGCGTACACCGATAAGAGACAACCCTATATATGTCATGCACCCTACAGCAATCATTAATACAAGCTGTCCCAAGAGCCACCCCCCGAGTCTTTTTTCCGTTCTTTCAAAAACCTCCGCTGCTTTTTTTGCTTTTTTTTCATGAAAAAACTGAGTGAGAATGTTTTTTATGAACCCCTCCTCGAATGTAAAATAAAGACTGAAAAAAAGCGTTGTCAAGACAAACATAACGTTTGAAAAAACAGACCTGATTATTCCAAACGCCTGGTTTGTTATGTTTGGTGCGTACTGAAAAAGCGACTCGATGTTTATATAGTCAACAAACGCAGGGCTTGCCGCCTCAAGCATTGATGGTAATTGCTTTATCAAAAGAGCAGACTCAACAACAAGCGGGGGAACAACCCATGTGAGAAGAAGCCCTGCCAAAACAACAAGTATGGCAAAAACCATTATCGCAGCAAGCCGTCTGTTTACTCCTTTTTTTTCCAGAAAGGAAACGGGTGGCTTTACCGCGCTCATTATGATAAACGCCACAAAAAGAGAAAGAAGCAGGCCTCTTATTACCCATAAAAGAAGGATAGAGAGTATAAAAACTACGGTAAAAATTATTGTTTTTGCTGATATTTCTACTTTATATACAGCCGGCTGCTGTCCCATTTTTTTATTATAACAAGTATCAAGAAACTACGCCATCGCTTTATCCGCGGGCAACGGAAAAAACAAAAACGTGTTTTACCCCTGCTTTTTTAAGCTCGGCCGCTGCCTCTTCTGTGGTTGCGCCGGTTGTCACAACATCATCAACTAAAAGTACCCGCTCGGGAACCACAATTCCTTTTTTAATACAAAAAGCGCCCTTTACGTTTTTTCTTCTCTCGAAGGGCGTGTGTATTTGTGCCTGTGGTTTTTTCTCGTATCTTCGCTCAAGTAAATCAACCTGTTTTGTCTTTAGACAATAACAAAGCCCCTCCGCCACAATGTCCGCCTGATTGTATCCGCGCGTCCTTTTTTTTGTGATGCTTGTCGGGATGCTTTGAACTCGCAACCCAACCATGCGGCCGTAGTAGACAAGTGAGTTTGTACCAAAAAGGTATAAAAAACGGTAAATATCTTTTTGCGCATCTAAAACCAGAGAATATTTAATTTTTTTAATAATTAATTTTAGGGGGTTATTATATTGAAGAAGATATGTAAAGCCATCAATACCGTTTTTTCTGCGACATGCGGGGTGGGTAAGACCCAGAAGACTGGGTTTTCTACAGTAAAAACAGCTTGTGTGTGGAGGGGCAACAAGCCTCTTCTCACAGGATGGACACACATATACTCCCAGATAGCCGCAACAAAAACAGGTCCGTGGAAACAGCACCTCCCATACAGACATATATTAATACTATCAAACCGTGTCAAGATTGCCCTTGCAAAATACTGTTTATATGTTTATTATTTGTGGATAAGTTATCCACATTCGTTTACGTCCTTATGTTACAGTCTATCTGGAAGGGTTTTTTGGACTCTCTTGAAAAAAACAGGGACCAGGCGCCTGTTATATCGTCTATCCTTAAACAAATGCAGCCGCTTGAACTTTCAGAGTCTTCTCTTGTGTTGGGGTGTGAGAACGTGGGGGTAAAGCTGTATGTCGAAAAAAAACTTGATGAAATTGAAGGAGTTCTTTCCGCACACCTTAAGAAAAAAACCACTGTTTCTGTTGTTGTAAAACCAAAAAAGAGGCTGTCTGCTACCCCGGAACCGCTTCTTTCTTTCCAACCCACGATAGAGGATGCTTTTGTGAGGGCCGGCCTTCATACAAAATACCGGTTTGAAAACTTTGCTGTATCTTCAACAAACAACGTTGCCTTTGCCGCGGCCCAGGCCGTTTCAAAGAGTCCCGGCTCCTCATACAACCCCTTGTTTTTATACGGGGGGGTAGGTGTCGGTAAAACCCACCTTGCTCAGTCTGTTGCCCGCGTCGTGCTGGAGAAAAATCCATCGGGCCGCATACTTTTTTGCCCGGGGGATAGGTTTACCAACGAACTGATCGAGTCCTTTCAGGACAAAAGCACCCAGCGCTTTAGGAAAAAATATAGATATCTTCATGTTCTTGTGGTTGATGATATCCAGTTTATTGCAGGAAAACAGGCAATCCAGGAAGAGTTTTTTCATACGTTTAATACTATCGTTTCGGCGGGCGGCCAGGTTATTCTCACCTCAGACAGACCGCCATCAGAAATAAAAAACCTGGAAGACAGGTTGCGTTCTCGCTTTTCCGGGGGCCTTATCGTCGACATTCAATCGCCAGACTTTGAGCTAAGGACGGCAATTGTACTCATTAAGGCACGGGAAAAAGGCATTGAGCTGTCAATTGAGGCGGCAAAGATCATCGCAGAGCAGGTTTCTGACACGCGTGCCCTAGAGGGGGCACTTTTGTCTATTTATGCAAAAACGTTTGGAAAAAAAGAGAGTATAGACCTTGAAGATATTGAGGATTTTTTTCAGCGCAAAGAGGAGAGAAAAATAAAAAGACTTACCCCTCAAGACATCTTCAAGGCTGTCTGCTCATATTATAATGTCAAGCAGTCCCAGATAAAAAGCGCAAGCCGTGCGGAAACCCTTTCCCACCCCCGACAGATAATAATGTTTCTTCTTCGACGCGACCTCCGTATGAAATACGATGAGATTGCCCGTCTTCTCAAAAGAAGGGACCATACAACCATTCTTCACGGGAGCGAAAAGATAAGCAGGCTTCTTATTGAGAACCCTGCCTTTAAGGAAGAGGTTGATAGGATAACCAATTCGCTTACTTTATCAACATGATATACACCCACTATAAACAGCCTTTTTTTTTGTTTTGTTGCGTGTTGAAAAGACGCTCTCTTTTTTATACACTTATACACGCATACTAATACTACTATATAGAATATAAAGCAAGATGAAAACAAAAGTAAAAAAACAAGTTCTTTTAAACAAACTTATCATTGCGTCCCGCTTTGCAGCAAACAGACCAGGATTAAGTGATATTCTACAAGGAGTTCTATTTCAGGGAGACGGAAAAACACTCGAAATCATTTCTACAAATCTTTCGTCCTACTACAAGACAAGCATTCCTTTTATATCAGGGCAGAACGTCAGGGCTGTTATAGATATAAAAAGGGTTGTAGAGTTTTTAGGACTTTTAGAAAAAGAGGACGTGGATATAGAGATAGAAGAAAGATCCATACGATTGACACAAGACAAAACAACCGGCACTTTTCCCCTTACAAAAAAAGAAGATTTCCCTGTTCCTCCTCAAATACAGGCAAACGGCCAGGATATTAACCCCTCTTTTTTTCTTAAAAACCTTCCCCTCGTTTTATTTTCCGCGTCCCGCGACGAGACAAGACCGGCTCTAAACGGAGTTAATTTTGTTGATATGGAGGACAGCCTTGGGATTGTGTCAACCGACGGGTTCCGGATGTCCCTGCTTAAAATAAAAAAGGAAAACGATTTCCCATCAACTCTTATACCAAGCGGCTTTTTAAGTGAGCTTCTCAAACACATGAAGACGGAGGAACCCATTACCTACATTTTTTCTATTGAAGAAAAAACCGTTCTTTTTAAGATAGGGGAAGACAGTTTTTATACACGGCTTATCGAGGGAGAGTTTCCGCCGTTTGAAAAAGTAATACCCGCGGAAAAGAAAACTACCGTTGTTGTGGATAGTTCAGAGCTGCAAACAAAAATAAAACTCGTCTCAATATTTGCACGAGACGCTTCAAACATTGTTGTGTGTGAGTTCGGAAAAAGGGGTTTAATCCTAAGGCCGAAAACCGAGGGGGGGAAAGAAAACAGGACCCACCTCGATATAGAGATTGAAGGAGAAGAGCAGACGATTGCTTTTAATTCGCGCTTTATCCTGGACTTCCTTAATAATACACCAGAAAAAACAACAGAAATAGAACTTCTTAGGGCCGACGCGCCGGTTGTTTTTAAGATGAAGGGGAGGAAAGACTTTATACACATTATCATGCCTGTTAGGATCCAGGAGTAGGCTTAAAAAAAGAAGTTAGAGTTCTCCGAGTTTTTCTTTGCGACGAACCTCTTCCTTAACAAGATTTAGAAACCGCTCCGTAGAAGAAAGCCTTTTGTGTCCGACAACCTTTGCTATATATTCTAAAGAGGCGCCGTTTAGGAGTTGTTGAGCGATAAACGTATTTCTCAGATCGTTAACTGTTGCTTTTTCAATCTCCACCTCACGGAAACAGCGATTAATAATCTGTCGGATGTTGCGTATAAGAATAGGCTTGCCGCTTCTTGTTATAAATAAGTGGGTGTCAACCGCGTTTGATCCCCGTATTTTAAGATAGTCTGCAACCGCCTTTTTAATAGACTTATTCAAAGGCACCTCGCGGGCTGGGTTTTTTCCGTAAGGACGGACAGTTAAAAAATTTTCCTTTATGTCCTCGACACGGATATTTGCCAGTTCTCCGATTTTTATTCCTGTCTGGAGAAGAATCTCAATGAGAGCATATGTTCTTAGGTCGTCTTTTGCAAAGTCGCGAAGAGCATGATACTCAAGCTTGCTGAGGATTCGCGGCGGGGTAGATGTATATTTGGGATGGGATACATCAAGGGACGGGTTTTGATCTATAACCAAGCTGTTTTTTAAATAACGAAAAAACGTACGAATTGAATTGAGCTTACGAGAGGCGGATTTTTTTGTATATCCGTCTGCCAAAAGCTTGGCAATAAAACCGTCAATATCGTCTTTTTTTATATCTCTTATGTCGGTCTTTTCCCGCGTTGAAAGAAAGCCAATAAATTGTTCAAGGTCTTTTTTATATGCAATTACTGTAAACTCTGACTTACCTTGTTTTTTAAGGTGTTCAACAAACTCACTGATTAACACGCGAGGAACATAGTGTACCATAACAACCTATAATATAACACACTAAACCAAGCAATGCAAGCGTATTTGAGGCAAGGCTAATAACGCTCAAAGTAGACCAAAGACCGGTCAATGTTTTGATTATATAGGAATAAGCGGGTAGATTCTACAACCTCACGTCTTCCGCAGATATAATATTCAAGGCTGGATTGACCGGCGCATAATATTTTTTCATGCATGGCTCCGTCTATGTGGCCGAGGCTGAAATATTTTCTATCATCTTGTTGTATACCTGATAGGTCGGTTTCTTTTGACAAACAAATACAAAAACAAAAAAGAGGGTCTTTAAGCGCAATTTGCTTTAACTCGTCAAAAAGATACAGATCTTTTAGTGTGGGCAAACCCCAAAAAAGGCGATATTGCCTGGTGTGTTGAAGGTGCGACAGATAGAAGCTTCTGATAGGCGCAATACCCGTGCCTGTTGCCAAAAACACCTTGTCATGTCCGGTTTCCTTTACCCCAAAAACACCGGCAGGACCCTCAACCTCAAGGGTTTGTCCTATGGTCAAGAGAGAAAGATGGTTTGAAGCGATTCCGTTTGGAACGATTTTTATAAGAAGTTCAAACGCATCCGTATTTGCAGACGAGCTTGCTATAGAATAAAGCCTTTTTACAGAGGCGTTGTTGTAAGGAATAGTAAAAACAACATATTGACCTGGAACAAACAAGAGTTCGCGCGGGTTGACTAAACGGAAACGGAAAAGAAAGACACTCTCGGACAAACGCACTTTTTCATTAAGTGAAATAAGGTATTTTTGCATATGTTTAAAGACGGGAACGTTGTGTAATTTCTGCCTCAACAAGCTCTTTTGGACGGCCATACTTGAGGCGCGAAAGCTGAATGATGGCTTGGGCGATCTTTTCGTTTGACTCCTTTTTTAGAGCGCCCATGTCTTTGGTCATATCAATTGAAAAAGGAGGAACCGGCTCGTTGCGGACAATTGTTTTCATATATGAATGAAACCTTTCAACGTTGATAAGGTCTGATTCTCCAAAAATGGGCTGAAACTCGCGCTGGATGTAGGAAGCATCGGTAACTCCCACACGAAACGAAATAAGAGTGCCTACGTTACCAAAAACAGCGTTTTTAACCTCCTCGTCCATTTGTCCGATAAACTGATTGGCAACGGTAAGCGCGAGGTGGTATTTGCGGGCCTCAGATAAAATGATGGCAAAGTCGGGAGTTGCAAAATTTTGAAATTCATCAACGTAGAGATAGAAATCCCTGCGCATTTCTTCCGGAACTTCCTGGCGGCTCATTGCCGACATAAGGATTTTGGGGATGATAACCAAACCGAGAAAGCTTGAGTTTTCCTCTCCAAGCTTTCCCTTTGAGAGGTTTATAAGAAGAATTTTTCCCTCATCCATTACTTTTCTAAAATCAAAGGCAGACTTTGATTGACCAATAATATTTCTCATAGTCTTGTTTGTCACAAACCGGCCGAACTTTGATACGATATAATCCAAAACCTCTGATTTGTGAAAGTCAGACGTTTGAGCAATTTGGTCAGTCCAGTAGCGACGCACAATGGGGTCTTGAACCTTTGGAAGGAGTTCTTGCACATATTTTGGGTCAGTAAGGACGCGCTGGATCTCCACAAACGTGGCCCCGGGCTCAGACATGATTGTAAGCATCGCATTTCTCACTGCATGCTCAAAACGCGGGCCAATAATACCAGTGCGCTGTGGATCGTATAATTTATACATAAGGTTGATGATCGCGGTTGTAATAAAGTGTTTTTGCTCCTCAGTTTTTGCCTCAAGAAGGTTGAGTCCCATAGGCCTCTCAGTATCAGAGGGATCAAAATAAATAACATCCTCAGCCCGTTCAGGCGGTAAATGACGAAGGGTGTCGTCAATAAGGTCTCCGTGGGGATCCATCACACAAACACCATATCCGGCCCGTATATCCTGCTTTATCATTTCTTTTAAGAGTTCGGATTTTCCGACTCCTGTCTTTCCGATAATATACGTGTGTCTCATCCGGTCGGCAGGAGCAACACAAACAGGTCTTTTAGTTCCACGGTAATAACCAAACCCCATAAAAGTGCCCTTGTCTTGAGGCACGTCGGCTGCAACCGGCGCAGTCTTTGCCTTGAGCCACTGAATATGGGGAGTTTCGATTGTTTTGTTGGGAAAATGAAACAGAGATGCAAGTTCGTCTGTTGAAAAAATCGAGACAGACCTAAAAAAACCAGGCTCAACAACAGGAAAAAACTTGTATATAAAATTGATCATAAAAGCGCTTTTAAACCACAAGCGCGGTTTTTTTAATGAGTTAAGGTCTGAATTGAACTGCGAAAAGGCCGACGAGATGTTGCGTGAATGAACGTCAGCCAAGGCTTTAGTCTTTGCAGAGACAACATATCTTATGGTTGTTTCAAATCCGGGACGCGAACATTTATCATCAATTTTTTCCAGAGCCTTCGGATCAGTTTTAAAAGTTGCCTTTTCAGGGTTTGCTTCGTTTTTTTTCGTTGAAGAAACATAGGATTTTCCCGCCTTTTTCCAGTCGGGTTTTGCAGGTCTGACCAAAACCTGAACCATCGCGCCTTCATTATCCCCAATTTTCGAAAGAGCAGAGGTGATTGCGGCAAGCGGATCCGTAGGAAGGTCTTTATATGTTTTAATCGGCAGGTAGGGAAAATCCTTTTGTACGAGCGCCCCATAAGAAACGCTGCCTTCTTCCGAGAATATGCTTGGTTCCTCGACCCGCTGTATGTCTGCCTGAGGATAATATCCATATATGGATTTTTCCACAAAGTCGGATATTTTTGAGGGCACTGATATGTAAAATCGTATGTCTGCTTTTTTTCCGATTATTTCAAACGCAACAACGTCATCAACATCAAGAAAAGAAAAAAAACCGCCTTTTTTTAAAGAGGAAAAGGATGCAAACATTTGTTCGGCTGCATCAATTTTTATCTCATTGTCTTTTTGGAGCTTTACCTCAAGAGTAATCATCTCAAGCGACATCTGCTCTCTTTTTTTAAGACGAAGATAAACGGAAAGGAGGTATGTAAAAACCCACGTGAGAATAACACCAAAAAAAACGGCGGCTAATATAAGGATGAGCGTGATTGTTCTGTCCATTAAAGATTCAACCAAGACTTGATCCATAAAAAAATTATATAATAATGACATGGATTAAGGAAGCTTAATATATGAGAAAACAAAACAAAAACAACACAGACAGGGTTCTGAGAAAAACAGTCTTTTATGGACTGGTATTGATTTTTTTGTTTGTTTTGGTATTAAACATATTGTCCTCTCAAAAAATACCAAATCTTTATTTTCGCTTTATTGAAGAAAAAGCAGATGTAAGCGTCCTTTATTTGCAGTATATTAAAAAGAGCTCTGTTTTTTTAACAGAGCTTTCCGCCCAAAAAAACATATTTGGGAGCAATATTGCAGAAGAGGTTTTTCAAAGAGATAAAGAAAGGAGAGAAAACATCGCAAAACTAGAAAACATGCTTCAGAAAAATCCTGAAGCACGGGATGTTTTATACCATCTGTCACTTTTATATTCCGAGGAGGGAAGGCCCGATCTGGCAAACACATATTTTGACAGGGTAAAAAATCTTGATCCGCTTGTTCAGTCGTATTAATACTTTTATAAACCTATGATTAGACAAACACATCTGTATATAAAGGGTGACGTTATAGGAGTTGGTTTTCGTGCATGGACAAAAATACAGGCAAAAATATTCGGAGTCCGGGGGTGGGTAAAAAACAGCTTTGATAAAAAAAATATATTTGGAGCGGGTGGCGGAGTAGAAGCCCTTCTTCAGGGAGAGGACGAGGTTCTTCAAAAAATGATCCTAATCATAAAAGAAGGATCCCCCGTGTCCAGAGTGGAGGACGTTGAAGTGTATGAACAGGAAATAACCGAGATATATGAGGGTTTTGAAATACGAAAATAAGGCGAAGGGCCCGTAGTTCAGCGGCTAGAATGCCTGGCTGGCAGTCAGGAGATCACCGGTTCAAATCCGGTCGGGTCCACAAGTTTATTTTTATATGATATTTAAAGACCGGCAAGACGCCGGTCAGAGGCTGGCGTTATTGCTTGAAAAACAAAAAACCACAGGGCAGAGACAAAAAGCCGTAGTTCTTTCCCTTCTGAAGGGTGGAGCTATAATTGGTAAAATAGTCGCGGAGACGCTTAAGGCAAAACATACACCTCTGCCGGTTGCCAAGATACGCAGTCCCTACAACGATGAATTCGCAATAGGCGCACTGTGCTTTGATGAGGTTCTTCTTGACCAGAAGATTGTTTCATATATTGATATACACAAGAACGCTGTACAAGCTCAGATTTCAGATGCAAAAAGCAGATTTCTTCAATCAATAAAATCGCTTGATGTAAGCATCAAGGCGTATAGGCCAATAAACAATAAAAAAACAATCGTGGTTGACGATGGCGTTGCAACCGGAGTCAGCGCGCGGGCGGCAACAATGTTTTTAAGAAGGTTTTTGCCACAGACAATCGTGTTTGCGGCGCCGGTTGGACCTGCAGGCACTTCAATACCCGGCGCTGACAAAACGCTCGTTTTACACGCTCCTACAAACTTTAATTCAGTGTCTTCATTTTATAAAACCTTTCCTCACGTAACGGATCAAGAGGTTTGGGATATATTTAACCAATAAAATATCCCTGCACAAAAAATCCAAGGAGTACGGCGTGTAAAAGAAAAAAAACAAACGCAATAGTGCATTTCACAAATTTGTTATTTATTTCTCCCAGGAATAAAAAAAGAGAGATTGAAAACAGGGCGTAGCGTGGGATTGAAGACAGGGTTCCGGTAAGAGTGGGAAGAAGAAGGTTTATGAAAGAGAATAGACTCAGACCAAGTCTGTCTGTATTTTTTCTGTGTTTAAATAAATCTGCAACAAGCAGAATCAAAACAAATGAAAAAATCACAAACTCAAGAAGAGAAACAGCGTATTGAAAATTAAATCTTGCAGTAAGAAAAATCTTCAAATATCGATATATTACTTGCGGAAGGAATATGATATTAGTTGAACGATTTGCTCCAAAAACAGGTTGGGCATTGAAGAAAAACAGAGGGTCGCCAACAGTCACCCACAGGTAGGTCATATAAAGACCTAAACCAGCAAAAGGTGAGAGAATAACAAGGTGTTTTTTTTTGAATTTATATTTTGACAAGGCTCTTTTCCAGGAAACAAGAGTTTTGGAGTCAAGAAAATGCAGCGTAAACGGAACGACTAAAAAAACACCCATGAGGCGTGTCGCAGAACATAGACCTGCACAAATACCTGCAAGGGGATATTTTTTTTTCTTCAGGAAAAAAAGAGAAAGAACAAACAAGAAGAAAAACAATCCCTCAGTATATACGGCACCGAAAAAAAAAGAAGTAGGAAATATAAATAAAAATAACACCGTCCAGAAAACCGAGTTACTTTTGTTCGGCAGGATAAGGGACAGGTATTTTTTAAACACAAAAACACCAACCGCAAAAAACCCATTGGAAACGATTAGTCCAGATAAAAGGTCGTTGTATGGCCTTGGTGAGTGGGGAGTCGGCAAAAAAAACGAAAACAGGCGTACAAGCAGAAAATAAAGAGGAAAGTATGCCTGTGTATAGGTATTATATCCTTCACGCACCAAGGTAAGGTATTGTGCACCGTCAAAATTTGCAAATGCAGAGACAAATTGAGGCAGCCCATATTCTTTTAGTATTTCTCCATAAGGGAAAAAACCAAGATAGGGGATAAAGCGGGGTATGACAAAGGCAATAGCAAAGTCAAATAAACGCCAAAGAAAAAAAAGATATACCACACATAATTCTACCACGAACGATTATTCCCATTCCATGGTTGCAGGAGGTTTTGTGGTGATGTCATAAACAACCCGCGAAACTCCTGGTACTTCATTTACGATGCGCGTTGATATTTGTTGAAGCACCTTATATGGTAGGTCTACCCAGTTTGCAGACATGCGGTCCTTTGTAGATAATACCCGAAGCGCAACTACATCACCGAAAAATCTACCATCGCCCTTAACAGCCGTGCTTTGAGCATTGGTAAGAATGGTCCAGCATTGAAATACCTTTTTGTACCAACCTGCTTTTTTCATTTCGTCAACAAGAACCTCATCGGCCCTAACTTGTTTTTCAAGCCGTTCTTTAGTAATCTCTCCCAAAATACGAACCGCATGCCCCGGGCCGGGAAATGGTTGTTGGAACACAACATCTTTTGGGAGTTTTAAAAGCGTTCCAATTGTCCTTACTTGGTCAGTATAATAATATTTTAGTGGTTCAAGAAGTTCCAGTTTCATTTTTTTCGGAAGGCCTCCGACGTTGTGATGGCTTTTGATATGAGCGGCATGTTTCGACCCTTTTGAGTGAATGAAATCCGCATATGTTGTTCCCTGCATGAGAAAAGAAACGTCGTTGTATTTTTTTAGCTCTCGTTCGAAGAGTTTAATATATAATCCACCTATTGTTTTTCTTTTTTGTTCGGGATCAGTAACGCCCTTTAATGCTGAAAGAAATTCTTTTCTTGCTTTAACAACGTGGATATTCATACCAAGAAGCTTTGGAAAGTCGTGTTTGATTCGATGGATTGTATCAGTTCTCATGAGGCCGCTTTCTATATAAATCGGAATAAACTGTTTTCCTATTGCTCGTGTTACTAGAATACCCGCAACAGCACTATCTGTTCCCCCGGAGAAAGCCCCAATAACACATCGCCTTCCGACCTTCTCCTTTATTTGAGAAATCATTTCGTCAACATCAATTTTTTTAGGAATAAGAGGGACCCTACAGATTCTTGACGCAAAGTTCTCAAACAGCAGGTGTCCCTTATCGGAGTGTGATGATTCAGGGTGAAATTGGACCGTGTATATTTTTTTATCCATATGACAAGCGGCAGCGTATGGAACGCTGGCGGTTGATGCTATTGCCTTAAATCCGATGGGCATTTTAACAACAGAATCACCATGAGACCCCCATACGGTTAAGGTGCTTGGATACCCGTAAAACAGGTCTGCAAAGTCAGAAACTGTTAACTTTGCGGGGCCGTACTCGCTTTTAGTTTGCTTTACCACACCACCCAAAATATGAGCAGAAAGTTGCCAGCCATAACAAATACCCAGGATAGGAATATTGAGTTCAAACACTGTCCTTTCAATTGTCGGGGCGCCTTTTTCATATACTGAGTTTGGGCCACCTGAAAAAACGATTCCGTGAGGTCTAAGTTTTTTAATTTTTTTTATTGTTTCTCTTGGTTGAACAATACTGTTTTCAACCCCCAAATCAGTCAAGCGGCGGCCGATAAGATGTGTTGTTTGAGATCCAAAGTCAACGATGTAAATCATATGAGATGTTTGTTTACTAATAATTTTCCCCGGCATATGTGATTAATATGTCGTGTGGATGACTTTCTTTAAGAGATGCTTGAGAAATACGGATAAAAATGGCTGATTTATGCAGGTCTTTAATGGTTTGACATCCGACATAGTACATGCCTGATTTTATACCCCCGATGGCTTGTTCTATAAGCGTATCAACGCTTCCTTTTATTGGAACAAGGCCCTCAACCCCTTCTGCAACAAGGACGCGGTCAGCGTATGATTTTCCATGAAACTCTTCCTCTGATTTGATTGCGGCTCCCTGACGCATCGCACCAACTGAGCCCATACCTCTGTATGTTTTAAACAAATATTCTTTTTTTTCTATCTTGAGAATATCTTTAAAGCGCAGCGGCACATACTTCTTTTTTAGCATTATTTTATCTCCCGGCGACTCTTCACACGAAGCAAAAAAACTTCCCATCATGATACTTGAGGCACCTGCCGCCAGTGCTTTTACCATGTCTCCGGAGTAGGTAATTCCGCCATCTGCGACAACAGGCACGCCCCGTTTTTGTGACACAGGTGCAATCTCAAAAAGGGCGGTCATTTGAGGTACTCCCATACCGGACACTATACGCGTTGTGCAGATTGCGCCAGGCCCCATTCCGACCCGCAGACCATCAACCCCCGCGTCTATTAAGGCAACTGCTCCTTCTTTTGTTGCAATGTTTCCACCGATTACCTGTAATGCCGGAAAGCGGTTTTTTATTTTGGAAACAGCATTAATCATGCTTTTGGTATGTCCGTGTGCAGAATCAACAACCACAACATCAACTCCTGCCGAAACAAGTTTCTCTACCCGATCTTCAAAATGCTCCGCTCCAATTGCCGCACCGACCACTATGCCCTTGCTTTTTACTTTAGCAACTTCCACTGCCTGGTTTGACGTTGTAAGATTCCGGTGAATTATACCGATCCCACCGAGCTTTCCAAGCGCAACTGCAAGGGCACTTTCTGTGACAGTGTCCATGGGCGCTGAGACAAATGGAGCGGTGAGCTCAATTTTTTTTGTAAGTTTTGTACGAAGAGATATGTCGTCGCGCTTAAAATCGCTGTAGGCTGGCTGCAGTAATAAATCGTCAAAGGTTAATCCATCGATAAACCGATTAGAGATAGAGGTTTTCATGCTTGTTTCCCAAATTAATAAATGTGTTTTGGAATGACCATTCGATTGTTTGCCTGATCTGGGATTTTGTAAGAATATTGTTGCTTTGAAGATACGAATATTGATCAATTAAATGAGCGTTCTTTATCATCTCAGGCCAATCTGTGTTTATGGTAATTTTAACCTTATTTTTAAAAAGTGTTTGCAGGATGTATTTAAGTTCTTTATTGTCTTTTATGGCCTTTGTCATTAGGTTGCTTAATGGGCAGACCTCAAGGACGATATTGTTATCGTGAAGAACCCTCATAAGTTTTTTGTCATATGCGGCCTTGATACCATGGCCAATTCTATCCGGCTTTATATACTCAATGCACTCCCACATATCGTTTGTGTCGTCAGTTTCACCTGAATGAGCGGTTATTTTGAGACCTGCACGACGAGCTTTTTCAACAAGCTTTGTATAATCTTTAAAATGGAATGTACCCGTGTCATAGTTGGAAAAATCCAGACCGATTACTCCGCGGTTGTGATATTTAATTGCCTTTTCAATTATGATGGAGTTTTTGACAACCGAAAATTGACGGTCAAGGCAAAAAATAATACCCGCACGTAACTTGGGATATTCCAAAAGGGCGCGCTCCATCCCTCGTAGAATTGCCATAATGGCGTGATCAAGGTCAACCTCACCCTCCTTATTATGCTTCATAGGATTGCCGCGCAGTTCAAGAAGAGTAATATTGTTCGCGCGATATGCTCCGCTCATGGTTTCATAGGTACACTTTTCAAGCGCAATTGAACCGGACGAAAGCTTGTCTAGTATGGGGTGATAAACCTTATCAAGATAAGTGCGCAGTGTCGTTTTTTTTTCAGGAGACAGCACCAGCAGATTAACAAAATCATGATAGTCCCGCTTTGAAAGTTTATAACCTTCGCTTTGCGCAATATGCCAGTATACGGATGGCGGGATTGATGGAGCTATGTGCGCGTGTAAATCTGCCAGGTTACAAAAAAGCCCGCCATTCAGGCGGGATCTTGAAACATGTAGTGTTTTACTACCTACCATATTCAATTATAGCAGGGTTGTTGGTTTTTTCAACAATATTTTTTAGGATTATTTTCATTTTTTCTTTTGCCTTGATTGCCTCTTTTAGCACTTCTTTGTGGTCGTGTTTTACAAAGGCAAGATTGGTTACAAACGCAAGTCCAAGGACTCGGATGTTTAGAGATCGAGCAACAAGCGTTTCGGCAACTGTACTCATCCCGCACACATCGGCCCCAAGTATTTTCATTGCTTTTTTATCCGCAGGCGTCTCATAATTTGGCCCATGATAATATACATATGACCCTTCCCGAAAAGTTATACCGTGTTTTTTACATATGTTAACCGCCTGTTTGCGGAAAATTGGGTCAAAAACACAGGATGTGTCCATAAATTCTGGGCCACTCAGGGGATTGTCAAGCGCAAGAAAAAGGGTAATTATGTCGTTTAATATGACCACGTCTCCAACTCGGTAAGATTCGTTTAGGGCACCACACGCAGCAGTCAGGATTAAATTCTTGACCCCTGCCTCAGCAAACAGACGGATCGGCGTTGTGCTTTCATAAGCAGTATACCCCTCATACATATGAAGCCTTCCGGACATGCATGCAACTCTCACTTTAGCAAGCTTGCCTACGATAAGTTTTCCTTCGTGTCCGGGGACGGTTGCTTTCACGCCAAACAACTCGTGATAGTTGATTTCATTTTCCACAGTCATGTTTTGCACCACACTATTCCATCCGGATCCCAACACAAGAAGAGTTGTGGGAAATGAGGATATTTGTTTGCGCAATATGGTCAATGAAGCATGTAAGTCAAACATAGGTTTTATATGGCTGTAAAATACCTGTCAATAAACTGTTTTGATATTTTCAATTCCCGAAGTTTTATGTATATTTCTTGATTGTCTTTTCCCTGTTTTTTCATATGAGTTGCAACCGACTCAATGGTTTCCCGTACCTCATAAGGAAAAACAACCCACTTGTCTGTATCTCTACCCCAAAAATCAGGCCGGTGCGTGGTCCATGGTTTTACAAAGACAGAGGCTGTTTGTACTGAGGAAGCTCCCATCTCATTCAGATGCTTGATGCCGCGAATAAACGTTTTTCCGCTGTCTGATATGTCATCGACAAGTAAAACATGCTTCTCTTTTAGTTGACCACCGACTTCATAGGTTAAGTTAATGGTTTTTGTTTTTTTTAGATTTTTGTAGCTTGATATGGTAAAGGTTGCAACAGGAAGAGACAGGAGATCGGAAAGAGTTTGAGCTATGGTTAAACCCCCTCTTGCTATGGCTACGACAAGTGTTGGTTTGGAGGATGAAGCGGATATTTTTTTTGCAAGCGATAGGGAAAGAAAATGGAGATCTCTCCAGGTTACCGTATGAAATTCCATATTCAAGTATATCAAACTTGATTTGATTTTTTTATTTTGATACTATGAAGTCATGACGAAGACCAACAAGATTATACTGGTTTTATTCATCCTGCTTCTAGTTTTGATTACCGGGGAGCTTGCTCACTATTTTATTTTTGTACGATCAGCAGATATTCAAAAACAGGGGTTCTCTTCTGCAAAAAACAATTCGTGTCTTCTAAGTAGCGAGGAACAGGCAAAGTGTAAAAACCACAGGAATCTGATAAAAGAAATAGGTAATATTGAAAGAGATTTAGAACAAAACGTACTTGACTCCGTGACAATGTCGTATACTTACACGTTTTTCGTAAAGAAAATCAGTATGCCGTGTAAACGCAATTATGGCGGTTATCCTGTTGAGCCAGACATATGTATAGAATCTGTTCCGCCAGAACAAGCTGAAGGAGTGAAAACCGCAGAAACAATATATAAATTTGTTGGTACACCGAAAATCGATTTTTTTGAAGATCGCGATGGCAAAGAAACAAAAATCACAGCAGATAAAATAAAAACAGGTGACAAGATA